>Ga0209340_1000003_pt1 | contig 564127 bp, 584 predicted proteins | sample EPASupsiteSAE323_FD_187266 | JGI IMG/M metagenome (GOLD analysis project Ga0209340, IMG submission 187266) | Bioremediated contaminated groundwater from EPA Superfund site, New Mexico - Sample SAE3-23 (SPAdes) (version 2) | ecosystem: Environmental > Aquatic > Deep subsurface > Groundwater >...
TCTTGTTCTTGATAAGTGATTTTTAATGACATATTTATATTGAATTGATGCTTTGAATTATATCAAAGGAAATCTTGGTAGTCTAGCAATCTAATTTTTATTTGACAAGAAGATATTGTCGATTTGGTGTTGAAGATTTTCATTATAATTAACACCATAATTCAGGGGAATATTTTTTCCATTAGGAAGGATTATTAATCCGCGGTGACCATTTGGGTTTTGTTTTAATAAATTATTCAAGGTCATAAGCTGACTCTGATTGGCGGTTTTAGGAACAGTAATAACAAAATCATATTTAGAGGATGATTTGGGCGGATCTAAACTGATGGAGTCAACTAAAATTGAAAAATTACCTTCTCTAATATTAGTTTTTCCCTCGATATAAAACGCCTTATTTTCGGCCAAAATGTTTTCAAATTGATCAAAAGTTTTAGGAAAAATCACAGCTTCAATTTTTCCAGTTTCATCTTCAAGAGTAAGAAATGCCATTTTGGCATTATTCTTTTTGGTGCGAATCATTTTTAATTTAGTTAAAGAGGCGGCCATTTTTACTGAAACATCGGCACTTTTTTGAATAATTTCAGATATTTGAGGGAGACCGAGAGTTTGAAAAGGAAGAAGCAGTTTACTGATTGGATTTTCAGTGACATAAATTCCAAGAAGCTCTTTTTCCAGCATTAAACGCTCATTTTCGGTCATAGGAACAGCTTGAACGAAAACATCTGGCGGGGCAATTATTTTAGTGTTGTCTTCAGTGGGAGCATCAAAAAGACTGAATTGTCCATTACTTTTTTTAGCATTCAATTTATCACAATCACTTCTGATTTTTTCAAGTGAAGCTAAAATGGCATTTCTTTCGCCAAATTGATCCATAGCTCCAACTTTAATTAAACTTTCCAAAACTCTTTTGTTGATTTTTTGGGAATCAACACGAAGACAGAAATCACTGAAACTAATAAAAGGACCATTAGTGTTTCTCTCATTAATAATATTTTCAATGGCGGCTCCACCAACATTTTTAATACCACTTAAACCAAAACAGATGGCCAACTTTTCAAGTGATTCATTGTTTTCTTCCATTTCAAAACCGCTGCCAGATTTATTGATATCGGGAGGACTGATAATTATACCCATATGACGGCATTCGTTGACGCCGTCGGTGATTTTATCAGAGTCATCAGATTCAGCAGTTAAAAGGGCACACATGTATTCAACTGGATAATTAGCTTTCATATAAGCCGTACGGTAGGAAAGCATGCCATAGGAGGCAGCATGGGCTTTATTGAAACCGTATGAAGTGAATGGTTGGATATAGCCAAAAATTTCATCTGCTTTTTCTTTGGTGTAACCATTATCAATACAGCCTTGAATAAATTTTTCTTTTTGAATGGCCATTTCTTCCGGAATTTTTTTACCAATGGCTTTTCTAAATTTGTCGACTTCAGTCCAGTTGTAGCCGGCAAGTTCAATGGCAGTGTATAAACAGTCATCCTGGTAAACCAAAAGACCGTAAGAACTTTTTAAAAATTTTTCCATTTTTGGGTCAAAATAAGAAATGTCGGCAGTTCCATTTTTGCGAGCAATGTATTCAGGGATAATAGCCATTGGTCCAGGACGATAAAGAGCCACCATAGCCATTAAATCTTCAACTCGGTTTGGTTTTAGCTCTTTAATCCATTTAGTCATCCCTTCGCCTGACAATTGAAACACACCCATAGTGTCGCCTCGGGAAAGCATTTCGAAAGTTTTTTTGTCATCGAGAGGGATTTTTCTTAAATTAACTTCAATATTTTGGGTGTTTCTAACATTAACAACAGCTTGACCTAAGAATGAAAGATTTCTAATTCCAAGAATATCGAATTTAATCAAACCAACATCTTCAGCAGCATGCATTTCATATTGAGTGATGGTTTTATCTCCGCCAGTTTCTTTTTGAACTGGAGAAAAATCATTGATAGTGGTTGGAGAAACCACAACAGCACAGGCATGAACACCAATTTGACGGGCACATCCCTCAATTTGTTTAGCCATTTCAATAATTTTTTTAGTGTCTGGGTCGGTTTCGTAAATATTTTTTAATTCAGGGGTGGTATCGATAGCTTTTTCCAAAGACATAGGGAAACCTTGAGAACCTACAGGAATTAGTTTGCTGATTTTGTCGGCAACGGCATACTCATAACCTAGAACCCGGGCTGTATCACGAACAGCGTTTTTAGCCATCATACGGCCAAAAGTACAAATTTGAGCGACAGCATCTTTGCCATACTGATCGATGATGTGATAAAGCATTCCTTGTCGTTTATCGTCGGCGATATCTAAGTCGATATCTGGAGGTGAAGGACGATCTTTATTTAAAAACCTTTCAAAAGGAAGCTGATAAATCAAAGGATCAACCGAAGTAATTCCTAAAACAAAGGCAACTAAACAGCCGGCAGCTGAACCTCTAGTGTTGGTAGCAGTGTCATTTTCATCTGCCCATTGAATAAAGTCTCTTTCAATTAAAAAGTAAGCAGCATAACCTTTAGAACAAATAACATCTAATTCATATTTAAGCCGGTCATCAATTTCTGAAGTTATTTTTCCATAATGCTCTTGGGCTGATTCAAAAACTAATTCAGTTAAAGTCTCTTCGGCAGTTTTACCCTTTGGTAATTTAAATTTAGGAAAATACCAATTGCCCAATTCAATTTCAACATCACATTTTTCGGCTATTTTTACAGTATTTTCTAAAGCATCGGGAACATCGGAAAACTGTTCGGCCATTTCTTCAGGTGATTTCATATAAAAATCAGGAGTGGCCATCATACTCATACGTTTTGTGTCATTGATAGTGGTTTGAGTGTTAATCATAACCAAAACATCTTGAGCAAAAGCATCACCTTTTTTAAGATAGTGGGCATCGTTAGTGGCAATTAAAGGAATGCCTAATTCACGGCTAAGTTTAATTAATCCTTCATTGGCAGTATCTTGCTCTTTAAGTCCGGGATGTCGCTGAATTTCAAGATAATAGTCTTCTCCAAAAAGATTTTGAAATTCTTTAGCTCGAGCTTTGGCTTTTTCATAATTACCGTCAATAATAGACTGGGCAATTTCTCCCTCAATACAGGCACTACTACAAATTAAACCCTCGTGATATTGTTGCAAAATTTCCCAATCAACTCGAGGTTTGTAATAATAACCTTCGATATGGCCAATACTGACCAGCTTCATTAAATTTTTATACCCCTGATTGTTTTTAGCCAATAAAATTAAATGATTACTTCGACGATTGGCGGCAGATTTATCGAGTCGGCCGTTTGGAGCAACATAAACTTCACAACCGATAATTGGCTTGACATCATTTTTTTTACAGGCTTTATAAAATTCAATAGCACCATACATATTGCCATGATCGGTGATGGCAACAGAATCCATACCCATTTCTTTAATAAAAGGAATTAATTTTTTGATTTTGGTGAGGCCATCAAGGAGGGAGTATTCGGTATGAACGTGGAGATGAACAAAATTAGCCATGGTTTATTTTAAAGCATTTTATTCAAAGCGGTGATTCTTGCTTCTATTGGGGGGTGAGTAGAAAAAAGACTGGCAACCTTATTACCTTTGAAAGGATTATTAATATAAAGAGAAGCAGTGGCGGTGGAAGCGGTTTCTAATTTGTTTGAATCTTGGGAGATTTTTTTGAGAGCATCAATTAAACCTTGTGGTTGACGAGTTAATTTTACTGCCGAAGCATCGGCTAAAAATTCACGACGGCGAGAAATGGCCAATTGAATTAATTGAGCGATGATTGGGGCAAATATTATTAATATAATGCCAATGACTGTGACGATAGGATTATTATTATCGCTATCATTGTCACGTCCACCCAAAAAAGATAATCTAGTGGCAGAATTAATAATAATTGAGAGAGTTCCAATCAAAATACTAACGATCATCATTAATAAAATGTCATAATTTTTTATATGAGAAAGCTCATGGGCAATAACGGCTTCAAGCTCAGTACGATTTAATTTTTCTAAAAGACCGGTAGTGGCACAGACAAGAGAATGTTTTGGATCACGGCCAGTGGCAAAAGCATTCATAGCAGGACTGTTGATGACATAAATTTTTGGCATAGGAGTGCCATTGGCCATGCTTAAATTTTCAGTGACAGTATAAAAATCAAAATATTCTTTACGGCTGGCTGGTTTGGCATTGTTTAAACCGACAACAATTTGATCGCCCCAAAAATAACTGACACCAGACATACCACAAGAAATAACTAAAGCAAAAACCATAAAATCATTGCCATAGCCAAAAGCCCGGGAGATTAAATAAACGGCAGCTAAAATAAAACCTATAAATAGGCCAACAATTAAACTTGATCTTAATTTATTTCGAGCAACCTGCTCATAGACATTAATCATGATTACAATTTTACTTCTGGATTCTTCATTTCTTCTGAAGAAACCTTGAGTTGATCGGAATCAGTGGGGGTGACTAATCCTTTTTCTTCTTTAAAACCAAAAAGCGGAGCAATCCAAATTCCAGGAATAGTGGAAATGGCGGTGTTGTAATCTGCAGTAAGATCGATTAAAGTTCGTCGAGCATACATTAATTTATCGGCAGTGTCGCGGAGTTCTTCCATTAAATTGGAAACTAAACCGGAAGCTTTAATTTCAGGATTGCTTTCCATTACAACTTTAATGGATCCTAGAGCTTTATTAATTAATTCCTGAGATTTATCCATAGCTTTAGGATCGTTAGTTTGGACAGCTTTATCAATAGATTGTCGAGCTTCGGTTAATTGATCAAAAATTCCTTTTTCATGCTCCATATAACCTTTAACTGAATCGACAAGATTAGGGATTAAATTGGCCTGACGTTTTAATTGATTGCCGATTTCTTGGATGGAAGCTTTAATTCTAACTTGAGTAGTTTTTAATCTGTTGTAAAAACTGAAAAATAAAAAAGCAACGGCAACGATGAGGATAATTACGTAAAGCATTTATAGATTAACTTTTAATGCTTTCATTATAACATTTTTGGGCAATTTCAATCTCTTTATCACCGGTTCTTTTTTGAGGTTCAATGTAGCAAAGTTTTAAAAAATTATAAAGTTCCTCTTCGGTTTTAAAAGTGTGAATTTTACCTGTTTTAGGGTCTTTTATTCCATATTCAGAAATGGAAAGTCCCATATTTAGAGCATATTTCCGTAGGTTGATATTGTGCTGACGGGAACCGGTAAAATGCTGAATCAGGGAAGCAAAATTTTGATCTGGCTGAACCATAATATCAACTCGGATATTATCTTTAATTAAAATAGAGGCTTTTTTGTCGCCTTTGTTAATAATCTGAAGTTTATCGGGATAATTAACAAAATGATTTAGAATTTTTTCAGAATCACTGCTTTTGGCAGCAAGATCAATATCCCCTACTGTTTCAAATTGGCGACGCAGACTGCCAAGGGCAATAATCTCAGTGTCGGGAAATTGCAAATGCAAATAATCAATAATTTTTTGAGAAATTTTTTGAGCCACTTTTAACGGCATCCGATTTTTAAGGCCGAGGAAGTTTAGAGTTTCGGCCAAAATCAATTGTTCTGATTTTTGACCTAAGGTTGGAATATTTCTGATTTTTCCGTTTTGGGCATAGGCAATTAATTCGGTTAAAGATTTTTCAGGGTCAGCGGAAAATTTTAAATGTTTACTTAGCTTGTAGGCAATTTTAGGGCCAATACCTTCAATTTTAGTAAAAGTGAAAACACAAGGCTGAATGTTTTTGAAAGCTTTAACTACACCAGGGTGAAATTGGTTATACTTGAATAAATAGTCAATTTTGGCAAGAATGCTGGATCCAATATTAGGAATATTGTCTAATTCTTTAGGGTCTTTTTGCCAGATTTCCTGGAGAGATTTAGGATAAGTAATGACAGTTTCGGCGGCGTTTTGGTAGGAAATGGTTTTAAAGATATTTTTCCGCTTAATTTCGTAAGCAGTGGCAATATTTTGCAAAAATTCAGCAACCTCGGCATTACTGTAGATTTTGTTCATATGTTAATTATATAACGTTTGATAGATGTTATTGCATTATTTTAGTCTTGGAATGAAATAAAATCAGTTTGTTGTGTGTTGGATGAAGTTTTGGTATAGTATCAAGGTAATTAGACCATGGACTGGTGGTGCAGCGGTCTAGCACATCCGCCTGTCACGCGGAAGATCGTGGGTTCGAATCCCATCCGGTCCGCAAATATAAAAATCCCCTGTTTAGGGGATTTTTTAATGTCTTGTGATTATATTTTTTGATGGTAGTATTACTTTGGTTTTCTAAAAAAAATATTTTTCAAGAGAGAAGGTGGTAAAAAATATTTTAGTTATAGCACTTTAAAATTTGAAAGGAGGTATTTGTAAAACTACTAGCTATTTTAAAAATATCTAGGAATTCAAAAAAACTCAAATATGAAGGGAGATTTTAAAAATGAAGAACTTAAGAGTTTTTACAAAATCAATGTCTTTTGTCTTATCAATGTTGTTAGTTTTTTCTTTAGTTTTATTTAACACTAGTTCTGTTGCTTATGCTGATGGTCCAAATATGGGTGGTCTGGCAATATATGTTCAGGATAAAAACAATGTGACATTAACTGTCGATGTTCAAGGTGGATCTGGATATCCAGCTCGTCTTGAATGGGGTGATGGAACATATGTTGATTTGCCAAGTGGATATGGACAACATATTTGGCATAGTTATCCTTATGAAGTTGGTTGGTTTAAGAGTTACACGGCTTCATTATATGTTCCTGGAGTGGAAACATGCAGATTAGCAATTGGAATAAACGATTATTGTGGACCATCATTTTCTAACCTCTATTTGGTTGAATTGGGACACAATGAATTAACTGTGGGAGCAGATGTTAATGGCCCTGGATTATATCCAGCCTGGATAGATTGGGGTGATGAAACTTATGTGGATTTACCCGATGGTTCTGGTCAAAACACTCATCATGCTTATGCCTATGATGTAGGTGCTATTAAAACTTATACAATGACACTTTATGTTATAGGAGCAGATCCATGTGTGGCGACTTATACAATAGACGATACTGGGCTTGGACAATCTTGGATGAGTGGGACTACTCCTCATACTGGTCAGACAACTACTTGGGAATTCCCTGGTTCTGAACCTGTAAGTCATTATGGTCCATCTCCAGGAACTACACCTATAAGTAACAATTGGGCAATTGGTAACACCGTTAATTTAGCGATAAACACCCAGATTAGGACAGGTTCTGGTTTGGGTTACACGGTGCACACAGTAGTTCCGGTAGATAATTGGCCAGTTACAGTAATAAATGGGCCAAGATACAATAATGGTTATACTTGGTGGGATATTAGTCGAAGTGATGGTGGAACTGGTTGGGTAAGACAAGATCAGGCAGATAGTAACGAAACTTCTCCATCGACTCCTCAAACTCCACCGTCAAGTGGTTTAACTGTTTATTCGGGTTGGTCTGGTTCACCTTGGAACGATTCTTATTTGCAAGTTACCGTTTACAATTTAAGACTTAGATCATCTGCGAGCTTAACAGCAAGCATCAATGGATATGTGGTTCAAGGACAGTATTACAAATTACTTGAAACACAGGGTGACTGGGGAAGAATTGAAACACAAAATTCGACTCAAGGGTGGATATATCTATCTGGTTACACGATTGTTACTCAAGTTACTCAAAGTACACCCACATCACCTGAAGAGACATCTCGGACAATAACGCCTCATGTGCATTGGAATCCCGCTAGAACACTTTTTCGTCATTGGTATGTTATTGATATTCCTCAATATCTAGACGGAAAAAATTATGAAATATATTTCCGTGGAGAATTAATAGAAGATACTAATAACACTATATCTCATGGAGGCTACCAACCTGAAGATGATCCTAATATTTTTAGTCTTGGTATTGATACTAGTTGGGGTTGTACGCATTATATATTTAATATTTTTGATGATTCTAAATGGCAGATAAAATATATTCCATAATTCTAGTTAGCCTTTTGGCCCAATTTTTCTGGATTTTCCAGGAATTTTGGGCCTTTTTTTTATCATGTTAAAATTAATGAATTAAATATGAAAAAAGCCATAACTAAAATTGTCTTTTGGTCTTACATATCCCTTTGTTGTTTGTTTTATGAGCAATTATTAATACCATTCTCTTTGTCTCATAGAGTAAATATTTCTTCAGCTCGTCCCATTCTTATATTTTTATGTTTTACACCTGTAATTTTATTTATATTATTATTAATTTTAAATTTTAAAAGATTTTTTAAATTTAAATATTTTTTACTCGTATCAGGTCCTTTGTTAATTAGTTTTCCAATGATTGGTGAAATACAAGAGCATGGGTTGATTTATATAACACCGTATTTTCACTAATTCTTATTTGGTTTTATTAGATACGTTCCAAGTTCGGACCACATTGTCCGCATTTAAACAAAAATCCCCTATTTCAGGGGATTTTTTTTGTGTTGTTCTGTAATTTTGTTTTAATCTTTATCTATGCTTATCTTTATTAAATTTTTTTTTTGTTGTAAAATACCGTACTATTTATTATTTTGATTAATTTGGCAATAAAGCGCTAAATTGTTTCATCACCATAATAAAGATCTTTAATAAATTTGTAGTTTTTTAAAAAGAGGTTGTTCAATAAAACTGGTGAGTTTAAGAAAGGAAAGTGAATTTTTGTGAATATTAATAACGTAACTTATGGAAAAATAAAGAGGGTTTCTAAGGAAACAGGAATATCGATTAATTGTTTCGAAAAAGCTCTTAATTTCTTTCCAAATCCTAATGAGATTAAAACAGCAGGAGAAGCACGCGACCTTTGGTACAACTCTTCAAACATTAGTGAAATCAAATTGGTTGCTCTTGAAAAAAGATGGATACAACTCACTCTAGAGGAGATTAAAAAGGCTAAGACATCAAAAGAAACAAGAGATATTTATTATAGTTCTCCTAATGATCTTAAGATTCGAATGGCTGTATTTGAAAAATGGGATCAATTGTCTTTAGAGGAAATGGAAAAAGCCAAAACAGTAGAAGAAATAAGAGAAGTTAATCTTTATTCCAAAAAAAACAGTGAAACCGAAAAAAAAGTGATCTTAAAATGGATGTCGCTTTGCAAAACAACGGAAGAAGTAAATGAAGTTTGGACGAATATTCTAAATAATGGATGGAATAATCTTTTAGATAAGAGGGAATTTGAGAGAGTTGCACTTGAAAAATGGATTAAATTATCTCTAGAGGAAATTAAAAAAGCTAAAACATCAAAAGAAGCAAAAGAGGCTTATTACCATTGCCCGTCTGACGGTAAGACTAGAAAAGTTGCATTTGAAAAATGGATACAGCTATTTTTAGAAGAAGTTGAAAAAGCTGAAACAATAGAAGAGTTAAAAGAGACTTACAACAACTCTTTGGATTATCGTGAAGTTGAAGAATTGGCGTTGATTAAAATTTATGAGTTGTTAGACTGAATGTTTCTATAAAAATTACAAATTAATAACCGCGGAAATCTTACACATCTTTTTTTGTGTAAAATATCTGCGGTTTTTTATTAAATTTTGTCAAAGTAATTTATAAAAATATCATTTTTTAATTAATTTAGATTTGCTTATTTCAACAAACAATAATGTTGATATGGCTGTCAATATTAATTGACACCATTGCACAAAACTAAGAGGAACAATTGTTAACATTTTTTGTATCGGTGGAATATAAGTAATTGTTGTCATGATAAAAAAACTTAAAACCATGGATGTAATTAGCCATTTATTCCCCCAAAAGTTTTCGTATCGCCAAAATGGTTTTCGAAAACTTCGACAGGAAATAATATAAAAAATTGAATTGAATGCGATTGCCATAAACGCCATGGTTCTTCCTAGCTCTATATTTTGTAAAAATATTCCGTAGTATCCGAATAGGATTAAAGCAAAACAACCAGACAAAGTGGAAATAGTCATTATCAATATAAATGCGCTCTTATTTAAAATTGGTTCTTTGATATTTTTGGGACCTTCGATCATTACTTCGTTTTCTTTTGGTTCAAATCCTAAAACTATATCTTCTGGTCCATCACATAATAAATGGGTCCATAAAATTTGAATAACAGTTAGCGGTAAAGGCCATTTTAGTAAAATTGAACCAACAATTAATATTATTTCAGCAAAAGAATTAGACAGCATAAAAAATATTGTTTTTTTAATATTTTCATAAACTACTCTGCCTTCTTCGATTGCAGTTATAATGGTTCCAAAATTATTATCCACCAAAACTAAATCTGCAGTTTCTTTGGCTACTTCAGATGAATCCCCCATCACTATTCCAATATTAGATTTTTTTAGCGCTGGAGCATCATTAACTCCATCGCCTGTCATAGCCACAATTTCTCCTAAATCTTGGAGTGCTTTTACAATTCTCAATTTTTGATTGGGAGTAACTCGGGCAAATAATAATATGTTTGAAACATTTGTTCTTAAATCACTATCACTCATTTTTTCAATTTGATCGCCATCTAATATTTCGTTTTCCTTAACGTTAATACCTAAAAAATTCATGGTATTTTTGGCAGTAATTCGATAATCACCGGTCACTATTTTAACTTTAATACCAGCCTGTTTGGCGGTTTGAAGCGCTTCTTTAACCTCTAACCGTGGTGGATCCCATAACCCCATTAAACCGCCCCATTCAAGTTTGGGAATATCTTCTTTTTTTAATAAAAAATCTTTATTTTTTGGAATTTTTTTATAAGCTAAACCAAAAACTTTTAGGCCTTTTTCTGCCCACTGATTTATTTGAGATAAAATTTCATTTTGCTGGTTTTTAGATAAATTAGACATTCTTAAAACAATCTCTGGAGCTCCTTTTACAAGAATAATATTTTCTTTACTACTTGGAATTTCATTTACAGTGGCCATGAATTTATGTTCACTGCCAAACGGAATTTCAAAAATCCGATTATATTTGTCTGAAATTTGCTGAAAAGGAAATTCCTTTTGTTTTTTTAAAAAATTCCACATGGCCAATTCGGCGGTATCTGCTAAATCATTGCATAAACAAATTGCCAATAAGCAGTTTTGCCGATTTGTAAAATCAATTTGGTCGACCTCCATTTTGCCTTCAGTTAAAGTCCCTGTTTTGTCGGCACAAATAACTGTGGTTGATCCAAGTGTTTCTATTGCCAGAAGTTTTCTTATTACGGCTTTTTTAATGGAAATTTTATGCATGGCAATAGCCAATATTAGTGTCACCACAATGATTAATGCCTCCGGGATAATGGCAACTAACACTACAGCTGAAATTTGAACCATCTGCCAAAAGTTATTTCCAATAAGATAGCCCATTACAAAAACCAATAAAGATAAAAAAATAGAGATATAAATTAAAGTGTGGGTAAATTTTTTTAATCTTGTCTGAAGAGTGGTTTGAGGCTGAATCGTTTTTTTTATTATTTGGGCTACTTTTCCCACACTTGTGTTTAAACCGGTTTTGGTTACTCTCATTACTGATCTTCCTCCTACCACTATTGTTCCCATGTAAATTTCGTCTTTAACTTTTTTTTCTACGGCCTCACTTTCGCCTGTTAAAACTGCTTCATTAATAAAAAAAGAAAAACATTCCAATATTTCCCCATCGGCGGGAATTTTGTCGCCATTATTTAAAACAACAATATCTCCTGGCACTAAATCAGCCACATTAATTTTTTGCTGAATACCGTCTCTAAAAACAGTTGTAATCGGTTTTATTAATTTTTTAATGGCCAGTAATGTTTTTTGAGTTTTATATTCCTGGAAAAACCCAAACAATGAGTTTATTAAAATTACTAAAAACATGAAGAATAGATCGGTGTATTTTTGAAGAAAAAGAGAAATTACACCAACTCCAAGAAGCAAATAAACCAAAGGATTAACAAATTGCAATAAAAATATTTTTACAATAGAAATGGTTTTTTCGCTTGGAAGAAGATTTTTACCATAAATATTCTGTAATCCAATTATTTCTTTACTTTGTAAACCTTGATATTTCATTTTTTACAGAGATTGTTAAATAGGTATTATATGTTACATATTAATAATACTAAACTATTTTATAGAAATAAAAAGAAACTACGGAAGATATTAACTACAAGAAAAAAGGCCTAGATGAAAACTTAAATTATAAAAATAAGTTTACAGTCTAGGCCTGTGTCCTGTTTGAGTCTTTTATCTGATTTTTTTTCTTTTTTCTTCTTCCATTGCTGCAAGAGGATTGTTTAAACGCGCTAAGCGTTGCTGTTCTTTTGCAAGTAATGGATTGGAAAGTTTTTCCATTCTTTGTTTTTCTTCGAAGGCGATAGGGTTGCTTAAACGTTTTAAATAATTTTCTTGATTGTAGTCAAAAATTGACATTTAAAACATCACCTTTCCTTAAAAATTAAAGAACTTTAAATCTAGATTTAGACTTAAACAGGGTATGTATATATTATAGGTTAAATTTAACCAAAAGTCAAATTTTTATCTTATTTTATGGCTTTTTGGATGAGAGAAGTGAGTTTTCCGGAAACGTCTTCGATTGGTTTTTGGGCAACAAAGGAAATCTCGCTGGAAATATGTTTTAGAATTGTTTCTAAAATTTCTTTATTGGTTCGTGAAAATTTTTCAGCGGTTTTTTCTCTTTCTAAAAATAATTGTTTTAAAATGATAAGACTTTTTCCAGGGTCGTTTTCGTAAAGTGTTTCTTTAATTGATTTGTAATCAATGATGGTGTCGTGATCAATTTTTTCTCCAGCTTCTTTATATAATTTCTTAACGATATCTTGACTGATTAAAGGTCGCAGACCGCTTTTAAAAATATTGTCGATTGGAGTTGAATAAGTAGTTCGGCTGTTTGATTCGTCAATTGGCTCGTAATAAAAATAAGAGAGAGTTTTACCGGAAAGATCTTTTTGATCCTTTTGGTCAACGATTTTATAAATATTTTCAAAATCGATAATATAATCACCAATTGAAAAACTGTTTTTAACTTCTGTCATAAAGATAAGTTGCCGTAAAAAAATAAAAGCTAATTATTCCGGAGGCCGAATAAATGTAATTACAATTATAGCAGAAATTAGGTTTAAATGCTGGAAGTAGGTTTATTCCAAGATGCCGTCGAGATTAACATCGTAAATGATTTCTTCAGAAACTAGGCGGAATTTTAAAATTTCATTTTCATTAAACCAAATTGGAATTTCTTTAGTTGCTTCGTCTACTGATCCAGATGAGTGAATAATATTTCTGACAGCACGATCATCAACATTTGATGAGGTGTATGAATCAATAGTATAGTCGCCGCGAATAGTGCCAGGAGCAGAAGTTAATGGTTCAGTTGAGCCAGTGATTTTTCGGACAATAGCAACAGCGCCCATTCCCTGCCACACCATGGCAACAACTGGACCGCTGCTCATAAAATCCATAAGATTTTTTCTGACGCCTTCAGCAAATTCTTCCGGACTATTTCCTGGCATAGGTAATCCTTGGGCTTTATATGAATCAAAAGTTTTATTACCGGTTTTGGTGGCCCATTCAGGGTCAGTGGAATAATGTCTTAAAGTTAATTCTTTGGTGGGAATAAGCATTTTTATGGCAACTAGTTTAAGTCCACACTGTTCGTATCTTTTAATAACTTCACCGATTAATCCCCTTTGAACACCGTCTGGTTTGACAATAACTAAAGTTCGTTCTTGTTTATCATCAAAGTTTTTCATATTGGCTTATTTTCTCTAAAAAAATATTAATAATCAAGTCGATAATATGGTTTTGAATATATTGATGTTTGTCGATATAATACGAGCATGGACAAAATATTTAAAGCAATGGCAGACATTAATAGAAGAAAAATTTTAACTCTATTAAAAAATAAGGAAATGTCAGTGAATGAGTTGCTGAAAAATTTTGAAATAACTCAGGCTACATTATCTAATCATTTATCGATTTTAAGAAAGGCAAAGTTAGTGGAAAGTCGCATTTTGGGAAAACAGAGAATTTATAGGTTGAATACAGAACCGCTTAAATTATTCACTAGAAATTTAGGTAATTTTGTTGGAAATTTAGGTGAAAATACTTTTACTGAAATAGAAATTAGATCAAGAATATAATAGCCACATTGACTATTTGGTAATTGTTTTGTAAATTATTATAAGTCAGCATAAAGTTATTTATTGCTGTTTATAATAAATATGTCTTTAATCAAAGCAGGTAAAAAATATATAAAATCTTCGGAAGAATTGGTGAGTATGTTATTGGGACTAGCAATTGTGGTGGTGATTGTATCTTTAGTTTTTAATTTTGTTCAAAGAAAGAAAGGAACTGTAGAAATTCCTGGAGCTAATGATATTAGTTTGTCGGAAGAAGCAATTAAACAAAAACAAGAAGAAGAAAATACTTATACTGTGGTTAAAGGCGATAATTTATGGAAAATTGCAGAGAAAAGATATAACGATGGCTATGCTTGGACGAAAATTGCAAAAGAAAATAATCTTAAAAACGCATCAGTTATTACTGCTGGACAGAAATTAAAAATGCCAGTTATGGAAAAAACTGCATCAATAGAAAAAGCTGACGATAAAGTCGCTAACAAAATTGAGCAAGGAACTGATTATAAAGTGGTTAAAGGCGATAATTTATGGAAAATTGCAGTTAATGCTTATGGAGATGGATATAAATGGACAAGCATTTATCAAGAAAATAAAGCAATAATTCCACACGCCGGTTTGCTTGAAATTGGAATGACAATCAAGATTCCAAAACTATAGACGTGATAGAATATTTCGGTGCGGCTATAGTTTAGTGGTAAAACATATCCTTCCCAAGGATAGGTCGAGAGTCCGATTCCCTCTAGCCGCTCTGATGCCGAAGTAGCTCAGTTGGTAGAGCATAGCTTTCGTAAAGCTGAGGTCGGGAGTTCGAATCTCCCCTTCGGCTCAAATAAAAAATTAAGAGGAATGTTTTTTTATTTGGCTTTAAAAGATAAGTGTTATAATCAAAAAGAATTATGCCAGAATTTAAAAGGTCAAGGTTAGAAAGAAAAAAAGACGAACAAATAACTAAAAACACCGTTTTTATGGGTTTTTTAACAGTTGTTATTTTTATATTGATTATTGTTTTTGGTTTGCCTTTGTTGATTAAATTTTCAATTCTTTTAGGTAATACTAAGAGTAAAAAAGATATTACAACTGAAAATATAGTTCCACCTTTAGCTCCAAGATTGATAGTTCCTTTTGAGGCAACGAGCAGCAGCCAAATTAAAATTGAAGGATTTGCTGAGGCAGGATCAGTAGTAGAGCTGCTTAAAAATGATCAGTCAATTGGTAAAACTGAGGTTACAACTGACGGAAACTTTTCTTTTGGAGATATTCAATTAAATGAAGGCCAAAATAATTTTTCAGCGATAGCGAATAAAGATGTCGGCGGAACCAGCGAAGTTTCTAAAATAGCATCTGTTGTTTTTGATAAAACAGCACCGGAATTGACAATGTCTAATCCAAGTGAAGATTCAGTAACCGTAGATTCGGCCGATTTTGATATTATTGGAAAAAGCGAAAAAGGAGTGAATGTCACTGTTAATGGTAAATTGGCAACTGTCGATGCTGATGGTAATTTTAAATTAAAAATACAACTAAATTCTGGTAAAAATGACGTTGAAATAGTGGTAAAAGATACTGCTTTAAACGAAACTAGAAAAACAATATCAATAACTTACGATATTTAAATAAAGATAAAGAAGAGCAAAATCCAAGGATAAAGAAGTGAATTGGCAAAAAGAGAATGAACCAATACTGAAATCAAAATTGTTTTAGTGGTTAGATTCCCTTGAATGAATACTGTTTTAAGACCTAGAACGAAGAGAATTAATCCAACTAGACCTACAGTCGTCAGAATGGTCATCAATGAGCCGTCAAAGCCTGAATTGGCGTGAGAATCGAAATCATTAATTTGGCGAACATATGAAAGATTGTCGTAGCCATGGCCGATGATGGGAGACTTTAAAAACAGATTGAAACCCTCTTTGTAATTTTCAATTTTAGCTGACATAGATGATGTTCTTTCAAGCTTAGTCCCCTCACCTTCGAAACGAGGCAATAAAAAAATGGTGGAAAAAATTAAAAGTGAACTAAAAATGAAAATTTTAAAATTCTTTTTTTGATAGGCAATAAAAGAAAAAGCAACAAAAAATGAAATATAGCTTGAACGACTATAAGTTAAAGCCATGGCTAAATAAGAAATAATCAAAATAGTTTTTCTAAAGGGAATTTTTTTGTTTAAAAAAACAACGATTATTAAAAATAAATAGATTAAAGCAGTGAAAGTCGGATCAAAAAAGGTGCTAACCAACCGATATAAATGAGGATCCCAATTGAGAGAATTAAAATAAGTAAAGTTAGGCCAAAAAAAATATTGAATTAATCCAAAAATAATATTACTAAAAATGGCCAAATAGAAAAACTTTTTGATTTTTTCATCTATTTTTGGTGGAAAAATAAAAAATGAGAGTAGAAAAGTTAGTCGAAATAAATATAAAATCGGCTTAATTACATCAAAATTATATCTAAATAAATTAAAGACAAAACTAATCCAGGCAAAAATTATAAAATAAAGTAAATATTTATTTTTAACCTTAAGATCGTGGTTTTTTATTTTCTGAAAAATATTTAAACAAAAAGTTACAGCAATAAAGATATCGATTACAGGAAATGAGAAACCTTTTAGTTCAATTCTTAATAATTGTCCAAAAAAGAAGACAATTATTGTGGATAAATAGATCAGTGGTGTGACAATTGCCATAGTTTAGCTCGGACTAAAAATGAATGGAAACTCATGCCAAGGGCCATAATAATTCCCGGGGTGCCATCTAAAAATCCGAGTTTAAAGAAATAATCTTGAATGAATTTGCCTAATGGATAAAAAATTATTTGGAATAAATTGCTTTTCTGATTTTGATCGTACAACTCTTGGGCACGGATATCGCTATAAAAATTTAGTTTTTTAATAAAAGACTTAAGAGTTTGATGTGGATAATGGTGAATATGTATTTTTTTATATCCAATTTCTTTTGGAGATTGCCAAATTTCATGAACAGCACCAGTAAAACGGCCATACTTTTTGTTAAAAAATCTTAAAAAATATTGGCTGGAATTTTCACCATGTTTTAGCTCATTGCTGATAAAGATGTCGTTTCTTTTAAAGGCATAATTTTTATATTGAAGATTATCGATATGATTTAAAAATCGGATTAAACTTTTGCTTGGTTTTTCATCAGCATCGAGCCAGAGAATCCAATTATTGGTGGTTTTTTCAACACCAAAATTGCGCTGGTTGGAAAAATTATTCTCTAATCCCCTTTCAAAAATTTTAACTTTGATTTTTTTGGTTTCTAATTTTTTTATAATTTCGGTGGTTTTGTCAGTGGATTTTTCATCGACGACAACTATTTCATTGATGGTTTTGCATTGATCCAACCAAGTCCAATATTTTTGGAGATTTGATTCTTCATTATGGGTAATGAGAAGAATAGAGATGTGTCGGTGGTGTTTGATCATGGTTTTATATATCTATTATAATATTCTAAAATCTTATTTGTAGTATATTCCCAATCGATCGTATTTATTTGATAAAAACTTAATTCATTTTGTTTTAAAATTTGTTTAATAATTTTTTTAGCTTCATTTATATTTGAATATAAATATCCATTTATTCCATTCTTGATTATTTCTGGTGTTCCACCTTCATTTTTTCCTAAAACAAGACAATTATTATTTGTAGCTTCTAATGTTGTAATCCCAAATGGTTCATTATTTGAATTAGCTAAATAAATTGAAAAATCTCTGTATAAATTATCCTTTTTTTTATTATTTTCTGTTTTTATCTTATTTAAAGAAATATTGTTTTGTTTAGCAAAATTGAATATTTTTTGAGATTCTTCTATTTCTCTTCCGAGAATAGTTATATTGCTGGTAATATTTTTTAATTGTTTTATTGAAAAATCATGACCTTTTAGTTTTGAAAATAAACCGACTGATAGAATTTTTTCATTATTTTTTATATTTATTTTTTTTTGGGTAATTGGTTTTAACCCAGGATAAATTATTGTTGACTTTTTATGATAAATTTTTTCTAAATTATTGGCAGTAAAAATTGAATTAGAAATAATATTTTTAGCTGATTGGCAATTCTTTTTATCAATATATTTTATTGGTATTCTTATAAATCTTGTAATTATTTTTTTAGGAGACCAATAATCAAAAGAAGTTTCTTCATAAAACTCTCTCTTTGATTCATTAAAAAAATAAATACTTTTTTTGTTTTTGAGAAATCGAAGAATATATGGTGATTGTGTCAAAAGACAAGGATTAATGAGAATCAGATCGTAATTTTTTTTATTAATATCTTTGGCTATTTTTTTATTTATTTTCTTTAATTCAAATAAAATTTGAAATAAATGTTGAAAAATATTGTTTGTTTTTTTGAGGTTATAGGTAAAAAAAATGTTGACTAAATTTTCAGGAATATTTTTTTGAAAACAATAAATATCTATTGTATTGTTCTTTTTGAGAAATTTAAGAGGTTCTATTATTGAGGTTAGAGCTCCGCCTTTTTCTAGATTATGATAAATAGCAATTTTCATGTTGACTTATTTGTTTTTTAAATTACTATTTAATTATATGAAAAAGATCATATTTTTTGTAATTATTTTTTTTCTATTAAATTTTTCTAATGTTTTTGGGATGGATTATTTTAGTGATGATTTTAATACAAAAGATAATACTAAATGGAATTATATACAAAATGAAAATGATTTGATCTACTCTGATGGATATGTTGATCTTGGTAGTGAAGATTATTTGTCTTATTTATATCCATTTTTTATAAATAAAAATAATTTTTTTAAAAATAATAAAGATTGGATTCTTGATATTAAGTTTAAATATAGGTCAACCCACACATCTGGAGATGGAATAGGTATTGGTTTTACAAATACTAATGGTGATTTATTTTATCAATTTGGTATTTGGAATGATGCTTCAAAATATTTATTTTTTTATTATAATGATTTTTCTTCTAGAACTAATGGTTGTGAAAATTTTAATTCTATTTCAGACATGGACGGAAGAGTTTATGTTGGCTTGTCTTTGGCGGATGATAATTGGCATAATTTTCGCGTTCAAAAAAATGGAACGAAATATAGTGTTTACATAGATGAAAAGAATATTTATAACACGTCAGAAAATCAATGTATTCCTACAAATTTATGGTTTGGGAATAAATTAACTACTGGTTTAGGTTATTGGTCTTCATTATCGATTGATGATGTTAAGGTTTATGACAATATACCTGTTAAAAAACCAAAAATTATTTTTCTTCCAGGACTTGGGGCGAGCTGGAACACAGACGCGGTTGTTTATAATAAAACAGTTGATGCTGATCAATGGAAAATGACGCCGTTTGTTAAAAATTATAAAGGGTTAATAAATGCATTAAAACAAAACGGCCTGGAAGAAAATACGGATTTTTATGTTTGGAATTATGATTGGAGAAGACCAGCAAATGAAATTGTTACCAATTTAAATAGTTTTATTAATCAAAAAATTAGTGAAGATGAAAAGGTTATTTTAATTGGACATAGTTTAGGTGGTTTAGTTTCTAGAATTTGGGCGGAAGATAATAAAAATGATTCGAGGTTAGAAAAAGTTATTGATTTAGCTAGTCCTAATTTAGGGTCAACTGATACCTATGAAATTTGGAATGGAGGACAGGTTTCTGATTTGACTAAAATAAGTTCAATTGCTTTTAAAATTTTACTAAAAATTCAAGGAGTAAATACAAAAACAGATATGGAAGCAGTGAGAAAATATTTTCCTATAGTTAGAGATTTATTACCAACGTTTAATTTTATTAGTAAAAATGGAAGCGCGTTGACTAATGATAAATTAGAAACAAAAAATAATTATTTGTCTAATAAAAATAATATTGTCGATATTGGAACTACATTAAAATTATTTGTAGGTAATGGTTTTAAAACGACCGATTCGATTAATCTTAAAAATAATAATGTTTTTGATAAAGCTTTAGGAATTTGGCCAGATGGGAGAATTAATAAAAATACATATTCAACAGATGGAGATGGCACGGTTTTAACTAAAAGCGCAAATTATGAAAAAACTGATTTTATTAAAGTTAATAGTAAGCATGGTGAAATTATTGATAAAACTATCAACCAAGTAATGATAGAGATTGGATTAAGCCAAGTAAGTGTAATTGGAGAAACTCAAGATTTAAATAATAGTTTGGTGGTTTTTGTTGGTTCGCCAGTAAATTATTCGGTCAAATGTGACAATGAATCCCCTGTTAGTGATGACAATGGTTTTGTGGTAATAAAAAATAATAATTATAAATCTTGCAATATTAATTTAGTTGGGATTGGAAATGGCCTAATTCATGTGGTGACTGGAAATACCAACGATAGTGATTGGTCTTATTGGGAGAAAAATATAGTGAAAGATGAAATTAACAATATTAAAATTAACCCAACTAATGGTCAAATTATTAACGATAAAGATAATGTCTCGTTTTTAAAATCTATAATAAAAGCGGATATAAATTCTTTATTAACTTCGAATAAAGATAATAAATTTTTAAAAGAGGCACTGAAAAATTTAGATAAAAATCAGCCAAAAATTTTAATAGTGAATATTTTTGGTTTCAGAAATGGAAATAATGAAAGAATTTTGAGTGAAAAAATTATCGATAATGCAACCATATGGTTATCATTAATAAATAAATGTTCCAAAAATGAAGCTAATAGCGGTTTTAAAATAATTAGTGGTTATCAAAATTTAATTAATAATTTAATCAGTGTAAAAAATAAAAAAGGCTCGAAAATTAGTGAAAATGCAGCTATTAGTTATCAAAAAATGGACAAAATTTTAGAGTCTAATCAAAACAAAATAAATCAGAAAGATTATTTAGAAGTTTGTGCAAATAATTTTGCAGCATTGAGTTATGGAAGTGAAGTCTTGGTTAAAGCTTACAATAAGAATGATTTTAAGATGTGGATAAAAAATGATTTGTAATTTTAACAAAAAAAATACCGTAGGTTTTTACACTGTTTTGTGTAAGAACTACGGTATTAAATTTAAGAATTTAAAGATAAGGAGATTATTTTTTCGAGAGCTTTTGTTTTGAATTTACTGTTGGGTTCAGTTCGCATATAAATGTTTATCCAATCGTCGACGGTGTTTGCTGATAATGATAAATTTTCAAGTGATCTGGTTAATGGATTGGAACTATCGTAGATTAATTCTTTTTGACGAAACGTGATGGCTAATTTTTGCCTTTCCTCAAAAGCTTTTTTTTGGATTTTTTTATAGTCTTTAATTTCCGACATGTTGCAAATGCATTGCCAGTCATCGAAAGTTGTTGCTAATTTTGACATCTCTTCAAAAACTTTTCTCTTTAAACTTCCGGGTAATTCATCATAAATGCAATGTTGCCATTCATCGAAAGCAACAGCACGTTTTAACATCTCTATAAAAGCTTTTTTCTTTAATATTCTATAAGTTTTAGTATGAAGCAATTTTCCATAAACAGATTCGTTGCAAATGCATTGCCAATCATCGAAAGTGGTTGCTAATTTTGACATCTCTACGAGAGATTTTTTTCTTAAACTATCATTTGAGGAATGTTTAAAAATAAATTTCCATTCATTGAATCCAGTAAATATATTTGACATACCTTCAATAATTACCTCTCTTAAATCGCCATAGAAAAAAGCTTTGTCGTAGATAATTACCCATTGATCAAAAGTTTTTGCTAACAACATCATTTCTTTGATAGTTTTTTCTCCAACTTCTCTTTGGAAATAGGTTCTGTCGCAAATTTGTTGCTTTTGGTCAAAAGTAATGGCCATTTCTGACATTTCTTTGATAAATATCTTTTCCAACTCAGAATAGTGATTGAGTTTGTCAAAAATAATTACCAACTGATCAAAAGTGAGTATCCGGTTTCCAATCATTATAAAACATCTACCTTTCTTATTATTTTTTCTTCTTAAATTGTAAAAGGACATAGAAAAACAAAAGGCTTTTGGATTGTTTTCTAAAAACTTAGGAAGATTATCATGGTTTAGGTTCGAAATCAATTTTGCAGATATTGGTGGTTGTTACAGGACTCGAACCTGTGACCTCTCCGATGTGAACGGAACGCTCTAACCAACTGAGCTAAACAACCTTAGTGAATTAGATTATACCAAGTCAACTGAAATTCCACTATAATTGATAATTATGAAAAGCGATATTTATAAAAACCAGAGAGGATCAATTGGTAGTTTTATTTTAGATTTTGTTCAATCGATTGTTTTAGCGTTGGCTGTTTTTGTGGTTTTATACCTTTTTGTGGCACAACCAAATGAAGTAAAAGGAAGTTCAATGTTGCCAAATTTTGTGGATAAAGAATTTTTATTAACAGAAAAAATATCCTATTATTTAGGAGATCCTCAGCGAGGCGATGTGGTTATTTTTAAAGCACCGGCAACTGAGTCATGTGCTGCCGAAGAATGTGAGTATATTAAAAGAATTATTGGAATTCCAGGTGATAAAGTGATGGTTAAAGACGGACAAGTTTATTTAAATGGGAAATTATTAGATCAAACTTTTTTACATGGCAATGTAATTACAACAGAAGGTCAATTTTCGAAAGAAGGGGTCGAAGAAACTGTTCCAGAGGGTGAGTATTTATGTTTCGGTGATAACAGACAACATTCACGAGATGGCCGAGAATTTGGTCCAATTAAAAAAGATTTAATTGTAGGAAAGGCATTTTTCAAGTATTGGCCAGTTTCTTCACTTGGATTGATTCCAAAAGTAAGCTTTTAATTTTGCAAATCTTTTTTACAGACTTGTTTGTAAAGATTGCTTAATTCTTCAAATCTTTGATCGATTGGTCCTTTAAACTGAAATGTCACTTTAGTTAAAACGTTGGTTTGAACAATTTTTACTGAAGTTGTTTTTTTATTAAAAGCAGATTGAAGATCTTGGCTAATATTGTCAATTTTTGATTTTAAAAATTGAGGCAAATTTTCTTTGGTAATTGGAACATCACCTTCTTCAATTTTTTTTCTCATTCTTCTAGCAATGTCTTCAGCGCGACGAACAGAAGCTTTTTCTTTTAAAATTATTTTGTAAGCTTCAATCATTAATCTAGTGTCCCCTATTCCCGATAAAGCTCGAGCATGACCTTCGCTAATAAGACCAGACAAAAGACCATCTTTAATGGCATCGGGAAGAGTTAATAATTTAAGACAATTGATGACGTAGGGAACACTTTTACTGACTCGTTTGGCGATTTGATTATTATCGAAATTAAATTCATCCTTGAGCCTCAAAAAGGCCTTAGCTCGCTCCATTGGATTTAAATCTTTTCGCTGGACGTTTTCAACAATAGCCATTTCCAGCATTTGTTGAGGATTGGTTTCTTTAATAATGGCGGGGACGTATTCTAATTTAAGGATTCTAGCAGATCTCCAGCGCCTTTCTCCGGCGATTATTTGAAATCCGGCTGGAGTTTTAGCAACAATAAGAGGCTCTAATATTCCATGCTCTCTAATAGATTCAACTAATTCAGCAATGGACTCCTGATTAATAATTCCACGGGGTTGTAAGGGGTTTGGCTCTAATTGATTGGTGGGGATTTGGGTAACCTGTTTCATCATAGTATTAGATTACTATGAAAACTGTTGTGAAAAAAGTGAGGAAAAGTGGTGCAGAATACGTCAAATTGAAATTTATGCTTTAGCGACTATTTTTTTTGTAGCGACTTTTTTAGCAGTAACTTCTTTTTTAGTTTTTTCAGCTTTGACAACAGAAACGATGTTTTTACCAAATTTTTTGAAAAATTTGACGACTCCTGGTCTCATAGCGTAGATAGTGAAATCTTTACCAGTTTTAACACCTTCACCAGCATGAAAACTGGATCCGACTTGTCGAACTATAATTTCACCGACGTTAATTTTTTGACTTCCAAAAACTTTTACGCCTCTTCTTTGCCCAGGACGATTTGATTTTTGATTAGTTTTACCTTGTGATTTTGTATGTGCCATGTTTTAGAAATTAATTTTAGTAATTTGGATTTCAGTTAATTGAGCTCTGAAACCAGTGGTTTTACGATAACGAGATTTTGATTTGTATTTAAAAACTCGAATTTTTTCACCTTTAAAATTTTTAGTTACTTTGAATTCAACAGAAGCGTCTTTGACAGTTGGAGTTCCAACTGAAACTTTATCTTCATTAACAGTCAATAAGACTTGATCGGTGGAGGATTTTTCTTCCTCTTTAAGATTTAAATTATCGACGACAATTTTTTGGTTTTCTTCAACTTGATGTTGGGTGCCAGAAATGGCAATGACTGCGTATTTCATACTGTTCGATTATAACATAGGAAATAAACTTGGCAAGGTTAAGATTTATGAAGAATAGATGATTCCGAGCGAAAAAAGAAGAGTCATAAGAGATGAACCACCCACAGAGATAAAAGGAAGAGGAATGCCGGTAACAGGAAGAAGACCAATGTTCATACCAATATTAACAAAAGTCTGCATCCAAATTTGAATGGCAATGCCTAGAGTAAAAATAAAAAGAGGCCGATTTTTGGTGGAAAAAGCCTTATTAAAAAGAGTGCGAATCAATAAATAATAAGCAAATAAAATTATAGAAACACCAAACAAACCTAATTCTTCAGCAGTAGTGGCAAACATAAAATCGGTGTGTTTTTCGGGTAAAAATAATAATTGTCCTTGAGTCCCTTTTTTATAGCCTTTACCAAAAAAACCACCGGAACCAATAGCAATCTGTGATTGAATTACATTGTAACCTTCACCTAGAGGATCCTCTTTAGGATTTAAAAAAGTATTGATTCGGTTTTGCTGATAATCTTTTAAAACATATTTGTAAGCTAATGGAGAAACTAAAATAAGGCATAGACCGGCAATAATTGAGAGTTTAAGTAATTTTTTATTATATAAAATAACCGGGATAATTAAAAAGAAAACAGAAATGGCACTGCCTAAGTCTGGCTGAGCCATGATAATAGCAATAGGAATAAACAGTAGAATTGCCAGATTAGTGTTGGCCAAAAATGACATGAGCCAAGGTTTGACAAATTCTGATGGTTGAACTGTTTGTCCGGCAATATAAAGCCAGCGACTGGAACCACGGGTGGCTCTTCCTAAAATAATAGGGAGAAGCAGGAAGACACAGCAAATTATAAAAATAGGCCATTTATAGGAATTTAATTGTTTTAAATTTATTTGCTTGCCAATACAAAACAAAATTATTCCTATTCCCCAAGCAATTAATTGTTTACCGACTAAACTTGGAGCCACAGAACTGACCATTAAAATATTTATACAAAAAAGGACCAGCAAGCTAATTAAAGTTGGCAACCATGAAGATCTCGACATTGGATAAGTTTAACTTATTTTTTCGATCTTAATATTGTCTGATTTTTCAATGCTTAAGCCGAGTGTTTTTGACAAAATCTCTTTTTCGAAATTGACTGGCCAATCTGGAGCAAAAATCTTAATTTTATCTTTTAGATCCAATTGAGTTTCTTTACGAAGGCTTTGAATGTCACGAATTAAATTGCGGGCATCACCTTCAGCTTTTAATTCTGGAGTAATGTTGGTGTCTAAACTGACAGACAAATTATCTTTTGATAAATTTATTTCTACATTTTTGACATTCAACTCATTTTTAATAATTTCAATTAAATCAGAATTTAGATCTATTTTTTGAGAATTATTAATAATAGCTTTGGATAATGGTTGGCGGGTGCTGATATTGTTAGTTTTTCTGATCATATTCCCCTGCTCACAAATTTCTCGGACATAAACCATATTGTCTAATAATTGCTGATCAATTGGTTTAATCTCTGGATAAAAATCTAGATGAACCGACTCTTTAGCATTTGGATCAAAAGGCAAAACTAAATTTTGCCAAAAATATTCAGCAATGAAAGGAGTTAAAGGGGCAACTGTTTTGGTAAATTGGATTAAAACTTGCCAAAGAGTCTGAAGAGCCTCTTTGTCTCCATTGACGAACCGATCACGGGATTGGCGAATGTACCAGCGAGATAAATCTTCAATGTAAGGAGTAATTAATTTGACAGCATTTGGAATGATGTATTTATCCAATTCTTGGGCAAATTCTTTAGTTAATTGATCAGTTCTAGTGATAATCCACTGATCGAGAACATTAGAAGAATTATTTTTGGAATTTAAATCTGGATCCCAATCATTCATTTGAGCATAAGTAGTGAGATATTTGAAACAATTCCAAAGAGGGAGAAGAATAAATTTGACCTTATCTTCAATCTCTTTTTCATTTAGATTCATATTTTCTCCAATCATAATGACACCGCTCATTAAATAGAGACGCATGGCTTCCCCGCCGTATTTTTGAAGAACCACTTTAGGATCAGGATAGTTTTTAAAAAGTTTACTCATTTTACGGCCGTCGGTTCCCATTATGGTGCCGGTGACCACACAATTTTTGAATGATTCTGATTTGAATAAAGCATTGGATAAAACATGGAGAGTGTAAAACCAGCCACGAGTTTGACCAATATATTCAACGATATAATCGGCAGGAAATTCTTTTTCTAGTCGATCTTTATTTTCAAAAGGATAATGACGTTCAGCAAAAGGCATAGCACCGGATTCAAACCAGCCGTCTAAAACTTCCGGAACACGATGGACCTCTTTACCACATTTGTCACATTTAACGGTAACTTCATCAATATCTGGTTTATGAAGATTAGTCACTTTTTTACCAGATCTAGCTTCTAAATCAGCAATAGATTCGGGGACATAATTTTGGCCACATTCACATTCCCAAACTGGAATTGGAGAAGCCCAATAACGAGAACGGGACAAACACCAATCTGGAGCGGTTTCGATTCCCTGACCAAAACGACCATCTTTAATATGATCTGGAACCCAATTAATTTTCTGATTGGTTTCTTTCATTCCAGATTTAATCGACTGGACATTTAAGTACCAAGCGGTTTGAGATTTATAGATTAAAGGAGTGGCGCAGCGATGGCAAAAAGGATAACTATGGGTAATCCTTCCCTCTTTAAAGAGTAAATTTCTGTTTTTTAAATCATCAATAACTAAAGGGTCAGCTTTTTTAACAAAAAGGCCAGCAAAAGGAGTGACTTTATCAATTATTTTTCCCTCATCATCGACATGATCAATAACAGAAAGATTATTTTCCTTACCTAAGGCAGAATCATCTTCACCAAAGCCTGGGGCAACATGGACAATGCCAGTGCCGTCATCCATGGAAACGAAATCAGCATGATAGATTTTGTAATCTGGCTGGGTGGTTTCAAAGAAATGATAAAGAGGCTCGTAAGAAAGGCCTAACAAATCCTCACCTTTGAATTCTTTAATAATTTCATATTTTTGATCACCTAAAAGAGTCTCGATTCTGGCTTTAGCTAAAATAATATTTTCATCATTAATTTTAATTTCAACATAAGTTTCGTTTTTGTTAATAGCCAAGGCTAAATTTCCAGGAAGAGTCCAAGGGGTGGTGGTCCAGGCTAAAACATAGGCGTCTCGGTCTTTTAATTTGAATTTAATAGAAATGGCAGGATCTTCGACTTCTTTGTAAGAATTGTCCATGGCGATTTCAAAATTTGAAAGCGGAGTGGAACAGCGAGGACAAAAAAGTGAAATACGGCGACCTTTATAAATTAATCCTTTTTTGTAAATTTCGGAAAAAGCCCACATAACACTTTCCATATAATTTAAATCCATGGTTTTGTAGGCATGCTCATAATCTACCCATCGACCAATATGGTCGATGTACCAAGGCCATTCTTGAGAAACGTTTTGAACGTAGGAATAACATTCTTCAATATATTTTTTAACACCAAGCGCTTCAATATCTTTTTTAGATTTTAAACCAAGTTTTTCTTCAACTTTATTTTCGGCAGGAAGACCATGACAATCCCAACCCCAAACTCGCTTAACTTTTTTACCTTTCATGGTTTGGTATCGAGGAATAATATCTTTAGCAATGCTGGACAATAAATGGCCGTGATGAGGCAAACCAGTGATAAAGGGAGGACCATCGTAAAAAGTGTAAGTGTTGTCGTCTGATCTTTGATCAACTGATTTTTCAAAGATTTTGTTTTCTTTCCAAAAAGAAATTATTTCTTCTTCGAGAGCAGGAAAACTGACATTATTCGGAATATTTTTAAATTTAGACATAGTAGTATTTTACACTATGTTTTGAGCTAATATCTTGACTTATAATATTAAAGATGATATTATAGGTCAGTTTAATAACAAAAGTTATTTAAACTAAAAAATCTTTTTTTATAGCTTGAAAATTGCTTTCGAGTTTTTATATAAAAGGATGGCCCTTTAACATCAGAAAAAATTAACTAGGAGGAAATGGTATGAAAAATAATTGGTGGATTGGTTATGCATTAAGAGCTCTTATATATGTAGCTCTTTTGGGAATGTATTACAAACAAGTACAAAATGTCCAAATAATAATGGGTGTGGCTGTCTGTTTAATCTTGCTTTGGCTTTTTTTGACAAAAGTGGAAAAAAGACGTGTTCTTGTTCATGTAATCGAATTTTTATTGGCTTTGGCTCTGTTCGCATGTGTGATGATTTTTCGCCACATCTATCCTTGTTTAATTATTCTGATAACGTTTAATTTCTCTCTTTTTTTGCAGGGAACAACATCATCTTCAAGGGAAGAAAATCAGAATTAAACACAAACTGACGGCTGAAAGCTAAAAACATTTAATACCAATTTGGTATTTTTGTTTTTAGTGAGTAAGCCGTTTTTTTTATTTATTTTTTCTTAAAAAAGCAGGAATGTCATATTCGTCAATAATATCGATGCCAGCAGGAACTTCTTTGGTATTTAAAAATTCTTTTATCTGATTGTTACTTAATTCGGCTGGTTGAGCATTATCTTTAATTTCAGGAGTTTCGATTTTTGGCTGATTAGGCAAATTAATTAAAGTTGGCTGCGGTTTTTTAATCTGATGATAAAGATTTGGTCGATTTGAATCAAAACCAGTGGCAATGACAGAAATTTTAACTTTACCTTTGAGTTCTTTATCGATAGTGGCGCCAAAGATAATATTGGCATCGGGAGCGGTTCTTTCGGTGATGTTTCTGGCAGCTTCTTCTATTTCGGCCATAGTGATGTCGGGACCACCGGTGACATTAATAAGAACACCTCTGGCGCCTTCAATATTGACCTCAACTAATGGAGAATCAACGGCATCGTCGACAGCTTTTTGAATTCTGCCTTCACCTTCAGCTTCACCAGTTCCCATGAGAGCAGAACCAGCATTACTCATAACTGCCTTAATATCGGCAAAATCTAGATTAATTAATCCTGGAACAGTAATTAAATCAGCAATAGCTTTGGTTCCCTTGCTTAGGACAGAATCGGCAATTTTAAAAGCTTCTATGAGGGTGGCTTTATTATTGACGACCTCCATAACTTTTTGATTTGGGATGACAATTAAAGTGTCAACATTTTCTCGAAGCTGGGAAATTCCCTCTTCAGCATTGGTCATGCGACGAGTACCTTCAAATAAGAATGGTTTGGTGACAACACCAATAGTTAAAATTCCTAATTCTTTTTTAGCAATTTGGGCAATAATAGGAGCGGCTCCGGTGCAAGTGCCTCCCCCCATACCGCCAGTGATGAAAACCATGTCGGTTCCCTGCAGAACTTCTTTAATTCTTTCTTTTGATTCTTCAGCAGCTTTTTGACCCATTTGAGGATTACCACCAGCACCTAAACCTTTGGTTAATTTTTCACCGATTTGAATTTTAATGGAAGCAAGAGAGTTTAATAAAGCTTGAGAGTCAGTATTTACAGCAATAAAATCGACGCCTTTAATGGCATCTTCAGAAATCATGGAATTGATGGCATTATTACCACCGCCACCAACACCGATGACTTTTATTTTAGCGAATTGTCCAGTAAGAGTTTTAATTAATCCCATATTTAGGGTAGAAGTGGTTCTAGTATTTTTTTGATTTTACCAAAAATCCCACTCATAGAAATTTGAGGAGCTTTAATTCCTTTAATATTTGATCCGCTGCTCTTTTTAGAATTTTTACTGTAGAGCAAAAGACCAATTGTGCTAGTATAAGCTGGATTCATAATATCATCAACTATACCACCAACTTTTGGCGGATCGGCGATTCTTAATGGAAGAGGGATGATGTGGTTACAAATTTCTTTGGCATTGACAGTCATGGCACCGCCACCAGTTAAAACGATTCCAGCCGGAATTGACTGATGAAAACCGCTTGATTCAATTTGCTGATAAATTAGGCTAAATATTTCTTCGAGTCGAGGTTTAATTATGCCATTAATGGCAGTCTGGAGAGAGATTTTTTTCTGGTCTTCGGTGTGGATATCAAAATGGGACAATTCAACCTCATCTTCAAATTTTTTAGTTTCAGATAATTTGGCTAATTTTAATTTTATTTTTTCGGCATCTTCAATGGAAAATCGGAGACCAATAGCGAGATCATTGGTGACATTATTAGCACCGATAGGAATGACAGATGAAAAAACTGGGGAACCTTCGATAAAAATTGTGATATTGGTGATACTGCCACCAATATCTACAAGAGCGACTCCAAGCTCTTTTTCAGTTTCAGTGAGGGCAGCAGTGGCAGTGCTGAGGCCAGCATAAGTTAGAGATTCAATTTTTATACCAATATCTTCGAGACATTTTTTAAGATTTTTTAGAGCCGGACTGGAAGCTAAAATTAAATGAGCTTCAACTTCAAGCCGAATACCGTTCATTCCAATTGGATCAATAACACCCTCTTGACCGTCAACAGTAAATTTTCTTTGGATAATGTGAATAATTTCTTTGCCACTAGGCAAAGAAATAGCCTTGGCGGCTTCAGTGACACGATTGATATCGTTGGCATCAATTTCACCATTGGGATTACTGATAGCCACAACACCGTGAGAATTGATTGATTCGATGTGGGGAGCAGAAATAGAAATATTGGCGCTATTAATTTGAAATCCAGCCATTCTTTCGGCAGATTCAATACTTTGAGTGATGGTTTGGGAGGCTTGCTCCAAATTAATTATTTGACCTTTTCGAAAACCTAAAGATGGAATTGATGAAACAGCGATAATATTAAATTTATCTTCGGTGTCAAAATATTGTCCAACTAAAGTTGTAACTTTTGAAGTTCCGATGTCTATAACGTTAATTATTTTTGAATGTTGCATATGGATGGTTGATGCTTAGATCAACTAATTGCAGTTGTTTATTATTAATTTTAGCTGTTTTTAAGAGTTCTTGTAAAGAAGCTATCTGCCAATAGGGATTTTTTTGAGTAGACAAAATAATTTTGGTAGGACTGCTTTCATTAATTATATAGAATTCAAACTGATTTTGATAATCCCTAATAGTGCTTTTGGCGATATTAAGCTGAGCAGTTTTTAAACCATGCTCTAATTGAAGATAAAAATCGTTTTTATCTGAGATGGGATTGATTCTGTTTTGGGAACAATTTACCAATGAATAAATAGAAAAAGATAAACCGGCAAAAAAGATAATAAAAAGAAAAATTTTAAACAATTTCATGAATTAAAGCTAAAAGTTTTAGATTATCGGTGTTTTTAGTAGTAATTTTCTTTGAATTAATATTAATTAGTTTTTTAATTTTATCTAAAATTATTTCTTCAGAAAGATCTTTTTCTTCAATTATTTCCGTAAGTTCTGGATTTTTTTGTTTAACCCAAAAAGCATTTAATAATTGCTCATTTTGCTGACTAACTTTTAATGGCACTAAAATTGATTTTTTATTAAGAGCAACTATTTCTTGGCTAGTATTGGCACCGGAACGGCTTATTATTAAATTTGTTTTATTTAAAACATGAGCAATATCATTGGATTCTAAATAATCAAAAGCCCTATATTTAGGATAAATATTATTTAATTTTTTAAAACTATCAAAATCATTTTTACCTGTTTGGTGAATTATAAAATAATTTTTTAATTCAGGAAGAATTTTTTTGATTAATAAATTGATAGTATGTGACCCTTGATTTCCGGCAGTTATAAAAATATCAACATTGTCCCCTATTTCACTTTTTTGGGGATGAAAAAGTTCCTGTCTTAAAAGGTTTCCAGTAATGACTATTTTATTTTTAGGAAGATTATTTTTTTGTTTTTGATTATCAAAAGAAAGAGCCACTTTATTAACAAAAAGACTGTTAATTTTGGTGGTTAAACTATTAGTCAAAGTTTGTTCGTGAGTGATTGAAGGAATTTTTTTTAGGAAACTGCTGATAATTACTGGAACGGAGACATATCCACCAAAAGAAACAATAATATCGGGTTTTATTTTTTTGATTAATTTTAAAGATTCAGATAAAGATTTAGCGGTTTGAGGAAGACCTTTAATAGTATTTGGGAGCCAGCGACGATCTAATTTACCGACATTTATAGAATAAAAATTTACTCCCATCTTTGGGATAATTTTTGATTCTATTGAAGGAGTGGTATCAACACTGGAATTTTTTTTTCGGCCAATATAATTTATCTGCCAATTAATTTTCTGATCGTTTTTCAGCTGACGAATTAGTTCTAATGCTGGGGTTAGGTGTGTTCCGGTGATGATAATCGTCTTTTTTATCGTGGTCACCCTTTGAGTATAGCAGGGTTTTTTGGTTTTTTTCGACATTTCTAACCAAACCAATAGCAATAAAAAGAGTCATTAAAGAAGATCCTCCATAGGAAATAAATGGAAGAGGAACACCAGTTAAAGGAATGAGAGCAACAATAGCGGAAATATTAATTAAACTTTGATAGGCAATCCAGCAGGCCGTTCCGGAAACTAAAAGACTTTGAAATGGATCCTCTATTGTCTGAGAAAACTTTAAAAGATAATTTATTAAAGAAAGATAAATTAATAAAACTGCAAAAATTCCAACAAATCCAACTTCCTCCCCGATAACAGCAAGAATAGAATCGGTGGAAATTTTTGGAAGAAATTTATATTTTTGGTCGGAGTTGGCAAAACCTTTTCCAAAAAAACCGCCAGAAGAAAGAGATAAGATTATCTGATTACTGTGATAAGAAGAGGTTTCCTGGTTTTGCTGCGGTTCTAAAAAAGTTTTTAATCTGGCTGACCTGTATGGTGATAAAAAAACAAGCGGAATACTAACCACTAAGATGACACAAAAAATATAAAACAAAGGAAGAACATCCCCTCCGGAAAGATAATAAATAGAGCTAACAATGGCAGAAATTAAGATAGCGGTGCTTAGATTTGGCTCGATAATTATTAAAATAAAAGGGAGGCCGAGATAAAAAACAAGATTTTTAATATTACGGTTTTCTGTCTTAGAAAAAAGAAAAGAAAAATAAATAATAGAAGTTAATTTTAAAATTTCTGAAGGCTGAATACTGGTGAAACCTAAATTTAACCATCGCCTGGCGCCGAGAGCTTCATTCCCAAAAGCAGGAATTAAAACTAAAATTAAACTAATAATGGAGAGAGCGTAAAGAATAAAAGAAAATTTTTTGATAGTTTTGATATTAATTTTAGAAGTGATATAAAAAGAAATTATTCCTAATATAAGCCAAAATCCTTGTTTTTTAATATAAAAAAATTTGTCTCCGATGGATGAGCTGGCTTCTCCGAGTGATGAGATGGAAATAAAAACCAGGCCGATAAAAACTAAACTAAAAACTAAAAATAGTAATGGTGATTTAGTTTTTTTCATTTAGGTCTTTAGGGATAGAAATTGGATTGACGGTTTTGGATAAGGGATAATCAAAATTTATTTTTTTACAGGTGTGATTATCTTTATCTTTTGGAGTTATTTCGGAGCCAATAATTTTTTTATTATTAAATCTGGTTTTTTCTGATTTTATATCAATCTGATAGTCCAACTTTAAAAATTCAGCGAGATGAAAATAAAAGAGCGGAGTGATTTTTTGGTTTTGCTCAATTTTAGTGTAAAAACCAAAAGAAGCAGTTAAGCGAGGATTACATTCCAGTAAAAAAACTTTGCCTTTGTGAATTAAAAAATCTAAACCAAAAAAACCTTTATAACCAATTTCTTTTAAAGCTTTTCCAAAATTTTCAGTTATTTTATTGATGTCGCTGATTATTTTTTTAGGAGCCATTGAAGGCCATTGACGACCAACGGTAGTGAAAGGATTTTTGGTGTAAGGAGAAATACCGGTGTATTGAAGAGCCGGCGGACTTTGAATTAGGCCAAATTTAGTGAGACAGCAATTATTTAAAAGAGAATAAGAAGATTCAATAAATGGGCTATATTTAACAATGACACCAGGAAAAATTTGATTTTTGATTTCATCCCATGATTCGGCAGAAAATGTACTGTTGCCGGCCCAACCAAAATGAGTCTGGAGAACTAGTTTTTGGCAATAAAGTTTTTGATATTTAAAAAAGTTTATTTCAGAAAAAGTGTCGAGAGAAAATGGAATCGTTGGTAATTTATATTTCTGGCTTAGTTTGGCAAATTTAATTTTATCCTCTAAAAATCGATTGAGCGGAGCTGGATTACTGACGTTTATCCAATTATATTTTTGACATAAAAAATCAACTTTGGCCGATGGTTTGAAAGGGATAATAACAGGAGTAAGGTTATTTTTTTTAGATTTTTGGGAAATATAATCGATGACTTTTGGATGGGAAAGTAATTTTCCGCTATTTTTTTCTTTGATTAATGGATAATCGGAAAGATAAATCTTTTCAAAATTTTTAATTTCGGGAAGATCAATGTCTAGAAATTTATCGACCACCAAAAAAAAGAATATGTAATGTGATTGATTAATGATGGTTTCTAAATTTATCTTTGACATCCGGTTAAAACTACGACTGAATAATTACCTACGTCTAGGTTGTTTTTAATTGCCTTTTTAAATCCAGCAAAAGCTAAGGCACCTTCAAGAGAAGTTTTTATATTATTGGATTCTAATATTTTTTGGGCTTCTAAAATTTCATTATTTTGAATAATTAATCCAGTGCCACCACTATTTTTTATGGCAGAAATTATCTGAGATTTTAGTGGAAGATATTTGGCAGAAAGAGCATCGGTGATATTTTCTATTTCTGGCTGGTAATTTGAGTCAAAAAAACTAGATAGAGGGCAATTGGCTGCTGATTGAACAGCATAAAGCTTTACCGATGGATTAATCGCCTGGGAAATACCTAAAAGAGTGGTGCCACTGCCGACAGGAACAAAAATACTGGTGAGTTGGGGTAACTCAGCCATTAATTCTTTACCGATTTCCTGATAGCCAATTAAAGCACTGGAATCAGTGGATTGGCGAAGAAGATAAGAATGATTTTTTTTAGAAAATTTTATGGATTCACTAATTGGCTGATCGGTGATAAAAATCTGACTGCCACTTTTTTTGAGCAGATCGAATTTATTTTTATCAATTTTTGGGGAAACAAAAATAGTCAGATTAATATTATTAAGGCCACAAAAATGAGTGGCAGAAATAGCAGCATTGCCAGTACTGGAAATAACAGCGCTGGTAAAACCTTGTTTTTTTAGATTTTCAATTTGAAAAATCATGGCTCTGTCTTTGGCTGAGCCAGTTTCATTTAGGTCTTCTCTTTTGAAATAAACATTTTCTAATTTAATTAAGGGTGTGTTTGCCATATAATATGTTAATTATACTAGTTATAAATTTTATTAAAACATGAACGAAAAAATCATCTGTCCAGATTGCGAAACAGAAATTGAATTAACAGAAGCCACAATGGTGGGAGATATTATTGAATGTCCTGAATGTGGAACCGAAGTGGAAATTTTATCTTTAAATCCATTGAAATATCGAGAATTAATCGAAGAAAAATAAAATTTAAATTAATCTGAAAAACCCCTGGTTTATAAATGATTTGTCGGCAAGATCGGCTTTTCCGTATCTGACTCCCCTGCCTGAAATTGAACTGTCGACATAATTAATAATATTGCCGTGTTTTTCGATGATAAATAAAACATGACCGCCATTTTTTTGACGAACTAAATCTCCGGTTTTAATTTCATTTGGGGCTATTTCTTTTGAAATTGGAGACGAAGTTAACATATTGGCTGAAGTTCGGCGAGGATTTAAGTCGGTTTTTAAATAAAAATTCAATAATTGACTAGCAAGACCAGAACAATCGACGCCAAGGTGGTTCTTTTTTTGAAAATTGTAAAATTCCTGATTGGTTAATTTGACTAGATCAATATTTTGTTTTTGAGCGAGTCTAATGGTTTCAGCAGCGATTTGGCGACAATTACCTTTACCTCCCAAAAATTGCTCTTTAATTATTTTTCCGTTTTTAAGGACGTTTTTACTATATGGCAAACCAATATAGTGCTCAATTTCTTCTTTGAGTTGTATTAATTTAGTCCCAGCCATAGTCCAAATATTGCTAATATAATTCCAGCCAACCAAGCCCTGGAAACAATTTTAGGCTCTTCCCAGCCGATATGCTGCAAAGTTAAATGAAGAGGAGCGGCAGGAAAAACTTTTTTGTGAAAATATTTTTTACTAAATAACTGAATAGCACTAGACATTCCTTCAATAATGAATGGGGCACCAACGATTATTAATGGAACAACTTTTCCCAAAAGCAAGGCAATAACAGCGAAAGTGGCACCGAAAGAAAGCGAGCCAACATCTCCCAGCCAAATTCTGGCGGGAAAAACATTGAAATAAAGAAAAGCAATTAAGGCTCCAATCCAAAGAGCAATAAAAGATGAAAGAACAGTATCCATCGATGTGCTGGCTAAAATCCAAAATGCAAAAAGAGCAATCATTAAAAGACCACAAGATAATCCATCAAGTCCATCAGAAATATTAAAGAAATTAGCAAAGCCAGTGATGAAAACAACAGAAATGGGAATAAAGAAAAGACCTAATTTTATGGCTCCAAAAAAAGGAACATAAATGAAATCAATTTTTAACTGAAAATAAATCATTAAAGAAATAATTAATGAAATTATTATTTGTAATATTAATTTATAAATCATTCTTAACCCGAAAAAGCCGGTTTTTTTAAAGCCAAAAAATTTCATAATATCATCATAAAGACCTAAGATTCCAAAGCTGATGAAAGTGAAAAAAATAATAAAAATTTCATTATTAATATTGTAATTTGATGAAATAAAAATCCGAGAGAATTTAAGAATGGGAAAAAGTATTGTAAAAAGAATGAAAACGACGGCGATAATTAATAGGCCCCCACCAACAGGTGTGCCTGATTTTTGATTGTGAAATTTATCGAAAATAGTGGTTCTTTTATTTTGAAAATCAGTAGTTTTTTGAACTTGTCGCTGAAATTTTAGCTTATAGAGAATATTGATAAATGGAACAACTAAAATACTGGTGATTAAAAAGGAAAAAAGAAGTAGGCCTAGGTATAAATGCATCATAAAATTATGTTTTTATATATTCTATGTTAGCACCTAAAGACCAAAGGCGTTCGGCTAATTTTTCGTATCCCCTTTCAATATATTCGACTCCATTAATTACCGACTCACCTGAGGCAGTTAAAGCAGCAACAGTAGCTGAAGCTCCAGCACGAAGATCACTAATATTAAAATCAGCAGGCTTTAATTTTGTTGGTCCATAAATTTTGACACCATGGAAATATTCGGGGCGGTCACTTTCTTTATTGAACTGATAATATTCATCAGAATTTTTTATTTCTGGATTAAAAAAATTAACCTTAACTCCCATCTTTTTAAGATTTTCAATGTGTTGAAAACGACTAGGATAAACTCTTTCGATAATAGAACTGCAACCGACAGTTTGAGTTAAAAGAACCGAAAAAATAGCTTGCCAATCGGTCATAAACTCTGGTTCTGGGCCAGTTTCAATATCAATATTAGTTAGAGGTTTAACCCATTCAACATAAATTTCATCGTTGCCGGTTTTAACTTTAGCCCCCATTTTTTCAATAGTTTCCAAAAATGTCTGAACAACGTTTGGTTTGACCCTAAAAATAGAAACAGAGCCTTTGGTGGCCAAAGCAGCACAAGCAAAAGTAACGATTTCGTTTCGATCACAGACTACATCATGTTCGGTTCCGTTTAATTTGGAGACTCCTTGAATAATTATTTTTTTATTATTTTGAGGATCTCTTTGAATTTTGGCGCCCATCTGATTTAGCATTAAAATCAAATCATCAATTTCTGGTTCAAGGGCGGCGTTATCGATGATAGTTTCACCCTCAGCGAGGGATGCAGTCATAATGATTACTTCAGTAACTGTGTGTGAAGGTTTGGTAAAAGTATAGTGAGTGCCGATAATTTTGTCAGTGTTGAAGGTAATATTATTTTCGGTTTCAGAAACTTTAATATTCATTTGAGAAAAACAATCAAAAAGGCGGTCTAAAGGCCGGTCACCTAATTTGTCACCACCTGGGGCGGGAACAATGGCGGTTCCGGTTCTAGCTAGAAGCGGAGCGACAAACATAAATGAAGTTCTAGATTTTTCGCCAGTACCACTGGGAACAGTGGAACTAGTTATTTTGGAAGTGTTTAATTCAAGACTGTGCTCCCCTGTTTGAGTTATTTGGCAACCAAGACTTTTGGCGATACTGGTGGTTATTTTTACGTCGGAAATTTGAGGAACATTATTCAATAAAACAGTTTCATTGGTCAACATTGAGGCAATGATTTGTTTAAAACTGGCGTTTTTCGCACCCCTAATAGAAACTTCACCTTTAAGTGGTTTTCCGCCATTAATGATATATCTGGACATAGATTATTTTAAAGAATTAATAATAGTTTTAACAATTTTATTTCCACTAAAACCGCCGGAACTCATATTGATTAAGATATCATCTTTTTTGAGAGTTTTTTTATAAAATGAGCAAATATCTTCGTCGATAGGAATGTAAATCAGTTTATCACCGACAATTTCTTTAAAGTCTTTAGCAGTGACGCGATTATTTTTTTCAATTTTATTATTGAAAGTTAATTTAGATAAAACAACTTCGGAAACTGAATTAAAAGCATCTTTAAAATCTTTTAAGCTTTCTTTATGCTGAATAAAAGAAGCATGAGGTTGATACAAAACTTTAATATTATTTTTTGGAAAATGGTTTTTTATAGCATCAATGGTAGATTTAACTCTGTTTGAAGATTGGGCAAAATCATCAAAAATAATAATATTTTTATGGTTATAAATTTTTTCGACTCGACGACTGATGCCGTTAAATTTAGATATAGCTTGTTTAATTTTGGTCTGAGGAATATTCAAACTATCAGCTACAGTAATGGCGGCTAAAATATTTTCAAAATTAAATTGACCAATCAATTTGGTTTTAATTTTAATAATATTTCGTGGAGTTTTAATTTCTAAAATAGAATAGTTTTTTTTGATTTTTATATTTTTGATAAAGTAATTTGAATCCGGCGAATTGTAGGTAATTATTTTAGCTTTTGAATAAAGACTTAATTCTTTAGTTTGATAACCTTGAGAATTTATAAATAAAATACCATCTTCTGGAAGATTTAAGACTAGTTTTTTGAAGGCGTTAAAATTTTCACTTTCAGTGGAATAAGAATCTTTATGCTCCCAATCGGCACTGGTTAATAATAAAAAATTAACGGGATAATATAAAAATTTGGCTTGAGTATCTAGTCCATGAATTGATTCGTCAGCTTCAATAATTGACCAATTTGATGGTGAAATGTTGACTGATGAAAAATGGTTTAAAGCTTTCCCTCCGAACATATAATTGGGATTTAATTTGGCTTGATCAAAAATCCAGGAAATAAGAGAAGTGATAGTGGTTTTGCCATATGTTCCAGCAATTAAAATTGAATTTTCTTTGATTAAATTTTTGGCAATGAATTCACTGGCGGAAATATATTTGATGTTTAATTTTTTAATTTGATCAAATTCCTCTTGAGTTTTTTGAAAACTGGAAAACGATGATCCAATTATCGCCAAGTCGATAGTGGAGTCAATTTTTGAAGAATTAATCTTAATATCGGCTTTTTGAAGAATGGTACTGATGGGCGGATAAATTTTTTCTTGATCTGAACCAGTAATGGTGTGTCCTTCTTTTTTTAGGGCGACAGCCAAAGAGGCAGTCATAGTTCCGGCGATTCCTAAAATATGAATATGCATAATTAAATTTTAGATGAATTATTATAGGGAAGCCATTGCTGACTTTCAAAATATTCGAAGCCAGGCATGTTTCTTTTATAAAAACCGGAGTCTTCAGAAAAACGGCCTAAATAGCAATATTTCAGACCTAAAATTTGACTATCAATAACAACTTGAAGCACTAACCTAATAGGCAGATTTCCATGTGCCAATTCTGGATTGTAAAAAACGTAGGCGATATGACTAATATTTTTTGAAAAATAACAAATGGAATAAGCGACTGTATTGTTTTGGCTATCTTTCCAGATATATAGATAATTAAAAATATGATTTTTGAAAACGTTTTTAACTGAACTGATTGGATAATCCCAACCGAGAGATTTTATCCAAGAATAAATTTCTTTTTGGATTTTTAAATCATAAACAAAATCTTTGAGAGGAATTTTTTCAAAAGTAAAATCTTCAGTTTTTCTTAAAATACGGCGATTTTCTGAACTTAGATTAAAATTCGATAAATTAGAGCGACTACTGGTCTGAAAATAAAATAAATTTTTATCGTTTCTTTGGGGAAGTAAACCGTTTTGGTAATTTTCATCAATATCACCAATATTTTTTAAATTAAATTGAGACATATTATTTTATTTTTCGAAGTCGAAAGGCGGTTCTAAAAGCTTCAGCTTCTGACCAAGGATATTCAGTGTGACCGTGAAGAATAGTGGTTTCATGACCTTTACCGCAAGCGATAATAACATCATTTGGTTGGGCCAATTTTATGGCTAGATTGAAAGCATCTTGGCGATTTGGAATATTAAAATAAATAAACTTTTTTTTGGATAACTCAAGGACTGATTGAATTTGTTTTTTATTTTTAATTTCCTGATAATCAATAAATTCTGATTTTTTGGAATCAATGCCACTTATTAGTTGTTTGTTGATATTTTCTATTTTTTCATTTCGAGTATCGTCGGCAGTAATCATGGCAATATTAGCGAATTTGGAAACAACACTGCCCATTATTGGACGTTTAGATTGATCACGACCACCGGTGGCACCGAAAATAACAATAATATTTCCTTGACTAGTTTTTTGGAGTGATGAGAGAGATGCTTCAAGAGCGTTGGGAGTGTGGGCAAAGTCAATAATAGTTTTAAATTTAAAATCGTTTTGCAATTCTTCTCGGCGTCCTTTTGCTTCTGGAAAATGTTCTATAACTTGCTGAATTGTTTCGGATTTAATTCCTAATTTATAACAAATGGCGGTGGCTAAAAGGATGTTATAGACTTGATATTCATAACTGCTGTCGGTGGTAAATTTTTGGCCGTTAACATGAAAACTAAGAGTGTCGGCTTCTAATTTAATTTTTTGAGCTTGATAATCGGAAGTTTTTTTAATACTAAACGTTTTAAAGGGAACTTTAATTCGTTTTTTGATAATATCGAAAGATTGGTCGTCTTTATTTAAAACAGCACTTTTTGATTGATCAAAAAGTTTAGCTTTGGCATTAATATAATTTTCCATGGTTTTATGGTAATCGAGATGTTCATGTGAAGTGTTGGTGATTCCGGAAATTTCAAACCTAGAACCTCCAAAACGGTATTGGTCGAGAGCGTGAGATGTAACCTCACAAACAACGTGGGTTACACCAGCTTTTACCATGTCGGCAAAAACTTTTTGGAGAAGAGACGGATCGGGTGTGGTAGTATGAAAACCAGTATCTATTTCTTTGTCGTCGATTTTGGCACCAATAGTAGTAATTAAACCAGTCTTAAAACCAGACTGTTTCAATATTTCATTAATAAGGGTGCAGGTTGTAGTTTTTCCATCTGTTCCAGTGACACCGATTAAAATTAATTTTCTGCTGGGAAAACCATATTTTAGGCTGTAAAAAAAACTTTTTGGCAGATGGAGAAGGATGTTTTTAATTTTTTGAACCATTTAAAGTAGTTAATTATAACAAATCGTTTAATTTTGACGCTAATTCATACCAAATTGGGGCAGCAGTACTTGATCCCCAAGGCGAGGTTTTTGGATTATTAATAGTAACAATCATTGTAAATTTTGGATTTTCACAAGGGGAAAATCCGATGTATGAGGCGATGGTAGATGAATTATTGTCGTAGCTACCGCTGATGGCAACTTGAGCAGTGCCACTTTTTGCACAAACTTCTAAATTATCTGGCTTAAATTTGGCAGTGACACCATTTTCAACTGCATATTTTAAAATTGATTTAATTTTTTTAATTGTATCTAGATTAAAAACCTGAGTTTCTTTTTTATCTTTATTTTTAATAATCTTATCTTCTTCAACAAAATAATTGACAACTTTTGGTCTAACTAAAACACCATCGTTGGCAATAACATTAAAAGCTTGAAGCATACCAATTTGAGTGACAACAATCCCCTGCCCAAAGGAAGCGGTGGCTAAATCAATTTCTGGCCAGGCAGTTTTTACAGTTGGTTTGGCTTCGCCTTGAAGATCAATACCAGTTTTTTGAGTAAGCCCGAGTTTTTGATAATAATTTAAAAAATTATCTTTACCAAGCCTGGCAATAATATAACTCATGCCAATATTATCGGAATTTTTAATAATATCCCTAAGACTGGAATCAGCATGAAATTCACTGTCCCAATTACTAATACTATATTGACCAATAACATGAGGCTGATTACATTTAGTGCAAACATAATCAGTATTAATAGAATTAGTGTCGAGAGCCATGGAAACAATTAAGGGTTTAAAAATTGATCCTGGCTCGAAAAGATCAGCTATGGTTGGATTTCTGATGGCGCTGATGGTGGCAGAATTAGTGGCGACCATAGAAGCCATAGCTAAAATAGCACCAGTTTTTGGTTCAATAATAGTAATTGAACCAGAATCAGCAGTGTATTTATTAACACCTTCTTGCAATAGTTTTTCGACATAAAATTGAGCACTGCGATTAATATTAGTAAAAATATCTCGACCATTAACAGCATCTGTACTCCAGCTTTTTTTGTTTAAAATTGTTTTTCCGGTGGCGTCTTGCGGACCCCAAACAAAACCAGTTTTTCCTTGCAATTGTTTTTGATAAAAAGCTTCAACACCACCATACCCAATTTGGCTACCATTAGAATCTTTACCAATGGTTCCAATAATATCTTTAGCCATAGAATTTTCCGGATAGAATCTTTTTTCTATCTTTTGGAATTCAATTCCAGAGATTTTTAATAGAATATTTTTTTGATCCTCATTAAAAGCAGAATTAAAAGTTATCCATTTTTGATTAGAATTATTTTTAAATTTGTCGATGGATTCGGCATTTTCGATTTTAAAACTAGGATGAGCCTGTTCTATTTGATCTAAAATTTTATCTAAATCGTCTTTAAAATTTGGTTTATAAAGAGAAAGTTGATAAGTGGTTTGGTTTAAAACTAAAGGAAAATTATCAGACGAATATATTTTTCCGCGCTCAGGTGAAATTTTTTCAAGTTTATAAGTTTGACTTTTAGCTTTTTCTTTTAGTTCGGGAGCTTTTAATATTTGCCAATAAAAAAAACGAAAAGAAACCACCACAAAACAAAAAGTGAGAGCAATAGATAATATTTTTGATCGTGGATTTTGCACTTTAATTTTGAAGATTAATAGTCTCTTTTAAATTTATATAATTTTGGGAACTAGCTGAGGCTTCGATTTTGGATAAAGAGGATAAGGAAGCTAATTTAACTTCTAATTCTTGATTCTTAATTTTAGAATATTGAAGAGTGATTTGATTTTGATTAATTAAATTATTTTGATTAATAATTTCACTGGAATAATAAAAAGAAAAAACAACTTGAATAATGATCAAAAAAAAGATGAGTAAGAAAAATGGTTTATTTAGCATCTTATACTATTTTATACGATCTTAAGGTGGCTGAGCGAGATAGGGGGTTTTTCTTGATTTCTTGAAACGAAGCTTTGATGGATTTTTTATTTTCAATAATAATTTTTTGATCAGAGTATTCTCTAACAAATTGTTTAACGATACGATCTTCTCCGGAATGAAAAGAAATAATGCAAACATTGCCGTTTTTAGCAACGACTTTTAAGCTTTGAACAAGTATACTTTTTAAATTATCAAATTCTTCATTAACAATAATTCGGAGACTTAAAAATATTTTAGTACTAGGATCTATTTTAGAATTGTGATGGTTTTCTTTATAATAATCTCTAATAATATTTGCCAATCTAGTGGCTGTTTTTATTGGTGATTTTTGACGTTCGCGAATTATTTTTAAAATGATTGGTTTACTATAAATTTCTTGAGCATATTTACTGAAGATTTCAAAAAGTTCATCATAATCATAAGTATTAATGATTTCTTCAGCAGTCAATTCTTGATTTTCTTTATCTAATCTCATATCGAGAGACGTTTCATCATTAAATGAAAATCCCCTATCTTGGGCAGTTTGTTGGCTTTGACTGAGGCCAAGATCAACAATTAAACCGTCAATTTTTTGATGAATATTTTGATTAACAATATTTTCTAACTGATTAAAATTACTATGAATTGGAAAAAAATGTTTTTCAAAACCGGCTTCTTTAATACGATTAGTGGCAATTTCTAGATTTTTAGGATCTTGGTCGATGCCGTAAACAATGCCACCTCTTTTAAGAATTTCTAAAGTGTGACCGCCATTGCCAAGTGTACAATCAATATAAATTTTATTCTTTTGGACATCGAGAAGGTCGATAGTTTCAGTTGATAAAACAGGAATGTGAAATTCCATTATTTATTGAGCAATAGTATAATCACCGACAAAAGAAGTTAAGTCAGTCTTGGTGACAGTGGTAGGCTCAATTGAGGTGATTTTTCCTTTACCGTTACCACTAGAAAAAATAGAATAAACAGATTTGAAATTTTTGATGACGATAAAATAATCACTTTTGGAAGTGACAGTACCATTAATAACTAAATTTTCTTGATCTATACCTAGTTTTTTATCTTTATTTAGATCAGTGGCACTTTTTAAAGTAAATGGAGTTTCATAAGTGACATATTGTTTATCAGCGGTAGTTAAGGTTAAAGTTAAAGTTCCACCAGTAACACCTTCATCGTATTTGTATTTACAACCATTAGTACAACTAGCGGTGCCTAATAAGAGATCATCTTTTTCTAGGGTGGAACCAGTGGTTTTAATCGTACCACTAACACCTTTTTCGATTTCTAAATTTTGATCTTTAGCGGTGTAGATCAATTCATAATCAACAGTAGTAAATTTGGTTGGAATTCCAGTAATTTTGAGAGTCAAATTATGTCCATCGGCACGAGGAATAAGACTGACAGTTGGTTTTTCTTCAGCGGATAATTCGATTTGTTTGGCAGGGGTAGTATTCTTATTGGTGGCAGGGGTAGTAGTTTTTTTACCACAAGCAGAGAGTAGAAATGATGACGAAAGAATAATTGCGACTAAGCCGAAAAATTTAATTAATTTCTTCATATTAACTATTTAACTGTTTTTCCAACCAATTGTCAACTTCATCAGCTTTAACTCTAATTTGTTTCATGGTGTCGCGATCTCGAATACTGACAGTGTTATCTTCGAGAGTTTGGTAATCGACAACCAAACACCAAGGAGTGCCAATTTCATCTTGACGTCGATATTTTTTACCAATATTACTGGAATCATCCCAATCGATGGAATATTTTTCATTTAATTTTTGGAAAATTGATTCAGCTTTGTCGATTAGTTCAGGTTTATTAGCAGCAAGTGGCAAAACAGCCATTTTGTAGGCAGCAACTTGAGGTTTAACTTTAAGAACAGTGCGGATTTCACCAGATTCGGTTTTTTCTTCTCGGTAAGCATCAAGAAGCATAAAAAAGAAACTTCTATCAACTCCGCCGGAACATTCAGTGATATGAGGCAAATATTTTTCGTGAGTGACTGGATCTAAATATGAAAGATCTTGGCCACTAAATTTGGAATGCTGATTTAAATCATAATCTGAGCGCCAATGAATTCCTTCCATTTCAGCCCAACCCCATGGAGCATGGTATTCAATATCAAAAGCTTTTTTTGCATAAAAAGCCAATTCATCTTTTTCGTGTTCTCTAAATCTTAAATTTTCAGGATTGTTAAATAATTTTTGATACCAGGCCATGCGATTAGCTTTCCAATATTCAAACCATTTGTCCATTTCAGTTGGGTGAACAAAATATTGAACATCCCATTGCTCGAATTCGCGAGTACGATATAAAAAGTTTTTAGGAGTGATTTCGTTGCGAAAAGCCTTTCCAATTTGGGCAATACCAAAAGGAATTTTGACACGGCAGGAATCAACGATATTTTTAAAATCGAGATAAATTGTTTGACAAGCCTCCCCTCTTAAATAAGCATGCTGTTTTTCACCTTCAATGACACCAATTTCAGTTTCAAATAAAATATTATATTTTCGACCTTCAGTAAATTGACCGCCACATTCAGGACATTTTGAAGGATCATCGAGAAGGTCAGATCGAAATCTTTTGTGGCAAGATTTACATTCAACCATAATATCGGCAAAATTCTTGATATGACCTGAGGCTTCCCAAACTCGTGGATGAGTGATGATTGAGCCATCAATACCAACAACATCACGACGATGTGTAACATTATCAGTCCACCAAAGATTTTTCCAATTCATTTTCATTAAGGAACCAATAGGGCCGTAGTCGTAAAAACCTTGAACACCACCGTAGATTTCTGAATTCTGAAAAATAATTCCGCGTCTCTTACAAAGACTAACGATTTTACTAACCTGTTCAGTTTGATTATTTTCTGCCATGGAATATTATAACCTGAGTTTACTTATTTATTTTGTATAAAAGCCATTTAGAATTTTTTATTCTCCAAAAATCATCAGGAGTGTTTTTTCTAAAATTGTTCATTTCATAGGATGGATCATTTTTAATACTATCCCATGAACCATAACTAATAATATATAAAGTTTTTGGTGTTTGATAATTATCAGGTGATAGAAAATTTATATTTTGAATTTTTAATAGATCTCTGAAACGAGTTCCTTTAGTTGTTCTATCAGGACTTTGTAAAACAACTAAATTAAACGAATTATTTGTCTTGAGATAATCATCTTTAATAATATTAGTAATTTCTTTTAATGCATTGATATTATTAGTCCAATCATTTTGAAAAAGTATTTTTGGGAGAGAAAAAATGTTTATAAAAATCATTAAAATTATTATTAATTTTGATATTTTAGACTTTAAATTTTGGGATAACCAAAGAATAAAAAATAAAACACAAGGAATTAAATATCGATTGGCAATTGGAGCTGAAATGATTGATAATCCTAAAAATTGAAATAATATTGGGAATAAAAATAGATTGAGAGAATGTTTTTTATGATAAATATTTAAACCGATTAATATTAAAGATAATAATAAAATTATCCAGCCAAATATTTGATGATAATAAGAAATATAGGTAGTAAATTGTAAAGGTATTTTGATAAATTTAATAAAAATAACTGATAAAGTTAAATGGTTTGTTGACGAAAGTGGACTAAAATATAACATTCGACTAAGAAATAAACCTGGCGGACGAGTAATATCAAAAATAATAAATGGAATAATCGAAATAAATAGGCCAACTAGATATTGAAAAATATCTTTTATTTTTTTGTTTTGATAAAAGATAAAAATTATCAATCCAATACAAGAAAAAACAGAATACCAGTGCTGGTGAATTGTTAATCCAAATAATAATCCCGTTAAAATTAATTTAAATGGAAAGTTGGAAATTAAAGCTAACAAACCTAGAATTTGCCAGAATGGAGTAAAGTGAGGATTCCATGCCCATCTAGAACATTCAATGAATGGAGAAATTAAAGCTGGTAATAAAAATATTGGGAGCCATTTGGTTTTTTGTTTTTTTAAATAAAACCAAATTAAAATTACAGTAATAATTCCGTAAAATGAAGCGGCTAAGACTGGACCAATAGGATCAAATTTTGAAAAGTAAACAAAAGGTAAGGAAATATAATAAGTAAGTGAACTAAAAATGGCAACATCCCCTTCAGCAATTGGACCAACGAGAGTAATTCTTTTATGGTCGATAATGTTTTTTATACTAACCAAATCACTAGACTCATCTCTAGTAAATCTAGCAGTAACACCAACATTGTAAGTTCTAATAAAAACAACAAATATGAAGGCTATTAAAAAAAATATTAAATAGAGTTTGTTTTTATTTTTAAACATTATTTAAAAAGTTTATTACTTTCTAATGGTTTCTCAATAATAGATTCAAAAAACCCTTTGATTAATTGTTGGGTAGTTTTATAATCCTTTTTTTGAAAGTATTGATTAATCTCATTTGGAACACCAAAACCGAGAGTTTCAATAAAAAGAATTTCGTTTTTAATGTAACGATTTAACTGATTTTGATTGATGGCATCAATAATTTCTTGGGAAATTTGATAAATATTTTCAATTTGCTGATTTTCAGCAATGAGACGATTTAGAATTTCCAAAAAATAAAATAACAGGTTTAATTGGGTAAGATTTTTTTCACTTTGCAAAAAAGGGTTGACGGTTTGAGCTTCTGATAACCATAAAAAATCATTTTTTTGATAAAGCTGGACTTTAATCGTATTACCGAGCTGAAGAGAACTTAATCGGCTACTCCTGATATTTTTAGCGCCTTTAGCCAATGCAATTATTTTACCTTGCCTTGGGGTTAAAAGTGTTACCAGTAAATCAGTTTCTTTAATGGTTTTTTTATTAATAACAATACCAAGAGTGTTTTGATATTTATCCATTACAAAGAAAATTTGATGGTTTTATCTGATGCCCATTGGAAGACTGGTTGTTCTTTACCATTTATTGTTAACTCATATTCAACCGCTTTTGTCCCTGGTTGTTTTTGAAGCATTAAAGTATAAGTTTTTCCAATTGTGGCTCCAGAAGTATATTGGACAGAAGTCTTAATATTTGAATTAGCATTTAGGGCATATTTGTTTCCATAAAACCCCTCAAAGACTTGTTTGTTTAATTCTTCATAAAGAACAGGTTCAACTTCAGAACCAGTCATTTTAATAAGTTTAGATCCGATTGGAACATAGAATCTGAACATATCACGATATTGAGCAGCGTTTAAACACAAATCACCTTTTTCGAGATTACAATTAGAAGCAGGGGCTGGATTAGTGTAAGTTACTGAAATTTTATGTTCAGCAACACCATCTTTAATGGTAATATCATGTTTAATTTTTTGAGTAATAAAGATATTACTTTTAGCACTAGCAAAATTAGCATCATTTAAATGGATATAATCGACACTTTTATCAACATCAACTATTTTTCCAGTAATATTAGCCAAGTTTCCAATATTCTGCATTTCTTCATTTGGAAAATAAAAGAGAACATGTTTTTCATTAATATCTTTTAATCCGGCTTCAATTATGGATCCCATTTTAGTTTTTTCTGACCCCATCAAATTTGCTAGCAATGAAGACATTAAAGGATTTAAGAAATCTTTACGATTTTTTTCAATATAATTTCGTGGTCGTCCAGAAATCCATTCTAATTCGTAAATTATTGATGGACAGCCATTACATCTTTTGTCAGCTTCAGTAGTGAAAGTACCAACTCTAGTATCTAATTTTCCTAAAATTCCAACCATGTCGACTAATATTTTAGTATCAATACCAATTACAGCATCAAATTTATCTTTACTACCAGTAGCTTTGAGATATTGTTCTAAAAATATTTGGGCATCTGTTGGGAAATCTGGAGAAAGATTGTTGTCGCGTAGGTTTAAATAAGGAACATTTATATGGTATGCCTTAATTATTCTTGGAGCTGGAACTTTACTATTTATTTTATCGTCAAGATCATAAATATTACTAGCGGTACCGGGAGTAACTTTTCCATTTTTAACAGTCAAAGTGCTGTAAGCAGTCCAAAAACCACCACTTGGTCTTAATTCACCATCATTTTGGAAAACTACTAAATATTTTCTAGGACTATCTTTACCTAAAAGCCAAGAAATTTTTCCGATAATAGGTTTACCATCTTTAACTAATTTATAGACTTCATCAGTTGTTTCTTGAAGTTTAACTAAATTAGATTTGATTTGATAACCTCGAAACTCTTCAGGATAACGAGAAGCATCGATTTTATTAACAGCTTCTTGGATAGTAGCAACTTTGGTTTCAATTTGATCTAAATATGGAACTAATCCTTCAACTGATTCGGTTAAAAAAGTGATACGGTCTTCTGTTGTTTGTTCACTATTGACTGCTCCACCTTTGACACCAAGAAAATCCTTATAAGGTTCCAGAGCTGTAATTAAGATATCACCAGTGGCAATTCCTTCTTTAGCAATGATTAAAACTTGCTGACCATCTTTATAATAATCGCCAATGATAGGCAAATTCTTAGTCCAGATAAATTTTTTGTAACTAATTTCAATAGAAGCAGTTTGAGTTTTAACAGCAGCTAAAGTTTCTTTAATTTTATCTAAATCTTTATCACTGATGGCTTGCTGAATTGCAGGCACAGATTCTTTGAGTTTAGAAACTTGAGCATATATTTTTTTACCAGGAACAAAAATTAAAAAGAAAAATAAGACAGCGATTACAGAAAAAATAATTAAAAGAACAGATAGGATCGAAAAAATTCTCTTTTTGATTTTTGATTTAGAATTTGGATCAGTTTTTTTAATAGGAGAGGAATCTTTAATTAATGGAGTAATTGGTGGTGTGGCTGAAATAATAGGAGACGTATTCAATGTTGTTTGTTCCATAATAAAGTTTAACGTAAAATTACCAGCGAGACAACATAGATGTTGGTGTTTTAAGTATGATCAAGATTTCCTCAAGAAAAGATTGTTTCAAAATATATCCAGCATCCATTTTAGCTCGCTGTTCAAAAGAAATATCATTTCGGCCTGATGTTTGCCAAACACCGGTAATTCCAGGTTTAGCTGATCTAATGATATTAATATATTTTTTGGTTTTAGGATATTTTTTTTCTTGCTCTTGAAGCTCTTCTTCACGATAAGCTCTAGGGCCAACTAAACTCATATCCCCTTTTAAGACGTTAATTAATTGAGGAAATTCGTCGATGGTTAATGATCTGATTTTTTTACCAATTGGAGTGATACGAGGGTCTTCTGACATTTCCAGTTTCCAACCACTTTCTTTATATTTTTTCCAAAGTTCTGGGTAATTTTCCCTTAGTCTTTTGTCATTATCGCCAGTATACATAGAACGAAACTTATACATCCAAAATTGATGACTGTCCTTGCCAACTCTTTTTTGTTTAAAGAAGATTGGGCCAGGAGAGGTAAACTTAATTAAGACCATAGTTACCAACATGATTGGAGAAAATAAAATTAGAAGAATTAATGAACCAACTATATCGACTGTCCTTTTAAATATGGGGAATAATATTTTTTTCATGATTTAATCTAAGAAATATTTTTTATATTTTTTGCTTTTCACCATCAAGCTTACTAAATCTCTGACGTTTAAGCTAGAGTCTAAATTACAAACCAATAATGCATCGGGAGTGTCGATTATGGCTAAATTATTAACTCCGACTAAACCGATTAATTTTTTGTTTGAACCAGAAATTAAACAACCTTTAGAATCGGTACTTAAATATTGAGTTTTAGAAAAAAGAACAGCATTGTTGTCCTTTTTTTTAGGCAAAGTTTCAAAAATAGTATGCCATTCACCAATATCATTCCAATCAAAAGTTGCTGGAACCATGGTCATTTTTGACGTTTTTTCAGAAATGGCTTTGTCTATGGCTAAATCGGGTGACTGCTTATAGATTTGTTCTATTTTTGAGGGACGGTCTAAATTCTTTTCTAAATCTTTAGCTATTTTAAAATATTCTGGTTGTAATTTTTCGAATTCTGCAAGTAAAGTGTTGACTGAAAAAGTATACATTCCAGAATTCCAAAAAGCATTTTTATCAATTAATTTTTGGGCTTTTTTTGGGTCTGGTTTTTCAATAAATTTTGAAACAGTATAATAATCGTCAATTTTTTGACTAGGACAAATGTAGCCATAAGATGGTTCTGGACCAGTAGGTTTTATTCCCACGGTGACAATAGTATCGGTTAAATTGGCAATTGTTTTAGCCTTGTTAAGAGTTTGTTTAAGCCGAGCAATATTGGTAATGTAATGGTCGGCATTAAAAGTGCTAATAATGGCGTTAGGATTGATCTGTTTAATTTTAATGGTGGCGTAAAGTATGGCTAGTGCAGTGTTTTTCTTCTCTGGCTCAATGATTAAATTTTTGGTTAAATCAAATTCTTTGGCTATTTTAAGAAGTTCATTAAGATAATTATTGCCGGAAACAATGAAGATATTTTTATTGTCAGTAATACGTTCGGCCCTTTTAATGGTGTGTTCTAAAAGAGATTTTTTATCAAAAAGTTCAAGAAATTGTTTTGGTTTACTTTTACGAGAAAGAGGCCAAAGACGAGGACCAGTTCCGCCACAAAGAATAAAAATATAATGTTTTATTGATGATTCTGCCATAAAAGATCAGTTTCTTTTTTAAAGTTTAACATAAAGTTAATATTTGAAAACTTTTGAGCATGTTTTTGACAAATATTTTTTGAAAAATTATCGGGATTAAATTTTTTTAAAGCCAACATTAAACTTTTTATGGTTTGATGATTAAATAAAATTCCAGTTTTGTTATTGATAACAGTTTCTGTTAATCCTCCCCTATTATAGGCAATAATTGGTTTACCACAGGACTGGGCTTCAATTGGGGAAAGACCAAAATCTTCCAACTGAGGACAAATTAATGCCAAACACCCTTGATAAAGATCTAATAATTTTTTATTGTCAACTTTACCCAACAATTTTATATTTGAATCATTAAGAGAATTAATTAATCTGGTTAATTTATTTTGATCGCGGCCAGTGCCAACAATATACAATTTTTGATTTAATTTATGACAAGCACGGATGGCTAAATCGATTTTTTTATGGGAGACAAGGCGGGAAACGATTAAAAAATATTTTTCATTTGAATTTATTTTTGAGGGGACAAAAAAAGAAGTGTCGATTCCAGGATAAATTATTTTGGCTGATCGGTGATAAATATTTTCAATTCTTTTTTGGACTGTCTGGGAATTGCAAAATAAAAAATCTGGACGCTGAGAATAAATCTGATCATTTTTTTTATAATTGGAAATCAGAGAAGAAATTGGCCAAAAATATTTTTTTTGATAAATGTGACGGTTTACGTTATGAAAATAACAAATGAAAAGAGTTTTAGGTGGAGTTAAAAGACAATGTCCGACGGTGGAAGTGGTGGAAATAACAATATCAAAATCAGAAAAATCAAATTGTTCGAGAGCAATTGAATAAAATGGAGTGTAAAAAAAAGGATTGGATTTGGAGAATGGAAGCTTATTAATAAATGAAGTGATAATTTTAGTATTCTTAGGAAGCCAATCGGTTTTTTTTGGATCGTGAATAAGAGTATAAATTGGAGCCTCAGGATAAAGTTTAATTAAGTCGAGTAAAACTTTTTCAGCGCCGCCCCATTGATTTAACCAATCGTAAAAAATGGCAACTTTTGGTTTGGTCATAATAATTTTTGGTAAACAGCCAGGGTTTGTTTGGCAGTTTTATCCCAAGAATATTTTTGAAGTTGCTGATGTCCTAATTCAATTAATTTTTGGCGCAATGGAGGATTATTTTTTAACTGATTGATTTTTTGAACTAAATCATCAGAATCATTTGGATCGAAATAAAGAACAGAATCGCCATAAATTTCGGGAAGACAACTGGAATTTGAGGAAATAACAGGACAATTTAAAGCCATAGCTTCGAGACCGGTTAAACTAAAACCTTCCATTAATGATGGATGAACTAAGGCTAAAGATTTATTATAAACTTCTTTAAATTGCTTATCGTCGAGATAACCTAGGAGCTCAACTTGTTTTTTTAATTTAAGACGTTTGATTTGTCTAGATAATTTTTCACTAAAAAAATTGCGGGCACAAATAATTTTTAGTTTAATGTCTGGCAGTTTTTTGAGAGCTCTTAAAAGAACGATAATGTTTTTATGAGGATACAAGTTGCCGGTATAAATTAAATAGTTTTCAGGATTTTCATTAACAGATTCATCTTTAGCATCGGCCAAAAAAATTGGATCAACAGCCTCATGGGTGGTGACAACCTGTGATTCTTTTAAATGATATTTTTTGATTAAAAAATCTCGCCAAAAATTACTTGGGACAATTATTTGATTTCGGGTGACAATAGTGCGAATTAAAATCAAATAACCAAGATATTTAATCTGATATAAAAATTGATTTCTAGTGGTGGTGTCTTTGCCTTTAAAAAAATGTTTGATTAAATCGTGAATAGTAATGACAGATTTTGGAAAATAGAGAATTGGTTTGTTGAAGTGGGTAAAATGGACCAAATCAGGATGTAGCCTATAAATTAAAAAAGGGAGAAAAATCTGTTCTTTTAGGGAATAATGTTTAATATCAGTGGCGACGTAATTAAAGTTATTATCTAAATCTTTTTTAATTTCATCTTCTAGGTCTTTATAAATAATCAGAGTGAATTTATATTTTTTAAAATCAGATAATTTTATGAGTGATTTGAGAAGATTTTTAGTGTAGCGACCAATGCCGGTATGTTTTGGCCCGTAAAGACGAGCATCAATAACAATATGTTTTTGGGTCATAAATATTTGGCTTTAAAAACTCTTTTTAACTCTAGTATTTTAATCCCAAAGAGAACTAAAAACCTAACTGGAGCTGAATAACGAGAGAATAAATTTTCCCGATAAAAAATTCTCATGGCTTCAGTGCTGGCTTTGGCGGTGATAATTTTAGTTTGTCGTGAGGCTTGTGAAAGATGCTGGCTTTTACTAATTAACCCTGAAGAAACTCCCTGAAAATGGGTAATTTTACAATTTGGGTTGAAATATAAATTAAAGTTATTTTGTTTTAGTTGATAACAAAAATCAAGATCTTCACCATAGAAAAAATATTTTTCATTCCACCATTTTATTTTGTCACCAACTTCTTTTTTAACCATTAAAAAAGCACCAACACAGGCATCAATTTTATGCGGGACAGTTTTATCCAAATTACCCATAAAATATCCAGAGAATATTTTTGAATGAGGAAATAATTTTGATAAGCCAGCAAAATAACAAAGTGAATTCCAGGGAGTAGGAAAACCGCGATGGCATTCTGGCTGCATTTTGCCGGTGAGAGCTAAATTGATTTGGCAGGTGGCAGCATCGACTTTTTCATTTTGATCAAAAAAATCGATCATTTTTTTTAATGTATCTTTTTCAACAAGGGTATCTGGATTTAAAAAAAGAACAAATCTGGTTTTGGAATTTATTTCTTTTAATCCCTGATTATTACCATGAGCAAAACCTTTGTTGTCTTTTAATTCGAGAAATTTAAAATTTGGAAAAGAAATTGTTTTGGCTAATTTAATACTGTCATCAGTTGAATTATTATCAACAATAATTACTTCATATTTGTAATTGCCAACTTCAGATTTAGCGATGCTTTCGAGACATTTTTTTAAATAATCGGCGGAATTATAATTTAAAATTACAACTGATAAATCCATTTTATTTTTTAGTAATTTCTTTGTAAATTTGGTTTAGACCTTTAACACTATTTTGATAAGAATATTTACCGCTGATGAGTTTATTGGCTTCTTCACCCATGGTAATTCTTTTTTTATTATCTCTTAAAAGATTAATGGTGTTTTTGGCAATATCATTATAATCGCAAATAATAGACTGTTTAAAATTTTCAATTCTAATTCCACCCATACCTTCCGGAGTAGTAATAATCGGCAAACGGCAAGCCATGGCTTCTAAGAATTTATTGCGACTACCTCCCCCACTTCCCATTGGAGCAACTAAGGTCCAACAATATTGGTAATAATACATAGGATCGTGTTTCCCGCCGTCAAAATCAGCTTCTTCAACAACAACATCAGGAGAACGATAATGGCCATAATAATCAGGTGCACCGCGACCAATAATGTAGAATTTACATTCAGGCACAGCTTTTTTAATGACTGGCCAGGAATCTTTAATAATCATTTCAACAGATTCACGATTTTGCATCCATTTCATATTGGAAACACCAAAAAGAATGGAAGGAAATTTACTTTTTTCGGTTTTTGGCTTTGACTCGAAAAATTTATTATCAACTCCATTTTGAAAAAGTTTAATATCGTTGCGACCAGTGATTTTGGAAATAATTTTTTGATCTTCTTCAGCAAAAGCGACGACAGTATGGGTATGTTTCCAATAATAAGTTTCCCAATATTTAAGCTTTAAAACATCAAACCAAAGGAAGGGGTAAATTAATTTTCTTAAACCTTTTACAGTTTTAATATAATGCTCATAAACAGCAAATTCGATGGTTTGATCAACGAGAACAATGGGGATTTCTATTTTAGGAATGTTTGGCATTAAATAAAAACATTCACAGTGGATCAGATCATATTTTTCATTGTTTAATTCGGAAGCGATGGTTTGTTTTAAATTATTACTAATATAGTTAGCAACCAAAAAAGGATAGGTGCTGAAACCGGTATAAAGAACTTTTTTAAGTTCCCAAGTTTTACCTCGCTTAACAACAATAACTTTTTTGCAAAATTGTTTAATTTCTTCTAAACCTTCTTGATCGCGGCTGAAACAAATTAGAGTAATATCATTTTCATCAGCTAGATATTTTATTGAATAATAGGAACTATTTTGACCACCAGATTGAGCTCGACGAGGAAGATAAGGGGTGATCATTAAAATTTTTCTTTTACTTTTCATCTTTAAAATTGAGCAATTGATAATAGAAAGCCATCATTATCCAAAAAAGATAGGCGGTTTTAGAAGCTTCAAAAACATCAATAAAAGTAGCATTGGCAAGCATGGTTAAAAGACAGCCTAAAAACATGATGGCAATTTTATTGTTGTAAGTTTTTTCTTTTTTAAATATTAAAGGAACAGTTTTGATAATAAAAAATAGAGGTATAACCATAAAAGAAATAAAACCGAGAAAACCGCTTTCACCTAATAATCGGAGATAATCATTATCAGTAGCAAGAGTTATAGAACCAAGTCCAGTGCCAGTTATGGGATTTTTATTGAGAGCTCTGAGAGCACGTGGCCATTCAACATTGAAACGAATTTCTCCAGAACGAGCAACACCAGCATCAACATCAGTAGTAGGATAAGTTTCTGTGGAGACATGGCGAGTAATGGTAGGTGTTGGCAGTAAAGTTTTAGTTGGTGCTTGAGTAACGACAACTGCAATCGGAGCAGTGGTTGGGGTGGGAATAATGGTTGGGGTGACAGTAGAAGTAATATTTATTTGCTTTTTTAAAGCAGGAATGGTGGCCAATAATCTTTGATTTAAATCTTCTGAATTAAAAATACTAAAAGCAACTAAAACAACAAAAGGTATTGTCCAGAGATATTTTTTTAGAGCAAAAAGAGTAAAACAGATTCCCCCAAGAAAAGCAAAAATGGAAACTCTAGAAGCTGTAAAAGTGAGAATTGGATATGAAGCCCCCCACACAATTAAACTGAATATTCTAATCCAAACATTTTTATTTAAAATAAAAACAACGGCAATAATTATTAAGGCAACACTTAAGAAGGCAGCAAGATCGTAATGGCCGGCAAAAGTGGCATTAATGCGGGTCCAAGTGCTCATTTGAAGCAATTGGCCTTTGGAGAACTCAGAGTTCATAGTGGAAATTACCGGCAACTGAAAATATTTTTGACCGTAACCATAAGCACTTACCAAAAAAGTGGCAATTAAAAGAAAAATGTAACTAAATTTTAAATCCTGATTTGATTTAATGCTTTGAAGGGCGATGAAAAATAAGGAAATATATTCAAAACGGCGAGCAACATTAAGAATCAAAAGATTAGTGGCGTCGGTCTGATAAACTAAAAATGCTGTAATGAAACTAGCAATAATAGCCACAAAATAGGCTAAAAATAATTTGGTTATTTTTATTTTAAAGACAGGAAATTTATGAATGAATTGATAAATAACCCAAGTTAAAATGGCTAAAGCAACAACAACATCATCAAGACGAATGGCAACATAAGTTCCATCAACACTGGTTAAAGGAAATTTTGGATAGAGAGGGATAAACAAAATAAGAATGGCAATTATTGGTCGAAAAATATTTAGTTTTAGATTTTTGAACATGTTTGAAGATAAAGCGAGGCAGTATTTTTATTGCCTCTAATGAAGTATATAACACTACGGCTGAGAGCATTAATTTTAATTAGTTGTCTGATTATTTGATATTGACATTGGTTTTTGTGTTTTTTAAAAAAAGCAAGAATGCCACGATATTCATTAAGAATAGGGTCAATTCTGTTTTGAGCTGAAGCGCCACCAAGATGAATAATTTGAGGTCCGATTAAATACCAGGTTTGAGATTTAGGATTATTTTTTTTGATGCGGTAGGATAATTCAACTTCTTCACCATACATAAAATAATTTTCATCAAAACCATGAGTAGATCGAAGATGAGAATTTCGGATCATCATAAAAGCGCCGGTAACCCAATCCTGTTGATGATCTTTTAAATAAAATTTATCGTGAGTATAAAAATTAGGGGTATGAGGATGAAGAGGTTTGATAACTTTATTAACAAAGGGAAGATCGTCAAGATTTAAACACCAAGTTAAAACATTGAAAAAACTTGGAAAAAAACCACCGGAAGCCTGAATGGTTTTGTTTTTGTTTAAAAGTTGAGCAGTGCAAACTGAAGCTTCAGGATGAGAGCAAAGCCAATTTAAAGTTTGACTAATGGCAGAATGGAGAATAAGAGTGTCAGAATTTAGAAATAAAATATAATTGCCTTTGGCAATTTTTAATCCTTGATTATTGGCTTTACCAAATCCCCCATTAAATTTATTCTCAATTAATTTTACATTTTTTATTTTTTTAATTTGAGAAACAGAATTATCTTTAGAATTGTTGTCAATGATAATAATTTCAGCAGGAACTAAATTTTTATTATCAATTTTGTCTAAATCAAAAGTTAATCCTTTATCCTGAAAAATAGATTTAAGACAATTGGCGGTTATTTCGCCAGTGTTGTAGGAAACAATAATTATTGAAAGGACAGGGTTAAGCATGCTTCTTTTTTAAAAAAGATTTGTAAACACAGACGGTAAAAATTACAGCAGTTTCAGTAAATAAGAAAGAGGCAATTCGTTTAGGTTTTGAAACAGGGATAGTTTTAATGGTGATTTTGGCTTTATATTCTTTATCTTTGAAAATCAATTTATTTTTAATTCTTTTTTCAGGTAGAGTAAAAACGTCATTTTCCCATTCAAAACCATTTATAAATAATGATTCTCTAAATGGCAAGACAAATTCCTGAAAATAATAACTTTGGATAGTGTCTTTGATTATTTCTTTGGATTTTTCAGGTGGATAATTGAGAATAATTCTAAATGGACCACTGTAATAAGCTTTGTAAAAATTCATGACTTCAGTTCGAGTCATATTAGTATAATATGCTGAAACATTGACTAGTTGGACAGTGTCTCCAGGCTCATCGGATTTAACACTGTTGGCTAAATCAGGAATGGTTGGAGTTGGGCTAATCAAATAAACAATGGCTAGAATATTGAAGATACAAAAAACGGCAATTAATATTTTTTTGATCATATTATTGAAACAACATAGCACGACCAAGTTTATAATTTAGATTTTTATTTTCTCTATCCCCTATTTTTTTGGCGGGAACTCCGCCCCAAATTTCAAATTCAGGAATATTTTTGGTGACAACAGCACCAGCAGCAACGACCGAACCTTTGCCAATTTTAATGTCTGGCAAAATTATGACTCGAGGTCCAATAAAAACATAATCTCCAATTTCGACTGGACCAAAAGAATTTTCATAATTACTGGAATGAATATTATGCTCGTCGTTGTAAATCAAAACTTGACTAGCAATGCCGACGTGATTGCCAATAGATAATTTGGCACGGCCATCAAGAAAACAATGATCACCAATGATGGTGTCGTGACCGATTTTAATATTGGATGGTTTGAAAAAATTAGCACCGATATGAATAGTGGAATTCCAAGGCATGTCGATTCCAGAGGCGATGTAAAAAATCTTTCTGAAAAAATGAAGCGGAATAAAACCGACAAAACGCAAAATCATAAGCCAAAATTCAAGGCAGATGGTTTTAATGCGATTAATGATTTTTTGAAAAATTTCTTGGGAATCTAAATTCTTACCGTTACGGTCTTTCATATGTTTAGTTTAGCAAAACTATTTATTAATGAAACATTTTATCGTATTGATCTCGAATAGCATCATCCATACCAAAACTGCGGGCACTAAATGGAAGAGGTAACCACTCGCCAGTGTCAGTGATAACTGCATTTTTAATATTATTAAGTTCATCTAACTGGATTAATTCGACTCGAATATTTGTTTGGCGATTAGTAGATAATCTGGTAATATCGGCTAATTCAGAAAGTGCTGCTCGGTCACGGTAAAAAGGAGAAGGAATATTGTCTTTAGAAACAAAAACTATTTTTTTAATGTCGGTTCTTTTCTTAAGAGCACTATTATTCCATGTTTGAATGGCAGCTAGACCTGGAGTTATTGCGTCGTATCCGGCATTTGTGTAATGACTGCCTCTGTATTTTTCCATATTTTCATCAATAATAGCGACACCATAAATTCTTTTTTTTAAATTTTCTGGGAGATAAACATTAATTCCTTTATTAAGAGCAATTCTGGCGTCATTAATGCCAACTTTATCTATTTTTTCAGGTTCGATTGGATGAAAATTTTCAAAAGTAAAATCTTTTAGTTTATTAACTACAATTTTATCTTTATTTCCAGCAACTAATATTAAATCTAGTGATGTTTGTTGGATTAAAACGTCTCTGCAAGCACCACATGGAGTAACACTGACATTTTCACCTTCTTTAAAGAATCCTATGGCTTTAATTGGAACATTACCATATTCATCACGGATTCTAGAAATAACGGCGGTTTCACCGTGAACGTAAGCGTCACTATGCGAATTTTCTTTATTTCCGCCGGTAACAATATTCCCATCTTCAGTGATTCCAGCAGCTCTAACTTGAAACCCCGATTGATTTGGGTCAGAAAAAGCTGTTTCGGCTTTGGATATTAATTCTTGGCACATTTTAATTTCTTCACAATTTAGTTCGAACGAACTTTCTATGTTCATAGGGAAATATTAACATATTAAATTTAATAATTTTTTAATATTTGATATGGTTTTGACTCCTTTTTCAAATGTTTTTATATGACATAATGGTTACAGATTTTAATTAGCTGCCCCTTTTTATAATCTTTATTTATTCTTAAGTTAGAAACTTATAATATATGAAGGTTGAACGTCGAATTAATCCGTATTCTCCAGAGAATGCAAAAAAAACTGAACAGATAGCATTAGAGTATTTAGAGAAAAGACAAGAATTTAATCAATTAGTCGAGCACTACAAACCAACTACTACTGTAATAGTCGATAAAAATGATTTTCCTTTAAAAGTGGTTCATGCCGGTGACACACATTTAGCCCATGTTGACAGTAAAATTGATGGATTACCAAACGCAGTAAAACAAACTGGAAAGGATGGACTTTTAGTAACTCATGCAAATATTATTGATAGTGTTTCCTCTAAATTTATTAGCACTAATACTATTAATGTTGGTCTAAATCTTGATCAACAAACTGATTTAGCTAAACAAATTCTAAAACCAGTAGATAAAGGGAAAAGATTAATTATGATTGGAGCAAATGGTTGCCATGAAGGTTGGTCAATGAAAACATCAACTCATGACACTACTCGAGATTTGGTTAGCCCTGAAACCCCTTTACTTTATAATGGTGGACAAATTATCCTTGCAGAGGGAGATAAAGAAGTTGGACGTATGGAAGGTTATCATAATTCAGGAAAAGGCTTAACAAAATGGAGCCCAGAAGGTTCAGTTAGAGAAAGAGGACGAGAAACATCATTTGGTGATCTAGAAAAACCTAATGTGATAATTGATGCTCATATGCATCAATTAACAGCCGGAGTAGATGTAACTAAAAATCCAATTGATAGAAAAGATCATTACACAGTGTTGGGAGAAGTTGGTGCTTCTAAAGGAACAGAAAATAATCCAGATAGATATATAAATTCTCAATGCGGAGTTGCACCAAGAAATCAACCAGGCGATGCGGGTGAAGGTTTGGTGGTGATTTGGAAAAAAAGTAAAACTGGTAAAACTATTCCCTATCCTGTGGCTGATTATAGTCGAGCAGAAATAGTGTATGATGCTGAAAAATTATACGAAGATACTCTGAGAACCGGTACATATAGAGAAATTTACGAAGAAATGATGGCTAGCGGAAAATTTAAAGATCCTAAAAAAGAATTAGCAGTTGAAGACTGTCGTGAAAGAGAAAGTGATCAGGCAGCAAATTCGGAAGGAATAGCTCCTCTCTATAAGACTTTGGCATATGATATTAAATCTAATTTACCAATAAGAATACATTTTGTAGGCAATTTAAGAGTTGGATCTGCCAGTTTTGAAAGAGAAAAACTTAAATCTGATTTAAGTAATATAAATAGTGACCCTTGGGCTTATTATTTCGCTACTAGAAGATTAGTTAATCAATTTACAGCTACAGCACTTAATCGTGAAGACACATTAAGAGACTTATCAGATTTATTAGGATTAGCTAGTTCATCAGCATTAGGAATTATGTTGACTGATGAATTAAGAAATTCTGTTTGGGGAAACGATATTTCAAGAAAAAATAACGATGGACTTAAAGAAAAAAGAAGTAAAATTTTTCCAGGAGATTTTCTTTATACCAATGATGAAAGCGGAGTAAAAGGCGTTCCAATAATTATGCCAGAAACTGTATCTTTAATGAATTTGCATTCAAGTAAAAAACAAACAGAATATACCCTGTATTTACGTGATAAATTGAGTCATTTTACTTCATTAATTAATCCATACCACGGTCTTACGAGAATAGGACAAATTTGGGGTATCCAGGCTGATCTTCTTGTCGGTGGACATACAGAAACTGTAGGTTGGAGAACTTGGATGAAACCAAGACAACAACTAGAAGTAATTGTTCCTGGCGGTTATTCAGAGTATGTAGAAAAAGGAGTCAGCAATAGAGTTGATTATCCGAGTGGCGGACAAGGAGCAATATTTTTCCCAGATCAAAAAAGAATTTACAGTTTTGCATCTTTTGAAGAAGGTCGAGATATGCATGAGTCTTTAGTTTTATATGAAGGACTTCGAAAACTCGGAAAACTTCCGGAGATGAGAAAGAAACTGCAAAAAAATAAATAAAATTTATTTGACTGTCCTTATACCACTTTCATCCCAGCCATCTTTGGCGACGTTGTAATGGAAAAAAACTTCTGGACAATTTTCTTTTAAATAGTTTGTAATTTTAGGGATAACTTCGGCATTATTTATTCCAATTAAACAACCATCGCCACCAACGATGGTTGGTCCAGTATCTTCCTCGACTAAACATCTTAGAGTGTTGGTTGGAAAATATTCACTAAAGTTATCCATTAATTCATTTTTAGCTTTGATTAATTTTTTCTGAAGTTGTTGCCGATCATCTTTTGAATAAGATTTTGAACCTTTGACATCGTATATAAACAAACACACACCTTGTTCATTAATTATATCTTTGGGCTTTTAAAATACATTGTTCAACACTGATACCTTTTTCGTCATGATTAGATATTTTTTCAGGAGACATAATTGTTTAGATAAATTTTTCAAAAACAGAAATAACTGATTTGGCAGTGTTTTTCCAGGTGAAAAAATCGGCGCGAGTTTTAGCTTTATCAGTCATTTCTTTAATTTCTTTAGAGTTGAGCCTTTCAAAATTAACTAATTGATGAACTAATTCTTCTTGATTGTCAGGGTCAAAATAAAAACCATTATCTCCTATCACTTCTTTTAACGGAGTAATGTTACTGGAAATTACTGGAGTATTTAATTTCATGGCTTCAATGACAGGAATACCAAAACCTTCGTAAATACTGGGCATAATTAAAGCTTTGGCATTTTGATAAAGAATGGTTTTTTGATAATTATCAACGAAATCAGTGAAAATGATATTATCTTCAACACTTTCTTTTTTAACAGTTTCAAAAATTTCATCAAAAAGCCAACCTTTTTTGCCGGCGATGACCAATTTAGTTTCTTGATCGGTTATTTTTAAAAATTCAGCAAAAGATCTGATTAAAAAAGGGATGTTTTTATTTGGCTTAAGAGTGCCGAGATATAAATAGTATTTTTTTGATTTAACACTATAATTCGAAAGAATTTTTTGCTGATCTTTAGCGTCAATTTTTAAAGGTTCATCGACACCATTGTAGGCAATAGTAATTCTTTCAGGATTAATATTGTAAGTTTTTTCAATTTCGGTTTTGGAAAAATTGGAGACAGTAATTATGTGAGTAGCTTTTTTAATGGATTCTTGGGTCCAGTTAATTAATTGATAAAGGTCTTTTTTATTGAATTGATTTTTAAATTGAAGATAACCAAGATCGTGAATAGTGGGAACAGTGGGACAAGGTGCAAACTTTGGGGAATAATGGCTGGGAGAATAAAAAACATTCAATTTTTCTGGCTGAGTAAAAAGATGGATTGGAAGAGCGATTTTGGTCCACAATTTTTGAGGCCCAAAAACTTTGTAATGCCAATTTTGCCTTTCTTTAGGTAAATCAGATAATGGCTGATTTTTAAGATAAATAATATACTGATTTTTTTGATCGGCTAAATAAATATTCTTTAGAAGATTAAAAGCATATTGTCCAACACCGACGCGATTTTCAATGTTAGCCTCATTACCATCAATGCCAATTATCATAAACTTTGGTAAATGGATAAAGTTTGCTGGGCAGTTTTAAGCCAATCAAATTTTTTGGCTTGAATCAAACCATTTTCAATTAATTTTTTTCGAATCGTAGGTGATTTTACTATTTTAGTGATGGCTTTGGTTAAATCTTCTGTGGAGTTGGGGTTAACATAAAGAGCAGCTTTACCACTAACTTCCGGCATAGAAGAAACGTTACTGGTAATAATAGGAGTGCCAACTTTTAGAGATTTAACTAAAGGCAGACCAAAGCCTTCATAAAGAGACGGATAAGCCAAACAAATAGCACTAGCATGAAGAGCAACCATATCTTTTTCGGGAATAAATCCAAGAATTTTTATGGATGGATTTTTGACACCATCAACATCTTCTCCCCAACCATATTTGCCGGCGATGGCTAAATCGATATTACATTTAGGATTATTTTTCTTAAAAATTAAGAAAGCATCAATTAATCTTTTGAGATTTTTTCGTGGCTCGCGAGTGCCTTGGGCTAAAATAAATTTATCTAAATCGTATTGCTTTTTTATAGTTTCTTTTTTCTTTTGCTGTGTCTCTTTTGATAACCTTAAAAATTTTCCATATTTTTCTTCGGAGGCCTCATAAACCACTTCGACTTTTTGAGGATTAATTTTAGGAAAGATTTTTAATAAATCATTTTTAGTGCTTTGAGAAACACAAATAAATTTAAAACATTTTTTAGCGGCTAAATTCATTTTATTTTTATGAGCAACAATCACTTTTTGATGATGCCATTCAGGGTGCAAGAAAGGAGTAAGGTCGTGAACTGTGGTAATAGTTTTGGCTTTTATGGTTGGAGGCTGGGTCCAGTCTGATGTATGAAAAAGGTCACAATTACCGATAAAAAATTCTATCGGAAATAAATGAAGCTGATTCCATAAAATTTGCAGAAAAGTTGGAGGTAATTTATATTGATAAAGTTTAAAGTTAGGATGATTTTTTTTAATTTCAATTATTTCTTCAGGAAACGGAAGACGCATTGAAGAATAAAAAAGTTTATAGGTATTAACCTTATCAATTTTGGCTAAATTTCTGATGAGATTAAGAGTGTAATTACTGACGCCGGTTTTATAAGGAATAGTTGAGATATCAATACCAATAATCATATTTAGTTATGTAATTCTACCAATTTTTGAGTAAATTTTCGTTTTTTAAACATTTTTGGAAGATTTATTAAAATTTCCAGCGAAGTTTTTATAAAATCGAATGGGAAAATTAAAATTGATTTAAACCCGTAAACAGAAATTGTTTCTTCAAAAAAATAAGAAAGATTTCGAAGCCGCTCTATTTTTATCTTAAAAATATTTTTGAAAAAATCTGAAGCAGAATAGTTTTTAATAATAATATAAAACCAATTTCGATAGGATAATCGGCTGCGAATATTTTTCATTCGCTTACTAGTGCCACCACCAAGATGATAAGAAATGGCTTGGGGAATATGAAGAGTCTGATAATTTAAATTATGGAGGCGAAGGGCCACATCAACATCTTCTAAATAAGCAAAAAAATCTTCATCAAAAAGACCGATTTTTTGGATAATTTCTTTTTTGTAAACGATAAGTGAAGCATTAGCGCCAAAAACCAATCTACCCCCAACCCCCTCCTTTGACAAGGATGGGGTAAAATATTTTCCGTTGGAAATGTTTTCAGCCTTACCTTCAATAAAAAAATCTAAGCCTTGTGACTCAAATTTAGTGCCATTTTTATTGAGAACAGTGCCAAAAAAAGTGGCGATTTTATTATTTTTATTTTTTTTAATTGATTTGGAAATTAACTTAAACCAGTTTGGTTCCATGGTTAGATCGTTATTCAGTAAAACTATCCATTCATGTTTAGCTTTTTCAATTCCCTGATTAACACTTTTAGCAAAACCATTATTTTGGGAATTTAACAGAATTCGATAACTAAAATTTTTAGGGATTATGGTTTCGAAAATTTCAAGGCTATTATCATGAGAATTATTATCAATAAAAATGATTTCAAATTCAGAATCGGAACAATTATTAATAGTTTGTTTAAGGGAATTGAGACAATCTACTAAAAAATGAGCGCCGTTGTAATTTGGAATAATGACAGAGAAACCGAAACCCTCCCCAAACCCCTCCCTTGACAGGGCGGGGCTCTGCTTTTTTTTCTTTTTAATATCTTTTTTATTACTCACTGATTTTGGATAAATCAATTATATCTCCGATTTTAAGGCCGATTTTTTGTGAATCGTTAGCATTTAATTCAAGAACATATTGAGCCGGACTTTGATTTTGATAAATTTTAGAAGAATTTGTTTCAGTGGCAGTTTGAATATCGACAACTTTTCCATTTTTATCAAGCCAAATCATGTCTAGCGGAATTAGAGTATCTTTCATCCAAAAAGGCAAACTAGTTTCAAATCCAAAAGAGAAAATCATGCCGCAATTTTTACAAAGAGTGTCTCGCTTAGACAACCCTCTTATTTTTTGAGCAGTGGTTTTGGCTAATTCAATATTGTAGTTAACACCGGCAATTTTGATTTTGACAGAGTTTGCCGGTGGTAAATAGAAAAAAAGTCGCCAAATTAAAATTCCGGCAATTACTGTTAAAACAGGAGTGGTTGTTAAGATGATATTTTTTGGCATATTTTATTTCCTACTTTATTCCAAGTATAGTTATTTTTAACATAATTAAAACCATTTTCCCCCATTTGTTCTGCCTTTTTTGGATTATCTAAAACAAACTGAATCTGTTTGGTTAAATCATTTTGATCATCAGCCTTAAATACTAATCCTCCATCTGATTTTTGAATTAATTCTTTTAATGCTGGAATATTTGAACAAATGACAGGTTTTTGCCGGGCCCAAGCTTCAATAATCACTAATCCAAAACTTTCCTGAATTGAAGGTAAAACTAGAACTGAACAATTATCGATAAGTTTAGCCAAATCTTTTTGATCAAAATTAAAAATAAAATTGATTTTAGTTTTTATTTTTGAATCGAGAGAGTTGACGGTTTTTTTTATTTGGGGATAAAAGAGAGTTTTTTGACCGGAGATAGTTAGTGTTGCTTGGGAGGACATTAAATCAGGAAAAGATTTGATTAATAAATCGACTCTTTTATGTGATGAGAAGGAACCGATAAAAAGAATATTATTTTTTTTTAAAGCTGGGGAATTGGTTAGAAAATCTTCATCAACACCATTGCCGGCGAGAATTATTTTTTGAGGATTGATATTAAAATTTTTAATAAAATAATCGGTTTCCGATTGAGTAAGAGTCCATAAATAATCTGCCTTTTTTAAGGCATTAATTAATGGTTTTTGCTGAAAATCAGGATCAGTGGGGTGAAAGGAAGCATTAATTAAAAGTTTAGAGTGAGTTATTTTTTTAAAAAAATTAGCATATAGAACAATAGTGGTTGGAAGCGGGCCAGCAACAATTAAATCGGGTTTGAATTTTAAAATTTGATGGATAGCTTTTAAAAAAGAAGGAAATTTAAAAAATGGACCCTTTTGAAAAACTTTTAGAGAGTCTTTTCTTAAAAATAAATTTATGCCTTTTAATGGCCGGCGAAGATGGTGATAAACAGGAAGTTTGATAAAGTTTTTGGAGGATGGGGAAACTTTATATTTGGAACTAACAAAATCATCGGTACTAGAACAATTAGAAGAAAGATAAAGAGTCTGATGATTCTGAGATTCAAAATATTGGCCTAATTTATAAATAACTTTTGAACCACCGTCGACAGCAGGAGGAAAAATGTGGCTTATTAATAGTATTTTCATAAACTGGTTTAATTATACTTCGTGTTATCCTAATAATTAGTTTATGTTAGAAATTATCAAGAGAATTTTTAAATCAAGACTATTTAGATTGATTTTTTCGGCAGTTTTAATTTATTTTGCCTTTAAAAAGGTTGATGTTGTTAAGCTTTTTAAGGAAATCAGGAATGTTCCCATTTGGTTTGTTTTAGTAAATATACTTTTGAGTTTTTTCTTAGTGGCTTTAATTTCATTGCGCTGGAGTTTATTGTTTTTTCCAAAAATTAAACTTAAAACAATTTTGACTTTTACCCGGGCTAATTTTTTGGCAAATTTTTATGCATTATTTTTTTCAACAGCGCTGGTGGGTGAAGTGGCGAAGTGGATTGTGATTGATAATAAATACCCTAAAATAGCGAAAACAAAGATATTAGGATCGGTTCTTTTGGATAGATTTATTGGTTTTTCTGTACTAATGTTAATTGGGTTTGTGTCTTTGATTATTGGTCGAGGCAGAGGTTTAGTGATCCCCGATTATATTTTTTATATATTTGTTATTTTGACAATAATTTGTGTTTTGGCATATGTGATTATTTATTTTTTTGACATAACAAAAATATTACCCAAATTTACTCTTTTACATAAATTTGATGTAGCTTTTGATGTTTTAAATGGTGAAAATAAAAAACAAATTATTAAATGTTTATTAGTGTCAGTATTGAGCGAATTTTGTTGGTTGTGGCAAGTTTGGTTCGTGGGCTGGAAATTTGGCCTTAATATAATTTTTTTATCGATTTTAGTTTTTGTTCCAATTATTGCAGTAATCTTGCTTTTGCCTATTTCAGTCGGAGGATTTGGGGCTAGAGAGCAATTGTATTTATTTTTCTTTTCTCAAGCTGGCAGCTCAAATGAGAGTATTTTGTTAATGTCAGCTTTTTTGGGAATTTTAGGCGTGATTAATTCATTGTTTGGCGGAGTTTTATTGTTTTTTGATGAGAAAACGAGAAAGAAAATAAAGAATTAATTGTTGACAATTTTTCCAAAAAATTGCTAAAATTAAACAGCTTTGTCAAGAGATTTCTGATAATAATCAGAAACAGCAACCGAGTCTTTTAAGATCGCGGTGCTTTTTTCTATAAGAATAGAAAGACAAGCCTCTTTATTAATTAGATAGGAGGAAAAAATGAATTATCCCCTTTTTGTTTCCGAATCAGTGTGTGCTGGTCATCCCGATAAAATCTGTGACCAAATTTCTGATGCAGTGTTAGATGCTGCATTGAGTGTTGATAAAAATTCTAGAGTGGCAGTGGAGACTTTGGTAACGGTTAATAGAATAGTAATGGCGGGTGAAGTTAGCTGTAATAAAAAATTGAATTATGAACAAATTGCCAGAAAAGTGGTTACTGATTTGGGCTATATAATTCCAGAATTAAATTTTGATGCTAATAGCCAAATTGATGTTTTAATTCATCAACAATCAAAAGATATTGCGGTAGGAGTGGATAATGATGGAGCTGGCGATCAGGGTATGATGTTTGGATATGCCTGCAATGAAACAAAACAACTAATGCCGCTACCAATAGTTTTGTCTCATGAATTTGCCAAAAAAATGGATGAATTGCAATTTGGTAAATTAAAATATTTAAGGCCGGATGGCAAAGCTGAAGTGAGTGTATCTTATGAAAATGGAAAAATTATTGGAGTTGAAAAAATTATTTTGGCTAAACCGATTTCCCTTGCTGTTAATTTAGGAGATGCCAAAAATGATTTATACAAATTAGTAATTTTGCCGATTTTAGAAAAATACAATTTAAAAAAAGTTGATTTTAATAAATTTATTTTTAATGGGACAGGCGCATGGGAAATTGGCGGTCCAGCAAGCGACACTGGAGTAACTGGAAGAAAAATTGTGGTGGATACTTACGGTGGAATGGGGAGAATTGGCGGTGGCTGTTTTAGTGGAAAAGATCCAACAAAAGTCGATCGAAGCGGAGCTTATGCAGCCAGATTTTTGGCTAAAAATGTGGTGGCAGCTGGTTTGGCTGACAGGTGTGAAGTGCAATTGGCTTATGTGATTGGGCAGCGAGATCCTATTGGCAAATCGATTGAAACTTTTGGAACAGAAAAGAAAAATATGAAGACTATTGAAGATTTTGTATGGAATTTGTTGGATTTATCGGTTAAAGGAATTATTGATAAATTTGATTTAAAGAGACCGATTTATCAAAAAACAGCTAGTTATGGCCATTTTGGATATGAAGAATATCCGTGGGAACAGATAATTTAAACCTACCCCTACCCCTCCCTTAAAAAAGGAGGGGTTTTGAGTGTTAAAATGATTTATTAAAAGTTTAATAAATTTATGATTTTAATCGTAGGCGGAGCGGGATATATAGGATCCCATATTAATAAAGAATTAAACAAACAGGGTTACAAGACAATAGTGTTTGACAGCTTGGTTAAAGGGCACCAGGAAGCAGTAAAATGGGGTGAATTTTATAAAGGTGATTTGGAAAATATTGAAGATATTAGAGGAGTGTTTAAAAAATATCCAATTGAAGCAGTTTTACACTTTGCTGCCTTTATTGAAGTTGGTGAATCAGTAAAAGATCCTCAAAAATATTACAAAAATAATGTGGCTAATACTTTGAATTTATTTCAAGTGATGCTTGAGAATGATGTTAAAAAAATAATTTTCTCTTCAACAGCAGCAACTTTTGGTAACCCACAGTATTCCCCTATTGATGAAAAACATCCACAAACTCCAATTAATCCCTATGGTCAGGCTAAATTAATGGTTGAAAAAGTTTTGGCTGATTATGATTTGGCTTATGGATTAAAATCTGTGGCTTTGAGATATTTTAATGCTTGCGGAGCAGATCTTGATGGTGAAATTGGTGAAAATCATAGTCCTGAATCTCATTTAATTCCGTTAATTTTAGATGCGGCACTAGGAAAAAGAGAAGATATAAAAATTTTTGGAACTGATTACCCTACTCCAGATGGCACTTGTGTTCGTGATTATATTCATGTGAATGATTTAGCTCAAGCTCATATTTTGGCTTTGAAAAAATTAATGGATGGTGGTGAAAGTGATCGTTTTAATTTGGGTAACGGAAGTGGTTTTTCGGTTAAACAAGTGATTGAAGTGGCTAAAAAGGTGACCGGGGTTGATTTTAAAGTGACTGAAGTTGAACGTCGAGCCGGTGACCCTCCGGAACTAGTAGCCGATTCTACTAAAGCTAAACAAGTTTTAAAATGGCAACCACAATATGCTGATTTAGAAACCATTATTTCAAGTGCCTGGAATTGGCATAAAAAAATGAATAAAGCTGATTAAAAAAATGTTTTTTAACCAAAAAGAGGGGCTATCCAACAAACAATTGCTGATTAAAAATGCTTTTTGGCTAAGCGGTATTGAGTTTTTTTCAAAAATATTATTGTTTTTTATAACCATTGGTTTGGTCAGATATTGGGGTGCCGAAGAATTTGGAGCTTTTAATTTATCGTTTGCTTATGTGGCTTTATTTATGGTTTTTGGTGATTTTGGATTAACAACAATTACTACCCGCGAGGTGGCAAAACATAAAGATCTAAGCGAAAAATATTTAAGTAATTTAATTGGATTGAAATTAGTTTTATCGATATTAATCGGAATATTATTTTCTGTTTCGCTTTTTATTTTTAATAAACCAGTCTCAGTAGTTCTGCTGGTAGTTACTTTAATTTATTGTTTGACACAGATTTTTCAGGGAGTATTTTGGGCCATTTTTCAGGCTTGGGAAAGAATGGAATTGGTGTTTTGGAATAAACTAGTTTTTTATGTTGGAATGCTAGTCTCGGTATTATTAATAATCAGCTTTCATGGAAATGCGGTCCATTTGGTTTTAGGTTATACATTGGCGACATTGTTGACAATAATTTTGGGTGTTTGGCAAGCAAATTCGTTAAAAATTAAAGTTAAGATAAGTTTTGATTTTGTTTTTTGGAAAGAATTAATTAAAGAATCGTTGCCATTTTTAGGAATGGTGGTGGCAACAGTAATTTATGCCAATAATGACACTTTATTAATTGGCCGATATTTAGGTAATAATCAAGTTGGATGGTATCAGACGGCTTACAAAATTTTATTTGCCTTTCAGAGTGTTAATGTGATTAATTATGCGATTTTTCCAAGATTAACAGTTTTGTTTCATGAAAACAGAGAAGAGGTGTCTAAAAAAATAATTAAATTGGTAGTTGGATTATCTATTTTAGTGCTGATTCCATTAGCGATGATAATTACCTGGCAAAGAGAATTAATTATGAAATTGATTTATGGAGAAGCTTTTGTAGTATCGGCGGGAGTGATGAGTTTATTGGTTTGGTCGGGGGTGATTAATTATTTTAGAGTTTTTGTGGCTAATTTATTAATAATCAAAAAGAGACAAAAAATGATTTTTTGGTCGGTGTTAACGGGAACTTTGGTTGATTTAACTATCAATTATTTCTTCATTCCAAAATTTGGATTTGTTCAAGCCGGATGGAGTTTAATAATCAGCGAGCTGGTGATTTTAACTGCAATGCTGATGAGTTTTAAAATTAAAAAAGCCTAGATTAAAACTATCTTCCAACTGAAAGATATTCAAAACCGAGATTTTTCATTTCTTTCTTATCAAAAATATTTCGACCATCGACAATAATAGCTTGTTTCATGGATTTTTTAATCTGTTTTAGATCAGTATTTCTAAATTCTGGCCATTCTGTGGCGATAATCAAACAATCAGCATTGGAAACAGATTTAATTAAATCAGTTTCATAATTGACGGTATCCTTTAAAACTAATTTAGCCTGTTCTGTAGCGACAGGATCAACAACTGTAACTTTGGCGTTGCGATCGAGAAGCTGTTTAATTACGACCATAGATGAGGCTTCGCGAACGTCATCAGTATTGGCTTTAAAAGCCAATCCCCAAACTGTAATATTTTTATCATGCAAATCATTGCCGAGAAGAGATTGAATTTTTGGAAGAAGAGATTGTTTTTGAGCAGCATTGGTGTCTTCAACTGCATCGAGAATACTGAAATGAACTTCGTTTTCGCGAGCAATTTGAATTAGACCTTTAACGTCTTTTGGAAAACAACTGCCACCATAGCCTATACCAGCATTTAAAAATGCTTTAGGCCCAATACGACGATCAAGTTTCATGCCTTCAGAAACTTTAGTAACATCAGCCCCAATCTTTTCACAAATATTGGCAACAGAATTTATAAAGGAAATTTCGGTGGCTAAGAAGGCGTTGGAAGCATATTTAATCAATTCAGCAGTCTTAATGTCGGTATTCACAATAGTTGAATTTTGAGAGGCATAAAGCTCGTTAACTATTTTTTCGGCTTTAGCTGAGTCTGAACCAATAATAATTCGATCAGGATTCATAAAATCTGAAACAGCTGTTCCCTCTTTTAAAAATTCAGGATTAGAGACGACATCGAAATCACCTTTGTAATTTTGAGAAATAATTATTTTAACAATGTTGCCGGTGCCAATTGGAACAGTTGATTTATTAATAATAACTTTGTAACCATTCATGGTTTTACCAATGGATTCAGCAACAGATTTAACATAATCCAAATTAACACTACCATCAGCCATAGGAGGTGTTCCAACGGCAATAAAAATAATTTCAGAAGCTTTAATAGCTTTGGTAATGTCAGTGGTAAACGATAAACTGCCGTCTTTTTGATTTTTTTTAACCAAATCAGTGAGACCTTCTTCGTAAATAGGTATAATTCCTTTATTTAAATTATTGATTTTTTTTTGGTCAATATCGACACCGATCACTTGGTGTCCGAGTTCGGCAAAACAAGTGCTGGTAACTAAACCGACATAACCAACTCCAATAACAGCTATTTTTTGCATATAAAACAATATAGCATAATTAATAAAACAGGATTGAAATGTGTTATAAATTAGTCAATGAAAAGATTTATTATTTTTGTGTTTTTGAGTTTAGTCTATTTATCTTTGGCGTATAAAAATCCTTTTAAAGACAATAGTTTGATCCCTAATTTGGAACCAAGTCCTGATGTTTTTTATTATTCTGTTCCGGCGTGGAATTTAGTCCATGAAAAAGGTTTTAAAATGGAAGCTTTTGGAATTGAAATCAGCGGATTATCGACTCCATTATATAGTCTTTGTTTAGCTCCATTTTTTTTAATTTTTAATGATGTTCGAAGTTATTATTTTGCGAATTTATTATTGTGTTTTATAAGTATATTTTTATTTTTGAAATTGATGGAAGTATTTTTTGAAAAAGAAAAATGGCTTTTAAAATTTAGTTTAGGTTTAGTTTTGGTAACTAATTTTTATTTTTATAATTTGCCAACCTTATTAATGGCGGAGAATTTATTAATCCCTTTAACTTTGGCAGCAGTGATTTTGACGTTAAAAAAACTTAATTTATCTAATTTTGTTTTGAATTTAATCGTGATGATAATGTTGGTTTTTACGAAGGTTTCTAGTTTTCCGGTTTTATTTGTTCAAGGAATAGTTTTGTTGTGCAAAATAATAAAATCAAAATTTTGGTTAAAAATTTCTAAAAATTGGTGTTGGTTTTTGGGTATTTTATTTTTTTTAATAATGAGTATAGCTTTTATAAAAATAGCTTTACCTGGAATAAAAGCATTACCATCGGTAAGTAATAATTTTTCAGTAAAATTTATTTCAAAAACTTTACCAATTTATTTAAAAGAATTTGTTGGAATTAATGGTAGTTATTTATGGTTTAATAATCAACAAATTGATGGTTGGTTAGGGATAGTTTGTTTAGTTGGTGCTTTTTTAGGGTTGTTTTTTAAAAAATATAGAAAAAATGTATTAATTTTGATTTCAATAATTTTATTAGTGACAGTGTTTCATTCGATGATGAGTTATCCAGAGGGTAGATATATTTCTACTGTAATTCCATTGTTTATATTGTTTGCAGGAATAATTTTAGACAAACTGAAATATTCTTTTTGGGTTATTTTATTTTTGGCTGTTTATTTTCTAAACAGGGGCACTGTAAATAATTTTTACGAAAGAAAAGCCACTAGTCTTAAAAGACAAATATTAAATAATCAATTAGAAGAAAATGAAGTTCCTTGGAGTTACCATGCTGTTCAAAGTTTTAATGAATATTTTAAGGATAAAAAAAATGTCTATTTAGCAACAGTAACAAATCCTTTTTATATAATGTATTTTAAAAGTGAAAATTATAATTTTTTACCAATATCTCTTTATCAGGAATTTTCTGGTCCTGGGAAAGGTTTTATTGAAAAATATTTTGAAAAAGATAAAACACCAGCTGAATTATATAAAAATTTATTGATGCAGGGAAAAGAGGTGTATGTGACGAATTATTATTTGACTTATTATCATGGTAATTTGGATCGTGATTTTTATGAGTTAGAAAAAATATTTAGATTTACACAAGTTAAAGATGGTTGTTTAGGAGAATGTAAAATATACAAATTAGATTTGCAGAAATGAAAAAATTTGTAGTTGTACCGGTTTATAATGAAGAAAATAGAGCGATTAAAACTATCAATAAAATTTTAGAGATTGATAAAAATATAAAAGTTATTGTGGTTGATGATGGATCTAGTGATAATTCTTTAAAAATTTTGGAAGATAATTTTAATAAAGATAAAAAAGTTGTCATTTCAAGTCATCTAATCAATTTAGGTAAAGGTGCGGCGATGAAAACTGGATTAAAAATTGCATGGAAATTAGGCGGAGAAGCAGTTATTTTTGTGGATGCTGATGGTCAGCATAACCCCAAATATTTACCAAAATTTATTGATGAATTGCAAAAATATCCGATTGTATTTGGTTACAGACCATTAGATAAAAAATCACCATGGATTAGACGAAATGGTAATAAATTTGCTGGTTGGTTAGTTGGATTTTTATTTAATGTTAAAAGGAAAGATTTATTGTGTGGATTTTTGGGTTTTAGAAAGGAAGTTTATAAAAAAATAAAATGGAAATCTTGCCGATATGGAATCGAAACAGAAATGGCAACAAAAGTGGGACGAAACAAAATTCCCTTTTCTGAAGTAAAAATTGATACAATTTATATTGATAAATATAAAGGGGTAACAATTTTTGATGCTTTTAAAATTTTATTTAAAATTCCCTTTTGGTATTTTAATAAATGAACATAATTACACTACAAATAATACTGTTAGCGTTTGCCATATTAATGGTATATTCTCTATTTTTACATTGGAAAAAAAAAGATATTTCAAATAATTTATTCTTTTTTTGGATAGTTATTTTTTCTCTGTTTATTTTTATAGCAATTTTCCCAAAAATTCTTGAACCACTATTAAAAGAATTATTTATAGTTAGAGTAATGGATTTAGGGATGATCTGTGCTTTTATGATTTTGACTTATGTAACAATTGAAAATAATATAAAGATTAAAAAAACGGAAAAACAAATAGAAAAGTTGGTTAGAAAAATTTCTTTAAGAAAGGTTAAAAGTGCAAGATAAAGTTTTTGTTTTGATTTTGGGGTACAACAGTTTAAAAGATTTAAATGAGTGTATTACATCATTATTGAATCAGGATTATAAAAATTATGAAATTTGTTTTGCTGACAATAATTCAAATGATGGTTCAGTTGAATATATAAAAGAAAATTTTTCAACAGTAAGAACTTTCCAATTTAAAAAAAATAATGGTTATGCTGGGGGAAATAATATCTTAATTAGGAAGGCTTTTAAAGCAGGTGCCGATTTTTGTTTGGTTTTAAATCCTGATACAAAAGCTGATAAAAATTTAATTACTAATTTGGTAATAACTTATGAAAAAGAAATCAAAACTAACAAAATTGGTTTAGTTCAACCAGTGGTTATGATTTATGATATGCCTGAGAAAATTAATTCTGCTGGAAATGTGATTCATTATTTAGGTTTTGGTTATTGTGGTGGTTATATGTCTGAAGAAATTCCAAAAGAAGATAAAAATATAATTTCAGTATCAGGAACAACTATGTTAATTTCAAAACAATATTATAAAGATGTTGGATTATTTGATGAGGATTTTTTTATGTACAATGAGGATCAAGATTATTCTTGGAGAGGGTTTTTACAAGGATACAAACATTATCTATCAGTTAGTACTAAAGTTTGGCATAAATATTCTTTTGTAAAAAACCAAAAGAAAATGTATTTTTCAGAGAAAAATAGATTAATAATGATATTAAAAAATTATAGTAAAAAGACTCTGTTGAAATTAATACCAATTTTAATTTTAAATGAGTCATTAATACTAATTTATTCTTTGTTTGATGGTTGGTTTTTTTTAAAAATAAAATCTTATTTTTTAATAATTTATAATTGGAAGGAAATAAGAAAAAAGAGAAAAATTATTCAATTATCAAGATTAATAAATGATAAAGATTATCTTCAAATGTTTACTTCGAAGCTTAGTTTTAGTGAAATCAATAATTTAGGAATAAGATATTTAGTAAATCCTCTTTATTATGTTTACCAAAAAATCATTTTATAATCGAAACTATTTGTTTTTGGTAATTTTTATCTTCACACTTTTCAACTCTGTAACTATTAGCCTCTAAAACATTTTTATTTTTAATAGGAATTCTTCTTTTAGTTTTTTTTAAAAACCATTCATATTCAATGTCTAAATGACCTATATCAATGGTTTGTCTCCCCTGTTTAGTCAAATCATAGGTTAATATTTTTGCTGTAGGGCCAAGGGCTATTAAAATCAAATCACTTTTATATTTAAGAGCCGTTTCTAAAATTTGGTTGTATTTATCAAATGCATTTACATTTGGACAAATTATTCTTTTAATACCTAAAGTATTATTTAATAAGTTATTACCTATTCCTATTCTAGTGCCATTGCCTTCAATTATTAGAATGTTTTTTTTATTCCAAATTTTTTTGATTTTATTAAAAATCTGTGAAGTATTTTTTTTATTTTTATATCTTAAATATGGTCGACTGAAAAATGCTGAAACATAAATATTTTTTAAATTAATAAGATTATAGATTGAAATTCTATTCTTAACCATATATTTTCTCCAAAAAATTATTTCTGAAAAAGTGAATTGATTTAAGTTTGAAAAAGTTTCTGGTAATCCTACCAGTAGATTATTTATTTTTTTTTGGAAAATTTGTTTAAGTCTTTTTTTTAGATCTTTGGTGTATTTTTGGTATGGAATAGAAAATCCATTAATTAGACGAAATTCTCCATCACCAAATCTAATTATAGAATTACCTTTTAAAATTAAATCTATAGTTTCGTTTATATCTTTAACTTTTGGGACATTTTTATTCAAACCAATTTCGTATGGTAGGTTTTGAATACTTAAAATTAATTCTTTGGCATAACGTATCGCTCTTTTAGTAAAACTTAAATTTTCCTTAATTAAGGTGTTATCCATTATTTTTTAAAAACTCTTTTAAATTATTACTATTTAAGGTTTCGATATCTTTTTGTATTTTTTCGTCTGACCAGTTCCACCATTTAATTTTTAATAACTTTTTAATTGTTTCATCATCAAATCTTTTTCTAATTATTTTGGCTGGTACTCCACCAACTATGGAATAAGGTTCCACATTTTTATTTACAAGGGCACAAGCCCCAATTACTGCTCCATCACCAATATTTACTCCAGACAAAATAGTGACACCATAACCAATCCAAACATCATTGCCAATAGTTATTTTGCCTTTAGATTTTGTTTTGTATTTTTCTTTTGAAATAAATCCTTTAAAATATCCAAAAGGATAAGTAGAAATATTTTGAGTTTCATGTTCTCCATCTAAAAATATTTTGACATCATTGGCAATGGAACAAAATTTACCTATTTCCAATTGACTATTATTTTCTAGTTTAAAAATTTTGGGTAAACCATAAGTGTATTTGCCGATATTATTTTTGTATTGTGGTAGTAAATCTTTGGTGTAATAAAATCCAAATATTCTTTTAATTTGAGCTAATGAATAATTTAACTGGTTTAAAATTGCATTAATAGTTTTCATTTTTAGAAATTTCTTTGAATTTTTTTTCGAGAAAATTATTTTTAAGATATTTTTTCTCTATAATATTATATAAAAAACTGGGTAATATGTTGGCAACAATATTTCCTGTGTAAAAAAAATTATTTTTGATAAATTTTTTTGAATCAAATTTATTTTTATAATCCTTAAATTCGGTTTCTTTTAAATATTTTTTAAAAGTTTTTTTATAAGGATGAGATGAACCACTGGACCATGGTTTTATTCCATCAAAATGAACAATTGATGGATTTTTAATACAGGTGTTAAAAACTTTTTTATTTAAATTACATTTTTTATTGTCTTTGGTGACAAATAAGTATGAAGTTGAATTCCATTTTGGATGTAATATTTTAATATTGTTACTTAAGATTATGTTTAATACGTCTTGGTCACCGGCTATTAATTTTTCTGAATTTTTATTGACGAAATCAATAAATTTATTAACATAATCCCCTTTTTTTAGTTTATTCAAATCCATCAAAGTAACACCTGCGTTTATGGCTGTTTTTATTTTTAATTTAGGATTTGTTTTTTGCAAAACTTGTTGATAATTGGGATGAAATATTTGACAACAACCAATTAAGTTATTATTTAGTTTTTCTTTATATAAATTCGCTATATCTTTAAAGATTAAAATATCACAATCGCAATATATTATTTTTTTAACTTTTGGTAATATTTCTGGTAATAAAAGTCTGTAAAATGATGTCTGATTTATATGTAAAAATGGTATTATATTTTTAAAAATTTTTTGATCAACAATTATAAATTTTATCTTTTTATTTTTAAATTTATTTAAACTATTTAAAATTTTAAATTTATTTTCTTTTGAAATTCCACCATCCAAAATATAGATATGGTAATTATTTTTTGAGTTGGAACTTTTTAATAATGAATAAATAGCAACACATAAAAAAGGAGCATAATTGTTGTCTGACGAAAAAGCAATATTAATTATCATTTGTTTAAATTATTTCTAGATAGTTACTAAATATATTTTTCCATAAAAGAGGTTCTAATTGAGACTTAAGATCTTGATATTTATCTTTAGGAATATTTTGTAGACAATTCAAATATTCGTGTGGAGTGTTAGCGATTTGTAGATATGATGTCTTAATATTAATACCTTCAGCGCCGATAGGACTAGATATAATTGGCACCCCGAAACTTAATGCCTCTAGAATTTTTATACGGCTGCCAGAGCCGGAAAAAATAGGAGTTATTAAACAATCAATTTTTTTATAAAATTCTTTGGTTCCTTTTACTTGACCTAGGTTAATTAAGTTTTGATTAGAAAATGTTTTTTTTATAAATTCAGAATCATTATCGCCAGCTAAATAAAATTTATAGATTATTTTTTCCCTATCTAAAAGTGGGGCGATTTCATTAAAAAAATATTTAACAGCATTTAGATTTGGAGTATGTGAAAATGATCCAATATATCCAAGGTTAAGAATTTTTGAAGGTGTTTTTTTTAGAAAATCAATTTTACCGATACCATTTTCAAAACAAACTGTTTTACTTTTAGGAAATTGTTTTTGAAGTGTTTGATTATCTTTTTGGCTGACAGAAATTATAGTGTTAAATTTTGGAATATATTTTTTTTCGTAAAAATAAATTTCCAAGAATAATAAATATCGAGAAATTATTTTGAATAATGATGGTTTGTCTTCAAAAATGCGACGATAAAAAGAAATGGAGGAAATATCGTGGGCGACAAATATTTTTTTAGTATTTTTTGGTAGATATTTAGCTAAATATAAAAGCTGGCTAAATTCTACTTGGATTAAATCGTAGTGATTTTTTTTAATCAGTTTTGAAATGTGTGAAATTAGTTTTTGGGAATACCAAGGAGAAAACCAAAAAGGTATTCCTTTTTTGAAAAACAGATTTATTTTCTTTGATTGTGTTTTAAAAATAGAATCGAAAGTAATAAAGTCTACCTGATAATATTTAGATAATTCCTGGAGGGTTTGGTGAACTCGTGTGGCCCCTCCACTGTTTTGTGGAGTTGAAGAAATGGCTGAAATTAATAAAAGTTTAGGTTTCATTAAGTTTATTTAAAAATAACTTTAGTTTTTGGATCTAATTGGTAATATTCTATAAAATTTAAATAATGATATTTGGTATTAATTAATGATGGATTCGCAGTATGATATAAACTTCCGTCCTTGAAAGCGGGAATTGTTAAATAATTATCATAATTCCAAAGTTGCTGATGTTGAAGAATAAGGGTGTTATTAATTATAGATTCTCTTAGTTTTTGAGTTTTATATATATATCGATAGGTGACTGACAAAATATTTATCTGTACAAAAATACTAGATAATATTACCCAGAAAATTATTTTTTGAATTTTTTTAGAATTAAATTTTATTTGATTTAATATTCCACAGCCGATTCCCATAAAAATAAAGACGGTAATTGTAATAATTCTAGCGCCAGTTTGAGTAATTAGTGAAGCTGGAATTAAACTAAAAATAGCAACAAATAATAAGAATAAATAACTTTTTTTATTTTTTTTAATGAATAGAATGGGAATTAAAAATGATAATAAATATATAAAACCTATTAAAGAAAAAATAAAATTATTAGTTAAAATTGCAAAAAATGGAATATTAATATAATGATTGATTATTGAAAAAGATAAAGTAGAAAGAATTAAAAATAAAAAAGATGGATAAAAATATTTGATTATTTTTTTAGGAATATAAATTGAGTTATTTAAAATAGCAACAATTGTTATTAATGTAATAATAAAAAATATAAGTTTATTTTCTAATATAACTAAATTTATATTGGCAGATAAGCTTAGTTTTAATGTTCCAAATAACCCCAATGAATTGTTGTATAGTTCCCTACTAGTATGCATACCTGGACTGGTAAACATAAAAATAGATCCTAAAAGACTGGAGATAAAAGACATTAAAAATAATTTATCAAAACGTTTAGTCTTTAAAAAAATATAGATATTTAGTAGAGTAAGTGTAGCTGTAAAGCCAGCAGAAATGTTTTCCATTAATGTTGAAATAATAAGACAGAACAAACTAATTAAGATTAAAGTTTTAGTTTCATATTTTATTAACGTTTTTTTATTTATTTTTATTAAATATTGTTTAGTGATTATTAAATAGATAAGTATAAGAACAAGTGGAACGATAAAACCAACGTTGGCACAGACAAGGGAATATATTTCAGTTCTTATATTATTGGAGACACTTAATAAAAAAAATGTGGATAATAATATTGGTATTATATTTTTTTTATAACCTAAAATTTTACTGAAAGAATAGATGATAAAAACAAACATTCCAGCTGAAACAAAATTCCATAAAATTTTGTAATATCCAAAAAACGATGTCAAAAGAAGTGATAATCCCCTACCGTTGAAATTTAACCAACTCCAATAAATACTTTTAATGAAAGTTAAAATATTTCCGTTTGCACTTACTGGAAACCAAGTGCTAACTTCCCAGTCATCACCTATTAATGGTGATAAAGAGTTGATATATAAAAAAAATACAAAGATAAAAACATATAACCAATTTTTTAAGAACCATTTTTTTAAGTTAATCATTAAAGCCGATTTTTTCTTTAATAACAAACTGTGGTGAATGGTTTAAACCTATATAAATTCTGCCTAAATATTCTCCAATTAGACCTAACATCAACATTAACATACCACCGATAAATAGAATTGCTGACATTAGTGATGCATAACCCAAAACAGCAAAAGGGTTTGTTAATTTGTGAATTATGGTGTAAATTGCATATGAAAAACCAATCAAAGCGAAGAAAAATCCTGAAAAAGTGGCAATTCGCAGTGGTTTGATAGAAAAAGCAGTGAAGCCGTTAAACCATAACTGGATTAATTTAGAAAATGAATAATTTGATTTTCCAAAAGATCTAGATCTATGGTTTATTAAAACATTGGTGATATTGTTTGAAGAACGAATAAGAAGTCCGCTTATATACGGATAAGGATTTTTATATTTAATTACCTCATTAACAATAAAATTCTTACAAGAAAAAAAACTGGTGATTTTTAGTTTTTTAGGCTTATTAATTAAATAGTTCGCCATTAAATCATTTATATGACTGCCAAAATTTCTAAAAAGGGAGTGGTGTTTTTCTGGGTATTTAGCAAAAACAATGTCGTAGCCTTCATCAACTTTGTTAATTAATTTAAAAGCTTCACTGGCTGGGGTTTGGCCATCATCGTCTAAACAAGTGACAATATCTCCTGTTGTATAATTTAGTCCAGCTATTATGGCACTGTGTTGGCCAAAATTTTTTGAAAGGTTGATTATTTTTATTTGTCTGTATTTTTTATTTAATTTTATTAAAACCGGAAGAGTATTATCTGGAGAACCATCATTGACTAAAATAATTTCATATTTATTTATTTTCTTGTCTTTTAGAGTGGCTATTAATTCAAATATTACTGAATTAATTGTTTTTTCGGAACGGTAACATGGAATAATAAAAGAATACTTCATATTTTTTAATGTTTTTTAAAAATAGCCATAAAAACTAAATCATTTTTTTTGTTTTTAATTATTACATCTTCTCGAAATAATCCTTCTTGAGTAAAACCACTTTTTTTATAGCTTGCTATTGCATTCAAATTTTCAGCAAAAACTCGTAAAAAAATTTTATTTAATTTTACTTTTTTAAAAGCAAAATCCAATATTTTTTGTGTTGCTAATGTTCCAAATCCTTTTCCTCTAGCAGAGTCTTCACCTATAAATATTCCAAATTCAGCTTTACTATTTTTTAAATCTACGTCTCTTAGATAAACACTACCAATATCTCTATTGTCTTCAATATCATGAATTATAAATTGATAAACTTTTTTTGTTTTAACTTGAGTTTTGAGCCAATTTAAATGTATTTTTTTTGTAATTGGTTCTTGATAAATAAAATATTTTAATACATTGGGGTCATTTCGCCATTTTATAATATTGTCTGTATCGGATTTTTTTATTGGTCTAATTTTAATTTTTTCCATAAAAATCTTTGATTTTATCGGTAATATAATTTATTTCCTCTTTTTTTATATTATAGTACATAGGTAGTCTTAAAAGTCTTTCACTTTCTTTGGTGGTATAAATATCTTTTCCGTAAAATTGGCCATATTTTTTACCAGCTGGAGAAGAATGTAATGGTATATAGTGAAAGACTGATAAGATACCATTTTCTTTTAAAAATCCTATTAACTTTGTACGTTCATCTAAATTTTTACATTTAATGTAAAACATATGTGCATTATGTTGACAATTTTTAGGTATAAAAGGTAAATTTATTTTTCCATTTTTTTCTAATTCTTTTAGTTTTTTATAATATAGATTCCAAGATTTTAACCTATTATCGTTAATTTTATTTGCGATCTCTAATTGTGCGTATAAATATGCAACATTAAGTTCAGATGGTAAATATGATGAACCAGCATTTTTCCATGTATATTTATCTACTTGTCCTCGGTAGAATTTTGAACGATCAGTACCTTTTTCTCTGATAATTTCAGCTTTTTCAATATTTTTTTTATTCTTTATAAGAAGTAAACCTCCTTCTCCAGAAGAATAATTTTTTGTTTCATGAAATGAATAACAACCAAAATCACCTAAGGTTCCTAATTGTTTACCTTTATAAGTGGACATTACTCCTTGAGCTGCGTCTTCAACAACCATTAAATTATGTTTTTTGGCAATTTTATTAATTTCATCCATTTCACAACTTACCCCTGCATAATGAACAGGTACAATAACCTTGGTTTTTTTTGTAATTGCTGATTCAATTAATTTTTCATCAAGATTCATCGTATCTGGTCTTATATCTATAAAAATTATTTTGGCACCTCTAAGTACAAAAGCATTGGCAGTAGAAACAAAAGTATACGAAGACATAATAACCTCGTCACCTGGTTTTATATTACATAACAAAGCAGCCATTTCTAAAGCGTGTGTGCAAGAAGTTGTTAATAAAGCTTTTTTTGTTTTAGTTTTTTCTTCAAACCATAAACTACTTTTTTTTGTGAATTCTCCATCACCGCAGATTTTATGATTATTAATAACCTCGGAGATATATTTTTTTTCTTTTCCCGTATATGGTGGGATGTTAAATGGAATCATGGTTTTTTATAAATTACAAATTTTCCAATAGTTGTTTGAAGTTGGAAATTATGGTCTTTAATATAATTAATATAATTTAAATAATATTCTGGTTGTATTCCATTATAAACTGTATCTTTAATAAAAATAAAATAATCTGGTTTGAATTCGTATAAATATGAGTTCAAACTACAATTTTGCCACCAATGGCATGATTCGTAGAGAGGTTTATTATTACTGTTTTGAGGAATAAGAACACTATCGCTAATTGCCAATTTACTACCATTAGATATTTCTTTTGAGATATAGGTTGAAACCTGAATAATTTCACTTTGTTTATAATTTTTTCTGTCTTCTAATTTTGTATTTATATTAAAAAATTGAATAGAAGTGAATAATAAAAATAAGTATGTGTAAAAAACGATCAATGTATATTTAATAATTTTATTTTTTATTTTTAATAAGGATAAAAAAGGTAAGAATAAAACGATTAGAAACAATGATAATAATGGTGCTAGATAATTAGGGTTAATGAATAAACCACAATTTTTACAAATTATAAAAATTAAAACAGGTATAGATAAGAAGTTGATTATAAAAAATTTTTTTAATTTACTTTTCTTATTTAAAAAAGTAATTATTATTGCGATCGGATATGTAAAAATAATTATTTTTAAAAATGGAGTATTCCAAATGGCGGTTTTCCACGCTTTATATAATTCGATTCCTCTTAGGACTAAAGTGCCACTACTTTCATGATCTTTTAATAAAATTTTTTGGGCATTAATAAAATTAATTGGATGTCTAAATAAATGTGGATAAACCACAAACGTTATTATTGTGACTAAAAATATAGATTTTAAAATAATATTAAATGTTTTTTTTGTAAAAATATTATGCCAAAAAATTAAGTTATTTTTTTCAACATAATACCAATAGAAAGTAATAATGATTGGAAAAACTAAAAAAATAAAAGGCTGTTTGGCTAAAATACTAAGAGTAAGAGAAATTATTCCAAGTGTATACCAAAATGACATCTTTTCTTTTTTATCTTGAATAAAATTGATAAGAAAAATTTGAGCTAAAAATAAAAATAAAAGACCAGTGGTTTCTGGTTTAATATCAGTGAAAAAATCTGTTTTTAAAGGGGCAAGTATATACAATAAACAACCAACAAAAGCAATAATATTTTTTTTAAATATTTTTTTAAGTAAAAAGAAAAGAGCAATACATGATGAAAGTGAAATTAAGAAATAGATTGTTTTTATTATAAAAATATTAAAAGAAATATTATTTATGCCGAAAATATTTTGTAAAACAAAGATTGGTTTTAATACTAAATAGTTTATAAAAAAATAACTCCAACCATAAAACCTTGACATATAACCTGTTTGCATATTGTATGTTTCTAGGTGTTGAAAAACAGAATTAATCATTAGAGAAGAATCTATTTCAAAAGCAGCTATAGTTTCAACATTTTCATTCATGACAAGTGTTTGCGGAAAATAAATTGAAGAAAAAGACACAATTGTAATTAGTAAGAATACTATTGTATTTATTTTATTTTTTATTAGTGTTTGTAGCATTTTTTTTGATTTTAGTGAAAAATAATATATCAATAATAATAATTATAACTGCAGCCATGGAAAAAATTATTCCTGTCATTTTTGTTAACGTTAAGACAATCAAAGCAAGGAAGATGGAGATTAAATTAATCTTGTCCGGCTTTTTAATGAAATATAAATAAAGGATGTAAGCAAAAATTAAACCCATTAACCCATCTACATAGGCTCCGGTATAAATATAATCATATAGTGTAAGTGGTATTAAAAATAAGAAAAATCCGGCCAATAATGCTTTTTTCCATTGTTTTCTTTTAAAAACACTTAATACTGGTGCGAGTAAAGAAAAAATAAAAAAATTCATACTAATAAATACTAAACTTTCATCAAAATGAGGACTTGGTTTCATCCAAAAATAGTGAAAAATAGTAGATATTGGAGTGTAATCTTTTGATAAAACATTAGAATTGGAACTAGTAAACAATTCATTATTAATATACATATTTTTAACTGCTAAAAACCAATGATTAAATTCATCAAAAGTTATAACAACACGGTATTTGTGGATTATTAATGAAATTGATGTGGTAATAATGATAAATATGAAACCATAAGTTAGCAATAATTTAGGTTTAAAATTTTTATAATTACGAAGCAGAAAAAAAATAAAAACAAAACTTGATACACAAATTAAATACCAACCAATATTTAAAATTGAAAATAAGCCACAAATATATAAAAATAAAATGATTATAAAAACAGAAAAAATTACAGTTTCTTCAATCTTTTTTTTAAAAAGTTGACTAAAAAATATTGAGAATATAAAAATGATGGTTAATATAATTAAATTAGTCATAAATTGTAACTATTAATTAATTCTAACTGAAAAGAACTTTTATCATCTGAAGTATATATTACTTTGTATAATCCATTATCTTTTACATTTTTTTTATCTTTAAAGATTTTTTCGATTTGTAAATCTGACCATTTTTGAGTTACATCAGAAGTTGATGTTAAAAAAACATGAGTTGCCATTTTAAATCCTGGATTTTCTAGCATAAAAACATCCCAGTCTTGCCAAATTGGGGTGATAACTGAATATGGAGCCAAATAATATCGGTAACTAACAGCTCCTTCTCCACCAATAGTGTGAAACACAGGTTTATCGCTGTTTTTAAAATTGTCTTTAAATTTTTGATATATTAATTCCTGTTTTTCTCTATTTTGAAATAACTCTTTATTAGCTGGTTTTAGTTTGGTTGTATTAGGAATATTAATTATTAAAAATAGTAAAACTAAATAAAATATAGAAATGGCATTTATTTTTTGTTTTTGAAAGTTTTTTAAAAATAAATAAAAAGAAAACATAATAAGAGCCAATGCATAGGTTAAAATATATCTTCCTTGAAAAGTCTTCAGCTCCCCTACACTAAACATGGTCACACAGATACTAATTATTAGGAATATATATGCAATTCCACTAAGATAAAAAAACAACAAAGCAAGTCTAATTCTTGGTGATTGTTTATTTTGTCGCCAGTTTAAATAAAATAAAATTGCAATTATAAAGAAGAGGGTACTGAAAGAAATTATAATTAGATTAAAGAATATTTTGATTTGACCGTAATTATTAATAGGCTTAAAAAACCAAGTAAATTGATTTTTTAGAGATTCTATTTTTGATTCGTCTTTCAAAAAAATAAAGCTGTTTTTACTGGAATTTGAGAGTCTAGTTTCAGATTTAATAACACCATTAGCAGATAAATGCTGATTCCAACTATAATAACTTGATATCGGAATTAAGAATAAAATTATTATTAATAATAATTTTGATTTTCCTTGAAATATTTTTTTAAAGTTTATTTTTGAGACTAAAAATAATAGTAGGAAGAAAATGAGAAATGAACTTAAAACTTGCAATGCTTTGTAATTTATATGAAATTTAGAAAAAACAAAATTTGGATATGTGAGTGATTCAGTCAAAGCAAGAGCTAGAGTTATAAGAATTATAAGCAGAGATAAAATTAGTATTTTTTTTGGTTTTTCTAATGTTAAATTGAAAAAATTGAATAAAAAATAAGAAATAAAAAAAACAAGACTTAATATTGAAGTGAGATTGAAAAGACTAATTCCTATTTTGTTTAAAAGAATTCCAGGATAAGTTATAGCTTCCAATAAACAAATAGAGATTATTGCCAAAAAAGAACCATAAAAACAAAATGTAAAAATATTTTGAAAAATTGTTTTAAATATTTGATTCATTAGATTTTAATAATATCTTGAATTTTTTTTACTATTTCAATTCTAGCTTTTTTGTTTTTCTTGAAACTGAAAAATAAACTATAAATTATTATTTTAATTTGATTTTTAAGTTTAAGTTTTGGGTTTTTGTATTTTATACATTCTATTAACCATTTTTTTGTTTCGAATATGTCATTATCAGAAATATTTTTTTTGTTATTATCTAATAATTCTATATTTTTTGATAGAAAATATAAACTCATTTTAATAAAATAATCTTGGTTTTCTTTAAAAAATAAAAACATTTTTAAAAAAAACCTAGCATTCAACAAATTTTTTTGAAATATATTTAATGATGTCCAAATACCAGTTTTATTAATCCTGTAAACACTTTCAATTTGATTTTCAAAATGAGCTTTTCCTAATTTTAAAAAGGTTAAATCTCTAAATGAATCGCCTTCATAAATTTTTTCATCAACATTACCGATAGCCCGAGAAACAACATTAGGGACATTGCCTGAAATATAACGAAAAACAGCACCTGAGGTTTGGCAAAGTATTGCATTATCTAAATCTTTGAAATCAAAATCTTTGGTTTTACTATTAATATAAGGTACAAGTTTTTTATTTCTTTCTTTCACGTAAATATTACTCATGTATATAGTAAAATCATTATGTTTATCTAAAAAATCAACTGCTTTTTGCAACTTGTTTTTATTTATCCAATAATCATCAGGATCCAAAATACAAAAATATTTCGTTTTAATTAGTTTGTAGCCTTTTATTAAATTTGCTAAACATCTTATATTTTTTTCATTCTGAATAAAATCTATTTTTTTTGGGTATTTTTTAACGTACCTTTTAATGGTTTCAACACTATTGTCAGTAGAGGCATCATCAATTATTAAAATTTTGTATTGGAAATTAGTTTTTTGCATTAAAATTGAATTTAATGCTTGAGATATATACTTTTGTTTATTATAGTTTGGAACAAAAACTGTAATTTTTTCCATTATATACATATTATACAAATATTATGTAGGTTTTAGATAAGGATGTGTTTAACAAGAATCTTGTTGTTATAATAAAGTTATCTATGGATTATAAAGTTGATTTTATAGAAAAGCACGATGATCAGAGAGGTCATTTGGTGGTTTTTTTGAAGGATTCAGATTTAAAAAAAGAATTTAAAGAGTTTGGACAAATATATTTTGTTACTTTTAATAAACCTAATGCTATTAGAGGAAATCATTATCATAAAAAATGGAGAGAATGGTTTGGGGTTGTAACAGGAAATGTGGAAGTTTCTTTAAAAGATATGAAAACAGGGGAAATTGTAAATTTAACTATAGATGGTAATTCAACCAAATATACAAGATTAGAAATTGGTCCTAATATTGCTCACGCTTTTAGAAATTTGAGTGATAATGCGTCATTATTAAATTATACTGATACTGAATGGTCTGCTGACGATACTTTTTCAGAGGTATTATTAAAATAAATATGAATATATATATACACCCTACTGCAATCGTTGATAGTAACAAAATTGGTGAGGATACAAGGATTTGGCAATTTTGTGTTGTATTACCCGATGCAAAAATAGGTAATAATTGTAATATTTGTTCACACTGTTTTATTGAGAATGAAGTTGTAATTGGTAATAATGTAACCATTAAATCTGGAGTTCAAATTTGGGATGGAATTGTCATCGAAGATGATGTATTTATTGGGCCGAATGTTACTTTTTGTAATGATAGGTATCCAAAGTCTGGAAACAAAGATTGGAAAAAAGAAAAGATTTTAGTCAAAAAAGGTGCTTCAATTGGGGGTAACGCTACTATTTTACCGGGGATAGTTATTGGTGAAAATTCCATGATAGGGGCTGGAAGTGTGGTTGTTAAAGATGTGTTACCGGGTACTACTGTTATTGGGAACCCAGCAAAACAAAAATAAGTTTTAAAAATTATTTAAAACTTTTACTATTTTCTGAATTTCTTTAGTGGTTAAAACAGGGCTAATTGGAATGCTTAAAATTTCATTATGAATTTGCTCTGTAATCGGAAAACTCAGACTGTTCCATTCTTTGTAAGCTTTTTGTTTGTGTGGAGGAATTGGATAATGAATTAAAGATCCTATCTCATGTTTGGCCAAATATTTTTGCAGTTGATCTCTATTTTTAGTTCGAACTACAAAAACGTAAAAATTATGACCATCAAAATCTGTAATTTTAGGTAAAATTATTTTTGGATTTTTAATCTTTTCCAAATAATATTTGGCGATTATTTTTCTTTTATCATTATCAGAATCCAAAAATTTAAGTTTTACATTGAGAATTGCGGATTGAATTTCATCAAGTCGACTGTTTATTCCCTTATAAATATTTATGTACTTTTCAGACGATCCATAGTTTGCAATAACTCTGATTGCATCAGCCATTTTTTTATCATTGGTAGTAACTGCACCAGCATCCCCTATTGCTCCTAAATTTTTTCCAGGATAAAAACTGAAACCAGATGCATCACCGAGATTTCCAGCCATTTTATTTTTATATTTGGCTCCATGAGCTTGAGCGGAATCTTCAATTATTTTTAAATTATATTTTTTGGCTAATTTCCAAATTTTTTCCATTTCTACTGTTTGTCCATATAAATGAACGACCATGATAGCTTTGGTTTTTTTTGTTATTTTTTTTTCAATTAGATCGGGGTTAATGTTGTAGGTATTTATATCTGGCTCGACTAAAACCGGAATTAAATTGTTTTGGGAAATTGCTAATATTGAAGCAATAAAAGTATTAGCTGGAACAATTATTTCGTCACCATCTTTCAAAAGATTTAGCTCTTTATATGCCCTAAGAATTAATATTAATGCATCTAAGCCATTAGCTGTGCCAATACAATATTTGACACCAATATAATTAGCGAAGTTTGTTTCAAAATTTTCAACTTCCTGACCATGAATATAATAACCGGAATTTAGTACGTGTTTTATCGATTTATCTATTTCTTTTCGATATTTTTGATTTATTTTATAAAGATCTAAAAATTTAATCATGTTGTCTGATTATAGAATAAATTTGACGAATTTGAATATTCTGAACAAGAATTTTTTAATAAAATTACTAATAAGAAGTAAAATTGAAAATAAAATTAAAAATAACCCAAACATTCCAATAATTTTAACTAAATCAATTGAAATTGGTGTAGAAAGAATAGCTTCTAATCCTTTTATATAGTCATTGTAAAAACAATAAAAGGTAAAGATTAAAATACCAAATAAAAATAATTTTATTTTTTTACCCTTTAATTGATCGAAAGAATCAGAAATAAAATCTCCAAAAAAATTTAAAATTATAGTGTTTATATTTTTTTTAACGAATTGTCTTTTTTGTAATTTGGTGCCATTTTCAAAATTATATTTGTATTCAAATTTAAATTTATTATTTTGATATTTTTTAAGTGCTTCTTTTTTTTGTTTAGTATCTAATAAATCTGTAAATGGTAAAACTTCATTTTTCATAATATTTAGAATATCCAAATCATACTGTTTACTTGTTTGTGATGCACCATTAATATTTCCATGACTTATTCCGCCGTCGCGGTGTTTGATTGAAACGAAGTCAAAATAATTATATCTAACACCAAGCCTTGATAGTTTTAATGCTGAAGAATAATCTTCCACTAGAAGATATCTTTCATCGAAATAACCATATTTTTTAAATATTTCCTTTTTATAGCAAGTTCCAGATCCAGGAAGAATGCATTTTGTAGTCATTTCAGCGAATAATTCTTTTGGTGTTAATTTTTTTATTTTTTCTTTATTTATTTCAGAAATAAATGGCTGTATAAGTTTTTTTAAATTAACATCACACATGTTAGTTTGAGACGTTACTATTAATTCTTTTTCTGATAATGTATCAAAAGAATCTATTAATTTAGTAATAACTTTGTTATTGTATAAAGCATCGTCTGCAGCAAATATGGTTATATAGTCACCTTTTGAAAGTTTTATGGCTTTGTTGCAGTTTTTAACTGTTCCAATATTTTTTTCATTATTGTTAATTACAACATTTTTTATATTTTGTTTTTTATTTTTTTTAAGATATTGATCGACGGCAATTTTATTAAAATCATCTGAACCATCATTAGTAATAATGAGTTCTATGTTGGGATAATCTTGATATAAAACTGAGCCTAGAGCTTCGTAAATATAACGATAGTTTTTATAACTTAATACAATAATACTGATTAAAGGTTTTTGCTTCATTTCATTAAAAATTAATTAAATTAATGTCATCCTATATTTTTTTAATTAATTATTAATTAAAAAATTCTTAAAAAATTATTTGCGGTTAAAATATTTCTTGATTGCAGTAGTAGTATCGCCGTCATATTGAACTTTGTGATCATTTAAATAAATAGCACGAGTACAAAAATTTTCTACCTGATCCATATTATGAGAGACGAAAATAATGGTAACGTCTTTTGATTTTTTAAACTCTTCCATTTTAGCAAAACATTTGGCTTGAAAAGCAGTGTCACCAACAGCGAGAATTTCATCGACAATCAAAATTTCCGGATGGACATGGACGGCGACAGCAAAAGCGAGACGCATATACATACCAGAAGAATAATGTTTAACTGGTTGATTAATAAATTCCTGTAGTTCGGCAAAATCAATGATCGATTGAAAGTTTTTATTAATTTCCTTACGACTTAATCCGAGAATGGCACCATTGAGATAAATATTTTCAGCTCCGGTTAATTCTGGATGAAAACCAGCGCCTAATTCGATTAGAGGAGAGATTTTCCCTTTGACCGTTATCTTTCCGGCATTTGGCGACATAACACCAGCAATAAGTTTTAGAATGGTTGATTTACCAGAACCATTAGGCCCGATAATTCCAACTGTTTCCCCTTTTTTAATTTCAAAACTAATATCATTTAAAGCTTTAAAACCTTCTTTGGTTTGTTCACCGCTGATTAGAGCGGGGATAAATTCCTTGAAAGTTTTTTGGTTTAATTTACTGAATTGTTTAGTAACGTGATCAAATTTAATGACTGTTTGATCTGAATTATTTAAGTTCATTTATTAATTGATTATATACGGAGACTGAGATAATGGCTAGTGAAAATATGTAGGCATGAAGCTAGTAAGAATATAAATTCCTAATTAGCTCCATGCCTAGTTGATAAATATGTTTTGAGGAAAAATTAGTTAGTTGTGAACAATACAGAAGTGAATCTGAGACTATGAGCTAAACTTTCAATATTGGTGGTGCCATTTTCATAAGCCCGAACTAGTAAATCTGACTCTAGAGCCAAATCTTCAAAATTATTTTGGGCATATTGTCTGGCTTTGGTTTCGAGCTGGGAATCAGTTTTAGCTAAAATACCTTTAGTGTGGTTGGTGACATAAGAATTGTTGTTATCGATAATTACATTAAAGATCTCTGCTCTTGGCATGTGGATTCTGACAGTATAATCATCGATAAATTCAAAATCATTTGGAGTGATTTTGCTTAAATCTATACCAGCCACAACTTCTCCATAAGCAACGAAAGTTAACTCTTCACCCATTGCTCCCCAAAGTCTTTTATTATCTTTGGTGGCATTGTATATTCGGTTGATATTTAGAGAAGCGGTTTCAAGTCTGTTTAATTTTTGAATTTCTTGAACCAAAACTGTTGTGTCGGGTTTTATTTCTATTGGAGTAGATTGGGTTATTTGGCTTATTGTTTCATTGATTGAATTACTCGCCGTTTTTTTTGTGGTTACGATGATGGTAATTACAACAGTAACTGCAATAATCGCTGACACTATTATGATGTTAGCCATGATGTTAGAAAATTTTTTTTTCATTTGGAACACCTTCCTTTCCGATGTGGTATTTATTTTTCCTCAATTTTAAAGTACATATTTATCTTAAACCACGCGATTTTACCAACATTATCGTTATTTTTCAAATCTCATCCGATAAACGTTTGTTTCATATCTACAAAAATTGAGACTTAGATATAATTTATTAGCTTCAACTCTTTCGGGCTTACTAGTTAGATCGATTTTTTTAAGATGAAGTTTTTTGCCTTCTGCAATTAATTTTTTGATTAAAGTGGTTCCAATTCCCTGCCCTCTAAATTTATCATCAACTACAACGTCTTCAATACGACCAGAATTACCAGTGGGAATATTTATTAAAACTAAAGTGGCCATGCCAATAATGTTATTGTTTTGATCAAGAGCTAAAAGAAATCTATTATTTTGAGAAATTTTTTCTAAATTAGAAGCAGTAGTTTTTTCTGGGTTTTGGGTAAGTTGAGTTAAGAGATAATTTATGGATTTAATATCAGAGGAAGAGTGTTGGTAATCAGAATAAAATTTATATTTAATCATTTTAAATATTGTCGGCGAAGATTTTTTCGCGTGATTTGAAATAAGATAAACCAATTAACAAGAAAACAAATGAAACCACGGTTGCGATAATCAGACTTGAATATTTTGGAGGACTGCCTGCTAATATTACCTGTCTGTAGGCATTAACAATGACAGCCATGGGATTTAATTGGAAAATAAATTTATATTTAACTGGAATCATATCGGCAGAATAAATAATTGGGGTGATATACATCCATAAAAGCAGGATCATGGATAATAAATATTGAATGTCGCGATATAGTAAATTAGCAGCAGAAAAAAAGAGAGAAAGGCCGAGGGTAAAAATTTGCTGAATAAAAAATATTGGGAAAATCCAAAGAATATTAATATTAATTGGTATGTGGTAAGCAATTAAATAAATTATGAGAATGATATTAGCAAATAAAAAATCAATAATTTTGGCAATAATAGTGGAGACGACCAAAATGGTTCGAGGGAAATAAATCTTGGTAATTAAACTACTGGAAGCGACCAAAGAGGAAGCTGCTGAAGAAAGAGAATTGGAAAATAACGTCCATGGAAGAAGAGCCACAAAAAGAAAAATTGAATAAGGGATATTTCCTGCTGAATTAGTAGGAATACGCATAATAATAGAAAAAGCAAAAGACATAACCAGCATTTGAGCTAAAGGATTTAGAATTACCCAAAAATAACCGAGAATTGATTGTTTGTATCGGGCTTTAACTTCACGGCCAACCATTTGCCAAAGAAGCTCGCGCCATTTATAGACGTCTTTAATTTCAGAAACAAGTTGAAACATAAATTAGTTTAACATGGGTGAAATTTTAATTCGTGATTGGCGATAATGATCAATAGGTTTAATAATAAATTTTGAAAGCAGTATGGAAAAAATAATAGAAATAATAGTGACGGTTAAGCCCAAAAATTGATGCGGCAAATTGGTGAAGTGGGTAAAAATATCAATGATCAAAAAATGACAAATATAAACAGGAAAAGAAAGTTCGCCGATAAATCGGTCTATTTTACTGTTTTTAAATAAATTAAAGATAAAAGGAATAAAAATAAATGAAAAGAAGAAAAGAATTATTTGTTTGGTGCGTTCGTGGGGCAAGAATTGATAATAAATTAAATATGAAAAGTAGAAAAAGAAAATATAGACAGATATTTTTCTAAAATCTTTAGTCTTTATATATTGATAAATTCTGTACATTAAAATTCCGGCTAAGAAAAAAACTAGTTCATTTGGGAAAAAGCGATAAGTCCATGGGTCGTGATATAGTCCCCTGCTATAAAGGAATAAACGAAGACCAAGGCTAAGAGACATTATTAATAAAAGCCATTTGCTTTTGAGACGATTTAAAAATGGGGCAAAAAGATAAAAAGTTAGTTCAAGGCTAAGAGTCCAGGCTTGGACGATAAAATTAAAATCATAAAGAGGAGGATAAAATAAGGTGTAATTTAGGGTTGGAAATAATGATCCGCTTTGTTTTAGGCTAAAAAAGAAAGTGGAATCAAGACCAAAAATAGTAAAGTTTGGAATCAATAAAAACAAAAAACTAAAAGGGTTAAGATGGAGGTTTGAATTTAAAAATCCAATATTGTCTGAAGAATTTGGGTAAACTTTAAATAATATAAATCTAAAAATAATGCATAAAATCAAAATTATCCAATAAGTTGGGTAAACTTTTAACAAGCGATTACTGATAAATAATTTATAGTCAGATTTTTTATTATATTTTTCAGTTAAAACTAGAGCCATATAAAAACCAGAAATCATGAAGAAAATTTCTACAGCCATTTGGCCTTGTATAAAATTGAGACCAAAAATCGAGCTGGAGTGAGCGGTTATAACTGAAATAGCGAGTAAAAGCCTAATTAAACCCATAGAGAATATTTATTATATAATAAACATTAAATGAATAAAGATTTTAAAATTTGCACAATTGGCGGCGGATCGGGAATGCCGATTGTGAATAAGGCATTAATTAGGGCTGGATTTGAAAATATCAAATCGATTGTAACGACTTTTGATAGCGGTGGTGACACAGGCAGAATGAGAACAGATGAAAGAGGAAAGATTTTGGCTTTTTCTGATTATTGGCGAGCTCTTATCTCCCTTTGGGATGATGGCAAGCAAAAAGAAATTTGGGAGGAGATGCTTCGATTTAGAGATGGCCGGGGCAGAAATTTCGGAAATATGTTTTTTCAATTTTTGTCGGAAAAAGAAGGTAAATTGTCAGATGTTGATTCTATGTTTGAAGCGTTGACAGGTGCTAAATTAAAAGGAGAAGTTGTTCCAGTTTCAACTGTTTCGGCTAATTTTTGTTTTAAAACAGAAAGTGGCAAAGAATATATCGGTGAACATAATTTAGATGATTTGAGAATGTCTTTAGATAAAATTGAAAATGTTTGGTTAACACCTAAAGTTAAAGCAAATGAAGAAGCGATAGATTCTCTTAAAAAGGCAGATGTGATTATTGTCTGTCCGGGAAGTATGTATGGTTCAATTTTGATTAATTTTTTACCAGAGGGAATGACAGAGGCTTATAAAAAAAGTAAGGCTAAAAAAATATTAATGACCAATATTTCCTCAATGGCTAATGAAAATAATGATTTTGATCAAGATGATTATGTGAGTTTATTCGAAAAATATTTAGGTTACAAATCCCCTTTTGATTTAGTTTTAATGGCAAATTTGAATTGCTTAGATCAGGATTTATTAAAGAAAGTGTTAAAGTTTTATGCTTTAGAACATTCTTTTCCGATTAAATTTAATGAAAATAGCAAACAAAAAACATTGTTAGCAAATATTGCCAGTATTGAAGAAAAAAATATGCGCTTAAGACATAGTGAGGAAAAATTAGGAGATTTATTTAAGACTTTAGAGATTTGATTTTTTTGCTAGAATTAATCTATGTCACAAAAAACGCTTAAGAAATTAAGAAGGCTGGAAAATGTAAGTTCAACGCCTGGTATGGTTTCAGAGCCAGTAAAAGGAATATGGCAAATAATTAAAGAAAATTGGAAATTTTTACTGATTTTATGTGTTGGTATTGTTGTTTTGTATTTTAACGGTATGCATGGAGATTTTGTGTCTGACGATTATGCCTCAATTCCGGATAACGCTGGAATTATGAGTTTCAGTAATCAAACAAAAGGATTAATCGGCGGTTTGATTAATTGGTCAATGGCAGTGCTTTTTGGGATAAAAAATCCAATACCTTACCATATTTTTAGTCTTGTTTTGTATTTATTGGTCTGTATTTTTGCTTTTATTTTTTTGTATATTGTTTTTGATAAAAAGACAGCTATTTTAAGTACTATTTTGTTTGCAGTTTTGCCAATACATGTAGAGACTGTTTCATGGATTTCCGGCAAACCTTATTTACTAACCTCAATTACAATTTTGCCAGAAATGATTCTGTTTGTTTTGTATCTAAAAACCGGAATTAAAAAATATTTGTGGTGGTTTTTAGCACTCTTGCCAATAACATTTTTGGCAGAAAAAGTCAGATCAATTTCATTACTTTTGTTGGTTCCTCTTTTTATTTTAACTTTTGGAAATAATTTTAAAAAGAAAATTCCATGGGGAAAAATATTTTTATTTTCTTCTTTGGTGATTGTGGTTTTAGCAATTTTTTTGTGGCCTTCTGTTAACGCAAGAATTAATGATGTTAATTCTGGTTATAACGGTTATGGTGGTAATTTTTACGATCCATTTTTCCAGTATCCAACATCAATAGCCAAATATTTACAATTAGCTTTGGTTCCAACAGATTTAACTCTCTATCATACAATGTATGTTTTACCGACATGGTTAAATTGGTTGATAATGTTAACTTATTTGGGAGCTGTTGGTTATTTTTTCTTTAAAGATAAAAAAATATTTTTTGCATTAGCTTTTATTTTTTTAGCGACCGCTCCATCAATGGCGCCAGTTAAAGTTAGCTGGCTGGTGGCAGAAAGGTATTTATTTTTGGGAAGTTTAGGTTTTTGTGCTTTTCTAGTTTTATTTTTTCAAAGATTTGAAAAAAAATGGAAGATTCCACTTTTAATTATATTTTGTTTAATGGTTGGACTTTATTCGGTGAGAACTTTTTTAAGAAATGATGATTGGCAGACTAATCATAAATTATGGGTAAGAACTTGCCAAGTGTCGCCAAACAGCCATAATGCCTGGAATAATATTGGTGATGATTATGATAAATTAGCCCAATTGGAAACTACAGACGAAGGAAAGTTAAAACAATATCTGAACGCTGTAAAAGGTTTTACTGAGTCAGTGACAGTGAAACAAAACTATGCGGACGCTTATCATAATCGGGCTAATATTTTTTATAAGATTGGAAGATATGATTTAGCTAGAGATAGTTATGAAACAGCATTATCTTATGGACCTAATTTGTATCAAAGTTATTACAGCTTATTACAAATTGATTTAACTGAGAAAAATTTTACTTCAGCCTTAAACCATTTAAATAAATTAAATACAATTAAACCAAACGATCCGCAAGTTTATTATGCCGCGTCTGTGGTTTATGCTAATATGGGCCGAACAGATCAGGCAATTTCTATTTTGGAACAATTGGTTAAAACCTATCCAACTTGGACTCAGGCTAGCAGTCTTTTGACTCAATTAAACAGCAGTAATGTTGGTAAAACAAATTAAATCAGCGATTTAAAAGACTGATATTCTTTTTTAGCAATATTCTCCCAACTGTATTTGCCGAGTAATTTTTTACCATTTTTGTTTTCAAATTGTTTGTTTTTGAAAGTTTTTATAATGGCTTTACTTACTGAATTTATGTCCCCTTTTTTAAATACGTTTACTTCGTTATTTTGGTAGATATTTTTATAGGCGGGCAAGTCGTAAACAAAGGCGGGAAGACCACAGCTGACAGCCTCTAAAAGGGCAATTCCAAAACTTTCACTCTCGCTTTTACTTAAGAAAATAAAAACCTTAGAGCTTTTGATAATGGAAAATTTTTCTAAACCATTCTTGGTTCCTAATAAGATAATATTTTTAGATAATTTTAAAGCTTTAATTTTATTTTTAAATTTATTTTTAGTGGAGATATCACCATCTCCCATGACGGCTAATTTAAAATTTGGAATTTCTTTTTTAATCTGATTTACAACTTCCAACATATCAAAAATACCTTTAGTTTCATTAATTCTACCTATAAATAGGCCATCGTATTTATTTTTCTGAGATTTACTTTTTTTAGCCAAATCAATTTCAATAGCGTTACCAGTTACAACTATTTTTGATGAATTAAAATTATGATCGATTAAGTAATTTTTAAGATCAGGAGAAATAGTAAAAATAATGTCGGCTTTATGAAGCAACAAAACACTAATTTTGAAAAAGAACCAAGATAATAAACGATAAATTTTATTGCCAGGATCATTTAGTGGAACAATATTGTCAAAAACAGCTGTCCATTTAATTTTTTTATCAAAAATTTTAAGAATGTATGGGAAAATTAAAAGATCTAAAACAGATGAACGACAATGAATTATGTCGTATTTTTTGATAAATTTTTTAATGCTTTTAATTAATTTAAAGTTTCTTTTAAGACCAATGATAATTAATTTTAAATTAGAATCTATTTTAGTATTCTCGTCTAAATTGAGATAATTTATAGATTTTATTTTTACAATATTATTTTCGATTATTTTCTTTTTAAGAATTTTGTTGCCAATTATGGATATTTGACAATTATGTTTTTGCCAATATTTTATATTGGTCATCAAAGGAGTGATTGTGGCATTATCTAGAGTAATTCCGTTAATAAGAATTTTTAGAGGCATTTAATCTTTTTGAGTATTAATCTTTTAATTAAATCTAAATTTTGAGGAATCATTTTTATATAAAAAAATACATTTTGGAAAAAAGCTAATTTTTGCATTTTAAAAAATAACTTCATATATTCTTTATTATTTTTATATTTAGTATTAAGAAAGATTCTGTTTTTGATCAAATTTTTTTCTGAACTAAAAAAATCGGTAAATTTGAGCGGTGGTAACTGAACAAAAAGTTTTTCAAAATCCATTTTATTTGAAACCTGTTTTTTCTTTTTCGCTTCTTTCCAAATTATGGTTCCAGGATATGGTGTCAAAATATAAATTTGAGTATTATCTAAAGGATGGTGCTTCATTAAATTGTAGGTGCATTGCAGATCTTCTAAAGTTTCACCGGGGGTGCCAACAATATAACCACTGCTTGAAGTAATTCCATATTTTCGGCATAAATCTACAGCTCTTTTATTATCTTCAACCGTAACAGAATTTTGTTTTAAGTAATTAAGAATTTTAGGAGAGCCACTTTCCAGACCAAAAATTAATCTTTTAGTGTTCATTTCTGCTAATGTTTTACAAACATCTTCTGTAATTAGATTGGCTCGAGCGTAACCAAAAAAGACTAATTTTTTATCTAATTTATTTTTGACAATTAAATCTTTTAATTTTTTAAGCCTTTCAATTGGGGCGATAAAAAGATCGTCCCAAAACATAATACTGTCGATGTTGTAAGTTTTTATTAAAAATTTTATTTCTTTAATTACATATTCAGGTGAATGAAAACGAACTGCTCCCCACTGGACAGGAGATCCGCAAAAAACACAATGATAAGGACACCCCCTGGAAGTCATAATAGAAATCTGTCTTTTAACATTGAATAAATTAAATTGATTTTTTAAATAAACATTTTCCATTGGAGTAATTTCTCTGGCTGGAAAAGGTAATTCATCAATATTTTTTATTAATTTTCTAGGTGAATTTTTTATTATTTTTTTATTTTCTTTAAAAATTAAACCATCGATTTTTTCTAATTCTGATGGAATAAACTTTTTATTTTTTAAAAACGATTCTATTAACTCTGATAAGGTTATTTCCCCTTCTCCAATTAAGCCAACATCAAAAGGAGAAGAAAAAGATTCTGGCATGGCAGTAATATGGACACCACCAATTAAAATTGGAACTTTAAGTTTTAATTTAATTTTTGCGGCAATTTTTTTTGTGTTTTGAAAGGCAAGTGTGTCACTGGTAAATCCAATAATATCTGGTTTGGTTTTTATTATTTCTTTTGATGGATCAAACCCTTCAATTATTTTTATATCTAAGTCAGGAATTCTTTTTTGAAGAAAAGCAGCCAAAGCAGTTAATCCAAAATGTGGTGTGTGATTTTCTATTTTCCAAATATTAACAAGAGTTAATCTCATATTTTATATAATTTGTTCTTTGTTAAAAAAAGCTTTAGTTGAGGCAACTATATTAGCAAAAAAAAGATATAGATTAATAAAAGGCAGGAGTAATACTCTATTATCTTGATGAATTAATGTATACATCCTCCAATTATATCCGAAGATATAGACTATTAATAAAAGAAAAGCAAAAACTCTAATTTTAGGAATAAAAAGCCCAATTAAAATAGCTTCTCTAAAAAAAGATCTAAGATTAGGAATATTGAATCCATAAATCCGGAGAAGAACACCTTTAGTTTCAGCTAATTGTTTTTCTTTTTTAACTAAATCTTTAAAAGAAAAATTGGGGTTTTTGTTGTGAAGATGAATAACTTTAATTTTACTGGCAATGTATTTTAATTTTTTGGCACGAATAATTAAATCAATATCCTCCCCTGCTGTTCTAAAATGGGTTTCATCAAAAAGACCAAGATTAATTAATTGTTGACGGTTAACACAGTCAAATTTTTCTATTGGAGCATCTTGTTTAGTATTAACATAACGGGCAAATAGGCATTTTTGCCAAAAATTGTAATTATTCCAAATATTTTTAGGATGACAAATAGTTGGATAAATATAAAAAATGTTTGGGTTTTGATCAATAATTTTTTCCAATTTAATTAAAGCTAATTTAGTATCTAGAATAATATCTTGGTGGGCCAGGATAATAAAATCGGTATCGGCCATTTTGATAGCTTGATTAAAGCTGGCAGCTAAACCTTTAGTTTTGGGGTGATTAATTATTTTTATATCTAATTTATTTTCTTTTTTAAAATAATTAATTTTTTCTTCGGATTTATCAGTAGAGGCATCGTTAATTAAAATAATGGTTTTTATTAAATTCAGGTTTTTTTGTTTAATTATGGAACTAAAAGTTTTTTCGATGGTTGAATCGCCGTTATTGATGGGAATTATTAAAGTAAAAATATTTTTATTTTTCATATTTTGTTTTTACAGCAAAGAGGCCAAAAGTAAAATTTGGAAAATAATAGTTTGGGATTTGAAATAAAGCATTGACTAGATAAAAAAATGATTGAGGCTTAAATCGAATATTTTTGTAGGCCTTAGCATTAACCATGTGGTCATCACTATTTTCTGATTTATAAAAATATTTAAGTCCACTGACACCATGAACTTTAAAATCAAGTTTTTTAAGGTCTGAAATTGACCAGCCAGAAAGGTGTTTTTGATAAGGATTTTGATCGAGCTGGCCCATGGGAAAATAATGGTTTGGAGTGCTTAAAATAATTTTCTTTTTTGCCCATTTGTTGGCTAATTTTAATATTTTTCGGCCGTCTTCTTTTGATAAATGTTCTAAAACTTCAATTAAAATAACAGCATCAAAACTGTTTTTAGGAAAATCTAAATCTAAAATATTCTTTTGGAAATATTTGTTATGGATTTTTTGTTTTTTTGATAAGTTTAAATATGGTGTGAATAATTCCACCCCAACACTATATTTAATGTTTTTAATATTTTTAATGGGTGACGATGGGCCACAGCCTAAATCTAAAACTGTTTGGCAATCTTTTAACTCTTTTTTAAGGCAATAATCAAGTTTGTGAAAGATTGGGTATAAAAAATCAGCTTTCATTTTTGTTTTTGAACAATGTAAGGTTTTCTTGAAGACATTCCTCTAAAAATTAAAGAAAATAAATCTTTAAAATCACTTTTAATTCTTGCAGGAGAAGTGAAATCTTCCTTTATTTTTCTAAAGGCTATTTTTGGCTTTAAATAAAATTTTCGATTTATTTCTTTTAATTGTGAATGAACAAAATCTTTATTAAAATGTTTTGGTGTGTAAATAGGATAAATTCCACTATAGCCTTCTCCTAATTTTTTGAAAGCGAATTTATCAATAATAGTTTTGGAAACAATTTTATCTTTTTTGGCGATGTCATATAAAGGAGACCCTGGAAAAGGAATAGGAATAGATAAACCTAAAACATCTATTGGCGATTTAGAAATCATATTTTTAGTGTCCTGAATCTCTTCTTTAGTTTCGGTTGGATGTCCAATCATAAAATAACAAGCAATTCTTATTTTATTTTTTTGACACCAATTAAAAACTTTATGAATGTCATTATTAGTAAAAAGTCCTTTATGAATAATTTCTTTTCTAACTCGCTCATTACCTGACTCAATACCAAAATTAATCTGCTGGCAACCGGCACGATGCATTATTTTTAATAATTTTTCGTCAACTAAGTCAATTCTAGTATTACATTCCCAAGATATTTTTATTTTTTCTTTTATCAAAGTTTTACAAAGGTTGACCACTTTATTCCTATTTAAAGTAAAAGTGTCATCTTGGAAATTAATTTTTCCATGACAGAAAGGATAACAATATCTAATTTCTTTAATTAAATTAGCAGTGGAGCGATAGCGAATAGTCCGACTGATTGAAGGGCGACTGCAATAATAACAGTTAAAAGGACAACCTCGGGAAAAAAGCATAGATTCTGATTCATTATATAAATGTCTTTTGATTAAACTTTTATCCGGAATTGGCAGTTTATCTAAATTGAGAGGAATTTGACTGGCTTGGATTTTTGGTATTTTCTGGTTTTTAGATAATTTAGTAATGGCATCTAAAAAAGTTATTTCTGATTCACCAGTAATGGCGTAGCTAAAAAGTTTTGAGTGTCTTTTAATAAAATCAGGATCAGCGCTGATATGTGGACCGCCTAAAAAAATAATAGATTTGGGAAAATGTTTTTTAATAGTTTTAGCCAATTCAACAGTACCTTGAAGCTGAGGAGTCATTGAAGAAATGCCAATGACAAAAGGTTTGGTTTTTTTGATTATAGAAATAATTTCTTTTAAATTAATGTTTTCTTTGCCTATATCAATAATTTCAGCATTGAATTCTTTTTTAGCGTAATGGTTTATATAACTAGCAAGATAAAGTAAACCTAATGGTGGAACGGAAACATCGAGAGATTTTGGAATACCCTGGTGAAAATAAAGCGGCGGATTTAAAAATAGTATTTTTTTCATTAGAACTTAAAATCAAATTTAATGTGTTTTAAAGACTGTGAATATATCTTATTTTTATAGCAATCGACCATAGAAATTAAAATTGGAGCTGGCATGATGATACAACCGAGAGAGAAAAACCAAAAAGATAAACTAAAAATATTTTCCCAATTAAATTTAATAAGATAGTAAATTTCTCTAAGCAAATATTTATACTTAGCGTAATTTCGCAGCTGAACTAAACCAACATAATTTTTAGTAATGAAATCTTTGATTAAATATTTTTGAACTTTTTGATATTTCTTTTCAGAAAAAACTGATTTGACCATTTCTACCCAGCTGAGAAGCGGTGATTTTTCATAAATGGAAGATAGACTGCGAGTTTGGCTGCTAGCGATTCTGACGGCAATACAATAGTCTTTTAAAAAAACGATAGGATGTTTTTTAAAAATTGAGGCAAAAGGATAAATGTGACAAGGAAAAATGTCTGGATGAAAAGATAAATCCATAAATTCACGACGGAAAGCCAACCCTGAGAGTTGATCGAGAGTTTCAAAAACACGAATTACCTTTTTGGGATTGTCAGTGATTTTAACAATGGTATCTTTTTTAGGATTTAATTGATTTTTAGCACGGACCGGAGTTTTGATATTTTTATCAAACCAAAAATAAGGACGAGTGACAGCTCCTATATCTTTGGAAATCTTAAAAGCTTTAATAGTTCGTTTTAGGGTATTTTTGGCCATAATATCATCTTGCCCCATGAGATAGATGAATTCAGCAGTGGCGTGTTGACGAGCTCTTTCCAAATTTTTTGAATAGCCAAAATTAATTTTGTTTTCTATAATAACGATTCTTTCATCTTTGATCTGTTGAATGATTTTTGCAGTGTCGTCTTTAGAAGCATCATCACAAATTAAAATTCTAAAGTTTTTAAAATCTTGAGATAAAATACTTTTAATAGTTTCAATGATATATTCGGAACCGTTGTAAGTTGGAATTAGAATATCTATTGCTGCCATTGTTGTCGATCTAATTGTTTTAATAAATTTAATCTTTTTTTGATAGTGTTAATAGTATAAAGGTAGAGAGTTATAAAGCAAGCTAAAGGATGGAAAAACCAGGCAAAATCTGGTTTATGAAAAAATCCGCGAAGAGTATCAAAAAGCATAGGTACAATTAAAACGGTATATAAAATAAATTTTAAGATCCCTGATTTATTGGTCTGATTCCAGTTAAATTGACGAAGATTTTGGTAATAAAAATAATCAGTAATACGACGGTTTTGTTTACGAATAAATTTTTTGATCGATGATTCACAAAAAGTATGAATAATTCCCTGTTTAACTTTAGCGAAATAAATTGGTTTTTGATTTTTATTTAAAAATTCAGCAAGGATATCTATGTCAAAAAGATAATCAGATTTTAAATTATTTTTTAAAAAATCACTCCTAAAAATAGTGCCATTAGCACCAATGGTGGGAATTATAGAATTTGGTTTGAGGGTTATTTTTTTATATCGTTTTTTATCAATTTGATCTATTTTTAGGCCAGTCCATTTAAAATTGATAAAATTTTGTCGATCATAAACACCAGAAACAAAAGCATAAGGATCATTAACTCCGGTTAAGGCAGAATATCTTTCAATAAAACCTCCAAAAGAACGATAGGTAAAACGAATTGGCTCGGTGCCTATTAATCCCGAATTTTTTTCTAGTATAGAGATATTTGTTTCAAGCCAATTTGAAGTGGGAAGAATATTGTCAGAATCAATAAGGGCAATATATTTGCTGGTGGATTTTTTAACGCCAACTGCCTTGCCGGCTTCAGCAGTTTTAAGAGGATTTTTAAAAATTTTGGCGTGATATTTTTTGGCAATTTGAAGAGTTTTATCAGTGGAATCGCCATCAGCAATAATAATTTCGTAATTTTTAAAATTTTGTTTTTTGATGGACTTAAGACAGTTTTCTAAAACAGAACCAGCATTGAGAGTGGGAATAATAAAACTAACGGTTTTCATTTTGGGAGAAATCTTTTAGTTTTTTAAGATATTTAAAAGCATAATTAGAAAGATGCTGAATGTCTTTAAAAGATCGAACTGATATTATTTTTTTAAGGATAAATTTTGGAGTAACAACTCCCTTAAAAATATCTTGAACTAATTTTATCTGATTTTCAGAAGAGATTGGTGTTTTTATGACTGGTTGTTGCATATCAAAATCATCCCAATTTTTGGTTAAAAGTAAATTATTTTCTTGGCAGTATTTAAAAAGTGGTGTGCCAGGATAGGGAATTAAAATAGTAGCTTGAAGACTGTCGGCTAATCCATTTTTAAAAATTTTTCTGGCTAAATTTAAGGTTTTTTGAGCATCAGCAAGAGTTTCATTAGGATAACCAATAATGATGGTGATATGAGGTTCAAGTTTAGCTGCTTTAGCAATTTTTAAAGTTTTTAAAGCATCGGAAGTTTTTTCATTTTTATTAATAAAATCTAAAGTTGATTGGTTGGCTGATTCAAGGCCATATAAAATAAACCGGAAACCGGCTTGGTGCATTAATTTGTATTCAGACAAAGAAAGGGCACCAAAACGCATATTACAGCCGATTTTTACTTTTTTATTTAAACCTCGGCTAATTAAAGCTTGGCATAATTCTTTTAACCATGGGCCAACAGGTAGTGTCCCTGAGTCATCAAAAATTTCTTTAACACCAAAATTATAAACCAGATTTTCAATCTCATTGAGAGTGTGCTCGACAGAAAAATGACGGAAATTTTTTCCAGGAAAAAGAGTTGTCCAAGAACAAAAAGCACATCTCCCCCACCAGCAATCACGACCAGACATAATATAAGATCCAGGCTTATATTTATAATTAGTGTTGTTGTAGGCGTAAAGTTGCCATTGAGTTAATTTTCTGTCGATAATTGGCAAAGAATTTAAATCGTGATTTTTTTGGAGTTTAAAAATTTTTGATTTTGGAGTTTTATCTTGATTAATCAATTCAATTAATTCATCTAATAAAAAATCATAATTACCGCCGATTAGAACAAAATTAACTTTAGATTTTTTAATTGATTCTTCAGGTAGTGCGGTGACATGATCACCCATTAAAACAACAATTGGTTTCCATTCGCACTCTTTTTTTATTTGATTAATTATTTGCCAATGTTTTTTTACGACAGGGGTTTTGGTTTCTATGGCAATTAAGTTTGGCTTATTTTTTTTAAGGCGTTTAAACCATTCTTTGTAAGTTAAATTTTGGGCAATAGCATCATCCCAAAAGACTTTTAAACCTTTACTTTGTAATAAAGTGGCAGTGTAAGCAGGAATAACAGGATAAATAACATCACCAGTGTTTGTCCATTGAAATTGGCGGTTTTGAGATAAAAAAGGAGAACCTTTTTTGGATTCAAGTGGAGGATATGAAATAGAAATTGATTTAACCACCAATGTATTTGCCGGTTTTTTTGTCGAGAGCATGTGGTTTAAATTTAACTTCTTTTTTGGATAGGCCATATATGAATAGTATACCGTAGTAAAAATGAGTAAGAGGAATAGAAATTGCAGCTAAAAATGAAGTTTTAAATTTGTTTTTTTGAGAAAGAAATTTTAAGAAAGTAAGAAATAATATTGATATGTATAAATATAACGGAAGTTTAAATAAAAAATTAGTAGAAAAAGATATTATTAAAAAAATATAAAGAGTAAAAATACTCGGAATAAAATAACCAATTTTTCGACTAGTCTCTGGAAATTTTTTAGCAAAAAAACCCCGCTGAACAGCGTAGCGAGTAATTTGCTGGAGATGGGGAATAATCACTGAGCGACGGTGATGATAAACAACTAAAGATGGGTGATAAAAAATTTTTTTATGAAATTTTTTAACTAAATTTAAACAGAGAACAGTATCTTCTCCAGGCCAAAATGAAGTATCAAAACCACCGGCTAAATTAAAGTCATTTTTTTTAACAATGAGATTAACTGATGGATAATCTTCAACAAAACGAGCTGGCTGGATACTGTTTCGATAAACACCGGCACCACCACTACCGAGTAAGCTTGACCAAACCAAACCGGAAGCTTTTTGATATAAATTATCTTTTGGCGGAGTGAGACATGGACCACAAAAAGCAGCAAAATCTGGATTTTTGGTGATTAATTTAAAAGCATTTTTAAAATAATTAGTTTTAGGAAAAGAATCATCGTCAAAAAAAACTAAATATTGACCTTGTGCCATTTTAACTCCAAGATTTCTTTTTTCTGAAGGATTGGCAGAACCTGACACTTTATCAGTGATGACTAAAACTTCAAATTTTTTAAAAGATTGTTTTTTTAATTTTAATAAAGTTTCTTTTAAATAAGGGTTGCTTTGACGAACGGGAATAATAACGGAAAAAATAGGATTTTTCATAATTATTTGCCGGTATTAATCCTCATTTCCAATTCCGGATCGTAAATCCATTTTCTTTTGTTTTTATCATCGTAATAATTTAAAATTTTGAGTCTATAAAAAACAGCCAAAGAATCGACAAGACAACTATAAATAATTTTAAGACCAGTAGCATGGGTCAGACTTTTAAAATCATAGGTTAGCTTGATTGGAGCTTCATAAATTTTTGTAAAACCTAATTTATTGGCGACTGATAAAATTTCTAAATCGAAAGCATATTCTTTAACAACTAGACGGGGAAGAACTTTAATTAAAACTGGTCGTTTGAAAATTTTAAGACCGGCTTGAGTATCATGAACATTAATTCCTAATAGAAATCTAGAAATAATATGAGCTCCAAAACTAATAATTTTTCTATCTATTGGATAATTTACCATTGAAGCGGGATGTCGTTTAGAGGCGACAATAATGTCAGCGTTATACCATTCCATGTGTTCTAGAATCAAAGAAATTCCATTAGGATCTATTTCCATGCCTGAGTCAATGAAAGCGACATAATCCCCTTGGGTTTTGGCCATACCATAACGGACAGCATAACCCTTGCCGTGGTTAGTTTTATAACCAAAAGTTTTTAGGTTTTTAAGGTTTAATTTCTTAATTTCCTTAAATGATTTATCGACAGAAGTACCGTCAACTACGGCAATAATCTCATAATCATAACGAATTTGTTTTAGGGTTTCATTAATAGTCTGGAGGTCTTTTCTGATAGTTTTTTCCTGTTTGTAGATGGGGATGATGACTGATAGAAAATGATTGTTATTTTTCATCTAACAAGGTCAAATTATAAAGGGCAAGTGTTTGAAGAGCAGTTTGTTGCCAACTAAAATGTTTGGCACGAATTAGTCCAAGTTTAGCATATTTTTTTCTATTATTTTCGTTACTCCAAAATTCTTTTAAAGTTTTTTCTAAATCTTTTTGAGAGTGAGGATTAAATTTTAAACCATTAGAATCCATGATTTCATCTAGACAGGATTCTTGACTGTAAACAACAGGACAGCCAGATTGCATTGCCTGAATTAGCGGCAGACCAAAACCTTCTGCAAAAGATGGCTGACAGTAAGCTGTGGCTAAATTATAAATAAAAGGTAAATCTTCATCTGGAACAAAACCGGTAAAAAATAAATTTGATGATTTTTGTGATTGAAGCCAAAGAAGATCTTGTGTCCATGGATGATTTGGAACGTCTTTTTTAGTGGCGGCGGAGCCAACAATAACTAAAGGATAGTTTAAATTTAAACAAGCATTAACTAGAGTCGGAATATTTTTGTTCCAATTAATATCACCGACAAATAGGATAAATTTTGATGGCAAGTTGTATTTTTTTTGAATTTCATTTATTTTTTTTGAATCAGATGAAACTTTAAAACTTGGATCGGCGGCTAAATGTGTGACAAAAATGTTATTTAATTTATATCTAGTAATTTGATTGATAATATTTTTGGAAAATTCTGAAACCGTTAAAATTTTGTCGACTTTTAGGAGACGTTTTTTTTGCAAGAGCCATTTAATTTCACCTTTAATTCCAACAGGAAAATGTTTTTTAAATTGAAGAGGTATAAGGTCGTGGACAGTGACGATAGTGGGGATTTTAGTTTTTTTAGGGAGGGTTAATTTAAATGGATCAAAATAAGGATAGTGAATTAAGTCGTATTTTTGAGTATTAATGGATGAATTTGTTACCAAATCGATTTGATAATTTTTATAATTAGAATTGGTTTTAATTTCCTTTTGAATAGAAAAAATCAAATTAGAAGTGTAGTAACCAACACCGCGAACAGCATTACCGTCTTGAGTCGGAGAAATATCAATAGCGATTTTTATTTTTTTATCCATTATTTTTTATCCCAATCATTTTTTAAATCGATGTGGCGACTAGTTTTAACTAATTCCCAATATTTAGTATAGGAAATAGGGAATCTTAGAGCAGAATAAAAAGAAAAGACGAAACCAGGAAAACCATCTACGTAACCACGATGACGGAAAAATGTTTTTAAAAACCACCAAAGAGGTTTAAAAAGATAAAAATTGAAAAAGTTACCACAGCCAATTTTAGTATTTTTTTGTTGCAGTTCTTGAGCCAAAAGAGTGGTGTAGCGATTGTGGCGGAGAAGATATTTAGAGAAAGAAGTATCAGCATAATGTTCGAGATCGTTTTTAAGCCAAGCTGTCTCCCCTTCTATTTTGGCTTGCTCATGAACATCAGCACAGGGAAGATGCCCTTTGCCTTTTTTATAGAATCGAATCGTTGGGTCTGGGTATTGACCACCCTTTTTTAAAAAAGTTCCCAAAAAATAATTTTTTCGAGGAATCCAAAATCCATTAGGTTTAACATCATTAATATCTTTTTCTAAATAAGAAATAATTTCATTTTTTAACTTAGAAGTGACGACCTCATCAGCATCAAGTTGAAGAATCCAATCACTAGTGCAGGCATCGATAGCAATGTTTTTATTTATATGAAAAATCGGCTTATTGGTGGTTTTAATTATTTTGACTTTTTTAAACTTAGAAGCAATCTCAATGGTTTTATCCTGAGAATCACCATCAGCAATGACGATTTCATCAACCCAACTAGAAACAGCCTCTAAACAACGTTCAATATTATTTTCTTCGTTGTAGGTGGCTATAGCCACTGATATGGTATTTTTTTTATTTTTCATAACTTTGAATAGATTTTAAACCCTGGCTGGTTATTTGGGAAATTTATAACTTTAAAAGGCTCAGAAGGAATTATTTCGTCACTGGTGACAACCAATGATTTTGAAGGAATTTTATCCCAATCAATTTCTTGAAAATTATATTTATCGAAATTTAGAACAGTAGAAAAACCATATTGGTCAGGGGTGGTTAATTTTATTTCTTTTTGAATTTTTTCTGGAGGGTATTTAGAGAAAAATAAAAACAAAATGTAGGGCTGGTCATATTTATTGGTGACATAAATTTGGTTATAATTATTTTTTTGAGATTCTAGATATGGAACTAATTGGTCGAAACCATATTCCCAAGCATAAGGGTATCTTTTGGTGTAGTGAACAAAATAATCATCCAAATAATAAGCAATAAAATATCCATAGATGATGATGAATATGATGGAAACTGCCTTTAAAATATTTTTATTTTTAAATAAAGAAAAGAATGAGTAAATACCTAGAGCAATTAAAATTGATAGGGGAATAACCATAGAAAGGGCCCTGAGGGCTGATGGAGCCTGGTAAGTGAGAGAGGAAGCAATAGGGGCAATTAATAAAAAGGCGATAATAAAAATTTTGGTTTTTTGATTATAAATGATGGTTTTTAATAGAAAGATCAACCCGAGAAGCAAAAAAGGCAATTCGAATAAATAAATTTGACCCATTTCAGGAATTTTAGAACGAGGAACTTCGTCGCCATTAATGCAGAGAAAATTAAAATCGAAATGAGAAGTGTATTTTTGACCCCAGGAAATTAAATAAAGGACTCTTTTATTATGCATGGCACGATTAATTAATTTAATATTATTGTGTTGATTTAAAAGTTCATTAGCACGATTAATTGGACCCTGGTCAGCAGTTAGACCGACACCTCCAATACGAGCTGTTCCTCCGTTATTTAAAAAAGAGTACATTACAGGGGTTGCCAAAAGAATACCAAAAGCAATTGGAATTAAAATTTGAGGCAGTTTTTTGATTAAATTTTTGAAATATAAAACAACTAATGTTAAGGCTAAGAGTGGAGCAATTAGACGCGCTGAATGATAAATATAGAGAGATAAAACATAGAAAATAATAAAAATACTAAAGTTTTTTATAAATTTTTCATTGATTGATTTAAAGAAAAAATAGGTGCCAATAATAATAAAAGAAAGAGCGGCTGAAGATTCCCAGGCGCCACGGCTAAAATGAATGTGCCAAGGTGAAAAGGTTAAAACAGTGGCGGTTAAAAGAGCCAATTTATTATTTTTGGATAAAAGTAAAATTAATTTGTATAAAAAAAGGATAGTTAATATAGAAAGAATCAAATTTGGCAATCTGACGGCCATTGGTGTGAGGCCTAAAATTTTAACGAAAGGAATGGCTAAATATACATAGCCACCCGGTTTGTAATCGCCAAAAGATTTAAAATGGAGTGGCCAGGAGATACCATGCTCATCTTTGCCGGTCTGAATTAAAGAATAGGCATTATAACCAAGAGCGGCTTCGTCGGCATTAAGCGAAGGCACAGAACCAATATTAATGAAACGAATTAATATGGCGACAATGAGAATAATTATTAGTGATAGTTTGTTAATTTTGGTAGGCATAAAAAGTGGAAATATTATTGATAGGACTTAACAGCAGGAAATTTTTAAAGTCGGTAGATTTATCAATGTTTTGACGATAAATTTCATTGTAATTAAAGATGGCCAAAGTATTAGGCTGGGTTTTAATTAAATTGTAATCTGGAGTGGTGAATTTAATATTATCAATTTGTTCAACTCTGCCGGTGTCACCAGATGAACTTTCGGTTAATTTGGCTTGTTGCTGATATTTGGCTGGCGAATAATTGGAGTAAAAAAGATAAAAAATATAGGCTTGACCATAATAATCACTCATAACAATGTTTTTAAATTTACTTTGATTCTGAATTAAATATGTCATTGATTGTTTGTAACCATAAAGCCATTCATCAGGACTTTTTTTGGTCATATGATTTAAATAAAGATCGCCGTAATAAATGAATGAGAGTAAATAAACACCTAAAATTAGTAATTTTAAAAATATGCTTTTGTATTTATCGATGACAAAATAAATGCCGAGAGAAACAAAATAGATTAAAGGAATGGAAAAAGACATTGACCTGACGGCTTGAATACTGTCGCGGGTCAGAGCTGCAGGAATTGGGGCCACTAATAACCAAAGCAAAAAGAAAATGTTAACTTTGTTGATTTTGTAACGACTAAGAGCAAAAAATAAACCAATAATTAGAAAAATTAAACTAGGATAAAGGAGTACACCAATATAAGGAGCTGAATGACGCGGACTTTGCCAGTCGCCTTCAAAGGCTAAGAATCTAGGTGAGAAATGATTGAAATAACGAAGCAAAAAATTACGACCAAAAAAGGAAATATGATTATAAAAAATATTGTAATCTAATTGACTACTTTCGCTAATAATGGTTTGAGTTTCTTCAGTTGATCTTGGATAGGAAAAAAGACTGATAATTCCAAGACGATTAGCATTACTAGAAAAAAATAAACCATAGACTACAGGAATGCAGAAAATCAGAAGAGGCAGAACAAAATTTAAAACTAAACTTTTAATATTTTTTTTGTTGACTATCTTTAAATTAACTAAAAATAAAATAATAATCAAAAAAAGACTAATCATTTTTCCGGCCTGATAGGTAAAAAGAGTTAGACCAAAAATAATGGCTGACCAAAAAAGATATTTATTTTTTTTATTATTAATATATTTAAAGAAAAGAAATGAAGCTAAAACTAATTCAAAAGTTAAAACATTGGTTTCCCAGGCGCCGCGAGAAAAATGAATAGAATAAGGATTAAATGCAGTAATGAGAGTGGCAAGAACGGCTGTTTTATGGGCTTTGGGACTAATTTCTTTAATTAAAAAATAAAGAAGAATCGGCAATAGTGAGCCAAGAATTACTGATGGCAAGCGAGTGGCAGTGGTGGTTAAACCTAAAACTTTTATAAAAGGAATGGCAAGATAAATATAGAAACCAGGTTTGTAATCACCAAAAGATTTAAAAATAATTGGCAAGGTTTGGCCATATTCATCTTTACCGGTCTGGATAATTGAACTGGCATTGTAACCAATGGCAGCTTCATCCCAAAGAAGAGTAGGATATTCCCCTATTTTGTAAAACCTTAGAAAAAAAGAAATAAGGAAAATAATTATTAAAAAGATTTTATTATTTTTGATCATTGATAGTTAAAATATCAAAAGCCGGTTGCTGATTGAGAAAATAAACGGTTTTGATTAAAGTACTACTGCTTTTATTATAATTGTCTGGCGAAGTGATTAAAAGGGTTTTTTTATCTATATCCTTGGTTTCTTTTTGAATTTCCCAATCGTTGATAAATTTGAATTTATCAAAGGCATTAACCCAATACCAATCAGAATGGAAATCCCAATTTAAATTTGGATCATTTTGGTAGGAAGCAGGATTCCAGGGCCAATAAAATAAAACGAATTCATGAGCTTCACCATATTTTTTTGTAAAAATTATTTGATCGTAATTATTATAATTTTCTTTTATATAACTAACGACTTCTTTGTAGCCATATTGCCAAGAACTGGAATAATTTTTAGTGTAATCGGTAAAATAATTTTTAAAATATTTAAACGATTGGATAAATAAAATCCCCAAAAATAAGATGATAAATATTTTTTTTAAATTTTGATTTTTAATAAAATCGATGGTTTTAAAAAGTCCTAGAGCAATAAAAATTTGAGGAAGAGGCAAAATAGTCATGGCTCGAATAATAGGAAAATCACCAACAGTGACAACAGCCGGAGCCAAGCCAATTAAAAACCAAAGAATTAAAAAGGAACAAACCCCTCTGTTCTGCAAAGCAGAACTTCTCCCCTTGACAGGGGAGTTTTTTTTTATGGAATTTATAAATAAATTTATTAAACCGATGTAGAAAAATGGCAACAAAACAGAATAAAGAATGCCAGTTTTAGGAATGTTGAATTGAAAATTTTCAGTGCTGTTGAAAAATAAAATTCTAGGATTGACGAAGTTTAAGTAATTTTTCGCAACAGTAGTAGTAAAAAGAGTGATTCGATTGTATTTTAGTTTGGCGATTAATTGATTACCTTGATAAGTGTTGCGGTTGTTTTCAATTACATTGATAGAAGCCGGATTAATAACAAAAACCCAGCGACTTCGGGCTTGAGCATCTTTATTAAAAGTGTTGATTATCTGTGGGATTATTAAAACAGAAAGAATTAATAAACTAATTATAAAAGTTTTTTTATGCTTGAAAAATTTTTCTTTGAATCCTTTAAAATAAAAAATAAAATAAATTAAAAGTAAAATAGGAACAACAATTTTAGTGTTGTGATAAGCATAAGTAGAAAGAGAGAAAAAGAAAATTCCTAATGGCAGAAATTTTATTTTTTTAATCGCTTTGATTAGGAATAAAATTCCAATGGAGAAAAAAAATTGAGCGACAGTTGATTGAAAAACACCTCTAGATGGGAAAAATGTCCAGGGAGATAAAGCGACCAGTAACATTAATAAAAGAGATTTTTTTTGATTTTTAAAAATTTCTTGGCCTAAAAAATAGGCAACAATTACTAACCCAAAACCACAAAGAGCCGAAACAATTCTGATGGACCATTCGTTGAGACCAAATAAATAAATAAAAGGCATGGAAAGATACATATTAAGAGTGGTGGGGTAATCCCCATAGGCTCGAAAATTAAAAATAGGCCAAGATGATGACCATTGATCTTTTCCAGTTTGTAAAAGGCTGTAGGCGTTGTAACCATGACTAATTTCATCCCAGTTTAATGCTACAGGAAATTTATTAAGCTGGTAAAAGCGAAGGGAAAAAGCAATTAAAGCAATGAAAATAAATAAAATTAAATTTTTATTTTTCATTTTTACGTTTTGACTTAACACCAATAATTATAATTAAACCAAGACTAATTAAACTGATGAGATTGGAAATAGTTCGAATAGGTGTGTTTCTTAATTTTAACAAAATAGAATGCTGGCCGGAATTTAAATTGAACTCGATTAGGCCTAAATCTTTATTAATTTCAAAATCAGATTTTTGACCATCAATATAAAGCTCCCAATTAGGAAAATAAACTAAAGGTAAGCTGATTTTACCTTCTGATTTAACAAAGGCAGTAAGAGTAACTCGATTACTTTTTTTACTATAGTAACTAATTATGGTGTTTTCGGAAACAGACGGATAGTTTGGAGCAAAAGATGTGGGAAAATTTTGGCCATATTTTGGCCAATAGTCTTTTACCCCGGCGCCACTTTGAGCAATTATTTCATTTGCCGATAATTTTTGACTGTCAGTTAAATTGGAATACCAAATGTCTTCTTTAAAATAAGAAAAATTTAGAAGAATGGTGGTAATAGAAATTAAAATAACGGCAATAATCTGAAGTTTTTTCTTATTGATTAATAGGATAACAGAGCCGGCAACAAAAGAAGCTGCAAAAATAGCGATAGATAAAAAGCGCCAAGGAAATTGGTAGAAAGCCATAATTGGAATTAATTTCCATATGAAAGTTGATTTGTTGTGGGTTAGAAAGACATAAAAAAGGAAAACAAAAAAGAACAAAAGGACGAAACCTACCTGTTTCGATAAATCGAAACTTCCTCCCTTAAAAAAGGAGGAATTTTTTTTAAATATTTTTCTAAACAGTAAAAAAATGATGGAAATTAGTGGTAAGACCCATTGAATAAGACCGATAGAAAAAGCCATATCATCAATAGGACCCCAAAGAGAGGCACCAAAACCCCAAAAACGAGAGATAAAAAGCTGATTTAAGGTTGCGAAATGAATGATATAGCTAAAATATCCTTGGGTCATGGTGTCGACAGTGACAAGGTTTTTTTCAAAAATAGCTGGCAAAAGAAAAAAAGAGGCAAGACCGATAGAATATAAAACAGGAATAGCTAAATTTAAAATTGACTTAAAATTTATTTTTTTATTTTTAAATAAAAGAAATAAAGAGTAAACAATTAGAACTGGAGCAATGGCAAGACTAATAAGATTATGACTTAATAAAAGAGCCGATAGTGAAAAGATCAGAAGAAGTTTATTTTTATTGGAATTTATAAATTTGGTTAGAAAATAAAAAACCCAAGGAATAATATTAATAGCGAGAAGTTCAGCAATGGCACCGCGAACAAAACTGTCGGTGGCTTGATATGGAGAAAGAAGAAAAACAACTGCAGAAATAAAACCGCCTAATTTTCCCCAAAAAAGACTGGCAAAAAAATACATGCCAAAAATTCCAATTACATGACATAAAGCAAAGGTAATTTTTAGACTTATGATGAGACTGAAACCTGTGAGATGAAAAAGTTCAGCAATAGAATAGACGAGAGGTGAATAATAGTTAAAAAGCGGATAACCATAACCCATTCCCCCATCCTGAATAAACCGACAAGGAATTTGACCGTCTTTTAGGCATTTATCAAATTGATCTAAACGAAAAACATGCATATCGTCCATCATGGATGGATAACCTGGTTGAAGAAGACGATAAAAAGTGATGATAGAAATCAAAAAGAGACAAATTAGAAGAATAATATTTTTTTTGGATTTCATTTCGTGAAGGTAATTAAATAAATTTCTTCTTGTTCAGTATATTTTTTCTCAACTCTATCGAGCTGGTTAAGACTAATTTTTTCTTTATTGTTTTTATTATAGTCTTCTAAAATGGTTTTAATTTTAACCAATTCTCTTTCTGGGATAACAAAAAGAGTATTTGACGGAAGACTATTAAATATAACAGACCATTCAATATTACCAAGATAATATTTATTTTCAGCTTGCATGCCGGTAAAAAATAGATTATTGTCCCAAACCAATGCTGTGGCTGGTGAGATATTTTTATCGGAGGGCAAATATTCGGAATAATTTAGGAAGAACGGCATAAAAGGCTCATAGGAATTTACAAAATAAGTTTTTGAATAATTTTTATCAATGGCTTTAGTGACGGCCTGTTTCATGCCATAATGCCAATCTCGGGCAGAGATGTTTGGATAATGATAATAATATTGATGTATAAATCGGCAAAAACAAATTAAATATAAAAACAAAATAAAAACAATTAAAAATTTAGATTTACTAAATTCAAAAATTTGTTTAAGACCAAGAATGGAAAAGAAAATTAAAAATGGCAACATTAATATAAGACGAGTGGCATGTGGAAAGTTAGAATCTCGAGTTAAAGCAAAGGAAATTGGAGTAAGGATTAAATTAATTAAAAAGAATAAATAAAACTTTTTATTTGATGATTTTTTGATAAAAACACAGGAAATTCCAAGAATAATTAAAAAGAAATCTGGATAAAGTAGATAACCACTAGTTTGAACACCTTGACGAAGATTTCCGTCCCCTTTTAAGAACAAGAAATCGGTGGAAAAAGAAGAAAAATAATTACTGATAAATTTTTCAGAAATTTGAACAATTTTATTGTGGTAGATTTTGGAAACAAACATTGGTTTTAGGCCAATTTGCTGACCATAAACCATAGCTGAATCTTCTTGACGATAATTATCAACAGTTTTACTAATAGTAGGATCACTAAAAATACTAATGTAAGAGAAACGATAGCCAGCTCGACCTTTAAGAGTATCGGAAACGATGGGTAAACAAATTATAATTACTAAAATAATAGCAATTAATTTATTTTTAAGAGAAATTTTATTGATGGTTTTAAACCAAATTAAATAAAGGGTTAAAAAAATAAAAACTAAATGGAGTTTGGCGGTGCTATATGAATAAGTGAGTAGGGCGAAGGAAATAAAAGAAAGAAAAAGATTTTTAATTTGATCATTTTTAATAAATTTTATCCAAAAATAAATTCCCAGAAGAGTCAAAAAAAGCATATTTGTAACAGCAAAACCAGCCCGACTAAAATGAAAAAGCCATGGAGAAATTGAAAGTAAAAAACCGCCGATGATTGACCAAAGTTCACTTTCAAGTAAAAGATTGATAATTAAGCAAAAAATAAGGACTGTTAGAGCTCCAAAAATAGCAGAAGGAATTCGAACTGAAGCATCAGTGTGGCCGATAATTTTTTGTGTTATAGCAACTGAATAAATGAAAAGGGATGGTTGCCAATCAGAATAAGAATGAAAATGGACAGGAAATTTATTACCAAAATAATCAGTTTGATATTTGTTAAAAATAAAAGCCTGGTAACTAATATCAGCTTCATCGGAATATAGAGATGGAGGAACGGTGGTGTTTTTATATAAATAAAGAGTTAGAGAAAAAAGAAAAACTATGGTCAGGCAAATTTTAAAAAATAGTGAAGATTTTTTCATTTGAAGATAATCTATTTTATATTAAATCAGGATTAAAATATTGACTAGGACGACGGTAAATAAATAAAATCCGGTTTGAAAAACATTTCTTGATTTAAAGTTATTTAATTGCTGATTTAAGTTATCTTTAAAAGATTCCTTTGTGCTTAGAGATGTAAAAGTAGTTTTATAATTAATATTATTGGTGTTTTTATCACCATAAATATAAAGTAGATTATCTTTTGGACTATCACTGGTAATTTTTATATAAAAAATATCGCCGGGTTTTGACTTGATGGGTGGAAATTTAAAATTAATCCAACTCGGATCTTCAATATTTTGACCAGAAACACTAAAAGACTGCAGAGTTTCATAATTATTATTTTGAACTTCAAGATAAACCATATTAATACTTTTAAGAGCGGGGTTTTTTAATAGGACAGAAATAGAATTGAGATTATCCCTATCAGAAACAAATGGTTGAGTATATGAATGATTCATATCTAAAGGCAAAATATTTTCGAATGAAATTTGATGAATACCTGGTTTTTCTTTTAAAAATATTGTTGGCAAAACAATTAATAGAAAAAAAATAAAAATAATTTCACCTGGGATAATTAAGTAAAATTTATTTATTTTTGGCATAGAAAATTGAACCACTAATACCTAAAACTAAAAGTATTTGATGAATTTGTTGTTGAATAATAATTGGATTTTTTAAAAATCTTAATTTTAATAATTGAAATGGTGAAGTAAGTTCTATAAATAATGAATTTATTGGTGTTAAATGACCCCAAAAAAGAAAATTATCATCAAAAAGAAAAATGTAAGAAAATATTAAGATAAAAAAAGAAATTAAAAATATTTTATTATTTTTTTTGGAATTAATAAAAATAGAAATAACAAAAGGAAAAAACCAAATTATCCATTGAGGATGAAATTTAACTAAACCAATAAAAATTAGAAAAGTTTGAGTGACAGCAATTTCAAATTTTTGCTTTGATTTGGAAAAAATATAATTTACGAGAATAATTAAATAAAACACAGGGAAAACAGGAATATTGAATAGTTTGTATTCTAATATTTTTTGAGTTAAACCTGATCCTAAAAAGGAGTTAATAAAACTAGTTTGAGTGATAAAAGGGAGAACTGTGATAATTAAAGGAAGCAAGGAAAACCAACAATATTTTAAGTGTTTTAAAATGTCTTTTGGTTTATAAAAAAATATAAAAGGAACAAAAATAACGGGGTACATTTTAAGGGCAATGGCAATTCCAATTGAAAAATAGGAAAAGAATAGTTTATTATTTTTAAGAAAATAAAAAGAGAGAAGAGTTAGAAAAGCTGGCAAGATATCAAAATTACCCAATATATAAATTAAATAAATTGAAACAGGGTTGAATAGCCAAAAATAAAATATTTTTGAATTTTTAAAGGTTTTTAGAAGTAAAAAAGCTAAACCAATATCTAAAATCAAATAAGGAATTTTGAGAAAAAACATATAAAAAATAATGTCTGGATGATCATTTCTAGTTTCTCCCCAATCGTTAATCCATTTATCAAAACCATTACCTAAAAAAGGCTTGGTAATAGTTTGAGTTAAACCAAAGGTGTAGTAAGTTAATGGGAGATAGTTGAAAGTATCTTTATACCCTAATTCAGATTTGTTTTGATCAAGATAGTTATAAATATTAAAAATACCTTTAGAAAAAAATTGAAAATGAAAGTGCTGAGATTTTATGTCAGGATGATAAAAGAAAGGCATGACTAAAAGTCGAATCAAAATGGCCAAGAAAATAATTTTTTTATTTATTTTAGGCATTAACTTTTACGAAATAACTTTAAAAGTTTAGATTTTTTTTGACCAGACCAAAGAATGGAATTAATCAGATAATGCTGAAATAAACCATGGTACATTTTGCTGCCGGGAATTAAGCGACGCCATTGATTACTGGAATCGGCTAATTTGGCACCACTAGCGCCATGACGATGAATGATTTGGCATTTTGGGAAATACATCACATCCTTACCAATTTTGTTTATTTTTCGACAAAGGTCTAGATCTTCAAAATAGAAAAAATATTTTTCATTCCAACCGCCGATTGATTTAAAAAATGATTTACGGGTGAGAATACAACCACCAGAGATTGCCCAAACTTTTATTGGATTTTGAGTTTTGGGAATATATTTAGAATAAGAATTTTTTTGGTTTAAATGAAATTCTTTAAAAGCGTTTAAGGCCGATTGTTTGGGAAAGACAGAGGCTTGAATAGTTAGGTCTGGATTTAAAAATTTAGGGCCGATAATGCCAATATTATTTTTATCTTTAAAATAAGATAATAAATCATTAATAGAATTATCGATTAATTCAATATCGGAATTCATAAAAAGAATATATTCTTTAGTGGCATGTTTAAGACCAATATTATTGGCTTTAGCAAAACCTAAATTAGCATGGTTTTCTATTATTTTGACATTTTTTTCTTTAGATAAAAGTTTGACAGTATTATCTTCAGAGCCATTGTCGACAATAATAATTTCCGGATTATCTAGAAATTTATTGATAGTCTGGACACATTTTAAAGTTATTTGAACTGTGTTCCAAGTGACGATAATAATAGAAAGATCAGTTATTTTATTTCCCATAATTCAAAAGCTGGATTACCACTAGCATCAGTAAATTTTGTGGTTAATTTTATTTTATCTAAAACTTTAGCGACTGGGGGGTTACAAATGGAAACTACATATAAATCCCCTTTTTTGAAATCAAAATCATTCCAATCGATTTGAGTAATAGTATATTTATCGAAGTTAGTTCCTAACTTATTACTAAATCTAGTTTGTAGAAATTCTGGGTTAAGCGTTTGGTAATAAGAAATATATAAATGAGGAACACCAATGAATTCACAATGTTGACCAAATTTACTATCGATGTAAATATGCTGATAATTTTTACTGTCCCTTTTTAAAAAAGTAGCAATTGGTCGATATCCTTGGAAACCTACTGCTTTTTCAATTGGATAGTGAAAAAAATAAATGGCGGAAAAATAAAAAAAAGAAATTAAAACCAATAGACTTAAAATGATTGATTTATACGGTTTTGTTTTTGAAAAAAAATCATATAGACCGATGGAAATTATTATGGTGTAGGGTAAAACAGTATTTAAATTCCTAACGAGACTGGCTGATCCATGAGTAAATGATGGAATAATTGGAGAAATTAATATAAAAATTATAAAAAAAATAAAAAATTCTTTTTTGATATTTTTTTTGATTTTAAACAAACCAATAAAAAAAGGAATTATGAGTGGCCAAAGGAAAAGACCTTGTTCAAAAATATGTTTTTTACCCAACAACTCTGTGCCATTAAAAAATAAATAATTTATATTGGTATATTCTAAATATTTTTCAAAAATAGATTTTATTATAATTAATGGACTAAATATTATGTTGTGACTGTGAATTGTATTAATAATAGCGTCACTTTTCCAAATGACTTCCGTGTTGGCCCTGGCAGAAGTATTTAAATTGGAAATAAAATTTAAAAATAGGGGCGATATTAAAAGAATGAAAAATAAAAGTGGCAAAAAAATATTTTTTTTATTCTTTTTGTAAAAAAATAAAAGCATTGTAACCAACAAAATCGGTGATAATCCCCACTCGGTGTGATAACAATACATAGAAATTGCAAAAGAAAAAACAGAAAGATAAATAAAAAATATTTTTTTATTGGTTACTGATTTTAGAAATAAGAAAATAGCTAAAGATAAAAAAAAGAGTGAAATATTGGATTCTAATACCATTCTAGAAGATATAATGTGCCAGGGGCAAGATATTAAAATAATACTTGAAATCACGGATAAATATTTATTTTTGGTTAATTCAAAAGTAATTAAACCGATAATAATTACGGTTAAAAAACCAAAAATGATTGAAGGAAGACGAGCAGTGGTATTAGTATTGTTTAATACAGAAAAAAATGGGGCCAAAATATAGGCGTACCCTGGAGCTTTATAGGTACCGTGTGATTTAAAAGCTATTGGTAAATAATCATTATGTTCATCTTTTTGGGTGCGATTTATGCTGTAAGCATCATAAGCAATAGAAATTTCATCATTAGATAGATGGGGCGGAACAGTTTCTGTTTTATAAATTCGTGCAAATAAACCCAATATTCCAAGCATTATAAAAATAATAAAAACTATTTTGTTTATCTTCATAAAAATGAATATAAACAACTAATTAAAATGGCAGTAAATAAAATAGAAGTGTTTAATTTATTTATATTTTTAATGAAAAATAATAGAAATGCTGGAATTGAAAATAAAAATATGAGTTGACTGTTTGGATCACGATGAAGAATTCCACTTAAAACAATTATAATTGGAAAAAATAAATAAATTTTATTTTTTTTCTGAGTAATGGTTAAATAAATCAAATAAATAAAAGCAAAACCTAAATAGGTGATGAGTTTGTCTATCCAAATGTAGCTTAAAGCCCTAACGAAAAATATAAAAATTATTTGTAAATAGTTGTAAATAATTGGTCTTAAAAATTTTGGCAAATAAAGGGCATTTAATTTAAACCTTCTAATGGTTTCAAAACTTGAATTGTCTATTATAAATAATTTTTGTAGATCAATTCCTAATCTATTATTTATAATTCCTGACAAATATAAAATTGCCAAACTTAAATATATTAAAGTTATTAAAAATAATATTTTTTTTAATAACTTATTTTTAGTGAAATCAAAAACAAACAATAATAAAAGAAAAAATAAAAAAACAATAAAAGTTTGGGTATTTATTTTATTGAAAATAATAACTGGACTGAAAATAATAGCAATGGCAATATAAAAAGAATTTTTTTTATTTTTTTTATTAATTTTTCCAACAAAAAAACAGAAGGCAATAATTGAAAATATTAATAAAATTTTCATTTAAAAAGATCAAAAATTTCTTGATCGGTGAGTTTTGGAAAGACAATTGGCGGGGCAGATTTTTTGATTTGTTTTTTGGCAGCACGAATAATTTTTATATAATTTGGCCCAAATAAAACTCGACCAATCATGCCAATTTTGTTGGAAAGAACTAATTGAGGATCAGTAAAATTGCGCCAAACAGAAAGTAGTCGATTTCTTTCTTTAACATAATTTAAAAGGCCTTTGGAAAATTTTGACATAGTGGATTCGTGATGATGCTCGATAACACATTTTGGTTCCCATAAAAGAGTGTAGCCAGATTTCCAAGCACGAAGACCAAGATCTAGGTCTTCGCAATAAAAAGGCTCATAAACCTTATCAAAACCGCCTAATTTTTGAAAAATATCCTTTCTGATAATTGATCCGCCGCCAGAAAGCCAAGCAGTGATGTGAGTTTTTTTAATATCTTTTCCTGGCTCGTGTTGAAGATAACCATTTTGCCAAAAAATTCGGGCCCAATTTTCATTGCCGAGTTCAGCAAAACCAACTCCAAAAACTTTTGGATCGGAAAAATGAGAAAGAGCATTTTTAATGTAATTCTGATGAGGAAAGATATCACTGTTTAAAATAACAACCAAATCACCTTTACTTTTGGCGATAGCTTTATTTGAATTTTTACCAAAACCTAGGTTTTTTTGGTTGGCAATTAATCTTAATTTAGGATATTTTTTTTGGAGCTCTTTTATATAATCAACACTTTTATCTGTGGAAACATCATCGGCAACAATAATTTCTTCAGCTTCTGGACTCATTTTAATCACCTGCTCTAAATTTTTTTTGAGCAAATTTAAACCATTCCAGTTGGTGATAATGACAGATATTTTCATATTATTTTTTAATCAAATTAAGCAAATCTTGCTCGAAATTACTTTTTGAGAATTTTTGACATTTAGTTATAGCTCTTTGTGACATTCGTTTTAAGTCGTCCGGAGAGTCAATTAAGCTTTTAGTCTTAAAAACCAATTCATCAATGGTAGTCCATAAATAACCATCAATTCCATCTAAAATTATTTCAGGAATTCCACCTTTTGCAATAACAACCGGAACTAATCCGGAAGCCATGGCTTCGACAACAGTCATTCCAAAATGCTCAGTATTTTCAGGATGAATATTTTCATCAACATTGAATCCGGCAGCGTGCCAATAAATTTTAGATTTGGAATAAATTTCTTTTAATTTGTCAAAATTAGGATTGATGACAAATTCAATTGGAAAGTTTTCAGCTTTTTCTTTCAGATATTTTAAATAAGAATTTTGATTTGGATCGGTAAGACTACCGCCAGCTAAAACTAATTTCCAATCACCTATTTTTTCTTCTGATAATGCTTTGAAAGCATCAATTAAAATATCCTGTTTTTTAGCATTTAAAATGTTATCAAAACGACCTACGGACAAAATAATGTTTTCTTTTTTTTCTGAAATTTCAAATTTATCAACGTCGACTGGAGGATAAATTATGTTAATTTTTGAGGGAAGAGTGTTTTGATAAAATTTGGCGGTGAATTGAGAATTACAAATTATTTTTGAAAATAATAATAATTTTGAATTATTAATTATTTTATTAAGAATATTTTTATTATCAAAAAAAGGAACCTGAATATGAAGAAAATTTTGTTTTGCAAAAATAATAGGGATACTGCCATCACCTAAGTAAAACAGAATGTCGTATTTTTGGGTGGTTTTGATTTTTTTAACAAAATTAATGATTTTTTGATTAATTTTTTGAGGATTAAGCGAGTGATTGATAAATTTTGATAAATTTTGCTCTTCTTCGAGAAAATCAATCTGTTTTGGCTTTATCTGAAAAATATCTTTAACTAAGGTTAAGCCTTCTAAATTTAAAGAAAATCTTTTGGTGGCTTTTTCAATTAAATCTTGATCTCCAGACCAAAATAAATCAACTTTATAACCATGTTTCAATAAAATTTCGGCAACAGTAAGACAATACCTTTCACCACCTCCAAGAGTATCTAAATACGGATCATAGATTGCAGCTCTTTTTACCATCAAATTTATAATATCATTAAATCTGTTTGTTTTGTTTTTGTTGAATTTCCCAAAGACGGGCGTAAATCAAGAAAGTGTCGAAAGTTTCAAATAAAACGGAAATCCAACCGACAGTGCCATCTTTCCACATTTTTTGAATAATTAGCCTTTCCCAAATTTTAGTGAGCATCATTCTGATAAAACGCCACCAAACAACAGGCGGATGATTATTCTGAAAAAGGGCTTTTGCCTCCATGTCGGTCCAAACCAAAGTTTTATTAACCATAGAATTGAGATCTCGGTGGGTAAAGTGAAGGAGGTCGGATTTTAAGTGCTCTAAAGGGCCCTCAATGAGTGGTTCTTCGTGAAGAATTCCTTTGTAGCCTTTGAAATATTCTCTGCAATAAAGCCGTTTGACATAGTCTGGATAAGAGCCACCATATCGAACTCTTTTGCCAAGATAATGGTTGGCACGAGGAATGGCGTAGTGAGTGATTGAATTATTTTTAATATTTATTTTTTTAATTATTTCTTGTTTTAATTCAGGAGTAATTCTTTCATCAGCGTCTATATATAAAATCCAATCTTTGGTGGCATTTTTAAAACCTAAATTTCTCCATTTTGAAAAATTCTTATTATATTCATCAATGGTTTTGACTACTTTAATGGAAGGAATAATTTTTTTAGCAAGATTAACAGTGTCATCAGTGGAATTAGCAGCAACAAGAATTATTTCATTAGTCCAGTTGCAAGATTTTAAACAGTCGACAATCATCTGCTCTTCATTGCCGGCTAAAATAATAATGGAAAGATTTTTTGTGATCATTGCCAACTCCCTTTGTTCATTTTATTTTTATAAAAATCAATAATGGCTTGTCGTTGCCATTTTGAAGGACTAAATAATATTTTTAAAGATTCTCTAAAAATAGCAAATTTCGTTCTTAATTTAGCGTATTTATAGGCAAAATAAATTCTATTTCGAGTAATAAAATAATTTTGTAAATTTCCTGGGCCTCCAGTTGAACCAGAATTCAGGTGCCAGATAATTGATTTTGGAATGCAAGCCATTTTAAAACCAGCATTTTTAGCTCGCTGACAAAAATCAACATCTTCAAGATACATAAAATAATTTTCATCTAATTTACCGATGGTTTCAAAAACCTGACGATTGGCCATTAAACAGCAACCGCTGATAAAATCAACTTTACTGATAATTTTTTCAAATTGACCACGATCAACTTCATCAATACTAATATTGCTGCCGTAAATATTATTCCAATCCATTTGACCACCCATCGACCAAATAACTTTGCCTAAATCTTTTTGATGATAGCGATTTTTATGAAATTCAAAACCAGGAGCAAAATAAATTTTAGGGCCAATAATGTCGTATTTTCCCGATTCTTTTAGTAATTCTTCTAAAAATTTTGGGTCAACCAAAACATCGTTATTTATGAGAACAATAAAATCAAATTTATTTTTAAGGGCATAATCGATGCCAACATTGTTACCGCCAGCATAACCAAGATTAGACCCGGCATCTAAAATTTTTACCAATTTGTTATTTTTATATTCACGATCGAAAGTTTCCATGGAATCATCTGGAGAACCGTTGTCGACCAAAATTATTTCATAATCAAATGAGGTGTGTTTAATCTTAAGAAGAGATGTAATGGTCTCAACAGTGAGTTTTGGTTGTTTCCAATTTAGAACGATAATGGCAATTTTTTTCATGAAACTAAAAGTTTTTAGTTAGATAACTTAAAGTTAGGCGAATTTTAAGCAAAAGTCTTTTAAAAATATTGGAAGAATATTCCTGTCTAAAATATTTATTAAACCAAAAATCGTATTCAAAAGTAGTTTCCTGACTGGCTGAAACAAAAGATTCTTTAGTGATAGATTTTTCCTGACTACCCTGTTTTTCCCAAAGCCTGATGTAAACAAGAGCAATGGCAAAGGTTTGAAGCAAAGAAAAAATTAAACCATGAAAGCCATCTTTATAGCCTTCGGCAAAGAAAAAACGGCTATTAAATTCCTGAATTGGTTTTAATAAAAAGTCACTGGTTTTTATTTTGTAATTTTGAGCAAACAATTCATCCGCCTGAATACCACTATAACGGAGAGCTCGAGTGACAAATTGATTAACATTAGTGTAATTATTGTGGTGAATAGCCATTTTTTCGGAATCTAGAAGAGTAATGCCGTTACCTTTAGTGACTGGCTGGCTATGAATTTCTTTTTTCCAGGTGACGGCACCTTTTTTGAAAAAACGAATTAAATAGTCTGGCCAACAATTGGAATGACGAATCCATTTACCGAAAATAATATTTTTGCGAGGAATTTTAACAAAGTCAACATCAGTTCGTTTGGTAATCGAAAGCAATTCTTTTCTGAGAGTTTTATTTAAAAACTCATCAGGATCGAGAAGTAAAATCCATTTGCCAGTGGCCTTAGAAAGAGCAAAATTTCTGGCTGGTTCAACAAATTTCATTGGACGATAGGAGAAAACTTTAGCACCGGCTTTTTGGGCAACTTCCTGACTGCCGTCAGTAGACTTCATATCGACGACAATTATCTCATCGGCCAAATTTTTAACAGAACGAAGGCATTTAGCTAGAGCTTCAGCCTCATTTCGAACATTGATTACTACCGAAATATTAGGTTTGTTATTCATAATTGAATGCTATATTTTATCACTTTTGAACTTTATAAATCCTGATCTGACTATTATTGAAGATTTCAGTGATTTGAAGATCAAGATTACTCAAGGAAAAATTCTGATCCGCAACCAAGTAAATATAATCAATATTATTATTAATAAGAAAACCACGAGCAAAGAATTTATCAGAAGTGGTAAAGAATTTTTCTTCATCAGCAAGACGGCTTTTCCAGTCAAAACCAGTGATTTCCAAATTCATTTCATCCTCCAAAAAAGTATTTTTACCACTAAAAGCGGAAACATAAGCAGTGGTTTCGTAAGCATATAAGGGAACCGGTGCAACCATATTTTTCTTTTTATATTCATCGTAAGGATAGGTTAAAACAAAACCATCTTTTTGACTTTTCAAAAAATTTAAGGCTTCAGTTTCGGCAAGAGGAAGAGTAGCAGGAGCAGGGTTAGATAAATAACGCTGGATGATTTCCCAATTGGAAATTAAAGTAGTGATAACAACCAAAATAATAATAAATTTATTAAATTTGGCAGGTTTTAATCTGATTAAAAAAAGAGTTAAAAAGATATTTGATAAAAAAAGCGAATAATACATAAATTGGATAGTGTTCCAGCTGGTGCCTTTTTGAATAAAAAACAAAGGAATTAAAGCAGTGATAAAAATGGTGATAATTAAGGGTAATTTTAAAATATTTTTAAAAGCTTTGATGGAAAAAATTCCAAGCAAACGCCAAGCAAAATTACCCAAATAAAAAACACCAATGGAAAAGAGATAAAGAAAAATTAGTCGCGGGCCAATGAGACCGCTGCTTTCCAATGAATAACGCATGTTGGCTAAAAAAGGAATATAGAGACGATCTGGCGATTCAATAAGACTATTAATAAACCAAAAAGGCTGAAAGATAAAAAGAGAAGCAGAAGCAGAATTGTAAATGCTAAAAATTAAATAGGCTAATGGTAAAGAGATTAATAATAATATTGCTGGTTTTTTATTTTTCTTAAACGAAAGAAGCGAATAGAAACCAAAAATAGAATAAACGACTACCCCACCATAAGCTTTGGTAATTGGGGTCAAAATTAAAATTAATAAAATCAGAAAATTTTTTAATTTGGAATTTATTTTTTGGTCGAGAATTAAAAGCAAAAGCAAATTAATGAAGATTAAAGATAAAACAAAAGGCGGATTGAGCTGATTAGAGCCTGATTGCATTGACCAAAAAAGAGATTCGCCAGAAATAGTGTGATTGCGAAAAAGAGTGATTATCCAACCAAAAGAATTGGCAAACGCGTTTAAAAACATTAATAAAATTCCGCCGGAAAATTTAGAAGTTAATCTGCGACCAAGAAAAAAAGAAGTGACCAAAAGAATAATAGTTGAAATTACAGGGAAAATTTGAAAATACCAAACAGTACTAGGTAGATGAGTGATGGAAACAAAAAAAGAAATAAGAATGTCATAAAAAGGATGATAATTTTTAAGAATTTGGCCAGATAAAATGGGTAAATCAATTTTTAATGGATTTTGGAGATGATTTATTAGACTTAAATGCCAAATAGCATCGTGGCCATTACTGCCCCAAAAACCAATGCCGTAATTGTAGTTTAAGCCACTGCGAATGACTGGTAAAATTTGGATCAAGAAACAGGGAATAAAAATCAACCAAAATATTATTTTTTGTTTTTTAGACATAATAGTTGATGCCAAAACCAAATAATTTCATCTTTAGAAAAAAGAAACATATAAAAGCCGTAAATTAAGACTGAAATCGAAATTTTACTGATGATATTTATTAAACTGGCTAAATTTAAGGATTGAAAAAGCAGACAGGCAATAACCATTAAGACGGTGGCGACGGTGGGGTGAAGAATGGTTTTAATAATTCGAATATCAAAAACTTTTCTAGCCATAAACCAAACAACAAAAGAACTAATACCAACGATTAGTGTTGCCCAGGCAGTTCCCATATAACCAAATTTAAAACTTAAAATTGGGAAAAATGTCCAGGTTAAAACTGTCCACATGATCATAAATTTAGTAGTGAGGGTAATTTTACCAATAGCATTAAAAGCATTGGTTAAAGGCGTGGTAATGGAGGCAATAATGACATTAACGGCATAAAAATAAAGCGGCGCCACGGCTGGTAACCATTTGGTGTATTTAGGAATAAAATTAATGACATCTGGAGCGATCATGGCAATTCCAGCAGTCATAGGAAAAACAAAAAGAGCGATGCAATAGATACTTTTTTCGAGCGATTTCTTTAAAAACTCTTTATGATCTTGGAGGCGGGCAAAAGTAGGAAATGTTACTTTCATAATGGCATCCATAAAACTTAAGGCCAATCTAGGGCCTTTTTGAGCCCAAGAAAGAATACCAAATGAATCTCGGCCGATGATGCCGGCGACTAATAAATTTGATAAACGATCTTTGGCCATGGAAATAAAAGAATTTAGTTGGTAAGGAATGCCATATTTAAAAAGCGATTTGGCTGAATCTTTGTGAATGCCAAAACTGACTGGCCAAAAACTAAATCGATAGATAATAATTAAGCCAACAAGACTGCGAATAAAAGTAGCAATGGCATAGGAATAAGCGCCAAAACCGAGAAAAGCAAAAAGAACAGCAAAAACATAAAAACAGGCATTTTCAATAATATCGATGGTAGAAATTAATTTAAAATTAAGCTTTCTTTCGAGCAAAACGGAAGGAATGGTTTTAAGCGAAGCGCAAATAAAAGAAAAACAAAGAGAAATAAAAATCCAAAATTCTTTTGGGCCATAACTTTTAGATAAACTGAATTTTGAATAAACAAAATAAACAATAATTAATGAAGTTAGAACTAAAATCTGCTGGATAGTGAAAGTAGTTTGAAGATCTTCTTTTTTGATTTCAGCTTTCTTTTGAATTAAAGCAGCAGCTAAACCAATGTCAGAAAAATAACCTAAAACACTGACAGATTCTGAAACTATGGCAAATAAACCAACATCACCAGTGCCCAATAATATGGTTAATAAAAAGAAACCAATAATAGAAATTCCTTGAATACCGACGTTTCTTAAAGACAAAAACAAAACATTTTTAGTAGTTTTCTGCTTTATTTCCTGAAGATCAATTTCTTCCATAAAGGCTTTAATAAGTAAAAAACCAATCCTAACCAAGCAAACAAAGAAATATAATTGGAAACAGTCCTAATTGGAGTATTTTTTAATTTTACATAAATTTGATGATCACCAGTTTTAAGATTGATGACCATACGACCAAGCTCTGGTTCAATTTCGTAAAATACTTTTTGACCTTTATCTGTGATTTCAAAATTGGGAAAAGCTAATTGAGAGATGGTGACTTTAGTATCCTGATTTAAAAATAAATTGAAATAAAGCCAATCTGTACCCTTCTTTTGACCAGACATGGTGATCAATGCTTCTTTAGGGTTAATGTTATCAACATAAGGAGTGGCAGCTGATTTAGCAGCGGTACTGGCGGTTTTAGGAAGGTAATCATAAATTCCTGAAGTTATTTGATTATTCCAAGCTTTTCCAGAGAATTTTTGCTCATCAGTGATTGGCCCGCTGGTAATTGGATGAAAATAATTTAAATTGAGGATCATTAATAAAACTGTAATTAAAGAAGTGGTGATTATTGCCCATTTTTTGCTGATATATTTTTCAAAAATGAAAGGCAAAACACCAACAGAAAGAGAAAGCAAAAAAGCAGAGTGATTTAAAAAACGCCATGGAAATTGTATTTTTTGAATGGGAGTGAAAATTTGCCAAATAATAGTCGATTTATTGTGAACCATAAAAACACTAAATAAACCAAGTGTTGCAAGAAAAATAGAAAGAATTATTTTTTGATCTATTTTTTTCTTTCTGATTAAAAGGCAAAATGAGAACAATACTATTAATAGTGGAACTATCCAGTGAAGATATCCAACCATAAAAGACATACCATCATTAGGACCCCAAACCGACGGGCCATCACTCCAAAAATTACTAATAAACAATTGATTTATAGAGGCAAAATGGACTGACCAAGTGTAATAACCTTGAAACATAGATTCTACTTGGGTATATTTACCTTCAAAAATTACTGGCAAAGTAAAAAAGGCTGTTAAGGATAATGCAAAAATTCCGGAAAATAAAAATTTAAAAAATAAAGGTATCTGTTTAAATATTTTTTTAGAAAAAACTATTTTCTTATCGAGAATAAGCCAGAATAAACACCAGGCTAAAAAAAACGGAGTAAAAGTTAACACCATGGGATTGTGGGATAAAAATAGACCAGCATAACCAAGCGCAACACCAATAATATTTTTATATTTACCGTCTTTGATTAATTTGTAGGAAAAATAGAAAATAAGAGGGAAAAAGACTGCAGCCCAAGCTTCGTTGTAGGCTCCACGAACATAAATATTGAGGGCATGATAAGGAGCATAGGTATAAAAAAGAGCTGAAAGAATGCCACCAATTGGCCCAAAAATTTCAGTGGCCAAAAGATACATGAAGGCAGTAGATAAAATAATTTGAGTGACAGCGATCATTTTGGCTGAAGTCACAAAAGAAAGACCAAAAGTACGATAAACCTGACCGACGATGTAGGGCATTGGCGGGTAAAAATTGAAAAGAGGATAACCATATTCATAACCCAAATCAGGAGACCAGCGACAAGGAATTTGACCGTCTTTAAGGCATTTTTCCATTTCTAATTGACGAATCATCTGCATATCGTCATGCATATTGTAGTAGCCAGGTTTGAGCAGAGCAAAAAAAGCAGGAATAGTTAAAATAAAAAGCAAAACGGGAATAAAAAAACGATTTTTAATTAATTTTACTAACATAATTTATTTATATTCTACTATGAATTGCTCTTTTATTTATCAAGGCGATAAAAATAAACATCATCATTAATTTTTATAGTCTCAGTAATTTTGAAAGGTTTAAAAGAGCTAACTTCCCAGACAGTTTCTGTTTCAGGTGGACGATTAGATGGGGCAATTAAAAATAAAGTCTTATCTTTAGGATAATTATCAACAGTGTCAGGTAGACATTTATTAATGGTAAGTAAATAGCGAAGATCATGAGCCTGGGTGTCTCCACTAATAGTGGTGGCAATATTGAAATTAGCAGGACAACCATTTTTAGTAATTAATTTTTCCACTTGCTTTTCAGCTGGGTAAGTCCAACCATTTGGCATACCAACAGGAATTCTTTCTTGGAGTTTAATTTTATAAAAAATATTAAAAACTGAAACCAAAATTAGAATTGCATAAAATATTTTTTTGGATTTTTTATAGAGACGAACCATTAAAAATATAAAAAAAGCGAAAAATGGAAAGACGAAATAATAGGGACTTAATTCTCCGGCTTTATTAGTGTTGGTAAAAACTAATAACATGGTCTTGATGTTGTAGAAATTATGCTTTAATTCAAAAAGAAACCAAGGTAAATCGCCAATTAAAAAACCAGGAATAAACAGGAGATATTTTTTAAATTTCTCACGATTTTTTATCAAGTAAAATAAAACAGGAATTGCCCATAGCACCGCACTGTAATGAAAACTAAAAGCTAAACCCCAGACAATGGCACTTAAGAAATATTTTTTATTTTCCAAAAAATAGATAAGCAAAAAACTTAACGGCAAAAGAAAATGAGGATTCCAATAAAATCGGCTATGCTCAATTAAAAAAGGAGTGGTGGCTGTAATAAAAAAAACACCAATAATAGCTTCTAGTGGATATTTTTTTGATAACCAATTTAAGAATAAAAGTAAAGCCAAAAATTCAAAAATAATTAACAAAACAGTTACAATTAAAGGATTCCATTGAGAAATTATTCCTAATAACGCCAAAGAATAGGTATAAAATGGGCCAATAAAAAAAGCTCTACCTTCAAAAGTTTTAGTGGTGACCATTGGTCCGATAAGATTTATTTTATGGTTTTGAACCATTTGATAAGCTTCACCCAATTGAAGTCCTTGATCGAGATGAAAAGTTATTAAATTATTTAAATTCCAAAGACGAATAAATAAATACAAAACTGAAATAAGACCCATTAATAAATAAAATATTTTATTTTTCTTCATAGTTGATATAAAACAAGTTGATCGTTGTTTGGTTTTTCAAATGATTTAATAATTTTTAATTGATTTAACTGGTTGGAATTTATTTTTAGCCGAGATTTATTAATTAGAAGATAAACTTCATCACCATGATTTTTAGCATCGACAAGACCAACTGGCAGTTCAGTAAAGTCTAAACCTTCACCAATTATAGTTAAGTGAGGAACTTTATTTCCATAAATTTGAAGACCATCTGGAAGAGTACCAAAAGCGCCTTCAGTGCCAACAATAACATTAGCAACTTGAGATCTTTGCTTTAAATAATCAGCAGATTCTTTAATCCCCCAACCGGAAGTCCAATCTGAGAGATAGCCCTGTTCGGTGGAAAACAATTTTTGATGGAAAGGATCGGTAGAAATTTTATAAATAAAATTAATGTTTAAAATAAAAACGGCGATAATTAAAATTATTTTTAAAATATTTGAATTTATTTTAGCTAAAAAGTTTAAAAAACCGATAGAAATTAAAATGATTAATGGTGGAAGAGTGAAAAGTATGTAACGAGCAGTGAAAACCTTGGCCATGGCAGCATTGGCAATTAATGGCAAAATCCACCAACAAATTAAAACTAAATATTTAAAATTATTTTTTTTGGATTTTTGGATAAAAAATAAGACTAAACCAGCAAAACTGATAATTAAAAGAGGCCAAGAAATATATTGGTTATATAAAGAGACAGTGTCTAATAAATGTGGTTTCAAAGGATCAAATGGGTGTTTTAAAACTTCAGAAATTGACCAAACATAATCTTTATTACGGATGGCAATTTGACTAAACTGAGGGCCGAGACGAAGAATGTTGTAAATCAAAAAAGCGATAATAGAAGAAATTAGAGGAAGAAAAATTAATTTAAATTGACGAAAATTAAATAATAAAAAGGTTGCTACTGATAGAACAATAAAATAAATTGCCGGTGACTTAGTTAACCAGGAAAGACCTAAAATAACACCTAAAATTAGAGATAAATCTAGTCTAGGATATTTAGCCAAAAGAAAGGAGAAAAGTAGAGCCAAAAGACCAAAAAACGATAATAATGTGTCGGCTAAAGCCATTCTGTCAAAGAAAAATGAGAAAGGAAGCAAACAATAAATTAAAGGGGCAAAAATCGCTGGATAGAAAAACTTACTAATACTAGTTTTAATAAATTTTAAAACATCAACTTCTTTTGATTCGAAATTCAAAAAAACAGCAACAGTGAAGAATAAAAGGACGATAAGGCCAAAACCAGCAAAAACAGAAACTGTTCGACCGGAAACAAGCGGATCGGAAATTATTTTTGAGGTGGCAGCGTTAATCCACATAAAAAGAGGCTGTTTGCCATCAGTTTGAGGAATGAAACGAAGAGTCTCTTCTGATTGAATAATTTGAGCCCAACGAATATAAATAGCTTCATCACCAAAAACAGGGATAGATGTTAAGTTTTGAAAACGAGAAAAAAAATAAAAACCAGAAATCAGAACCAAAAGAAAAAGACGAAAAAATTTATTTTTTATCATAAACACCTTGGATATTGTTTCGGATAACTCTAAAGATTTCCTGGAGCATCTGTTTTGACTCTTTTTTAAAACGAGTGCTGTTATCCCCTTTTGTGGTGCTTAAATCTTCATTTTTCCATTTGACTTCAACTTCTTTGATTTTATATCCCCATTTTTGGGCCATAAACAAAAGTTCAACATCAAAAGCAGAAACACGCCAACCTTTTTTATCTGATTTATCTTTAAAAAATTGAAGATTAGGAAATATCTTTTTGGCTAGATCAGTTTTCATGGCTTTAAAACCACACTGAGTGTCAATTAAATTGTGAAGTAAAACTAAACGGCGACCCATTAAAAAACCTCTGGCCATCATCTTTCTAACAAAAGAATTGCCTTCACGAGAAACACCGCGAGAACCAATAACTACATCATAGCCCTGGTCAAAAAAAGGCAGTAATTTATTTAATTCTTTTAAAGGAGTGGACTGATCCATGTCAGTGAATAAAACTATTGGGTATTTAGCTTCTTTAATGCCACCCCAAACAGCTGACGGTTTGCCACCATGAGGCAAATCCAGAACTCTAAAACCTTTGTGATTTGAGACAAAATCTTTGGCTAATTTAAGACTATTATCGGTGGATTCATCATTACAAATGATAACTTCCCACTCAAATTTTTGGCTTTTAAGAAAATCATAAACCTCATTTAAAACACCTTTTTTTAGATTATTTTCCTCGTTATAGCATGGAATAATAATAGAAATTGATTTCATAGTTTGATTATACAAGGTTTTTATTGATTAAATGGGAAGGGAAAATCAATACTAATGTCTCCAAAAGATTTGTATCTATTTTGAGCAGGAATTACTATTTGGATTAGGGAATCGTTTGGGTCACCACTAGGTTTTATTTTATAAAAATCTAAAAGATAAGAAAAACCACTATTTTGACCACCAGAAACAGAATAAGAAAGATTAAATTTTTGATCCCCAACTGTATTTTTGATATGTTTGACGACAATAGTTTTATTAGCGAGAGAAAATGAAGCTAGATGATCTTGCTTGCATTTTGAATAGATTGAATAGATTGAAATTAAAAAACAAATTAAAATAATTATTTTTTTATTTATTTTTAGATTAGAAATGATTTGAGAAAAAACTAGAACAATGATTGGCAAACAAAAATTGAAATAATATTCAGATGGTCTTTGACCATAGATTATAAAAATAATCGGGAAAAATATCCAAGTAAAAAATAAAGTTTTATTAAAGATGTTTTTTTTACCAAGAATAAAAAGGGAGATTAAAATAGCCAGCCAAAAAATAATAGATAAGTTTTGAGATTTTACTGAAAAAGCGGAAAAAACATAATTGGCCCAAACAGAAATAAAAGAGAAATAATCTTTAGGAAAAGGATTATTTTGAAAAAAATTTAAAAACAGATTTAAATTTAAAAAATTATGTCTTAAGTCAAAAATTATTAAAGGCAAAAAACTGATTATAAATCCAAATAAAAGAAAAATAATTTTTTTGAAAAAAATATTTTTAGGAATTTTTATAAAAAGAAAAATAATGGTTATAAAACTTAAAATGGCCAGCTGAACATGAATATTAAAAGAAAAACCTAAATAAAAGCCTAAAATAAGCCAATTTTTTATTTTGTTAAAATTTAAAGTTTTTAAAAGATAAAGCAAAAAAATAAATAAAAATGGAACTAAAAGCGGATTCCAGGCAATAGTATCGATGTAAATCGCTAGAGGTGAGACTGACCAAATAAAAACAAAAAAGTAAGCTATTTTTTGGGAAAATATTTTTTTGATAATGAGAAAAGAAGAAATTAAAAATATTAGATTATAGATAGCGATAAAAAGAATAGTGGCATAAGGACTGAGATTAGTGATTAGATAAAAAGGCAGAAGAATGTAAAAGAAATAAGGCCCCAGCATAAAACCATTATCATTAACAACTCTAGGGCCTATCAAAACGGGCTTTTTCTCGACAAGCATTTGTTTAATGGTAAAAGCATCTCTCTCTTGATCCCAAGAAAAATTAATGGAATTTGGCAGATGGTATAAACGAAGGAAAAGGCCGAGGATGGCGATTAAAATAAGAATTTTATTTTTCCAAAACAGATCAAATATTTTTTTAATTTGTTTTTTGACCATTTGAATTATGGACAAGTTTAAAAACTTTAATACCGTTTATATCCCATTGCTGATCTATTTTGGCCCAACCAAAAGCGGCAATAGACCATTCCGGATTATTAATAGGATTACAATCAATTTGAAAAGGTTCACAAACAACAAACAATTGTTCAGCCATATTATTGGGAAGATTAACTATCTTGGCTTTTTTATTGGACAAAACGTAGCGATATGGAGGATCATAATTTTGTTTGGCAAGCAAGGAAAAATTGAAATCTTGACCATTAGAATTGGCAATAATTAAATCGGCAATCTGAGTGGTGGTTTTTAATTGATTATTTGGCGAATAACGGAAAGGATTTTCCAAAAAGGAAAAAACCGTGATTAAAATCAAAAAAGGAATACCGATATATTTGAATCGATGAATTAAAAAGCCAGCGAGAAGGAAAACGGCAGGGAACAGAAAAGCGAAATAATGATCATAAATGTGCTGTTTATAGAGCGCTAGAGCCACTAAACCGGACAAATACCAAAAGAAGGCAATCCAGAAAACAGGTTTTTGTTTTTTAAATTTTATGAGCAGAGGCAAAAGGCCAACAATGAAAGCAATGCTGACAATTAAACCGACAGTCTCGTTTTTACCAGCCAAAAGACGAGTATTAATTTGATCAAAAAGGGACGGAATTATGGGAATAGCTTTGTAAGGTTTAATGTTGACCGTGGTTTCGCGCTGAGTGAAAAAAGTCATTAAGGCTTTAATATTTTGACCGTCATGTTTGAGGTCGAAAAGGATTTGAGGAGTGAGAGATAAAATAAAAATGAAAATGGCTAAAAATGTATATGTTAAAAACGGTTTTAATTGTTTTGATTTGCTTTTAATAAATTTAATGAGACTGTAAAGCCAAAAGAGACCAGTGAAAGGCAAAAGAGCCAGGCCAAGATAATGACTGTTCATAACCATGACAAAGGCTAGAGATGAATATAAAAAGTAGTGATATTTTTTGGAACGAAAAGCTTCAAAAAAGAAATAAATAAAGAGCAAACTAAAAAACGGCATGATATTGGGGTTCCAAATGAAATTGGAATATTTAATGACTACTGGAGAAATAGCGAAAAGAAAGGCAGAAATTAAGCCAACTGGGCGGTTAAACCAGCGCTGACCAATGAAATAAAGCAGAAAAACGGTGGCAATGCTAAGAAGAGCAATAAAAACAGCAGGGCCGACAGGGCTGTAGTTGGCTAAAAATAAAGATGGAGTGATTAAATAATAAAAGTATGGGCCAAGATACATATTACCGATACTGGTTTGAGGGCCAATGAAAAATAAATTGCCGTTTTGAAGGAAATCTTTAATAATGACAACATCACGACCCTGATCACCTAAAAATTCCATGTAGCCGGAAATGTGATAGAGACGCAAAAAAGAAGCTAAAACTAAAATGAGAATCAGAAGCCAGTGTTTTTTTAGAATTTTTTTAATCACGGTGAAAATTAATTTTAAACCAAAGTTTGAATAAATCAGAAAAACTTTTGATTATGACTTTTATATTTCGGCCAGTGGCTTGACCTTCGACTCGAGGATAATGATGGACACCAATTTCAACAATTTTGAAACCGGCTTTTTTAGATTTGATTAAAAATTCACTGCTAATGAAAGCTCCCCTTTCGGCTTCTAGTTTAGGAATAGTATCAACAACTTTTTTATTGATTAATTTGAAGCCACAATCAATGTCGGTAACATGAAGACCAAAAAGAACAAAAACGATAAATTCCCAAATTTTGGAAGTGATGATGGCAGCTTTGGAAACCTGACGAGCTAAATAATAACCGATGACAACGTCGGCTTTGGTTTTTTGCTGTTTTTCGATAAGCTTGGTGACTTCAGTAAAATCGAACTGTCCATCTGCGTCGGTGAAAGCAATCCATTGATATTTAGAGTTATAGAGGCCGCTTTTGAGAGCAGCACCATAGCCCCGATTAGGATTGTGAGTGATTATTCTAATTTGTTTTGGATGCTCTTTTTTAATTTCTTCTAAAACCTTGGCAGTGTTATCTTTTGAACCATCGTTAATCAAAATTATTTCCCAATTTTTGGCATTTTTTATCAAAACAGGAATAGTTTTATCGACAGTATTTTTAATATTTTTTTCTTCGTTGTAGCAAGGAAAAAAGACTGAAAGTTCATCGATTAAAAAATTAGTCATAGGTAGAGTATAAAGCAAAGAAGACTTAAAAAACAATAGTGAGCAGATTTACTTGACAAATAGCCAATATAGCAATATAATGGCCTATAATTAAATATTAATAACGCAGGTGGAACACAAAATATTAAATATCAGTTTGGCTTTAGGTGCTATGGCGATATTGTTTTTATCGCTCTTTAACCCTACCAAAGCTTTTGGTTATAATGACGGTGATCGTGCACAAACTATTTCAGTTGATAAAAAAGTTCGATCTATTGATGATTCTCAATATTATGACAATATTGAATCTTCAAAAAAGACTTTTTATGAAAACGATGTAGTCGAATTTCAAATTAAAGTTGAAAATATCGGAACTGAAGTTATGCATAATATTAATGTTAAAGATATGTTGCCAAAATATTTATCTTTAATTTTTAATCCAGGAACTTTTAATGATGATCAAGATATCGTTGAATGGAATATTGATAAATTAGAAGCTGGAGAAAGCAAGACTTATTTAATTAGAGCCAAAATTAATGACAGCTCTAAATTGAATGTCCTTACTAAACAAACTAATAAAGCTGAAGCTTGCGGAGCTGGTCAATGCGATGCTGATAATGCAAGTTATTACATCGGTAAAGTTACCGTTCCTGCTACTGGAGCTGAAGGTATTATCTTAAAAACTATCTTAGTTGCTTCGGTTGCTGGATTAGGATTCTGTTTTAGAAAGAAAGCTCGAGGCTATTAATTTTAAAATTAAAACCTATCCCTTCCCCTCCCTTAAAAAAGGAGGGGTTTTTGGTTTTACTTTGTGATTAGGCGAAGACTCATGATTCCGCCAGTGGTATAGAAGTCGGAGAAATTATTATCTGAACCAAACCAAGGATCGTGAATTTTATAAATACCATTTCCTCCACTGATAATGACGATAAAATGCATACCAACACCAGTGTTCATTCTCATTTGAGCAATAACATAACGGCCGGCTTTAAGCTCATTATCGACTGTTGAAGCGCTGTATGAAAGCTGTTTAAAGCTATAGCCTAGCGGAGGAGAAGGATTAAGCATGTAGGCCGTATTGCTCCAGAAATTACTAGAATTGGCAGCATAGGCTGATGGAGAAATATCAGAGCCAATTTTTTTGTAAACCATGGAAATACTGGAAAGATAACAACCGACTTCACCAATAGTATCGTTGGAACTACCAATATATTGTTTACACCAACGAGGATCTCTTTGAGAATAAAAATTACCATCATTACCAGTGCCAGGAGATGCTGATAAACAACTGCTTCCACCAGCGGTGCTAGAAAAGTTTCTAAGTGCGGATAATTGAGCTTGAGCGGCAGCTAGAAGCTGCTGATATTTTTTCTCATCGTTTTTGGTGGTCTCTAAAAGTTTATCTTTGGCAATTTTTTGATTATCGAGACTAGTTTTTTGAGCAGCTAAAGTTTTTTGAAGAGCTTCCATTTCCTGCTGTTTTTCGGCTTTTTCAGTTTTTTGAGTGTCATAGTCACTTTTTACAGTTTGAATATTAATCATGCTGTTTTGACTAGCTGTCTGAACACTGGAAACATATTTGTATCTCTCTAAATAATTATTTAAGCTAGTGGAAAAAAGAAAAGCAAAAGGAGGAGCGTTTTTTTGAAGTTTATAATTTTGAATTATCTGAAGAACATAAAGTGAGGCTAAACTGTTTAATTTTTTGTCGAGATCATCAATTTTGATTGTAAGATTATTAATTTCTTTATCGAGAGATTTGATTGAATTTTCAGTTTGAGTGATTTTTAAAAGAGTTAAGTCGTATTGTGAGGTTAAAATTTTTATCTGATTGGAAAGAGTATTTTTGGCAGAGCCTAATTCAGAAAGTTTTTGGGTATATTCGGCTATTTTATTTTGCAAATCTTGGGTTTCATCGGCACGCGAGACTACAGGATTAAGCAAAAAAAAAGACAGTGCTAAGAATAAAAAAACTATTTTTTTAAACATCAAAATTAAAATTTAATATATCTTTTGGCCCCGACCCAGCTAGCAATGAATCCTAAAAAGGTTCCGACTATAATTTCAGAGAACAAAAGAATCAAACAAAAACTGACGCTTAAATTTATGAAGGTTACTGGCTGAAAAAAAGTATTAATGGTTTTTTGAGAAAATAGAGCAAGCAAAAAGCTTAAAACAAAACCGAGAATGCTACCAAAAAGACCATAAATAACTCCTTCCAGAATAAAAGGTTTTTTGACATAGAAGCTAGAAGCGCCTAAAAGACGGCTAGTTTTGATCTCATCTTTACGGTTGGTGATTTTCATGCCGATGATGGTGACCATGGTTAAAAAGGAGATGGAAGCGATTATAAAAATAATGGCAAAACCAACTTTCCTGGTGGCATTTGTCCAATTTAATAAGGAAGTTATAATATCTTTTTGATAAATAATTTCGTCGATTACATTGGTTTTAGTGGAATAATTCTGATAAATCTGCTCTAAAACGGCCGGATCGGAAACAGTGACTTCAAAAGAAGCCGGCAAAATGCTGGCGGTGACCATTTCGGTTAGAAGAGGATTATCTTTGTTTTGCTCTTTATAAATGGTTAGGGCTTTGTCTTTGGAGATAAAAGTGGTTTCTTTGACACCTTTATAACTGGATAAATCTTTTTGCAGATTTTCAACAGTGGCAGTGTCGAGGCCATCTTTTAAAAATAAAGTAATTTCTGGCTTAGTTTCAAAATATTTTAAAACAGTGGAAAGCCCGGAATTGATTATGATAAAAGTTGAGATAAAGAAAAAACTTAAAAACATAGCAAAGGCAGCAATTAGACTTTGGAAAGGAGAACGTCTCATGTGGTGCCAGGTGGTTTGGAATAGACTCATGATTTTTTAGAATATTTATAATCTTTAACGATTTCACCCTCATCAACTTTAATGACTCTTTTTCCCATTGATTCAACAATTTCATTGTTGTGGGTGGTCATAATGATGGTGGTGTTGTTTTCTTTATTAATTTCTTTTAAGAGCTTGACGATGTTCCATGAATTTTCCGGGTCAAGATTACCAGTGGGTTCATCGGCCAAAATAACTTCCGGTTCTATGGCTAAAGCTCTGGCAAGAGAAGCTCGTTGAAGCTCCCCTCCAGCAAGCTGAGAAGGAAATAAAAATCGGCGAGTGCCAAGATTTACCTCTTTAATAACTTTGTCGATGCGTGATTGAATTTTTTCTGGTGGATAGTTAACAATGTCCAAAGCTAAGGCGATATTTTCTTCAATGGTTTTATCGGCAATGAGCTGATAATCTTGAAAAACAACACCTATTTTTCTTCGAGTGTTATTGATATCGTCTTTATTGCCTTGGGCAAGATCAATGTCTCCCAATAAAATTTTTCCCGAACTAGGTTTGAGCTGATTTAAAATGAGTTTTAAAAGAGTTGATTTGCCAGCTCCAGAATTACCAACCAAAAAAACAAATTCTCCTTGATCAATTTCAAAACTGATGTCTTTTAAGGCATAAACGATGCCAAATTTTTTATCGACCTGATCAAAGACAATTTTCATAATTTATTTTATTCCAGAATTTTAATAATACCGACATCAAGGAACCATCCAGCTTTTTTGGAAGAATTAGTTTCTCCTTTAATTTCAACTTTTTTACCAACAAAAAGGTCAAGATCAACAGTTGATGAAGTTAGAGCAGCATATTGAGACACACCACCTTCTCTCTGTAAAGTATGAGTGCCTTCGCCATTAATACCGCCTTTTACAAGAGTGCCGGTGGCAGTGTCAGTGAATGTTTTTCCAACAGCACCATATGATTGACCAACAACTAGTTGATCTGTGCCGGTGATTTTATCGGTAGAAGAAACATTTCCTTGAGTGATATTAGTAATAATATTAGTGTTGGCAGTGCTAAGAGGCCAGAGACGAGAAAACCCAAAACCAGCACTAATTGCTAAAACAGCAATGATAATAATGAGGGGAAGTTTTGAATTTTTATTTTTTCTGGAGGAATCCGTAGTGAAATATGAGGTTTGAGTGTTTTGAGATAAATTTGGAATATCCATGTTAATTTTTAAAAACTAATAATTCAGTATAACAAAAAATAGAAATTTTCTTAAATCAAATTCCCTGTTCAAAAAATGTAAAAGTAGGATAAATTATTAGTACAATAATTAATATTATAGTGTAAAATACACTAATTTTATAAAAGTAAAAAAGTATTTCTATGATAGAAAGAAATGAGTCAATGTTATATCAATGTTGGGAAAAAGATGTTGAGAGACAATTGAAACATAATGATTATGAATTTTTGGCAGAAAAAAAATTCAATCAACCTATAAAACATTTTTTAGAAACGGAACTTAGTGAATATAAAAATGAAAAAATGCTAGATATTGGGTCTGGATTGTATCCTGAGACATATCAGCCTGATAATTGTAATTTTACTTGTACTGATTGGCTACCCTCCACACAAAAAACAGAAAAATCATATGTTTGTAATGCTGAAGAATTACCTTTTAAAGGTAAAGAATTTGGGGTTGTATTATCAAAACAAGTCCATGGGTATTTAATAAACCCGGAAAAATGTTTAGATGAAATGATTAGAGTACTAAAACCAAAGGGATTGTTGGTATTAATTGATTGGGAAGGTGACTTGAAAAATCAAAATTACAGAGTTGAAAACTTTGAACCTGAAAATGTTATTAATAAAATCGAAACTATGGGTTTAGAAATAATCAAATCTGTTCGATTAATCGACAGAAGCAAAGTAATAAAAGACGCTTATTTAACTGCAATTATAGCTAAAAAATATCCGGAAAATTCGACTAGAGTTAATTTAGAAAATTTTTAATGAATTGGTGAAAATTCTGATATTTATCATCGTTGGTAATAAAAACCCATTGTTTGGTGACTTTAAGTTTTTCCGGATGATAAATTACCCCATCAGTACTGTTGGTTCCAATTGGTATTTCAATTTTATTTAAAGAAATATTCGGTAAATTTTTCTTTAAAACTAAAGCTATCTGTAAAGCATCAGAATCGGAAAGAGTTTTAGAAATATTTTCATCCCAAAAAAAGTAAAGATTTTTTAATTGAGCGGTGCTACTGGCCAAGTTTCCTGATTTAATTTTATTTAAAAGAGCATCAATTAAAAGCTGTTGACGCTGAATGCGACCAATGTCAGTACCACCTTCAGCGGAAGTTTCAGCACTTTTTCGAGAACGAACAAATTCAGTAACGTTACTAGCGTCTAGATGATTCCAGCCGGCAGAAAAAGAAATGGTTCTATAAATTGGAATTTCCTGAGAAGGGTTATCAATATAAGCCTGATTTGGATATTGATCATCTGTGAACCCTTTGTCTAAATAGACATCAACACCGCCAATTATATTGACAAAACTGATTAAATTTTGAGTTGTAATGATAACAATATGATCGATTGGTTGACCATAAAGCGTTTCAAAATTTGTTTTTAAAAAGTCAAATTTATTTTGACCAGATTCTAAACTTAATGGGTAAAGATTATTAATTTTGACGCCTTTTTCATAAAACCATAAATCACGAGGAGTGGAAATTAAATTTAATTTGAAAGTTTTTAAATTTAAGGAAGCAAAAATAATAGTATCGGTGGTGGTAGTTTTTTCTAGAGCATCATTGCGTTCGTCGAGACCTAAAACCAGAAAATTTATATTATCTTTGGACTTATAAGTATCTGATTTAACTGAACTGTAAACGGTTTCGATTAAATAACTAGGATATTTGCCGATAGATCGGGAAATTATACTAGAAAGTATAGCAGTTGAAAAAATAATAAAAAATAAAATACCAAAAATAAAAACAAAAAAAACTTTAAAAAGTTTGGAGATTTTTTTAAATTTCATATTTATAATTTTAATTCAGCTTCAATAAAAGCATCAAGATCGCCGGCAAGAACTCCAGTGGTGTCGGAAGTCTCATATTTAGTGCGCAGATCTTTAACCATTTTGTAGGGATGCAAAACATAAGATCTGATTTGATGACCCCAGCCAGCGACAACATTTTCGCCTTTAATATCTTTTTTTTCCTGATTTTGTTTTTCCTGTTCTATGGCCCAAAGTTTTGATAATAAAACTTCCATGGCAACATTGCGATTTTGCTCTTGAGAACGCTGACTTTGAGAGCTGACAGCAATGCCAGTGGGTTTGTGAACCACACGAACAGCAGTAGAAACTTTATTTACATTCTGACCGCCATTTCCACCAGAACGAAAAGCGGAAAATTCAATATCTTCGGGTTTAATAACGACAGTATTATCATTTTTAATGACTGGACTAACTTCAACTTTGGCAAAAGAGGTTTGGCGGAGTTGATCGGCATTGAAAGGAGAAAGCCGAACTAATCGATGAGTTCCGCCTTCATGTTTTAAATAACCATAAATTAAATTGCCATAAACTTTAAAATAAACTGATTTAATGCCAGCTTCTTCGCCAGGAGTGATGTCGATTAATTCATATTTCCAGCCTTTGCGCTCGAAATATTTCATATACATCCGCTGTAAAATAGCAGCCCAATCCATGGCTTCGGTACCACCCTGCCCAGAATGAATCGAAAAAATAGCATCATTTTTATCGTATTTACCTGATAAATATGTTTGCAACTCTAAATCAGAAACTTTTTTCTCTAAATTTTTTAAATTAGATTCCATTTCATTCTCTAAAGTGACATCCGGTTCGCCCTTTAAAAAGTTTTCAAATTCTTCTAAGTTTTTAATGTCTGATTCAATGGAGTCGATGTTTTGAATATTTTTTTGAAGGTCAGAAATATTTTGAAGAATTTCTTGAGCTTTAGATGGATCCTGCCAAAGGTTTTGATCTTCTGATTTTATTTTCAGATCGTTTAATTTTATTAAATTATCATCGTAGGATAATTTGGTTTTTAGTAGAATTAATTTTGATTTAAGTTCGGAAAGAGAAGACATAATTATTGTGAATCAATATTTCTAAGAGTGTTTTCGTAAATATTATTAATTACCATCTTTTGAATTTCTTTAATCTGTTTTTGAGGAAAACCCTGACTTGCCTCTTTAATTAAATTTATTTTTTCCTGAATAAAAATGGCAGCAGGACTTTGGTTTAAATTTTCTAATTGCTTTCGACTGCCTTCAGGAATTGATTGATAAATATTATTGGAAATTTCAGTAGTTTTTCCAAGTATAAAACCTGTTTTTTCTTCATCAAGAGAAAGTGTAGTGTCTATTTTTTTGGAAGAATTTATTTTTTGACTGGAAATAAAAGAAATCAGAAAAAAAATGATAACACCAAAAATAATTAACCTTATTAATGATTTAAAGGTAAATCTGACATGTTTCTTTTTATGACCATTAGGCACAATATAATTTTACCATTAAAGTTATTTCGTTTTTTCCGTTAGATAGTCTGTTATTGGAGTGTCCCCAATGGTGCATTTTTTATCTTTTTGATCGATGAGAAAAGGAACAGGCAAACCTTCGGAACTTAGCTGATCTGGGCAGATTTCTTTAACCATAGAGGCAAAGGTGGAGGCATTTGATTTGTTTTCATAAACCTCGAGTTTGTCGATTTTTATTTTTTGATCAATCTGATTGGCGGCAATAAATTCTTCGACATTTTTGCAATGAGGGCAAGTGCTGCCATAAAATAAAACCAAATCAGAATTTGGAACCGAAGTGGTGACTGATGCTGGTTTTTTGGAAGTTAAAAAATAAAGACCAACAAGAATAGCGACAATAATTAAAAAAGGTAAGATTTTTTTCATTATTTAGTTTGGGAAGTAATATTAATAATATTATCACCCTGCTGAATTTTATCTAAAACATCTAAACCGGAAATAACTTCACCAAAATTAACATAATCACCGGTTAAATGTTGACAACCTTCATTTGTAAAACAGATAAAAAATTGACTGTCGTTACTAATGGCTTTATTGCCACCTCGAGCGAGACCAATGGTTCCTCGGACAAATGGGATATTATTTATTTCTGAAGCAATTTGACCACCGCCAGTGCCGGTACCTATTGGATCGCCTCCCTGAGCCATGAAACCAGCAATGACCCGGTGAAAGGTTAAACCTTTATAAAAACCAGAATCGGCTTTTTTAATGAAATTAGCAACAGTGTTTGGAGCTTCCTTTGAGTATAATTTCAAAACAATTTGGCCATCTTTGGTTTGAATAGCGACAAGTGTTTCTCCTGTTTTAGTTTTAGCCGAACTGTCGGATGAAACTGGAGTATTTGTAATGACTGGAGTAACGGTTGGAACTGTGGTTGGAGAAATTTTTTGATCCATATTTAAATTTAAATTTGTTTCTGTTTTACTGCTAGTGCAGGCTGAAAATAAGACAGAAGAAAGAATAATTAAACTAATAAATTGAAACTTGTTTTTAAGAGCCATGACACTATTTTAACAAAACCAGGACTCTTTTTTGGCCACTATTTATATCCTCTTTTTTGCCGGACGCAGGAAAATCGTGAATGCTTTCCATTAGAAGACTGTATGAATATTTAAAATAGGCACCAAATTGAGTACCAACATCATGGACGGTAAATTGCTGTTTGCTGTCATTGTAGCCAAGAATTACTAAACTGTGATAATAAGGGCCACCAGAATTAAAATGCTTATTTTCCTGATATAAAATTTTTCCATTAGCGGTGACAACAATTGGAATGTTTTGAGCCAAATATTGTTTAATATCTTCAATGGTAGGATTTTCAATTATTTTGGTTTTATAACCTAAATAATCTTGGGCAACTGTGACCATTTGAGAAATATATAAATCACTGGTGAAACCTTTTTTATTTTCAAAATCAATCATTTTTAAAATAGCGTCTTTATTTTGCTGGGTGGTAACCGTGGATTGATTTTTGTAATAAAAATCAACAGTTATAAGAGAGGCTTCTTCGCAAGCATCCTGCCAAGGCTCATCCCAGTTTTTTTCTGGAGCCTGCTGAACAAAAGCAGTTTTGATCAAATGCTGATCTGGTAAACCCGATTCTAAAATTTTAGTTGGCTCTGGGGCGACACTTTCTTTGACTTGTTCTATTTTGTTGATAGTTTGGCTAATTTTGTTTTCAATATTCTCTTTAGTTAATTTTTTGGCAAAGAAAAAAAAGAGAACCAATAAAAGGAGGAAAAATAAAATTAATCTTAACCAAAATCTTTTTTTGTCAGAAAAACTCATAAAATCTATTATAGATTATTTTATTAAAAAATTTTAAATTAATCCCAAATATTCAGAAAATTTGAAAATGGTAGTAAAAATGATATAATTATTCTTATAAGACATTAACTTTGCGTTTCTGGATCTTAGTTCTTTAACTTGCTGCAAATAATTGGATTGGAGGTGAGTGTAAATGCTGTTTCCAATTGGTTTTACTTTACTGGTAATGTCTTTAATAGTATTAATAATTGGTTTTATTGTAGATAAAATACAAAATAATGAAAAAAAATCCTTTTTCGATGGAAATTGGTTTAAGATAATAAAAATAATGGCGTTTTTTGGGATCATATTTATAGTGTTTGGTTTGTTAATTTAGATTTTGCTCTTTAGAGCATAAAAAAGGAGATGAATAATAATGTTTATTATCGGTGTAATTCTTTTAGGAGTTTCATTTCTTATGTTAATCGGAGGATTTGCTTCTGAAGATTTAATAAAAAGTGATGGAGAAACGATTAGAATCGACAAAATTTGGTTCTGGATAATGACGTCGGCACTTATTCTTGGGATTATTTTAATATCAATAGCAACATATTTACTATAATTTGTAGCAACATTTCGGGCACTTGTTTGGTGTTTTTGATACTGAACAGCTTAAAACTGTTTTATTAATCAAAAATTCATCAATAAGTGCCCTTTTTTCCTTGCAAAATCTGAATATTATAGTACAATGCAAGGATGCCCAAATTCACAGATATAAAAAACATTGCAGTGATCGCCCATGTAGACCATGGTAAGACTACTTTGGTGGACGCAATGCTAAAACAAACTCACACTTTTAGAGATAATCAGGCCGAAATGACTGAGGATCGTATTATGGATTCTAATGACTTGGAAAGAGAAAAAGGAATCACAATTTTATCTAAAAATACTTCTGTTTTTTACAAAGATACTAAAATCAATATTATTGATACTCCAGGACACGCTGATTTCGGCGGTGAAGTGGAAAGAGTCTTAAATATGGCTGATGGCGCTCTATTAATAGTAGATGCGGCTGAAGGTCCACTTTCTCAAACTAAATTCGTATTAAAAAGAGCTCTAGACTATAAGCTAAAGGTCATTTTGGTAATCAATAAAATTGACCGAAAAGACGAAAGAGTTAAAGAAGTTGTTTCTGATACTGAAAACTTATTTTTATCTTTAGCTGATGATCCAGAACTTTTAGATTTCCCAATTATTTACGCTATTGGCCGAGACGGCAAAACCTTCTTGGAAATGCCTGAATCAATGGATGTTCCAGGTGATATGGCTCCATTATTTGACACTATTTTGAATACTATTCCAAGCGCTCAAAAAGACGTTGATGAACCATTCCAAATGCTGGTTTCCGCTTTTGAAAAAAATGAATATTTAGGCCGATTAGCTTTGGGAAGAATTAATCAGGGAAGCGTTAAAAAAGGTGATTTTATTTCATTGGTAAAACCTGACCAAAAAGTGGTCAGTAATTTTAAAGTGGAAAAAATGTATGTGAACGAAGGAATTAGTAAAGTGGAAGTGCCAGAAGCTTCAAGTGGAGAAATTGTCTATATTTCGGGAATTTCAGACATAGAAATTTGCCAAACTTTAACTTCAGTAAACTACCAAGTGGCTTTACCAACTATTGAAATAGCAGAACCAACTTTAAAAGCTAGTTTTGGCCCAAATACAGGTATTTTTGCTCGAGATGAAGCAAAATACTTAACCAGCCGTGAACTTAAAGCTAGATTACAACAAGAAGTAGAAACTAATTTAGGATTAAGAATTGAAGATGATCCTAATGACGCAATCAGAACTTTAGTTTCTGGTCGAGGAGAATTACATTTAGCTGTTTTGATCGAAGGATTACGACGTGAAGGTTATGCAATGGAAGTCGGAAAACCAGAAGTTATCTATAAGACAATCGACGGAAAAATTAATGAACCATTCAATGAATTAACTATTCTTACTCCAGATGAATATGTAGGAACAATCACTTCTGAATTAGGAAAAAGAAAAGCAGAAATGTTAGACATGCAGACCGATGAAAAATTTGGAACTAAAATGTCTTACAAAATCAGTGAAAGAAACGGTTTAGGTTTAAGAAATGCATTAGTTTCAGCAACTAAAGGAACCGTATCTATTAATACCCTATTTTTAGGATACGAACCAAAACAGGAAGAAACTAAAAAAGAGAGAAACGGAGTCATGATTGCCTTTGAAACCGGAAAAGCTTTATCTTTCGGATTAGATTTGGCTCAACACAGAGGTGTTAATTTTATTGGCCCAAATGAACAAGTTTATGAAGGTCAGGTTGTCGGTTTGAGACCAGTTGAAGGAGATTTGGAAATTAATATCTGTAAAGGTAAACATTTAACTAATACTCGTTCAGCTGGAAATGACGATAATATCGTTTTAGCTCCAGCTGTGAAATATTCTATTGAAGAATCTTTAGACTTTATTAATAGTGATGAATTAATCGACATTACTCCAAAAAATGTCCGTTTAAGAAAGAAACTATTGGGTAAAGTTGACAGAGTCAGAGCACAGAGAAAAGGCTAAAAAAAAGGCCGCAAAGGTTTATAAATTAATATAAGCGATTGCGGCGCAGGGATAACTTTATTTTTTAAGGTCGGTCAATCTTTTTGAGACAACTTTTTTGTATTTGGGATCGATATAGCCATCGCGAAGCTTAATCAAGTCTTCTTCGGAAGTTATTTTAGATATTTTCCACTCAAATAAGAACAGATTGCTATTTTTAGAAAACTGAATTTCCTGATCAAAAGGAAAAGTTCTTATTTCAAAGATTTTTTTCTGGATTGATTTTTCAACATCATATTGCTTGTCTTTATGAGCTGATTCAAAAATTTCGTAAAGATGATCAAGATCATTAGAAGAAATTTCTTCGAGTGCAATTACCCGACTGTTGACTGAATTTGGACTTGTCGACATAAAAAACAACACCTTTCATTTTTTGGCTTTCAAAAAATATTAGTTATCAAGGAACGGACTTATTGTACCAAAAAAATACAAAATAACTTATGGCTGGTTAGTATTGATCACTTTTTCTTGAATTGTTGTTCCTTGAGGGGAAACAATTTTGTTCCAATTTACCTGGCTCATGGTGCTTTCAATCCATTTGGAAATTGACGAAGTGAAATTGAATCTAGAAAAAAGATAAATTAAAGCAGAAGCGATTATTAAAGTACCAAAAATGGCTCCAAGAGCATAAAAAGTGCCATTTAAAAAACTAGTCCATGAAAGCTTAAAATGATTATTGTTTTTTTCTAAATTTTTATTAAGTCTTTTTAATTCTAAAAGGATTTCTTCGTCTTGAATCATGTTATTTATTAACTTAATTTTTAATGATGTTTTCTACTTCTAAAAATTTTTCGTCAGAAAGTTTTAGATGAGGAATGGCTAAAAGAGCCGGCCCAACCGTGTCATCTGAGTTTCTAGGAATGATGTGAATGTGGGCATGAGCAACTTCATTACCCATAGTGATAAAACTAATATATTCGGGATTTAAGGCAGAATTTTTAATATCGATGGCTAATTTTTGAGCCACCTGCCAAAATTCACCACAATTTGGAGAATCATAAACCCAACGGAAGTGGTCTTTGGGGATTAAAAGAGTGTGCCCAATTGAAACGGGATTAATGTCGAGAAAAGCCAGGTATTTATCATCTTCGTAAACTTTATGACAAGGAATCTCCCCTTTTATGATTTTACAAAAAACACAATCGTCCATAAGTTGAGTTTAGCAGAGGTTTGAGGTACAATACAACGTTTTGATTGTTCCTTTAAAATCTAAAAAAGAAAAGAGGTAATTGCTAGTGGATAAAATAGTTAATTCTACAGCAAACATGAAGCGGATTGATCTTTATGGCGGAAAAGTTAAGACTTTTTCTTCTATCAAAGGTCATGAAGCAGTAAGTATCGTTCTAATTAAACCAGGTAAATACGACCTCGGTAAAGCAAGTTGTGACGGCACAATTACTGTTATTGAGGGAACAGTGTTTATTAATGGGTTGATGATTGAAGAAAGTCGAAAATTAACAATAAGGAAAGGCGAGGAAACTAAGGTAAGAACCGAAGATGTTGCTGTTTATCTAATGGAAACCAATAAATATCGTCGTTAAGGCAATCAAAACAAAACAGGTTAGAGATGAAAGAAATTAAGAAAAATTAAGGCTAAACGCTTTAATCAATTTTATAAAATTTCATCTCTAACCTTACTTCTCTTTTTCTATTTTTGGAAACAAAGATTTAATATTTTTCAAAAGAATATCCGTGGCTTTAGCTAAAGGCTCATTAATTGTGGCGCCAGCAGCTGATCTGTGACCACCACCGCCAACTGTAGCCGAGATTTTAGTTAAATCGTATTTATCAGCATCTCTAGTTCTAAAATTAATTTTGACAGAATTAGGCTGAAATTCGATCATACAGATTCCAATTTCCCATCCGGTGACAGTTTTTACCAAATTGGCGATTTCTGAGCCATTGATAACACTATTATCGAGCCCACTTTCTTTCAAAGTTTCAAAATCAATGGAAGCAATGGCAACTTTTCCGCCAAGATAGGTTTTAACTGAACCAAGCATAAGAGATAAGAATTTAAGACGATCGGGATGCTCATTATTTTCAATATCAAAAATAAGTTTATTAAAACCGGGATATATTTTGGAAAGATTAGTGGCAGCTGAAAAAGTTTTATGAGTAGTGTTAATGTATTTAAAACCGCCAGTGTCAGTGTAAATTCCGACGAATAAACATGCAGCAATATTTTTGGTAATTTTAAGCTTATTATCCTGGAAAAAATTGTAAATTAATTGACAGGTGGCAGGAATATTTGCATCGACCAAATTAATGTCGGCAAATTTAGGATTGCTTCGATGATGATCAATAACGATGGTTTTTAAATTCTTACTAATAATTACTTCACCCTGGCGGGAAATCTGTTTTAGAGCAGCAATATCGAGAAGAATAAATAAATCGAAATCATCCTGATTAATCTGAAAGAAATTCTTTGGCAAAATTTTATCGATGCCAGGAATGGTTAAGAAATTTTTGGGAAATTCTGAATCACCGCCAATTAAAGTGACTTTTTTACCCATTTTGGAAAGAAGGTGATAAAGAGCCAAATTACTGCCGATAGAATCACCATCGGGACTTGGATGAAGACAAAGTAAAATGCTTTTAGCTTTTTTGATTTCCTTCCAGATTTTTTTGTTCATATTTTTAACCAAATTTTGGATAACAACATTTTTTATATTTTTTACCAGAGCCACATGGACAAGGATCATTTCTGCCAACAATTTGGTCATTTTTAACTGTTTCCTGTTTTGGTGGCAATTCTACTTCACCTTCAGATTCTGGATTGTCTGCCATTGAATCTCCCCTGCCTTCAGTGACGTTTTGAGGGACATTGGCAGGTGCAGAAACTGGTTCAAGCCGGAATAATTTACGAACCAAATTGTACTCAAATTGAGACATTAATTTTTGGAACATATCGTAGCCTTCTTTTCGGTATTCAATGAGAGGATCTTTTTGGGCATAACCACGAAGACGGACACCATCACGCAAATCATCAAGAGCGGTTAAATGCTCGACCCACAAGGGATCGAGAGTGGAAACAATGGCAAAAGCAGTGATGCTATTGGCCAGATCAGTTCCAAAATAATCAACTCTTTGCTGCCATTGATCGGTGAGAGTCTTAATTAAAAATTCAGATGGATTATCGGATTTTTCCAATTGTTTTCTGAGATCGGCGCGCTGGCGAGGATCGAGAGGCATGATTTCGGAAAATTCCAAAATGATTTTTTCAGAATCTATTTTTCCGCTGTCATAATCTGAATTTATGGAAACAATGGTATTAATTTGTTTTTCAATGTTAGAAAAAATAGTTTCCCGATTTTTGTCAGGATTTTCTTTCTGATTTAGAAGAGTTTGATCGCGCAATTGATAAACAATGGTTCGCTGTTTGTTGATGACATCATCGTATTCAACTAAGTTTTTGCGTGAATCAAAATTAAAACCTTCAACTTTAACCTGAATCTGCTCGATAACTTTAGAAACTAAAGGATGAGTTAGTGGAACATCTTCGGGCATATTGAAACGGCTCATGAGAGAGCTGATTTTTTCACCGCCAAAGACACGCATTAAATCATCATCGAGGGCGACGTAAAATTGAGAAAAACCAGGATCACCTTGACGACCAGAACGACCACGTAGCTGATTGTCGATACGACGAGATTCATGACGCTCAGTGCCAATGACACAAAGACCACCTAAACTCAAAACTTCATCGTGCTCTTTTTGCCAGATTTTTTTATCAACATCATCTTTGGGACCGCCGAGAATAATATCAACGCCTCGGCCAGCCATGTTGGTGGCGACGGTGATAGCACCTTTTTTACCGGCTTTGGAAATAATTTCAGCCTCGGAGCGGTGATTTTTAGCATTTAAAACTTGATGGGGCAGACCTTTTCTTTTAAGAAGGCTGGAAATAATCTGATTCTTTTGAATTGAAGTGGTTCCAATTAAAACTGGCTGACCAGCTTTGTATTTTTGTTCGACAAAATCGGCAACAGCAGCATATTTTGATCGCTGTGATTTGAAAATCAAATCCCCTTCATCAATGCGCTGTTTTGATTTATTGGTAGGAATTGGAACAACATCAAGGTTGTAAATTTTCTTGAATTCTTCAGCTTCGGTAGCAGCAGTTCCAGTCATGCCGGCAAGCTTATCATAAAGACGGAAATAGTTTTGAAAAGTGATGGTGGCCCAGGTTTGAGATTCTTGCTGAACTTTAACGCCTTCTTTAGCTTCGACAGCCTGGTGAAGACCGTCAGACCAGCGACGACCGGTCATCATGCGACCAGTAAATTCATCAACAATGATTACTTCGCCATCTTTGACAACATAATCTTTATCTTTGTGAAAAATAGCACGGGCTTTGATGGCATTTTCAATATAATGAATAGTTTCAAAGGATTCTTCGTATAAATTGCCGACTTTTAGGACATTTTCGACTTTACGAATGCCGTATTCAGAAAGAGTGGCGGAACGGGTTTTTTCATCAATGACATAATCGGTAGGTTGTAAATCTTCGGCAATTTTGGCAAATTTATAATATTTATCGACCGGTTGGTTGTTTGGAGAAGAGATAATTAAAGGAGTTCGAGCTTCATCGATTAAAACAAAATCGACTTCATCAACGATAGCAAAATAATGATCACGCTGGACAATACGACCCTGATCTGGAGCCATGTGATCGCGAAGATAATCAAAACCAAATTCATTATTAGTTCCGTAGGTAATGTCGGATAAATAAGCTTCCTGGCGAGTGACAGGGCGCAAATGAGCCAAACGTTCATCGATAGTCTCACTAGAGTCTGTGTAATCTAAATCTAAAACAAAAGATTGCTCATTAATAATACAAGAAGTGGAAATACCTAAAAATTTGAGTGCTTTTGGATACCAACCGGCACCAACACGGGTTAAATAATCATTTGGAGTAATTATATGAACACCTTTGCCAGTAAGTGCATTTAAATAGGCTGGAAAAACAACAGAATGGGTTTTTCCTTCTCCAGTTTTTTGTTCAGCAATGGCACTCTGGTGGAGAGTAATGGCAGCAATTAATTGAACATCATAGGCTCGTTCACCAATGACACGACGAATAGCTTCACGACAGACTGCAAAAGCTTCAGGCAAAATATCATCGAGAGTTTTGCCTTCTTTTAGGAGTTCTTTGAAATAAACTGTTTTTTGAGAAAGTTCTTTGTCGTTTAATTTAGAGATTTCTGATTCAAAATCGTTAATTTTTTTAATAATCGGCTGATATGATTTGATGCGACGAATATCTTCATCAAATAAATTCTTAAGTGCTTTAAACATATGGATAATTATATCTTAAAAAATCACCTTCTGGACCTTTATAGCGTTTGGACTAAAAAGGCCCAGAATGAGGTGGCTCCTCTAGCTAATTTTGGGCCGAATAATTTCGAAGCCACAAAATGGCTGCAAAACTTTCGGAATTTTAACACTACCGTCGGCTTGTTGATTATTTTCAATAATGGCTAAAACGGCGCGATCAGTAATAAGGGTAGCGTTTAAAATGTGAACTAATTCATTTTTACCGTCAATTTTGACTTTGGTGTTTAGACGGCGGGCCTGGTAATCGCCACAATTACTGCAAGATTGAGTCTCACGATAAGCGTTTTGACCAGGGAACCAAGAATTAATATCGTACATACGACGATTTGGCTGTGGCAAATCACCAGTACAATTTTTGACAATCTGATAAGGTATTCCCAACTCCTGCATTAATTCTTCTTCATTATTTAACATTTCTAAACACATGGCATCGGAAATTTTATAGTCTGGCAAAGTAAAAACATTCATTTCGACTTTGTTAAAAAAATGAACACGAAGCATGCCTTTCATATCTTTACCATAAGTGCCAGCTTCACGCCTAAAACAAGGCGAAAAATTAACATATTTAATTGGAAAAGATTTGGCATCAAGAATTTCATCCATGTGATATGGAACTACGGAATGTTCGGAACTGCTAATAAAAATTAGATCATCTTCAGGAATGGCGTAATAAGCGCCCATTAAATTTTTATTGCTGGCATAACCGCATTTCCATTCAGTGGCACTTTTTATCATGACTGGAGGAATCATACCGATAAAATCTTTTTGAGCTAATTTATTGAAAGCATAATGCATGACCGCCATTTCTAAAATGGCGCCTTGACCTTTGAAATAGCCAAAACGAGAACCGGAAACTTGAGCGGCTTTTTTAACATCGATGATGTCGAGTTTTTCACCAAGATCAGCATGATCGAGTGGCTGAAAATCGAATTTAGGGATTTCACCAACGGTTTTATAAACTGGATTTTCAGAATCATCTTTGCCAACTGGAACATCGTCAGCAGGAATATTAGGAATTTCTTCTAAAACAGAGTTTTGCTTATCTTCAACTTCTTTTAAACTGGCTTCTAAAACTTTTAATTTTTCCTTAATTACGGACAATTCTTTTAATTGATCATCAGTAGGTTTGCCTTTTAGAGTGCGACTGAAAGCATTTTGCTGAGCTCGGAGCTCTTCGACCTGAACAAGAAGTTCACGACGATTGGTGTCGAATTTTAAAACTTCATCTGCAAGCGTAGGATCTTTTTGGCGATTTTTAAGCGCGGTTTTGATAAGGTCAGGCTGTTGTCGTAATAAATTAATATCTATCATTTAATAGCTTTATTGTAGCAAATTTTTTTTCAAAAAAGCCCGCAATTTCATCGCAAATAAAGAAAATATATCAAACTATGTCGTTGCTTATTTGACTCGTTTGTACATTAAAAGTTTGTCAACAAAAATTAATTATAAATTAATTTTTAATTAATGATAAGATAGCCTTTAATGACACCTGTCGAAAATTTACATAAACAATTAATACAAATAGATTCTACTAGCGATAATGAAAATCAGATTGGTGAATTTTTAATAGATTTACTCAAGACTAATGGTTTTGATGTTAATAAAAATATTATAGACAAAAATGGTTTTAATGTAATTGCTAAATATGGTGAACCTCGAGTTTATTTGGAAGCACACATGGATACTGTTTCTCCTTTTTTGGAATATAAAGAAACTAAAACTGAAATATTTGGAAGAGGTGCTTGTGATACTAAAGGTTGTATTGCCTCAATGATAATTGCCGGAATACAGGCGAAAAATAATGGTTTAAATAATTTTGGTTTTATTTTTACAGTGGGTGAAGAAAATACTTTCAGAGGAGCTAAAAAAATTATTGAATCAAAAATTAAAATACCTTTTATAATTGTGGGTGAACCGACATCTTTAGAAATTGTTAATAGCCACTATGGCATGCTGACTTTAAAATTAATAGCAAAAGGAAAAACGGCTCATAGCAGTCGACCAGAAAAAGGTATTAATGCCATTGATATTCTTTTAAATGATTTGGAAAAAATTAAAAAAATTAAATTTAACCCTAAAACTTTGGTTAGTATAACTAAAATAAATGGCGGAACTGCAGATAATATTATTCCTGATTATGCTGAAGCTTTTGTTAATTTTAGAATTCATCCTGAAGATAAAATAAAATATTTTCAAAAATTTAAAAAAATATTTCCAGAATTAGCAATTGAACAAAAATTAAGAAAAAGTATTAGGACACAAATTCCAAAAGAATTATCTTTTATTAAAGAGGTTAAGGAAGTGAAATATATGACAGAATTATCTTTTTTAAAAAATGGAGTGGTTTTGGGGCCAGGAAATATTGAATATGCTCATAGCATAAATGAAAAGATTGAGAAAAGTGAATTAAATAAAGCTGTTGAAATTTATTATCAGATAATCAAAAACTACAATCTATAGATTTCGTGTTTAAAAAATTTTTCTTGAAATTCGACTGATTTTTCAATTTCTTCGTCAGTAATTGATTCATCACTGGGAATGACGATTAATTTATCATCGTCATCATCGAATCGATGAATAATAGCGATGACTTTTCCTTTAAATTCTTTTAATGACTGATTAACTTTTAAAACATAAGCATCTAATTCTTCGCCATCGGGAGCCATAACATCTTTAATATAACCGTAATTTATTGGATATTCAAAATTCCATTTTGGATGAACACTGCCAAGAGGCCGATCGATAATTACATCAACTGTTTTATTTAAAAAATCTTTTGCTAAAACAAATGATTTTGATTCCATAATCAATTATAACCCAACCTATACTTAGCTATTATTTGATATAATACATTATGGATTCAAGAGATTTTGAAAGTCTTAAAAAAATACAAAATTGTATTGACGAGAACATAAAAACAGCCGGTGATTTTATTACCAAAACAGAAGGTATATCTAAAACGATTGAAAAAATGGAACAATCTTCTGAAAAAGATGAAATTAGACAATATATTGATTCAATTGTTGAAAATATAAAAAGAATGAATAAAGTTTCCCAAGAAATGATAAATGCTTTTACTGAACTTATAAAATAAGACATATGTCAACTAAATTTGATTTAAATATTTTAGATTTAAGAAAAGATTTAGAAACACTTAAAAATCAGGCAGGAGAAGTTAATCATAATTCTAAAAAATTTAATGATGAAACGAGAAAATCAATAGCCGAGACCTTTGTTCACTGGTATTTTAAATTATTAATATTAGCTTTTATAATTCCACCTATTTTTAATTTAAGTATCTATCTTATCACTAATAGCTCTGATTTATTTATCCCATTAAAAGACACTGTTTTACTAATAACATCCGCCATAGGGGGACCATTAGGCTTTATTGTTGGTTTTTACTTTAAAGACAGTAAATAATCACAACCCAATCTCTGGAGCGATTTTTTGCATGGAGGTTAAACAGATTTCAATAAATTTTTCGAGAGGAATATTGAGGCCATCTTTTAACTCGCATTGAGAAACTTCATCTCGACGAGTGCCGGCGGCAAAACGAGGCTCTTTTAAAAATCTTTTTAAAACTGAGGAAACTTTAACATCAGCCAACTTTTTGGACGGATAAATTAAAGCAATCGCAACAATTAAACCAGTTAAGCTGTCAGCGCAAAAAATTGACCACTGGGCTTTAGAGATTGGTTTGACTCCAGAAATTGACGGAGCGTGGGCTTTAACAATTTTATCCACAGAATCGGATATTTCTAAATTTAATTTTGATAAGGCTTCTTTGGTTTTATTGGGATGAGATTCTTTATATTCACCAACATAATCAATATCATGAATTAATCCAGCTAAAAGCCAATCTTCTTTTGGTGGTTCGTTTTCATCCAATTGATTACTTTGTGTTAAATAATCATAAATTCCACCCATACAAGCTTCGAGAGCCAAAGAATGAAAATAAATATTCTTTTCTAAAGTTTTTTGAACAGCGTCTTGAAAAATTTGACGATCCATTTTTATTCCTCCTTTCTCATTGAAGGGAATAAAATGACATCTTTGATAGTGTCGGAATCGGTGATGAGCTGAACAAAACGATCAATACCCATTCCCCAACCTGAAGTTGGAGGCATTCCATATTCAAGGGCACGAATATAATCACTGTCAAATTGAGAGGCAATTTCAGAGCCCTGATCGGCTAATTTTTGCTCAGCCATCCAACGATCTGCCTGATCTTTAGGATCATTTAATTCATTGTAAGCTTTCAAAAATTCAGTGCCACAGACAAGCAACTGGAAAGAAGCAATTTTGGTTGGATCATTTTCTTTTCTCTTAGCTAAAGCAATCATTTCGGAAGGATAATCCATGACAAAAGTTGGTTCAATGATTTCTGGACGGACATGCTGTTTATATAATTCATCAAAACAAGCACCAAGACCATAAACACCTTTTAGATCAACTCTTATTTTTTTATTTTCCAATTCTTTTTTGAAGTCTTCCTCAGATTTGATCTGATCAATATCAATGCCGGTTTTTCCTAAAATAGCATCTTTAAAAGTAAGTTTTTTAATTGGCTTAGAAAAATCCAATTCGGTGCCCTGAAAAGAAATCTGAAGAGTATTTTTGGTAACCATCAACACATCTTTGATTAATTCTTCAGTGAATTTCATTAAAACTTCATAATCAACATAGGCCCAATAAAATTCAATTTGAGTAAATTCTGGATTATGAAAACGAGAAACGCCTTCATTTCTAAAATCACGGCTGACTTCATAAACTTTTTCAAAACCACCGACAATAAGACGTTTTAGATATAATTCATCGGAAATGCGAAGGTACATGTCCATGTCTAATTCGTTATGATGGGTGACAAAAGGCTTAGCAGCAGCACCGCCATAAACTGGCTGAAGCACTGGAGTTTCAACTTCCATAAAACCATGAGTATCTAAAAATCGACGCATTTCAGACAATACTTTAGTTCTGGTTTCAAAAACTTGGCGAGATTCTGGATTGACAATTAAATCGACATAACGCTGACGATAACAATCTTCCTGATCTTTTAAACCATGGAATTTTTCCGGTAATGGACGAATATTTTTGGCTAAAATCTGAAAATCAGTGACATTAATGGTAATTTCTCCGGCTTGAGTCTTAAAAATAAGTCCTGAAATAGAAACAATGTCACCTAAATCTAATAATTTAGTTTCCGACATTTTGTCGTTGAGAGTATTTTGTTGAAAGAAAAGTTGGATTTTACCAGTTCGATCTTGGAGATCGGCAAACATAATTTTGCCATGACCGCGAAGAGACATAACTCGACCAGCAACTAAAACTGACTCATCCATTTTTTCTTTAGCCTCAAGGGTGCTTATTTTATTCTCAAGATTTGGCTGAGGATAAATATCCGAATTAAGACTTTTAAGTTGGGAAAGTTTTTCCTGTCGCTGTCGTTGAAGTTCGTTTAATTTTAAGTCTGCCATAGACAATTTTAGCAGATAGAAACTATTTTGTAGGTTATTTTACCTGCAGGAGCGCTGACTTCAACTTCATCATTAATTTTTTTGCCGAGAAGAGCAACACCTAATGGTGACTGATCGGAAATTTTGTTAGCTAAAGGGTCAGCTTCCAAATTATTAACAATATTAAATTCTTTGGTTAAATTACCGGAAACTTTGATTGTGACTTTACAACCGATTTCAACTTGGTCACGTTTATTATCACCACTAATTATTTCAACGTCTTCCAAAACAGATCCTAAATTTTCAATTTTTTCGTCGACAACTTCCAATTCTGCTTTTAATTGAGAGACGAGACCATCCTCACCAGATTCGTCTGGCTGGGCAACTTCTTCAATTTGAGTGATTAAGTGTTCCTGTCGAGCTTTGAGTTCGCTTAATTGTTCAGCTAAACTGTCGTAACCTTCTTGGGTTAATAAATTTTTATGGCTCATTTTTTTTAATAAATAAAAAAATAAATCCCTGGCTCTTTTGCCAGGGGTTCGGGGCTATTGGAGTATATATTAAAGTAAATGCTTTTCTTTGTCAAATGTTTACGGGTACAATAGATTATGTTCGATTTTTTTAGAGTGGTTCCAAAAAAAAGATCAGTTAAAATCAAATTAAAAGAAGGGGTGATTTTTAATAATCCTCCGGCTAAAGAAAGAAAATTATTTTATTTCGGAACATTTATATTCTTTTTGGCAGTTGGATATTTTTGCTATTTATATTGGCCATTAACTTTATCTTTTATTGAATATGAAAGCGGCGGAAAAATTTCGCTGACAAAAACACAGATAGAACAAGAAATAGGAACGACTAATGTCCCTGTAGAAGAATTTTCATTGAAAATCCCTAAAATTGGGGCAGAGGCTAAGGTGGTAAAAAATGTCTCCCCTTTTGATAAAAATGAATATTTGCCAATTTTAGAGAATGATTCGGTGGCCCAAGCCCAAAATTCTGGTTTGCCGGGAGATAAGAGCAAGTCAATTTATTTATTTGCCCACTCAACGAAACAAGGACTCCAAATAGTAAGAAGCAATTCGGTTTTTTATCTGTTGGGTCAACTGAGAAGCAATGATCCGATTTTTATCCGATATAATGGGAAAATTTATGGCTACAGAGTTTATAATCAAAAAGTTGTAGGAGCAAATGAAGTGGAATATTTAGATTATAAAGAAGAAGGCAGAGAAATCTTAATTCTGCAAACATGCTGGCCAATAGGAACTGACTGGAAAAGATTGTTAGTTTTCGCCGAAAGGATCTAATTTGTTATATAATAGAAGTCATAATTTATGGGATTAGACTTATCTTTTAGCGATAATTATTGGGAAGATTTAGAGCGGTATTTAGTTGGGCCAAATTTTGACAGAGCATCAATCAAAAAAGCTTATGATTTTATGGACGAAGCCCATAAAGGCCAAACCCGATATTCCGGAAAACCATACATCTCACATCCGGTGTGGATCGCTAAAGTAGTGGCTCAATTAAACATTGGGCAAGAAGCAGTGGTGGCATCTTTGCTTCATGATTGTGTTGAAGATACAACTGTAAAAATAGATGACATTGCTGAAAAATTTGGCGACGAAGTGGCTCTTTTGGTTTCAGGTTTAACGGAAGTAAAAACTAAAACTGAGGGAATACAAATTAATCAAACCAATATTGAAGTTTTTAGAAAATTTTTCTTTTCATCAGTGAATGATGTGAGAGTTTTGATTATAAGGCTAGTAGATAAGCTCCATAATTGTCTTACTATTGAATATTTGTCTAAAGAAAGGCAAATGATATATGCCCAAAACATAATGAGAATTTATGGACCATTGGCAGAATATGTGGGTCTGCATTATTTTAAAAAACTATTGGAAGATAGAGCTTTTCGAGTTCTCTATCCTGAAGAAGCAAATAAAATTACAGAAATGTTTAGGGAAAGATCTAAAGATGAAATAAAAGCGTTAAATCTGGTTAAAAATGAGTTAGAGTCTACTTTAAAAATCAATAATATTAACGACACTGAAGTTGAAGGAAGAATTAAAAGTCTATACAGCACATATTCAAAAATAAAAAGAAAAGGAGAAAACTATCAGGTAAAAGATCGAGTGGCTATTAGAGTTTTGACCGATAATTTGGTTGATTGTTACACAGTATTAGGATTGCTGCACGCTAAATATAAATATCTGCCGGAAGAATTTGAGGATTATATTTCAGCGCCAAAACCAAACGGCTATCGATCAATTCAAACAACTATTAGTTGGAAAGATAAAATGACGGTGGAAATTCAGATAAAAACTAAAGAAATGCATGAGTTTAATGAATTTGGACCAGCCTCTCATATCGCTTATAAAATGGGTAAAGGAGTTACAGAAGGAAATGGCCGAGGAATGGAGTGGGTGAAAGATTTAGTTAAATGGCAGAAAGGCGATAATAATGTGAATAATTATCGAATTAAAGTGCTGGTTAATTATATTTATGTGTTTACTCCAAAAGGTGACACAATTCAGCTGCCAAAAAACAGTGTGGCGCTAGATTTTGCCTACAGGATTCACACCAGTATTGGCGACAGATGTAAAGGCATTAAAATTAACGGAAAGATGGCAAAAATCGACGATGAACTTAAAACCGGTGATTTAGTGGAAGTGCTTTTGGGCAAAAAAATAAATGTAAACAAAAACTGGCTAGATGTGGTTAAAACTCCGCTGGCAAAAGAACATATTAGAAAGATGGCGAAATTTAACGAATAGTTTCGCTTAAACCGTCAACCAACGGTTTTAATCTGCTGGATAATTCCTGAAAACCGTATTCCGGATTTGAATATTTAGGAAATTGCTGATTTTGGTAATAAGACAAAAGCCTGGATTTCTCTTGAGGGTCTTTTAAAGAATCGAGAGTAATTTTCATTTGAGAAACCTCTTTGTGAATCATACTAACAATAAAACAGTCTGGGTCGACAGGAACATTGCCTTCACCATAAACCTGATTTAATCTGGTTTTGGAATAAACATTTTCTAAACCAAAATTATTACCCTGAAAAACATCAATCAATTTAACTAAATGAGATTCAGCGTCAAGAGGATTATTTTGGCGAGATTCATATTTGTTATATAAATTTCTAAGCTCTTTTCGGTGCCCCAATAATTCTTTTTCTTTAATTTGGTTTAAAATGCATGGATTAAAAAGTCTCGGCTCTAAATCTTTAATTTCCTGAAACCAATTATTCATTTCTGAAGGGTGATTAATGGAAATATCATCGGTAATAATCTCACTGCCGTCATGAATTAGAATTGTAAGCTCGACATCGTCAAAATTTACCGAATTTAAACCTATTTCTTTAAAATCATTGCTGATTTTCAGCATTTCTAAAGTATGACCATAATCGTTATCATTGAGAGTTTTGGCAACTTCCTGATAGGTATGCTCTTTCCAGCGAACCACATTTTTTAAGCAATTCAGATAGATTTTTAGGTGTTCAGAGATTGGAGAAAAAAAGTCTTTGTTTCTGTCCGATAAACAGGAATAAACTTCACTGGTATCAAAAATTTTTGCTTCAGGAGATTTGGCATATTCTGAAACAACGGACATTCTATTTTGAATTGAAGGAAATTCTTTTAAACTCATTTTGCTCTTTTTAGATAATCAAATCCGATGATATCAAAATATCTTAAGAAAAGGGATGTGGTGAATTTACTTATGCTTATTTCTGGCCGGTTTGATTTCGATATCACCGTGCTTTCCAGACTGATCTTCATAATTTACCCTAGCTCGTATTTCACAATTTTCAATACTATTTGGAGTTTTTCCGCTTCTGTAGACAATACCATCAATTGTAGTTTCGCTAGTAATACATCCACTTTCGTTTTTGACAAATCGAAATCTATTCTCAGAATCAGCAATATAATCGAAATCACCAACTTTTTTATTCATTGATTCACAGGAAAAACGTTCACATTTACATTCTGATTTAGCCATATTTATTAAAAATTAATTAAATATTTATTAACTTTATTAACCTGAAAAGAGAATACCTTGAGTAAAAAATTAACACAATACCCAAATTTTATTAAAAAGTGATATAATTGTTTTATTATAGGTTATTAATCTATATACAAATGAGTATAGAAAGAAGTTCAGAAGAATTTTTAACTAAAGAGGATTTTGGAAAGAAAGCAGTGTCTAGGGTGACACTGGAGCAGATTAATGGCCACCCAGTTGAAAATGGATTTGTTGAAACTGATTTAACCAAAGATAAAGCAAAAAGAATAAAAACTCCGCGTATTACTGAAGGGCAAATTTCGATGGAAGAAATTATGGTGAGAGGACAAAACTCCCCTGTTTCAGCTGAAAGTGAAATAATTGGGAAAACATCTACTAATCTGCCACTGTTTAAAAACGAGGATGTGAGTGATATTTATCGTAAAAAAACAAAAAAACAGGAAAAAGAAGAAGCTCTAGTGGATTTAAGAAAACAACAATTTCTGAGAATTAAAGAAGTTCAGGAAGAAATGAAAAAGAATGGAGATAAAAGACATTTATTTATCATTCCGAGAGGAGTATTAGTAGAAAACTATAATGGAAAAGGCAAAGATTTTTTTAAGGGCAATTTATCTCAAGATGTATTAGCTGTAAATGAAGAAAATTATTTAAGATTAATTCCTTTAATTCCTGAAGAAAAGATTGTTGTTAATTTTTATTCTCCAAGATTTGGAGACAGATTACGAAAAGAAATTTCTAGTTATAAAGCTAGAAACGAAGTAATAAAAAAGTTTGATTTGACTAAATTAAAAATCAAAGACGGACGTGACCTTTTTATGGTTTTACCGTTAAGGAAATAAGTTTTTTTCGGTAGTTATTGGCAAAACGATGGGCCTCGTCACGGAGCTGCTGGAGCAGTAGAAGTGAAGGCGAATTTTTAGGCAATTTAATTTCTTCCCAAGAATCCCCTATTTTAATAACTATGGTTTCCTCTCTTTTGGCCAGACCGATAATGGGAATACTTGGCGAAACTTGATTGGCAGCAGAAACTTGAGGCTTGCCACCATCAACCAAAATGAAATCGGGCATTTTCCATTCAGAATGTTTTAGACGACGATAAATTACTTCTTTAATCATGAATTGATCGTCTGGAGTAATTTTGGAATAAATTTTAAATTGGCGATATTCATCTTTAGCAATTCTCCCCTGCTGAAAAACAGTCATGGAACCGACAAAATATTTGGAGCCTAAATTAGAGATATCATAAGCCTCAAAACGGCTAATGTTTTTTAAACCGGGAAAATAAGGCGCCAAAATGGTTTTTAAATCACGAAGAGCTTTGCTGACTTGATCTTCCTGAAGATCAACTTTTTGATAGAGATTGCTTAAATTTTTCCAGCCAGAAATGATGTAATTTAGAGAATTAATCTGATCGCGACGAGTTTTGGCCATTTCAAAATTTTCAGCCTTAGAAAAAACCATCATCTCTTTTTCCAGCTTAGAAATTAATTTAGAAAAATTGCCGTTTAATATGTGTTTAATTCTAAGAACATTTTTTTTGTATTCTTTAACGTCTGGATTTGGACCAGGACATAAACCAAGATGACAATAAAGGCACTTTTTAGGACCATGAACCGATGAATAAAAGGGAAATATAACTCTGATGGTTTTTAATAGACTTTTAACAGCGGTGCTGTCGGGGAAGGGACCAAAAAAAATAGCATTAGGATTTAAATTTGATTTAAAAGCCGGCTTAATCAAAGGAATTTTGTCTTTGGAAATAGTGATGTAAATGTAGCTTTTGTCGTCTTTTAACTGAGAATTAAATTTTGGGCGATATTGCTTAATTAAACTTGATTCTAGAATTAAAGCTTCTATCTCAGAACCGACGACATGAAAATCAATTTTGGCAATCTGAGATACTAATTGTTTGGTTTTATATCCTAAAGCTTCATCGCTTCTAAAATATTGCGAGACGCGTTTTTTTAAACTGACAGCTTTGCCAATGTAAATTATTTTGTTTTCGGAATTTTTATATATATAAACACCCGGAGAATCGGGAATATTTTTTAAATTAATCACTATCCATATTATAGTGTATAATTCGATTAATTTTGATTATTAGATCAAAATGGCACACTAACAAATCGGGAAAAGTTTTGGAAAGAAGAATCAACCTGAATAATTTTAAGGAGGAAATGTTATGTTTAGAAGAAAATCCACAATTACCACAGAACAGGCAATATCCGCACTTTTGGTAGTCTGCAGCGCCGGCGAAGTCAAGGTCAATGAAGTGTTTGACAAAGTTCAGCAAAAAGCTGAAGCAAAAGCCAGCGAGGCAAAAATGTGTTTCGAATCGGAAAAGACTACTATCGCCAGGGCCGGCGAACTTTACCAGCAGGAAATTACTGCGGCCACCAGAAAAAGAGACGACGCATTCAAGGAAGCGGAAAAAATGGGCGACCAGGGCGATGTTCTGAAAAAAGATTCAGAGGAATTGTCCGCCGCTTTGGCAATTTTCACAAAAAAATAAGCCTATATTCTTTGCTTGATTGAGATTAAAGAAAGGAGGTATTAGTCCTATGTTTAAGCGGTTAATTAGAAAGCTTTTTTTTAAGTGCTGTAAAAACGAAATCGTGGAATCGATGGAAACACTTGCGAAGACAAATAATATTTCTGTCAGAGAAATGCTTCAAAATGCTGAAGTAACCTCTCAAAATCAAAAAAATTGGGCAAAAACTTCTCGCAATGTCGGCAACGGAAAAAAAAGGGCTGCGGACCAGGCATACCGAAAAGCTTTGCGTTTAGCCGAAGAAGACAAAAAACAGGGCTACGATGAAGCAATAATCCATTTTAACGAAGCTCATGAACATGAAAGGAAAGCAAAATTGATCGATGACGCCATCAAATATTTCAAATAATTTCCCGATCCGGAAGGGTGATTTAATCTTTTATAGATTTTATTGCCCTTCCAAATTCTTTTTCAAATACTGACCGGTATAACTTTTAGCAACATTCATAACATCCTGGACAGTGCCAGTAGCTACAATTTCCCCACCCTTTTCACCGCCTTCAGGACCGAGATCGATTATCCAATCGGAATTTTTAATGACATCCAAATTATGTTCAATCAAAACAACAGTATTGCCTTTATCGACTAATTGGCGCAAAACTTTGATTAATTTATCAACATCGTAAAAATGAAGACCGGTTGTTGGTTCGTCAAGAATGTAGAGCATTTTCCCCTCAAATTGCTTGACTAATTCACGACTAATTTTAAGACGCTGAGATTCACCGCCAGAAAGAGTGTTTGATGGCTGACCTAATTCCAAATAACCAAGCCCAACATCCTGGATGGTTTTTAATTTACGGCTTAGTTTAGGCATATTTTTGAAAAATTCAGCAGCCTCATCAATGGTCATTTTTAAAATTTCAGCAATGTTTTTACCCTTATATTCAACCTCAAGAGTTTCATCTTTAAAACGAGTGCCATGACATTCATCACAGGTGACATAAATATCGGGCATAAATTGCATCTCAATTTTAATTTGACCTTGACCTTCACAAACTGGACAGCGACCATTTTTAACATTGAAGGAAAAACGATTTTTATCAAAACCGCGCAATTTAGCCTCAATGGTTTGAGCCATTAAAACCCGAATATCATCAAAAATTTTAGTGTAGGTGGCTGGATTACTGCGAGGAGTGCGTCCAACCGGAGATTGATCGACCAAAAGAACATCAGAGATGTTTTCACAGCCGGTCATTTTATCAAATTGACCGATGGTTCCATAATAAGCACCGAGAGTGGCTTTGCGAACACCACCATATAAAGTGTCATGAATTAAAGTTGATTTGCCAGAACCTGAAACACCAGTGACACAAATTAATTTATTGAGAGGAAAGTCGACATTGATGTTTTTTAAATTCCACTGGTGGGCATTAATAATAGAAATTTTAGGGCTGGTTTTAATATTGACGGAATTAGTTTTGGATTCAATCTTTAATTTTCCCGATAAATATTTTCCGGTTAAAGATTTTGGATTATTTTTAATTTCCTCAAAAGTGCCTTCAGCGACAATTTCACCGCCAGCTTTACCGGCATAAGTTCCAAAATCGACGACATGATCGGCATTTTTAATAACATCTTCATCGTGTTCAACAATCACCACAGTGTTGCCTAATTCTTTTAATTTTTTAAGAGTGCCGATGAGACGGTCGTTATCACGGGAATGAAGACCAATGGTTGGCTCATCAAGAATATATAAGACACCGGTTAAACCAGTGCCGATTTGACTGGCTAAACGAATTCTCTGAGCTTCACCACTAGATAAAGTTCCAGCTTCACGATCGAGACTTAAATAATCAAGGCCGACAGCCAATAAAAATTCAAGACGGGAAGCTAATTCTTTTTTAATCGGAGTGACAATTTCTTTTTCTTTGTCACTTTGCAAAACAGAATCTAGATCATTAATCCAAGCAGATAATTTGGCAATTGGTAATTGAGTAACTTCATAAATAGTTTTTTCTAAGACAGTGATCGATAAAGCTTCATCGCTAAGACGAGAGCCATGACAAGATTTGCATTCTTCTTTAATCATAAAATGCTCTAATTCTTCGCGAACAATATCGCTCTGAGAAGTCACATAACGACCTTCAAGCATTTTAGCTTTCCATTCAGGAAATTGAGATCGATCGATTTGAAATTTGGAGCCTAAACCTTTACAGTCGGGACAAGCGCCTTCAGGAGAATTAAAAGAAAAAAGTCGAGGCTCAATTTCGGGAAGTGAAATGTTACAGAAAGGACAGGCATAATCTTCAGAATAAAGAGTGTCGGCCATTTCTTTTGGTTGATCTGGAAAAGTAAAACCAGGATCTTTAACTTCAGAAGCAACGACTAAACCATTAGACAATTTCATGGCTTGTTCAACATCATCAACTAAACGATCATAGATAGCTTTTTCATCTTTTAAATTATCTTTGTTAATAGAAATTCGATCGATGACAGCATCAATATTGTGTTTATTAGTTTTGACAATACCAAAATCAGAATAAAGATCGATTAAATGATTATCGACGCGAATCCATTTGTAACCCTGTTTTCTTAAATTTTCAGTAAGACCATGAAAATCCCCTTTCTTGTCGCGGACAACCGGAGCCAAAATTAAAACCCGATAAATATTTAAACCATGGACTTCAAGACGAGCAATATTCAAAATCTGAGTAACAATCTGTTTGCTGGTTTGAGGAGAAACTTCACGCCCGCAATTTGGACAATGAGGATGGCCGATGCGAGCGAATAATAAACGCAAATAATCATAAATTTCAGTGACAGTGCCAACCGTGGATCGAGGATTATGAGAAATGGCTTTTTGATTTATGGCTATAGATGGGGATAAACCTTCAATTAAATCAACTTCGGGTCGTTTCATGTTGCCTAAAAATTGACGAGCATATGATGAAAGAGATTCCATATAGCGGCGCTGACCTTCAGCAAAAAGAGTATCAAAAGCCATACTAGATTTACCGGAGCCAGAGACACCAGTAAATACAGTCATTTTATTTTTGTCGAATTCGAAAGAAACATTTTTTAAATTGTTTTCTCGAGCTCCTTTTACAATTATTTTATCGATCATTTTTTTTCTAACTCCTTGATTTTATCCCTAATTTTTATAGCTTCTTCAAAATCTAAATTAAAAGCGAAATTGCGCATTTGTTTTTTAAGATCTTTAATATGCTTAAGTCGCTGTGGCGGGGTTAAAGATGAAACATCTATTTTAAACCATGGCTGTTTTTCTTCAGTCTTGATCATCTCAATAATTTGAGGACGAATAGATTTTACCACAGATTGGGGAATAATATGATTATCTTCATTATATTTTAATTGAATTTTACGACGGCGATTAACCTCTTTAATGGCTCCGTCCATGGCGTCGGAAACAGAGTCGGCATATAAAATTACCTGGCCGTCTAAATGACGAGAAGCTCGACCCATGGTCTGAATCAAAGATGATTTTGATCGCAAAAATCCCTGCTGATCGGCATCAAGAATGGCAACCAAACTAACTTCGGGCAAATCTAAACCTTCACGCAAAAGATTAATACCAACCAAAACGTCGTAATTTCCAGAACGCAAATCATCTAAAATTTTAGAGCGTTCAAGAGTGACAATATCGGAATGCAAATAGGCAACTTTAAGATCTGTGCCAGTTTTGTCGGGATCTGATAAATAATTTGATAAATCTTCGGCCATACGTTTGGTTAAAGTGGTAACCAAAACTCTTTCTTTTTTAACAACGCGTTTTTTGATTTCTTCAATTAAATCTGGAATCTGATTTTTACTCGATTTAATGGTAATTTGAGGATCAATTAAGCCAGTAGGACGAATAATCTGCTCGATAATATTATTTTTGGAATCTTGCAATTCATATTGGGAAGGAGTGGCGGAAACATAAATGACTTTAGAAACCCGAGAATTAAATTCATCAAATCTTAATGGTCGATTATCTAAAGCTGAAGGAAGACGGAAACCAAAATCGACAAGATTAGTTTTGCGAGCTTTATCACCGGCATACATGCCGCCAATCTGAGGAACAGTGACATGAGATTCATCAATAACAGTCAAGAAATTATCTCCCCACAAGTGATGAAAATAATCGACAAGAGTGTATGGCGGATCGCCATGTTTTCGGTTTTTGTCAAAATAAATGGAATAATTTTCAATGCCGTTGATATAGCCAGTTTCCTGAAGCATTTCTAAATCATATTCAACCCGCTGTTCAATTCGGTGGGCTTCTAAAATTTTATTTTGCTTTTTAAAAATCTCGACCTGTTTGGCACAATCTTTTCTAATATTGTCAAAAACCTCCACTAAATTTTTATCACCACCAACATATTGCTTAGCAGGGAAAAGCTTAAAATCTTCAAGAATTTGCTCTTGGGCGGTCATCGGGTGATGCTGAGTGATTTTAGTTAATTTTTCATTATCAAATTCGAGCGACAAAAAAGATTCAGTATAGGAAGGCCAAATTTCAATATTTTCTCCTCTAACCCGAAAAGTGGAACGCTTAAATTCAAGCTCTGAACGAGTGTAAAAAAGATTAATAAATGATTCAAATAATTGGCGACGTGAATAAACTTGACCTGTTTTTAGGTCTAAAGCTTTATTTTGAAATTCAGTTGGATCGCCGATGTTATAGATACAGCTAACAGAAGCAATCACAATGTTGTCATCGCCTGATAAGAGGTTGGATGAGGCTTCAAGACGAAGCCGATCGATCATGTCGTTAATCTGAACTTCTTTGGCAATGTAGGTGTCTGAAGCGGGAATATAAGCTTCTGGTTGATAATAATCGTAATAAGAAACAAAATAGGAAACTTTATTGTTCGGAAAAAGCTCTTTAAACTCCTGATAGAGCTGACCGGCTAAAGTTTTGTTGTGGGAAATTACCAAAGTCGGTAACTGAGTTTTTTGAATAACATTGGCAACCGTAAAAGTCTTACCAGATCCAGTGACACCCAGCAATGTTTGACGATTGATTCCAGCCTTAAGATTATTCGACAATTTGTCGATAGCTTGGGGTTGATCGCCTGATGGCAAAAATGGTGAATTTAACTGAAAAGACATGGTTCTATTTTACCACAGCTTTGGGTTTTATTTGGGTAAAAAATAATTACCTATAATATTTACTTTTGCTTTGTTTTTTGTTATAATTGCCTTAAGATTGGTTAAAAACCAGTACTTTAAAATCTAAATTTGAGAGGAGTCCTTTTACTGTGTGCAAGAATAGTTTTAATACCCCAAATGGAGGTATTCCAATTACCCCAGATATCCACGAAAAACTTCCGCCTGATGTTCAGTATGCCTATGAGGTTTTTTACAAATGGTGGCAACAGTCGGGCGAAAGACCGAAAAGAAGTGAGATGCCGACAGCAGTGGCAGAAGCACTAACACTAATCAAAGAAACCCCTGTTCCAGGATATGAAAGCTATACCTGTGCAGACAGCTGTTTTATCATTGGTGTAGAAAACTCTTTTATTGATTAAAACTCTCGCGATTTAGAACCCCAATTAATTTTAATTTACACATTTGGTGTATTTTTAATTTTAATTGGGGTATTTTTTTGCAAAAATGACTTAGTTTGTTTCATTGAATAAAAAAAATATTTAAATATACTGTGATTATATGAAAACTGGATTAATTGAGGTAATTTGCGGACCAATGTTCTCTGGTAAAACTAGCGAATTGGTCAGACTGATAGATTTAGCTTTAATTTCAAAAATGAAAATTGCGGTTTTTAAGCCGAAAATTGATAACCGATATAAAGCTGACGAAATTTGCACTAATGATGGACATTGCATCAAATCAACAGTAGTAGAAAATTCCATAGAAATGGCAGAATATGTTAAAAATAGTTCGGCACCAATTGAAAAAGTGTTTATTGATGAGGGCCAATTTTTTGATGAAAAAATAGTGGAGGTGGTTAGTTTTTTGACAAAAGAAAAAGGAATAGATGTGGTGATAACCGGTTTAATACAAGATTTTAAAGGCGAACCTTTTGGCCAAATACCAAAATTGATGGGAATGGCCCAAAAAGTGCACAATCTGACAGCTATTTGTGTTCATGAGAATGAAGATGGAAGCATCTGCCGTAAGCCGGCTTATTTCACCCAAAGACTAGTTAATGGAAAAGCAGCCTCCTATGACAGCCCAGTTATTTTAGTGGCCGGCGCTGATTTTTATACGGCAAGATGCGAAGAACATTGGGAAGTACCAGAAAGACCAAAAACTGATTTGTAATATTGTAAACAATAAATTGCCAGTGTAATATTTTGTAAGTATGCTTACAAAATTATTGTCGATGGCGAATATTGGCCTTAAAACGGAAAATGTGGAAGTAGAAGTTAATGTGGCAGACAAAGGATTTCCCGGTTTTGGAATTGTGGGGCTTAACGGAAAATCAGTTGAAGAAACCAGAGAAAGAGTGAAGACGGCAATTATTAATTCTGATATTGAATTTCCGACGGCTAAAATTACAGTTAATTTGGCGCCAGCTGATTTGGTAAAAGATGGCTCGGGTTACGATTTGCCAGTGGCGATTGGAATTATTGCTGCGATTGGTGAAATAAATTTACCCAAAGATAAGGCTTATTTTTATGGAGAACTGTCTTTAGACGGGAGTTTGTATCACACCAAAGGTGTGTTTTTGCTGGCGCTTTTGGCAAAGGAGGAAGGTGTAAAAAATATTTTTGTGCCAAGAATGAGCGCCAATGAGGCGAGCGTGGTTGAAGGCGTTAATGTTTATCCGGTAGATAGCTTAAAAAGCTTAATTCGCCATTTGAGAGGCGAAAAGTTGATCGAAGCTTTAAAGCCAATAAATGTAGAAGAAATTTTAAATGATATTAGGCCAGAGTTTGATTTTAGTGAAATTCTAGGCCAAAATCAGGCAAAAAGAGCTTTAGAAATTGCGGCGGCGGGCGGACATAATATTTTTATGATGGGACCACCAGGATCAGGAAAAACAATGCTGGCCCGGGCAATGGCAGGAATTTTGCCAAATCTGACGGAAAAAGAAAGTTTGGAAGTGACAAAAATTTATTCACTGACTGGAAATATTCCGCCTGGCGGTTCATTAATTCGGCAAAGACCATTTCGAGCCCCGCATCACACAACATCACAAATCGGATTAATTGGCGGAGGAAGCAATCCCCGGCCCGGAGAAATTTCATTGGCGCATCGAGGTGTTTTATTTTTAGACGAATTTCCTGAGCTAAATCGGGCCACAATTGAAGCTTTAAGACAGCCAATGGAAGACGGGATAATCAATATTTCTCGAGCAAGCGGATCGATTACTTTCCCGGCACAATTCATGTTGGTGGCAGCAGCCAATCCCTGCCCGTGTGGTCATTTGGGAGATCCAAAAAAAGAATGCAAATGCAGTGCCCATCAAATTTTGAATTATCAAAAAAAATTATCGGGGCCGATTATGGATAGAATCGATTTGCATCTGACAGTGCCGGCAGTGGATGTGAATAATCTGATGATTGATAAAGAAAAAGCGAGCGGAGAAAAATCAGTGGAAATTAAAAAGAGAATTAATGAAGCCAGAAAAATTCAGAGTGAGAGATTTAAAAATCTAAATCATATTCATAGCAATTCAGATATGAAAAACAGCCATTTAAAAGAGTTTGCCAAATTAAGCGATGAAGCAAATTTACTCCTAAAACAGGCCGTTAATAAATTTGCGTTGTCGGCTAGGTCGTATTTTAGATTAATAAAAGTGGCAAGAACAATTGCTGATTTAGATAAGTCGGAAATAATCAAAGAATTTCATGTGGCAGAAGCACTGCAATATAGAACACGCGAATTAGGGAATTAAACCCTCTGTCCCTACGGGACATCTCCCTTAACAGGGCGACTTATAAAGAAATATTTTATTTATATATGTATAAAACTGAAAATTATAATAAAGGGAAAAATGGGGAAGAGAAAGCTAAAGATTTTTTGCTGAAAAAAGGATTTGGATTGGTGGAAATGAATTATGAAAACAAGATCGGAGAAATAGATTTAATTATGATTGATAAAGATTGGCTGGTGTTTGTGGAAGTTAAATTAAAAGTTGGCGATAGATTTGGAACACCTGAAGAAATGATTAATAAGAGAAAGTTATCGCAAGTGAAAAGAGTAGCAGAAAGTTATCTGGTTTTAGAAAATAAAAAAGTTAAACAATTTAAAAAATACCGAATTGATGGAGTTTGTATTGTGTTAAATGATGATCAAAGCATTAACAAAATTAATCATTATGAAAATATTTATTAAATCAAATTGTCTAAAAATTCTCGTTACGAATTTTTTGTGTCTGGTGAAATGCGTAGCGTTCAAGGCCACAAAAAATTGCAACTTCGGATTTTTTAATTATTTAAATTGCCCTGTCAAGGGAAATACCGGTTTATCCGGAAAGGGTTTTAATTATGAATGAATGGAAAAAGTGGCCGATAAAAATTATTGAGAAAAAAGATTTTCCAAAAGATTTTAAAAAAATCCCCAGCTGTCCGGAAAAATTATATTACCGGGGAAATTGGAGTGAGGAAATTTTTAAAAAAACACTAGCGGTGGTGGGTAGCCGGAATATGAGCCGATATGGAAGAGATGTGATTGAGAAATTTATGCCAGACTTAGTGGCTCAAAAAATAACCATAATTTCGGGATTTATGTATGGAGTTGATAGTGTGGCTCATAAAAATTGCCTTAGTTTGGGAGGAAAAACAATTGCGGTTTTAGGAAGCGGATTAGATGAATTATGCCCAACGGAAAATGATAAATTGTACACAGAAATTTTAGAAAAAGATGGTTTGATAATTTCAGAATATGAACCAGATTTTAAAGCGACAGTATGGAGTTTTCCTCAGCGAAACAGAATTGTGTCCGGATTATCGACAATTGGAGTGCTGATTGTGGAAGCAGGATTAAAATCGGGAAGTTTGATTACGGCCAAATTGGCCTTAAAACAAAAACGGCCAATTTTTGCCATTCCCGGACAAATCGGCTTTAAAACCGCCGAAGGAACTAATTGGCTAATTCAAAGCGGTGGAGCCAAAATGGCAACCTGTGTTGGTGATATTTTAGGAAATTCGAATCATTGTCCGGACCAGCAAAATTTATTTAAAGACTACAGCGATTTGTCGGAATTAGAAAAACAGATTGTGTCAATCTTAGAAAATGAGGCAATGACGATTGATGAATTGTGCCAAAAAATTAAATCACCGGTGAGTGAAATTTCAACTACAATCTCGATGATGCTGATGAGAGATTTAATTGTCCAAGAAAACGATAAAATTTATTTGAGTTAAAAAACAAACCCCTCTGCCCTGCGGGCATCTCCCCTTGACAGGGGCGACTATTATAAATATGCGCCCCAGTTAGTAATAGGAGCGATATTGCCAGCGACAAAATTAATGGCGTAAAGAATTATGGCGGGAAGAATAATTATAAAAATAATTTTCATTGATTTTTTGCTTAAAAATTTAGAAAAAGCCAATAATAAAAATGGGTAAACTGGAGCAATATAACGGCTAATGTCGCGGTGGGCGACAAAAAGAGTAGCCAAAGTGAAAACAGCTGGAAAAATAGTAATAATGTCGAATTTATATTTTTTGAATAAACGATAAATGCCGTAAATTGCGATTAAATAGATATATAAAATGTCTTCGAGCCAAATAGTGTTAATCCAGGATTTGGTGCTGATAAAAACCAAATATGGCAATTTATTTAAATGAAAATTATCGCCACTGTGGAAATAGGCCCAAAAATCCCCTGTCTGAATTCGATATAAATTGAAAATGGCTAAAATAACAATTGGAGTCAAAATAAACCAAAAATATTTTTTAAAGACTGACCAAAAATTCTTGTTTTTAATTAATTCGTAAATGGCAATAATTCCATAGGAAATGAACAAAAGAATCCCCGGAGTTTTGAGACATTGAGCAAAGGCGGCAAAAAAAGCAGCCGGAAAATACTTGCCCTTCTTAAAATAAAAAATGGAAGCGATGATGGTGGCTAAAAACCAGGTTTCCGGAGCCCCAATTTGGCGTAAAATGAAAAATCGGGCTGGAAAGAAAAGAAAAAGAACAGAAAGCCAAAAGGCTCTTTTTTCATTAATAAATAATTTAAAAAATTCAAATAAAATCAAAGATAAAAATATGGATCCAGCGAGAGTGACCAAAAGCATGGCTTTGGGAGTGGAAATGAAATTGGAAACAAAAGTTATCATCATTGGATAGCCAGGCAAATGAGCCGGGTAATATTCCAATGGTTGAGGCAGAGAAAAATTGGGGCCAATGCAGTCTTTGTTGTAACCGCATTTGGAAATGACCATGTAGTTGGGACCGTCATAATTAAAGAAAATAGTTTCCAATGAAACGTTATTAAAGCCGATTTTTCCTGGAATATTAAAATAGAAAATTAGCCAGAAAAAGACGGAAAAAAGAACTGTTAAAGCTATAAGCTTAAATTGAGATTTAAATTTGGTAAAATACATCCTAGATAATTCTACAATAAACTGGCCCCATCGTCTAACGGTTAGGACAGCAGATTCTCATTCTGCTAATCGGAGTTCGATTCTCCGTGGGGTCACCAAAGGAAATTTTGGAAATGTAAAAACATAAGAGAATTATTAAAAAAAGTGCTATTATAAATACATGAAAACAAAAACAAAGAAAACAATCCAAAAAGTTACCAAAGAAGTTACTGTTGCAAAAAAATCACCGGTAAAAAAAGAAGTCGCTAAAAAAGAAATAACCATAAAAAAATTATCCAAAAAAGCAAAAATTTATTTGCTCGCACTTTTAGTCTTATTGGCTTTAATCGGTGGCTGTTTTTATAAATTCGGAATCGTAGCAACTGTAAACGGAAAACCAATTTACAGATTAGCTTATCTTCAAAAATTACAAAAATCTGACACCACTGTTCTTAGTTCAATGGTTCAAGATGCTTTAATCAGCAGTGAAGCTAAAAATAAAGGAATTGTTATTGATCAAAAGGAAATTGATGATTCTTTAGCAACGATTGAAACTCAAATTAAAGCTCAAGGAATGACTTTTGAAGAAGCTTTAAAATCTGAGAATTTAACCAAAGAAGAACTTGAAAGCCAAATTCGCACTCAAAAAATTGCCGAGAAATTAGCATCTCCTAGCGCTGATCCTACACAAGCAGAAGTCGATGCTTACTTAAAAGAAAACAAAGATTATTTGCCAACAGGCAAAACTGCTGATGAATTGCAAACATTAGCTAAACAACAGCTTAAATCTCAAGCAGAAAATACTGCAATCAATACCTGGTTCAATAATTTGAAAGCAGCTGCAAAAATTATTTATAAATAAATAATTTAAAAAATTGATAATAAAAATGCTGGCGATTGCCAGCATTTTTTGTGGATTAAATCTCTCTGCCTTTTTTTATTTTATTCCCATTAATTCAACTTCGAAAATGAGAGTGGCTTTGGCAGGAATTGGACCATAACCGTTTTCACCATAGGCCATTTGATATGGAATGGTTAATTTTCTCTTGCCACCGACTTGCATACCAACAACACCTTTGTCCCAACCTTCAATGACTTGACCAACACCAATTTGAGTTTCAAAAGGCTCGTTTCGATCATAAGAACTATCGAATTTAGTGCCATCTTCGAGAGTGCCAACATAATTTATAGAAACGGTGTCACCGGATTTAACGGCACTACCAGTTCCAATTTTAATATCTTCAATTTTTAATTCAGTAACCATAGATTTACTTATTGTGGGTGTAACTAATAATTTATTTAGATCATTAACCTGATCTTGGGTTGGCGGTTTGGTTTGATTTGATTGACCTGGTTCTTTTGATAATAAAAAATAGGTTCCTATTAAAATAATAATGATTATTGAGGCTGGTATTATTTTTTTCATAATTTATTGATTAATATTTAACTGATCGTAGCAATAATAGATTCCCGGTGAAACCTTAAACTGGTTTTCGGCTTTAACAAAAACGATATTAAAATCGTAATTTTCTCCAAAAGATGGGATAACCTTAATATTTTTATTTTTAAATTCAGAACTAAAATTATCTAATGATTCAATTCCACCACCAACAATTCCTTTTTTGGTATTTCTAATAATTTCTATTTGTTCTTGGGTTAAAATACTGGCAACACTGTGGAACATATAAATTTTATTGTCTTCAGTTTGAAGAACACCAGAGATGCAGGGACCAGCACCATAACTGTAGGCAGTGATATCTTCATTTTTTCTTAATAAAAGACAATCTCCCATTTGAACTTCTTCAGAATCACCGATCATCCGAATTTTTTCGAGCTCATCAAAATTTTTAACCTGACAAACCCTGAGAGATTTTTCTTTTTCTATTTTTGGTTGTATTGATTCTCCACCTTTTTCCATAGTCTAAATTTGAAATTTACCGGATTTGTAGAGAATAATTTCTTTGCCATTTTTAAGAGTGGCAGTGACAGTCCGATCGCCAGTCATAATAATGTCGGTGTGAACCGATGAATCGTTAAAACCTAAATTTTTCCAGTCTTTAGGAGTTAATTTATTCATTTTTTTAGAATAAGTGTCTTTGTAGGATGAACCGAGAGCAATGTGGGAATTTCCAAACGGACCGCCAAAATTTTCATCATAAAGAGTTTCGGCCATAAATTTGGATATTTTAGAGAAGCGCTTGTCAGTTAAAGAAAACTCCCCTATTTTGTCGGAATTTTCAACTTTAATTAATTGCTTTAAAAATTTCTCACCATAACCCGCTTCGGCATCAACAACTAAACCATCTTTAAAGGTTAATTTTATATTTTTAATTAAATTGCCCTGACGATAAAGAGGCTGATCAAAATAAACATAACCATTGGTTTGGCGCCAATCGGGAGAAGTGAAAATTTCAAAACTGGGGATGTTTCGGCCATCACAACCAACCCATTTACGATCTTCTCCAAGACCGATGTTTAAATCGGTGTCTTTGGCTTTGATATTAACTTTAACGATGTCTAATTTATTCAATTTTTGAATAAGACGCTGAGAATCAGTCTGGATTTGGCGCCATTTAGCAACCGGATCAACATCATTTAAATAACAAGCTTTGATAATTTGTTGCCAAGCTTGAGAGAGAGTTAAATTAGCCTCTTTGGCCATGGCTGGAGTGGCATATAAACCAAGAGTCCAGGTTAATTTGCCTTTATTTTCTTTGGCATCGCGCCAGTCTTTGTATGGCTTAAAAACCATATTTCGTTCCATAATTTTTTGAGGATCAATTCCCTCTAATTCATGAAAATTAGTTTCCGCCAAAACCATCAAAAAATGATCAGCCTGCTGAACTCGGCCTTTTAGAAAAGTGGCTGGAAAGAATTTTAATTGATCTTCCGAAGCTAATTCATAAAATTCACGAGACATTTCGTCGGGCAAATATTGGATAATGGCATGAGCACCAGCTTTTAAAACAGATTTCTGAAGAGAGACTAGAAGCGGTTTGGCTGATTCGGGAACCTGAAGAAAAACAACTTCATTTTTTTTAACTCCACGACCACTGTTTAAAGCAAAATTTACCAAAACATCGGCATAATTATCTAGAATTTTCTGAGATGGCTGATACATAATTAAGCTCTGATAATGGCTAAAACTTCATCTCTTTTTTGTTCCATCAAGTCCTCTGTATCAGCTTCAAGATTTAGGCGGAGCAATGGTTCAGTGTTGGATGATCGGATGTTAAAACGCCATTCACCCATTTCAAAAGTCATGCCGTCCATTCTTTCAATTGGAGCAATAACTGCCGGTCCATAAGTATTTTCAATTTTGACTAAAACGGATGGAACATCAGCAACTTTAGAATTTATTTCACCAGAAATGTGGTATTTGGCAAGCATTTCATCGATTATGACATCAAGAGGCTTTTCGGTGTTAGATAAAAAATCGAGAAGATAGGCAAAAGTCACTAAACCGGTGTCGCATAAAAAGAAATCTTTGAAATAATAATGACCAGAAACTTCACCGCCAAAATAAGCGTTTTCAGCTTTCATGCGAGCTTTAATGTGGGTGTGGCCAACACGATTGGCTAATGGAATTCCACCGGCAGCAAGAATGGTTTCAGGGACAACTTTGGAGGCACGAATGTCATAAACAATGCTGCAACCTGGATATTTTTTAATGAAATATTCAGACAAAATAGCAGTCATGAAATCACCAGGAATAAAACGACCTTTTTTATCGATGACAAAGAAACGATCACCATCGGGATCAAACATAATACCTAAATCGCCGCCTTCAGCTGGAATTCGTTTTTGAATTTCAACCCTATTTTCGGCTTGAAGCGGATCACCGCCGTGGTTAGGAAAATTACCGTCGATGTCCCAAAACATTTTGACAAATTCGATGGTTGGAAGTTTTTGTGAAGCTAATTCCAAAAATGGGCCAACCATGCCATTGGCAGTGTCGGCATAAATTTTGAAATTTTTAATTTTGGAAGTATCAATTAGAGATAAAACATAATCAACAAATTCCTGTCGAATATTTTGAGATTCAACAGTTCCCGGAGTGGTAACATCGGCAGGCAGATCATCATTTAAAATATATTCTTTGATTTCTTTAATTCCGGCATCGCCAGACAAAAGTTCAGGAATTTTTTTTACCATTTTAAAACCAGTGTATTCTTTTGGATTATGACTGGCAGTGACAGTAATTCCTGGAAGATCACGGGTTTGGCAAGCGTAATAAAAAGAATCTGTTGAGGCCAAATCAATATCAATTACATTAACTCCAACTTTAGTTAAGCCATCGATTAGGGCTTTTTTCATGGACTCACCAGAAACTCGGCCATCGCGACCGACAATGACTGTCTGAGGAAAATTTAAATATTTGGCAAAACCGCGGCCAATTTTCTCAGCCAATTCTTCATCAGCCTGAGTAGGATAGACAGCACGAATATCGTAAGATTTAAAAATGGAAGTATCGAGATTAATCATAAAATTAAGAATTAATAATTAACAATTAAGCTAAGGATAACATATAAAAAGGAAGGGAATTTTGATAAAATTGGGCATGGATCAAATTAAATATGATGACTTTGCCAAGGTTGAATTTAAAATCGGAGAAATTAAAGAAGCGATTGAAGTTGAAGAATCAGAAAAATTATTGAGACTTCAGGTGGATTTTGGCGAAGAAAAATTGAGAAATGTTTTTTCAGGAATTAAGAAATGGTACAAGCCAGAAGATCTGATCGGCAAAAAAACAGTTTTCATAACTAATATAACTCCAAGAAAAATTATGGGTGAATTATCGGAAGCAATGATATTCGGCGCCGAAGATGAAAGCGGAGAGAATATGAGTGCTTTATTTTTAGATAAAGATTTACCGGTTGGATCAAAAGTTTTTTAATATGAAAATTGTTGACGAAATAAAGAAAATAATTATTGAAAGCTGTAGAGATTTAAAATTGCCCGTAATTGAGGAAGAAATTAAAATTGAACATCCGGCTGATGTTAGTTTTGGAGATTATTCAACAAATATTGCCATGATTTTGGGAAAACAGGCAAAAATTAATCCTAAAGAATTGGCTCAGCAAATTACAAATAGTATCGACACTGATGAGATTGTAGAAAAAGTTGGAGTGGCTGGACCTGGATTTATTAATTTTTATTTAAAACCGGAATTTTTAATTAAAGAAGCAGAACAAATTAATTACGAAAATATTTTTGAAAATGAGTTAAGAGAAATTGGAAAAGGTAAAACAATGGTGATTGATTATTCAGCACCAAATATTGCCAAGCCTTTTGGAATTGGACATTTGCGATCGACTGACATTGGACAGGGAATTTATAATATCTACAAAATTTTAGGCTGGAATTGCATTGGTGATAATCATATTGGCGACTGGGGAACTCAGTTTGGAAAATTGATTGTGGCAATTAAAAAATGGAATGAAAAAGATTTGAATGAGTTAACGATCGAAGATTTGGAAAGGTTGTATGTGAAATTTCATAAGGAAGCAGAAACTGATGAAAAATTAGTTGATGAAGGCCGAGAATGGTTTACAAAATTAGAAAAAGGAGACAAAGAGGCCAGAGAAATTTGGCAAAAATGTATCGATATTTCCATGGTTGAATTTGATAAAGTTTACCGATTGTTAGGAGTAAAAATTGATTTTATCCATGGTGAATCTTTTTATGAAAATGATTTAGAAAAAATAACCAAAGAAATTAAAGGTAGAGGTCTTAGCAAAAAAAGCGAAGGAGCAGAAATAATTGAATTTGAAAATATGCCTCCAGCAATGCTGCAAAAATCAAACGGCACGACCACTTATTTCACCCGTGATATGGCGGCAATTAAATATAGATTAGAAAATTGGAAACCAAATTTGATAATTTATGAAGTTGGAGTGGATCAAGAATTACATTTTAAACAATTATTTAAAGTGGCTGAAATGATGAACTGGATGCCTAGTGAAGGAATGGTTCATGTGGCTCATGGTTTAATCCGCTGGCCAACAGGCAAGTTTTCAACCCGAAAAGGCGACACAATCCATTTATCTGATGTAATTGATAAAGCGATGGAAAAAGCTAAAGAAGTGGCAGATAAAAGCACAGTGGCAAAAGATTTAACTAATGATGAAAAACTGGAAATGATTGAATCGGTGGCAATTGGAGCAATTAAATTTAATGATTTATCCAGCGACCCGAGAAAAGATGTTATTTTTGACTGGGATAAAATCATGAGTTTAGATGGTGATTCTGGTCCATATTTGCAATACACCTATGCTAGATGTAAAAGTGTTTTAACTAAAACTAAAATTAAAGAACAAAAAAATATCAACGAAATTCCGGAAAATATTAATGATGATGAAATGGCCTTAATTAAGGAATTTTATAGATTTGAAGAAAAAATTATGGAAGCATCGACACGATTCTCCCCTGCTGTAATTGCTGAATATTTACTGAGTGTGGCTAGGAAATATAATGAATTTTATGCAAAAAATAGAATTATTGACCAAAAAGAAGAAACCTTTAGGGTATTTTTAACTAGAACTACCACTAGTATTTTACATATTGGTTTAGGTTTGCTGGGAATAAAGACAATAGAAAAAATGTGATGTTATAATGCATTTATGGCAAAAGAAAATGTAACTGAAAATTCAGGTATTGATGTTGGAAAATTAAGATGTTGTTTTGAAGGTTCTTTTTACCCTAACGGTGAATTGGAAATAGAAAAAAGAAGATTGCAAACAAATCCGGATCAAATCCAAGTGAAAAAAGAATCTGATAGTGAAAGATTTTCTAGAGAACTTGCAAAAATGATAAAAGAACATGATGATTTTTATTAGATAAAAATTTATCATATTTACTTTTTATAGGACAAAATGTTATTGTGGGTTATATGAGTAAAGAAGTAAAAAGTAATGCAGAATTTTTACTTAATAATTCAAACGAATACGAAAAAAGAGCAGAGGAAAATAGAAAAATTTTTGAGGATGCAAATTTAGCTAAAGTTTTAAATCAAATCGTGATCCAGGAGCTTTTTAATAAACATATGTTTGTTGTTTGGGGAGAAAGCAATTTAAATCTCAAATTAAAGGTGCCTTTTGATCGAGCATCAAAACCATTTAGTCTTTCGGAGGATGAATTGCAAAGAGCTGAATCCGAAAGTTTGACTGTTTTTGAAGCATTTTTATCAAAAAATAATGAAATTATCATCGCAAACGATTGGTATGGAAAATCAGAGCTGGAAGGTGGAGACGGCAGAAAAGAGATATTAGATTATATACACCAAAATACAAATGGAGTATTAAAAGAAGAAAACCCTGATTGCACCAGAAAAACAATAGATACTGAAATTACTGAAGATAATAAAGGATCTGCAAAAAATAAATCAAGAAGATTTAATTTATTTAAAACTCTTTCCGACTAATTTCCAACCTAAAAGATATATTATGTTATAATAAGCCTCGCACTTTTATAAAATAATTATTGTGATGCTATAGCTGCATCAAGAAAGGATGTTTATTATGTCTAAGTTAAAAATGTTTGAAAATGGATCTTGCTATCTGAGAGGAGGATTTTTAACCAAAAATAAAGAAGTAACTGTTTTCACTGATAGTGATACTGGAGAAACTGTCTATCTGACTGTTAACGGATTATTGATAACTCAAGCTGATCTTTTGGAAATATCTGGAGAAAACCGGGTGGTTTCATTCAAAATCGGAAATGATTTATTCCTACTAATTGAAGACGGCAGAATGATCCTGTTAAGTGAAAAAGAAGAAAACATGATAATCGATAAAAAAATAAAGGAAGGTAAAATTATCTCCTTTATCATGAGAACTAGAAATAAAACCAAATAATTTTTTATAAACGCGATTAAGCGACCCGTAATTTAACTTTTTATAAGTTTAACAATTACGGGTTTTCTTTTGGAAAAATTTATCTAAAAATCTTTTTATAGATTTCGGAATAATGAGAAACTGGAATAAATTTAATGTCTTTTTTAACTTCCTTAGGAATTTCAACCAAAGTTTTTTCATTGTCTTTGGGGATAAAAATAGTCTTTAATCCAGCACGATGGGCTGCAATAGATTTTTCCTTAAGACCGCCAATTTCCAATATATTTCCACGAAGGGTAATCTCCCCTGTCATGCCAATATCACGAGGAACGGCAACTTTTTTGAGAGCTGAAATTAAAGCAGTGGTGATGGCTCCACCAGCTGATGGACCATCTTTTGGAGTGGCTCCTTCTGGAACGTGGATATGAATATCAATTTTATGAAAATCTTGCTTGATTCCAAACTCTTTGGCTTGGCTGCGAATGAAGGAAAGAGCGGCCTGGCATGATTCTTTCATAACTGAACCGAGTTTGCCGGTTAAAATTAATTGGCCTTTACCAGGCATAACGTTAACTTCGATAAACAAAATTTCACCGCCGACAGAAGTCCAGGCTAAACCAGTGGAAAGACCGACTTCATCTTTTTTGCCTTTTAAAGTTGAACTGAACCTAATTGGGCCTAAAAACTTTTTTATAGTGGGCAAATCATTTAAATCAACTTTATCAACATGGCTAACAATTATTTTTTTAGCAACTTTTCGGAAAAGACTGGCAAAAGTTCTTTCCAGTCCGCGGACACCAGCTTCTCGGGTGTATTTATCAATAATATATTTAATTGTTTCATCCTTAATTTCGGCAATATTGCTTTCTTTTAAACCATTGGCACCCAATTCTTTTTTGATCAAATAATTTTTAGCAATGTGGAATTTTTCGTCTTGAGTGTAGCCGGAAAAATTAATAATTTCCAAACGATCGCGAAGAGGACCAGGAATTGTGGAAATATCATTACCGGTTAAAATGAAAAATACTTTGGATAAATCCAATGGAAAATCTAAATAATGATCACTGAATTCATAATTCTGTTCAGGATCGAGAGTTTCCAAAAGAGCAGCAGATGGATCGCCGCGATAATCGGCACCGATTTTATCAATTTCATCCAGCATAAAGACTGGGTTCATAGATTTAGCATCTTTGAGACCTTTGACAATACGGCCGGGCATGGCACCAACATAAGTTCTTCTGTGACCACGAATTTCAGCCTCATCACGAATGCCCCCAAGAGAAGCACGGACAAAACTTTTACCCATGGCTTTAGCGATAGATTTTCCTAAAGAAGTTTTACCGACGCCTGGAGGGCCGATGAAACATAAAATATTAGCAGTAGGAGAAAATTCTTCACCTTTCTTTTTGCTTTTACTTTTTAAATTTAAAACGGCTAAATATTCCAAAATTCTTTCTTTAACATCTTTAATGCCGTAATGGTCCTGATCAAGAATTTTTGAAGCCTTAGACAGACTAATATTGGATTTATTATATTTTCCCCATGGCAATTCGACGACAGTTTCCAAATAAGTACGAATATAGCTTGATTCTGGAGCCATAGAGCCCATTTCGATGAGACGGTCTAATTCTTTGGCTAATTTTTTTCTAATTTCTGGTGGAATGTTTTTATCTTTAATTTTCTTTTCCAAATCGGAAAATTCACCGCCACTGTTTTCACCTAAGCGTTTTAATTCTTTTTCAATTTGGCGTTTTCTTTCTTCTAAAACATTTCTTTTAACACCAGTGTTGAATTTTTCCTGAGTTTTTTCTTCAATAGATCTTTCCAATTCAGCGACTTTCATTTCCTGAACTAAATATTCAGTGGCAGCTTTTAATCGCTGGCTGACAATTAGAGTTTCTAATAATACCTGTTTTTCGGGTATTTTTGCTTCAACAGAGAAACAAACCTGATCGGCTAAATCACTGCTGGAAACCCCAGTAGAGAGCTGCATCATGGCAGGAAGATCAAATTGGCGACCCATGGCAAAAGCTTTTTTTAATTGACCCAACAAAGCTTCGGCAGATTGCTGAATTTCAGCAGCTGGCTCTGGAACGATCGGAAGATCAACATATTCGACCATAAAAAATGGATCAGTCTGAATTAAATTTAAAATGTTGACACGAGAAACTCCTTTAACAATAGCATGAAGACTGCCATCGCTTTGAAGAATGTGCTCAATTTTGGCTAAAACACCAACATTATAAAGATCTGAATATTCTGGTTTTTCGGTGTGGGAGTTTTTTTGAGCAGTGATAATAACTAATTTATTAGTATTGTCGTAGGCATGAAGCAAAGAATTCATTGATTCTTTACGACCAAAAAAAAGTGAGGTTTCCACTGATGGGAACAAAACAATGTTGCGGAGAGGGATTAAAGGTAAAACCTTTCTTAAAGGTTGTGGAGCCGGAATTGGATTTTGATTAGTATTGTCTGGCATATTTAGCAGAATATCATTTTGATTGCTAAGTGTCAAATGATTTTTAAATAGTCTTTTTATTTTACCTGGATATTTTGGTTTTGAAATGGGGAAAAGAGACGTAGATTATGTGTAGTTTTAAGCTACGTCTCTTTTACCATAAACTTAATTTTGATTTTTGAGCAATTCATTGATCGTTATTTGTTTCTCGATATTTAATTTAGCTAAGGCTGCAAGTGGATTTAATTGGGACTCATTCAGTTGGAAACAACCAAGAATGTGCGGTTTAATATTGTTACCTTCATAATAAAAGGTTACATAATAATGGACTTCACGATACAAAAATGCTGCAATATTTCCTCCTTTAAAATGAAAATCACTAATTTCTTCTTCAAATGATTGATTTAATAATTCCTCTATTTCTTTTCGTTCGTTTTCATTTAATAAAAAATGTTCCATTTTTTTGCTTCCTTTCTGGTTCTAACATATTTAAGTTTATGGGTTTTTAAGGATCTGGCTTTGGTTTATAGAAATCGCGATGATTTTTAAAACGTGACTTATTGTAATAAATATAATCAAAAAGTCAATTTTAATCTAAAATTTGGTAGAATATGACGAATGAGAAAGATAATTGAAGAAAAAATAAAATTTGGCCGAGTGGTGATTTTAGGGCGACCTAATACTGGAAAGTCTACCCTGCTTAATGCTTTGATGAGCCAAAAAGTGGCAATCACTTCTCCAATGGCTCAAACAACCAGAAAAAATGCCAGAGTAGTCCTTAGCACCGAAAGAGGAAAAATTATTTTTTCTGACACTCCAGGAATTATTAATAAAGTGTCTGATTTGGTGGGAAAACGTGTTAATACTGAAGCTCCAAAAGAAGTTGGCCGAGCTGATGTAATTTTGTGTGTGTTTGATATTTCCCGACCGAAAAATGAGGAAGAAAATAAAGTGATCGGTTTGGTGAGAAAATCAAAAGCGAAAAAGATTTTAGTTTATAACAAAATTGATGCAGCAATTGGATCGAAAGATCATTTGGCTGAATATAATTATTTGGAAGATGAGTTTGATAAAGTGATTTCGGTAAGCGCCATTAAGGAAAAAAATATTAAAGGATTGATTAACCTGATTTTCGAATTACTCCCAGAAGAAGATACTAACTCGACTGAAGATAATATAGATGTTATGGAATCTAAGGGTAAACCTGTAATTAGCCTAAATTCAAAAGAATATGTGGCTGAAATTATTCGGGAAAAGGCCTACCTATTTTTGAGAAAAGAGCTCCCTTATTCAGTTAATGTGGAAGTAGATGAAATAACTGATAAGAAAAAATTAATTTTAATTAAAGCGAGACTTCTAACCAATGCTGATCGTTATAAAAAAATGATTATTGGTACTGGCGGAAAGAAAATTAAAGAAATTGGATACAACGCAAGAAAAGAATTGGAATTAATGTCGAGCCGAAAAGTTTTCTTGGAATTGACCGTTGAAATAGATAGACACTGGGCAGAAAGAGATATTGAAAGATAATTACTTAATATTTTTAGTAATTAAATCGTTGAGCTTTTTAATACTTTCGGTGTCGATAATAGATGTGACGACTTGAGCTTTAACTGTTTTTTGAATTTTGGTAATTTCTTTTGGTTCAAGTGTGTCTGATTTGGTTAAGACAATTATTTCCGGTTTTTTGGCTAAAGCAGAGCTGTAATTGACCAATTCCTGACGAATGGTCTGATAATCCTTGAGAGGATCGGCAGAATCAGCAGCAATACAATGAATTAAAAGACTGGTTCTTTCAACGTGTTTTAAAAATTTATCGCCTAAACCTTTGCCGGTGGCAGCACCTTCAATTAGTCCTGGAATATCGGCAATAATTAAACCATTCTTCATGACACCCAAATTTGGTTCGAGAGTGGTGAAAGAATAATTAGCAACTCGAGCATTGGCAGAAGTAAGCTCATTTAAAAGACTGGTTTTGCCGGCATTTGGCAAACCAATTAAACCGATTTGAGCGATTAATTTTAATTGCAAAAATAATTGTTTAGTCTGAGTTTTGAAACCCAGCTCTTTTTCCATTGGAGTCTGATTAGTGGATGATTTGAAACAAACATTACCGCGACCACCACTGCCACCTCTGGCCATTAAAACTTTTTGACCAATTTCAGTTAATTCAACAGAAGTACCATTGTCATAAGTGGCAAGAGTACCAACTGGAACTTCGATCGTTAAATCTTCACCATTATGGCCGGTACAATTATTATGACCGCCCTGTTCACCTCTTCCGGCAGAATAAACCTTAGCATGACGAAATTGATTTAATTTAGTGATGTCGGAAACTGCAACAAAAAAAACAGAACCACCATCGCCACCAATGCCGCCATCTGGACCACCTTTGGGACGAAAAGCATCATTATAAAAATGAGCAGCACCGTCACCGCCGTCTCCAGCTTTAATTGTAATTCTGACTTCATCGATTAACATGTGTGTATTATAACGAATTTAAAGCTCCCTGTCTCACTTTATTAATTAAATCCCCATAAGAAAGGGAGAAATTAATTTTTATTATTATTTTATGGCCAGCTGACCGCAAGCAGCGGCAAAATTTTGACCAAAGGAGCGACGAAGCGAATATTCAACCCTAGCCTGATCCAAATAAGCTAAAAACTTTTTTTGCTGATCATTAGTGGCGGGAGTCATACCACCTTCAACAGGATTTAAAGGAATTAAATTTAAAAAGAAAAGACGATTGGAATGAATAAAATTTGCCAATAATTCGGCATCTTTTTGACTGGTATTGATATCCATCATGGCATATTCGAAAAATAATTGACGATTGGTTTTGCCGACGTAATAATTGCAGGCGTTTTTAAGCTCGGCTAAAGAATATTTTTTAGCAATCGGCATGATTGACTCGCGAATTTTTTGGTCGACTGAGTGAAGGGAAACAGCTAAATTAATCTGAGTGTCCAGATCGGCAAATTCTTTAATTTTGTCGACAACACCTGAGGTGGAGATACTAATTTTTCTGGCGCCAATGTTTAATCCTTCCTTACTATTAATAATATTGATGGCGGTCAATACGTTATCCCAGTTTAAAAATGGTTCACCCATGCCCATAAAAACAATTCGGCCAATATATTTTGGATAAATTTTTTGATTCCAATATAAAATCTGATCAACAATTTCTTCGGGGGTGAGATTTCTTTTGAAACCCATCTGGCCAGTGGCGCAAAAACTGCAACCAAGGGAACAGCCCACCTGACTGGAAACACAGGCGGTTAGCCATTCCTCATAATTCATAAAAACTGATTCAATTTTTTGACCATCAACAAGCTCCAATAAGGCTTTTTGAGTGGATTCATCGCCGACAAGTTTTTCCTCGGTGACTGATAATAAAGTTAAAGATTCGGATATTTTTTGGCGAAGATCGAGAGAAAGATCGGTCATCTGATCGAAATTCAAATAACGACCGGAATAATAGTTTTTAACTATCTGACGATACCTGAAAGGTGGAAGGTTGAGCGAATCTAATGTTTCTTTTAATTTAGTTAAATCCATTTATTATGCCTTATTTACGGCATTAACGTAATCTTCTTTTTGTTTAAAACCAATAAAGGTTTCGATAATTTGGCCTTTATTGAAAAGAAGGACGGTAGGAATGGCAGAAACGTTATATTGAGCGGCTAATTCTGATTCTTCGTCAACGTTGATTTTAACAATTTTAACTTTTGAGGCTAATTCAGTACCGATTTCTTCGATGACTGGGCCAAGCATTTGGCAAGGACCACACCAAGGAGCCCAAAAATCGACAAGAACTTTGCCGTCAAAATCTAAAACTTCGGATTTAAAATTTTCTTTGTTTGCGTTGATCATAGTTGATTATAAACTATTTTGTTTTAACTAGTTTAGCAGTGTAAATAATTTGACGAAGGACACCATCTGGACCTTCAATCTGATTAGTACCGGAAAGAGTGACATATTGAGCCAAATAGTCTGACATGGCAGTTTTTAATTCTTTAACCTGAATCTGAGCATCTTTCATTTTTTCAACCACCTGAGCAGCTTCAGGACGAACCATAACTTTTTGTTTGGCGATGGTTTTAAGCTTAGCTTGTTTTTTGGCTTCCTGAGCGACTTCCTGATATTCGATGTCGCTGTCTAGGATGGAATCGAGCTGGGATTTTTGTTCCTGAAATTCCTTTTGAAGAACATCAAATCGAGCAGTCGAAGAATTGATGAGATTCTCTATATTTAATAAATTTGCAACTTGGTTTGGATCTTGATTTTCGTTTGGCATACCGTTTAACTTTATCAAGATTGAAAGTCGGCTTCAAGCTCCAAAAGGTCTTTAATTGAATTTAGTCTGACTAATTTTGATCTTAATTCTTTAGCATTTACCAAACCTGAGGCATAAAATAAAAAGTTTTTACGGAGACTATCAAAACGACGGTGAGGAAAAACTTCGGCAAAAAATTGAGCATGAAGAAGCATGGCCGAAAAACGCTCTTTTGGAGAAGCAATATAGTCTTTAAAACACCAAGGGTTACCGCAAGCAGCCCGACCAATTAAAACACCGTTAACGCCGTATTTTTGGCAAAATTCTATTCCCTGAGATTTTGATTGAATGTCGCCATTGCCAAAAATTTTAGTTTTAGTACCTTTGGCCAATTCAACCACTTTTTGAATTTCGGACCAATCGGCAGTGCCGGCATAGCCTTGTTTAAGGGTTCGACCGTGAATGGTTAAAAAATCTAAATCTTGGGCTAATAGAATTGGCGCCCAATTTTCAATGATGGATTCAGAAATGCCGAGGCGAGTTTTGACGGAGATGGTTGGACGAAACCCCTCTCCGCCGGAGGCGGATTCTCCCCTTGAAGAAGGGGAGACTTTAATATTTGAATATTTTTGATTGCGTTTAATTACATCTAAAGTTTTTTGATTAAGACCGAGATCAGTAATTTTGATTTTGCGGGAGAACCAATCATTAATCCCCTGTCTGGTTTTTTTTATAATTTCGACAGCCAATTCCGGTTTACCGATAAGAGCAGCACCGCTTCCATTTTGAGTAACGGTCTTGGCGGGACAGCCCATGTTGATATCGACACCGTTAAAACCTAATTCACACAAAATAATGGCTGATTTATAGAAACTTTCCGGACTTTTACCAAATAATTGGCCGATAATCGGGCGTTCTTTTGCAGAAAATAAAAGAGTGTCATACAATTTAACACCGCCGTGACTGATGCCTTCAGCACTGACAAACTCAGTGAACATTAGATTTGGCTTAACAATTTCGGTTTGAAGAAGACGAAAAGCTTCGTCAGTAATACCATCCATTGGAGCTAGGGCAATGATTTGAGATTTATTTAAAAAATTCATAATATTAAAACCCTCCTGTCCTGCGGACATCCTCCCTTGACAGGGCGGTTTTTATTTTTTTTTGGATTTGAAAGCAAATTTTGCCCCAACCTTAGAATGAAAATTACGCTGTTTAAAAACAGTTGAGCGAACATGAAGTTCAGAACTGGCTTTGTATTCTGGTTTTTGACCAGGTTTAGCACGGAATTTCTTTTTTTTATTAAGAGTTGATTCAGAAATATATTTAGGAACGTATTCACTAGAGGTGTTGCGATTTAAAGATTTTCCAACAGAACTAAAAACAGGTTTGCCACCTTTGTAAGATCGAGGCTTGGCTTTTTCACCGAAAGCTGGGGAAAATTTTGGAGCTGAACGATCGGAAAATGGTCGGCGCTCGGCAGGTTTTTGACGATTATCGAAAGATCTTTTTTGCTCTTGATAATCAGAAACATCACTGTCGGGATGAGGCAAAAACGGTTGGGCTTGACGACGATTTGGATGTTTTTCCAAAGATTCTTCATGACGGGCACGACCTTCTTCGGTTAAAAATGGGTCGGCTTCGGCATAATCGACAATTATGGTTCGGTCGCCAATAAGATAATTATGATATTTTTCTTTGGCATTAATAGCATCGTCGAGGTTTTCAAATTCAACGAAACCAAGACCGCGACTTTTTCCCCATTGGTTGTGCATGATGCGAACAGAAATAATTTTACCTTCGGCTACAAAAAGCGAAAGTAGTTCCCCTTCAGTGAAGCGATAAGGTAAACTGCCGATGAATAGGCGTTTTGAGACAGGTTTGTTTGATGGCATAAGTACTTATATTATACCTGTTATAATTAAATTATGATTAGGTACGAAAGATTAGTGATGGGAGTACTGTCTACAAACTGTTATTTGGTGTGGGACGAAGATACAAAAGAGTGCGTAGTAATAGATCCAGCCGACGACGGAGTGAGTATCAGCGAAGAGATAAATAGCCGAAAATTGAAAGTGAAATATATCTTTTTAACGCACGGACATTTGGATCATTGCATGGGAGCATTGGATTTGAAATTAATTTACAATGTTGATTTTGGCTGCAGCAGTGAGGATAAATTCATTTTGGACAGACAAGATGAAACCGCTAAATATTTTTTTAAAGAAAAAAATCCGCCACCAAATTTTGTAAAAATAGACATTGATTTGGACAAATTAAAAAGCTTTAAATTGGGCGACGAGGTTTTTGAAATTATAAAAACTCCAGGCCACACTCCGGGATGTGTCTGTTTTTATTGGAAACCTACCCAACCCTCCCTTGAAAAAGGAGGGCTTCTATTCTCTGGTGATACACTATTTGCCGGACTTAGGGGAAGAACTGATTTTAAATATGGGTCGACGCCAAAAATATTTGAGAGTTTAAAAAAACTGATGAAATTAGACAAGAAAACTTTAGTCTTATCGGGACATGGAGAGGAAACGACAATTGGAAAGGAATCTAAGCGTTATTCCTAAGATTTTCAATAGTTTCTTCAAAGTTTTTGATGTGATCCTGTTTAATACTTTCCAAAAGCTCGATTAAAAGACCATTAATATAAGTTTCAAGGGTCTTAGATTGCTCTGGGTTTAATTTTAGATCTTTGGTTAATTCTTCAATGGTTTGCATTGGCATATTTATATCATTTATTAGCTAAAATTCAAAATTATCCAATAAAATTGTTATAATAAAGGCGTTTTAGATAATGCTCCATCGTCTAATGGTAGGACAATCGGCTCTGAACCGGTTAATTGTGGTTCGAATCCATGTGGAGCAACAAACCAGTTATTTTTAATCTGAGGTAAAATGACTTATGAAAATAATTAATACAAAAATTGATGGAGATATTTCTATTACAGAAGACACTGATTTTTTGGGGTTAACCACTGGAGACATGATCGCAGAAGGACAAATAACTTTAAATGTTCGCGGTTTAGTAAGTAAAAATTTGATTATTAAAGAAAAAGCAATCGTTAACGTTTATGGAATAATTAATGGGAATATATTAAATGAAGGAAAAGTAAATATTTTTGGAATAATAAATGGAAGGGTTGTTAATAATAATGGACAAGTGTTTGTTGATGAAAAAGCTATTGTTAAAGGTTAGAGTAAATCTTTTTTGGCTGAGGCAATTATTTTACGAATAAAATCGTTTTTAGACTCGGTATATTTTGGTCTGTTACCAGCAACTTCTTTAAATAATTTATATTTCAAATCAATGTATTCTTGTCTTTCTTTTGGATGATTTCTTAAATAATCACGAAATAAAATTGTATTTAAATACTCATCACTGTTTTCTATAGCTAAATGTAAATGAATGTCGCCAAAATCACTTTCTTTAATTCCAGAGGAAGACATAAAAGTTCGACCATTTAGTTTTACACTATCAACGGCTAAAAAATAGCCATTTTTTTGAAGTGATTTAACAGTTGATTCAATGTCATTTTGGTTTTCAAATATCAGTAATATATCGATGATGCCTTTTCCATCAACTCCTTCGATGGCAGTGCTGCCAATGTGTTCAATTAAACAAACATCTCCTAATATACTTTTTATTTTTTTCTTTTCTTTTTCAAACAAGGAAGGAAAAATTTCACTGTATTTATATATATTAAGCACAATAAATTATATCAAACGATTTTTTTGACTTTTTAATGGTTTAGCGTTATTATACTGACCAGTCAGTTTATTACCATATGAAAGAAGAATTAAAGCGAATTTTCAAGTCAAAAATGCTAATCGCCACTTTTGTGGGGGTTGTCATGTTGCCGTTGATTTACGGAGGTCTTTACTTGGCCGCTTTTTGGGATCCGTATGGCAAAATGGAAAATTTACCGGTGGCTATTGTTAATGAAGATCAATGTGCCAAAAAATCGGATAAAAATGATAAAAAAGAATACTGTTTTGGACAGGAATTGGTGGATAAATTAAAAGAAGATAAGGCCATGAATTGGCAATTTGTAGATGAAACAACCGCCACAGATGGATTGAGAAATAAAAAATATTACACCATGGCGACAATTCCGAAAGATTTTTCGGAAAATATATTGTCTGTCGATACTGATAACCCTCAACAAGCCCAAATTGAATTTAAATCAAGACAGGCTTCAAGTTTTATGGCATCGAAATTTACTGATACTGCTTTCTTAAAAATCAAAGACTCATTAAATAAGAAAATTTCTAAGGAATATTTTGATAATATTTTTTCGGAAACTCGAAACTCTGTTCAGAATTTAAAAACAGCAGCTGATGGGGCCTCTGATTTAACCGATGGATTGTTGGACGCTAAAAATGGAAGCAATGATTTGTATGATGGAATTGATAAAGCCAACAGCGGTGCATTTGATTTAAAAAATGGATTAATTACTTTACACAACGGATCGGAAACATTGGCCACTGGCGCAAGCACAGCAATTACAGGAACAAATAATTTATTGGCCGGAGCAAATACATTAAATTCTGGACTATTAAATTTATCGGCCGGAATTAATGATGCTGCCACTAGTAGTGCAAAATTAAGCGCTGGACAATCTGCTGTGATTCAATATTTAAATGCGTATTTGGCAAAAAATCCAGATGCAGCGACATCACCAGAATTTATGACAGCATTGGGATATGCCACTAACGTCAACAGCGGAATTACCCAACTTAAGGCAGGATTAGATACCGCCAATACTGGAACCCAACAATTGACAATAGGAAGCACAACTTTAAAACAAGGGTTATCTTCATTATCAGTGGGAGTAAGCAATATTGCCACTGGAAGTGCAACTTTAAGAAACGGATTATCAACAGCAATTAATGGCGGAACTACTTTAGTGGATGGATTGGCGACTATTAAAGATGGCCAAAAAGATTTAGGCGATGGATTGGTTGATGCTTATGATGGATCAAAAGAATTAAGCGATAAATTAAATGAATCGGTCAATAAAAATATCAGCAAAACAGATGAAAATAAAAACGCCATTCAAGCTGAAGTAATGTCGGCACCAGTTGATGTTCATGATATTTCAATTGATATTGTGAATAATAACGGCACTGGGTTTGCCCCTTATTTCATTCCATTAGCTTTATGGGTGGGAGGTATGGCGATTTTCTTTTTAATAGAACTAACTTTTGGAAAGAGAAATATTGTTAAAGAATTTTTATCTAAATTTTCAATATCATTATTAATATCTTCAATTCAGGCTTTAACTTTGGATTTGGTATTAATTAAATTTATTGGGTTAAAAGTAAATTATTTATGGCAATTTATGGGATTTAATATGCTGGTGGCTGGATGTTTTACTTTAATCCAGATGTTTTTAACTTTGGCTTTTGGAATGCCGGGAAAATTTATCGGAATTGTTTTGTTAATGTTGCAATTAACCAGTAACGGCGGAAGCTACCCTATTGAAACAGCCCCAGATTTCTTTCAAAAAGTCAGCTCATATTTGCCAATGACATATGCTGTTGCCGGATTAAGAGAATTAGTTTCTGGAGATAATTTAACATTGGTGATGACTGACAGTAAAATGCTTTTGACAATTTCTTTAGTATTATTACTTTTGATTTTTGCCTATTTAATAGTTAAAATTAAGAAACCATGGGCTTACTTAAAAACAAAAAAAAAGAAATAATCTTGGCGGCAATTTCTGAATTTGCCAAAGACGGATTTGAAAAAGCCTCAATTGATGCAATTGCATTGAGAGCTAAAGTGGCCAAAGGAACAGTTTTTTATCATTTTAAATCTAAAAATGATTTATTTGAAGAAATTGTGGCCGAAGGACAGGAAAGACTAGAGACAATTATTGAAAAAAAAATAGAACCTCTAAAAAGCGAAAAAAAGAAAATTGAAAAAATGATTGAAATAGAGGTTGATTATATTCATAAATATCGAGATTTATTTTCTGTGTATTTGGTTGATACGATTAAAAAAATGGTCTCATTTAAAACTATTGAAGGAGTTTTAAATAATGGAATTAAAAACGGGGAGTTTAGAAAAGATTTGAATGTTAACACTGTTTCTGTGGCTTTATTTTGGATGACAGCAATGACCTGTTTAAATTCAAAAGATATTAAAGCAGAGGAAATTAAAGACTTGGTTTTAAAAGGAATTTTGAATTAAATTTATTTATATCTCAAAGCATCCAACGGATTTAATTTGGCAGCTTTTTTGGATGGGAAATAACCACCCATCAATCCCACAAAACTTGACACAGTCATAATAAAGAAAAGAAACCAAGTTGGATAAGAAAATAAACTAAGAACATCCCCTCCTAATCTTTTAGAGATTATATTTACGATAAATTGAACTAATTGACTGGAAGCGATTCCTAATCCAATCCCCATAACTCCGCCTAAAAATCCAATCATTAACGATTCACCTAAAAATAGCCACATAATATCTTTAGGAGCAGCTCCGATGGCTCTCATAATACCAATTTCATTGGTCCTTTCCAAAATAGAAATGGTCATAGTGTTAACTAAGCCAATAGCCGAAACCAATAAAGCCACTGTTCCAAAAATACCTAAGATAACTTTGATTATGGTAAAAACTTTATTAGTTTGATCAACAGTATCTGAAAGAGCTGAGACCAAAAATCCCATTGATAATAAAGTATTTCTAGTGCTGTTTAAATTAGCCTGAGCATTAACTTTTATTTTGATTGAATTGTAATTAGTAATTGGTAAGGCGGTGATATCGCTATTTTTTATATAAATCTGTCCTTGAGTGTCACTATCATCGACTAAACCAATTATTTCAAATTCATCATCTAAATTATAAGATTTTAATTCTGTTCCACTTTCACCTGCCGGATCGGTTAAATAGGCCGTCATCTTAATTTTTTTGCCAATTATGTCGGTGTTATTTAAATTAAATAAATTAGCAATAGCACTATTCACAATTATTTTATTTTTATCATCGGTAAAATTCTTACCGGTTTTAACCGTAGTGCCTTCAAGTGTTAAATAATCCATATCGATGGTATTTATGGTTGTTTCTGACGTTAAACCATCAAGAGTAATGTTGCCAGGAAACTGTCCATGAGGACTAATTTTGGTCACATTGGGAACTTGAGATATTTTATTTATAGTGTCCTGATTTAATTTAATTAATTCTGAATCGGATGACATAATATCCAAAGTTAAAAGTGAATCTTCGGTAGTAATTTTCTCCAATAAACTTGCCTGCAAACCATAACCAAAAGAGACTAAAAATAAAACAGCGGCAATAGCAACCGAGACACCCAAAACAGTAAAAAATATTCTAGATTTTCTGCTTCTAAAACTTTGAACGCTGATGGAAAGTAAGTCTTTAATTTTCATTTTCTCTAAATTTTTTATTAAACATTACAAGTTTTATTTCTCGACATATTTTTTTAATAGTTCTTTTATTAATTCCCAATCCTCCATTTTTCCAAGGCATTAATATTTTTTTATCGAATTTTTCATCAGTTAATTTGAAAGCGAGTCTATCCGTTAACAATTCTTCGAAACGACATATTTCGTCATAATTTAAATCGAGATCGTATTTGTCACATAAATAAGATTTAATTTTTTTAACCCGTTTTTCAACAATATTTTCTTCTTTAGTGTCTTTTTCAATTATTTTTACATTTTGAACCAACTGACCAATCTGCTCGCCGATTTTTCTGGCAGTCGGCTTATAAAGATCAAAACCACCTTTTTCAGCTGGCTTATCAAATTCATCGATTAATTGCTGTTTGGTAATATTGCCTTTAATGTATTTACAAATAACTGCTTCCATCTGCTGTTGAGTGTCGATGGAATAATCGGAAATGACATGATTTAAAATTAATTTTGCTTCAATTTCGCTATTATTTAAGTAAGGGTAAGCCTTTGATATCATATCGGCCTCGGATTCATTAATTTGTCCTGGACTTTTTTTATTAATAACAACTTTTTCGATTTGACCATCTACCATATAAAAAATACGATCGGAAAATCTCAAGTCTTTTGGATTATGAGAAACATGGATAATTGTTTTCTTTTCGTTTGTATGGATCTGATCAATTAATTCCAAAACAATTTCTGAATTTTTAGTGTCCAAATTTCCGACGGGTTCATCCGCTAAAAGAATGATTGGATCATTAACGAGAGCTCTAGCAATGGCGACACGCTGTTGTTGACCACCTGATAATTGAGCTGGTTTTCTTTTTTCGACTTCTCCAAGTCCAAATCGAGTCATTAGCTCGGAGGCTTTTTCAATACTTTTCCTTTTGTCACCACCAGAAAAAAGCCTTGGCAACATAATATTATTTAAAATATTTAGATGTGGAACCAAATAATATGCCTGAAAAACCATTCCAACTGTATATCGATGAAAATCAACTAAAGCTTTCTTTTTTAAATCTAAAGTTTTTTTATTATTAACCATCACTTCACCGCTGGTTGGAAATTCAAGTCCGGCAATGGTGTAAAGCAAAGTGGATTTACCACACCCAGACGGTCCAAAAAAAGTGACATATTCTCCAGGATAAATTTCCAGGTTTATATTTTTTAAAGCTGCAAATTCGTTTAATTTTCCTAAATTATATATTTTATTTAAATTCGTTATTTTAATAATCGGTTCCATGTTAGTTCTTTCCTTTATTTAAGAATGAGAATGAATCAGTGAAATTATTGATAATTAAATCTAGGACTGATTGCTGAGTTTTAGGAGTCATGATTATAAAATCTTTTGATAAGGTGGTGTTGGCACCAGCATCGGTACTTTCTGATTTAAATTTATAGACTTTTCCTGGTTTTAAAGCCGTGGTTACCACCACATGATCAGTAACTAATGATTTATCCAAACCAGTGGATGATTTTAATTCAGTGGCAGAACTCTCACCATAAATAATTCTAGAAGTTGAAGGTTTATCGGTTTTCCAAGAAATGATGGTTTGAACTTGTTCTGTGGTTCCAGAGATTAAAGCATTAGAAATCCGAACATTATTAACCACTGGAGGCTCACTGCTGGTAGAGGTGGCAAAAGGATAAATTGAAGCTTCAGAAGTGGTTCCATCTTTGGCAACATGAGTAATTTTCATTTGATAGTTGGTTGAATTTGATAAGTCACTAGTTTTAAAGCTATGATTTTTATTAAATCCCTGCTCTTCACTTTTCAAAACTGATTTATCTGAAAGAACATCGACAACGTTGATCATGGCTCGTGATTCAAAATTGGTTTGCCAACCTACATCAACAGATTTTTCTCCAATTTCATTAAATTTAAAATCTTTAATTTCTGAATTTATAGATAAAGTGGTAAAAGTGGAATCTGAGCTTCTAGTCCAATCTCCATATTCTGATTTGGACCCTATTTGGTAATGATAGGTAGTGTTGGGGTCTAAACTGTTAATGTCAACAGAATGGCCAGTAACTGATTCACTTGGATTACCAACATCAGTTGAATATGGTTTGGATTTTGTATTATCATAAGTTGCTTCTGAAGCATAAGAAACTATTGAATTTGAATTTTTGTCTGTGGACCAAGAAATGGTAACTCTATCAACACCGGGCACAACATTAATTTTATTTGAAGAAATAGATGGTGAGGATACTATTTTGTGAGTTACAGAATTTAAAGCATCTATAAAATCATTTTCAGAAATGCTGGTATTTGGGAAAACACTTAATACTCTTTTAAGAAAAGCTGTTGTACCATTTTTAATTTTACTTAAAATAAAATCTTCATCAGGATTACTAGAACTAGTTGTATCTGTGGTTGTGACGGCTATACCCATGGTTGTTAAAGTGTAATTTTGAGATACAGATTCAGATCCAGTGGTACTTTTTGATCTAACTCTAAAATTGTAAGTCACTCCTGAAAGTAATCCTGTTAGAGAGACCGTATGATTTTTAGCTAAACTGGTAAAACCAGACCAATAACCATAAGACCCATCTAATCCATATTCCACATAAGAATTAGATTCCATATCGGTTTCCCAATAAATATTGGCAGAACTAAGGGTGACATTTTTAATCTGATTAGCGGAAATTATTGGTGAAACATCACCGGTCGCAGTGGCCAATTGATAACCCTGACTCTGATTACTGTCATAAGCAATATTGTTGGATGGATCGGCTGATTTAATTCTAAAATAATAAACAGTTTTTGGTTTTAGTCCAACCAAAGTAACACTATGGTTTTTAACCATTACAGAATTACCCTGTTCTTGGGAATAAGTTAGATCTTCACTAAAACCGATAATGGAAGTAGAAACTTCATTGGTAGTCCAATTAATGGTAACTGAATTTTGCTGTGGCTCTTCAATTTCAACGTTAGAAATAATTGGCGCAACTAAATCACTAGGATCATCACCCGTAATAAAAGTGGCACCAATACCAATAGTTTCATTGCCACTAATATCTTTGGTGCGAACCCGATAATAATAAACAGTTTCCGGTTTTAAATCATAAGGGAAATTAATTGAATGATTGGTAACACTGTCATCTCGACCGTAAACACGACCATATCCAATATCTTTTCCAAATTCAACAAAAGTTGAGGAGATTTCATCGGTAGTGAAATTAATAATAGCGGTGTTGTATTTAATACCATTGATACTGGAATTAAAAATTACTGGTCCGTTTTTATCCCCTGTATTAGCTAAAGTAGTAAATGTTTTTTCTTCAGAAATTGTTTCATTGCCCGACTTGTCGATTGTTTTAATCTTGTAATAGTAAACAGTTGATGGATTTAAATATTTTAAGGTGAGGCTATGTGTTAAGACAGTTTCATTTTGACCAATAATCTGACCTTCTGTAAAATTAGAATTTGTGGAATATTCAATAAAAGATGACGACAATTCATTGGTTGTAAAACTAATAGTGGCTCGAGATAAAGTAATATCATTGCTGACAATATTTGAAATAACTGGACCAGTAGTATCGGCTGTATTGGTGGTGAATTCATCGGCTTCTGAATCAGAAGCGTTTCCTGAAGCATCCGATGATCTGACTTTAAAATTATATTTAGTTCCACTATTCAAACCTGATAAAACAATTGAATGATTTTTTGAATAGCCAACATCATTTTTGTTGCTTTCGAATTTATCATCAGTTGAATAAAGAACACTTCCAGTGGTCACTTCATCAGTGATCCAGGTGACAGTAACCGAAGAAGTTGTTTTATTGGATATTTGAATATTGGTAACAGTAGGCGCTATTGAATCATTTGGGTTTTCTCCTATTGTTTGGGAAAAAGTAGATCCTACCGATTCGTTTGATAAATCATCTAGTTGAGTTATTTTATAAATATAAGTAATGCCTTTAGTTACGCCAATATCTAAGAGATAGTTAATATTAATATTATCTATTGTTTGGATTAAACTAAAATCACTATTATCTACTGACCGGTAAACTTTATAACCCAACCAATCATTGTCGGTATTTTTAGGCCAATTAACAAATAAACGTGATTCATTATTACTTGGATTAGTAATATCTTGGACAAATAATTTACTGTCGCTTGGAGCTGTGGTGTCGAGCTGGATCACGTCGGAATACTTGGCGGTCTCATTACCGTAAGCGTCTTTAAGCTGAACATAAACTCGTTTAGAACCATCGCCTGGTGAAAGAGTAAAACCAACAGAAGAAACATAATTTTGATAATCAACTCCGGCAAAATTTACATCAGTGGAATATCTAAATTTAAAATCAGAATCATCAGAACCATTAAAATAAAGTGTGACATTTTGATTATTAGTTTTATCGACTGCTAAAGAAGTGATAATGTTTTTATTAATATTAATTCCTAAACCACCACCTTCTAAAGTACCGACAGTTGGTTTTTTGTTGTCAATTATAAAAGCATCAGAAGTAACAGCACTGGTATTGTTGGCAGCTTCATGATCGTCAATTACCATTCTGACTTTGACGGTGTTGTAGCTATTAGACAAATCAGCGGTTGAATTCCAAACAGTGGCGCCTTCAACATAAGTGGAACCATTAATTAAAGCAATTGGATTTTCAGAAGTATAACCAGTTAAATTATTTGGACTGATGGTGGTCCAATTATCTCCATTGTCGGTGGTGTATTGGAAGGTCGGCCATAAAGTATTTTTATTCCCGCCTGAACCTGTTTCAGTGTCGGTGTCTCCAACTTTATATTTAAAATTAAAAATCCCAGGAGTACTACTGCGAGTAATTCCAAAACCATTAGTTTCATAAGTAGAATCAAAACTTGGAGGAGCATTAACTACATAAGTCATTGTTGTGTCATAAACTAAAGGTGTTATGGAACCATCCGATTCCAATAAAACTTTGTATTGGAACCATCGATCACCAGTGGCATCTATCATTGAAGCTGGGGTGGTTTCACCTAAATTATTAGTGAAGAAAGTCGCTGATGTACCATCGGGGCCTTTCCAATCACTACTGCTAAGACCGTTTTGATTGGCGGCAGTTCTTATTTGAAATTTGACAGCAGTGTTTTCCGGAGTGCTTTTGATCCAGGAAATACTGGAAAGTAAATTGGCATCAGTTTCACTGTCAAAAGGAGAGGAAATTAAAAAGCCTGAAGTTGGAAAAGATTGATAATTTAAAGCTATTTGGCTTAATTTGGGAGTTTTAGCTGAACTATTAGTTTCTAAAATTGCCCTATACTGGACAAATTGTTTAAGAAACACAGATTGGGGCTCAGTGGAATCATCAGTGTAGTAACTGTTTATTCCTGATGATCCTGACCAATCAGCACTAGTTAAACCTGCTTCAGTGTCGGCTGTTTTAAATTGGACTTTAATTGCTGTGTTGGAAGGTTTTGTTTGGGTTAAAGATACTTTGGTTAAATTAACCTTTTTGCCTAAATTAAAGATTGAAGACAATAAATTACCTTGATCATAATGAGCTTTTAAGCTTAACTCCCAACCACCGTCAGGATCAAAAGTATAAAGAGGGGTGGTACTGGAAGATAAACTATTAAATCTTCCTAACGCTCCATGTTGGTTATACCCCCAACACCAACTTGAACCATCGATTTTAACGGCACAAGTATGGGCACTTCCAGCACTAATTTGGGTTACATTATTTAAAATTCCAGTTCCTCCTGCACCTAAAACTTGAACTGGGACTGTAGTTCTAGTAGTACTTTTATTGCCTAATTGTCCATAATAATTATAACCCCAACACCAAGCCGTGCCGTCAGTTTTAACGACACAATTATAACTTTCACCGGCACTAATTTGGGTTACATTATTTAAAATTCCAGTTCCTCCTGCACCTAAAACTTGGACTGGGGTAGAAGTATTATTAATACTACTACCAATACCTAACTGTCCATAATAATTACCTCCCCAACACCAAACTGTACCATTGTTTTTAAGAGCACAGGTGTGACCAGATCCAGAACTAATTTGAGGTACACCATCTAACACTCCAGTTCCTCCTGCACCTAAAACTTGGACTGGGGTACTACTGTTTACTGTGGTACCAGAACCTAATGATGAACCACTTCCCCAACACCAAACTGTACCATTGTTTTTAAGAGCACAGGTGTGACCAGTACCATTACTAATTTGAGTAACATCATTTAACACTCCGCTTCCACCTAATCCTAAAACTTGAACTGGAACATCACTATCAAAAGTATTTTTATTGCCCAATTGTCCATAATAATTCCAACCCCAACACCAAGCTGTACCGTTAGTTTTAACCGCACAGCTATTATTATAATTAGCACTAATTTGGGTTACATTATTTAAAATCCCAGTTCCACCTGCACCTAAAACTTGAACTGGAGTACTACTGTTGGACCAAGTTTTATTACCTAATACTCCATTATAAGCATACCCCCAACACCAAGCTGTACCATCAGTTTTAATAGCACAAGTATGACCGTTATTATTACCAGCACTAATTTGAACAACATTATCTAGAAATCCACTTCCTCCAACACTTAAAATTTTAGTCGGGGTATTTTTGTGAGAGATGGTGCCATTACCTAATTGTCCAAGATTACCTTCTCCCCAACACCAGGCTGTATTATCAGTTTTAACAGTACAAGAATAATTAGCACCGACATCAATTTGTTTTATCTCTTTCCAAATTCCATCTCCTCTTACGTCTAAAACCTGAACAGGATTACAGATACTATCACTAGAAGTTGAATTATAATTAATGCCTAATTGTCCATAATAATTATAACCCCAACACCAAACTGTGTCATCATTTTTTAAGACACAATTATGTTGATATCCTGTATTGATTTGAACCACATTGTCTAAAAATCCATTTCCATCCATTCCTAAAATTTGAATCGGAACATTACTAGATGAAAGATATCTGCCTAATTGTCCAGAATATCCATCTCCCCAACACCAGGCTGTACCATCTGTTTTAATAGCACAGGTATGGCGATACCCAGAACTAATTTGTGTTACATTATCTAAAAATCCAGTTCCTCCTGCACCTAAAACTTGAACTGGAGTACTACTAATACTAATAGTACTTCCAATACCTAATTGTCCATAATAATTATTACTTCCCCAACACCAAACTGTACCATCATTTTTAAGAGCACAGGTATGGAACCCACCTGCACCAATTTGTTTTACATTATCTAAAAATCCAGTTTTTTCCACCCCTAAAACCTGGGCCGGAGAAAGATTGAAACTACTAGTACTACCAATACCTAATTCCCCATCATTATTACTTCCCCAGCACCAAACTGTACTATCAGTTTTAATAGCACAGGTATGGTTCCTGTTGGCACTAATTTGAACAACATTATCTAAAACTCCACTTCCTCCCACCCCTAAAACCTGGGCCGGAGTTTTTTTATTTAATGTATTATTAATTCCTAATTGTCCTTTATTTCCCATTCCCCAACACCAAACTGTGCCATCATTTTTAAGAGTACAGATATGATCTGTACCAGAACTAATTTGTGACACATTGTTTAGTACTCCACTTCCATTTAATCCTAAAACTTGAACTGGAGTACTACTGTTAGCTGCTGTATCGCCAGCGCCCAATAGTGAACCATATCCCCAACACCAAACAGTACCATCAGTTTTAATAGCACAAGTGTGGCCATTTCCAGCACTAATCTGAGTTACATTATCTAAAATCCCAATCCCTCCTGCACCTAAAACCTGAACTGGAGTACCACTATTAGCCGCAGTGTTAATACCCATTACAGAACCAGTTCCCCAACACCAAACTGTGCCATTATTTTTAAGAGCACAAGTGTGAGAATTACCAGTACTAACCTGTTTATTACCACTGCCAGCTTTTAATTGCACTTTTCCATCAATAATTTCCAAATTGGTTAAGGTGGTGTTTTCAGTTGGATTGTAAGTGGCTGACTCTAAATTTGGAACTAAATTTATTAACCCGGTTCCGACATTTATTCCCACGTCTTTGGAAAAAAATTTAGTCCATCCGCTCTGATTTTCACTATGTTTTGCAAAAACTGATTCATCGGCGCCATTAACCCAATCGGTCTGGTTCCAAAAATAAGTGGCAGCAAAAGTATTTTTTATCCCCAAGAAAAAAAACGACATCAAAACCAAGGTAAAAATCAACAATACTTTTTTTAGTTTTTCAGGGCAAAAAAAGGACCCAATCATCTCTTCATGTTAACAAAAAAGATAATAAAAAAGTAATATTAAATTAATTATTCCTTAATTATTTCTGAAGAAATTTAAGAGAATTATTTATTTAAGAACAGCGGAAGAAGTGGCGGTTGGTTGAACAATAAATTTCTGAATATCAGCCCAACTATTTTCACCTAATTTTGGAATTAAAATAGCTTGCCTGTCGCTACTGGTGGCATTCATTAACAGATTGTCATTGGTAATAGGAAAAGATTCTATTTGATAAGTTTTAAAATCATCAACTCTAGAAATAAGTTCCTGCATTTTATTTAGATCAATATCGGTGGTTAAATTGCCAGCCAAAGAATTAACAAAAGGAATTAATTTAGAAATAAAATTAAGAGAAATTATTTTTTTCTTAACAGCTTCGATAACTAATTTCTGACGAGCAGAACGATTAAAATCTCCACCATCTTCTTGTGAATGACGGGAACGGACAAATTTCAAAGCAGTGGCAGCATCCATAGTTTGCAGACCCTTTTCAAAATGAAGATGTTCATAGCGACAGTTAAATTGCTGATCTAATTTATCGCCAGACATGGTGGCAGTAATGGCAGTAATCTCCTCGACTGACTTACCGCAGATATCTGTGGTTTTTTCTTCGATGGGGTAGAAATAATCATCAAAAGTTTTTTGAACGTTAACATCAATTCCACCGAGAGTGTTGATGGTTTTTAAAAATCCATCAAAATTGATGGTGGCAAAATTATCAATAGAAAAACCCATTATTTGGGATAAAACATATTTTGACATTTGACCGCCACCAGCATTTCCAGTGAACTGAGTTTCTTTGTTGGGATATTTTTTATCGTCAAGACCAATAGAATAAGCAGCATTAACTTTAGACATTTTAGTGACACCTACAGCCACCGGAATTGGCACCCAAAGATCGCGAGGAACAGAAATTAATTTAATTTTCTTTTCCTTGGGAACAAACTCAGCAATAATAATAGAATCAGTGAGAGTGCCACCTTCATGAACACCGCCACCATAACCCATTAATAAAATAGAAAAGGGTCGATCTGGATCGAGGGTTGGAGTGGCAGTCGGTGTGACAGTGGAAGAATTATCTTGGTTAACTTTTACAACGACTTGCCGATATTTTAAAATGGCAAAAACAGCAAAAAAAACAATTAAACAAAACAGAAGCGAGGCAGCGATGATTAATATAATTTTCTTTTTGGTCACTGATTTATATTTTAACCCTAATTCGTTTTAAATATTTCATCTCAAAACCATCAATAAAATCTTTTTTGGAATCGGGGACAAATTTTTCATAAATATCAAAAAAATCTAACCACTGATTTAAGTTTAACTGGCTAGGTTTTAATTGATTAATTTTTAAATTTTTATTAATGGATTTAAATTGCTGATAAGAAAAGATTTTTTTGTAAGCATTAAAAATATCGGCTTTCCATTGATTAAAACCATAAATAACAAAATCGCGGAATTGCTGATAAATTTCTTGATCTATTGGTTCTTGGTTTTTAAGAGTGAATTTTATAAAACTAATATTAATTTGAGGTTTTGGAGTAAAAGCAGTGCGATCAACGTCGCCTAAAATTTCAATGTCATAAAAAATTTTGGCGAGAATGGAACTTTGCGTTTCTATTTCTCCACCAACATATTTTTCGGCAGCTTCGGTCTGGAGAATAAAATAAATTTCAGTCGGCTTATTTTTTGATTTTAAAAATTTATCGATGATTTCGGCAGTAATATTAAAAGGAATATTGGAAAAAACTTTGTAAGGTTCTGATGGCAAATTCCAGGCTAAAAAATCTTTGTTAAAAATTTTAAGATTGCTGTTTTGATTGAATTTCTCAATTAAATCTTTGTATAAATCCGGATCTTTTTCGATAGCGATAACTTCTTTGGCTTTCGCAATTAACTGCTTAGTGATAATTCCCCGCCCTGGACCAATTTCGATAACTAAATCATCGGAATTAATGCAACTGGCGAATAAAAGCTCTCTAACAACAAAGGGATCTTTAATAAAATTTTGAGAAAGCAGCATTAGAATTCTTCTTCTGGTGGCAAGTATTCTTCGCCATTGTCACTGGAAGTTTGGTTGGCTTTTAACCAAAGAACATAATCACAACCGGTAGCTTTTTTGGCTTCTCTGTCCCAACCCGAAGTGGAACATTTTTTCATTTTCTTACCGGCAGCAGTGGTAAAAAGAACTAAAGGCTCACCGCACTTTGGGCATTTTTCATCTAAAGCTTCGGTGGTGCCATTAATCCATTCGACAAAATCACAACCATCTACTTTTTTGGTTTCTTTATTCCAAACACCAGCACTGCATTTCTTCATTTTTTTGCCAAATCGAGTGACTTGCAAAACTAAAGGAGAGCCGCATTTTGGACATTTTTCATCTAATTCTTTTGGTTCAACTTCGAGCCATTTAACATAATCACAACCTTCAGTTTTGTGGGTTTCTTTATTCCAAGAACCGGTTGAGCATCGTTGGAGACGACGACCAGTTGGAGTTTCAATAATTTCGCTTAAAGCAGCGCCGCATTTTGGACAAACATCATTATTTTGGGTCATACTAAATATAGTAACATATTTATTTTGGGCAAATGGTATGATTTTAATATCAACATGAATAAAAAGACTAAAATTGTGGCAACAATTGGACCGGCTTCAGAATCGGAAGAAATATTAAATCGCTTGATTAAAAATGGAACAGATTTATTTCGCTTTAATTTAAAACATAATGATTTCGATTGGCACAAAAAAACAATTACTAAAGTTACAGAAATTGCTAAAAATCTAAATAAAAAAATCGGAATTATGGTTGATTTTCAGGGACCAGAAATTAGGGTTGAAACAAAAAATGGGATAGATTTGGAGGTAAAGGCGGGAGAATCGGTTTTTATTACCAATAAATTTATTGATAAAGAAAAAAACATAAGAGTTAACCAGTCTTTAGTGATTAAACAAATTAAAGCTGGTGATATTGTTTTTTTGGATGATGGTGAACTAGAACTTAAAATAATCAACAAAAAGGGAGATGTTTTAGAGGCTAAATCTGAGGAAGATTATATTATCAGAAACAGAAAAAGCTTAAATGTTCCAACTAGAGATTTTGATTTACCTCTTTTGGCGGAAAGAGACAAAGAAGCATTAATAAGAATAAATGAACTAAAGGTGGATTATATTGCATTATCGTTTGTGAGAGATAAAGATGATGTAGAAATTTTGAAAAAATTATTACTTAAAATTAATCCTAAGATTGGAGTTATTGCTAAAATCGAAAATAAAAGAGCGATTGAAAATCTTGAAGAAATAATTTTAGCCGCAGACGGAGTGATGGTGGCTAGAGGTGATTTAGGAATTGAAGTACCAATTAGAGAATTAGCTTTCTGGCAAAAAACAATAATTGATTTATCACGAAAAAATAATAAGCCGGTGATTGTGGCCACTCAAATGCTTAAGTCGATGGTGAAAAATTTAAGACCGACAAGAACTGAAGCTACTGATATTTCAAACGCCGTTTATGATGGAGTTGACGCCCTATTATTGACAGAAGAAACGGCAATGGGAAAACATCCAGTAAAAGTGGTGGAAGAAATGGCAAACATTGCTATTTTTTCTGAAAACAACGGAAACATTAGAGAAATAAAAATGGAGTCAAAAAATTCAACTGAAGTTTTAGTCGATGCGGCTGTAAATATTATTAAAAATAATAAAAATTTACCCATTAAAGCAGTGGTTATTTTTACCCAATCTGGGAATACGGCTAGAATTTTTTCAAAATACAGATTAAATATCCCAATAATTGCAATAACTGACCAAATGGATGTTGTGGATAAATTATTGCTAAGTTATGGAGTGAATCCGTGTTATAAAAAAATTGAAGAGGATAATTTTAAAATAACCAAAGAATTAACTGAATTTGATTTTATAAAAACCGGAGACAATATAATAATGATCCATGGAAATAATTGGATGAAAAGCGGATCAACTAGTGATATTAGCCTGATTACTCTTTAGATTTGGCTTTTTGGGCCATGATATTACTGACTTTCAAAAGAGAATCGAAAGTACCAGCATCTTCCCAAAGAGTATCAAAGATATTGACAGCCATTTCACCATTTTTAAGATAGATCTTATTGATGTCAGTAATTTCAATTTCACCACGAGGTGAAGGAGCTAAATTTTTGGCATATTCAACAACACGATTATCATAAGTGTAAAGACCGACAACCGCATAGTTACTTTTAGGATGCTCTGGTTTTTCTTCCATGGAAATAGCTTTTTTATTTTCATCGAATTCAACAACACCGAAACGTTCCGGATCTTCAACTTGTTTGGCAAAAACCATGGCACCACTGTTGAATTCCTGGATTTCTTTGGAAAAATCTTGATCAAAAATATTATCGCCTAAAATCATGGTGACATTATCTTCACCAATAAAATCTTCACCAATAATAAAAGCATCAGCTAAACCCTTAGGCTCTTTTTGAACGGCATAACTAAAATGAGCACCAAATTCTTTACCATCGCCTAAAAGATTTAAAAAATGACCTGAATAATCTGGAGCAATGATAATTAAAATATCCTTAATTCCGGCCTTAATTAAGGTCTCGATTGGATAATAAATCATTGGCTTGTCGTAGACTGGCAAAAGCTGTTTGGAAGTAATGGCGGTTAATGGACGTAAACGAGTGGCTCGACCGCCGGCTAGAATAATTCCTTTCATATTAATATCAAATTAGATTAATTTGTAACTAAAGATATTTTACTATATTTATTTCTTTTTATTTTTCCAGATGACCAAATTATACATAGTCCAATTGTAGGGAAGAACCAAGAAGACAATGATTATGGCAAGATACAAAGTTTTGTGGGCTGGTCCAAAAAGATGTTCGGCAATGGTTCCAAAAATTGATTGGATAATAATGGCACCGACTGAACTTAAATTAAATTGCAGGAATTTTTTGGCTACATGGCCAGAACCGGAAATTTTTTGCGATTTGAAGGTCCAGGCATTATTTAAAATGAAATTACTAATAATTGAAACTTCAGCAGAAAGGGTCCATGGTAACGGAGCACTCATGAATCTGGAAAAGAAATTTAGGAAAAATGCATTGACTAAAAACCCAATAAAACCGACTGTTCCAAATTTAAGAAATTTTTGAGTGAATTCATCATACCAACGAAGAAGAATGGCAACCCGGAAAATATCTTTAGCGGTTTTTGATTCAATTTTTGACTCACCGGCATTACGAACATGAAATTGGAGAGGAACTTCTTTAAATTTAGCTCCCATATTGAGAGTTTCAAAAAGAAGCTGAAGTTTATAGCCAAAACTTTTGGTTAATAAACGATCACCAGTCCAATCGAGATCCATTTTATCAATGAAACCTTTAACACGAGTGACTTTTAAACCAGTGGTAGGATCGGTAACTTTGAAGAAATTTTTGAAAGGAAAGAACATGATGAAACGAGCCACAAATCCACCAAATTCACTGAAGAAAACTCGTTTGAAACCCCAACCTTTTGGATTAGAACCGCCTTCAATTTTTCGAGAGCCAATGCAATAATCATAACCATCTTCCATGGCTTTAAGCATTAAAGGAATAGTTTCTGGAGGGTGTTGGAAATCACCATCAAATTCAAAAACGAAATCAGCATTTAATTTATCGATAGCATATTTAAAACCTTTAAGATAAGCGGCACCGATGCCATCTTTACTGGTTTCGGTTAATAAAAAGGTGTTGTTATATTTTTTAGCCTCTTTTTCAACGACCTTACCAGTGCCATCTGGCGAATTACCATCGACAACCAAAATTTTCATGTCCCAATTTTCAGTCAAATCATTTTTTTTGGCAACGATATTGGGAAAAGTTTTTGAATTGAGATATTCAATCATTCTGCCGATATTATCGGCTTCATTGTAAGTTGGAATAACAATAACAGCGACATTTTGTTGTTTCATATTAAATTCAGTATAACGCAAATGGTAAAATATTGGTATGAAAATAGATATTGTTACATTGTTTCCGAAAATGTTTGAATCCCCTTTTGCAGAAAGCATAATTCAAAGAGCAATTAAAAATAAAATAATTGATTTAAAAATTTATAATCTGAGAGACTGGGCTATTGATAGCTACGGATCGGTGGATGATAAACCTTTTGGAGGCGATGTAGGAATGCTGATTAGACCAGAACCGGTGTATAACGCACTTGAGTCAATTAAAGAAAAAACCCTCCGCCCTACGGGCACCTCCCTTGACAGGGAGGCTACTTCTAAAATTGTTTTGATGTCGGCGAGAGGAAAAAAGTTTACTCAAGAAAAGGCCGAAGAACTGGCAAAATTAGATAACCTTATTTTGATTGCCGGACATTATGAAGGATTCGATCAAAGAATTTCTGATTTTATGATTGATGAGGAAATATCGATAGGTGACTATGTATTGACTGGAGGAGAATTACCATCCATGGTAATAACCGATGCAGTGGCCAGATTGGTTCCAGGAGTGTTGGGAAAAGATGACTCCAGTAAAATTGAAAGCTGGTCGGAAATTGAAATTGACGGAAAAAAAATAAGAACAGAAGAATATCCTCAATATACTAGACCACAAGATTTTATGGGCCACAAAGTTCCAGAAGTATTGATTGGCGGAGATCCTAAAAAAATCAAGAAATGGCAGGAAGATCAGATCAGAAAAAATCTAAAATAGAATTCCAGAAATAAAAACAATTCCAAGCAGAATAATGAGTATATATTCAATGATAATTGAAATTTGCAGATCTTTTCTTTTGTAATGATGAAATAAACTCCAAGCAAAATAGAGAAGAGCCACAATGCAAATTATCAAAAATCTAATTTTGGAATTATCAACAAAGAAATACGAAAAAAATCCGGCAATAAAAATTAAACATAAAGCAATGTACTCAACAGGCTTCTCTTTTATTTCTTTTGGAATAATCATTAAAAAATACTCCCCTGCTGATTAAACAGCATTATTAAAAATATAAAAACTAAAAATCCAATATGACCAGCAGTGGATCCAGTTAGACGATGAATATTTTGTTTGACAGTGACGAAACCATCAATAAAAAGAACCACAACTAAAACTATAAAAATGATAGAACTGAGAATTTTACTGAGGGTTAATGGGCTGATTAATTTTTGATCGGTGCCAGCTAAAACATTGGTTTTTGAGGGGACAATTTCAGTATTTGATTGAGCAACTACTTCCGGCTCAACAACATCATCAGACTTGGTGGTGGTATTTTTTTGACCAGTAGCAACTAGTGGGGTGCCAAAATGCTGAACAACTAAAGTGGTTTTTATGCCACCAAGAGTGCCATTAACAACCGCTATACCAATTTCCTTATATTTATTTTGAACAATATTGGCCTTATGTGTGGGTGAATTCATCCAAGCTTTCATTAAAGAGTCGGTGTCATAAAAATCTTTAGCTAAATTTTCGCCAGCGATTGAGTATTTATAACCAACAGTATCAAAAAAAGTCCAAGGAGTTTTACCTTGAGGAGAATTGTGGGACCAATAATCGTATTTAAACATATCTTCAGCTTTTTCTTTGGCAGACTCAGAAAGAGTGGAACTGTATGTGAGCGATTCTAGGCCAAACTGGGATCTTTCAGAATTAGTCTGATCAAAGACTTTTTGAGCAGTAATTTCAGATGAATAACCAAGAACCCCCGGTTTAGCGATGGTTAAACTTTTGATAACTGATTGGCTTAGAAGATAGAGAATTAAAAAGAAAAGCAAAAAATTAGGCTTTAATATCGTAGCCCGATGGTTGTTTCTCTCTTGAGGAATAAAATAATGAGTCCAAAATTTCTTTAACACTATATCAGTATAAATTATTTTTTATTCTTTTGAAACTTTTAAAAGAAATTATTTTTTGAAAAATAAAAACACCAATAAAAATTCCGATTAAATCGATTAAAGTATCACGAAAACGAGAAGTTCGGCCAGGAGTAAAAGATTGATGAAATTCGTCTGAAATGGCATATAGATAGGCAACAATTACTACCCATTTTTTTTTAATAATGGCAAATGAAAGCAAAAAGGCTAAAAAAGCATATTCAATCAAATGAAAAGATTTTAAAATTAAAAATCTATTAGTCTGATTAGTGCCGCCAATGCCAGTAGTTTGCTGAGAAGAAAAATAAAAAATTACCGCCATCCAAAGAATGGATGGAATAATTCTAATTATTTTTTTGAGATTCATGTTTAATTCTAGCAATTATTAGAGGAGTTAACAAAAATAGACCGCCTAAACAAATTAAAAATAAGGGAATAATATTTTTTTTGGTTTTGATGTCTGGAATTGAATTTGAAACACCTAAAATCTCTGGAGTTGGACTAAAACCCATCTGCCCTTCAGGCATCTCCCCTTGAGGAAGGGGAGAATTTTTTGATGTTGGGGTTGGAGTGATAGTTGACGGAGTAGCGATTTTGGTGGGAGTAATGATTTTGGTTGGTGTGGGAGTTTTGGTGGGAGTAGAAGTTAGTGTGGAAGTTGGAGCAATGGTCGGGGTTGAAGTTGGAGGCGGAGCGGCAACAACTTCAATTGGAAAAACCGGACTGGTGGCACCAAATTTTGTATTAGTATCGGTAGTTAAAGCAATTTTTATTTTTAAATTTAAAGTGCCAGTTTCAGTATCTGACTTAACAAAAGCATAACCATTAAAAATATTTGAAGAGGCGGGATTTAGAGTTATTTGAGGAAAATCAGACCAGCCACTGGTGTAAGAAAGATCCGGACTGTTAGTTATTTTGTAAACATTAGTGTCGACACCACCAAAAAATTTATAGTAATAAGAAGCACTACTACTGGCCTCATTGACAGTAAATGAAACCGGAAAAGTGGTTCCGGCAGTGATGACATCAGGGACGGAATTGATAACTACGGAAGGAACAGCATATACAACCAAACCCACCCGGTCCGAAATTACGGACCACCCTCCTTTGACAGGGAGGGCCAAAAATAAGAAAGAAAATATTAGTAATAAAACTAACACAAATTAGTGTAGCAAATTATTTGTTTAGTTTTGAGATGGCAATATCTAGTTTATGCAAAGTTTTTTCTTGACCTAGAGCTGGAAGACATTCAACAACTGGCGGAGTAAAAACAGCACCGCAAATTGCCACCCGAAAAACCATAAAAAATTCTCCTGTGTTCCAATTATTTTCTTTTATTAAAGTTAATATTTTTTCTGATAAATTTGAAAAATCTTTTTGAATTAATTCTTTTGTTTTTTGAAGCATGTCGATGGCTAATTTTGAATCAGTCCCTTTTTTGAGCAATAATTCTTTGTCATATTCAACGTCTTCAAAAATAAATTTTGTTTGAGTTGGTAAATCAGATAATTTAACAATTCTTTCTTTTAAAACTGGAACTAAAATTTTAATTTGATCATCAGAAGCCTGAGGTAAAAACTTTTTGAATAGTTCAAATAATTGCTCATCTGTTTTTTGGCGAAGATAATAACCATTAAAATAATCTAATTTTTTGCGATCGAAAACTGGAGATTTTTTGTGGAGATGTTCAAGACTAAAAGTCTGAACAAATTCATCTAGAGTAAAAAATTCCCGGTCATCCCCTGGATTCCAACCAAGAAGCATCAAAAAATTTAGCATGGCTTCCGGCAAATAACCTTCGTCTAAAAAGGCTCGGGCGTGAGTGGATCCAGTGCGCTTGCTTAATTTTCCTTTGCCATCTGGATTTAATAAAACCGTAAGATGGGCAAATTGTGGTGGTTCCCAATCAAAATATCGATAAAGCAAAAGATGCTTTGGAGTGGAAGTTAACCATTCCTCACCTCTAAAAACATGACTGATTTTCATTAAATGATCGTCAACCACGGCAGCAAAATGGTAGGTGGGGATTCCGTTTGATTTAATTAAAACCTGATCATCAACTTCATTGGTATTAAATTTAATCTTGCCGCGAATTATGTCTTCAAAAACTATGGTTTCGTTTTTGGGAATTACCATACGGATAGTGTATGGAACCTTATTATCGAGATTTTTTTGAATTTCTTCTTTAGATAAATGAAGACAATGCTGATCGTAACGAGGGAGTTGTTTGGCGGCTTTTTGAGCAGCACGAAGACTGTCGAGTCTTTCTTGGGTGCAAAAACAATAATAAGCCAAACCTTTATCTAAAAGCTCTTTAATATATTTTTGATAAATATCGAGACGTTCAGTTTGAACATAAGGGCCGTAAGGACCGCCAATGTCAGGACCTTCATCCCAGCTTAAACCGTAATCTTTAATGACCTGTAAAATTCTTTCCTGAGATCCGACAACTAATCTTTTTTGATCGGTATCTTCGATTCTTAAAATAAATTGGCCATTATTTTTTTTGGCTAAAGCATAATCATAAAGCAAAGTTCTTAATCCGCCGATGTGTAATTCTCCTGTTGGGCTGGGAGCCATACGAGTTCTAATATTTTTAGAGTCAATCATGGCTAATTTTATCATTATTAGTGTAAAATAATTTATGTCTTTAACCCAAACTGCTTATGCTAGCCGAAATTTAATAAAATATGGCGGAAGTGGTTTGATTGCTTTTGTTTTATTATGGTCGATTGGAACAACAATGGTAAAGGCATATAAAGCTGCTCATCCTGCATATATAGCACCGACGGTAAGGTATGGTATTTTGCCAAAAAATATTTTCCCGGCTAAAGAATTTACAAAAAAGAATTTCACTTTTGAATTTGCAAATGATGTGACACCAACTTTTAATGATCAATCAAAAGTTTACATTATTTATAGATCGACTACAGAGATTTTGGCACTGGAAGAAGCGAAACAAGTAGCAAAAAGCTTTGATTTTGAAGAAGACCCTGTTGAAGTGAGCCAGGGAATATATGATTTTAAAAACAGTAAAACAAATAAAACATTAACGATGAATGTTTTGGCTGGTGATTTTAATTTGAAATACCCCTATTTGCAGGACTCATCTATCTTAGAAACAACAGACTTGCCAGACAAAGACAGAGCCACACAACTGGCAGAATCTTTTTTGGAATCGGGAAATAAATATACAGATGATTTGAAAAAAGGCGAAAAAAAAATAAGTTATTGGAAAATCAGCGACGGAACAATGACGTCGGTTGGTGCCCTTTCAGAGGCAAATGCAGTTAGAGTGGAATTTTATAGACAATTTTTAGATGATAAATATGAAATAGTTTCACCTCAAAACGGGGAGGCTTCGGTGTCGATTTTAATTTCCGGATCAGCAGATAGCGATAAAAAAATAATTGAGGCTAGTTTTAAATATGCCAATATTGACAGAGAATCGTATTCAACTTATCCGATCAAGACAACAACCGAAGCAATCGGAGAATTAGAGGCGGGGAATTATTGGCCAGCATCAGATGTTAGTCTGGAAAACGTGACGATTAGAGGAGTGGAACTGGCTTATTATGAACCAGTAACATTGACACAATATTTACAGCCAATTTATGTTTTTAAAGGTGATAATAATTTTGTGGCGTATGTTCCGGCAGTGACGAGTAAATATGTTTCCCAATAAATTGAAGTTGGATCTGGAAAGGAAATTTTTAAAGTAGAAGAAAAATTCTCCTATTTTTATTTCCTTCCCAGATCTTTTGATTAATTGTTTTTGAATAATTTTCTAAAAGAAAAATGTCTTTTTCTTTTTTGTTCTCGTTTTTCCCTAATAGTACAATCAATAGCACCAGACGATAAAATGTATCTGCCTTCGAAACGACAATAACGCTGGTGACCACACAATTCTCTTTCACGACATAAGATTTTATTGTCATCATTGTAAGTAGCTCTTGGACATCCAGATAAGGACATTTAAATCACTCCTTTTTTAATTTTTTACAAAGTGCAAAAACAATTAGTCGTGAAATATTACCAAATTTATCGAAAAAATCAATTATTGTTGATAACTTTGCCAAAAAACGTTATTTTTTGCCCAATCGATGATATTTTTAGTGTCACCAAAACGATCTTCACTTTGAGTGACAACACTGATTAAATAGTGTCCATTTAGATTGATTAGGCCAATAAAACAACCTCCGGCTTCTTCGGTATATCCAGTTTTAAGACCTTCGATTTCAGGAACAACACCAAGAAGCTCATCAGTGGAAGCGAGCTCATGTTTGATGGTTTTATCAACAGATTCAACTGTAATATTTTTTTGTTTAACAGTTTCAGTAATGACAGAATTCTTAATAGCCAATCGAGCGATTTGAGAAAGATCATAGGCAGTGGAATAATGATCATTATTATGAATTCCGTCATAATTTACAAAATGGGTATTTTTTAAACCATATTTTTTAACCAATAAATTCATTTCATCAACAAAACCAGAAACACCATTTTGATGATGATTGGCCAGAGTGAAAGCAGCATCGTTAGCAGAATAGACTAAAAGAGCATTAACCAGCGATTTGATATTTATTTTTTCTCCTAATTTTAGGCCCATGACTTGGCCTTCGGTGTATTCCTGATTGATGGTTAATTCCTCATCAAGCGGATAAATATTAAGAGCGGTTAAGGCAGTGGCTAACTTGGTAGTGGAAGCCGGGTAAATTTTTTCATCCTTATTTTTGGACAAAATTATGGCGTTGGTGGCAGCATCAATGAGAATATAATGGGTGGAATTTAATTGTGGTTCGGCCGAAAGTTTTGAATAAATTTTGCTTGGATGTTGATATTGAATCAAATCGCTATTTTTAGAAAATGATAAATTTTTGGGATAAATATTCCAAAAACTAAAAGTTGGCAACCAAAATAAATTTAGAAGACAAATCAGAAGAATAATTATAACGTCAAAAAAATTACGCTTTAGAATCGATTTTTTCATCTTTTAAGGCTGCTTTGATTTCTGGTTTTAACATTAAACCAACATCTTCAAGTTGTTTTTGATCGACTTCACTAGGAGCACTCATTAAAAGATCAACCCCATTGGAATTTAATGGGAAAGCATAGACATCTCGAATATTTGGTTCATCCAAAAGCAACATTAAAAGACGATCTAGACCAATGGCCCAGCCACCATGTGGCGGAGCACCGTAATGGAAAGCATTGTATAGACCGCCAAATTTTTTGATGACTTCATCTCGACCATAGCCAATAATTTCAAAGGCTTTAACAAGAGTTTCTGGCTCATGATTGCGAATTGAGCCGGAAGCTAATTCAAAACCATTCAAAGTTAAGTCGTATTGATAAGATTCGATTTCTAGTGGATCTTTATTGGTTAAAGATTCCATGCCTCCTTGAGGCATAGAAAAAGGATTGTGGCCAAAATCTAATTTGCCTTCATCATTAATTTCATAAAAAGGGAAACCAGTGATCCAGTTAAAATATAGAATATTAGGATCGCGAAGATTTAAAATATCACCTAAATTAAGGCGGATTTGACCTAAAACTTTATTGGCGACAGCACTAGTATCGGCAGCAAAAAGAATTAAATCACCTTCGTTGGCTGAAGCTGCTCTAACAATCTCCTGCTGTAATTTTTCATCAAAAAATCGAGCCACTCCAGTGTCTAATTTTCCATCTAAAACTTTAGTATAGGCTAGACCTTTTGCACCTTTTTCTTTGGCCAAAGTTTCCAATTTATCAATTTGGGTTTTACTAAAATCGCCACATTTTGGGGCGACAACACATTTAACAATTTCGGCATTATTAAAAACATTAAATTCACTTTTACCTTTAACAACCTCGGTAATATTTTGGAGCTCTAAACCAAAACGAGTGTCGGGTTTATCGCTGCCATATTTATCCATGGCTTCTTTGTAAGAAATTCGAGGAAATGGAAATTTGGCAATGGTTTTTTGAGGGGCGATAGTCTGATAAGTTTCTTTAATTACGTTTTCAGCAGTGGCAAAAAGTTTATCAACGGTAGGAAAACTCATTTCAATATCGATTTGATAAAAAGCTCCAGCATGACGATCAGCACGAGGATCTTCATCACGCATGCAAGGAGCGATTTGGAAATATTTATCGACACCAGCAACCATTAATAATTGTTTGAATTGCTGAGGGGCTTGAGGAAGAACAAAAAATTTACCTTTGTGAACACGAGAAGGAACTAAAAAATCTCTGGCGCCTTCAGGAGAAGTGGAGGTTAAAAGCGGTGTCATGACTTCAGTGAAACCATTTTTATCCATCCAATTACGGACAGCCAAAATTAAAGTACTTTTACTTTTTAAAATATTGGTAAGGCGAGGTCGGCGTAAATCGAGATAACGATATTTAAGTCTTAAAGATTCCTCTAATTCAGTGCCATCTGTGTCGAGAGGAAAAGGAGAAACTTCACTTTTATTCAGGACAATAAGATGATTCACTTGTATTTCTATTTCACCTGTCTCTGTTTTTTTATTAATTAAATTAATATCTCTTTTAACAACATCTCCTTCAACTTCTATAACCCATTCTCTTCCGACCTCACCAAAAGTAAAACCCGTTCTTTTTTTAAACTCAGATTGAAATGATCCTGATCCATCGATAACTAATTGGACGGTACCACTCCAGTCGCGGAAATCAATAAAAATTAATTGACCATGATCGCGAATATTTCCAACCCAACCTTGAAGTAAAACTTTTTCTCCAATTTTTTGGAGACATTCTTTTGCGAGTATTCTTTCCATGAGTGTATTTTAACAAAAAAAAGACCGCAGGTTTTACATTTAATGTAAATAACCATGCGGTCAGTTTAATAAATATTTTTTGAATAAATGGTTAGCCGTCGTCTTCTTTTTTACTGCTGGAGATATTGCTGACTGGTGGAGGGTCGCCAAAAATCAAATCGGCAACTCTGTCGACAGGGTCGTGACCTTCTTTTGGTTTTAGTTTTTTGTCATCCATTTTTTACACCCCCTTTAAAAGGAAATAGATTTTTTGGATCCCCAAAGCTTCGGCCGGAAAACACTTGTTGCGGGTGGCAATTTTAAAAGGAATAAGGATTTCTTCAATTGTAGAACAAAGCATAATCCATTTAAAAAGTATGGCGGTGAGAATCACAATGCTGGATTTAGGATTAGCAAAACGATCAAGAAAAATGTTTCGGGCTTTTTCAGGACTATCAATATTTTGAACAACAGGATTGTTAATTAACTCGCGCTCGACTGAATTTGGCAAAACATATTTCCAAATAATTTTTGGATAAGAACCTCCTAGTATTTCTCTAACTTGTCTCTGCGAAATTTTAGTTACTTCAGAAATTTTTTTTACAATATTCATTGTAATTACCTTACTCTCTCAAATAATTCATTCATTTTTGATGAACGGAAAACTATTCCACAACAGTGGAACAAATTTCCGCTCATCAAAATATTCAAAAAATATTTTTAAGGTACGAATTATTTTAAAACCGGCAAATCAGTTTTAATAATTAGTGGTGGAATTGTACCTATAATATGGGGATTTGTCAATATTATTGAAATATTTCTTTGACAATGAGCTGAGGAGAAGTCTGACCATTCCAAATGTTTAGATCGAGCGAAGCAATAATATTAATTAAATCGCCAGTTTTAAATTGGCTGTCCAAATCCCCTTTTTTAAAAGCAATGGCATCGGCAGGGATATTCTCTAATTTGTCAGTAGTCGGGTCGTCGAGTTTTAATTTTAGATGATCACCAGTGGCACCTAAAACTCTTTTTTGAATAATCCGAAGATTTTTAAATAAAAATAAAGGCTTAGCATTATCAATGCCAAATGGTTCAAATTTTCCGATTAATCGGCAATTTTTTATGTTGACGGCTGATAATTTCATTTCCGATTCAACAGTGACAGAAGGTTTTAGATCTATATCTTTTAATTGGTTATTTATTGAGTCAGTGACTTTTGTCTGAAATTTTTTAATATTTTCGGTCTTAATGGTAAATCCGGCAGCGCCAGCATGACCGCCTAAATCAACTAGATCGTCATTAAATTGACGGAGTGATTCAATAATATTTAATTCTTTAATTGATCGGCAAGAACCTTTGGAGTACTCGTCACCGATACTAATAATAATTGACGGTAGATAATATTTTTCAGTCAGACGGCCAGCAATTAGGCCAATAATGCCCGGCAAAAAATCTTTATGGGAAATAAAAATTAATTTATTATTTTCTTTTGCAGAGACGTTCTGTAGAACGTCTCTGCTGATAATATCCTCGGCAATTTTTAAATTATCTTTTTGAATATTCTGACGATCTTTATTAAATTTATCCAAGTTTTGAGCATATTTGCTGGCCTGAACAGAGTTTTGGCTACATAAAAGCCTTAAAGCTTCAGTGGGATTAGAAAGACGACCAACAGCATTAATGCGCGGACCGATTACAAAACCCAAATCATAGGCAGAAACTGAATCTTGTTTAATACCACTGACTTCAATTAATTTTTTAATACCAGGATTGGGAATTTTTTGCAAAGATTTTAGACCGTGAACAACGATGTTGCGATTAATACCAACCAATGGAAGACAGTCGGCAACAGTGCCGGCAGCAGCTAAACCAATGTCAGCATTTTTATCAAACTGAGAAGCGAAAAACCAAGATAAAGCAGAACCAGAAAAATTTAGGGAATGAATTATGGCAGAGACTTTTGGTAAATTTTCAGTCGGCAAATGATGATCGACAATAATAATGTCAGTATTTTTTTTGGCGATTTTTTCTAATTCAGCATTGGCAACAATACCATTGTCGACAGTAATTAAAAGATCGAAATGAATATTTTTTTGAGTTTCAAAATCAAAAAAAGATTTTGAACGAATGCCATAACCATCAGTTTCACGATCGGGAATGAAAGGTAAAATCTTGGCGCCTTTTTGATATAAAACCTGCCAAAGAATGGCGGTGGCAGTGATACCATCGACATCATAATCTCCGTAAATCAAAATATTCTCATTATTTTTTATGGCTAAATTTACCCTATCTATGGCTTTTTCTAATTCTTTTTTATTAATATTAAAATCGGAATTCTCTGGAAAATGAGGCTTAAAAAAATTATCATAATCTGATTTTTTAATTTGACGGTTTTTTAATAAAAGATCCAAAAAATCCGATTCAGAAAAAGACTTGTCGATGATTTTTTTATTTTTAAAAACAATTTCGGAAAACATGAAGATATTGAATTGTACACTTTTTTATTTTTTTGAAAATTAGGGATATAATTAATTTGTTATTTTTATTATTAAAATAAAGGAGAAAAAATGGCTAAAAAATTATTTATAGGCAACCTGCCTTTTTCAATGAATCAAGATCAATTGACAGCAATATTTGCACCATATGGAAATGTTATGTCAACAAATATTGTGTCTGACAGATTTTCTGGTAGATCCAAAGGTTTTGGATTTGTGGAATTTGAAAATGATGAGGATGCAATGAAAGCTGTCGCTGAATTAAATGACAGCGAGCAGGATGGAAGAAAAATTGTGGTAAAAGAAGCAATCGCTCGAACCGAAAATCCAATAGTATAAAACTTTTCAGTATTTAAAACCCCTCAGTCCCGACAAGTCGGGACAGCTCCCCTTGATGAAGGGGAGCTTTTATTTTGAAGAAAGGGAGATTTTATTTAAATGAGGTAAAATATAAATATAAATGAATAATTTTGATGTTCCCGAAAAGGTGGAAAAATTAATTGAAAAATTTAAAGAGAATAAAGCGGAAATTTATATTGTCGGCGGAGCTGTCCGTGACTTACTTTTAAAAAGACCTGTTAATGATTGGGATTTTACAACCAATTTATTGCCAGAAGAAATGCAAAAAATTTTTCCGAAAAATAGTTTTTATAATAATAAATTTGGAACTATCAGTGTGGTTTTTGGCGACGATATTTTTGAAGTGACGACTTTTAGAACTGAACAGGGATACTCTGATTCTAGACATCCTGATGAGGTTAAATGGGGAAAAACACTGGATGAAGATTTGCAAAGAAGGGATTTTACTATTAATGCAATGGCGATGGATGCTGATAAAAAAATAATTGATTTATATGGCGGAAAAAATGATTTAGAAAGTAAAATTATTAAAACTGTAGGAGACCCAGATGAAAGATTTGGAGAAGATGCATTAAGAATGATGAGGGCAATTAGAATTGCTTCACAAATCGGTTTTTTGATTGAGGAAAAAACTTTTGAGTCAATTCAAAAAAATGCCGGATCAATTCAAAAAATAGCCGGCGAAAGAATCAGAGATGAATTATTTAAAATATTATTATCCCCTGTTCCAAGCGACGGAATTACTTTACTAAAAAATTCTGGATTATTAAAAGAAATAATTCCGGAATTATTGGATGGATATGGCATGAAACAGAAAGGACACCATATTGATGATGTGTGGACTCATAATTTAAAAACTCTAGATAACTGCTCCAGTACAGATCCAGTGACAAAATTAGCAGCATTGCTTCATGATGTGGGGAAACCAAAATCAATGATTGGAGAAGGAGAAGAAAGAACCTTTCATAACCATGAAATAATCGGATCGAGAATGGCTGTTAGTATCGGCAAAAGATTAAGATTATCAAATAAAGAATTGGAAAAATTATTTAAATTAGTCCGATGGCATATGTTTTCAGTTATATCGACTCAAACTGATAAAGCAGTAAGAAGATTTATTAGAAATGTGACGACTGATTATATTGATGACATGATTTCGATGAGACGAGCTGACCGATTGGGAAGCGGATCTAAAGAAACCAGTTGGCGATGGGAATTGTTTAAAGAAAGAATCGTGGAGGTGCAAAAACAGCCATTTTCAATTAAAGATCTGAAAATTGACGGCAAAGATGTGATGGAAATTTTAAAAATTAAACCAAGCCGAAAAGTGGGCGAAGTTTTGGAAATAATTTTCAAAGAAGTAGAAGAAAAACCAGAATTAAACGACAGAGAAATTTTGTTAGAAAAAATTAAAAATTTAGAATAAATATGGAAATAAGAAGAATAGAATTGGGGGTTATACCAACATCAATTACTGGCGGAACTAATGAGAAAATAAAACCAATTCAACCAATTAATCCGGTGAATAATGAAAGAAAACCAAATCCTGAATGGATGGTGGATAAAGAAAAAGGTAAAATTCTTGATGTGAGAATTTAAAATTTCTTTTTGGCGTGTTTTTTGAAAAAGATAACGAGAGGAATAGCAACACCAGTGGAAGAATAAGTACCGCAAATTACCCCGATGAGAAGAGCTGTGGCAAACCATTTAGTGGTGGAACCACCGAGAACAACTAGAGAAAGCAACATGAAAACGATGGTCATGGAATTATTAATAGATCGGCTTAAGGTTTCAGTAACAGCCTCATTGGCCAAATCTACCCAATCGATGGTGAAATTTTTATTTTTTAATTCACGCATGCGATTGAAAGTAACAACAGTGTCGTGAACTGAAGATGAAAGTGTGGTTAAAAGAGCGGTGACAAAAAGAGAATCTAATTCCGCTCCAAAGAAATGACCTAAAATAGAAAAACAGCCAACTAAAATAAAAGTGTCGTGGAACATGGCTAGAACAGCTGAAGTTCCAAAAGTAAGATCTTTAAAACGGCGACCAATAAAAAGAAGAAGAAAAAATGATGACAAAATAATAGCAGTAATAGTTTTTTGCAGTAATTCTTTGCCTAAAGTTGGACCGAGAGATTCATATTTTAATTCAGTATAATTTGAATCTAAAACTTTTATGGCCTTATCTAAGGTATTTTTTTGATCGGTATTAATGTCTTGAAAAGATAAATCGTATTGAGTGTTGTTGTGGACAATGACTAAATTGCTGATGTTATTTTTAGAAAAAATTTCCTCAATTTTAGAATTATCAGGATTGGAAGGCAAATTAATTTGCCAATCTGCACCGCCGATAAAATCAATTGATGGTTTAAAACCCCAAAATATTATGGATAATAGGGATGAAATTAGTAAGAATAAAGAAATTACTAAAAATAGCGGCCTAAATTTCATTATGTTCATTTTTGAATTTTCTCCTTGGCTAAAACTCTTAATAAATTTCTGGTGACAAAAACTCCAGTAAAAATACCGATGATGATACCGAGAATTAGGGTGACGGCAAAGCCTCTAACCATACCAGAAGTGTTTAAGAAACTCCAATTAAAAGGATTAAGCAAAATTAAGCCAGTAATGATAGTACAAGCGTTAGCATCCTTGATAGAGTCCCAGGCGCGACCAAAACCTAATTCCATGGCATTGTTCCAATTTTTGCCTTTGCGAGTTTCTTCGCGCATTCTTTCAAAAATTAAAATGTTACTATCAACGGCCATACCGATTGATAAAATAAATCCGACAATTCCAGGAAAAGTTAAGGTGACAGGAATTAAACGATAGAGGGTTAAAGTGATTAATCCATAAATTATTAAACCAATATCGGCAATAAAACCAAGCCAGCCATAATTACCAATCATAAAAATGGAAACGATAATTAAACCGACAAGACCGGCAAAAATTCCTTTATTAATAGAATCTTTTCCAAGAGTGGCTCCAACCTGGTCCTGCTGAATTAATTTAATGGACAAAGGTAAGGCTCCGGCATTTAATTGAATGGCTAATTCTTTAGCCGCCTGATTATCAAAACCGCCACTGATGACAGCTTTTCCGTCGGGAATAACAACTTTAATATTTGGAGCCATCAAAATTTGGTTATCCAAAAAAATAGCTAATCTTTTATTTAAAAATTCTTCGGTGGCGGCAGAAAAAAGTTTAGTGCCTTCCTCATTAAATTCCAAAGAAACTTCAGGTTCAGAGGTGGTGGAGTTAATAGTGACTGACGCTCTGGTTAAATGAGAGCCGTTTAACCCGGTGTCTTTGGCAAAAAGATCATTGATGGTGGCAGAAGCAGTGGCCTCTGGCGGAATTTCGACTTCACCTTTAAATTTGAGCTGAGCTGTGGTGCCAATTAAATCGATAGCACTAGAAATATCTTCTACTCCTGGCAACTCGACTTTGAGACGATAATCATTATTTTGTTTGAGGATCTGCACATTAGTTTCGCTGACACCAAATAAATTAATTCTTCTTTCGATATTACTTTTGAGAGATTCAAGAGCTGAAGACATGTCTTCTTTTTTAACAGAAGAAGTATCGACATTAAAAACCAATGAAGCGCCACCGGCTAAATCTAAACCATATTTAAGATCTAAATCTTTACCATATTGTTTTTCACCGATGTTAAATTTAAAATCGGGACGATAAAAGGTGTGTTGCCATTTTATTTTTCCCAAATTAACATTAACAGGAATCTGTTGGGGAAAATTAACAATGAAACAAACAAAAGTCATGGCTAAAATGGCCCAAAAGGTTCTCATGATTTTATTTTTATTAATCATATTTATTTTGATCCAATAAGAGAAAGCTGACGGGGGTGGCCAGAAAAAGTATAACTGATTGACGCTTTGCTATGGTTTATTTTAATCAAAACCAAATCGCCTTCTTTGATGTTAAAGTCTTTAATTGATTTTGAGGGAATAGTTAAAGCTAAACTATTTCCAGTTTTGATAACTTTTCTAACTTGAGTCATTTTTTTTAAATACTCGCAATTTCTGAAGAGCTACCAATTATAACTATTGGACAGCTTAAAAAAAAGTCGACAATAAATTGATCTCTTTTTTGTTTTCGCATTTGAAATTCATTTTTATCCATGACCATGTAGTTAATTTCATAACCACGGACTTTTTCTTCTTCTTTGACCAAAGTGTCAACTTCCTTGAGAGAAAATAAATCCCCAACAATAATCAAATCAATTCCATCTTCATTTCTTTTTTCGTCGACAGCAAATTTGTAATTATATAAAACTAATTTAATTGGACTTAGGGTTTCGTTTTTGTGCTGAAGTTTTAATCCAAGTCCAGAATTTTTGTTGGCTAAAATTAAAAGATCATAAAAAATTGGAGACTGTTTGTCGGCCCAATAATAGAGACGATTGCCTCGCCATTCTGATTCAACAATTCCAGCTTTTTTTAAGTTATCCAATTCGCGTCTGACTGAGTTAATTTCTTCATCAACCAAACGAACTAATTGGCGAACATAATAAATTTCTTTTGGATTAGCAAAAAGAATAGTAATAATTTTTAGCCTAGTTTGGGAAACAAGCAATTGCTTGAGACTGGTTTGAATTTTCATAAGACAGAGACTTCATTGCCGATAGGCAATATTTCAACCCAGATGTTACCTGGAACAAAATTAACTTCTTTACCTGCGGCATCTTTGAAAATGGTTCGAGAAAGACGGTTGGCTTTTGACCAAGTGAGTTCAGTTTTGGTTCCATTTTGGAATAAATAGCCAGTGCCAGTACCGATCATGCCATAAAGAAGATGGCCGTGCTCATCAATGGACCTGGTTTCTTTGGCATATTGAACGACCACGTTTTTAGTAGTAATAGTAGCTTGAGTGTTGAAGTCTTTCAATTCACTACCGCCATTGCTTCGGACATAATTATTATTGGTTGGATCATATTTCCAGGAAACTGAATAAGCTTTGTAGCCTGGCCAAAAATCGAAGGAAATTGTGGAAACAGCACCACCAGATTTATCTGCTTGAGTGAAAGCCCAAGGACGATAAGATTTATCCCAAGAACTATTGGTTTTAGTGGTAGTGTTGGTTAAACCACGACTAGAAGCGATTTTCCAAAGTTCAGTGGTGGAACAATACATGGTGTGTTCTGTGGCTCGATCTTGACCAGTGCGATCTGGTTCACGACGACAAGCTTTGTAGGAAAGAGAAAATTGATTAAGATCACCAGCTGTTCCTTCACTATTCCAACCATATTGAGAGATTTGCTCTAGGGCTTGAGCTCTTTTATCGGTACTACAGTTGGTAGCATTTTTACTAGCAGAGTCACCACCACTACAATTGGCACCGCCAACGTGGTTATAAAGCGGATAATCTGCGTATTCTGAAGCGATATCAACAAAATAGGTTCTAGCAGAACGAACAGGACCAACATCATATTTACCATCAGTACCACCAACAATTCCGCAATAAAAAACGCCCATGAATCGGGTAATACCACCTTCAGCAACAGTTTCATAGACAATATCAGCTGACTGTAGACCGGATTGAGGCCTGGACTCTTCATGATTTTCAATCATAACTAAAAGAGGTCGTCTGGTTGACCAAATGACTTCTTCTTCGGCAGTATATTTTTGACCATTGATAGGGCAAACTTTTGTTTTTGGCCCGGTGAAATTTCCAACTTTAACAGCGGTTTCGGTTCCAGTTCCAGTTGGAGAGATAGTTTTTTGAGTTCCGGCGGGAATTAAAAAATCAAACAAATAATAAGAGATACCGGTTAAAACAAGGAACATTCCGAGATACCATATTTTTGGTAAAGATTTTTTATTCATTTAAAAATTAATTTTTAATAGTTTTAACTATAGCTGATTTTTCTTCCTTTGACAAAGTGATATTATCACCTGCTCCGTTTTTGATGGGCTTAGCATAAATTCGAGTAATGTCTCGATTATGAAGCGAAGTGATGATGGCTCCAGAGTTGTTTTTATCTAAAATTGACAAAATAAAGCTCTGATCACCCCCAACATCGTCGAAAGGATTAAACCTAGTTATGCCTATTTTTAGGTTATTATCTAAATTATTCAAATCTACAGCTTTATTTTTAGGAATATTTTTAATATAAACTATGTAGGTTAGATAACCCAGCCAGAGTAAAATGATTGTTAATGTTAAATATATTAATAAAGACATCGATTACTAATTGTAGCAAAACAATATGCTATACTGGCGATAGAAATATAAAATGAACGAAAATAAATATATTAAAAAAGATTTATTGAGAAGTTTGGTATTGAGCTTGGTTTTGATTGCGGCGATAATAGTGATTTATTATCTTAAATATGGTTATTAGAAATTATTATTTTTTAAGGGAGGTGAAAATTAATGCCAACAATTAAATTTTATAACGTAAAATCACGTAAATCTGTTGAAATCGATGTGAGTAAAGTCGAAAAAGTTATGTTGAAAAATGGTAGACCAGCAGCTCAAACTATGGATCCTGAGACTGGAACCAAAATGTTCAAAATCTTATCAGCCGCTGATGCAGCTTTATTAAAATAAATAAGATACAGATTTAATTAGATACACCCCCGCTTTTGCGGGGGTGTTTGTTTTTAAAGAGATTAAAAGTTATAATTTAGCCATCCTAAAGAGATTGAAGGGCTTACTCCAAGAAATTGGAGAGGAAAGTCCGGACCACAAAAAGCACAGAACTTAAAAAGATAGAGTCTCGAGTGATCGAGGGGCAATGCTACAGAGACGAGAAATATGAAACGAGCATCCTTCTGGTGGAAATCTCAAGATGAGACGTTAACATCTAGCTTTTGAGAGTCTCAGGTAGAGAGAATAGATTGATGGCCCATAAACAAAATCCGGCTTATCAATGTCTTTGGGATTTTTTTATTGCTGATCTTTAGAGAATCCTCTGATTATGGCTTGAACAGTAAGAAAAAGAGGTATGGCCAATAAGGCACCACCCATTCCAGCTAATTTACCACCAGCAGCGATTAGAACGATGGTTACCAACGGGTTTAAACCAACCGTTTTTCTCATAATTTTAGGCACGATAAAATTGTTTTCCAATTGCTGGACTAAAATTCCAAAAATTACGGTAAAAAGAGCAATTAATGGAGAAACAGTTAAACCAACCAAACCAGCTAGAATGGTGGCAATCATTGGACCAATATTAGGAACTGCTTCCAAAAGACCTGCAATAATAGCCAACGGGACGGCATATTTTAAACCAAGAGCTAAATAGCCAAAATAAGAAAGAACACCAATAATGGTCATTAATAAGAATTCAGCGCTAACCCAGCTGCCGAGACTTGATTCTAAATTATCCATGATTTTTAAAAATCTTGTTTTTCCTTTTTCTCCAAAAAAATCATCGCCATATTTGGGAAAATTTTTCTTTTCTAAAAGAAGATAAAAAGTGATAACTAAAACGATGAAAGCAGAAAATACGTCAGAAACAGCCGAAATAGCAAATTTTGTTATGTTTGAAGGTAGTGTTTCTAGAAAATTAAGCTGAGAAGTTAGGTCAATATTATTTTCAGCAAAAAAACTGTTTTGACCAAATATTTTTATGTTTTGAACTATTTGAGGAAAACTACTAATTAATCCAGCTGTTTGCTCTACTAAAATTGGAATTATGCCGGCAATACAAAAACCGACAACACCAAAAACTAAAATATAAACAATTACAATTGCTAACACCCGAGGAATTTTTATTTTTTGGAGCTGGCAAACCAAGGGGTTAATGGCGTGCATTAAAACAAAACTGATAAAAAGCATGACTAAAATGTCTTTTATCTGCCAAAAGAAAGCTAATGCAATTAAAAAACAAACAGTAAAAATAATAGTTTTGGGGGAAATTTCTATTTTTCTAACTTTCATAATTCATTGTACCATTTGGAAACTTTTTTAAAGATCTGATTCTTAAAACCGGGTGAAGTGATATCGAAAAATTGAGCGGTGTCTTTATATCTTGATTTTAAGTAAGTGCTCTGTCGACGAGCGTCGCTGTGTTCGGCATATTTCCATTTTTGAAGACAGGAATTTAAACCCTCCCTCAACCCCTCCCTTGACAGGGCGGGGAGTTTAGATTTGTTTTCAAAATATGGTTTTAAACATTGATAAGCGGCGATTTGAAGACCAGGATCATTCCAAGAATATTTTTTAAGCAAATTTTTTATTTCATCAAAAAACCCAATATCAATTCTTTTTTGGACCCGTTTATCGATGCGGTCGTAGAGAAAATCGAGAGGAGCAGTGAGAGAGATGTGAAGAATATTGAAACCCTCCGTCCCCAATCTCCCTAAATCCCTCTTTGACAAGAGGGATTTCTTTGTATTTTTTTGAGATAATTTTATTTCTATTTTTCTAGTTAAACGATAATGATTATTAATATCGGAATGATTTAATTTGGAAAAACCCTGAGAGTCTAAAAATCTATAAATTTTTTGGAGAGTTTTGACCGATAATTTGGTGGAGATGAATCGCCAAATTTTGTTGGGTTTAATAGAAAAGGTGTCGTAATTTGGATTGATTAAGGAATCTAAATAAAAGCCGCTGCAACCGACTAAAATCGGCAATTTATTTTGAGAATGAAGCTTATTAATAACTTCCAATCCAGCTTGCTGAAATTGAGCGACGGAAAATTTCTGATCGGGATTAATTAAATCAACCAAATGAATTGGAGTTTCGTCGGGCTGATCTTTGCCAGTGCCAATGTTGAGACCTTTGTAAATTTGGCAAGAATCGGTGGAAACTAATTCTCCATTATATTTTTTGGCCAATTCTACGGCTAAATCGGTTTTACCGGTGGCAGTGGCTCCAGAAATAATTAATATTTTTTTAGGCATTGATTCTAAATTCAACAACATCGTCGGGGCGCATGATGTAATCTCGACCTTCATGACGAAGCTTGCCAGCTTCTTTGGCTCCCAATAAACCTTGGCAATCAACATAATCTTGGTAGGAGACAACTTCGGCCATAATAAAACCTTTTTCAAAATCGGTGTGAATGGCACTGGCGGCTTTTGGGGCGGTGTCGCCTTTGTAGATTGTCCAAGCCCGAGCTTCTTTGATACCGGCAGTGTAATAGGATTGGAGACCAAGAGTGTCGTAGGCTTTCTGGATGACTCTTTCAAGACCAGATTGCTGAACACCCAATTCTCTTAAATAATCTTTTTTTTCAACTGGACTTAATTCAGTTAAATCGAATTCGACTTTAGCACAGACCGGAACGACAGTTTCAAAATTTTTCAAATCGATTTTCCAATCTTTAATATTTTGATAAGTATCTTCATCAACATTGGCGACAATAAAATAAGGTTTGGCAGTGAGCAAGAAAAATTCTCTGACCAAAATTTTTTCCTCATCGTCTAAGTTTAAATTAACGGTTAAGTTACCTTTTTCTAATTCTGATTTTAATTTGGCGGCTAAAACAAATTTTTTAGATTTATTTTCTTTGGTATTATTTTTATTGGCATCAAGATATTTATCGATAGTCTCTAAATCCTTGATAATTAACTCAGCACAAATGACCTCGAAATCACCTTGTGGATCAACGGAACCCTCTTTGATAATGTTGTTATCGGAAAAGTCACGAACGACGTGACAGATGGCATCACAGTCGCGAATATTGGTAAGGAATTTGTTGCCAAGACCTTCACCTTGAGAGGCTCCTTTGACTAGACCGGCAATGTCGACAAACTCAACAATGGCCGGAACGATTTTATCGGTTTTAACAATTTTGGCAAGAACCGGCAATTTTTCATCGGGAACTTCGACCACACCAACATTTGGATCGATGGTGCAAAAAGGATAATTGCTGGCATCGGCAACCTGTTTACCAAGAAGCGCATTAAAAAGAGTTGATTTGCCGACGTTGGGAAGACCGACGATTCCGATAGATAGTTTCATATCCCATTTTTTGGGTGAAGGGAATGTGTCCCTTTACCTCAATTTCTCCTTTATCATAAATAACAACATGGTCAATTATATCGTGAATAATTCTTTTTTGGTCATCTTTATCCATGTTTTCCAAGACAATCGTAGCCTCACAACACAAAGTATCAACATCATTCTCACCATAATTAATTTTTACTGCTGAATCTGACAGTTCTTTTATCTGCTGATTATAAGAATAAACTTTCTTTTCTAATTCTTTTGACAAAGTTTCAAACTGATCAAAGTCTAAATCTCCTGAACCGTAAACTCTTGTGTATCTCATTTTTTCTTCCTTTGCTTTTTCGATATTTTTACTAATTTTAGAAATTTCTGAATCAAGATGACTAGTTGAGACTGATTGGTCTTTAAGCCAATTATTGGCTTGCTCTTTTAATTGAGATGGATCGCTTAAAAATTTTTGGAGTTCCATCCAAAGAAAACCATCAAGCATGACAGCATTTACCCCATGAGAACGGCATTTTCTTTCTGTATTCGGCAGCTTATAAAGTCTTTCGGCACAACGATAATAGTGGTGTTGGCCTTTTGAATAACCATCACCAACCCTTCTTTGACCACATTCACAAAGAACTTTTCCTGTTAGTAAATAATTATATTTTCTGTTTTTTGGAGCATATTTTTGATTATCACTGATAATTTTTTGAACCCGATCAAAAAGATCTTTGTCTTCCAATATAACTGGCACTGGAAGAGGAATCCAGTCTTCTCTTGGTCTGGTTCTACGACTACTCTTTTTCACTTTCTTATATTTTTCGTGCTTGAAGGGATTTTTGGGAATGACAGCTTCAGTCTTTAGATAATATGCTTGACCAATAACATAAGTGTCGCATCTTAACATTCGAGTAATTGGCCCTTTAGTCCAAAAATCGCTCTTTTGTTTCTTTGGTTTGATTCCTAATCTATAAAGCTGTCTTATTACCTCTTTAACAGAATAACCCCTGTTTCCAACCCAATCAAAAATCATTCTGACAACATTGGCTTCATCTTCATTAATCTCATAGTGAGTAGGAATAGTTTCAGTTTTTTTGATGTAAAAATAACCATAGATAGCACTGCCATTAATCATTCCACCGTGCCTTGATTTATAAAGTTTTCCACGACGAAATTTTTCCAAAATCTTTATTCTGTCGTACTCATGAAAAACACCAATAACCGATTGCATCAGTTTCTCTTCTGGCGACTCTCCTGATATATCGTGTAATGTTTTGAACTTTATCTTCAAATCATTTAATTCAGAAAGTATTAATTCCTGGTGGACAAAAACTCGGGAAAGTCTTCCTCTGTCGTAAACATATAATATTTGAAATCTGCCTTCTTTAGCAGCATCTCTCATTTTATCTAAACTAGGTCTTTCCAACATTGTTCCAGACCAACCATCATCAATAAAAGTATTTTCACTTGACAAGGTATTCCCATCTCTCTCAATTTCGGATGCAATTTCATCAATTTGAGAATTGATTGTTTGCTCTTGTTCCTGTTTTTCCGAAGAAACACGAGCATAAAGGCCAGCAATTAAATTGGTACTATTATCGTTGTTTTGAATTTCCATTTTTATTAAATAAATCTTTTATAATGGTTTGATTGATCCGCCAAGACTTACCAAATTTGACAGCAGGAATCTGACCATTTTTAATCATGCGGTAGATAGTAATTTTAGATACCTTCATTATTTTGGCGAACTCTTCAAGAGTTAATATTTCATCCATTTTTTTCTTTTTCGCAATCAATATTAATCTTTGATTGTCTTTCTTTATCAATTATATTCTTTTTGGCGAGCAAAAAAAGTATTGAATAAGCTCTTTTAAGTCTTTGAGAGCTATCATCCGCATTAAGATAATCAAAAGTAAATTTTAAAGGAGTTATTTTATTCATAACCTCCTCCAAAAATTTTTAATCCATCACAAATCTCCTCTACTTTTAGAGTTTTAACTGTGCTGATAGAGGAGATTCTTTTTTCCATTTTATTTATTTCTTTTAGCTTGAATACCTGCTTTTATTCTTTTGGAAATAATTTCCTTTTCGAAGCCACAAAACATTCCAAGAATTAATATCGAATTTATATCTTTTTGGATATCAAACTCTTTATTGGGAGTGATTATCCCCTTAAGGTTTTTTCTTAGTATGAGTCCAAGGAGCTGATTAAAATCTGCTTGGTGTCGGTAAAGTCTGTCTATTCCTGTGACTAATAAATAATCAACTTTGTTTTGATTAATCCACTCAATTAGTTTCTTAATTTCTGTGGTTTTCCCGATGTCTTTGAAGATCTTTTTGATCTCAAGTCCTCGTTTGTCAGCTATTGCCCTAAGAGTGTTCTCTTGAACTTCTACTGAATGATTATTTTGTTGAACGGTTGCCTGTCGGCAGTAGATGACACATGTTTTTCTATTTTTCATGAATTTTATTTAATATTTAATATTGGTTTGGGTTGGTAGTTTGATTTATGGCGGTTTTGAATTGCTTATCAATTCATCAAAATCTTCTTTACTTCTTCCAGTTGAAAAATAGTCAGACCAATCTTTGCCAAAAATTTCTGGCACTTCAATTTGAGTAATTTTGTTTTTATTAATTCCGCCTTTAATTAAAGTTTCAATGGTTTTTTGAGATCCATCTCTGCCAGCTTCATCGTTGTCGTAACCAATAATAATCTCTTCAATATTGAGCAAATCATTTACCCAGATTTTGTAAAATGTGGCAGCTCCCCCAGTTGATGACCAGAAGGCATAACCAGTATTTTGCCAACCGATCATGCTATCGAATTCACCTTCACATAAAACAACTCTTCCATCTGTTGGATTTTCGATGGTTTTGAAAAGTTGTGTTTTAGTTCCTTTGCTGTATCGATATTTACACTCATCACAGCCAATCAAACGATATTTTTTACCGTTTCCGATCGGGAAATAAACACATTCATAAATTTGATCTTCGTGTTTGGTAATACCAGTAAAAACTTGGAATTTTTCCAGAGTTTCTTTGGTAAAGCCTTTTTGATTTAGATATTCTTTTGCTTTAAGATAGTTTTCTCCCTTCTGATAAAAGTTTGGATTAAGCCATTTAATTGCTTCAGGAAAACTGCAGTTTCTAACCAACTGAATGAGGCTGAAAATGTCTCCTTCAACTCCGCAGGTGTAACAGTGAAATTTATTAATCCTTGGTAATAAAACAAAAGAAGGAATTTTGTCGTTATTTTTATGTTTACTAGTATTAGGACAATGAAGACTGATTGATTCCTTACTATTCTCGTCCAAATGCCTTAAAGACAAATTTAATTTATTAGCTACCGACAAGATATTATTCTCACTTCTCAAAAGGTCTAATTGATCCGATGTCATATCTTTCCCTCCGTGTTATTTTTCTCTTGAGTTAAAAGATTTTCGGGTGATAGTTCCTCGGTAATATTATCTAAAGTGTCATTTTCTCTAGTGATATTTATTCTCTTGTTAGTGGTGTCCTTATATTGATAGATTGTCGGATTAATATCAAAAATGTCCGAATCTATCAGCTTTACTATTGTGCCTCTTCTGTCAGCTTTGGTGGTTAGAATAAAACCGTTTCTGATCAAGTATTCTTTGTCAGTTCGATAAACGGCACGGGTTACACCATAAGCGAAGAAATCGCCAATCAAAGCCTCACCAATTTCTAGATCTATCATCAGATCTTTTTCATTGGTTCGTCGGGCTCGATTGGCAATAAGACTTAATAAAAGGAAAGCTGTTGGCCGTTCTTCCAACATTATGAAATATTTGGATGAATTGCGAATTAATTTAATGAAGCCATAATTATTTTCAATCTCTTTCATACTTTGAGTGTATAAAAGAAATATTATGGGTTCTTTTAAGGGGACATTTCGTGTGACAAATGTAGATTTATCCTATTTTTCGCCTTTGTTTTGCTTTGCGTTCTCGCTGTCTTTCCTTCCAACAATTTATGTTTTCTTTTGGAGAGCAATAAAAACGGTCTTTGTGTTCACCTGGCTTTATGTCGATTACATTTCCACAATTTCGACAAATTGAGATTCCCATATCTGTAGTCATTTTCTGGTACAACTCCCAAAATGCGTAACTATACCAACCTTCAAAAACTGTTATTTTACTTGGAATTTTAGTCCATTCTTTATGCTTTGGATCAAGATATTTTTCTTCTTCTGTTTTCCATCTTTTATTAAGATCAAAATTATAAAGAGGATCGTAAGATGAATTATCGAGGTAACACGCATTTAGATAAGCGATTTTTTCCGAACTTTTAATCTCTGAAACTATTTCGTTTTCATCTACTTTTTTGCCATTTGAAATATCAGCAGCTATTCTAGTGAGCTTTTCTTTAATTTTAGAATGTTCTTCCATCAGGTCATGATCGAACCCTCCGATAGTAATTGACGGAATTAAATTATCCCGAAACGGAAAAGAGTAAAAAGAGTCTCTGTCTGGAAAAGATGTGTTGATTATTTTGGTGTAGATTGGGAGAATTTTATTAGAATGGCTACTTCCAAAAAGTTTTGGTAAAAATCGTGCTTCTCCTTTATCAATGAATTCGTAATATCTTATATCTTGAGAATTTAAGTTACCGTTATAGTGCGGAATTGCTAATTCATAAAATTGTTCTGATCTAAATGGGTTCGACGGAATAAAACCAAAGCCAGTTAGAGAAACTAAATTTGGGTTCAGCCTTACTCTTGCTTTTACATCGACGATAAAACATTGTTGAGGAATTAATACCTTCATTTAGGGATATTATAAAACAAAAGGAATCACTCATGATGAAAGGAATCTGGTTTGATCAGCTACAGTGAGTATTATTGATGTCCGCAGGTCGGATAATGTGATTCCCTGAAAAAGTTAATGTCGCCATTAAAATTAAAAAATTTTTAAGGGGGTCAAAAATATCTTAGAAAGTTAAAATATTATTAAATAAGTATTAAAAAATGATTAAAATCAATCAAAAACTAATCAATTTGATGATGATTATTGCCTTATTTGTAATGATTAGTAGATTATTGAGTCACTAACTTACTTGGTCTGAAAAGTAAACATTTGTCGGAAGGATACATTTTAATGTCGCCATTAAAATTGGGTGATTGAATGTTTTTTAGATTGAAAGAACCGATCGACGGACACAAAGATCAATAAAATGGGGGGGGGTAGAGAAAAATATTAAAATGGGAATATCACTTCACCAAAGGCTCTAGAATTAACAAAACAGGTTCAAAAGCTGTTCTTCTACCTCTCATAACAAAAGTTATAATGTCACCATTAAATTTGAATCTAAATTACAAAAAACTTTTTATTTGTCCCCGACCAAAAGTACTGTAAGTATGGCATAGTCTTCAACGATACGATGAGCCACACAAGCATTTGTCATTTTGAAGCCATCTCTCTCATTAACTAGCATGAGAGCATTATGTGGAGGTGAATGAATCCATTGTGAAATTGCTCCAGCATCTTGATTCGTTGTAAATTGTTTTAGATATCCAGAATAGTTCCCATTTGGATTTGCTTTGAACCCCGGCGGAAGATTTGCTCCGATATTTTCTCCAAGGGCATTTCCAGAATAATCATTAGTCATTGATTCAAATCCTGTGTGGTTTCCAGCTTGGCTACTGAGATAAGCATTCATATTGTTGGCTACCAAATAAGCAGCCCTTTTTTCAGCTAATCCACACAACTCGCCAGATTTAGACAATATTTGTAGTCCATTTTGTTGTCTATATTGGTTGATTAAAGTTAGAAGATGATCATTATCAATTAAATTATCAGAGGTTGTTGATGAATTTGGGCTTGAAGAATTAGTATTTCCCCAAGCTTTATTAAAATCATCACATTCTTTTTGGGTTGTTTGAAAGTGTTTTCCGTCTGGGCCAACACACTCAATTAGATTCTTTTTAGAAGTATTTGTGATTCCTGAAGTAGTCTTTTGGTTTCCATTTGTAGGGACAACAGTTATTGTTGGTTTAACAGGAATTGGTGTTGCTGTAAGATTCATAATCTTAAAATTATTTTCTTTATAGTTAGGCAAGTTTTTAGCCTTGTAAGACTCCAAAGCAAATATTATTGGATTAAAAGCCAAATAAACGAAGCAGAAAATAAAAATATTTTTGGTAAAAAATGAAATTTGATTGTTTCTAGGTTTCTTCCAAGGAATTAACCATACTAAAAAGGCAATAACTCCAAGACAAATATTTCCCCAAAAGAGGACAGACAGTGAGGTTTTACTTAAAAGGATAGCCCCAGATTTTGATATTGAATTGGCCGAAATTGGGATCGTGATCCCAAAAACAATCATAGTAGTAATCCATATCCAAAACCAACTTCTTTTTACTTTGTTATTAAATGGAAATTTCTGATTTTTAGGATTTTGATAACACCTAATCTCATGCGAGTCAGATTGTTCTTTTGAAGAAAATTCTCTTTTGCAAAAATCACAAACCCAAACAATCTCTTTTTTATTTTTCATTTCAGTTTCAACTATTTTTTTCGTATTTAACTTCATCTTTATCATGAATAATCAATGATCCATCACTAATAGATCTTCCTATATCTGTAATTTTAGAAAAATTAGATATAAATCTATAACCTAAAACAATAAAAAGGAAAGATTTAATCACTAAAGTAATAGAAAAACCTTCAACCAATTCTTTTAGTGACCAAAAACCACACAAAAAAACAAGATAACATCCAAAAGCCCAGGCTATTAATCCACTTAATGCCAAAAACATTGCTATAAAACTTTTTCCTTTTTTTACAGCATTAGTTATTTCGTTAATAAAATAACCTATGACTATAACTGTTGATAAAATACAACCAAATAAAAGCAATAAATAATTAGATTGATTACCAAAGCGAATTAGTTGGACTACAGAATAAATAAAAACAATAATTAAAGGAGTTATTGTTTTTCCTACTAAAACTTCAAGTTCATTTGTTAACTGAGACATTGTGATAATTAGTTTTTTAGTTTTCATTTCAGTAATAATTAATTTTAACTTAAGTTTTAATTTTTACTTTATCTAAAGATTGCTTGGCTCCATCGTATAATCCTTTAATTGTAGTCGCCAAACGAAATTGTGCCTCTTGACCTAAATCATTAGCATCAATCTCAATTTGTTTACAAAATGTAAAAAGAAGTGGGTTCAACATGAGATTTTGTCTCCAAGCATTTTCAGACCAAAGTCTTTGATTAATTCTTATTATTCGATCATCAATTTCAATTCCTAATTCTTTGGCTATTTTAATATTTTCCTTAGTCAAACTTTCTCTCATATTATGATTAAAAACCAAATTCGTTTTCCCGAGGTTGGTAAGCCAATGAAGAGTCACACTATCAATCATATTATTGTAAGGTTCCATTCCATTCCAAATATAATCTTTATCTTTTTCGTGAAGATATGATTTTGTAAAGTCGCTTTGAGCAATAATAATTTTTCCACTAATGAATTTATGTGACCATGCAAGTGCAAACAATTCAAAGCGCAAAACTTTAATTTTTTCATTCAATTTTCGAGAATCAATTTTTGAAAATTCAGGATAAACCTCAACAATGTTTTTCTTAACAACATCAGAAAAAACATTATCCATATCAATTCCTGATACAACTGGGTTGAGAATCTGTGTTTCATAAAAGTCACGACAAAAATCCTCTAAACTGATATTTTGTTTCTTTTGGAAAAATGACATAGTAATTTCTTAAAATTATTTAAGTAATTCACTTAAATTAGTAATTTGATGGAAGCAAATTTCAATTCACCAATTATAAGGCAGTTTTTAATTAAAATCTACACTATAGTGTTTATAAAAAATCAAAATAAATCGCTAAGATTGGGTTAATGTTGTCAAAAGAAAGTTTATCAAAGAAATTTGGAAATAAATTAAAAGAAGAAATGGGTACAATGACTCAAGAATACTTGGCTGAAAAATCAGGTTTGCATGTTAACTATATTGGAAGATTACAACGCGGACAAGCATGTCCTTCAATTTATGCAGTTTACAAGATTGCTTTAGTTTTGAAAATTAAACCAAGTGAATTAATGGAGCTTTAATTTATTCAACCCTCTGTTTTGGATGTGCTAGCATTAACCATGCTAACCTATAAAATTTCTAATAAAGAATTGGAGGATAAAGACATTTATTTTGATGAAGCAGTAGAACTGATTCAAAAATATGGAAAAGTGAGTACATCCTTGATTCAAAGACGTCTTAGTTTAGGTTATGCCAGAACTGCTAAGATATTGGATCAAATGGAGAAATGTGGAATTGTCGGCCCTGCAAAAGGTGATAAACCAAGAGAGATTTATATTTCTCACATGGTTAATGGTGAAATGGTTGAAGGCAAAGTTAAATTACCAAATACAGAGCCAATAATTGAAGAACCAAAAGTTGAATGGAAAATGACTAAAGATGCAGTTTCTGATCAGAAGAAATTAAAATTGGAAATTGGAGAAGATGAAGAACATAAAGCGGTCAAATTTGATTTTGAAAAGTACAGCAATTTACTGATTGTCGGTTCTCAATTCACTGGATCCATTAAACTCCTCAATAATATCGTCTTAAAAAGCATTATTGGTTATCATCCAGATAATTTAAGATTGATTGTTATTGATGGAAATCCAGGAGATTTAATAATCCCAAATGTGCCTCATTTATTAACTCCTCTCATTACAGAACCAGAAAAAGCAATTTCTGCTTTGAGGTGGTCTTGGTCTGAAATAAACAGAAGAATGAAAATAGACAGTCAAGAGAACCTTCCAAAAGTTTTGATTGTGATCAGCTCTCTTAATCAATTAATGATGTTTTCTTCGAGAGAGTTTGAGGAAAGCATTTATCAGATTTTGGTTTCAGGAAGGAAATATGGTTTTTATTGTATCTTAGGAACAGATTTAATTCCAAAGATTCCAAAAACAATGTTGGCTAACATTCCCGCTAAAATCGTTTTTAAGCCAACAGATAATAATCTGACAAAAAATAACGGTGTCACTGAATCCAAAGATCTTGATTCTCCAGACGAGGCAATTTTGGAAACATTGTTTGAAAGAAAAAGAAAGATAAAAATTTCAAAAAGTGATCCAAAAAAATTACAGTGAAATTGTAAAACAAAAAGACTAATAATTGCAATTCAATAGAGATATTAATCATTTTGTTCAGAATTTTAGGGATATAATTAATCATGATACATCTTAGAGATATCAAGGAAAAGAAAAATATTAAAAATATTGTTTTAGGTCTTTCGTTTGGGACAATCGGAGTTTTAATTCAATTTTATTCAGTGCCTTACAATTTACCTCTATCAATAGTGACTTTTTTAATAAGTAGTTTCTTTTTTATATCAACAACTCGGCTAACAAAGTCTTTTGAAGGAGAATTCACAGATAAAATTAAGATAAGTGATAGTATCGATATTATTGTATTCGACAAAGAAGGCAAAATTAAGAATAAAGTTCACAATAATTAAAAAATATGAAACAAGAAATAATTGATTTGTATGTTGTTGAAATGGAACAAATTAAAAAACGCACGGAAATAGTAAACGGGTTATTGAAAGGTAAAATCAATAATATCTATGCTTTAACAACTCTTGAATCGGCGGTTTTGCAAACACGAATGATACTCGAGTCAATTGCTATGGCAACACTTGTGGTAAATAAAGAGCAATACTCTAAAGTTCGATCAACTTTCGAAAGTGATTGGAGAGCTAATAGAATCCTTCAACAAATCAAAGAAATAAATCCAAAATTTTACCCAATTCCAATTGTGGAGTTTTTATCCGAAGACCCAAAGTTTAAGAGAAAATGGGAAAATAAAAAAAGTGGATTTTTATCTGAAGACCAATTTGAAGAAGTTTACAATACTTTAGGTAGTTGGCTCCATTCGCAAAACCCTTTTGGTACAAAAAGAGATATAAGACAAATGGAATCTTTTGTGTCAAAAACAATAACTGAAATTATGGAGCTTCTTAACTCACATTTGATTTCTTTGCCTTTTGAAGATGACATTTTCTTTTTGGTACATATGCAAGAACAAAGGGACAACGGAGTACATACCTACAAATTTAAGAAACAAATTAAATCTAAATAGAAACCTTATTTTTCAATTTTTCATGTTCTTCGTAAGAAATCATAGTTTCAATGGTTGTATTCGTGAAATATTCGATTATATGAGGGTTATATCTAAACCATTCAATCAATAAATCTTTTCCGAATTCTTCACTAATATTTCCTTCCACTAGAAATAATTTGTGACGAACTCCAATTTTATCGTCAACATCATGATCTTGTTCAATTTGTTCAAAATATTTTTGATATTCTTTTATTTCAAAAACCCTGATAGCTCCATCTAGATGTGTGATTACTTTTTTGTTTTGGTCATAATTGAAATGAGCAAATTTTTGAATGCAATATTTTTTTCCAACACCACATGACTTATTGTCCCAAGGATCAATTAAAGGGCAATATTCTTCAATCATAAATTCTCTAATTGAATCACCTTTCATTTTGGTTCTGAAAATAGTTGCTTGAACATGATAACTGAGACCGTATATTCCTAGACTTTTATGTAAAGTCATTCCTTCAGTTTTTTTATCTTGAAGAAGTTTTTCAGAAAATTTTGGACCATGCCAATAATCTGCTTCAACAAGGTCTTGATAGAAATTAGCGGTTGTTTCTCTAAATGGATCCAACCTTACTTTAACTTTAAGATTTTTATTCAATGCTTTTTTCAAAAGAGGAGGTATCCCGACAAAATTGGCGTGATAGAAGCGTCTTAGAAATTGATGTGGAAAAATAAGCTTGGTTTCATTGAAGACAATTCCGTGGTTTTTGAGAATCATTCTATCGTCATTCAAATCTACTAAATTATCTTTATCTGTGATGATTTTTAATTTTTGACAAAGAGAAACATCTTTTAATGCATCTACATATTTATCAAGGCTAGTATACTTTTTTTGAATCAAATTGACACAAGTATAAACTGAAACTTTGTCTAAATTATAACCATTATTCTCATGAGCCATAAAAAGGGCATTTTTTACATATTTATCGTCTGATTGTAAAAATTTTGAGAAGACATCTTTATTATTAATTATTTTTTTAACTCTTGAACACAAATCGAGACATTTTGTTGCCAAATCATCATTAATCTCTTCAGATAGATATTGTGGAAATTCTACTAATGGGAATTGGTTACGATTCTCTAATTCAACAGCAATATCTTGAGACAATTTTTGAATCTCAATATTATCAAAAACTTTTACTGTAAGTGATTTTTTCATAAAAAGATGATTACAATGAGTATTTTTTTTCAATATAGTGTCCTGCAAGGTTCTTTTCTCTGGGTATCCATTCAATTTTAATTTCTTTCTTTTTTAAGAGAATGATCGCGTCATAGGTTAGCAATTTCAATCTGTCAATTTTAGTTGTCCAATCTAATTTAATTAATTTAATGGATAAATCTGAATCTGACAGTATTAAAGCTCCTTTTTGAGCAATTTTTGCCGCTTCGATTATTCCATTTAACTCTCCCTCATTATTAGTTTTATCTCCTATCTGTTTTTCAATTAAAATCTTACCTTCGCCATCTGTGACAACAATCACAGCCTCTTGTTTTCCAAATTCACCATTATTTTTAACACCAGCATCGCAATAGAATGTCAAATTATCAGTTTTTGTGAAATCTGGCAATCCAGGCTGTTTTACTCCAGGTATTATTATATCTGAGCGACTAGTTATCACTCCATTATTCAACTCAGCCTCTTTTGAAAGTCTCTCAGCCTCATCTTTTCCGACTTCTTTAATAAATGGCTGTGATGGTCTCCATGGTAAGTGGTAATTAGGGTTATATGACATTGCATGTAAGCCACATTTTAAGCAATGTACCCAAAGAGCTTTTGTCTTAGTACTTAACAGATAGTGAGCATCTGAAAGTTGTCCGCACTTTTCACATTTAACCTTGTCGTATGTCATTAATTGAATATAACATTGATTCAATCTTCATTGGATCTTAAATTACTAATTTTGGGAACTTCTGATCTTACAATTCTTCCTTTTTCATCTCTTTTGATGATCAGTCTAGCTTTTCGTGGTTTAGGTAAAGTGAAATTTAGATTGAATTCAAAAAGTAGGTTAGCGCAATTACCATGCCGATTGATAGTTTCATGGGTGTATTTTACCAAAAAATGGGTTATTTTTTATTTTTAATATTATCGAATCTTGTACCAAGCATCAACATTAATTTGGAAATTAACCCAAATATTTATCAACAAACAAAGAACAAAGAAAAACCACAAAATAAAACGAGAATATTTTTTTTGAGGAAAATTTGGAATTTTTAAATAAGGCAATAAAATTAGAGCAAAAATAAAAAAACAACCAAATCTAAAAGTCCAGATAAAATCTTTTAATTTTTCTGGAGGAAGAAACTTATTAAGCAAAACTCCTCCTGACAAAAACAAAGAAAATAGACCAAAAAATGGATTATTTTTCTTTAAAAAATAGTTAAAAACCCAAGCGATGGCAAGAAAAATAAATGGATAAAATGGAAATTTATACCAACCGTAGCCTTCACTGCCAAAAATTAGATAAACAAAAAGATAAGAAAAAGTCGGAACAATTAAAAACCATATTTTTTTAGCTTTAGAAAGACGACTAAAAATGAAAAAGATACAAATCCAAGCCAATAATACCCAGCCGTCAACAAAAGTGCGAGTAATATTGGATTGAGTAATTAAAGAATAAAAACCAGCTAGACCATCGCGAAAATAACGAGAAGAGTTACTAAGGAAAACATCCTTGAAAAGAGGCCAGTCATAAAAAGCGCCATAAAGAGGGAATAATAAAGTGATAAAACCAGTTCCTAAAATAATGACCAATGATTTTTTAATTTTATCTTTTGATTCTAAAATTAGATTCAAAACTAAAAGAGAAATACCAACACTAATACCGGAAAGTTTGATTAAAGTGGCAATTCCAGAAAGAGAAACCGCCAACCAAAAATAAAAATATTTTTTGCTTCGACGATAAACGTAGTAAGAAATTATGGCTAATAAAAAAATGGTGATTAAAAAGTTTTCGGCTTGAACCATTCGGGAAGAAATGACTATCAGAGGATCGGTGGCGTAAATTAATCCAGCAATTAAGCCAATTTTACGATTAAAAATAACTGTTCCTAAAATAATTATCAATAAAATATTAAAAGCGCCGATAAAAAGCATAGGTCGGCGAACAATGGAAATTGAAGCATCGGCAAACTTATCGACACCTTTTAAATGGGCATAGACTCCAGGAATAAGAGAAAAAAGTGGAGGATGATCGAACCAAGGAGAATCAACAGGAAAAGGGTTTGGATTGGCGAAATTATGAAAAATATCGCTGTTGTTAATATATTTCCAATTGTGGGAATAAGGATTTAAACCGGAAGTGGCAATAGGACGGCCAGTTTCGATTAAACTAAGACCAAGCCAGCTAAAACTGATTTCATCACGAGATTCTCCTGAAATGGGGACCGCGGCATAATTTTTCGATCGAAGAAAAAGCCCAAGAAAACAAATCGATAAAGAAAAAATAATAAAAATGATTTTTTTAAATGAAAGTTTATTCATATTTAAATTCTAAAACATCGCCTATTTTAAGGGTAATTTGATCTAACGGTTGAGAAATATTGGAACTGTTTAAATAAATGTGCCAATTTTGATTTTTAGTGTTTTTTATATCCCCCATTGATTCGATTTGTTTTTGATCGTTTATTTTAAAAGAAAAATTATTGACTGAAGAAACTATTTTTAAGGCACCTAAAATATTACTGTTGGGAATGGCGGAAAGCTGAAGATAATTTGGTGAAGTTTCACCATTGGAACATAAAATATTAACTTGAATATTCCCATCTGAAGATGGAATGCCTCCAATTATGTGAAGGAAACAAGGATCTTTTTGATTTGTGGCAAAACTGGATGATAAATCTAAAAGATCATCATTACTTATGTTTGGATTTTTGAAACGGAAGATTAAAAAAAATCCAAAGAGAAAAAGCAAAAATAAAGTTAATAAATAGACCCAAAATCCGGAAGATATTTTAAACACAGTTGAATTATAAAACAAAAACTATCTAAAAATATTAATCAATTATTTTTTTTGAAATAAATTTAAAAACATTTTGAGGGACAAGAGTTTTCCATTTTGGATTATTATTTTTTATGAACTGGCGAACATTGGTGGCACGGGCGGGTAAAAGTGTTGGCTCAATAACTTGAAAATGATGGCCATAATTTATAAAACAATCGGAAGTATAGGTGTTTTCAGTGAATAAACAGGTATTATTCTCGTTTATCTGAGCAAAAAATGTTTTAACATGATCGGCGTATTTTGGTGGATTATTTATATCTGGGATAATTACCAATTCATAGGGAAAATTTAATTTATCTAAATTTGGGATTAAAAGTGACTTAACTTCAGGGCCGGTTAAAAAATTAGATTCATTTAATGCCTGAGACTCGCCCACTCCAACTAATAATTTTTTAATGCCAGAATTAATAACTTCATCAAAAAATTGAAGATGATGAAGACATAATGGCTGGAAACGACCAATAATTAGACCAAATTCACATTCAGTTTTCATTTATTCAATATCAATTGAAGATGGGAAGTAACGCTTATGCTCTGAATATTTAATTAAATCCTGGATTTTAACTTCAATTTCAGGATTTATATGTGTGCCCTGTAAAAAACTATCCAAATCGCTATAGGTAAAACCTAATTCCTCTTCATCGGTCTGATTATTCCAAAGACCGGCAGTCGGTTTTTTGGTAATAACATTTTGAGGAACATTTAAATGTTTGGCCATTTTAAAAACTTCGGTTTTATACAGACCGGCGATTGGCTCAAAATCACTGCCACCGTCACCAAATTTAGTGAAATAACCAACGGCCATTTCAGATTTATTGGTGGTACCCATAACTAGGCCATTTTTTTGATTGGCATAAGCATAAAGAACAGTCATTCTGACTCGAGCCATGATGTTGGCAATAGTGTATTTATTGTCGGCGATTTTAAATTGATCAACGATGGGTTTAATATCTTTTTGAAAATATTTAATGTTTAGCTGATTAACCACAGCAATTGCATCGGCAATGTCATTTTGTCGGCCATATGGGATTAAAACACCAAAAACTCTTTTCTTACCCAAGGCTTTAACACATAAAAAAGCAGTGACAGCAGAATCAATCCCTCCAGAAATTCCGATAAAAACATTTTTGGTGCCGACAAAATTTCTAATTCCCTGAACTATTTTATTTTCGGCAGCTTCAAAATCTATATTTCTCATAACTCATTGTACCAACAAAAAGCTCCCATGTTTCCACGGGAGCTTTATTAATTTCAAAAAAGAAATTATTTGACCATTTTCTTGATCTTGGTTCCAGGAATGTATCGAGGCATTCTTCGGGCAACGATTTTTTTGGATTCTTTTGATCCGATAGCTTTAATGGTTTTAGCTTTAAACATTTTGGTTTTGAAAGTTCCAAATCCAGAAAGTTTAACGGTTTCACCACTAGCCAATCCTTTCATTATTTCAGAGAGAAAAGTTTCAACTGCTTGTTTAGCAGCTTTTTTACTAAGCTTAGCTTTTTGTGAGACTGATTCGATTAAGTCTTTTTTGGTCATTTTTTATTTTTTGTAATAATTAATAATTCCCCTTAATTCTAAAGGAATATTTATTATTTGCAATAGAAGTTATTCGTTTTTTACCGCATTTTTGTTGATTTTGCTGCCAACAATAACGCTGCTAACACGAACTTCTCTAATAACAGTAACTTTTATCTGACCTGCCCACTTAGCTTCTTCATCGAGTTTTTCGGCAATATTTTGACTTAAGACTTCGGATTCAGAATCAGAAACTTGGGAAGGTTCGACAATAACAACAACTTCACGACCAGCTTGATAAGCAGCGACACTGGTGACCCCAGGGAAGCCCATAGCAACCTCTTCGATGTTTTTCATTCTCTTTAAATATTCTTCGTGGACTTCATAACGAGCGCCTGGACGGGCACCTGAAGCAGCGTCACCGATATAAACGATGACAGATTCAACTGAAGAGAATTCTTTGTCTTCGTGATGTTCAGCAACACAACTGATGATGTCTTCTGAAACTCTAAATTTTCTTAATAAATCGACACCTAAATCGACATGAGTTCCCTCTTGATCGGTAATGACTTTACCAATGTCATGAAGAAGAGCACCTAATCTAACTGTATTAACATTGGCTTTTAATTCATAAGCAATGGCAGTGGCGATTTTGGTAGCTTCGATAGTGTGCTTAGCTAAATTCTGACCATAAGAAAATCTGAATTTGTATTTACCAATTTCTTTGATCAAATCGATTGGTAAATTGAAAACACCGACTTCTTGGGTAATTTTTTTACCTTCGTTTAAAAGGATTCTATCCATTTCGCCTCTAGTCTGAGCAACAACCTGCTCAATTTTGAGAGGCTGAATGCGACCATCTTTAATTAACTTTTCCAATGAAAGACGGGCAATTTCACGACGAGTGGAATCAAAAGAGGAAATACGAATATCGTTAGTTTCGTCTAATTCAAGCTCAACACCGGTGGCTTTTTCAAAAGTACGGATATTTCGACCTTCACGGCCAATAATTTTTCCTTTGATTTTTTCATCGGGAAGAGAAATAGTGGAAACGGTATATTCGGCGACATAATCAGTGAGACCATGGCGAATATTATCGATAATCACCTCTTTAGTAATTTCTTCTTCTTTTTGTTTAATCTCATCACGGGCTTCCTCAATTTTCTTGGCAACCCAAGTGGACATTCTTTTTTCAGTGCTGTTGATGACTAATTGTTTAGCTTTTTCAACATCAAGACCAGAAATGTTTTCTAATTTTTCTAATTGTTTTCGATAAACATCGTCAATACTAGCCAATTTAGTTTTGACTTCAGCGGTTTGAGTGTCGAGGGATCGTTCTTTTTGAAGTAAATAACGCTCTTTTTCATCTAAAGATGTAAGACGCTGAAAAACTTCAGCTTCTTTAGCTTTAGCTTCGGCTTCAAGTCTTTTGGCATTTTGAAGGGCAGCTTGAATAGCACTGTTGTCGACTTCAACTACTGGCTGTTGTTTTACAACAGGGGCAGATGTTTCAACTGTTTTTGCAGGCGAGAAAACGACACGATTATTATCTTTTTCTTCTTCCGTTTTAATAACTTCTTTCTTGATTTCTTTTTTGGCACTAACAGGCTCTTTGGAAACTTTTACATCTCCGGCCTTTGGGGTAGAAAATAAACCCTTAACTCTCGATAAAAATACATCTAACATATGACCTCCAGATACTTTTTACAGCAAAAACACACACCACGAATAGGCTTGAGTTAACAATGAGTCGGTATTTTGACTAATTTGAATAACATGATTGGGTGCTTTAAGTAAAAAGTTTTAATTATTAATAATTTAAAAACTAATTGGTATATTTTATCTGATATGGAGCCAATCGTCAAATGCAGTGTTTATGTCTGACAGATTAAAACCGCGACGATAAAGCGAAGCCTTTACTTTGTTTTTTTCGTTAAAATCGGTTAATTTTGATTTGTCTATATTTTTCTTGTTAAGTAATTTTTTTATTTTATCCACATCACTTTCCTGATCAAACTGGATTGAAGATAAAAGCCCAGAATTAACACCTAACTGCTGGAGAGAATAAATAATCTGCTGACGAGATTTTTTATGGTTCCTTCTAACAAAATAGTCAATAAAATCTTTTTCATTTAAAAGTTTTTTATCTTTCAGATCCTGAAGTATCTGCTGACTAATTTCATTTAAATTTACACCATTAGTGTTTATTTTATATTTTGCGATTACTCTCTGAAAAAATAACCTAAGCTTTTGAGTGATAATTTTTTCAGTTTTAGGAGAAATAGCAATTTGACGAAGTGCGTACTCGTGACCAATAAAAAATAAACAGGTTTGGATAATCAACAAAAATTTTGAATCATCAATTTCCTGGTTTCTTACCAAAGACAATTTAACAACATCGTCGATGAAAAAAGGAATAAAAGATTGGTCGGAAAAAGTCAGCCAAACTCGATTAGGAATTCGGCTGGCCTTTATATTAATAATTTGCATTATTCTTCAACTGGAGCATCAGCAGGTGGTTCAAATTTTGCCGGCTCGGTATTTTCTTTAACTTTTTTCCAAACTTCTTTTTTGATTTCTTCGGCTAGCTTTGGATTTTCCTTCAAATATTTTTTAGCGCCTTCGCGACCCTGGATGTTTTGACCATCGACTTTAAAGAAAGCACCAGCTTTAGTGATGACTCCATGTTGGACAGCTAAATCGACTAAACTTCCATAAATGGAAATGCCTTCGGTATTCATAATATCGAATTCAGCTTCTCTGAATGGCGGAGCAACTTTATTTTTGATAATTCTGGCACGATGCTGAGAACCAATGGATTCACCAGTAGAGGTTTTAATGTTGGCAATTTTACGCAAATCGATTCTGACTGAAGCGTAGAATTTGAGAGCCAAACCACCAGGAGTGGTTTCGGGGTTACCAAACATAACGCCGATCTTTTGGCGAATTTGATTGGTAAAAATAACAATGGTTTTTGATTTGGAAATGGCACCGGTTAATTTACGGAGAGCTTGAGACATAAGACGAGCCTGAACACCCATCATGGAATCGCCCATTTCACCTTCGATTTCAGCTTTTGGAACTAGAGCAGCGACAGAATCGAGGACGACAACGTCGACAGCATTGGAACGAACAAGAGTCTCAACGATTTCGAGAGCCTGTTCACCACTGTCTGGCTGAGAAATTAAGAGATTATCAAGATTGACACCAACGGTGGCAGCACGAGTTGGATCGAGAGCATGCTCGACATCGACAAAAGCAGCAGTACCACCCAGTTTTTGGGCTTCAGCAATAACGTGAAGACAAAGAGTGGTTTTACCGGAAGCTTCTGGTCCGAAGATTTCAGTGACACGACCGCGAGGAAGACCACCAACACCAAGGGCAACATCAAGAGGAAGACAACCTGTAGGAATGACATCGATGGACATATCGGTTTTTTCACCCATTTTCATGATGGCACCATCACCATAAGCTTTGGTAATTTGCTCCATAGCAATTCGAATGGCTTCATTTTTTTGGCTTTGGCTACCGCCGACTGGAGAACCTTTTTGGACTTCTTTTTTTGCTTTCTTTTTGTACATTTTGTTTTATAAATAAAATTAACTTTACAGTTATATTGATAACAAAAAGAAATATATCAAGTCAATAAGCAAAACCGAAGAAAACCCAAAAATAGGTTCAATTTGGTCGGGAATACAGGATTCGAACCTGCAACCTCATGCACCCCATGCATGCGCGCTAGCCAATTGCGCCAATCCCCGCCTTCGCTTAGCTTCGGCGGGCAAAGCCCGTTAAACTAAGATTGGTTCAATTTTATCAAAAATTTAATGTCTCAGCTCTAATTAGCTTCTGCTACGACGTCTTTCAACATCTGGTTAAAATTAGCAAATTGCTGTTCGGCAGTGAATTTTTCCTTGACAGTTTTTAGTCCAGCTTTAATAAAACCATCCCGAACAGTATGATCGGTCATAAGTCTTTCTATTTTTTGAGCCAAAATACTGGAATTATCGACTGGAATTAAATAACCATTATAAGAATCACTAATAATTTCTGGTATGCCACCGACATTTGTCCCAATTACAGGCAAACCACAACTCATGGCCTCAATAAATACTTGACCAAAAGTCTCATTTTCAGAAGGCAGGACAAAAACATCTGAGCCGCGATAAACATCTGGCATTTCATTTAAAGTAAAAGTTTTTAAAATAGTGTTGGCTTCAACATTATGAAGTTTTATGTAACCCTGAAGCAGTTCGTAAGCATTATTAAATTCTTCATTTAAACTTTCTGGAGGCTTACCGATGGCAATTAATAATTTTAAGTTTGGATATCGAGGTGATAATTTCGAAAATGATTCAATTAAATTAATTATGCCTTTTTCTTTAAGAATATTATTTCGGCCTCTAATAATCCTAGTGGCAGTTAAAATAATTTTATTATTCTCTGATAGGCCTAATTGTTTTTTTAAATTTAAAATATTTTCTTCATTAAAATTAAATTCGTTGGTATCAACGCCTAAATAATGGGTTGATAAACAATTTATATCAGTCCCTTTTTGGTAACAATCTCCAGTGACACTTTTACTGACACAGCTAACTTTATCCCATTTTAATTGGTTAATAAGCTCAGTTTGAAGTTCAGTATTGGAAAATGAATGAAGCTGTAAGATCATAGGAATTTTCTGAGACATACTTACCATATTAAGCATCAGGCTATAGGCTGGTGGCAAATCAGTATGGAAATTTTCACCACAAATTACGTCGATTTTATTTTCTTTAATAATTTGACTTACTTTTTGGGCAAAAATCGGGGCTTTAAGTGGAGTTTCTCTTTTGGCAATGGAATAATTTCTAGATAAATGAAGACTATTGTCAAATAATATAGTTATATTTTTACTATTTTCGATGTAGCTGGGTTTATCTGTGGGCAACATTAAAAATAATTTTAGCTGCGAATTAATTTTATAATAGGCAATAAGATTATTAAGATATCGCTCAATACCGCCAATACTTTCAAAAGGAGAATTTCGACTAATAAACAAAACATTCATGATTTAAAGAGACAACCAGGGATAAATAAAAATGCGGAGCTAATGGTTATTCAGAACAACACGTTATGGAAATCTATCCTATATTATACTCTTTTATTTGAATTTAGATAGGTTAGCCTTCGATGGAAGAAGCTGCAGCCATTTCGGATTCTTTTTTCTTTTGTTCTTCCTGATAAACCTTTTCTGATTCACGAATAATGTCGTAAGCTTCTTTTCGACCAAGCCAACCTTTGACTTCTACTTCTTTGTTTTTTTCTAAACGTTTGTATTCAGTAAAAAAATGAACTAATTCTTTCAAAAAATGTTCCGGAACATCGGATAATTTTTGCATTTCGTCGTAAAGAGGATTTTTTAGAGGGACGGCTAATATTTTTTCATCGTCGCCGCTTTCATCGGTCATGATTAAAACACCGATAGGTCGAACTTCTAAAAGACAGCCAGTGAAAACAGGAGATTGAGTCATGATCATAACATCTAAATGATCACCATCTTTGGAACGAGTTCCAGGAATAAAACCATAATCAACAGGGTAAAACATCGGTGAATGCAAAACACGATCTAATTTGATGATATCGAGATCTTCATCGTATTCGTATTTGTTAGAAGTTTGTTTAACGATCTCAACGATAGCGTTAACTATTTTTGGGGATTGATCGCCGATGGTTATAAGTGAATTCATGTTAGGAGAGATTATAACATTGCAATCTTAAAAAGGCCAAATTTTAGTGCCCATGGCGATTTTGATATCGAGGTATAATTCAAGATATGGCAATTAAATTTGAAGCAAACGAATTGATAAGAGAAAGACATTTTTTAGTTAGCAGCCAGGAAATTAAGCAAACTAAAAATGGAGACACTTTTTATATTTTAGAATTAAACGATAAAGACGGTAAAATTGAAGCTAAAATCTGGAATAATAATATTCCCCAATGTAATTTTGAAGTAGGAAAAGTGATTGAAATTAACGGAAAAACACAGGAATATAATGGAAAAATGAGCATAATTATGGATAGCTGTCTGGTGGTGAATAGTGAGGAAGCCCAGGATTACTCCCCTACAGTACCAACTATGGTTTTTGACATTGAATGTGTGGGTAAAAAGTTTGAGGAATTAGATGAAAGCGAGCAAGATTATTTGCTGAATAATTTGGAAAAAGGTGAAGAAGACAAAGAAATTGCCAAAGGGAAAACCGGTTTATATTCCATTTTTGGAATGGTTTGCGCAATTGGCTGTTTTAATCCAGGAACAAAAAAAGGACTAACCTTTATTTTGGCGGACAAAGAAATGACTCCAGAAAAGGAAAATTATGCTTACAAAATTTGCCGAGATGAAAAAGAATTATTGGAAGAATTTTGGAAAGAAACCAAAAAATATGAACAATTTGTGACTTATAATGGGGAAAATTTTGATTTTCCCTATTTAATAATCAGATCGGGAATAAATCGGGTGAAAGTTCCGCTGGAAATTAAAAGATGGTCTGATAATTTTATTGATCTGCAAAATAAAGTTAAACAAAGCCGAGCTTTTAAATTGGAATTTTTATGCAAAGCATTTAAAATAGAAAATCCAAAAGAAGAAGGAGTTCATGGCGGTGATGTTAATAAACTTTTTGACGACAAAGATTATCAAAAAATAGCCGATTACGTGTCGAGAGATGCTTTTTCAACCTCTCAGCTCTATCTAATCTGGAAGGAGTTTATGAGTGGACAAATATAATTAATTAAAAAATATGGACATACAGAATAAATTTGAACAAGAACTGGTTTTTAAAATTGAAATTAAAGACCAGGAAGAAAAACAAAAAAGCAAAAAGAAGAAAGTTATAAAACTAGCTTCAGAAAATCTGAAAAAATTAGTTGAGATTAGACTGAACGGAAAAACTGGTGAGTGCTAGAGAATGAAAAATAGAACCAAGGCAAGAGCGATGACATAGGTTCCAAAGATCCAAAATTTCTGATTGGTAATAACTTTTTTAAGGAAAGAAAGAGCAATTACTCCGACTAAAAAAGTCAAAACAAAAGCAACCATATTGTTGGTACTGATAATGGATTGGTTTAAAATGTCTTTGGTTTCTAGAAGAATGGCACCAAAGGAAGCTGGAATGAAAAGACAAAAGGAAAAATTAAAAGCATTTATAGCCGAGAGACCAAAAAGAAGGCCAGAAAAAATGGTTAGACCGGAACGGGAAACTCCAGGCAAAATAGCAATAGCTTGAAAAATACCGATTATAAATGCCGAAAGATAGGTTAATTCTTTGTTTTGTTTTTTAATAAACTTGGTAGAAAGCACTAAAACTCCTGTGATTAAAAAGAAAAATGGCAAATATTTTGGATCGGAAAAAAGAGCTGTCATCTGATCTTTGAGAAAAAAACCAACTAGGACGGCTGGAATTGAGCCGACAATGATGTATTTTAAATTAGAGAAAAAATATTTAAGCTGATTTCGGAAGAAGAAAAGAACCGATAAAAAAGTGGCAGCGTGAAGAAAAACATCAAAAGCCAAAGATGGAGTCAGATTAAAAAAATGCTGAAAAAGGTTTAAATGGCCATCAGAGGAGATGGGGAGAAATTCCGTAATACCTTGAACAAAACTGAGAATGATGGTTTGTATGAATGACATATGGATTTATTATAAACATTTTTTTTAAATTAAGTGAATATCACTATAGGTGTTACTTTTTGATATAATTTGATGTTTAAAAATAAAGTTTAAACAAGGCGTTTAAATGGAATTTTTAAAGTACTTTAAATTAATAAGCGAAAGGATGTTTTGTATGGGCGAATTTTATTTTTCTACACTAGCTGAGGTAAAAATAAGAATGGAAAGAGATGTAAAGTCTGCAAAAAGTATCTACCGGTTAGCATTAATATTGGTTTGGATTTTTATAGCAATTACCCTTATCCAAGGAATAATCAAATCTATACCGGGAAACTGGATCGAATTAACTCTATTAATAATCCCGATTTTGCTGGGAATGTTTTTAACTCTAATGTTTAGCAAATTTTGCAAAAGCCAGATTAGAGAATCGGAAGACAATTTGGAATATCCATTAATCAACAATAAGTTTTCATCAATGCCAGTACTAATAGGCAAAGATAATGGAATTGTAAGTGTAAAAGGCTTTGGCACTGCAATAAAAATGATTGATGGCGAGAAAATCGAGATTGAATATTCCAAAGATTTGAGCAAATGGGAAAGCATAAAAATTGATGACGGAATTATTTTTAATTCTTCTACAAGAATTTATCTTAAGTCAAAAGACTCTGATTTTTTCATTTACCCCTGCGGTGTATCTAGTTTTGAGCAAGATATTTTAAAAATAAAGAAATAGTATGGTAAACGGCCGATAAATGCGAGAGCAAATATCGGTCTTTTTTTTGGTCTAAAACCAGCCTACGCCGAGGCTACGGCGTGGCGACGCAAAAATCCCCCACCGAAGTGAGGGATTGTAAGTACAAAATAAAGCTTAACGCTTTGGAGATTGCTTCTGGCGTCGAGATTTACCACCAGTACCAACCATTCTTCTTTCTTTAACACGAGAGTCGACAGTCAATAAACCAGTTGGTTTAATGATAGGTTTGTAGTTGGCATCAATTTTAACTAAAGCGCGAGCTAAAGCTAATTGAAGAGCCTCTACTTGACCGCCTTTACCACCACCAACTAATTTGGTTAGAAAGTAATACTTTCCAACAGTATCAGTGATTAAAAAGGGTCTGTCATAAGCAATTTTGGATGTTTTGCTAGGAAAATATTTTTCGATAGCAATTCCATTTACCATTGATTCACCTTTACCGGAGAATAATTTAACAGTAGCAACAGCAGCTTTTCTTCTGCCAATTGCATAAGTGTAAGTGTTTTTTAAAGTAGGTTTTTTTGTTGCCATATTTTTTATTTAGTAAATTTATCAGCGTAAGTGTGTTCAGCACCAACAAAAACTTTTAAACGAGTCATTCTGACATCTCGCAATTTATTTTTAGGTATCATACCGTAAACACCATGGGTAATGACTTGACGAGAATCTTTTCTCATAAGTTCACCTAAAGTGAGCTCTTTTAAATGACCAGACCAAGCAGTGTGATGGTAATAAATTTTTTGTTTGGTTTTACGACCAGTGGTTTCAACTTCACTAGCGTTGATAACGACAACATAATCACCATCATCTCGATGATAAGAAAAAGTTACTTTATCTTTACCAATTAAAAGCTGAGCAATTTCAGTGCAGACGCGACCAAGAGTTTTACCTTTAGCATCGATTAAATGCCATTTTCTTTCGACGGTGTTACCTTTTAAAACTGTAGTTTTCATTATTTTGTCTCCTTTTTGACTGTTTTAGCTTTCTTAGCTGGTTCTGCTTTCTTGACGACAGCTTTTTTAGCAACAACTTTTTTAACTTCTTTTTTGACTTCTTCTTTCTTTTCAGGAAGGAAGCTGATAGGTTTAACGAAGCTTAATTTAACAATTAAAGCGTCGTCACCATAGCGTCGTTTAATTTTTTGAGTAGTGGTGAAGTTTGATTTTTGATCACCAAAAACAGCTTTAAAATTAGCAACAACTCGATTAACCCAAGTTTGATCTTGGAGAACTTTAAATAATTCTCTTTTGGCGGTTAATTCTTCTTTGGTAATGATGATATTGGCTAATTTTTCCACAGTTGGAATAATAGCTTTCACCTTAGCTTCAGTAGTTTGGATGGCACCGTAAGTGAACATAGATCTAGCTTGAGATCTAAGTAAAGCTTTTCTTTCATTGAAAGTACGATGTAATTTTTTTCCAGCAATACGATGTTTCATAGTTTATTTCCAAGTGAAGCCTCTTTCTTTGAGCCAGGCATCGATAACTTTTAATGATTTTTCACCAACGTTTTTAGCTTTGCTGACATCTAAACGACCAGCTTTGATTAAAGCATCAATGGTGGCGTAACCAGCTTTTTTGAGAGCATTAGTGACTCTTAATGGAAGTTCGATTTCTTCAACAGAAATGTCACTACCGTGAGTTGCAGGAGAAGCCATGAGAGTAATTACTTCTTCTTCAAATTCTTTTGGATCGACGATTTGAGAGAAAGAGCTGATTAAGTCTTTGGCAGCTAATTTGAGAGCAGTGATAGGTTCAACTGAACCATCAGTCCAGATTTCCATGGTTAATTTATCGTAGTTAGATTTTTTACCTAAACGAGTAGGTTCAACCATGTAATTGGTTTTGATGACAGGAGTGAAAGCAGCATCGAGAATAATTTCACCAACAACGTCAGTGGTTTGTTCTTTAGCTAAAGTGTAACCAACTCCCCTTTCTATGGTTAAAGTCATCTTGAGAGATGATTTATTGTCGGAAAGAGTGGCAATTACTTGATCTGGATTTGCAACTTTGCACAAATCATTATCAGTAATATCACCAGCAGTAACAACACCTGGACCTTTTTTGTCGAGGGTTAAAACGATTGGTTCGTTTTTACTGTAGTTAAATTTGATTTTTTTAAGATTTAAAGAGACTTCGACCAAATCTTCTTTGACACCAGGAAGAGTGGTAAAAAGATGATTAGCACCATCAATTTTGATTCTGGTGATAGCAGCACCTGGAATGGTGATTAATAAAACTCGGCGTAAAGCATTACCAAGAGTGTGGCCAAAACCGCCGACTAATGGACTAAGTTCGAATTTACCGTATTTATCGTCTGATTTTACGGTCTTTATGTTAAATTTGTTTGTTTCGATCATAGAATCTCCTTTTTATTATCTTGAATAATATTCAATAATTAAATTGACATCAATGTCATGGCCAATCTCTTCCACAACTGGAGTAGAAATGACTTTGACAGTAAAGTTCTTTTTGTTTAGATCAAGCCATTGTGGGGCTTTGAAATCGCTTTCGGAAGCGGGAACGTTTTCTTTATAGAAGGAAACGGTTTTGTCATCGAAACTGACAATATCACCGATTTTGGTTTCGTATGAGGCAATATCTAATTTTTTATCGTTAATTAAAACGTGACCATGACTAATTAATTGTTTAGCAAGGGAACGAGATAAAACTAAACCAGCTTCATAAATGACGTTGTCTAATCTTCTTTCGAGAAGAATCATTAAATTGTCACCAACCATACCTTTGAGTTTTTTAGCTTTGAGGTAATAGTTTTTGAATTGAGTTTCTTGGACGCCGTAGATTCTTTTAGCTTTTTGTTTAGCGCGGAGCTGAATACCGTAGTCAGTAGGTTTACTACCACCTTTGGCACCATGCATACCTGGCTTAACAGCACCTTTCTTTTCGATTGGACATTTTGAAGAGTTGCAGCGGATTCCTTTTAAATAAAGTTTGGAACCAGCAGCTCGACAGAGTCGACATTTTGCATTTAAAGTAATTCTTGACATATTTTTTTAATTAAACTCTTCTTTGTTTTGGAGGTCTTGGACCATTGTGTGGGATTGGAGTAACATCAGAAATCATATCGACATCAAAATCTCTTTTGGTGCGAAGGAATCTGAGGGCAGCATCTCGACCTGAGCCTGGACCTTTCAAATAAACTGCTAATTTTTTAACACCATGTTTTTTGGCCTCTTCTAAGGTCTTTTCAATAGCTGTGGTGGCAGCAAAAGGAGTAGATTTTCTGGCTCCTTTAAAACCACAATTTCCTGCGCTAGACCAAGCAAGAGCTTTACCTTTGTTGTCAGTAACAGTAACAATAGTATTGTTAAAAGTTGACTGAATATAAAGTCGACCTTCGGCAATATTTTTAAATGTTTTCTTTTTATTAGCGGTAGCGCTTTTAGTTTTAATATTTTTTTCTGCCATTTTTTGATTAATTATTTATTACTGTTATTGCTAGCAGCTTTTTGTTGAGCCTCAATTTTTGCCCATGCTTCTTTGGTTAATGAACCGACAGTCTTTTTCTTACCCTTACGAGTACGAGAATTAGTTTTGGTTCGCTGACCACGGACAGGAAGGCTAACAATGTGACGAATGCCACGGTAAGCTTTGATAGCTTTTAAACGATCAATATTTTCTCTGATTTCTTTTTTAAGGTCACCTTCGACTTTAAATGATTCAAGTGCTTTCATAAGACTAGAAACATCATCACGAGAAAGATCTTTAATTCGGGTATCTAAATTAATTTTAGCTTTTTTGGCTAATTCTTTAACATTGGTTCGACCAATGCCAAAGAAACGAGTTAAACCGATTTCGGCTCTTTCATTATCTGGAATTTCAACGCCAACAATTCTCATATTTTTATTTAACCCTGTTTTTGGTTATGTCTTTTTGTAGAACAAATAACACGTCGAACTCCTCTACGGAGAACTATTTTACAGTTTTTACATCGACATTTAATACTAGATTTTACTTTCATATTAGGAACTTGGATATTTTAACCTATAAAGGCGAGAATATCAAAGAGTAAATTAAATTTATATTCGGTAGACGATTCTACCTTTTTCTCCTTCTGGACTAAGGACTAAAGAAACATTGTCTCCAGTCATAACTCGAATGTGATGCATTCGCAGTTTTCCAGCTAGATGAGCGATAATATCATTGCCGTTCTCGAGTTTAACTCGAAACAATGAATTAGGCAATACTTCGGTTATTTGACCTCTGACTGTTGGCTCTTTCATTTTATGTTTTTGACTTGGTTTTAAACCCCTCTCCGGATAAACCGGGATCTCCCCTTAACAGGGGCGAAGTCTTAATTTGTATTGTTTAAACTATTAATTTTTTGACAGATATCTTGAAAAATTGGTTCAATTGGACGATTACCATCGGTTCGGAACAAAAGATCCTTGGATTGGAAGTAATCCATAATTAAGCCGTTGTTGGTATCATAAAAATTTTGGCGAGCAGCAATAGCTTCAGGAGTGGAATCGGTGCGGTTTGGATCTTGGAATTCAGCACCCAATTTGGCACGACGAGCTTGAATTTCTTCAAAGGTGACATCGAGATGAATAATCAAATCGAGAGGCTGATTTTGAGTGGCCAAATAATTTTCAATAAACTGGCCTTGGGTTAAAATTCGAGGAAAACCATCAATAATGAAGTTTTGGTTATTAACTTTAGATAAATTGCCGGTTAAAACAGCAAAAGCAATTTCATCGGGAACTAAATTTCCAGAATCGACAATAGCTTTGGCTTTTAAACCAAGTTCAGAGGCAGCAGCAATTTCGTCACGAAGAAGCTGTCCCATCGATAAATGAGTTAGATTATATTTTTCAGCGATCAATTTAGCTTGAGTGGATTTACCACAGCCTGATGGACCGATTATAAATAAATTTAAAGACATATTTATTAAATTAGTAACTTAATTTGTCGTAATTTTGCATTTGGACGACATTTTCTAATTTTCGAGTCAATTCAATAATAACAGAAACAACGATAAGAACACTGGTACCTCCAATAGTAATAGTGGTAATGCCGGTAATTTTTTGGACAATGGAAGGGGAAACGGCAATTAAGCCTAAGAAAACAGAACCAATGACTAAAACACGATTAATTAAATATTGAAGACGTTTTTCAGTGGAAATGCCAGGACGAATTCCAGGAATAAAACCACCTGACTTTCTTAATTCATCGGCGATGTCTTTTGGCTTAAAAATGACTGAGGTGTAGAAGAAAGTGAAACCCATAACTAATAAAAAGTAGAAAATCATGTAGACATAACCTGTGGTGGCAAAAATTTTACCGAAAGAGGTGGCAATAGAAGCAATAGTATGATTAGAAACCTTGCCTAAAAACTGGCCTAATAAAGATGGAACAGTAGCTAAAGAAACAGCGAAGATGATAGGCATAACACCGGCTGTGTTAACTTTTATCGGAAGATAGGTACTTTGTCCCCTTTTGGCATAATTAATAGGAACACGAAGGATAGCTTCCTCAACTAAAACGATACAAGCAACCATGGCAAGAACCATGATAATTAACATAAACATGTTGAGTAGATTTTGGGAATTGGAAAAATCGGTAACACTCATGGTTTGAATTAATTGAATTGGCAGACGAGAAACGATACCGGCAAAAATAAGCATGGAAATTCCATTGCCAACTCCATAAAGATTAATCATTTCACCTAAGAAAATCATAATCATGGTACCAGCCAACATACTTAAAACCATTCCAACTATAGTTAAAGGGCTGAAATTAGTAATAATGTTTTGAGATTTTAGGATGGTGAACATGCCGAGACCATTAATAATGGCAAAAGGAATGGTGGCGATGCGGGTGTATTGATTGATTTTAGCCCGACCATACTCCCCTTCTTTCTGAAGTTCAGCAATCTGAGGAATGACAAGAGCTAAAAGCTGCATCATAACCGAAGCATTGATGTAGGGATTTAAACCTAAAGCCGCAATAGAAAAATTGGCCAAAGTGCCACCAGAAAAAATATCCAATAAAGATAAAAGCTGATTTTGGGAAAAGAATTGTTTTAAGAGAACTAAATTGACACCAGGAACCGGAATATGAGCAATAAAACGAAAGAAAATCAAAAGCAAAATAGTGACAGTAAGTTTCTTCCTAAAGATAGGAGTTTTTAAACCTTCAATATAAAGGAAAAGCGCTTTGGATATCCGATTCATTACTCTATATTACCACCAGCAGCAATAATTTTGTTTTTGGCTTCTTCAGAAAATAGAATGCCTTTGAATTTTAAAGCTTTGGTAATATTTCCAGTAGCTAAAATTTTATAATTAGCATTTACATTCTTCAATGTAGTTTTTGATTTTTTAGAGAGAGAAGCGCCATCGACAACATCGTTGGCTTTGAACCATTTTTCAATTTGATCTAAAGTGATGGTGATAATATTTTTTCGATTTTCAAGACGGTGTTTACCTCTTAAAAATGGAAGTCGTTTGATCCAAGATTTTTTATTTTTGGTACCAGCAAAAGCGAGATCAGTTTTACCTCGAGCATTGCGACCTTTAGCACCACGGCCAACAGTGTGACCACCATTGCCTGAACCGATGCCACGACCGATGCGACGAGCTGATTTAGTGGTTGTTTTAGTTAATTTATTTAAGATTTCCATAGTTATTTTTTGAGGGTTTCAAGAGCTTTTAAAGCAGCCCAAACATTAATTGATTTATTTTTAGAACCAACGATCTTACTGACAATATCTTGGATACCGGCTAATTCGACAACGGAACGAACTGGACCACCAGCGATTAAACCACTTCCTTTTTTACCAGGTCGGATCATAACAACAGCACCTTTGAATTTTAAAGTGATAGCACCAGAAATGGTTCCATCAATAATTGGAATGGTGATTAAAGTTTTTTGAGCTTTTTTGATACCTTTTTGAATAGCATCAGCAACGGATTTGGCTTTACCTAAACCAACACCAACTCGGTTTTTTTTGTCACCAGAAACTACTAAAGCAGTGAAATGGATTTGATTTCCACCTTTAGTCTTTTTTGATACTCTTTTAATTTGAACAACTTTATCAGTGAATTCACTGACTGGTTTTTCGTATTTTTGAAATCTTTGATTATTATCCATATGATTAAAAGTTTAAACCTTTAGAACGAGCTCCGTCTGCGAGAGCTTTAACGCGACCGTGGTAACGATAAAGACCGCGATCAAATCTAACTTTAGAAATCTTTTTTTCTTGAGCAAGAGTAGCAATTTGCTCACCGACAGCAGTAGCTTTTTCGGTTTTGGTACCTTTGTCTAATTTTAATGATTTAGTAGAAGCTGAAACTAAAGTTCGGCCGTGCTTGTCATCGATTATCTGAGCCCAAAGATGCTGATTGCTTCTGAAGACGGTTAATCGAGGAACACCTGAATTTAGGGCTAATTTAGCTCTAACTCGGTTTTGTCTACGTAATTTTGGATTGTGTATTATCATATTATTTTTTAGGCTTTAGCTTTTTTACCGGCTTTTAATTTAATAAATTCATCAGCATATCTGATACCTTTGCCTTTGTAAGGTTCTGGTTTTCTGACTTTGCGAATATTGCTGGCAACTTGGCCAACAACTGTTTTATCGCAGCCAGTGATAATAACTTTAGAATCTTCTGGAACTTGGAAAGTGACGCCGACTGGAGCTTCAATGTCGACTGGATGAATGTATCCAACATTGAGTCTGAGTTTGTTACCCATTAATACAGCTTTGTAACCGGTACCTCTGATTTCCATTTCTTTTTTCCAAAATTCGACTACACCCTGGATCATATTGTTGATATGAGCACGAGTGGTGCCATGATTGGATCTAGTTTTTTTATCTTCAGAAACGCGAGTGACAAAAACTTGATTGTCTTTGACTTCAACGTTAATTTTTGGAGCGACTTTTAATTTCAATTCGCCTTTTGGTCCAGTGACAGTGACAACGTTTTCGTTAACGATAACGGTGACTCCGGCTGGGATGTTGATTAGTTGTTTTCCTATTCTTGACATAATGGTTTACCAGATTTCGGCAATAATTTCCCCACCAAGACCTTTGACTTTAGCCTCTTTTTGAGACATGACACCGCTGGAAGTGGAGACAATGATTAATGATTTTGGATTTTTACCCCAAGGAAGGGAAGAATTTTTTTCGTAAATGCGTCGGCCAGGCTTAGAGAATAATTGAACATCGTTAACACGAGGCTCATTATTGTCATAAGCTAATTTAATGGTCATATCTTTTTTAACATCACCTTCAACTGAGAAATCAGCAATGAAGCCATATTTCTTTAAAAGTTGAGCAATGTCGACACAGAAATTAGAAGCTGGAGCGAGAATAGTTTTTCTGCCAGCTTTGTAGCCATTTTTAATTCTAATTATAAAATCGATTGATGTTGATTGATGCATAGTTTTATTTTTACCAGCTAGCTTTTTTAACGCCAGGAAGCATTCCTTGATGGGCTAATCTGCGGAAGCAAAGTCGGCAGATGCCAAATAAACGAATATAACCGTGTGGTCGACCACAGATGTGACATCGATTGTGATGTCGGCAGCTGTATTTTAGTTTTTTGTCTTCTCTGACAATTTTTGCTGTTGTAGCCATAATTTATTTAGTTTGTTTTTCAAAAGGAAAACCTAAGGCTGATAATAACATTTTTGCTTCGTCTTTTGAAGAGGCATTAATATTCATAGTAATCTGTACTGGTCGGATCTGTTTAATTTTATCAAGATTGATCTCTGGGAAGAAAGTCTGATCTTTGATAGTCATGTTGTAATTACCTTCAGAATCGAAAGCAGTGGCTGGTAAACCTTTAAAATCACGGAGTCGTGGTAAAACTAAATTGAATAATTTTTCAATAAAATCATACATACGAGCACCACGAAGAGTAACTTTAAGAGCTAATGGATCGTTTTCACGAAGCTTGAAAGCTGAAACAGCTTTTTTAGCTTTACAAAGTTTTGGTTTTTGACCAGTAATAGCAATTATTTCTTCAGTAGCAGCAGCAAGAGATTCTTGGCTTTCGCGAGCATCAGAAACACGATAGTTAATAACAACTTTTTTTAATTTTGGCAAAGAAAAAACGTTGCGCTTTTTATCGGTAGCTTTGATTAATTCTTCTTTAATGGTGGTGTCGATGATTGTTTTTAACATAATTATTTTTTAATGACTGGTGAATTTAAAATGGTTTTACATTTACGGCAAATTCGGTATTTTTCACCTGATTTGTCGATTTGATAAGCAACTCGAACAGTCTTTTTACAATTTGGACAAATGAGAGCAACCTTAGAAACGGTAATGGATCTTTCTTTTTCAATAATAGAACCAGGTTTACCTTGGCTAGGTTTAATACATTTTTTGTATAAATTTAAGCCTTTAACGACAACCTTATCTTTTTTAGGGATAGATTTAACAATAAGTCCTTCACGACCTTTGTCTTTGCCGATTAAAATTTTGACTGTATCACCTTTTAAAATTTTCATATTAGTAAACCTCCTGGGCCATGGAAGCAATCTTGTTGAATCCTAAATCTTTAATTTCACGAGCAATTGGTCCGAAAATTCTAGTGCCACGTGGATTGTTTTGAGAATCGATGATAACACCAGCATTATCGTTAAAACGAATGTATGAGCCATCAGCTCGTCCATATTCTTTTCGAGTACGAACGATAACCATTTTGACTTTTTCTTTTTTCTTGACCATTCCATTTGGAATAGCATCTTTAACAACAGCCATAACGATGTCACCAATGGTACCTTTCTTGTGGAAATGACCTTTGTAGACGTGAATGACTTGGACGGATTTAGCTCCGCAATTGTCAGCTGGTTTAATAATACTTCTTAGTTGGACAGACATAGTTAGATTGACTTTTTAGTAATGGCTAAAGTTGTAAATCTTTTAAGTTTACTTAAAGGTCGAGTTTCTCGAACTTTAACTCTATCACCTATTTTAGCTGATAAATTGTTTTCGGCATAAATATTTTTATGCTTTTTAACAATTTTCTTATAAAGAGGATGACGACGAGTGTATTCAAGGGAAACAACGATAGTGTTGGTCATTTTGTCTGAAATGACGCTACCTTCGAATGTTTTACCAGTAGTATTAATTTGTTTTTTCATGTTTCTTTTCTTGAATAAGAGTCGAGATTAAAGCAATCTCGTATTTAATTTTTGAGAAGACAGAAGTGTCTTTTTGATTGCCAGTAGCTGATTTAGCCTTGGCTTCAATAAACTTTTTGCGAAGATCTAAGAGGTTTTTTGATAACTCTTCGATGCTCTTTTGTCTGTAGGAAATTTTATCAGTTTTTTTCATAAAATCTACCCCTATTTTCGATTAACGATTTTGCATACAACTGGTAACTTAGCGGCAGCTAATTTTAAACTTTGTTTGGCTTCAATTTCAGTGATACCAGAAACTTCGAAAATAATTCGACCTGGCTTGACTACAGCGACGTAGCCTTTAACATCACCTTTTCCAGCACCCATGGTGCCAGTGCCTTTTTCAGTAAATGGTTTATCTGGAAAAATGCGACACCACATGCGACCATTTCTTTTGGTTTCATGAGCGATAGCACGACGAGCGGCTTCTAATTGGTTAGCAGTAATCCATCCACAATCAAGAGATTTGAGACCATATTCACCAAAAGCAACTAAATTGCCCTTAGAGTTACCTCTCATTTTTCCTCTAAATTGTTTTCTATATTTGGTTCGGCTTGGTTGTAACATAGTTGTTTAATCTAAACATAAATAAACTTTAACTCCAATGTAGCCAGATCGAGTTAACGATGGACATTCGTGGTAATCAATGTGTGAACGGATAGTGCTTAATGGAACGGTACCTTGCGAAAATTTTTCTCGGCGGCTGATTTCAGCACCATTGATACGTCCGGAAAGGATAATTTTAATACCTTTAGCACCAGAAGCAATTGATTTTTCCATAGCGGAAAGCACAACTCGGCGATAAGGCATTCTTTTGGTTAATTGGAAAGCAACTTTTTCAGCGATTAATTTGGCTGAAAGATCAACGTGTTTGAATTCTTCAACTTGGATTTCAACACCTTGTTTACCACTTTCTTTAAAAAGTAATCTTTGAACTTCTTTTTTGATGGTTTCTAATTCTTTACCGCCACGACCGATAACGAGACCAGGTCGAGAAACAACTAAAATTAGTTTCATTTTCTTGGTAGAGCGCTCAATTCTAATGGTGACAATTCCTGCGGAATTGAATTTATTTTGAAGGTAATCTCTGATTTTTTTATCTTCTAAAAGATAAATGCCATATTTTTTGGAATTAGCATACCAAGATGATTGCCATTGAGGGCTGTTGGTGACAGTCTCTAATCTAAAACCGATTGGATTAATTTTTTGACCCATAGTTACTTTTGATTACCTTTAACATGTATAACTAGTCGACTGTGTCTTTTTTGAATGAGACCGCGGGCAAATCGAGAACCATGGGCTTTATCCATTCGTTTGATTTTTAAGCCTTCGTCAACTTTAAGTAAATCGAATTTTAAGGAGTTTTCGTCAAGATTGAAATTGTTTTTAGCGTCAGCAATAACATTTTGAAGAGCCTTAATCATGATGCGAGCAGCTTTAGTGTTGGTAAATTTAAGTCTAGATAAAGCTTCAACTGGAGACATCTTTCTAATGTTGTCAGCCAAAAGTCTTAATTTTCGAGGAGAAATCATAAGATTTTTGTTGAGATATTTAGCAACATTTGGTGCAGCAACTTTAGTTTTTGGAGTTTCAATGATTGGTGAAACTGCCTTAACTTCGGCTTTTTTAATGTCTTTTTTAACAACAGCTTTTTTGACGGCTGGAGCTTTGACTTTAGTAGTAGTTTTTTTAATTTCTTTTGTCATATTGTTTACGTCTTTTCTATAACACGCTTAACGACACGTCCGTGGCCTTTGAAGGTTCTGGTAGCAGCGAATTCGCCTAAGCGATGGCCGACCATGTCTTCAGTAACATAGACGTTAATAAATTTTTTACCATTGTGAACTTCAAAATTCTTCCCGATGAATTCAGGAGAAATCTGACTTCTTCTAGCCCAAGTTTTAATGGCATCACTGCCACCCTTAGCTATTTTTTCAAGTAGCTTTTTATCGATATATGGGCCTTTTTTAGAACTTCTGGACATATTTTACTTTCTGCGCTTAACTATTAATCTATTTGATGCTTTTTTGTGTTTTCTGGTTTTGTGGAAGGCTGGTTTACCCCATTTAGTTTTTGGATGCATACCAATTGAGCTTCGACCTTCACCACCACCGTGTGGATGAGAATGAGGATTCTGAGCTACACCTCTAACGGTTGGTCTGATACCTCGAAGACGTTTTTGACCAGCTTTGGTTAATTTTTGAGAAGAATGTTCAGCATTACCGATTTGGCCAACAGTGGCTTTGGAATCGGCATTAAAAATTCTGATTTCGCCTGATGGAAGTTTAATTGTAGCTTTGTTGCCATCGATGCTTTGAACATAAGCGGCATTACCAGCACTTTTAACTACTTGAGCGCTTTTACCTTTTTGAAAAGATAAACAATGAATTGGAACACCAACTGGAATATTTTTAAGAGGTAAACAATTACCTTCTTTAATTGGAGCGTTTTCTGAAGAGATGACAGTGTCACCGACTTTTAAACCGACTGGAGCTAAGATATAAGATTTAGCACCATCTTCGTAACATAAAAGAGCGATGTCGGCGGTTCGGCCTGGATCGTATTCAACAGAAATAACTTTAGCTTTGATATCGATTTTATCTCGACGCCAATCAATTTCTCTTAAAAAGCGTTTTTGTTCACCACCACGATGTCTGATAGAGACATGACCTTGGTCATCTCGACCGCTGGTTTTTTTCTTGATGGTTAGTAAAGATTTAATTCTGATCATAGGTTATTTGGTATTGATATTTAATAATTCGATTTTTGAGTTTTTATCAACAGTGACAATAGCTTTTTTAACATCGGATTTTTTGATAGGCAATCTTTTTTTCCAATCAGTCTTAGTTTTACCTTTATGAATAACAGTGTTGATATTTAGAGGTTTAATGCCAAAAACAGTCTCAAAAGCATACCCTATTTGACCTTTGGTGGCATTTCTTTTGACAGAGAAGGTATATTTACCTTTTTCCTGTTCAATCAAGGTTTTTTCGGTAAAAACTGGTTTTAAAATTATTAAATTGGTTTTCATATTTATTTAGTAAGACTATCTAAAGTGTCTTGACTTAAAATCAAAAAGTTTTGATTTGAAAGGTCGTAAACATTTAAAGATTTAAGGGACAAAAGATTAGTTTTAGGAAGGTTTCCGAAAGCTCTTTTAACATTTGGAAGAGTTTCATTGGTAATTATCCCAACTTTTGAACTTTTTGATAATACTTCATCTGAAGCTTTAAGTCCAGTGAGTAATTTGATTCCCTCTTTGGTTTTTGGAGTTAATTCTTTGAAAGAATCGATGATAATGATTTTTTTATCTTGAGCAAATTTGGTTAAAACAGAATTTAAAGCAACAACTTTCATCTTTTTAGAAAGATTAAGTTTGTAGTTTTGCATTCCATCTGGACCGAGAGCAGCACCACCACCAACGAAAATTGGAGCAGTTTTGTTACCGTGACGAGCACGACCAGTACCTTTTTGAGCCCAAACTTTTTGTCGAGTACCAGCAACATCTGATCTGGTTTTTGCCTTAGCAAAGGCAGATCTTTGATTAGCTAAATAAACGCGAATAGCTAGGGTAATTAATTTTTCAGAAACTTTAGCTTCGAAGACTTCCTTTGGTAAGGTGGCTTCGCCAACACTTTCTGCTTTGATGTTATAAATTTTAGCTTTCATAGTTAGGCTTTGGTAATGGTAATCCAGGAATTAAAATGTCCAGGAAATGAACCATTAATTAATATTTCATTAGTTTCAGGATTGATAGAAATAATTTTAAGATTTTCGACAGTTCTGTTAACATTACCAAAATGTCCTGGCATTTTTTTACCTTTAACGACTTTGGATGGAGTTTGAGCACCGATTGAACCTGGATGTCTAACACGATCAGAAGCACCTAAAAGAGGCTGTTTTTTGAAACCCCAGCGTTTGATAACACCAGCAAATCCATGACCTTTAGAAATACCGGTAGCATCAACTTTATCACCAACTGCAAAAACAGTATCGATAGAAATATTACTGCCAACTTCAGGGATTTGATCAGTAGAAACTAATTCAAATTCTTGAAAACCTTTTGGGGTGCCTTCAATGTTTAATTTGTTTAATTTTTTAGAAGTAGATTGATCGAGTCTTTTTCGTTGACCATAGGCAACTTGAACAGCTTGATAACCATCTTTTTCTTGATTTTTAATTTGAGTGACAATTAAAGGTTTGGCAACACATTTAGTAACAGCAATTCTTTTGCCGTCTTCTGTAAATATGCTGGTCATTTGACCTTTTTTAACGAGAAATCCTGAGATCATAATTTTACATTTTAACTTCTATTTCTACACCAGATGGTAAATCTAAATGCTGAAGACTATCCACAGTTCGAAGACTGGTATTCGAAATATCGATTAAGCGCTTGTGGGTGAGAATTTGAAAATGCTCACGGGCGTTTTTATCGGTATGAGGACTAGTTAACACAACGAGAGTTTTTTTCTCAGTTGGTAAAGGAATAGGTCCTTCAACCTGAGCACCAGCGGTAACCACGGTCTCGACGATTTTGATCGCAGCTTCATCGATAAGACGATGATCAAAAGATTTTAATCTGATTCGGATGTGGTTACCTTTGGTAGTCATATTTTTTTATTTAATAATTTCTGTAATAGCACCTGCACCAACAGTTAAGCCACCTTCTCGGATAGCAAATCTTTGGCCTGGTTGCATAGCTACAGGTTTGATTAACTTAACAACAACATTAACGTTATCGCCTGGCATAACCATTTCAGTACCTTCTGGTAAAGTCATGTCGCCGGTTACATCAGTAGTTCTGATGAAAACTTGAGGACGGTAACCTGAGAAGATTGGAGTGTGACGTCCACCTTCTTCTTTTTTAAGTAAAAGAACTTCAGCTTTGAATTCGGTGTGAGGAGTGATTGAACCTGGTTTGGCTAAAACTTGTCCTCTCTCGATGTCGTCTTTTTCAACGCCACGGAGCAATAAACCGACGTTATCACCTGCTTGACCTTGATCAAGCATTTTGTGGAACATTTCCACACCGGTAACAACAGCTTTTCGAGTATCTCTTAAACCGACGATTTCAACTTCGTCATTGATTTTGATAATACCTTTTTCGATTCTACCAGTAGCAACAGTTCCTCGACCTTTGATTGAGAAAACGTCTTCAATTGGTAATAAGAAAGGTTTATCTAATTCACGTTCTGGTTCAGGAATATAAGTATCGAGAGCATCCATTAATTTTTTAATAGATTCGACACCTTCTGGATCACCATTGAGAGCTTTAAGAGCAGAACCTCTGATGATTGGAGTTTCGTCACCTGGGTAACCGTATTTGGTTAACAAATCGCGGACTTCCATTTCAACGAGATCTAAGAATTCAGGATCAGTAACGAGATCACATTTGTTTAAGAAAACGACCAATTTTGGAACGTTAACTTGATTAGCTAACAAAACGTGTTCACGAGTTTGTGGCATTGGACCGTCTGGTGCAGAAACCACGAGAATAGCGCCATCCATTTGAGCAGCACCAGTGATCATGTTTTTAACATAATCAGCGTGTCCTGGACAATCGATGTGAGCGTAGTGTCTTTTCTCAGTTTCGTATTCGATGTGAGAAATAGCAATAGTAACGATTTTTGAAGCATCACGAACTGTACCGCCCTTAGCGATATCAGCATAAGATTTTCCACCGCCTTGAATTGCTGAAATAGCTGCGGTTAAAGTAGTTTTACCATGATCAACGTGTCCGATAGTACCGACGTTAACGTGTGGCTTGGTTCTTTGATATGTTTCTGCCATTGTTTCTCCTTTTTTTTATTTATTGTCTTTTTGAGACGAAATTAAAATTAATAATTTTTGATTAAAATGCTTTTGAATTGTATCAGCTAGGCCGGAGCTTTGCAATATACAAAACGAAGCAATTTAATGCCTTTTTAGAAAAAATATCTAAATTGAGTTAAGTAGAATTTTAACACAAAGAAAAGAATAAAAATGTCAATAAAAAAACCTCAAACGTTTGATGTCAGTAAACTAACCGTTTGAGGTATAAGACTTAGGGTTTAGACAACGGAGCAAGAACAAAAAAAGTTTTTGAATCGGATGAGGTAAATTGAGGGCGATAGATAAGATTGTTAATAACATAAAGAACTTTTAAATCTACAGGAATGGCTTTATATATAATTGGACCATCGGGATCTTCTGTAATTTCAATTATAAAAAATTTACCGGGGTTACCGAAAGTGATTAATTCTTTTTGTTCAAAATCAACTTCAAGAAAAAGCTCGCAACATTCGTTTTCCCAGCCAACAAAAGGGAAAGAAAAAGAATAAGAACCATTGACTGGTTTTCCATACATTCTGCGAAAAATATAACCATTAACGTTTAAAGTAATGTCTCCATTTTTAATGGCCTGATCATCCACTTCGATGGCATCTTCTATTTCAGATGAAATTTTGATTCCATCGAATACAAACCATGCGTAGATATCAGCCTGACTTTTCATAACAAAAACTCCTTTCTTGGTGTTATTTATTCCTAATTTTCAAAGATCAAAAAAATGCGAGAGCTAGACTCGGTTTTTTAAATTAATTGGATTTTAACATAAAAAATGCCCCAAACGTTTGATGTCAGTAAACTGACTGTTTGGGGTTATTTAATTAGAGCAATAAATATTATTTTTGAGGAGAGAGAATAAAAAATGTTTTAAGGCTTTCAAACATTATTTGAGAAGAATAGATGACACCATCAATGCGACAGTAACTTTCCGGTGCCATTAAACCGATCAAATATTTTTGGGATGATTCATCAGTTTCTTCAGAATCGCAAAAATTATCAAATTCACTGGAGGATCCGGACTCTTCCATTTCTTTGATATTTGCAGAGTTTTTAGTCTCATTCTCATAATCGTATCCCATGTCATAAATTGTGCGAATAAGACCAGGATGGCTTAAATTGATTAATTCCACTTCAGGGTCTTCGCTCATTTCAATAAAAACACGAAAACAGATATTTCTCCAGCCAGCGTTTAAAAAAGAAAAAAAGTAGCGATTGCCAACGATCTTGCCATGCACCCTGGCGACAAAACTACCACCTAAGTCTAAGGTAAAATTTTCACTGTCATAATTATCTTCTTCATCATCTTGGTAATTTGCCAAAAACAACCCGTCTTCTACTTCCGGCACTACCTGATATCGGTTGAATTCAAACCATACATAAACGTCCGGCTGGCCTTTCATAATAAAACTCCTTTCTTAATACTATTTATTCCTAATTTTCAAAGATCAAAAAATGCGAGAGCTAGACTCGGTTTTTTAAATTAATTTCAGTTTACCACAAAAATACAGGCTAAATTTTTATTTCAGACATGGGCCTTTGATTACTTCTAGAGCAATATGAGTTTTTTGACCATCAATTGTTTTACAAAAATGTGAATATGTTCCCCGGCAAACAGTTTCTGATGCCATTTTACAAATCTCTTCAAAATCCAATTGCGAAGTTGGAATACCGTCATCACGGGCAATAAGCGCATCTGATTTAGCACTAAACTGGTCTATTCTCCGAATAAAAGCAACATTACCATTATCATAAAGATTTGTTTCATTTTCGATCATTATCTATTTTATGGTACCACAAAAATACTCCCGAAAATCGGGAGTATTTAATCATTGACTAAGATTTTAATTAACCGTTGGATTTGGTGGTCAATTTTTCTTGAATGTCTCGTGGGACTGGATCATATCTGCATGGTTCCATGTAGAATGAACCTCGGCCTTGAGTCAAGCTTCGGATGACAGTGGCATAACCGCCAATGGCTTCGAGAGGGATGAAGGCATGAATGGTAGTAAAACCATGACTATCTTCGGTTCCATTGATTTGACCGCGACGTGAAGAAAGATCACCAATAACCGATCCTAAAAATTCAGATGGAGTAGCAACTTCAAATTTCATGATTGGTTCAACAATCAAAGGCTTAGCAGCGGCAAAAGCATCTTTAATAGCGTAATTACCTGCTAATTTGAAAGCCATTTCAGATGAATCGACCTCATGGTAGGTTCCATCGTAAACTGTGACTTTAATATCGGTGGCTGGGAAGCCAGCAATAATACCTTTTTGAAGAGTTTCTTTGACACCTTTTTCAATGGCGGGAATGAAGTTGGCAGGAATGGCACCGCCTTTAACAGCGTTGACGAATTCGTAACCCTCACCTCTTTCTTTTGGTTCGACTTTAATCTTACAGTGACCATATTGACCATGACCGCCAGACTGATGAATGTATTTACCTTCACCTTCTGCGGGAGCGGAAATAGTTTCACGATAAGCAACTTGTGGAGTTCCGGTTTTAACATTGACACCGAATTCTCTTTTTAAACGATCAACGATAATTTCGAGATAAAGTTCACCCATTCCGGCAATAATGGTTTGGCCAGTTTCTTGGTTGTAGGTAACTCGGAAGGTAGGATCTTCAACTGCTAAACGATTTAAAGCAGCTCCCATTTTTTCCTGATCATCACCAGTGGCTGGTTCGATTGAAAGAGAGATAACTGGTTCAGCAAATTGAATTGGAGATAAAGAAATAACATTGTTAGCATCGCAGAGAGTGTCACCAGTGGTGGATTCTTTTAAACCAATACAAGCAACGATTTCTCCAGCGAAACCTTCTTCAAGTCCTTCTCTTTTGTCGGCATGCATCAAAAGCAAACGACCAATTCTTTCACTTTTACCTTTGGTGGTGTTATAAACTTCGGATCCAGCTTTTAAAGTACCTGAATAGACCCTAACATAGGATAAAGTTCCAACGTGTGGATCTGACTGAACTTTAAAAAGAAGAGCAGATAATGGCTCGGTTCGGAGAGGTTTTCGAGTGATGACTTCGTTAGTTTCTGGATCGAAACCTTCAATTGGAGGAAGATCGAGTGGGGATGGGAGATAATCAACGATACCATCGAGAATTGGATGAATACCTTTATTTCTCCAAGCAGCACCACAATAGACAGGGAAAAGTTTTCGATCGATACAAGCTTTTCTGAGGGTAGTTTTTAATTCTGGAATAGAAATTTCTTCATCATTTAAGAATTTTTCCATTAAAATCTCATCTTCACCAGCAATTTTTTCAACCATTTCAGCTCGAGCTTTAATAGCTTTTTCTTTATATTCATCAGTGACTGGTTTTCGAGTAAATTCCAAACCTTCTTCATCCTTATCGTAAACGATCATTTCCATGTTCATTAAATCAACAACACCAACATGGTCATGTTCTTCACCAACAGGGATAACAACAGGACAGATTGGAGCATGGAGTTTTTCAGTAATACTATCTAAAGTACCCTGAAAAGAAGCACCGATTTTATCCATTTTGTTAACAAAAGCAATTCGAGGAACACCGTATTTGTCAGCTTGTCGCCAAACAGTTTCAGATTGTGCCTGAACACCGGCATTTCCATCAAAAATCATGATAGCGCCATCGAGAACACGAAGAGAACGTTCCACTTCAGCGGTGAAATCGACGTGTCCGGGAGTATCAATGATATTTAAACGATAATCTTTCCAAAAAGTGGTAATACAAGCAGATTGAATGGTGATACCACGCTCTTTTTCCTGAACCATGGAATCGGTGGTGGTTGAACCTTCGTCAACTGAACCGATTTTGTGGATTTTTCCGGTATAAAAAAGAATACGCTCAGTAGTAGTGGTTTTGCCTCCGTCAATATGGGCAATAATTCCGATGTTTCGGACTTTATCCATAGGTACGTCGCGATTTTTTGTAAGTTTAATTTGTTCAGCCATTATTTAATAATAAATGATAATAAAAACCGTTGCATTTAAGCAACAGCGGATGGACTTATGATACCATAATTTATGCAAAAAAAAGTAGCGATTATTGGCGCTGGAATCGGCGGTTTGACTGCTGGATACGAATTATTTAAAAAAGGATATGAAGTGACGGTTTTTGAAAAAGAAAAGGAAATTGGAGGAATGCTGTCGGATTTTAAGATTGAAGGAAAAAGTTTAGAAAAGGTTTATCACCATATTTTTAAAACCGATAAAGAAATAATTGATTTGATTGAAGAATTGGGATTAATTGATAAATTAAAATGGCATAAAAGCTCGACTGGAATTTATAGTAACGGTAAAATTTACCCATTTAACGGTGCAATTGATTTATTAAAGTTTAAAGAATTGGGATTAATCAGCAAATTTAGACTAGGAATGGTCTATTTATGGCTTAAATTTGATAAAAATTTTAAAAGGTATGAAAATATTACAGCGGAAGACTGGATGAAAAAATGGGCAGGAAAAGAGGCTTATGAGGTGATTTGGAAACCGCTTTTGAAAGGAAAGTTCCATGAATATTATAAAAAAGTCTCCATGGCCTGGCTGTGGGCCAGAATTCATACCCGAGGCGGATCGAAAAATGAAAAGAATGAAGAAGTGTTAGGGTATTTAGATGGCGGATTTGGACAAATTGCCGAAAGATTGGCTAAAAAAATAAAAATAAAAACCCTCTGCCCTACGGGCGTCTCCCTTGACAGGGCGATTTCTAAATTTGATATTGTGATTGATACTAGGCCGATTAAGGGAATTGATTATATTGGAGCGGTGGATGTGGTTTTTAGCTCAAATCAAAGCTTAAGCCCTTATTATTGGCATAATATTAATGACCTAAGCTCCCCTTTCTTAGCTTTAATTCAGCACACTAATTTGGTTAATAAAGCCAACTACAATGGGAAAAATATTTATTATCTTGGAACTTACGTGCCACAAGACCACGAATATTTTAAAATTTCTGATGAAAAAATTGAAAAGGAATTCTTTGATTATCTAAAGATAATTAAACCGGAATTTGATGAAAGTCAGGTGTTAGAGAAAAAAGTTTTTAAAATTAAATACGCCCAGCATATTGTGACTAAAAAATATAAGGTGCCGGAATATAAGGTGGGAGAAAAGACATATCAGCTAAATTTTGCCCAAATTTACCCGGAAGATCGGGGAATTAATTTTGCAGTGAAAGAAGCGAGAAAACTGGTTAGAGAGATAATTGGCGCTTAATTTCTTCTAAACCCTCAGAAAGAGTTTTGAATTTTAAACCAAGATCAATGGCTTTTTGATTGGAAGTTATGAGAGTTTTTTGCCAGGGACGACTACCAACGGGTTGCGATTTTAAATATTCTTCCAAACTGCTGGCGGAGACCAAATCTTTGTTTAAATCAAAAGCTTTGGCAATTTCTAAACACATTTCATAAGGAGAATGAGAAGAAGAACCAACTAAATGGTAAATGCCAGCGGTTTTGTTTTCAAAGAAATATCCCAAAGAATTGGCAATATCATCAATAAAAGTGTAAGTGCAAATTTGATCGGAAAACATTTTAACCGGCTCATTATTTTGAAGCTTGGCTAAAACTTTTCGAATGATGTCGTCTTTCTTTTCAAATTTTGCCCGGTAAGGATAAGTGATACGAGAAATGTTGTAATTAGTGTAACCGGAATCGGTAATGACTTTTTCGCCAAGATATTTGGTTTCACCATACCATTCGATAGGATTTGGAGTGTCTGTTTCTAAATATGGGGTGGCTTTGGTGCCGTCAAAAATAAAATCAGTGGAAATATAGAGTAAATATTGATTATATTTTTGGGCTAAATTTAAAATGCTTCTAGTGCCTTCAACATTGAGCTGATAGCAAATTCCGGTTTTATCCCCTTTTTGATCCCAAGCAGCATTAGTATCGGTAAAAGCAGCCATATGCAAAACAGCAACAGCATCTTTATTTTTCTCGAAAGCATCGGCTAAACTTTGCTGATCTAAAAGATTGACGCCAGTGTCGAGAGAAAAATCGACAAATTCAAATCTGTCTTTTAACAATTCTACGATGCGGGAACCAACTAAACCGCTTAAACCTGTTCCGATTATTTTTTGCATATGTTCAATCCCTCTAAATCTCCCTTTGACAAGGGAGACTTTAAAATATTTCTAAATTTTTAATTTCTGAAAGAGTGGGCCAGAGTTTGTCTTTTTCCGACAAAATATAATCCATTTTTGGCCAATCGATGCCAATTTCCGAATCATTCCATAAAAGTCCGCCTTCGGATTCTTTATTGTAAAAATTGGAGCATTTATATTGAAAATCAGCAATATCGCTTAAAACCAAAAATCCATGAGCAAAGCCTTGGGGAATAAAAAATTGTTTTTTATTTTCTTCAGATAAGATTACAGACTCATATTGGCCGAAAGTTGGAGAATTTTTACGAAGATCAACGGCAACGTCGAGAACTTCACCGCGGGTGCAGCGAATTAATTTGTCTTGAGAAAAAGGAGGCTTCTGGAAATGAAGACCGCGCAAAACTCCTTTGGTTGACTGAGAGTGGTTGTCTTGAACAAATTCAATATTAATGCCATTTTCGGCAAAAAGTTTTTTAGAATAGGTTTCCATAAAAAAACCGCGATCATCTGGAAAAACAGAAGGCTCGATAATCATTAAACCTTCGATTTTAGTTTTGGTAAAAGTTGCCATTATTTTTTAAGACTATTTAATTTAATATAAAATTCTTCAGCTTCTTTTTTGGTTTCCTGCCACCAATCGGTGTTTTGAGTGTACCAATCAACAGTTTGCTTCATGCCTGATTCTAAATCATATTTTGGTTCCCAACCTAATTCATGATTAATTTTGTCCCAATTAACAGCATAATTATCATGAGCTGGACGATCGGCGACATATTCGAGAGAATCTTCACCTTTGTTCATTAATTTTAAAAGAAGTTTAACTAATTCCATGTTGGAAGTGCCTTTTTTGAGACCACCAATACAATAAGTTTCGCCAATTTTACCTTTTAATAAAATAGCTTCAATGGCTCGGCAATGATCTTCAACATGAAGCCAATCACGGAAATTTAAACCTTGACCATAAATTTTGATTTTACCGCCAGACAAAAGACTGGTGATTGATCGGGGAATCATTTTTTCAGGGTGCTGATAAGGACCATAATTGTTGGAACAGTTACTGATGGTAATCTGCAGACCAAAAGTTTTATAAAAAGATCGGACTAAGTGATCAGATGAAGCTTTGGAAGCAGAATAAGGGCTGGAAGGATCGTAAGGTGTACTTTCGCTAAATTGAGTGACAGTATCATCTAAAGCGATAGTACCAAAAACTTCATCAGTAGAAATATGGTGGAAACGAACGTTATATTTCTTAGCAGCCATTAAAAGATTATAAGTGCCTAAAACATTGGTTTTAACAAAAAGAGAAGGATCATCGATGGATCGATCGACATGAGATTCGGCAGCAAAATGGACAATAGCATTAACTTGAGAAACTAATTCATCGACGGTTTTTTCGTCGAGGATGTCGCCCTGAACGAATTTATAGTTAGGAGAATTTTCAAATTCGACTAAATTGCGAGGATTGGCAGCATAGGTCATCTTGTCGAGATTGATAATAGAATCGTCGGGATGATTTTTAAACCAATACTTAATAAAATTGGAACCGATAAAACCTGAACCTCCAGTGACTAATATTTTCATATACTAGGGATTATATATTAGAAAACTGATCTTTGCTAATTATTTTTTAAGAAAAAAATTATTTTCTTAAACCATCAATGGTTTCTTTGGCAATATTGGCAAATTCTGAATCTTTGGTTTTATTCTCATAAAATGAAAGGATTTCTTCGTAGGCAGTTTTTGAATATTCAAAGCCGTTATACCATTTTGACTTTGATTCCGGCGATAATTCAGACCAAAGATTTTGGAAATTTCCCCAAGCTTTCTCAAATCTTTGTGGTTCAGCCTTAGAAATTTTTGAAAAAAGATCATGGGCAAATTTATTGTTTTCTGGAGTTTCTGGAATAAAAATTGATTTATCCATGATATTAACCAAATTTTCAAGCTGAGACAGTTTTAAACCTAATATCTCCTGAAAAGCAGGAAATAAATGATCTTTTTCGGAATAAGGATTACTGCCATCATTGGAACGGGCAAAACGAAGCATGTGCTCTAAAGTGGTTGGCGGTGATCCGATTGGGTCTCTGATGACAGGATTAAGAACCTGCATTAACGATTCACGATTAAATTCGATAAATTTACCGCCATCAAAATCATGACCACCTTCTTCAACAGAATCCAACCTGGCAATTATAGTACGAAACATTAAAGTGATGCCGTTAGTGTCGGTTCTGTCGGAACGACGAGTCATTTGAGGGGCAACGCCAATTAATTTGTTATTTTCATCTGTCCAGGTTTCATCCCAATATTTATCTTTTTTGTAGCCTTGGGGAATCTGCACTTCAATCGGCTTTAAATAGTGGGTGTGGCTGGCAATTGAATAAGAGGCCAATTTTCGGGTATTTTCACCAATTAGACCTTCCGAAATCTGCCAAAAAAGAAAAGCACCAGTTTCACCATGGCCAGCTCCATATTTGACGTCTTGATAGCGAGGAATAATGGAAGTGCCGATGTCATGAAAAGCACCAGCTAATAAACCGGCACCAATGTCTGATTTGAAAGCAGCTTTATCTTTTAAGGAATCGGCTAGAACTATGGAAGTTAAAAGATCTCGGGAATAATGACCTTTGTCGTGGCCGGGTGGCATTTGATCAACGAAGGTTTTAAATTTTTTATTTATACGGTCAACAGTCTGCTCATTAATTGGCATGTTTTCCAACTCCAATTCCGCTTTTTGGCAAGTGCTAATCCAGCCTTCTTTAGTTCCAACTTCGGTTTTAAGATTATCAATAAAATTGACGATTCTTTCCTGACCTTCGTTTGAGGTTACAAACTCACGCAGGGATTGAATTTTTTCTGTTTCTTGACTGTTAATTGAGATTTCGTTGCTGTTCATTATTTCAGACATATGTAATCTTAGCATGGAATATTTTAGAAGGATTATTGACAAAAACAGTATTATAGGCTATAATTGACTTTAATAATTATTAAAATAAAGTTAATTGCTAACTCTAAAATTAATAATTAGTTCTTTAAAAATCAGATTGTTGAATAAATTCTGATGAGCAGAAACCTGGTCCCTTATATATGCGGACTAGATTCCTGTTCATCAGAAGTATGAATGAGGAGAATGGAGAATTATGGAACTTACTATTATGCCAGAAGGTAAAACATTAGGCTGGAGCTTTAATTATTTCAATGGAACAGCCACGATCAGCGATAAAGACGGTAACCGTATATCAGGAAATATTGTTTCCATTGACGATATTCGGTATGCCAAATTGACATCTAAATTCGGTGAATTGACTATGGGCTCTAATGGAGTTTATGGACAATGGGCGTTTGAAGAAAACGGCGGTGCTGTAATGGTGCCTTATTCGATTTCTCCAAACGGCGACCTGTATTTGGCTGGCGGCTATGAAAAAAGACTGTTGATCAATGATGGCGAAATTATGTTTACCCCTCCCGGCGGCTTTGGCTTAAATCAGGAATCTCCTGATAATACAGCCAAACGCGAAACACTTGAAGAAACAGGAGTTCATATTACAAACCTTATTAAGGTTGGTGAATCAACTCCGAACCGTGCATTCTGGATTAAAAACTCAGACGGCAACTGGCCTGTAACTTTTTTTGCATGTAAAGTCGAATGGTCGACTCTGGCTGAAAAAGACGGACAATATTTCATTCCATCAACGGAAAACGCAATCGCGGAATTGGACAAGTTGTCAAAACTGGTTTTTCTTCCAGCGATTGATGCTATTGCAAATACAAACGACGGAATCGCCGTTACAGCATTTGCAAAGACACTTGCAGCCTATTCCAAAAAACTCATCTAATTCAGCAAATCTGATCGACCCCGAAGGGAATATCTGATGCGAAAGCATTATTTATTTTCTCCGGGGTTTTTATTTGAAAAATAGGTTAAATATTGACTAAATTGTTACTATAGGATACAATTTCCCACTAAATTATTTTTGAATCAATAGCTAATTTAAGAAAATAATTTTGTACTTTTAAAATCAGACTGTTGAGTGTTTTTTAGCAAAATGCGAGGAAAGAAGGAAAGGTAATGGATAAAACTAAAGCATTGGAAAAAATCGCAAAAACAAATTGGTACAAAAAGGTTCCTGAAGAAGTTAAGAACATTATCAATGAGTTGGGAGATTCGTGGACAGGATATTTGATTGATTTGGCAAACCAAAAAGATGTAGCGACAGTGTTTAACCTTCAATTGGGAGATTTCATTTTTATTCCCAGATTAAAGGATGAAATTCCTTTTGAAAAGAAATCGGCAGTCAAATACTTTTCATGGAACAAAAAGCTGACAAAAGATTCCAAATGTCTCGTTTTTATAACCGACAAACTGGGTAAAATTGATGCTTTTGCTTATGTAGTATTTGCCCCTGCCGGCAAGAACAGCGCCAGCTATGATAATCCTGTTGAAAAAATTGACATATTTTTAAGCAAAATAATTCAAGAAATCAAGGAAGACACTGGCTCAACTTCGACAACTATTATGTCGATTGAACAACTTTGCCAATATCCCTCAAACGATAAAACGGAAAATAATTTACCGTTTTTGTTTTCAATGATATTGGCCGTCGATTTCGCTTCCGACATTAAAAGCAACAATGAGCACAAAATCCAAGTCTATCCAATAAGCGAGCTAAAAAATTTCATATCCATGTGTAAAGATGATTTTTTCCTCTCAACCATAATAAGGCTGTTTCAAAAAAATCCCACATGAATCAACAGATTTGAATAACCCCAAAGACAATAGTTAGTGCGAAAGCATTATTTATTTTCTCTGGGGTTTTTATTTGGAAAAATTGACTTAAATGATATTATAGGTTATAATTGTCTATAAATTCATTAAAAATGATATAAGCTTTATTTTTAAGGAATTTGATCTTTAAAAAGTATTTTTGGAAAGGAGGAAAAGGTATGTATATTAAGAATGGCTGGGAAAGCAGATATGATTACGAAGGAATGTCTAATACTGAAAAGTATCTGGGCAGAAAATTACATACTCAAGACAATTGCTGGGAAATAGCAAAAGTGGGCTACGTTGTGCTTACTGTTGTTGTTACCTATACATTGATCACTGAGTTTAATTTGAATTCGTTTATCGGCTTCTTCACCAACTACCTTTCCTAGAATCCATCAAAAATACTAAAGATAAAACCACAAGACCCTCCTGGTAAGGAATTTTGTTTTTAACAAAATTTTTTCCAGCGAGGGTCTTTTTATTTACTATTATTTAATTACTCGCTTAAAGTTGGAGTAGTTTTGGTAGCAGCTTTGGTTACACTTGGAGTGGCAGTTTTAGTACTGACAGTTGGAGTGACTTTGCTGGTGGCAGAAGTAGAGGTGGCGCTAAGATCGGTTCCGATTGTAAAAACAGCATCATAAGTAGAGGTTGTTTTTAAATCTTCAGTGTAGGTGGCTGGGAAACCAGTGGCCATTTTTGATTCAAAATAAGCCGAAGTGCTGGCAGATTTTACCTGAACTGAATTTTCAGTGGCTGAGGCTTTGGCATTGCCGACAGAGATGTCTGTAAAACCAAGAGCGACTAATTGAGCCTTAAGGGTGGCTGCCTGACCATTAATTTCAGTGGCATTTAAAATCTGGATTTTAATATCTTTTTCGATTTCAGCAATGGTTGGTTTAACAGTAGGAATGGCAGTAGGAGTGCTGGTGACTTCAGCAACAGTTTCACCGGCTGGAGTAGTAACCTCTTCTTCACTGGAGTTTTTATTTAAAACATACCAGATCGCAACTGATGCAAGAGCAGCAGTGAAGATAAAAACTGCGATTATGGGCAAAAAATTTCTTTTTTTATTTTCCATTTTTATTGATGATGAACTAATATTGTTTGGTGAATTTATTATAACAGCATTATTGGAAACTGAAGCAGTCATTTCGCCTAAAACAGGCAGAGGCAAATTGGAGGCTTTGGAAAGACTTTGAGCAATCTGTTCTTCACTGTAAAAAGTTTTGTCCATTTGAGTGGTGGTAATGATTTCTAAATCATGGCCTTCTGGGACATAAATTTTTTGAGTGAGACTGGAGAAATAAAAATTGGAATAGTTGACGATTTTTTGAATGTCGAGGCTTGGTCCTTTGAGATTGGCAGTCAAATAAACCGAATTGTCTTTGGAAAGCAAAAGAGTGTATTCTTGATCGTTTAGCGGGTAAATAAGGAAAAATTCTTGTTTATAAATGGAAGAAATGGTGTTGGAAATGGCGGAAGAGACTGGAGTAAATTTATTCACACCAATGCCGATGATGTCGAGATTGGCCTTAAGCTGATCTAATTTTGGCTTGTCGTAAATGAAAGCTTGGATAATGGTTTTATCGTTGACTTGGGCTAATTTATATTCAAGAGCATCGGGATCGATGGGAAAATTGACTAAATTGGCAGCCAAGCTAATGACTTCTTTTTTATCGATGCTTTCGATTTTGGAATCGTAGGTAAAAGATTTAATGAAAACAACATCGTCCGGAACTAAGACAGAGACAGAATCGAATTTGTTTTGGCGAAAATACAAACTCAAAGATTCTAAATCTTTATCATTACACTTTTGCCAAAGATTTAGATCGAAACTGAGAGTGTTGTTTTCTTTACGATCGATGTAAAGCTCAACAGTTTTGGCTTTTGGCCAAATGATAAGTTTTGGTTTGGAAAATAATGACATATAAACAGTATAGCAAAAAAGTGGAATGGAGTTAAATATAAAAAAACGCCCCTATTACGGGGCGCTTAAAAATTTCAAAATATTTTTACCATCGAAGATGGGCAAAAGCTTTGTTAGCATCGGCCATTCTTTCGACTTCAACTCTTTTATTGACGGCAGTGCCTTCATTATTGAGAGCGGATAAAAGTTCAGCGACTAATTTTTCGGCAAAAGAATGATATTGCTTGTTAGCTTTAGCACGAGCAGCAGAGACAAGCCATCGAAGAGCCAATGAATTTTGGCGATTACCACGAACCGGAGTTGGAACTTGGTAAACAGCTCCACCAATTCGGCGAGGCTTAACTTCAATTTTTGGTCTGATGTTTTCTAAAGCTCTATCTAAAACGTCCAAGACTTCTTCGTCTGGGAATTGTTTTTTGATTAGATCAAGAGCACCATAGACTTGCTTTTCAGAAGCAGTTCTTTTACCGTCTTTCATACAAGCATTAATTATCTTGCTGACAGTGACGTTGCTGTAGATAGTATCTGGTAGTACTTCTCTGGTTTTGTTGATTCCTTTTCTTGACATATATTTTTATTTAATAAATTAAGCGGTTTTGGCAGCAGCTTTTTTAGCACCGTATTTACTACGGGACTGCATGCGGCCGACAACTGCACCAGCGTCGTACTTACCACGAATAATACGATAACGGACACCTGGCAAATCTCTAACTCTACCACCTCTTATACTAACGATACTGTGTTCGGCCAAATTGTGACCGACACCGGGAATATAAGCGGTAACTGAGGCATGATTGCTAAGTTTAACTTTAGCAATTTTACGCAAAGCTGAATGTGGTTTCTTTGGAGTCATAGTTTTGACAGAAATGACCACACCTTTTTTAATAGGATTTATGCTGAGAGTAGGTTTATTGTTAATGGTGTTGAAACCATTACGAAGAGCAACAGTTCTGAGCTTTTGAGTTCTCTTGTTGCGACCTGATTTTATTAGTTGATTAAATGTTGGCATATTTATTTTTGATTTTTACTGACAGGGATCAGTCGTCCGATAATAACATTTTCTTTGAGACCAATCAAGCCATCGACTTCAGCAAGCAAGGAAGCTTCCGTCAAAACACTGGTGGTTTGTTGGAACGAAGCAGCAGATAACCAAGAACCAGTGGTTAAAGCAGAATTGATTAAACCGAGCAAGACTTTTTTACCAACGGCAGCTTTACCTTTGTTTTCTAAAGCTTTGTTGTTAGCAGCGTTTAGAACAGCAGCGGTAACGGTTTGACCGTAAAGGAAATTAGTATCGCCTGGATCTTCAATTTTGATTTTGTCACTCATTTCTTTAACCATAACTTCCAAATGTTTATCATGAATACCAATTCCTTGAGATTCATAAACACCTTGGATGCTGTTGATTAAATATCTTTGAGCAGCTTCGATTCCTTTAACTTCCATGACTTCGCGGACATCAAGAGAACCAGAACAAAGCTGAGTTCCTTGAGCAACGAGGTCACCATCAGCAACGAGAAGAGTAGCATTTAAAGGCAAAATATAAGTAATTGTCTTTACATTTTTATCTTCGTCTTTGCCAGAAAGTTTAATTTCGTAACCATCAACGGATTCCTTGACTTTAATTTTACCCGATATTTCGGCTAAAGGTGAAGGAACCTTTGGCATTCTGATTTCGAATAATTCCTGGACACGAGGTAAACCTTGAGTCACATCGATACCAAGAACACCTCCGGTGTGTTTGGTTCGAAGAGTTAACTGAGTTCCTGGTTCACCGATGGATTGAGCAGCAATGACACCGACTGGAACACCAATTTGAACCATTCTACGAGTGGAAAGATCCCAACCGTAACATTTTTGACACAAACCAGTTTCAGCGTGACAGGCTAATGGAGAACGAATACCAACAGTGGTAATTTCGTTTTTCTCGATTAAAGCAACTTCTTCGTTGTTTAATAAAGTCCCCTTTTCAATCAAAACTTTTTTGGTTTTTGGATCAAGGACATCAACAGCTAAAACTCTGCCTAAAATTCGGCGGAAGAAATATCTTTCTCGGCCTTTTTCGTTGGCATCGATAGTGATGAATTGATCAGTACCGCAGTCATGACTTTTAATGATAGCGATATGAGCAGCATCAACTAATCGGCGGGTTAAATAACCTGCATCTGCGGTTTTAAGAGCAGTGTCGGCCAAACCTTTACGAGTACCTCTAGCACCAGTCACATATTCGAAGACGGATAAACCTTCTCGGAAATTGGATTTGGTTGGAAGTTGAACGATTTTTCCAGTTGGATCGACCATTAAACCTCTCATACCAGAAAGCTGTTTGATTTGATCTTTAGATGCACGCTTAATACCTGCAGAAGAGATAATACGAATTGGAGAATCAATGTCGAGGGTAGCCCAAGTTTTTTCAGCAATTTCTTCGGTTTTTTCCATCCAAACGGATTGAGAAAGTCGTTTCTTTTCATCATTACTGATTAAACCGTTTTTATAATTCTCTTCGATTTCAGTGACCTGTTGGTTAGCTTGGTGAATTAAACCTTCTTTTTCCGGCAAATGACCACAATCAGCCATTGATAAGGAAAGACCAGAAAGAGTAAAACCTTTGAAACCAATATCTTTAAGAGAATCGATTAATTTGACGGTTTTTAAACGACCGGCAATTTCGATGGATTTAACGATTAAATCATTAACTGATTTAGAACCAGCCATAGCTTCATTTAAGTATGGAAATTCAACTGGAAGAATTTGGTTAAACCAAAGACGACCATAGGTGGTTTTGGTTAGATTACCATTGATTTTAACAGCGATTAATTCTCTTAAACCGATTTTTTTAGCTTCATAGGCTAATTCAACTTCAGATTCATCGCAGAAGATTGATAAACCTTCGAAACTTTCGGTTTTTTCTGTTTCCAAATCTTGGGATTGAACTGAAGTGATGTAATAACATCCGACAGCCATTTCCTGGGTTGGAACAGAAACTGGATTACCATCAGCTGGCTTTAATAAGTTGTGGGATGGCAACATTAATCTCTTGGCTTCTCTTTGAGAGGCAACAGACAAAGGTAAATGAACACCCATTTGATCTCCATCGAAGTCAGCGTTGAAAGCTTTACAGACACATGGATGCAAACGAATGGCCAAACCATCGACCAAAATTGGTTTGAAAGCCTGGATAGAAAGTTTATGTAAGGTTGGAGCACGATTTAAAAGAACATAGCTCTTTTTAGTGACTTGTTCCAAAATGTCATAAACTTCGTTGATACGGTGATCAATTAAATTTTTAGCACTCTTAATGTTTGGAGCGATGCCAGTGGCCATTAATTCACGAAGAACAAAAGGTCTGTACATTTCAAGAGCGATTTCTTTTGGAAGACCGACTTGATTTAATTTTAATTCTGGACCAACAACGATAACGGAACGACCGGAATAATCAACACGCTTACCGAGCAAATTGCGACGGAAACGACCTTTCTTACCGCGTAAAAGATCAGACAAAGAACGTGGAACACGTTTGGTGCTTTTTCTTTTGCCTTTAGAACTTTTTTGAGCATCGATTAAGATATCAACTGATTCTTGGAGCATTCTTTTTTCATTTCGCAAAATGATTTCAGGAGCACCAAGCTTCAATAATTTTCTAAGACGATTATTTCGATTAATTAAACGACGGTATAAATCATTCAAATCGGAGGTAGCAAAACGGCCACCAGTCAATTGAACCATTGGACGCAAATCTGGTGGTACAACTGGAACTTGAGTCATAACCATCCATTCAGCTTTAATATCATTTTCAATCATGCCGTTTAAAATACGGATTTTGTACATGATTTTCTTTTTCTTTAATTTAGAGCTGGTTTTGTTTAATTCTTTTTTGAGGTTTTTAACAGTTTCGACCATGTCGATTTGCTTTAAAACTTCAAAGAGAGCTTCGGCACCCATTTTAGCAGTAAAGAAGATATCTGCCTTAAATTGGGACAAATAAAAGCTTTCTTCATCAGAAATGGTGGTTAAAACCTGGAGATTTTGGATTTTTTCTTCCAAATATTTCATTAAACCTTCGATGCGATTTTTTTCAGTTAAAGCTTTGTTTTCAAGTTTTTGAACATCCTGCTTTAATCTGATATCTCTTTCATCTTGAGCAATGAAAAGCTGATCTTTGTTTTTGATTTTAGCTTTGAGCTCTTTTTTCTCTTTTTCAGTTTCTTCAGTTTTGGTTTCAATACCTTTTTTGGTATCAACATCAATCTGATCGATTCTTTTTTTAGAATAGCTAGCTAAATTTTCTAAAGCTTCTTTTCTTTTTGAATCATCAACAGAAGTAACTAAATATTTAGTGAAATAAACGACTGATTCCAAATCTTTTTGAGGAACGTCAAGAATGACACCGATTGGAGATGGAGTGTTTCTTAAATACCAAAGATGAGTGACAGGTGCAGCCAAAGTAATATGACCCATTCTTTCACGACGAACTTTGGAAGTAGTAACTTCAACGCCACAGCGATCACAAATTACACCCTTAAATCGGATTTTTTTGTATTTACCACAGTAACATTCATAATCTCGGCTTGGTCCGAAAATCTTTTCACAGAAAAGACCATCTTTTTCTGGACGCCAGCTACGATAATTAATGGTTTCTGGTTTGGTAACCTCACCAGTGGACCAAGATAAAATATCTTCCGGAGAAGCTAGTTTAATCTGAAGTCCCGAAAAATCGATCATACTTTTAAATTTAAACATTATTGTTCCTCCTTTGTTGAATCATCTAATTGAGCCGTATCTTCGGCAATTGTTAAACCTTCTACTTCATCTTCAATTGTTGCCTGAACTTCGTTTTGAATTTCTTCAGGAACAATTTCGACTGGAGTGGTTTCAGCGATACTAGGAATTTCACCTTCGAAAATTTCACCATTTTCTCTAACACCAACTGGAGAAATATCGAGAGCTAAACCTGCTAATTCTTTGGTTAAAACTTTGAAAGATTCTGGAATGGCTGGTTCTGGAATTGGCATACCTTTGATGATGGCTTGGAAAGCGTGAGTACGACCTTCGATGTCATCAGATTTGATGGTCAACATTTCCTGAAGAGTGTGAGCAGCACGATGTGCTTCAAGAGCCCAAACTTCCATTTCTCCTAATCTTTGACCTCCCATTCTGGCTTTTCCGCCAAGTGGCTGTTGGGTAACTAAAGAGTAAGGACCAGTAGAACGTGAATGAACTTTATCGTCAACCATGTGAACAAGCTTAAGAATGTAGTTGATACCAACCACAGATTCTTGATCATAGGCTTCACCAGTTCGACCATCGTAAAGCTGAGTTTTGAAAGTTTTAGAGATACCAGCTCTTTCGAGTTCATCACCGATTTCTTCTTCAGAATATTTTTCAAAAACTGGAACAGCGTACTTTTTGCCAAGTTTGTAACCGGCGTAAGCTAAAGCGACTTCCAAAATCTGACCTAAATTCATACGAGCAACGACAGAAAGTGGAGACATAACCATATCGACTGGAGTTCCATCTGCTAATCGAGGCATGTCGTATTGAGGCATGATTCGGCAGATACAACCTTTGTTTCCATGTCGTCCGGCAATCTTATCACCTTCTTGAATACGTCGGATTTGAGCGACATAAACTTTAACAACTTTGTTAACACCTGGATCAAGTTCGTCACCTTTTTCTTTATCAAGGATATCGACTTTAATGACAACACCGCCTTCACCGTTAGAAACACGGAGAGAAGTGTCTTTAACTTCACGAGCTTTTTCACCGAAAATAGCGCGTAAAAGTCTTTCCTCAGCGGATAATTCTTTTTCACCGCGAGGTTCAACTTTACCGACCAAAATATCATTTGGGCCGACAGTGGCACCGATCATAACGATACCGTCTTCAGTCAATTTAGCTAATTCATTTTCAGAAACATTAGGAATATCTTTGGTTAATTCTTCGGAACCTAATTTGGTTTCGACGACTTGAGCCTGATATTCATAAATTTGAACGTTGGTTAAGACATCGTCTTTAACTAAACGATCAGAAATTAAGAATGAATCTTCGTAACATAAACCATCAATGGAAGCATAAGCAACCAAAAGGTTTCGACCAATAGATAATTCACCACCATCGGTGGATGGACCATCGATTAATAAATCACCTTCTTTAACAACATCGCCGACATTGACAGCGACTTTTTGGTTGTAACAAGTACCGTATGGTGAAGTTCTTAAAAATTTAGTTAAGAAATAAGATTCAACTTTACCGTCTTCAGTAATTTCACTGGCGTCACAGCTTGGTTCAGTGGCTTTTTTATCGAGAGCAACAACGATTTTGCTGCCATCAACAAAAGTAACTTTACCCGAATGTTTGGCCAAAACTGTTCTTCCCATGGAAGTAGTAACAGCAGCCTCCATTCCAGTGCCAACATAAGGAGATTCTGGAGAAATTAATGGAACAGCTTGAGTCTGCATGTGGGAACCCATAAGGGCACGAGTTGCATCATCATGATCAACGAAAGGAATTAAAGCAGCTGAAGCACCAACGATTTCGTTAGGAACCAAATCGATGTATTCAACCTGATCAATTGGACCTTCGGCAAATTCACCTTGATAACGAATTGGAACCCATTCTTGTTTGGTAATGAAATTCTCATCGAATTTAATTCCCAAATGAGTGATTTTCTTTTCGTATTCATCATCAGCATCGAGATAATCGAAGTCTTTAGAAATAGTGTAACCACCTTTGGTTTTTTCTAATTTTCGGAAAGGAGCTTCTAAGAAACCGTATTTATTGACTTGAGCATACAAAGCCAAATAGGTAACCAAACCGATGTTTGGACCTTCTGGAGAACGGACAGTACAAATACGACCATATTGAGAGCTGTGAACGTCGCGGATTGAGAAAGCAGCACGTTCTCTGGTTAAACCACCAATACCGACCACAGTGACTCTGCGCAATAAATCAAGTTCCGATAAAGGATTAGTTTGATCTAAGATGGCAGAAAGTTGATTGGATCGGAAGAAAGTGTTGAGAGCTGAAATTAATGGCTGAGGATTAATCATTTGAGAAGGAGCTGGTTTTTCTTTGGTAGAAATCAAACTCATTCTTTCTTTAACCATTCTTTCAAAACGAGCCAAGGCTGGACGAATAGCAATTTGAGAAACGATTTCACCACAGCGACGAAGACGTCGGTTAGCAAGGCTATCGATGTCATCGAGACGGGTAATTTCTCTTTTTTGAAGCTGGATTAAGTATTTAACAGTGGCAACTAAGTCTTCTTTTCTTAAAACCCAATTTTCTTTATCTTTGTCTTCAAATTTAAAACCAAATTTTTTGTTGATTTTGTAACGACCGACATTACCTAATTCGTAAGTTCGGAGATCAAAAAATCTTTCATTGAAAAATTTTTGAGCATTTTCGAGAACGACAGGTTCACCTGGTCGAAGTTTTCGATAGAATTCCAAAATAGCTTCATCTGGAGTTTTGGAAATATCAGCTTGGATAGTGTTGTTGATGAAATCACCAAATTCGGCAACTAATTGCTTGTCGCCCATTTGACAGGCAGCTCGCAAGAAAATAGTGGCTGGGAATTTCTTTTTTCGATCGATTCTGGCAAAAACCACGTCTTTTTTACCGACGAAGAATTCTAACCAAGAACCACGAGATGGTCTGATTTCAGCGCTGTAAAGAGTTTTACCAGTAGCAGGATCAGTTTCACCAGTGAAATAAACACCAGGAGATCGGACTAATTGGTTAATAACGCCTCTTTCGATACCGTTAACGATGAAAGTACCTTCATCAGTCATGGTAGGGAGATTTAAGAAGAAAACATCTTCTTCACGGATATTACCGGTTCTTTTGTTAATTAATTTAGCTTTGACACGGACAGGGACGGTATAATTCAAACCTTTTCTTTTGGCAAGATCTGGGGAAACGACGATAGGATCGTAAGTTAATTCACCAAGCTGCAATTCCCAGTTATTACCGGTGTAATCGCTGATTGGGGAAATTGACTGAACGGTTTCTATCAATTCCTTTTCCAAGAATTCTTTCCAGGATTCTTTTTGAATTTGAATTAAATCTAACTTAGGGAGATTAGGGTATTTTTTACCCCATTGAGTTCTTTTTACGGAAGGCATCAACAAATTTAATTATTAAGAAAAGGGACGAGTTATGTTCCAACCGCTCGGCCGAATAGGGATATTATACGCACATTACTAATAGTTATCAACAGGCAGAATTTGAGTTGAGAAAATTGGCGATTTAATTAAATTTAATACTATTAATAATATTTTTTTGGATAGTTGAATAATCAGTTTTCATGTCAAAATTGATTTTATAAATAAGATCATTTTTTTGAACATAAATAAATTTGCTGGGAGCGGTGGTGGTGCAGAGGTAACCTTTGGTATTGTTGATGGTGGTCTCTTCACATTTATTTTCTTGAACAAAATCATCTAAAGTTGTATATTTGGCGTTAGATTCGGAAAAAGTTTTATAAACAGTTATCTCAACAATAGGGAAAAGATTTGGATTTTTCTTTCGCATACTTTCCAACCAAGTTATTACTTCTGCCTGATCTATAAAAATTGAATTTGATGTTTCATTTTTTAAAGTTAGGCTGGAAGGATAAGTGACGGAATATCTGTAGTTAGAATCGGTATAGGTTTTTTCTTTATCTTCTGGGGTGGCGGTGGGAACAGCAGTATTTGCCACTTTTTTATTGGTATTTTTAGAAGTTAAAAGAAAAATAGAACAGGCGACTATGGCTAAAAATAAAAAGATACAAACATAAATTAAAATTTTGCCGATATTTTTTTGTGATGCCATATTTATTTTTTAACAGCCGAAGTAGTTGATGCCGACGCAGTTGAAACTGGAGTGGCAGTAACAGCAGATCCAGTGGCTGGCTGTGAGGCCAAACATTTATTTTCAGTACAATTAATAATATTTTGAGCACCACAAGTGCAAGTGTTACAACCATCGGCAGCAGCAAATGACTCCCCTACATTGTAGGTTTTATCATTTAAGGAACAGGTGCCGGATGGGACTGAAGTTACGGCAGTTTTGGTAGTGGTTGCAGATTTGGCAGTTTGCTGGCTTTTGAAGTAAACAAAAGCGAAAGCAGTGACGACTAAAACAAAAATAATTAGAGCCACAATAAAGAAAATTTTAAAAATGTTATTTTGAGGAGGTTTTGGAGTGATGCCAAAATCGGTGAGGGTGGGTTCAGTGATTATAGGTTCAGTTGGGATGGTTGTGTTTTCTGGAACCGGAGTTTCAAGAATTGGAGCTTGAGGCTGCTGAGAAGCAGCATATTGATTTAAGATTTCTTCGTATTCACTAGGAACAGTGTTTTCTGGGGCAACAGGAGGAGTCAAAACTTCTTCAGTTTCTTCAGCGACAGGCTGAATTGGTGCTTTAGGAACAATAGGATCGGGAATAACTGGAGTTTGTTTGCTGACAGGCTCTTGAGTATTTAATTGATTATCCATAAATAAATATCTCATTTTTGATTATTGGTGTCAATTAAATTGGTTCAGCAAATAATCTGATAAAATGAGCAATGGAAAAATTCTTTATCAAAACTTTTGGATGCATTGAAAATACGGCTGATTCGGAAAGAATCAAAGCCTTCTATTGCGATAAAGGTCTGATTGAAACTGATAGTTGGAAAAATGCTGATTTAGTCATTATTAATACCTGTATTATTCGAGAATCGGCGGAAAATAGGGTTTATGGTTTGATTAATGAGATTGATAAACAAAACAAAGGGAACAAACCCTCCGCCTCGCAGTTGCGAGGCACCTCCCTTGACAGGGAGGCTTCAAAAAGAAAACCTATTAAGATTATTGTGACGGGATGCTTGGCGGGGCTGGCACATAAAGATAAAACCGGCAAAAAATTAGCTCAATTAAAAAGAGATTTCCCCACAGTTTCGGAATTTTTGCCAATTGAAAAAATAAGTTTTGAAATTGAGCCATTGAGAGGAAAAACTGGAGTGGCATTAATTCCAATCAGTTTTGGCTGCAGCAATTTTTGCAGCTACTGCATAGTCCCCTTTGCTAAAGGCCCGGAAATTTCCAGAAAAATGGAAGATATTTTGAAAGATATTGATAAGGCAATTAAAGATGGCTTTAAACAAGTGATGCTAATTGGGCAGAATGTTAATTCATATGGAAACGATTTTACAGAAGCAACACTAGTGTCGATGGGCAAAAAAAGATTTAAAAGCTTATTTCCAAAATTATTGGAAGAAGTGGCGCAAAGAGGTTTGGAAAAAATTTCTTTTGTCAGCAGTAATCCATGGGATTTTTCCGATGAATTAATTGACACCATTGCCAAATATCCAAACATTGACCGATTACTCCATTTACCATTCCAAGCCGGCGATGATGAAGTGCTGAAAAACATGAACCGCGGTTACACTAGTGAAGAATATTTGGAACTAGTGGTTAAAATTAAATCTAAAATTCCTGACGTTAGATTTTCCACAGACATAATTATCGGTTTTCCGGGAGAAGATGAAAAGGCTTTTGATAATACTGTGGAACTTTGCAAAAAAGTTGGTTTTGAAATTGCTTATATAAATAAATATTCTCCAAGAAAAGGAACAGTGTCGGCAAAAATCTACAAAGATGAAGTTCCAATGAGTGAAAAGAAAAGACGCTGGATTGTTTTAAACGATTTAATCAACAAAAAATAATTTAGTAGGTGGTGCCGCCGCAAGTCCAGGTCCAATAGCCATTTGAGGAATAGACTGCGGAAGGGGCCCCATTGTCGCAAAGTCCGCTGGATGGTCTGACGGTGTAGGTGTCTCCGCTGGTTTCAGCAGAACCGCATTGACCAAAAGCATAACTACAATCCCAAGACACACAAGTGGTATCTTTTGCCTTAGCACAGGCATCATCACAATATGAATTTGTATAACATGTTCCTGCGTTTCCATGACTGGCCCATGATGAATTTTCCTCCAAATTGGCCGTAGCTAGGGCAGAATTACAGGTAGAGATGCCGGTGGCATTATTGTCGTAAAGAGAGCTGGTGGCAGTGCAAGTGCTGGCACTGTTGCAGTAATACATGGTGGTGGTGTTTTTACAGGCAGCAGTACAACTGCTGGTGGTTTCATAACAGGATTCAGTGGATTCACCAGGATAATAGATGGCTAAGGCAGCAGCACAAGCCTCTGGAGTTTCGTATTCAGCAGAAGTGCTTTGGCAAGTGTAATCACTAGTACGGCAAAAAGTATAAGTTTGAGTGGTTATATTTGGTGGAATATAATAACAATATTCATCGTTTTGGCAAGGCAAACATTTAAAGGTGGCTAGGGAATATCCGGCAGTGTTGCCGCCAAGGTCAGCATAGCTGTAATAACCATTGGCATGATTGCATTGATTTAAAACACAAGAAGCATTTGAATAGGTGGTGATTCCACATTTATAATTTCCCAATCTGCAGGAACCAATGGAAGTGTCGGAACTAGTACAGCTGCCATAACAATTATTGCTGCAGCATCCAGCAAAAGCATCCGATCTGAATAAGGTAAAAGCTAAAGCAAAAACACAAATAGTTAAAATTATTTTTATTTTTTTCATAAATTTACAAACTTAATAGACCAACCATTAAGCCGTTTTCTGGCACTCCGTAAAAATTATTTTTACTTTTGAAGGCCATTTTCTTTTGAGAATCAAAACTTTTATTTATTATGACATTTATGCTTGCCATTTTTTGCTGATAGGTGTCGTCGGAAGTGACATTAAACATTTCGTTGCAAAATAGGGAGAAATAAATGTCGTCGTATGAATCATTATTAAAATCCAAATTGATTGTTTCGTTGTAAAGATATTTGGCAAAATCCTGATAGGTTTTATTTTGAGTCATTTGGTATAAATCGATTGAAGCAATTCCCAACAGAGAATTGTTGTAGATATTTTTATCGACAACTGCATATCCGTCTAGGGCAATGGCAAATTCTTTCCTGGCTTCCGGCTTAAAAACATCTGTAAATTCTTTGGATTTTTCATCGTTAAGCAATGGTTCCCACTGATCCCTGGTGGTGTATTCAGAAACATAAGTCGCTGCTTTTTCATAAAAATCTTTTAACTCGGCTACGGAAAAATCCGTGTTGGCAGATGGAGTTTCACCTCTAATTATTTGAGTAATTTTTTGTTTATTTTGCTGATCTAATTGTTCAACATTTAAATCCTGATAATAATCTTTTGACATGGCTTCATAACCGCTGTTACGGCAAATGTCTCTGACCTTTTTCTTATCGGCATTATTCAAAACATCCCCTTTCCATAAATCAAACATAAATTTGCAATTGTAAGAATTAAATTGAAGCTCGCTGTTTAAAACTGCATCGATATCGTCGGATAATTTAAATTCTGAACTTTGAGTTTTTTCCAGATATTTAAATTTGCCCCATAAAGGAAAAATACCAGACCTGGGGGTGTAGACTCTATTTTGACATTGGAGACATTTGGCATTGGTGCAAAAACAGCCGGTGCTGTAGACATTTATGGCGTTCTTTTCATTGTTTAGCCAACCAATGGTTAATTTGGCTATTTCTAAATTTGATAGAGGTTTTGGGGTGGCAGTAGATGTAATAGATGAGGTGGTTTTTGAACCAGAATTTTTTGACAAAGCTAAACCACCAACAATCAATAATGAAACAATTAAAACAAAAAGAATGAGATATAAAAACCAAGGCACTTGGTTACGAGTTTTATTTAAAATATCAAGCATCTATTAAAAGATAACTTAATAAAAAACAAAAGTAAAGCTATTGTTAACTATAGTTCTTCCGGTAATAAGAGATACCACCATCAGCTAGTTTAGTTAATATTTCCCATTCGTCCGCAGAAATCTTACTTTGATTTTTTTGACTATTAGCCCAATCTTTAACAAACTGATTTTTAGTCACACCGACATCCAATATTTTCATACTTGGATTTTCTTTACAAAGATTGACGGCTTTAGATTCTGATAAAAACAAAAAGGATAATTTTATATAACTGTAAGTATTTAATGATTTATTGCTTTCATTAATAGCCACGATATTTTTGTCAGTAAAATAAGTGGCAGCATAACCTGAATTTTTAGCCCAGATATTACCAGGGGCAATGCCTGCAGAAATATATTTAGTAGTCAAAAGAGATTTAACTAAAGCTGGGTCAACAGAATTAAGCCAATCTATGGATTGTTTCATCTGTTCAACATATTGGGTCATGCCATATTCACCATTAGTGACAAGAACAATTCCGGGGAGTTGATTACCATCTTCAGCCACATAATTTAAAACTTGGAAAGAATTTACGCCATCATCAATGCCAGTTTTCTTGTATTGCTCAACATCGGCAGCGTTAATGCGCAGAGGATTGTATCCATCAAGGTTCATTTTATTTATTTCATAATTTAAATTATCAACCACCACATTTTTAGCATCGATGTATTCCTGGGAATAGCGAAGCTGTTCTTCGGTGGTGAGACCGGAATGAATCCCCACTTCTTTACTGTTGATGGTTAAGGTTAAAGCTTGGCTGTTTTTGGAATCGATAAGACCAACACCCTGGGTGTAACCATCATAGGAAACAGCTAATCCCATGTTTTCAGATAAGAATCTTAATGGAACCATGGTTCGATCGTTAATAATTCTGGCTGGGACATCAACTATTTTTTCAACTCCATTAACGATAACTTTATTACTGAATAAAGAACCATCTTTATTTTTGGTTAAAACAATAGTAGTGTCTTTGTTGGTGACAGTAGCAGTTTGAGATTCTTCATTCCAATCAACATTACAGCCTAAACTTTCAGCTACAAATCTGATTGGGACTAAGGTTCGATCATTGACTACTTGAGCCGCAACATCCATCTGAATGGTTGATTCAGTAGATGATAAAGATGCCATTTCTAAATTATTTTCAGACAATAAATTGGCTAAGCCCTGTTCAGAGGTGGTAATACCATTGGTATTTTCAGTAGTGGAAATAGATGGAGATGAATTAGGATTTTCACTTAATCCTTCAGCCATGGCTGGAGTGGAAGCTCCGATAGTAACAGCAGCTAACGTACCAGCAACAACTCTTTTGAAACCTTGAAGACCTTCTTTCATAAATTAATTTTAATTCAAAAAATAACCTATAATCTAAAAAGAATTATATGTTTTTAGTTTAAAAAAGTCAATAAGTTAGGTAAAAAATGCATATATACACATCTGATACACACTGGCCGTATAACATAAAGACGGAAAATTAAGTTAAAATTAAGTGAAAAATAGATTAAAAAATTATAAAAAAAACTTGATTATTTTAGGTATTTGGTGATGTTGATATTATGCTCTTCGAGAGTGGTGGCGTAGTGCATTTGATTATCATTGCCAGTGAGATAGAAGATGTAGTTAGAACTGGTTGGATGAAAAGCAGCGTAAATGGAATCGTAGCCAGGATTACAGATTGGAGATGGAGGAAGACTGGTGTTTTTATAAGTGTTGAATGGAGAAACAATGGAAATATCGGCGGCATCTAAATCTACCCAATATTTGGCCGGATTATTTTTGGAATCGCGGGCATATTGAACTGTGACGTCTGACTGCAAAGGCATGCCGATGTTTAGACGATTTATTAAAACGCCGGAAACCCCCTGTTTGACTTTTAAAGTTCGAGCTTCGTGCTCGATGATGGAGGCTAAAACTAAAACTTCCTTGTCAGTCATTTTGGTGTTGGTGGCACCCTCTTTGGCTTTAGCAAATTTTTCATCAAAGTTTTTTTGAATTACCTCAAAAATCTGATCGGCGGTGTAATAAGTAGGAATCAAATAGCTATCGGGGAAGAGATAGCCTTCTTTACCGGTAAAATCGGTGCCGACAGGGAAAGAATCGGCATTTTCCTCGACGCGAGTACCTTCAATTATTTTTAGCCAATAATCGCTGACTCCGCCTTTTGATAATTTAGTGACAACTTCCTGAACGGAAAGTGCTGGATTTAAACGGAAGGTGCCGGCCTGAATTTTTTTATTTAAACCCAAATAATAGGAATAAAATAAAAAGGAATATTGGCTGCGAACGATAGATTTTGATTTTAGATTTTGGGAAATAGCGGTGATGCTGTCGCCGTTTTTGATGACAAACATAACATTGGAAGTGTCGGAGGAAACTGGTTTTGAAGTGATTTTTAGATAAGAAAAAATTCCGGCAACTAAGAAAAAAAATAAAAGAATGGTGACAGTTAAAACCCGTTTCATTTTTAATTAAATTTCATCAAATAATGCACGACGATAGGTTTTTTTGGATTTGTCTCGGATGAAAATACGGCCACATTTACAAGTGACAGTGGTGTTTCCACGGACATCTTTTTCGACGCCGGAAGAAAGCGGAGCTCCGCAACCAACACATCGGCCTTGAGATAATAACCAAGCTTGAATGGGAGAAATTAGATTTTTAATCATAATTTATGTTAACTAGTAACCTGTAACTCTTCTTAAAATGACAGCTGCAGCCACTGAATCGATTAATTTTTTATAATCTTTCTTTTTATTCTTGTTTTGAATGTAAATTTGCTGAGCTTCAATGGTGCTGACAGCTTCTTCAACTGTCTCGATATTTAATTTTAACATAGGTCTTAATTCCTCGACAAAAGCTTTGGTCATGTCGGCAAACTTCCCTTCTGAAACACCGACATAAATTCCGTCGATTTTATAATCGGCAATAATTTTTTTTAAATTATCGACAACATGGTCGTCATTTTTAATGGCGGGAATTGTAGAAATCACACCAAGAGTGGAAACAGCCAGACCAATATTTTTGGTTCCGTAATCGATGGCGAGATAGTTCATAAGGAATTATAACTTATTTAACGGCGAGGCTAGATTTAATAATAAGACGGCGGAGAATGGTTCCCGGAGGACTGCAAGTGATGAGAGTCAGATTTTTTTGATCGAAACGCTGTTCTAAAACCGAAAGATCGGTAGGTTTTACTTCAAACATTTCATCAACAATATATTCGTATTGAACATTGTCGTAATCGATTAAAATTTCATCACCCTGCTTGAGAGTATAAAGAGTGGAAAAAATAGTCAAATAATTTTTGGAACTGTAAAATTGGGTAAGAGTTGAATGGCCAAAAATAACAGTGTTTCCTAATTGACCCGGCAAAGCGGTTTGAGGATATTGAATTAAACTTTTTTTAAGATCCATACTGCCAACAGTAACCACAGCATTGCTAATTTTTAATTTCGGAATTGATAAAAGATAGGTGAAATTATTATTATTGGAAAAAATTTGGTTAGAATCAGAAGAGCCAGTATCGAACCAATTATTAATTTGGGTGTAATCGGTGGTGACGGCACCTAAAATATTTTGGGCGTTAGTGCCTTGAAATGATAATGGATTTATTAATTGGGTAAAATTGGCTGAATATAGCAACTGAAATTTTATGATGGGTAATATGGCAGAACTCAAAAAAATCAAGCCGAAACATAAAAATAAGCCAGCTAATAATTTCTTCTTAGCAGCCGATTTTGATTTGGGGGTTGGTGCTGGTTTTTTAATATAAAGATAGCTCACGTGGATTTGGTTTTTATATCAATAGAAATATTGTTTTTACTAAAAGGCAAAATATTAAATATTTTTGGACTGATCTGGAAATCAAAATCATAAACCCGACTAATGGCTTTTTTAATAATTTTTTGGGCATTTTTAACCGTTTTGCCAGCGATATTCTTTTTAATGGAGGACGTATCAACTTTTGGAAGAGAAGTGCCTTTAATGGTTAAACTGCCAGTAGCCTGATTTGTGTCTAATTTATCAATTTTAAAGGTGAAAACAAAGGAATCTAAATTCATGATGGAATCGGAAAAACCGCTTTCATTGGATAAAAATTGATTTATGATTTTGGTTTTAATTCCTGAATCAACAACAAAAACACTGACAGTCGATTGGGCAGTGGCGGTTAATTCATCGGTTTGTTCATCAACTTCACGATTAAATTCGGTTTTGCCTTTTTTAACCTGAACTGTTTCTTTTAAAATATCGCTGGAATTTTTAAGCTCTTCGCTTATTTTTTTATTGGCAGCATCGGCTAAACTTTGGGTCAACTGATTTTCAGCATTAGTTTGATCTGTTTTACTGACAGCACGAACTTGCTCTTTGGTGCCACCAGTGAAAGTGGTGTTACTTTTAACAACGACCGATTCGGAAAAATCTTTTAAAGTTAAAGTAGCATCTTTGCTGATGTTATATTCCGGACCAATGTCGGTGGCCGATAAAGAGGTCTTGGCCTGACCAAAATTCATGGTGCCAGAATTGTAGTCAATAGTGGCGGCGGCAACTTGAACACTGCTGACTAACTCAAATTTTTGACCGCTGACATTGGTTAAAATTGAACCTTTGGGAATATTTTGAGCTTTTTCTAATTTATTGTAAATGGTGACTTCGCCAGTGGCCTTATTTCCAACAGTTTTTTGGCCAGTGGTTAAAACAGTAACTGAAGAATTGACCGTGGCATCCTTTTTTTCAACCGGAATAGTTGAGGCGGAAATATCAGAAGCATTGGAATCGAGAGTGATATTGATGGTTTTTTCAAATTCGTAGGGAGTTAAATAGAGAGTGATCTTGGCTTTGGATAAAAAGAGGAAAAGCAAAAAGAGAATTAAAGCGACCGGGAAAGCAAAAATCAAAAAATTTGTTTTTATTTTTGGCAACTTAAAATTTATTTTTGGGAAAGCAAAAGGAAGTGAAGAATCTTGGGAAGAATCGGTATTCTCAGAAAATGGAACTTCAGCAGAGGTAGGCATTTCAAAAATCTCTTGGCGAGGCTGTTCTTTGGCAAAACCGAAATCCTCAAAAGGAACCTCTTCTAAAACTGTTTCCGCATCAAGAATATTTTCATCATCAGAGATAATTTCATCGGGTGTTTCAGATTCTTCCAACTCTTCTGCTTTTTCTTCTTCAATCTCTAGTTTTTCATGTTCTTCGGGAGAAATTTGAGGAACTTGCTGGTGAGACGGATTGCCACCACCAACCATTTGGGAGGTAATGGCTTTAAAGAAAATATTGATTAAATCATTATCCTGATAAAGTTTGATGTCGGGAAAATGGAGAAAAGTCTCGACATTTTTTTTGCCGACCCAAGGGAAATTTTTTAATTCTTCAACGGTTGATTCGTCAGCATTGCCATAAATGTAAATTTGGGGAGGAAGAGCCGATTCGGAATTAAATTCCAACAAAGCATCTTCAACTGATTGGGCTTTAAACTCACCATCAAAAAATTTCTTAATTCTTTTTTTAATTTTTCCAAGGTAAACAAGGGATAATTCAAAAGTATTGGCTTCCAAATAAATGTTAATGAAACTGGCAGGAAAATCGTCAGGTTTACTGGCTTCTTCAATTATGGCTTCATCATTAGACATAAAACCAGAAGGTTTTAAATCTAATTCTTTTAAAACAGGCAAAATTATTTCGGCTTTTGGCTTGATAATTTTTCCATCTTCGCCAACCCAAGATGAAGGAATAACCAAACCAACAAAAAGAGGTTCCTGATCGGGAGAGATGTCAGCGCTGACAGCAGCACTAGAAAGTGATTCATCCGCAGCTTTGATGATTGATTGCTGATCGTTGATATTGAAGGCAACACGCGGGCCAATTGAGGCAACATAATAGCGGCCATTTCCCCAATTAATTAAGGCGACCAAGATACTGTCTGCCTCAACATAAAATAACCAAAAACTATTTATCCCCATTATGTAAGGATACAATATTTTTGATGATTTAGCCTATTTTAAGACAGCGTAAATGCGACGTTTACCTGAACCAGCTGATTCTTCTTTGAATATTTCGAAATTACCAAGCTCAGAAAGATGAGTGACGTGAGGGCCGGTGCAGACTTCTTTGGAAAAATAATTTTCTTTAGAACCAATAGTGTAAACAGTCACAATTTCCGGGTATTTACCAGTAAAAAAGGCAATAGCGTTTTGTTTTTGAGCTTCAACAAAAGGCATAGTTTCCATAATAACTGGCAGATCAAGTTTTATCTGCTGATTAACTAAATCTTGAACCTGTTTTAATTGGTCGTCGGTTAATTTTTCGTCATGAGAAAAATCGAAACGCAATCTTTCGGAAGTAATATTAGAACCGGATTGCTGGACATGGTCACCTAAAATTTGGCGAAGAGATGCGTGCAATAAATGAGTGGCAGTGTGATATTTAGTAATAATTTCAGAGTTATCTGCTAGGCCGGACTTGAATTTGCCAGCAGACAAAGTTTGAGACTGCTTAGAATGCTCTTCTTTGGCCTGATTAAATTCATCCAAATTTAGAGATAAATTATTTTTTTCCAATTCTTCTTGAATCATTTCAACCGGAAAACCAAAGCTTTCGTAAAGAGTAAAGGCTTCTTTGCCGGAAACTGACTTTTTTCTTTCGATTAATTTATTAATTTCACGAAGACCATTATTTAAAGTTTTTCGGAATTTGATTTCTTCAGCGTCTAGAATGGAAATAATTTTGTCGCGATTGATGTTTAATTCAGGATAAATGCCGGCATAATTTTCCTGATTATCTAAAACAGCATCGGCAATCTGAGAAATAAAATTAGTTTCAATTCCTAATAATTTTCCCTGGCGGACGGCCCGGCGGATTAAACGGCGAAGAACATAACCGGATTCTTTATTTGAGGGTTCAACACCATCGGCAATAATAAAAACAGAGGCTTTAATATGATCGGCGACAATGCGAAAAGATTTAATAAACCCTTCATTTTTATATTTTTTATTGGAAAGATCTTCGATTTTTTTAATAATTGGCTGCCAAACTTCAGATAAATAATTGTCCGAAAAACCGGATAAAATTGCAGTAGTTCGCTCGACGCCCATGCCTGTATCGACATTTTTTTGAGTTAATGGCTCGTATTTACCCTCGGCGTTTTTGTTGTATTGCATAAAAACGTCGTTCCAAATTTCAATGATTCTCCCCTGTTTGCAACCGGCAGTAAAATCGATTTCTCCACCACTTGGATTGGTGTCGATAAACATTTCAGTGTCGGGACCGCAAGGACCAACGGCGCCGGCCGGACCCCACCAATTATCTTTTTTAGGCAAATAGTGAATATTTTTTTCAGCAATGCCCTGACTTAACCAAAGATCATAAGAATCTGTGTCTTTAGGGGAATTTTCATCACCAATAAAGCAAGTGACATGAAGATTTTGCGGATTAATATTTAAAACTTTAGTTAAAAATTGATAACTCCAAGGAATCATTTCGGTTTTGAAATAATCGCCAAGAGACCAATTCCCTAACATTTCAAAAAAAGTGTGATGATAACCATCACCGACTTCATCAATATCACCGGTTCTGATGCATTTTTGAACATCAGTTAGACGTTGACCAAGCGGATGTGGCTGGCCTAAAAGATAAGGGACGAGAGGATGCATGCCAGCGGAAATAAAAAGAGTGGTGGGATCGTTTTCAGGAATTACGCCAGCTGAAGGAATTTCGATGTGTTTTTGGGACACGAAAAAATTGATGAAATTTTCCTTTAAATCTCTAGCTTTCATACGAATTATTATATCAACTAAAAACCTCTCTGTCCTATGGGCATCTCCCTTTAAAAAAGGGAGATATTTTATTATTTCTTTGGTTTTACAAACATCTTCGGAGCGGATTTTCTTTTGATGACAACTGATGGTTTTTCTGATGTTTCGATTTTTTCATCTTCGATTTTTATAAATTCAATTTTTTTTGGTGATGGTGTGGTTTTAGTCTGAACTTCATTAATCAAATCTTGAAAAAAATCTTTAACTTTTGATTCAAAATTTTGGACAACTTCCTGCTGATTGCTTTTATTGATTAAAATGGCAGAAAGAGCACCAACAGCAGCACCTAAAGTTAGACCAAAAATAAAACCATTGTTAGATGACTCTTCTGGTTTTGATTCAGTGTTAGTCATTTTTCTTTTTGCTAGCTAAATTACTAAAAAAAGACATACCATTTTTTAAACCCATTATAAAATCAGACAAAGAAGAAACAGGTTCAGCCACAGATTCGGTGATAATGTGAGTGTCATCGAGAATCAAATTGGTTTTTTTGATGGTGACGTTTAAATCTTTCAATAATTTAATAAAATAAATTCCACCAATAACAATGACGGTAGTGATGGCTAAAAGACTAACAATAATGACAATTTGAGTGATATCCATATAACCAGTATAAACTATTTTCTAAAAAATTAATTAATTGTAAGGTTTTTTTCTTCGACGGTGGTTTCACCACTGGGTGATTTTGATTCGACGGTTATCTTCAGTTCTTTATCGGAGCCAATCTGGATTTTCTTTTCAAAATTTCCTTTAGAATCGACAATAATCAAATCTTCATTAATACGGATAGTGGAATCGGGATCGGTAATACCAGTCAAATCGAAGCCTTCACTGGTAATAGTTTCTGGCCAATTTATTTTTAATTTTGGAGGGCGATTAAATTTAATATATTCAGAGGTGAGATAAAAAATAAAAACAACAATGACCACACCGATTAAAAATTTGAAGGTAAATTGTGGGGTAAAAGAAAAACCGGATTTTCTGACTGATTTATTTCGTTTTTTTTGCTCAAAATCACGGCGGAAAAAAGATAGCATCTCTTGGCCATTGAGACCGAGATAATCTGCATAATCTTTTACAATGAGAGAACAATATGGCTCTTGAGGAAAATTTTTAATATCCTCATCTTCAATGGCAGCCAAATATTTGACCGGTATTTTTAATTTTTTGGAAATATCGGTCAATTCGTATTCTTTGTCGAGACGATTATTTTTAAGAAGGGATGAAGTGCGAAGCATAATTTGATTTATTCAGCCGAATCATCGCCCTGATTATGAGGCATTAAAATATCGCGAGGCTTGGCGCCTTTTGAAGGGCCAATTAATCCAGCACTTTCAATTTCATCTAAAATTTTAGAACCGCGGGCAAACCCAACACCAAGTCTTCTTTGCAGCCAAGTGGTTGAAGCTTTACCAGTGTCTTGAATTAATTTGACAGCCTGATCATAGAGAGGGTCGTGTGGAGCACCGTCACCAGATGGAGCTAAAACTGATTTGCCATTGCCGGCGGAAACTGGCTGATTAACAACTTGATCGTTATATTCGGCTGTTTTTTGAGTCTTAAGAAAATCGACCAAACTGGTTATTTCTTTATCGGAAATGTAACAACCTTGGATTCTGGCTGGCTTGGCTAAATCTTGAGGACTATAAAGCATGTCTCCTCGACCAAGCAATTTTTCGGCTCCTGGAGTGTCTAAAACGACACGAGAATCAGTAACTGAAGTAACAGCAAAGGAAATACGAGTTGGAATATTAGCTTTGATTAAACCAGTGATAACGTTAACCGATGGACGCTGAGTGGCGAGAACTAAATGGATACCGACAGCACGAGACATCTGGGCCAAACGGCAAATATTATCTTCAACTTCAGATGGAGAAAATAACATAATGTCGGCTAATTCATCAATAAAAATAATGATGTATGGCATGGCCTGAAAACCGGAAAGATTGTTGTAGGCTTCAATATTTTTGGCGCCAACTTCAGTAAAAGTTTTATAACGTTCTTGCATTTCGGTAACTGCCCATTTTAAGGCAGAAACGACTTTTTCCGGATCGACGATAACTGGAGTTAAAAGATGAGGAATGCCATTGTATGGAGTTAATTCGACACGTTTTGGATCGACCATAATCATGCGGACTTCTTGAGGTGAGGCTCGGAAAAGAATGCTGCTGATCCATGAATTAACACATACAGATTTACCGGAATTAGTTTGACCAGCGATTAAGACGTGAGGCATTTTAGCAATATCGGCAACACGAGGGTTACCAGCCACATCGAGACCTAATGGAACAGTAATTTTATTTTTAGCATTTTTCATGGCGTCTGATTCGATAACTTTTCGAATTGGAACAACTTCAAGGGTTTTATTTGGAACTTCAATACCAACAAGAGCCCGACCTGGAATTGGAGCTTCGATACGAATTTGACCACCAGGAGCAGAAAGAGCCATGGCTAAATCGTTGCTAAGACTGACAATTTTGGCTAATTTGGTGCCAAGAGCAACTTCAAGAGCGTATTGGGTAACTGAAGGACTGTTGTTGTATTCAACAACTTTGGCACGAATGCCGAAAGATTCCAAAGTTTCTTCGATAGTGTTGGCGTTTTTGCGAACATCACCGCGATCAGCTTTAGCACCAGGAGTGCCATCAAAAATGGAAAGAGATGGATATTGCCAAATTTTATTTTCAACTGATGATTGAAGAGAAGAATTTTGAAGAGGCAATTGCTGATCTAAAGGTTTCATGACTGGAGGAACATTGACAACATTAAAGTCGTCTTTAGGACTTTTTTCTTCCTTATCTTTGCTTTTAAAAGGTGAAAGATCTGATAAAAATAAACCTGACTTTTTTTCTGATTTCTTTTCTTTTTCCTTTCCATTGCCAACTGTGTACTTTCTGATGCCTTTAAAAAGTTTGACAAAAAATTTGACAATTTGGCCAACATTAGTGTCGAAAAGAATGACAAAACCAGCAATTCCAGTAAAAAAGAAAATAAAGAATCGAGGTAATTCTCCCCAAAGACCGGCAATTTGCTCACCAAGGAAAAGACCGACACTGCCCTGCTCCAAAAGACCGAGGAGAGAAACAAACATAATGAAAGAACCAAAAAAGACATTTAATTCTTTTAATGGAATTTTAATCTTGGTGAATAAAAATGAGGTGAGTAAAAGCAAAAATGGGATAAAAACAGAAATTAAACCAAACCATTCAACCAATTTAAGATTGAGAGCAATGGAAGATGGGCCGGACTGAAGAAAGGAAAAAAGAGTGATTACCGACAAAATCAGAAAAAAAATAAAGAAAATAGTTTTGATTGTTTCTGGTTTTAATCTTAAAACCGGAAAAAGATGTTTTTTCTTGCGACCTCGTTTAGCCATGAATACAGTATAACTTAATTACGATTATTTGGCGATGATTTTATTTAGAAAAGAGTCTAAAGAAAGTATTTCATTAGTTTCTTCATTTCTGTTTTTAAATTCAATGCCGCCATTTTCGAGGCTTCGCTTGCTAATAACCAATCTAACAGGGATACCGATTAAATCAGCATCGGCGAATTTGGCGCCAGCCATAACATCAGCGCGATCATCGAATAAAACTTCAACATTTTTATCTAATAAATCCTGATAAATTTTTTCGGCCTGGGCTTTGATTTTTTCATCAAAAAGATCGAGACCAAGCAGATGGATTTGATATGGAGCAATAGATTTTGGCCAAATTAAGCCTTTTTTATCGTTAAAAATTTCAGCAATGGTTCCCATAACTCTTGATGGGCCAAAACCATAACATCCCATTTCGACAATTTTTTCCTGACCATCTTTATCGGAATAATAAAAATTAAAAGCTTGGGAAAATTTAGTTCTTAATTTAAAAATATTACCGACTTCAGTGGCTTTAACAGCTTCCAATTTATCGCTGCCACATTCTGGACAGGTTTTTTGAGTATCAATAATTTCTTTATTAATTGCCACATTACATTTTTTGCAGAGATAAATTGTGTCTTCGCCGTTTTCATTTATGGTTTGAAATTCATGGGAAAATTGGCTAAAAGCACCGCCAGAAGCAAAAGCTAAAACAGTGATGTCACCAAGACCAAGCCGTTTATAAATATCAAAATAAGCTTTTTTAACGATTTCGTAATAACGATTTAAATCCTCTTCATCGGTATGAAAAGAATAAAGATCTTTCATGTTAAATTCGCGTCCGCGCATTAAACCAGATTTGGCTCGAGCCTCATTTCGAAATTTATTTTGAATCTGGTAAACAGCGGTTGGCAAGTCGCGATAAGAAAAAAGATATTTTTGAGCCAAAGGGGTGACAACTTCTTCGTGAGTCGGATTTAAAACCAAATCAGTGTCGCCTTGACCTTTAAGATGAAAAAGGACATCCATTTTGTTGCGACCGGTGGTGACCCAACTTTCTTCTTGGGTCATGGCAGGCATTAAAATTTCCTGACCGCCAATTTTATTCATTTCTTCGCGAACGATATTTTGGATTTTAGTTAAAACACGCAAACCTAAGGGTAAATAATTATAAACACCAGAAATTTCTTTTTGAATGAAACCGCCCTGGGTTAATAATTTGGCATTAATACTATCAGCATCAGATGCCACAGTTTTGCTGGTTTTACCGAAAAGTTGTGAGTATCGCATGGCCTTATTATAGCGTATTTTATTTTATACCTCGATTACTAAAGGCAAGACCATTGGCTGGCGACCGGTTTTTTTATAGATAATTTCTTCGATGTATCCCTGAACTTCTTCACGGATAAAATCCATATTGGCCGGAGTGCTAGTCGCTTCTTTAAATTTATTGGTAATTTCCAATTTTAAATAATCGATAAGTTCGGTGTTTTCTTTCATAAAGACGAAACCTCGACTTAAAATTACTGGCGGTTTGGTTAGATCTCCAGACACTTTATCGATTAAAAGAACGACAGAGAACATGCCATCTTCGGCGAGAACTTTACGGTCACGCAAAACAGTGGTGCCAACATCGCCAACTCCAAATCCATCGATTAAGACTTTTCGAAGCGAAATATGATAATTAGTATCGGCGGTGCCATTACTATGGAAAGTTACAGAAGAATCAATATCTGGAGAAATTAATTGATCATCAGTGTAGCCAATTTTCTTAGCCATTTGTTGATAGTCTTTAATGTGACGATAGTTACCGCCAATTGGCAATAAAAATCTTGGTTTTAATAAGTTAATTAAAAGAGCATGCTCTTTTTGATAACCATGGCCAGAAACGTGCAGCTCCCCTTTTTCACCATAAACAACCTCAGCTCCCATTTGGGAAAGAATATCAATCATATTGTTGATATTAGAAGTGGTTCCAGGAATGTAATCTGGAGAAGAGAAAATGACCTTATCACCGGACTTAACTTTAATTCGATGTTTGCCCATGATCATTTTGCTGAGAGCAGAATCAGGTTGACCGGCGAAACCAGCAACCAAAAATAACAGTTTATTGTCAGTGAAGTTTTTAACTCGCTCGACAGGAACAATATCAGTGTCGTTAAGAGTTAGATAACCTAAATCCTTGGCAATACTGATAGCACGATCAACGGAAAAACCGACGATAACTATTTTTCGGCCGACACTTTTGCCGTATTCAATGGCTTGAGTCCAACGAATGATGTTACTGGAAATTGAAGTGACAAAAACGCGACCTTTGGCGGAAACGATTTCACTTTTAAAATTTTCAGCAATAGAGCCTTCTGATGGTGACCAACCTTCTTTGTCGGCACCTAAACAGTCAGACATTAAAGCGACAACTTTTCCGGTTTGACCGACACGAGCGATGTGTGAATAATCAGCGCCTTTGCCATCGAGAGGGAAAAGATCAAATTTAAAATCAGAGCCGTGATAGAAAATTCCCATTGGTGTGGTGATGGCCAAATGAAAAGTATCAGGAATTGAATGAGTGACCCGGATTGGATCGACAGTAAAAACACCTTTGGTAATTGGCAAAGTGTTGTCGTCATAAACCTGAATATTGGCGCGAATATTGCTTTCGGATAATTTGGCTTCAATAAAAGCGGAAGCTAATTTTGGAGCAAAGACAGGAATGTTTTGACCTAAAATAGGCAAAACAAAGCGGACAGCACCGATGTGGTCTTCATGACCGTGGGTAATAAAAATACCTAAAATTCGGTCTTTTTTGTCTTGAAGATAGTGAGTATCGGGAATTTGAAGATCAACACCAAAGGCGTCTTCTTCAGGAAAACCGCAACCACAATCAACGATAATAATTTGGCTTTTTGCAACATCGCCACTGGGAATAAATTCGTAGACGAACATATTTTGAGTAACATCACCGAAACCGCCAAGCGAGCTGATTCGGACCGAATCAGTACCGGAACGATATTCTCGGACTTGATTAGGTGCATTAGTAATATTTGTTTTTTGTTTTAACATAAAAATTTTTTGTGATTATAAATATAAATAATAAATATCTGAACAGCGAACCACAAATATGTTCAGAAATAATAACGATTCTTAATTAATTTTATCTAAAAAATCGTTTAATTGTTCTTTTGATTACCATTGAGGCAAAAAAGTTTTGATGTTAGATTCATCAACGACGACCTGTCGGCTTTGGCCTTCTAAAATAATTTTAGCCACTTTACGACACATACCTTCAATATTTCGCTGAAGAGTACGAACACCAGCATCAAACCCAAGAGGTCTGACAATTTGAGGCCACATATCGACAGAAACTTTTAAATCATCAGAATTTAAACCGTTGGCTTTAAGAGCTCGAGGCAAAAGATAATCCTTAGCAATGGCTATTTTTTCATCATCTGTGTAGGATGGCATTTGAATAACTTCCAAACGATCCATGACTGCGGTAGCAATTCTAGAAGTGTTATTGCAGGTGGCACAAAAAATGGCCTGTGAAAGGTCAACCGGATAATCTAAATAATGATCAGCAAAACGATTGTTTTGCTCTGGATCGAGAATTTCGACTAAAACACCCATGATGGTATTAAGGGCATCGTCAGCCACACGATCAATTTCATCCAACAAAATTACTGGATTATTGCTCTTGCAGTTAACGAGACCTTTAATAATCTGTCCCGGCTCAGAATCGGGAATGGTGCGAGAATGACCACGAAGGTAATTAGCATCACCTAGACCACCAAAAGGAATTCTGATGATTTCACGACCTAAAACTTGAGCGATTGATTTGGCCATGGTGGTTTTACCAGTGCCAACCAAACCGACAAACAAAAGGACAGGTGCATGAACTGGCTCTTCTGGATGGCGATTTTTTTGAAGAGCCATAACAGAAATATATTCTAGAATTCTTTCTTTAATGGTTTCCAAACCATAATGCTCTTGGTCTAATTTTTCTTTAGCGTATTTTAAATCCAAAATATCTTTGGTTTGAGTGAACCAAGGAACATTAACGATCCATTCTATATATTTAGAAATGTTTTGATAAATTGGCCAAAATGATTCCTCATTTTGAGAGTTAATTTCTAATTCAACAAAAAGCTCTTGTAATTTTGAATTTAAATTTTCAGGAATTTTAACAGACGCAACTTTATCGGTTAGCCGTTTAATCGCCTCTTTAGTCGTCAACAAATTATCAGTCATTAAAAAATTATACAAGAATTTAGAGCCAGTTGTTTGAATTAACGACGAGGGCGATATTCACGACGATTATCACCAGCACGAGGCGGAGTGAAATTTCGGAAACCACCAGCGCGATTATCCATCTGACCTTCTGGTCGCTCTTCGCGAGGTTGACCTGGATGAGCAGCTTTGAATTCAGGAGATGATAATTTGATTTGATGATTATCGTTGAATCCAGCGATTTTGACGTTTACATGATCACCAACTTTAATAATAGATGATGGATCAGATAAGAATCCGCCAGACATTTCAGAGACGTGCAAAAGAGCTTCTCGACCTGGCAAAAATTCGACGAAAGCGCCGTAATTTTCAACTCGGGTGACAATACCTTCATAATCTTCACCAATCTGAACTTCTTTAATCATGGATTCAATTTCATAAGCAGCTTTGTCAATATTTTCCTGATTTTGGGCAGAAATTGAAGCTTTACCGTCATCGTCAATATCGATTTGAACCTGATATTTTTCCATTAAGGCTTTGATGGTTTTACCACCGCTGCCGATGACTTCACCAATTTTATCTTCTGGTAAAGTGACCATTTTAATTTTTGGAGCAAATTCAGAAAGTTCGGCTCGTGGAGCAGCTAAAGCTGTTTCCATTTTGTCTAAAATTGTCAGTCTAGCTTTGGTTGAAGCAGCAAAAGTATCGGTAATCATTGGTAAAGTGATTCCTTCTCTTTTGATGTCTAGTTGAATGGCAGTGATACCGTTTCGGGTGCCGGTAATTTTGAAATCCATGTCACCATCGTGATCTTCGATTCCAGCAATATCGGTTAATAAAACGTATTTATCATCAGTTTCAGCCATAAGACCGATAGAAATTCCAGCGACTTTGTCTTTGATTGGAACACCAGCATCCATTAAGGACATGGTGGATCCACAAGTGGAAGCCATGGAAGATGAACCGTTTTGAGACATAATCTCGGAAGTTAAAACGATGGTGTATGGAAATTCCTCTTCTGAAGGAATGACCGGAATTAAGGCTTTTTCAGCTAAAGCACCATGACCAACTTCTCGACGGCCAGGACGACCAACTCGACCGGTTTGACCAGTAGAATATGGAGCGGCAGAATAATAGTGAATATATCTTTTGGTGGTTTCACCGCTAGAATCTTCGAGATATTGTTTGTCGGCTAAAGGAGCAAGAGTGGTAACAGTAATAGCTTGAGTTAAACCTCTTTGGAAGAAGGCAGAGCCGTGAACGCATGGCAAAACACCAGCTTCAACAAGCAAAGGACGAACTTCATCCATTTTTCGATGATCGTAACGAAGACCTTTAATAGTTCTAACTCTAAGAGCTGTTCTAATAATAGAATCAACGGCAGCGAGCAAATGATTTTTAGAAACTTCTTCTGACTCAATTTTGGCTTTATATTCTTCTAAAATTTTGTCGGCGATTTTTTCTTGACCAATCATGTGACCACCATCAATGCCAGCTTCTAAGAAAGCTTCAACTTCATCTTTAATTTTTGATTCAATTTCAGCAATTAATTCAGCGGATGGACCAGCGGATTCGTATTTGATTTTTTCTTTACCGCATTCTTTGACCCAAGCACTAATTTCTTTATTAATTTCATCACCAGTAGTTTTGGCCAATTCAATGGCTTTTAAGGCAATATCATTGGAAACAATGTTAGCATCGCATTCAATCATGTTGACACCAGCTGGGCCAGTGCAAACTAAAAGATCCATTTGAGAATTTTTTAATTCCTCAGCTGAAGGATCTAAAACTAAATTGTTGTCGATTAAACCAACACGGACAGCTGAAACTGGGCCGTTGAAAGGAATATCAGAAATAGCTAAGGCAGCAGCAGCAGCAGTAAAAGCTGGAATGACTGTGTCGTTATTTTTATCATTGCTTAAAACAGTGGTAATAATCTGTACTTCATTTAAAAAATCAGCAGGAAAGAGAGGACGTAAAGAACGGTCGATAATTCGGCCAAAAAGAATGGCTGTGTCTGAAGGACCACCATCTCGTTTCATCCATTTACTACCTTTAACAATACCGCCAGCGTAAAGTTTGTCTTGGAACTCGATGGATAAAGGAAAATAATCCTTTGATTCATCGGTTTTACCCATTAAAACTGTGGCTAAAACAGTAGTATTGCCGTATTGAGCCACGACAGAGGCATTGGTTTGAGGAGCGATCTTTCCAGTTGAAAGGGTAATTTTTTTACCGCCCACTAAAATATCTTTGGTATACATATCCATAATTGATTATAACTGAAACTAAAATTATTTCTTGAGACCGATGGCTTTGATTATGGCTGTATATCTTTCCGGACTGTGGACAGAGATATAGCGGAGCAAACGACGTCGTTTAGAGATTTTACTTAAAATTCCGCGTTTAGCTGGAGAATCGTGTTTATTTTCGGTTAAATGACCTTGGAGTTTTTCAATTTCCTTAGACAAAATAGCGATTTGGACTTCTGGAGAACCAGTGTCACCCTTATCTTGAGCGTACTTTTCAATAATAACTTTTTTTTCTTCTGTGGTTAATGCCATAGGATTATTCGGCTAAAATCGGTTAAATTTATAATATTTGGGAATGGCTACCCAAAAACCGTTTTTAGTCAGATGAGATTATAACACAGAAAAATAGAGAAAATAAATCAGGTGTGAAGGAATGGATGGTGGTGCTAAAAGCAAAAAAGCGCAATGCTTAATTGTTTTTAGCACCACCGGCAGAAAGTTATTCTTTTTGAGATAGTATTTGCTGAATGCTTGAAAAAATGTTTGAGAAAGCCAAAAAAGTCTCATGATCGAGTTCAGTATGGTTGAAGTATTCTTCAAGAGTCTTAGTTGCATCGAGAATTATTTCGACACCCATGGTTCCTTTTTGAAGATCGCTAACTTTGTTACCGACATTACTGACAGTTTTGATCAATATTAATTTGTCATCCATAAAAAATATCTCCTTTCTTTTCTTTTGAACACCACCGGCGAATTCTTTTTTGCTTATTGGGAATATAAGAATAAGCTGGTTTTTGACTGATTATTTTTCTGCTTTTGACGGGGGTATATTTTCTTACCGGTTCGGGCAATGGTTCGCAAAATGACGGTCTGGATAGATTAATGGAAGTGATTAAGTCTTCAATCGAAGGCAACTGCTGAAACGGGCTTGAGGAAATAACAATATTTTTAATTAAAGATAATTGAGGCTCAGATTCTGGACGGAAAATAAGTTCAACATCATTTTCGATTAAAAATTTTATTATTTCTGAGATGTCAGCATTAACAGGACCACCAAATATAACTATTATTTTCAATAAAAACATTCCTTTCACACCTGATTTTTAAGGATCTGGTGGATTGTAGCACAAAAGTTAATAACAACTAAGGTATATTTCCTGGGGTATTTTGTATTGATCGACTAATTGGCAACTCATGGCTTCTTGGCCAGTATAAATTACTTTCCATTTATTATCTTTTTTAACAGCGGCCCAACCCCACCCAGATTCAGAACTTTCACTAGAAACGGTATAGCCACGAGCATAATTCCCTACGATATTTTCAACCAGAACGGTTAAATTTGGATCATTTTTGGAATTAATGAAAGGAGACAATTCTTCTCTCCAGGTAATTTGTTTCTGATCAATTGTGCCACAAAAAACACGACCAAAAGGATCAGTTTGATTTGTGAGTTCAATAAAACATTTAAGATTGCTGTTAATAAAACCAAAACGCTGAGTGACAGTTTCTTCTAAATTATCAACGGTTCTAAATGTGTTTTGGTCATCTTTTTTAAAACCATTTAATTCAAAAAAATTATTTAAAATTAATTGAAGCGGTTTGAAAGAATCTTCTGTAATTGAAGAAAGATTGTCATCATAATTACCATATTTATCGACATAATCATTGGAAACGGTGGCTGATAAAAGAAACTCTCGCCCAATTAGTGGTGTTTTTTTATTGTTTAACTCAAACCATTCACCATAAAATTCTTTTATTGGAGAGTTAACATTAAGTATTTTTTTTAAATTAGTCAAAATTTGTTCTGCGTTATTTGTTGAAGATATAGAAGATGAGTTTAAATCGACCAAATCTTTTCTAATATTTTTTTGCTTAAAAACAAAATAAAAAGAAGCTATTAATAAAATAATTACAAAAATAACAAACAAATATTTCAAAATATTTCTGCCTGATTTATTTTTTGAATTTTTGTTCATACCTCTTAATATAATGATGTTTTTAAAAATAAAAGTCAAAGATTTATTTTGCCATCAAAAAAGCCCCACAAATGCGGGGCTTTTGATTAGTTATAAATTAAGCCTGAGTGGCACGAAGACAATTAGCACCAGCTTCAAATGTTTCAGGAGAAACATTAATTGAAAAAGACTGGGTAGCAACTCGAAGAGCAATCAAAAGATTTTTGGCTGATTCAGGAGTTAATTGTAAGTCGAGCATTGGCAATAAGAAAGTTAAGATTTCAGAAAAAGGAGCATCTTGATCGATAATATTGGCTTTAGCCCAAGTTTTTTCAATGTTGGATGGAGAAATGCTAATCCAATTACCTTTATCGGTAATATTGGTGTTGGCACCTAAAGTGGTTTCATCGCCTAACATGAAATTAATATCAGAGGCAGTGGCTTGGTTACTGATTAAAATTTGATTTTCAGCAACTTTTTCAGCACCATCTTTAGTTTGGACAACTAAATTTAATTTGCCATTGTCTTGGTTATAGGTAACTTTTTCAATTTGATCTAAAGGATAATCAAGAGTGACGATTAAGTCATTTTGATTGTAAACATTGGTTAAAAGGTCAAGACCATTTAATTTAGTGTAATTAGTATCGGTTTGGTGAGGACAAAAAACTTTAGCGGAGATATTAGATTTCTTTAAAAGCAAAGCTAAAGCAAGGGCGGAACCAATACTGTCAATGTTTAATTGGGGAACAACGATTAGAGCTGTTTTGGCAGCTGCCAATAAGTTTTTGATTTCGGAAACTTGATAATTTTTCATAAGAAAACCTGCTAATTTTTAATTCTTATAGGCTATTATAACATCCCCTACCTTAAAGTCAATATAAGGCTTAAAAGTCATCCCAGAATCATTGCCAGACTTTAATTTTTCGACGATATTTTTGGCTTGATGAATACCTTCAACTTTAGTATCTTTGATGATTTTGTCGTCGCGCTTAAGATGAATTAAATCTCCTTTGGAAATTTCACCTTTAGTACATTGAATACCAGCAATACGGACTTTATCAATTTTAAATTCAGCTTTGATCAAACCTTCACCTAAAACGGTTTCATCGATGGTAGGCTCAAGCAAATGGAGAACTTGATTTTGAATATCTTCAATAATTTCGTAAATGATTTTGGATTCAAAAATTCTGACTTTTGAAGCTTCGGCAATTTGCTGAATATGCTTTGGGGTGGAAACGTTGAAAGCAAAAATTTGAGCTTTAGAGGCTTCGGCCAAAAAGACATCATTATCGCTGACAGCTCCAATTCCAGAAGAAATAACGATAACATCGTCATTAAAACTATTTTTTAAAGCATCTAAAGTGCCATTAACATCGGCTTTTAAGATAACTTTTAATTTAGGATTTTCTTCGGTAGATTCCAATAAAACTTTTTTCATTTCTTGACAGACTGGAGCTCTTTTTGTGGAGGTGACCAAACTGCTGACGGCAGGAACATTTTCAAAACCTAGAACTTCAACTGGAGTGCTTGGACCAGCTTCTTTTAATTGCTGACCATTGCAATCAATCATGGCTTTAACTTTGCAGAGGATATCTTCAGCGTAAACGATGTCGCCGATATGAAGAGTGCCATTGCTGACGATTAAAGAAGCCACTGGACCGCGATTTTTATCTAGACGCGATTCGAGAATTGCAGCTTCAAATTCACCGTTAGGATCGGCAGTTAATTCGAGAATTTCAGCGTTGAGAAGAATCATTTCCAATAATTCATCAATGCCTTTACCGGTTTTAGCAGAAACTGGGATAACAGAAGTTTGACCGCCGTATTCTTCAGGAGTAAAACCGAGTTCAACTAATTGACCTTTAACCTTGTCGGGGGCGGCATTGTCGAGATCTATTTTGTTCATGGCAACAATAAAAGGCAAATTACTTTTTTTAATATGTTCAATGCATTCTTTGGTTTGAGGCATAATGCCTTCAACTGCAGAGACAACTAAAATCACAATATCGGTAGCTTTGGCACCACAAGCACGCATATTAATGAAAGCAGCATGTCCGGGAGTGTCAATAAAAGTAATTAGTTTGGTTTGGCCGTCTTTTTCCTTAACCTGAGCCTGGTAAGAACTAATATGCTGAGTAATACCGCCAGCTTCTCTTTTCCAAAGATTAGTAGAACGAATCTTGTCTAAAAGAGTGGTTTTGCCATGATCAATATGACCCATAAGCGCGACAATTGGTGGACGAGTTAATTTATTATCAGTAGTCATATTTAATTTTAATAGTTAAAACCCTCTAATTTAAGCTTGGGTAAGTTTAATTTCAAGGTCAACTAATTGACCAGCAAGACGAACGTTTTCACCACCACCACCAATGGCTAAAGCCAATTGTGATTCTGGAACAGTGACGTAAGCGCAATTATTTTTGACTTCAATCACTTTAACATCTTGAGCTGGAGAAAGAGCTTGAGCAATAAATTGAGTTAAGTTTTTGGAAAAAGCGACAACGTCGACTTTTTCATCCATTGGCAATTCAGTTAAGATTGCTTGGATACGAGAACCTTTTTGACCGATGCAAGAACCAACTGGATCGATTCCAGGCTGATTTGAAGAAACGGCAATTTTAGTTCTTTCGCCTGGAGTTCGGGCAATTTTTTCAATTACAACTGAACCGTTAGCAACTTCAGGAACTTCACGAGTAAATAATTCTTTAACGAAAGCATTATCGCGGCGAGATAAAATAATTTCACTGCGACCAGTTTCATCACGAAGAATTTCTTTTAATAAAAATAATTTTTTAACACCAAGAGGGAGAATTTCATTTCTGATTTGTTCATCTTTAGGACAAATTCCTTCGGTTTTACCAACACCAACAACCATTTTGTAAGGGTCATTTTTTAAAACGATGCAAGAAATGAGAGTACCAATTTTCTTTTCAAATTCAACCACAACTGATTCTTTTTCAGCTTCGTGAATTTTTTGATCAATGACTTGTTTGGCAGTTTGAGCTGCAATTCGGCCAAAACCTGGAGGAGTGACATCAGTTTTATTATCGCCGTCGATTTTGTAAACTTTGAAAGATCCAGATTCTGGAGTTAATTCAACAGCAAAAACATCTTCGTCGGATATGATGACATCATGTTCTTTTTGATCACGTTTGTAAGCAGAGATAAGTCCAAATTCAATTGAATCCAAAATAGATTGAACGTCAATATTTCTTTCGCCAGCGATTTGAGCTACAGCTGCGGCAAATTCTGTTTTAGGTAGTTTTTTTAAATCCATATTATCTCCTTTTGGCAAAGTATTAAAAAAGGGCCTTATTCAGCCCCAGGTTAAAACTCTACAAAATTAATATGGTTTATTATATCAGAAAAATTACAAATCGAGCTGTTTTAGGAGATCTTTTTGATGAGAAGAAAGTTTAGTTGGAATTTCGACAAAAAGACGGATGTAGAAATCACCCTGGCCATAACCGTTGACATCTTTAATCCCCTGTCCGCGAAGACGAACCAAAGTGTTGGGCTGAGTGCCGGGTTTAACACGAACCTTGAGAGGATCGGTTAGAGTGGGAACTTCAATGGTGTCACCAAAAATAGCCTGATTTAGCTTAATATTTACATTTATATAAACATCATTGCCCTCACGTTTAAAAGTTTTGTCGGGTTGAACATCAATATAGAGAATAAACTCAGAAAAACGAATTTTTTGGCCATCATCGACACCGGCAGGAATTTTAATAGTTTTTTTCTTGCCATCAATGAAAACCTCTTTTTGACAACCATTGGCAGCTTCTAAAAAGGAAATAGAAATTTTATAAGTTTCCAATCGTTTACCTCGGCTTTGCTGACTGAAACCGCCACCAAAAAATTGCTCGAAGATATCAAAAGGATTACTGAATCCGCCAAAATCAAAATCAGCTCCGCCAAAAGGATTGCCGCCTTGGGTGTAGGTGTAATTAGAACCATTTTGCTGGGTATAAGTGTGTCCACCAAAACCGCCTGAAGATGGGTCAAAAGCAGAATGACCATATTGGTCGTAGGCAGTTTTTTTCTGATCGTTGCTTAAAACTTCATAAGCTTCGTTGATTTCTTTGAATTTTTCTTCAGCGTCCGGGGCTTTATTTCGGTCTGGATGAAACTTAAGAGCAGCTTTACGATAAGCGCTTTTTATTTCAGCTTTATTGGCAGTTTTAGGAACATCTAAAACTTCATAAAAATCTTTTTTCATGGGTCTATTTTAACATCAACAATCACCAAGTAGAGACGCCATGCGTGGCGTCTCTACAAGATAATTTATTTTTTATTGAACAACCTCACCTTCTTCGGCTTCTTTCTTAGAATCCTCAGCTTTAGGCTCTTCAGTTGGAGCTTCTTGAGCTGCACCAGCTTCTGGACCTGGCTGTTGCTGTTGATAAATAGCAGCACCGACAGTCTGAAGAATTTGGCTTAATTCATCTGAAGCTTTATCAAGCTCATCTTTATTAGCATCAGTCTTAGCTAAAACATCTTTAGCTTCTTTAATTTTGGCTTCGATTTTTTCTTTATCTTCTGGTTTAACTTTGTCGGCAAAATCTTTCAAAGTTTTCTCGCCAGAGAAAATAGTGCCATCAAGCTTATTACGGCTTTCAGCTAAACCTTTTTTCTCTTCATCTTCACGAGCGTGAGCTTCAGCATCTTTCTTCATCTGCTCAACTTCCTCTTCTTTCAAATTGGTGGCATTTTGAATAGTGATTCTTTGCTCTTTGCCAGTGCCTTTATCTTTAGCGGAAACAGAGAGAATTCCGTTACTGTCGATGTCGAAAGTAACTTCAATTTGAGGCATACCGCGTGGAGCTGGAGCAATGCCATCGAGAATAAAACGGCCAAGAGATTTATTATCAATAGCCATTGGACGCTCACCCTGGAGAACATTAATCTCGACTTGAGGCTGATTGTCGGCATAGGTAGTGAAAACTTGAGATTTCTTGGTAGGAACGGTAGTATTTCGATCAATTAATGGAGTGCGAACACCACCAGCAGTTTCAATACCGAAAGTTAAAGGAGTGACATCCAGAAGGACGACATCTTTAACTTCACCGGTTAAAACAGCACCCTGGACTGCAGCACCGATAGCTACAACTTCATCCGGATTTACGGTGTTATTTAAATCTTTGCCAAAGAAAGTTTTAACAACTTCCTGGACTTTAGGCATACGAGTCATACCGCCAACCATAATAATATCTTTGATATCTGATTTAGAGACTCCAGCATCTTTAAGAGCTTTTTCGACTGGACCAATAGTTTTTTGAATTAAATCATCAACTAATTTTTCCAATTCAGATCGAGTCAATTTTTTGGTCAAATGAAGAGGCTGGCCATCTTTTTGAGTGATGAAAGGCAAATTAATTTCGGTTTCAGCAGCTGAGCTAAGCTCGATCTTGGCTTTTTCGGCGGCTTCACGAACGCGCTGGAGAGCTTGAGGATCTTGACTAAGATCAACTCCATTTTGTTTTTGGAAATCTTCAGTGATCCAGGAAATTATTTTCTGATCAAAATCATCACCACCAAGGAAAGTATCTCCATTGGTAGATTTAACTTCAAAAATACCTTCACCAATTTCCAAAATGGAAATATCAAAAGTGCCTCCGCCTAAATCGTAGACAGCAATTAATTCATTGCCTTTTTTATCCAAACCATAGGCTAGTGCAGCAGCGGTTGGCTCATTGACGATACGCTGGACATTAAGACCGGCAATTTCTCCGGCTTGCTTGGTAGCTTGTCGCTGAGAATCATCAAAGTAAGCTGGAACAGTAATAACAGCATCGGTAACTTTTTCGCCAAGATATTTTTCAGCATCAGCTTTAGCTTTGGCTAAAATCATGGAGGAAATTTCTTGAGGAGTGTAGACTTTGCCATCAATTTCAACACAGGCAGTATTGTCTTTTCCAGCGACTATTTTGTAAGGAGAAATAGAAATCATTTTTTTGACTTCCGGATCGTCCATACGTCGGCCCATTAAACGTTTAACACTATAGATAGTGTTTTTTGAATTGAGAACCATTTGACGTTTGGCTAAATCACCAACGAGTTTTTTGACAGGTTCAACGATTGAAGGAATAGTATTTCGACCTTCAGAACTGATAATAACTTTTGGGGAACCACCTTCCATAACTGCGACACAGGAGTTGGTAGTACCTAAATCGATTCCGATTATTTTGTTTGACATATGTTTTTTTAAAAAATAATTAATTAGTAATTGGGCCAGCGGTTTTACCGACTGACACTTGGGCCGGCCGGATGACATGACCGTTTAATTGATAACCTAGTTTTTTAACCTCAACAACGAAATTTTCGGGGCCGTCGACTACCTCGATGCATTCCATCGACTGAGGATCAAATTCTAGATTAATTGGATTAATTTCTTCTAAACCCTCTGCTTTTAAAACAGAGTTAAATTTATCGATGGCCATTTTAAGACCAGGATCATTTAAATGATTTTGAGCTAAATTAAAATTATCCAAAACGTCGACCATTTTACTGATAATAGAAGTGGTGGCTAAAGTGACAAATAATTGGCGCTGACTTTCAATTCTTCTTTCAAGATTAGAATAATCGGCCAATGATCTGGCTAATCTTTCTTCCAAAGAAGAAATTTTTTCGAGCATTTCGGCGTTTTTAGAACTGGTATTTTTTACCTTTTTGTCTGTTGGCATAGTTTTAATTAACGACTAATTGTTGAAAGTAGTTCAGCAAAATAATCTACGACAGGGACGACGTAGGTGTAATGAAAACGAGCCGGACCGACGATGCCGACAATTCCACGATGTGGACCGGATTCGTAATTTTGATAGACAAAACCGCAAGGTTCAAGATGCTCCATGCCAAGATCCTCACCAATCAAAAGATGAACAATTTCGGCAGATTCCGGATTTAAATTACCAGCTTTTTTAATAATTTCGTACCAAAAAGTGGCATTATCGATTAAAGATAAGACTGTTTTGGTAACATCAATATTAAAAAATTCCGGTTCTTCGAGTAAATTTGAAGCACCATAACTATAAACAGTACCCTGGTCAGTGGTGGCGACAGCCATTGATTTGGTGCGAGTGGCTAATTCTTTAGTGGTTTCACGGAGCAAGCGGTCAAATTCATTTCGGTATTCCCAAATTTTTTCTTTGGCGCCGATTTCATCGCTGACGGATAAATTCTTAGGAGTCATTAAATTTCGGACATAATATTTGAGACCCATTGAGGTTGGAGCGCGTCCAGAAGAAAGGTGGCCTTTTTTCAAAAAACCTAACTGGGTAAGAGCCATCATTTCATTTCTGACAGTGGCAGAAGAAATACCTAAAGCATATTTTTTCTCAAGAGTTTCGGAACCAACCGGAGAGGCAGTTTCGATAAATTCTTCGGCAACGCATTTGAGTATTTTTATTTGTCTTTGAGTTAGATCTGACATATTAGCAATATAATATTCCGACTGCTAAAAGGTGTCAAGAGGGGAAAATTGGCAAATAAAAAACCGCTAGTATTTTTTTGACTTAGTCAAAAAAAATCCAGCGGTTAGATTGATTTTAGATAGAAGTATTTATCAATTTATTGACGGTTCTTTCTATCCTCTTTTTTTCAGTAAGATCTTTATGGGCTTTTTTTAGGACGCTTGAAGCATCTTTAACCATAAGAAAAACATCTTTCTTTATTTTTTTGATAAGAAAGTATTTCCATTCTTCAACTGACCAATACTCTATAGATTCACAACAACAATCCTTCTTTGGAAATTCATGGATATACCTAAATTCCTGTTTATCCTCGCTTGAAATGGTGTATCCCCACGGATAGTGGTATTGATAAAACTTTTTCTCTTCCAGGTTTACCACTAAGCTAAGATCAAAATCAAAAGATTTTATTTCGAGCATCGCAGTTATTTCATTTGCAATAAAAGACGAAAGTTGATCCATTTGAGTTTCGCCATCAGTGTATGGCCAATTGATCATTTCTGGTAAAAATTCGATGTCTTCACCTTTGATAATGTCATAGATATATACTTTTCCCATTTTTAAAATCTCCTTTCAAAGTGCGATATTTTGGAAGCTATTTTCCAATTTGGTTTGATTTTACCACTAAAGCTAAAATAAAAGCCGGCAAGAGATTTGTGTAAAAACACAACCTATTGTCGGCTTTTTGGTTTACAGGAACTGCGGATGAATTTTATTAACAGGTTTTTTGGTTCTGATTGAGAAGGGATAAAATCTTACCTTCTGGGGCGGCTTGAATTTTTGAGAGGTTCGGACAAAAGCCACGGCAGAGGGATATTGGAAAATAGCCGGAGAAGTTAACCAGGGAACGTTGCCGAAAATAAGAATGACAGCCAGAAGGAGTGATAACAATCTCTTCATTAGAATCAGCTTCTTTCTTTTAATAAAATAGAATAAGCAATTTAAAGAGCTAATATTTTTTTCGCTTTCGAAAAAGTATTATTGGCCTATTATAAATCAATTCTTGGTGTTTTTATTCGAATTGCTTAGAAACAAAATTATGACGAGCAAAAAAGTGGTGATAATGAAATTCAATAAATTAAACTGGTGGAAAAATAAGAGCAAAACCAGCGAAAGAAAATAGAGAGCTTTAATTATATTTAGGTTGTATTTCTGGGAAAAAATGCAAAGAGAAGAAAAAGAGAAACAGTAAATAATGAAAAAGAAAATTATTTTTGACCAAAGAAATTCCGGTGAAACTAAATTAATAAAAAATAAAAAAGCAGAGGCAAGAGTCAGCGAATAATAAAAAAAATGCAAATTTATAGCTGATTTTTTAGTTTCCACACCAAGAGGAATTCTGTCAGGCTGATATTTTTTAGAATTAAAAGGCCTTTTATTCATGGATAGCTTCAATCAATTCTGCCGGATCAGTTGGCTCTGGCAAACTTTGAACTTTGTTTAATTTACTGACAATGGTGTGGGATTTAGAACTGGCATCTTCAATGACATTACTGGCCTCCTGAAGTTTCTTTTGAGTTTTGGTTAAAAGATCGCCAAAAACGCCAAATTCTTTTTTAATATTGTTTAAAACCATCCAAACTTCGGAAGATCTCTTTTCGACAGCCAAAGTGCGGAAACCCATTTGGAAGCTATTTAAAATGGCAGTAATGGTGGTTGGACCGGAAATGGTGACCCGGTATTGGCGCTGAATTGAATCGGTTAATCCCGGTTTTTGGGCAATTTCTGCGTATAAACCTTCAACGGGAAGATAGAGAATGGCAAAATCGGTGGTGTTGGGCGGATCTAAATATTTATCAAAAATATATTTGGCTTCACCTTTAAGACGAGTTTCGAGAGCTTTTTGAAAGACTTCTATTTGGGCTAAATCACCACTTTCCTGGGCTTTAATCAAGTTTTGATAATCTTCGAGCGGGAATTTACAGTCGATAGGGAGTAAACAAGGTTTTTGGCCTTCTTTTTTGCCAGGAAGCTTAATGGCAAATTCAACCCGATCGTTGGTTCCCTGTTTAACAATGGCATTGGTCTCATATTGATCTTTAATCAAAAATTGATCGAGTAAATTTTCTAACTGAACTTCACCCCAAGTGCCACGAACCTTAATGTTTGATAAAACTTTTTTCAAATCGCCCACACCTACGGCTAAAGTTTGCATTTCTCCTAACCCTTTGTACACAGATTCCAATTGAGTGGAAACCTGTTTGAAGGATTCCCCTAACCTTTTTTCTAAGGTGGATTGAAGTTTTTCATCGACGGTGGCCCGCATTTTTTCAAGCTGGACAGAATTATCTTTCTGAATTAATTCAAGTCGTTTTTCAATCGATTCACGAACTTGATTTAAGCTGGTGTTAATGCTGGTGATTAATTTGTCGAGTTTAATGGAAAAATTATTGAAAGAACCGTTTAATTCCTGGCGGTTTAAAGAAAAATCCTGTTTGATGGAATTTTCCAATCTAGCTTGAATCTTATCGAGTTCTTTAATTAATTCTGCCGTATTATCGGTGTTTTTTGATTTAAGAATTGAATAAATTTGGACTATTAAAATTAGGATGAGGAGAATGTAAACAAGGGTCATAAGATTATTTTACACTAGGAATAAAATTAAAAAGTTTTTCTTTCATAATTAAATATACCGAACAAAACCCAAAAGTGTAAAGGAGGAAAATTTACTTTTTGTTATTTTTATATATAATGAATTATATGGAAAAATATTATATTGTTGGTTTTATTAATGATGAGGTTGCTGAAGGCATTTTATCAAAAGTGATGAATTTTATAAGAGATGAATTTGATAGAACTAGTAAAATGGTTCTTAATAAACAATTTATAAATCCAAAAGAAAGTTTAGCAGAGATATATTTTGAAAATTTTACTACAAATCCTAGTATGGACGATAACTATTCTGAAATTCTTTATTTAAATGAAGTTGCTTATGGTTTACTAAAAAATAGCGGCATCATTACCAGTAGTATTGGCGAAACTGAACAAATTCCAAAGGACGCAGGAGTATTGATTAGAATGTCAACTTGGTCGGAAGGTAAGCTCTAATTAATTTATTCTCATTAATCACTCTTACTTCATCATCTTTGATTCAAAGTGTAAAAAAAAATTGATGATTTGATTCCCCTCTTGTCAAAGAGGGGTTAGGGGAGATTTAAAAAAACTACTTGTTCCCTGTTGTGCCGAAGCCGCCGCGGGAGGGATCTTCCATCTCATCAACTTCAGTTAAATCAAAATTCTCACATTTAATTAAAACTAATTGACACAGACGGGTGCCTTTTTCAATAAACACCGATTTGTCGGTGAAATTATAAGCAACAAAATGGTATTCGTCTTCATTGCCACAATAGTCTCGATCAAAAATTCCAACACCATTTATTGCCGTAATTCCCATTTTATGAGTGGAACTGCGAGGAGCCATTAAAATAAAATAGCCATCGGGAATTTTAATAGCCACATTCATGGGGACATAGGCTAATTGATGGGGTTCAATGGCGGTGTCGAGACGAGAATAAAGGTCAATAGCGACTGCCCCGCTGGTTTTGTGGATTGGCAAAGGCAAGGTTTTATCAAATCGTTTAATTTTAATTTTCATAGCCAATTATAATCTATAATAGAGTAATGAGGCTGATGAAATATCTTAAATTTTTGGGATTATTTTTATTAATATTTTTCGTTAATCCAGTTAATGCGAAAGACAAGTCTTATTCGATTGATAGTGTAAATATTTTGGGGCAATTAAATACTGACGGATCGATGAATGTGGAAGAAAATAGGGTTTTTTCTTTTGAAGAAAGTTACACTTTTGCCTATGAATATATAAATAAAACTGGTGACAGAAACGAACCTTATGTTTTAAAAAATTTCAAAGTTTGTGATGAAATTAAATGTTATGTTCAATTAGATTCTAAAGATAAAACACTTTACGACAAATCTAAACCGGTTTCGAGTTTTTATGTTGATGAGCAAGCGGACAAATATTATATTAAGTGGTTTTATAAAATTAATGACGGAATAAAGACTTTTAAAATTAAATATGACATTACTAATGCAATTACTCTAAATGCTGACACGGCAGAATTGTATTGGAAATTAATTGGAGATGATTGGGAAATAAGTCAAAATAATGTTTTTGCCCAAATTAATTTACCGGCAAATGTGCCAGGAAATGAAATAAAAGCATGGTTACACGGACCATTAAATGGAACGGTGGCAATCCCCGATCCCACTAGAACAACTTTTACAGTTAACAGATTAGCATCAGGAACTTTTTTTGAAGCCAGAGTTTTGCTGCCAAAAAATATTTTTACCGGCGGGGTGACTGGAAATTTAAGCAAGTCTGATATTGAATCTCAAGAACAGATTTTTATTCAAGACACCATAAACCAAATACAAAAAAATAAAGAAAATGAAAAATTGGTTTGGTTTATTCTGACAATAATGCTAGGAATCGGAATTGGCATATTTATCCGTCAAGTTGTAATTTTTATAAAATATGGAAGAGATTCACGATTGCCAAAAGTAAATTTATCGGGAAGATTATGGGAGCCACCAAGCAATATTGATCCAGCTCAAATTGAACAATTACTGAGTGGCAATAAAAATTTATCGCCGGTTTCTTTTACGGCCACAGTTTTGTCGCTGGTGCAACATCGATTTTACAAAATAATGAGAAGTGACCGAAAAACAGGATTTATTTTTAAAGATTACGATTACTATTTAGTGCCTTTAAAAAATGATTTAAATAAAGCATCAAAAATTGAAAAATATGTTTTTAATTTTTTGGAAGAAATTGGCTACACCAAAGCTGTTTTAAACAGTGAAGCAATTAAGGGAATTAAATTAAAAGATATTTCCAGATGGTGTGCAGTAAACAGAACTGAAAGTTTTAATTTCTTCAAAAAATTTCCAGATTTGGTTTTAGAAGAAAATTTAAATGAAAATTATTTTGACAAAATTTCACATTCAACAAAAGGCTACACCTGGACGATTGTTTTATTATTTGTTTTAACGTTTGCGGAATTTGTATTATCTGTATCGACAGCGTCTAATTTGAACTCTGGTATGTTGATGACATGGGGATTTTTGTATGGATTTATTTTGATGATTCTTTTGATTTCAACATCAAATATGAAAATGTTTAAAGAAAGAAGAACTAAAATTGGTGCTGAAGAAACGGCTAAATGGCTAGCATTTAAAAAGCACTTAAAAGAATATGGAATAACCAAAAATTATCCAATTGATTCGATAATTTTGTGGGAAAAATATTTAGTCTATGGAACAGTTTTAGGGATTTCAACAAAAGCCATAAGCGAATTGCCGGTTAATTTTACCGACAGTAATGACCAAATAATAATGACCACATATTGGTGCGGAAACATGGGTAGTTTTAATGATTTTTCAACAAGCTTAAGTTCTTTATCTTCAGCAATCGAAAGTATTTCTTCAACAGCTAATTCAAGTTACGGAGCTTCCGGTTCTGGATCATCAGGCAGCTCGTCTGGTGGAGGCGGTGGCGGTGGCGGAGGTGGTGGCGGCGGCGCCGGGTGAGGCCTATTTTAATAGATAATGCAAATGATCTTTGTCTTTGCAGTCTTTACCAATTTCAAAGAATTCTAGATTTAAGATTTTTTTATAGACCTCTTCGATTTCAGATTTTAATTTATTTAAATCTTCATCGGAAACGTTAATTTCTTTTCGAACAAAAGATTTTCTTAATTTACTTTTTTCAACGAAATCAATGATGCCCTGATTAAACTGAAGACGGGAATCATTTTTAATATCGAGCAATAATTTATAAAAAACAATTTGACGATAATAATCACCGTCAGGAGAAAGCTCCTTATATTTACTGTCGGAGTTACCGGTTTTAAAATCGATAACATTAACTTTGCCATTTTCCATTTTTTCAATTAAATCGATTTTTCCGGTTAAAGGAATATCTTTGTAGACAATATTTTCACCGGCAAAATTATGCTCGCATTCATTACCATCTTTGACAAAATCGACATATTGATCGCAATATTCGGTTAAAATTTTACGGCCATTTTCCAGACACCATTCATGGTCGGCTTTAGGCAATCTCTCATTTTTAAGACTCTGCTCGAAACTTTTAATGACTTCATCTTTGGATTCTTTTTGATAAAAATGAGACAAAGCCTCATGGATGGCAGTGCCAAAACTGCTGAATTTTTCCTTATTTTGGGGAATTCTTAAAATGGTTTTGTAATAAAAACAAAGCGGGCAACGAAGATAAGAATTAAGATGGGAGACATTAAATTTGTAATGGTTGGCCAAATAATCTTTTAAATATTCAGATAAATCTGGTTTTAAATCGTGAGAAATGTCGGTGTATTGATAGTAAGTTTTGAGAGCGTTGGCTTTGTCGTTAAACTTTATATTTTCAATTAGCTGATTGTCGATTTCAGAAATAAAAACAGAGGGGTTTTGGTTTTTGCCGCTTTCTTTGTATTGAGAATAAGAAAGATAAATCTGTTTTTTGGCACGGGTCAGAGCCACATAAAAAAGTCGGCGATCTTCCTCGTAATCATCTTCAATGCTTTTGGTAATCTCACTGGAAAGAATGCCAAAAGGTAATTTTAATTTATTAAAATCGCGCTGTTTTTCCCACGAATCTTCGAGAAGCCGATAAATAAAAACATGATCAAATTCCAAACCTTTGGAGCCATGAACAGTCAAAATTTTAACAGAATCGGAAGAATCGTAGGTAATTGAAGGAGAGGAAATAGAAATATTATTTTCGATATAAAGATGAATCCGTTCAATAAATTCTTTTAAGGTAAGATCCTTTTTAATGACAGTATCTTTAAGAAGTTTATAAAAAGTGTAGACCTGATTAAGAGAATCGATGTCATTTTTAGACAATAAATATTTTAAAATCCGAAATCTTTTTAAAATTTTATTTAAAACTTTTTCGAGCGGATAATTTTCCAAATCGGTTCTAGTTTTGGCAACTCTTTTGCCAAATTTGGAAATTACTAGTTTTGATTTATCAGAAATTTTTAAAGCATCAATTTTTTCCTGATCAAAAACCAAATCTGCCAAAACGACTTTTTCTTTTAAGATTTTAACCAAATCAAGAGAATTTAATTTTAAAAATGGAGCGGCCAAAATATGGTAAACAGATTCATTATGATTAGGATTATCTATAAATTCGAGCAATTTCAAAAGCTGGGTAATGATAGGATTTTTAAGAATATTAGAATCGGAGGGAAGAAAAAACTTAACACCAAAAGCAGATAACATTTTGGTTAATTCATCAGCATCACGATTTTTGCGAAGCAAGATAGAAATCTCTTCTGGTTTCTCGCCAGCTTTAATTAAATTGGAAATTTTTTGGGCGACATAATAATCTTCTTCAATATTGGAATTTAAGACAGTTAAATTAATCGGATCGGGGTCGTAATCTTTGTTGGCAATTAAAGTTTTATCAATGTCGGCAATTAAATTGGCAATGCGATTTTTGTTGCGACCAATAACACTTTCAGATGAATCTAAAATGAGTTTATGGTTACGATAATTATTTTTTAAAACAACTTTTTGAGGATTATATTTCTGATAAAAATTGTAAATATTTTCAATGGAAGCACCTTGAAATCTAAAGATAGACTGATCATCATCACCGACAACAAAAATATTTGGATTATCATAATAACTGCCCAACATATCGATAATTCTACTTTGACTGGAATTGGTGTCCTGATATTCATCAACGAGAATATATTGGTATTTTTCCTGAAAATTGAGCAAAAGATCAGGGTTGTCATTAAAGGCATTAATGACAAACAAAATCATATCTTCATAATCGTAAAGAGATTTTTTCTGAAGCTCTTTTTGGTATGAATCAAAAATTTTGACGAATTCTTTTTGTTTAGGAATATCTTTTTCAAAATCCTGATAAAATTTTCGGATTTCATTTTTTACCTGACTAAGATTTTCGTTGCCGCTTCTGATTATCTGCAAATGACTTTTTAAATTAAGAGAGATAAATTCCGATTTTTCCAAGTTATCTAAAATCTGATTTATTTGAGGATAGTTATTTTTGGTGGCGCGAACATCAACAAGCTGTTTAATAAAATCACCGGAATTTTTGAAAAAAATCTCCTCATCTTTAATTAAATTTAAAAGAGTTTCTGTTTTAATATTCTCTCGTTTAGTTAGATGAATACAATCGAGAATACTTTTCTGATAACAATATCGATCGCCCCAGGAAACTAAAGGTGAAAAATTGTCGAGATGGTCGATGATATTTTTAATAATTTCGATGGTTTCCAAATCATCAATGGCTTTTAAACTGGAAGAGGCAAAAGGAAAATATTGAGAGTTGGAAGAAATAATATCGTTACAAAAAGCGTGAAAAGTGCAGATTTTTATTTTATAAGCATCGGGGCCAATCATGGCCAATAAACGACTTCTCATGTTGTTGGCGGCAACATCAGTGTAGGTTAAACATAAAATTGAACTAGGTTTAGTGTCAGTTTTATCGAGAACATTGGCGATTCTTAAAGCAATGGTTTGAGTTTTGCCGGTGCCGGCGCCGGCAATAACCATAACCGGACCTTCAATAGTATCAACAGCCAGTTTCTGCTCTGGATTAAGTTTTTGATATTCGGTTAGAAAATTATTTTTAAAATTATTGGTCACGTAAGCTATTTTAACTTAAAAAAACAAGAACAACGGTGTTAGAATATGGTTAATTATGGAAAAACCAATTCTTTTTGATTTTGATGATACATTATTCAGCAAAACTGAATTTAAGAAAAAATTTAATCAAGGTTTGGCCGAGAGCTGTGGAGAAACACCGGAAAGAATAAGTGATTTGATGAGTGATTATATTAAAGAATTAAGAAATAGCGACGATTTTAGACCAAATGAATTTACCCAGTATTTAGGCGAAAAAACTGGGAAAAAAGAATGTTTCGACCGTTTTAAAATTGATAATCCAGAAATGTATTCCAGTTCGTTGTTTAATGAAACTATCGTGACTTTGGATGAATTAAAAAAAACGTATGATAATTTAGGTATTTTTACCCAAGGTTTTGATGATTTTCAAAATACCAAAATTAATGGCTCAGGAATCAGAAAATTTTTTGATGAAAAATATATTTATATCGGCCGAAATAAACTTGATCCAGAGTTCCTTGAAAAAATACCGGAAGGATCGACTATTATTGATGATAAAAAATCAGTGGTTGAGGCTTTAAAAAATACCGGACGATTTACTGTTATTTGGATCAACAGAAAAAATGATGAAAAAATGGATGGGGTGACCACTATTAAAAATCTAATTGAACTGACTGATTTAATTAAGGCCAAAAACTCGGCAAATATAGTTGAAAGTAAAGATAATTACAAGACAGAATAAGAAGAGAATTAAGAAGTTAGTTCGGGTAGAAAAAATTTCTCTAGAAGTATTTTTTTTAGTAACAGTTTTTCTGGAAGGGGTTTTTCTGGCTGTCATTTTTAATTAACTAAATTATTATTTAATTAATATTAGCAGATTTGAAAAAATTATTGCAACAATTTTTCTAAAATTTCTTTAGCCAATGATGGGTTGGCAGAACCTCTAGAAGCTTTCATTAATTGACCAATCAAGAAACCGATGGAGGCAGGATTCTTTTTATAATCCTCGACGGCTTTGGAATTTTGACTAATTATTTCTATGGCAATTTTTTCAATTTCACCGGAATCGGAAACTTGGATTAATCCGCTATCTTTGGCAATTTCGACTGGATTCTTGCTGATTTGGTAACTATTGATAATCACCTGTTTAGCAACGGTGGCAGAAATTTCAGATTTAGAAACAGCAGTAAATAAATCAAAGAAAAATTGAGGATTAATTTTTGATTGGTCTAGTTCTTCACCATTTTCATTAAGATGAGTTTTAATGGCACCCAAAAATAAGTTGGCGACAAATTTGGCAAAATCAGGGGCAGATGAAAGACTAATGGCATTTTCGTAAATATCGGCAAATTCCTTATTTTCAGCGATTTGACTGGCATCATAATCAGATAAATTTAAAGCTTTATATTTGGCGATTTTTTGGTCTGGCAATTCAGGAATTTCCGATTTGATTTTAGCAATTTCAGTATCGGTAAATTCGATATGGGGAATGTCTGGCTCAGGAAAATAACGATAGTCAGATGAACCTTCTTTTTCGCGCTGTAAAAAGGTCTGATTTTTATCGGCATCCCAGCCACGAGTGGTTTTATTGGTTGATGATTTAACTTCTTTAGTCTCCTCAAAAGCGACAGTCTGACGATTAATTTCAAAATCAATGGCAGTCTGGACACCAGTGAGAGAAGCCACGTTTTTAACTTCGACAAGCGGAGTATAAAAAATCTGACCTTGATCATCTTCGACTTTTAAATTGATGGTAGGTTCGCAACGCATACTGCCTTTTTCAATATCAGCATCGGAAATGCCTAAATATCGGACAATTTGTTGCATCTTTAAAAGATATTTTTTGGCCATTTCAGCAGAAGTAATGTCGGGTTCAGAAACAATCTCCACCAAAGGAACACTGCAACGATTGTAATCGATAAGAGTTAATTCCTCTCCATTTTCTTTAATGTGAACTGATTTACCAGTATCCTCTTCCATGTGGGCCCGGTTAACTCTGATTTTTTGGCCATCAATTTCGAGAAAACCATTGACGACGAAAGGTTTTTCTAACTGGGTAATCTGATAACCTTTGGCCAAGTCAGGATAAAAATAATTTTTTCGTTCAAAAAAACTGATTTGATTTGGAGTGCAGTTAAGAGCTAAACCTAATTTAATGCACCATTCACAAGCAGTGCGGTTTGGGACTGGAAGAGCACCAGGAAGACCAAGACAAATTGGACAAGTGTGAGTGTTTGGCTCGACATGAAAATGGGTGGCGCTGCAGGAACAAAACATTTTTGATTTGGTGCAAAGTTCGATGTGAACTTCTAATCCGATTATGGGTGTAAATTTCATAGTTATGGTTTTTGATGATGAAAATCAGTAAGCTGTTGATATTGATTACCAATGGAAAGAATTTTTGCTTCTTCAAAAAAGTTGCCGATTAACTGAAAACCGACGGGCAATTTTTGGCTATCAAAACCGCAAGGAAGAGCAATTGAAGGAACACCGGCGACATTAGTACAGACAGTAAAAGCATCAACGAGATACATCTGAAGTGGATCATTGGCTTTAGAACCAACATCCCAAGCGGTGGTAGGCGACACTGGGGCTAAAATAATATCGACATTTTTAAGGGCTTCAGTGAACTCATTTTTAATGAGAGTGCGAACTTTTGAAGCTTTGGTGTAGTAAGCATCATAATATCCCGAAGATAAGGCATAAGTTCCAATAAGTATTCGACGTTTTACTTCAGCTTCCATGTATTTACCTCGAGTGTTCATGTAGTAAGAAGTGATGTCAGGATTGTTAGTGGTGTTTTGACCAAAACGAATGCCGTCATAACGAGCCATGTTGGCCGAGATTTCAGAAGGAACCAAAATGTAATAAACAGCAATTCCTAAATTGGTGCTGGGTAAAGAAATTTCAACTAATTTAGCACCTTTGCTTTCAAAAACTTTGGCAGCCTCCAAAACCTTTTCTTTAACTTCAGAATTAATAGGATCGGTGAAATATTCTTTTGGTAATCCAATTTTTAAACCGTTTAAATCAACATTGTTTAATAATTCGGAATAATCTGGAACAGGATTGTCGATGGTGGTGGCATCATGAGTGTCGATTCCGGCAGTAATTTGAGTGACAAGAGCGAGATCTTGAGTATTTTTGGCAATGACTCCGGGACAATCAAAAGAGGAAGCCATGGCGGTAATGCCATAACGAGAATTTAAGCCATAAGTTGGTTTTAAACCACTAATGCCACATAAAGAAGAAGGCAGACGAATTGATCCGCCAGTGTCGGTGGCTAGAGCAAACTGGCAAAAATCAGCAGCGACAGCGGCGGCTGATCCACCAGAAGAACCGCCTGGAACTTTAGATAAATTCCAAGGATTTTTAGTGGTGAAGAATCCTGAATTTTCAGTGGAACCGCCAAAAGCAAAAGGATCAGTGTTGGTTTTGCCAATAATAATGGCATCTTCATCAACTAATTTTTGATAAATAGTGGAAGAATATTGAGGAATAAAACCTTTTAAAACTTGAGAGCTGGCAGTGGTCTGAATTCCTTTGGTCAAAAAAATGTCTTTAACCGCCATAACCGCACCGGCAAGTTTACCAACTTTATCCCCTTTCTTAATTTTGGCATCTAAAATTTCTGCTTGTTCTAAGGCTTCTTTTTCGGTGACAGTGATAAAAGCTTTGATTTGAGGATCGAGTTTTTTGATTCTGTCTAAATAAAAATTGACAATTTCAACAGCAGAAATCTGATGAGAAAAAAGCAATTCCTGAATTTGTTGAATGGTTAAATTTTTTATATCCATATTATTTTTTAATAGTTCCAGGAACAACAAAATAACCGTCTTGAGTTTTTGGAGCAGCAGAAAGTGCTTCTGTTTGGGATAAAGAATCTTTAACAATATCTTCTCTTAAAACATTTTTTTGTTCATTAACTCTGAAAGTAGGCTCAATGTTATCAGTGTTAACCTGATTTAAAATGTCGAGATAATTTAAAACAGATTCAAGCTGAGGCAAAAAAGTGGTTTTTTCGGACTCGGATAAATTAATTCTGGCTAATTTAGCGATATGCTCTAATTCGGCCATGGAAATCTTTGGTTCAGACATAATGTATTTTACCTTATTTTTTCAAAATTTTGGCTTTGGTATGGAGAATATTCCAACGAATTTTATCGGCAGCGTTATAGAGTTTATAAAGAGCCGGATTAATAATTAAATCATAAGTGCCAACATATTCATTTAACTCCCCACCGAAGCCTTGCTTAAAACGATGAAATCCAAAACCATTTTCACCTTCTTTAGCATGAGGACCAAGACAGCCCCACATATCAAAAGTTTTGCATTTTAATTTTTGGCCAAGCTTAATCACTTCCCACATTAAAAGAGTTGGAGCCATAACTTGACGATTAATATCGAGAGAAGCACCGTATGGATAAAATAATCGATCTTTTACTTGAAAAATCATGAAAGACGAAAGGACTTTATTTTCATAAGAACTGGTCATGATGTGGACCATGCCGGTGTTTTTTAATTGTTTCCATAAATCGCGATGGTATTTTTCGGTGTGCAGATAAAAACCCTGTCGCTTGGTGGTGTCGACGAGAAGCTTTAAATAGATTTCAAAACCTTTGTCATCAGTCTGCTCTTTAACTTCAACTCCAAAACGATTGGCAACCCGAATGTTGTAGCGAGTTTTTGAATGCATTGATTCCAATAATTCATTTTCAGTTTTAGTTAAATCGACTAAATAAGTGAAAGGATAAAAGGCAACTTTAGGTGATTTTTTAAGATTTTGAAAATTTGGTTTTTGAAAAACAATAGTGCCGTTATTAAAATTATCAAATTTCTGGTAAATAACATCCGGCTCAAATTTAACAAAAATAGCGTTTTCTTTTTTGGCAATTTCGGTAACTTTTTTAATGGTTTCGTCATTAATTTCCGGACCACGAAGAATGGTGCCAACAGAAAATTTAAGTTTAGGAATTTTATGAAAACTGACAGAATAGGCAGAAATCATTTTGTCATCATCATCGAAAAGCCCGAGACGATAAACGGTGTGGCCCTGAGAAATCTGAAAATCACCCCAATCCCAAGTCTGAACCGGATGAGTAATCAGAGAATCATATTTTTCTTTATCTTTGTCGGTAAGAATTTTAGTGATCATTTTAGTAATTTAGTATATATCAGGATCGTAAATAATATCATCATCTTCTGATTTTCGAGGGTGGCGATAATCACGAATAATTTCGGCACTTTCTTCAAATTCAACCAATTCTGGGGGAATATCGGCTAAAAATCGGCTTGGCTCATTAAGACTGCTTTTGCCAAAAAATAAACGGCGGGTGGCATAGGAAATACAGAGATAATCTTTGGCACGAGTAATGCCAACATAACAAAGACGACGCTCCTCTTCAATTTGAGTTTCATCAATGAGACAGCGAGAATGAGGCAAAATACCCTCTTCAAAACCGACCATAAAAACAACTTCAAATTCCAAACCTTTAGCGCTGTGAAAAGTCATTAATTTAACACCGTCACGATTTTCCTTTTTCTTATTTTTTTCCTGAATCGAATATTCCTGCTGAACTAAAGTGATATTTTCCAAAAAAGCTGTAAGACTGGGAAATTCAGCAGCGACAGATTTTAACTCTTTAATATTTTCAATTCTTTTCTGATCTTCCTCATCTTTGGCATCAAATTTATCGAGATAACCAGAACCAACAACCAATGATTCCAAAATTTGAAGCGAAGTAAGATTGTCCAAATCCATTTCTTTGAGATGATCAACCATGATGGCTTTTTTGCGTTTACCAAGGGCTTTTTCAATTCTTTCCTCGGAAATATGATCGGCAGGATTACTGGCAAAACGAAGCATGGATAAAATATCCTTGATTTCGGCGCGCTCATAAAAACGAGTGCCACCCAACAAAACATAAGGGATGCTCTGTCGCAAAAAGGCTTCCTCTAAAACACGAGACTGGGCATTCATACGATAAAGAACAGCAATATTCCTAAGAGGAATTTTCATATTGTCGGTGATGAATTTAATTTTGGAAGCAACAAAATCAGCCTCGGCAACTTCAGATTCAGCTTCAAAAATTTTAATTTTATCGTCTGATTTTTTAGTAGTGAATAATTTTAAAATCGGATGAGAAGTATCTTTGGAAATGACGGCGTTGGCAGCATCAAGAATAATTTGAGTGGAACGATAATTTTGCTCAAGATTAATAACTTTGGTGTTTTTAAAATCGGTGGTAAAACTGACAAGATTACGATAATCGGCGCCGCGCCAGCCATAAATGGCCTGGGAGGCATCACCGACAACGGTAATTTGATTGTGTTTTTTAGCTAAAAGTTTAGTGAGAAGATATTGAATCTGATTAGTGTCCTGATACTCATCAACCATGATAACTTTATAAATATCTTGATATTTTGCCAAAACATCTGGATATTCTAAAAATAACTCGGCGGTTTTAAACAATAAATCATTAAAATCGAGAGCGTGAAATTCAGATAATTTTTCCTGATAACGAGCATAAATTTTGGCGGCATATTCCTGCCAAAAACCGTGGCTTTGAGTAATCATTTCTTTTGGGGTCTGAAAAGAATTTTTGGCGGCTTCGATGTAATACAAAACACTGGATGGTTTAAATTCTTTTGGAGTTAAATCCATTTCGTGAAGAATATTTTTGATTAAATTTTCCTGATCATTGGAATCATAGATGACAAATTTTGGAGGAATGCCAATATTTGTACCATCGGCACGCAAAACACGACAACAAAAAGAATGAAAAGTGCCAGCAAAAATATTTCCAGGGACTTTTTTGCCTAAACCGGAAAGAAGCTTATTGGTACGCTGTCTCATTTCTTCGGCAGCTTTGTTAGTGAAAGTGAGCAATAAAATCTCTGATGGTGTGGCAAGTTTCTTTTGAATAAAATAGGCCACACGATGAGTAAGAACCCGAGTTTTTCCAGAGCCAGCTCCGGCTAATAAAAGTAGAGGCGAGCCGACGTAAGTGACGGCCTGTTTTTGATTTGGATTTAAACCTTCTAATATATCTTCCATGGAGTTTAACTATAACTGGTAAATTTTAGTTTCACCAGACTGAAAAATAATTTGGCCGCCAATTGCTTTAAAATTGGCTTCATTTAAATCGGGATATTTTTCGTGTTCTTTAGCACCGACAAAAATATATTTAATATTATATTTTTGAATTAACCGTTTTAACTGGTTAATATCTGAACCCTCATAAATAGCTTGAACATCGTCTTGGCGAGCTTTGGGCTTGTCGTAACCACCGCGCCAGAGCCATTCATGGACAATCCAACCTTCGACTGTTGGCAGACCAGTAGACACGGAAACTTGACCAAAAGTGGTGTAACTGTCACCTACCGCTTCTAATATAACTGGCTGGCCGGAAATATTTTTATTAATCCAATTAATGGCTACAAAATTATCAGGATAATCATTTTTTAAATAATTCAAACCCCATAAACCCTTATAATTTTTTAAAGAACCATAAAATGATTTAATGGCAAAATAGGGATAAATTAATTGGATTGAAAATATTACAGCAAACAATAAACCATACAGAATATTGAGCAATTTAGATTTTATTAAAGTTCTGACTTTGTAAAAAACAAAACCGGAAACCAAAGAATACATAATAAAGGCCTGATAAACCAATTTGAACATAGTATTGGCACGGCGGTATTCAGGGATGTAAATATCTTTTAAATAAATTATTTCAGGAATGATGATTAAAAGAGTAGCGATAGCAACAGAGGCTAAAACAAAAAGATCTGGAGTCTGAAAATTGAGGTTTTTATGCTTTATTTTTTTTATTAAAAATAAAAGCAATAATGGCAAAATAATTAACCAAAACCCACCATATAAAATAAAAAGCTGATAAAAAAGACTGTGAGTATCGGAAAAATTAATGCCATTACCCATGGGAATAAAATTCAAAGAGAAAGGAAGCGAAAAAATAAACCAAAAACAGATGGTTAAAATTCCGTTGATGAAAGTTTTTCTGAGAGCTGTTTTGGAATTATTTTTTAAATTCAAAAAAAGAGTGAAGGCGGCGAAAAGAAGACCGTAAACAGCAAAATCCCAAGCATTAGTCATGTAAGCGATTGAGAGAATAAAACCAGAGACAACCACTAAAAGGACATCGACCATGGCCGACATGTAAAAACTTGAAGCCAACAGAAAGGCCATAAAAAATAAAACAACAGGAATATCATTCATGTGGCCATGAAGATCGGCAACAACAAAACTATAAATAGGAAACTCGTGAATAGTTTTGTCTTTAACATCAGGGTCGTAGCCAATAAAACGAGTAGCATCGGGATACCAATAATTACCAGCAGCTTTAGTGATAGCATTTTTGGTTAAAACTAAACCTTTATTTTCCTTAATATCTAATTTGGCAATTTTATAAATTGAGTGAAGATTACCCCCAAAAGTTAAAAGAAGAGCAGAAATTAAACCGGCAGCAATAATTTTTTTAAATCCACCCGCTCCGATATTCTTCGGAGCACCCTCCTTTGACAAGGAGGGTAAAACTTTATTTTTTAAAGCAAAGAAAACCAAATTAGAAGCGATAGAAAAAGAGGAAACAAAAGCCAGGGCACAAACAGTGGCAATTGATAAATTGTAAGTAATGGCTGAGCTAATAGTGCTTAATTTGGTGAGAACGGCAAAAATCAGATGGCCAAAATAATAATAATTTATAATTTCACCAGAAAACCACATATCTTGTGGCGGTAAAAATTTAGATCTTAATGCAGAATTTATAAAACCCCAATCCATATATTTTTCTAGACCCTCGATGTCGGGAGTAAAACCGCGAACAAAAGACCAGGCAACTAAAATCAAAAGAAAAAATACTTCTTCAAGAATAAAAAATTTATAATTTTCCTTAAGGTTTTTTTTGAAAATAGAGAAATTATTTTTATGCTTAAGAAAGAATATATTTACCAAAAGAAGCAAAAATAAAATTAAAAAAAGATTTAGATTAGTAAAGGTTAAAACTTTAAAAAACCCGCCGATAAAAATCAAATAAGTTGAAATAATGATGCAAATAGTTTTGGAAAAAATATAGCCTTTGTCCCAAAATTTCTGAAATAAAGTAAAAGTTAATGGTAAAAAAATAAGACCCATTACAAAAATCAGAAACCACCAAGAAAAAATAAAAGTTAAATCTGACAACATAATTTGCTATTTAATAAAAAAGACAAAATTAAAAATAGTTCTGATTATTTCAGTTAAAAAAACAGGAAAAACAATCCCTTTAGACAAAAGCCACATTAACCAACCAGCAAAAACACCGCCAAGTATGTCGATAGGGTAATGAAAACCAACAATGACGCGAAAGATTAAAAGAGGTGAAACGATTGATAAAAATAGTGGGACAGAAAAGACCTGATATTGAATAATAAACAAAAGAAAATAAACAGCTTTTATGGTGTGACCAGAAGGAAAAGATCCTGTCTTGTACCAGCTGTCAACTAAGCCGGACGGGGTTTTATCTTCACGATTAAAAAGAGGACGACGCCAATAAATTTTATTTTTTAAAAATCTTTCAAGACATTCCCCGACAATAGTGGCGATTAAAATTTGCCAAAAAATATTGGTATCTTTTTTGATTAATAAATAGGAAATATAAAAGAAGAAAAACCAAATGATGTAATTAAAAAAAATCAATGTTTTTTTTCCTAAAGAACTTTGCTCTAACCAACGAAGCCAATCTTTTTTAGGCTGCCAAAATAAAATTTTTTTTAGGTTTAAAAACACCTCTAATTTTATCATTTTTTAAAAAAAATAACTTTAGGGTGATCATAGACAGTGAAGGCTTCTTCGGCAATATCATCTCGAAGATAAATTCCGGGATAAGTACAATTTGAATCAATTTCAAACCAACGATTTTTATTTTCCAAATAAGGAAAATTAGTCGGACCCAAATAAAGGCATTTTTTAAGAAATGGCAGTGAGATTCCAGGGTAAGAATTAATTTCAATTGTTTTTTTAAATTGGGAATTGCCATCAAAAAGATCTTGATAGTATTTGGTGGTAATAGGGTAACGTTTAGGAACCAATGGAATAGATGACCAAAGTCGATTTGAAGTTAAAAAAACATAATCTGTATTATCTAGAATGGAACTGATTTGTTGCCATTTAGTTTCAGTGTCTAGATCATAGAGATGTAAATTTTCGTTTGTATAAGAAAATGATAATGAAGAATCTAAAAGTAAAGGCAAGGCATCGTCCCAATACTCATTGGCAATATTTGAAGATAAGGGAATATTTTTATAAATCCATTCAGAAGCCTGAACGCGAGTGTGGGGCCTGGTATAAATTGAAAGAAATAAAAAACAATAAATTAAATGAAAAATAAAAGCAAAAATAAAAAGCTGACGATTTCTTTTGGAGAATAAATTTAAAAAAACAGCTAAAAAACAAATAAACGGATAAATTGGAAGGAAATAACGCATGGTGCTGGTAAATTGCAAGCCTTGCTCAATTAAAATAAAAATAACCCAAATAAGAGATAAAAAAATAATAAAATTATTGGATGAAGAAATTATTTTTTTAAATTTAATTGAAAAAATATACCTAATGGAGATTAAAAAAAGAATCGAAATTGGCAATCCTAAACCAAACAAAATAATATTTTGAAGTGAAAATAAAATAGGGGTTTTACTGAGCCATTGAATTTCCGGCGGATAAAAAACATCTTTATTTAATAAAATCGATTTTAAATAATCGAGACTATTTATAAAATCCGGATTTATTTTCAAGAATCCAACAAAACTATATGGCTGAAAAATACGAAAAATAATTAAAGAAAATAAAGCAAAAAATAATGCTTTAGTAAAAATACTGATCTTTTTTTTCCGAAAATTATAAAGGAAAAATAAAAATAAAACTGGGGATAAAAGTGCAGCAGAAATTTTACAACTCATGCTTAACCCAAAAGCAATTGAGGCAACCAATAAAAAAATATTCTTATTGGTTTTAAGCCAATAAGACATTAATACAAAAGTTAATAAAATAAAAAAAGACAAAAAAGTATCAACGGCAAAAAAATGAGACAGCTGGATAGGAAGAACAGTAAAACAATAAAGAAGACTAGGTAAAAATAAAAAGTTTTTTTTATTTTTAGGGAAAATTAATTTGGCTAAAAAATAAAGACTAAAAATATTTAAAGAATCAAAAATAGCGGATAAAACACGTCCAACTAAATTAATATTCTGATAATCGATAACACCAAAAATGGCACCGACACTTTTCATCAGAAACAAAGGAAAATCACCATAAACAAAAAATTTAAACTGATTATAATTAAAAGGATTTAAGGGAGAATTTTGAGTGTCGAAATATTGACTAAGGGAAGAAGGGGATTGAATTGTAGCAACCACCATAGTTAAAAATCTTTCATCTGGATGAAGATGTTGACCCTGATCCCAATTGAGACCAAAAAGACGAACAGACAAGGAAAGACAAAAGATAAAAAAAATCAGAATAAATTGGTGATTAAGAATTTTTTTGACAAACATAAAAAACATGAGGATAAAATAAACTTTTGTATTCCCCTTTTTTAATAATTTTAAAATTATTTTTGATTAAAAGATTTTCCATTTGTGAAGACGATAGAAAATAAAGTTTAGAAAATCTAGTCATGATTAAATCGTGTAAATAGTTCCAAAAATATTTTAGCAATGGTTTCGTATTAATATCTTTAATGATTAAAAATCCGTTTGGTTTTAATTTGGAAAAAGAATCTTTTAAAAATAATTCTTTTTGAGAGGGATTAATATGGTGAAGTAAATCAATGGAGAGAATAGTATCAAATGATATTTTATTTTTATCAATCAGATCGGAGGTTTTAAAAGATAAATTAGAAAATGAGGCAGAAATTTTTTGGGCTACCAATACCCTTTTTTTATTTATTTCTGATCCAATAATTTTTCTGTTTTTGTTTTTGAGAGCAAAAAAAACTGAAGTATAACCATAGCCGCAACCAACATCTAAAATAAGACCTTTTTTAGGTAAAAGAGTTTCAATTTGGGAAACAGGCAAAATAATTGACCTTAAAAAGACATAAAATCTTGGCCAAAAAAGAGGATAGAGATTAATTATTAATTTTTTCATAAATTCTAATGGTAGGAGAATCGAAAACAGACCAAGTTTCTTCGGCGTTTTCAGAATTTAAAAATAAATCTTTTTGATTGTTAAATTTTTTAATTTCAACAAAACCAAGATTCCCGGAAAATAGATTTTGATAATATTTTTGAGATACAGGATAATTACTATTGCTCTGATTTTTAAAAACCCGACGTGAAGGAACAAAAATATAATTAGCTGAAATCAAACTTTGAGATAATTTATTTAAAGAAGATGGATTAGAATCCAACTGATAAAAATCAAAATTGTCGACTTTAAAATTACTATTAGATACAGGCAAATTTTCAACATTTCCTGATTCAGATAAAATAAAAGAGTTAGGAGGAATATTTGATTCTATCCAACTTGAAGCCATAATTCGAGTGTCTAACAAAAAATATTTTTGAAAAAAATAAAAACCAGGACTAATCATAATAATTAATAAAATTAAAATTAGGAATTTATTTTTAATTTTATTAAAAATAAAAAGACAAAAAAACGGTGCTAGAAAAAAAATAGGGGACATGAATCGAGACCATTTAACAAAAACTTGACCAGTGTAAATAAAGTAAATTATTGATGGAATTAAAATTAAGAGAAACTCTTTTTTTATTTTTGTTTTTAAAAAAAGCAAAAAACCAATAAAAGAAAAAATAAAAATAAAAATTCCATTGGCATAAGGAAAAACTTTTTGGAATTGAAAGAGATAAGGAATTGAGTTTTCAAATTGACGAGTGTAAAAAACTTTAAGACTGCCCGTGGCAACGGAAGTTTCATAGGACATGGATGATTTAAAATCGGAAAATTTAATTAAATTAAAAGGAGAAAAAATAATTGATAAAAGTGAAAGCGATAGAGTAAAAATGAGAACAGAAAATATAAGGTTAAAACCCTCCGTCCTTCGGACACCTCCCTTGACAGGGCGGCCTCTATTTTTTAGAAAGAGGAAAAGAAGACAAAGATAAAAAGGCAAAACTAAAAAAACAGCAGTTATTTTAGATCCAAGACCGATAGCTCCGGCTAAGACAGCCCATAAAAAATATGATTTTTTACTGGTTTGATAATATTTTAAAGATAAAAAAATGATGGCAGAAAAAACAAAAATAAGAAGCGATTCGGTGGTGCCAAAATGGGCAGACTGAATTAATCCTGGAGTAAAAATTAGCAATAAAACAAAAATATAACTTATTTTTTGAGATTTAAAAATATTTTTAGCGATTAAATAAAAAAATAAAATTGACAGAGAAGAAAAAACAGCCGACCAAAAACGCAAGGTTAAAATAATAATATAAAAATTATGAGCTGGAGCGGTGAAAAAAGTTAAAAAAAGAGGAAATTGACCATAAGCGAAAAAATGAGGATTAAGATTGGAAAAAGTCATACTGGACACAGCTGTGGCCATATTATTTTCATCAGGATTAAAAAAATGACCATTTCCCCAATCAGGAAAACAAAATCGAGTAAAAATAGTAATAAAAATTAAAAAAGCTGGGATTAAAATTCTTTTGATTTTATTAGAGCGCATAGATAATACCAATTATCAACAGCCCCCAGGTTAGAACTGAAAGTAAAATTGGTATGTCGGTAGCAACAATTCTTTCAGGCCTCTCACCTTCCTGCATTTCAAAAATTATTTGACCATAACGCATAATTCCGAAAATTACCGGTATAAGAGTGACCATGTACCATTTTCGATTTATGGCATTAGGAAAATTCTCTAAAATAAATTGGTGTAAAATGCCTGATCCAGAAAAGCTAACTGATTCTTCAAAAAAGGTAAATAAGGCATAGCAAACTAAGGTACAGACAGCAAACATGGTGGTATAAAAATTTAAAAGATTTTTACCATAACCAGTAAGAGCCGATCTAGTTTTGACACCACTATTAACTAATTCGCTGCGACGTTTGCCACTGGCAATGAATAAAGACAAAAAAATAACAGTTAACATAATCCAAATTGGAAGATGATAACCAGTAACAATTTCACCGGCAAAAGCACGAATTATGAAGAAGAAAGCAATGCCGATGATGTCGATAATGGCTTTCTTTTTTAAAAATAGAGAATAAGAATATTGGAGTAATATAAAGGCGAGAGAAAAAATGAAAAAATCATAGCCAATAAAAATTGTTATTGCCAATCCTAGAAAAAGAAGGGAAAAAGCCATAAAAATCCCAGTTGCTTCTGAAATGTCTCCGTGAGCAATCGGCCGATTTTTTTTAACTGGATGCAGCCGATCTTTTTTAACATCAATGAGATCGTTAATAACATAAGAAGAAGATGATAAAAAGCAAAAAGCGATAAAAGCGAAAATATTTTTAGTAAAAAGCGGAAGATTAAAAAGCTGCCCATTTAAAATGATGGCAGAAAAAATAGCCAAATTTTTTATCCACTGAACAGGACGAAGTTCCCTAATAATAGAATTAATTTTTTTTATTCCTGGCATTAATATAATATGATACCATCAAATCCAATCTACTGAAAAAACAAAAACTATCTTTTCTTAAAAGAGAAAAAGGAGAAGGTGATAAAAGATGATGATATTAAGAGAAGCAAAATGGTTGGAGCTAAACTACCAGTGGCAGGGACACCGGAACGAGTGCTAGGCTTACTGGCACTAGAGGTGGCAATAATAGTAGGAGCAGGAGTAGAAGTTGCAGTAGGAGTAATAGTCAATTTTAGCGTTGGGGTTGGAGTTGGGGTTGGAGTGGAGGTAGGAGCAATGGTAGGAGTAGAAGTAGCAGCCGAAGAAGAGGCGGAATATGAAAGAGCATTATCGGCAGCAAGAACGGTAAATTTTCTAGTAACTATCTTTTGAATTCCATTCTCAAGAATGGTGGCAGTAATAGTATGCTCTCCAGGCTCTAAATTAGACGGAGGGGACCAATTCCATGAACCATCATCATTAATGGTGGTTTCACCACTATAAACGGTTGGAGAGTGAATTTCTATTTTAACAGTTGAATCAGCAGGGCCGGTTCCAAAAAAATCTGGTTTTTGAGTGGCAATAGAATCATTATTTTTGGGATTTAAAATGTCTAATTCTTTTGAATCTGAAACTGGAGCAACTGAAGATAAAGATCCAGTATCGGTTTTAGTGTCATAGATGACGGTAACTGGAGAAAATTTATTTTGGCCTAAAATAATATCTGGAGTGGGGTCATTATTTGAAGTATTGCCGGTAATTTGGGTAGTTTGGATATTTTGATCAATAACAATAATTTCTTCTGCAGTGTTGGCGGTTGGTATAAATCTGGCAGTTTTTGAAGTGTTAAAGGTATTTGCTAAAGAAATATTCCAATTACCTGATGAAGTTACCAATGATGATAAAGGGGAAGAACCGGGAATATTAACAAAAACGATGACTTTTTGGGCTGCCTTTAATTCTGAAGTAAAAACACGACCCCAAGCTAAATTAGAGGAAGGAATTGAACCGCTAATATTGGCAGCAGTTTCAAATTTATATAATGATTCACTATATGTTTTACCATCAACAACGAGAGAAAAATTATATTCAGTGGAAGCCGACAAATTATTTACATCGAAATAATGGATTTTACTTTTTTTGTCAGTGCTGACTATGGCTTCATTTTCAACGATTTGATTGTTGACTGATAATGTTGATAAACAGGCAGATTCAGTGGTAAAAAAGATAGAGGCAGAATTATTAGTGAAATTAGTTATTTGCGGGTTTTGCGGTTTACAATTTCCACTAGCTTTGGAGACCAACCCGGTGTTTTGATTAGTCAAAAAAACACTAACTGCAATCCCCCCCACTAGGATTAGGAGGCCGAGGATTGTTGGTATTTTTTTTTCTTTTAACATTTATGGTAAGGTGATTTCTGCTGATGCAGTACTAACAACTTCCTCTATTATTGTCGGGGTGGGGGTCAGAATAATCTCGGCTGAGGAAGTAGCTTGGGTGGATTTGCTTGATTTTATAATTGAAAAATCAAAAGATTCGCTAGTGTTTTTATTTTTAGCCTCAATAATAGAAATTGCAGTTAAATCTAAATTTGGATTAAAATCATTTAATAAAGCATCATCTTCGACTACTTTTTGAGGTGTTATGTAGCTAAAATAACTTTTTTGAACTATTGAAAAAAATATAGTTAAAAGAGTAAAAAATGAGATAAAGATAAAATAAAAAGATATCTTAGATTTTTTCATTAATTGTCAGGTAAAAAATATAAGTCACTACCTAAGGTAATTTTAATTTTATTTGGATTTGTTTCATTTTCACTAGTCTTTATTTGACTAATCTGAATATTTGAAGTGTTAATTAATCGGCGATTATTAACCATTTTTTTAACCATATCTAAAATGGATGAATATTGCCCTTCACCATTTACATTGATCTGATAAGATTTGAAAAACTGACTACTCTTTTCAGTTGTAGGTTTATTTTCTAGACTAAAACTCATCTGATTTATTTTTAAAGATGATTCATTAAAAATAGTGGCTAAATTAGAAGCGCCATTATAGTATTGAGGTTGTGAGGGAAAACTTTCTTCTATTATTGGATAACTTTCCTGAATTTGAGCATAGGTTTTTTGGGCGACAATAATATTGGCAATTTTAGCGTCGACTTTTTGAATAAAAGCCTCTTTTGATTTTATTTCTCCCAAAAGAGAAAAAATGGTAGTCATGGTTGGCATAATGGCAAAGAAAAGAAAAATAGCCACTAAAGTAAATGTTCCTCCAATTTCTAAGTATCTTAAAGTCTTTTCATTTTCAGCCTGTTTTCGAATGTAGCTATACATGGGTCGAAGCTGAAACCAGTTTTTAGTGTCGATCATGTTGTTTTATTGGTGGCTGAGGCCTTTTTAAAATTTAAAGTGATGGTGACCGAATATTGATTTTCGTTTTCTTTTTTCTCGATTTTAGAGATATTAACCTGATCGATATCTGGGTTTAACATTAGATTAGTGATAAAAGAAACTATACTCTCTTCTTTGTATGCTGCCAAAGTAGCGTCAATTATAGTAGTTTTGGTTTTTTCATCAGTGGAAACGGCAATTTTTTCATAAAAAAGGTCTTTTGGAGTGCTGGTGATAAGTGAATTGATTTGCTCATCAAATTTTGGCTGACTGGAATAAAAAGTTTTAATATAGACTAATCTTTCCTGCAGTTTGGTAAATTCTGTTTCAAAAGGAGTGGCGCTTTCTAAAATTGCCTGTTTTTGACGGACATTTTCGGACAAATCTGAGTTTTTACGATCGAGCCAAAAACGAGAAATGAAGACAGAAATAACAATTAACTCTGTTAAAACAATAGTTATTCGACCAGTGGTGGTGATCCATTTAAAAAGACGGGCGCTAAAAGACCTTGGGTTCTCTGATTCAGGTAGAAGGGATATCTCTTTTTTAATCGCCATACATTCAGTATATATGACTATCTACGGAAAATAAAATCCTTGAATTTAAAGTAATAATTCTGATAATCCTTAATTTCATCCATCTTTAGGAAAACAACAGCAAATATGTAGGTAATTAGGCCAACAAGTGAAGAAACTACCATTAAGGTAAAGACTGGAACAAATCGAGAAGTGTCGAGAATAAAAAGATCTAAAAATTTAATAGACAACCAACTGACAACACCAGCCAAAACTGAGGAAACTAATATTTTATAAAATTTTCCGAACATAGCCGACCAGCTAAAACCGTCAACAATTCTAATGAACATAATTAATAGACCAAACATTTGAATTAAATTGCCAATGGAAGCACTAATGGCCAAACCAATAACACCCAAACTGGTGAAACGAACAAAATAAAAACTAAAAAGAATGTCGAAGACCAAGGAAACAATAGAAACCATAAAAGGAATCTTGGTGTTGTGTAAAGCATAAAAGGCTCTAATTAAAATCTGAATTATGGCTTGGCAGACAATTCCGGGAATTAAAAAGGCTAAAATCCTGGAAGTTAAGATGGTAGCTGACCAAGGAAATTCCTGAGAACCATAAAGAATTCTAATAATTGAAACTCTTTCCACTAAAATTAAAGCGCTAATGGGAAGAGCAATAAAAAGACTTTGAGTGATGATTTTATTAACAGTATTTCTAAAAGAATCTAAATCGTTTCTGGCAATATTTTTAGATAGAGCTGGCAGTGAAGCCTGACCAACAGTGGTGCCAAAAATACGGCTAGGCAAATACATAAATTGAAGAGCCAAATTTAAAAGTGAGATGGAACCAGAAGCTAGAGTGCTGGCAAAAAATAAAGTGACAGTGCTCTCGATTTCACCTAACCCTAGGGATAAAATTCTAGGAATCATGAGCTTAAAAATTTCTTTTACTCCGGCTATTTTTAGATTTATTTTGAAAAAGTAGTTAAAACCCTGACGACGAAGCACTGGTATTTGGATGGCTAAATGAAAAAAAGCGCCAATAACAGTACCAATAGCCACACCATAAATGCCAAAAGTTGGAGCTAAAGTGAAGATGCTGATGATAATAAAAATGTTGTAGACAATAGGGGAAAGGGCTGGAACAATAAAAATTTGATTGACCTGCAAAATAGCAGTAATAAAATTACTAAGAAGAAAAAATATTTGAGCAAAAAGCAAAATTCGACTAAGGTTGGCCATTAAAACTAACTGATCTGGAGTGAATCCAGCAGCAATTAAACTAGAAATTGGTTTAATGAAAATAAAGGCGATTAAAGAAATTACGGAAAAAGCAATTAAAAGAATATTAATAACAGTAGAGGCTAATTCATCGGCAGATTTTTTGCTTTTGTGCAGATAGCTGGAAAAAACAGGGATAAAAGAGGCTGATAAAACTCCGGTAACCAAAAGCTTAAAAATTAAATCTGGAACCCGAAAGGCAGCATTATACACATCAAGCTGAGCAACACAACAGGAATAAAATCGGGCATACAAAAAACGATTTCTTAAAAGACCAAGTATGGAAGAAATACCAAAAGTTACAGCTAAAACCAAAGAAGCCGAAAGAATACTATTTTGTTTTTTTTGACTTATTAATCTGATTCTTTCTCTGAAGGTCATGAATTGAATTATATCTGATTATTAATTAGATTATATACGGTTGTAAAAACTGAATTGATAAGATAAAATATTGCCTATGCCAATTAGTTTATCTGCAAAAAAATCATTAAGAAAGTCCTTGAAAAACCATAAGGATAATGTTTCTTTTAAAAATAGTTTAAAAGCTACTGTTAAAAAGTTTTTAGCTAAACCAACAAACGAAGGTTTAAAAGAAGTTTATTCCATTTTAGACAAGGCTGTTAAAAAGAATATCTTTCACAAAAATAAAACTGACAGACTTAAATCAAATTATTCTAAGAAAGTCGGCGGTGAAGGTGTCAAAAAAGTCGTAGCTAAAAAATCTGCTGTTAAAAAAACAGTTAAGAAAGTAAGTAAAAAAACTACTAAAAAAATGTAATAGCCACAGAAGTTTGGATTTATCCAAATAATGTGGCAAAATGAAAGAGTATCGAAAGATACTCTTTTTTGTTTTTTTAATATTAAAATTATGAACTCTAAAAAATTTTTTATAACAACACCGATCTATTACATTAATGATATTCCTCATATTGGCCATACCTGCACAACAGTGGCGGCTGACATTGTGGCAAGATTGCACCGAGCTAAAGGCGAGAATGTTTTCTTTTTAACGGGAACTGACGAACATGGGCAAAAAGTTGCCGAATCTGCCGAAAAAGCTAATATGTCTCCAAAAGAATATTGCGATAATATTTCACCGAGATTTGAAGCAGCTTGGAAAAATTTAAAAATCAGCAATGATTTTTTTATCAGAACCACAGATCCAAGACATGAAAAAACAGTAGGGGAGTTATTACAAAAAATTTTTGATAATGGCGATATTTATAAAGGAAAATATGAAGGATATTATTGTGTTGGTTGCGAAAAATTTTTGACTGAATCAGATTTAGTGGATGGACATTGCGGGCTTCACCCGCCAGAAAAAACAGTTTTTAAAAGCGAAGAAAATTGGTTTTTTAAATTGAGCAAATATGTGCCGGAAATTATAAAAATGATTGAAAGCGATGAAACCAACTATATTAATCCCCCAGGCAAAAGAGCCGAAATATTGGCAAAACTTAAGGCTGGAATTAAAGATATCTCGATATCGAGAGAAAGCACTGAATGGGGAATTCCAACTCCATGGGATCCAAAACAAACGGTTTATGTGTGGATTGATGCTTTGATCAATTATTATAGTGCGACTCAATTTTTAGAAGGCAAAAAAGACTTTTGGCCAGCCAGTGTACATTTGGTGGCAAAAGATATTTTATGGTTTCATACAGTGATTTGGCAGGCAATGTTGTTGTCGGCAAAAATTGAATTACCCAAAAAAGTTTATATTCACAGTTTTTATATGATTGATGGGCAAAAAATGTCCAAATCTTTAGGAAATGTGATTTCTCCCCAACAATTGGCTGAATTATTTGGAGCTGAAGGAACAAAATATTTAATTGCCAGATCATTTCCGGCAGAAAATGACGGAGATGTGGGAATTAATCGATTTAAAGAAAAATATAATTCTGATTTGGCCAATAATTTGGGAAATCTAGTTTCCAGAGTAGCCAAGCTGTCAGAAGGACAAAAAACAGAAGAAATTAAAATTGAATTTGATCCTGAATTTGAAAAATTAATTGATAGTTTTAAATTAGATGAAGCATTTGCTTTGATTTTTAATAAGTGGATTGATGCTTCGAATCTAAAACTGAATCAGACCACACCATGGAAACTGGAGAAGGAAAATCCAGAGAGAATTGCTGTTTTGGCTGAATGTATCAAAAATATTCAAACTGCCTCTTACCACCTGAAAATTGTGATGCCAGAAGTGGCCGAAAAAATCGAAAAATGCTTTAAAAATGAGGTTAAACCATTGGAAGAATCTTTATTTCCAAGAATAAAATAAGATGATTGATACTCACGCTCACCTCGAAAGATTGTGCGACATTGAAAAGGGATTAACTAAAATTATTTTGGCGGGAGCTTCTTTGGATTCTTCTAAAAATAACCTAATCTTAGGTGAAAAATATCCAAAAATCTTATTGGTCAGTGTGGGTGTCCATCCGCAAGAGATTGATGACTCCCCTTTTGAACTTAAAAAATTAATAGAAGAAAATCATGAAAAAATTGTGGCAATCGGCGAATGCGGAATGGATTTTTCATCTGTTGAAATGTCGTCCGCCTTCGATAAAACTACGGCGGATAAACAAGAAAAAGTTTTTCGAATTCAAATAGAATTAGCTCAAAAATATAAAAAACCGTTAATAATCCATGCTAGAAAAGCCGTTGATGAAACAGTGGAAATATTAAAAGAATATAAGGATTTATCGGGAGTTTTTCATTGCTATGCTGGAGGGATCAAGAGAATTAAAAAAGTGCTGGATTTAGGAGAAAACTGGTATTTTGGAATTGATGGAAATTTGACTTATGAATTAGGGTTGGTGGATGTGGTTAAAAATATCCCTAAAGATAGGTTGATTATTGAGACTGACTCCCCTTATTTAACACCAGAGCCATTTAGAGGCCAAGAAAACAATCCTAATAATGTGATTTATATTTATAAAAAAGTGGCGGAAATTTGGGAAAAAAGCTTTGAAGAGACAGAGAAAATAATCGATGAAAACGCAAAAAGATTATTTAAGATCGTCTAGGCCGTTGCCATCAACTAAAAGAAGCAAAAAACCGAGAATAATACAGGCGATGTAACTTATTAGCCTGTTTTCAGGGAAAATAAAAAGATCCAAAATTCCCCATAATCCCCACCAAACGGCAATGGCTCCCAAAAGATCGAGAATTACCATTAAATTTTTTCGACGATTTAAAAATTTTCTAAATTTTTTAAACATATTCGGAAATAATGGTTTCTAATTCTTTTTGAGAAGGATATTTATCGACCAAAGCAACTTCACCATCGATTAGAAGAACGGTGTTGCCCTGGACACCCATGCTGTAGACTTTGGACATATCTTTAACATATTCCGGACTCCAATCGATTTGGAGCCTTTGGCAGGCTATTTCGATACTAGAAAATAACTGTTTGCCTTTTGGAGTGCCTCGATCAAAAAGTTGGATTTTCATAATTTATTATAACAAAATCAAAACCCACCTGTCCTTCGGACATCCTCCCTTGACAAGGAGGATTACATTTTTGATTTACAAATTTGGACGGTGTTGTACAAAAGCGAGGTGATGGTCATAGGGCCGACTCCGCCAGGAACCGGAGTGATGAAACTGGAAATTGGAGCAACCTGATCAAAATCGAAATCTCCAGTGGTTTTGCCAGTATCAGGATCGGCAACAAAACCAACATCAATAACAACAGCATTCTGTTTGACGAAATCTTTACCAAAAAATTTAGGTTTACCGATTGAAGAAATTAAAATATCAGCTTGAGAACAAATTTCTTTTAAATTTTGAGTGGAAGTGTGGCAAATGGTGACAGTGGCATTTTTAGCCATAAGTAAGGCAAAAAGAGGAATTGAAACTTCTGGGCTGCGACCAACTATTACCGCGTTTTTACCGCTAATATCAATTTGGTATTCCTCTAATAATTTAATAATTCCCAAAGCTGTGGCTGAAGGAATGCCACTAGATTTTTTTTGAAAAAGAAGGCCTAAATTACAAGGATTAAGACCATCAGCATCTTTTTTAGGATCGATAGTCGATAAAACTTTTTCTGTATCAATTTGAGATGGAAGCGGAAGTTGAATCATAAAAGCACTAATATTTTGATCCTGATTTAAATTTTGAACCAAAGATAGGATATCTTCAGTGGTGGAATTTTGATCGAGCTGATGGATTGAACCGCCAATGCCGACTGATTGGGCCTTTTCCTGTTTCATGGCGACATATTTTTGACTGGAAGGATCGTTGCCAACAATAATGATGTCTAAAATTGGCTTTAAATTTAGATTACTAATTTCGGCTTTCAGAGAGTCAATTATTTTTTGAGAAGTGGTTTTACCGTCGAGAATCATCATATTGTTAGTATCTCATAACCTGTCTTAGTAATTAGAATAGTGTGCTCAAATTGGGCTGAGGAACTACCATCAGCAGTGCGAATGGTCCAGCCGTCACAACGATCGAAAGTGACTTGAGGATTATCGGAAGCATTAATCATAGGCTCGATGGTAAAAATCATACCCTCTTTTAAAATTGTCTTTTCCCGGTTGGTGTCGAAATGATAAACGAAAGGGTCTTCGTGAAATTTAATGCCAACACCATGCCCACCGAGTTCACGAACAACACTGTAGCCATTTTTCTTGGCAATCGGCTCTATAATTTTACCAACACAATCATTTAAATATTTGCCTGGTTTAAGGCTTTTTATGGAGTCATTAAGACATTTTTTGGTAACATCAATTAGTTTTTGAGATTCTTTGCTGATTTTACCGACAGCAACCATGGCTGAAGTGTCACCATAGTAGCCATCTAAAATAGTAGTGACATCGAGATTGATAATGTCCCCTTCCTTTAAAATTTGATTTTTAGAGGGAATGCCATGACAAACAACATTATTGGCGGAAATACAGACACTTTTAGGAAAACCTTCATAGTTTAAAGGGGCAGGAATAGCTCCATGATCAATGATGTATTTATGGCAAACCTGATTTAAGGCTTCAGTGGAAATGCCGGGTTTTACAAAGGTGGAAAGATACCTTAAAGTTTCGGCAGCGAGATGAGATGATTTTCTGATACCCTCGATTTGCTTCGGGGTTTTAATAATAATCATGTGTTAATTATAACGCAAGATACAGTAGTTTTTTATGATAATGTTTTTTTAATAAATAAATAAGATAATAAATTATGATAAATAATAAATTAACTCTAACTGCCCTGCCTTTTGATTATGACGCGCTTGAGCCAATTATTTCTGAAAAAATAGTCACCTTGCATCACGACAAACACCAGGCAGCTTATGTGAATGGAGCTAACGCCACAATCGAAAAAATAGAGAAAATCAGATCGGGAGAAATTGAGGGCAATTTAAGGGAATTAATGAGAGATTATAGTTTTAATTATAATGGAGCGATTTTGCATGAAATGGGCTGGCAGTTTATGAGACCGGCAAAAGAAAATAATTTGCCAGGCAAAAAATTAAATAAAATTATTGAGGAAAATTTTGGATCTTTTGATAAATTCAAAAAAGAATTTAGTGTGGCAGCAACTACAGTTGAAGGTTCCGGATGGGCAGTCCTCTGGCAAGATAAAAGCGGAAATTTATTAATCGGACAACTGGAAAAACATAATTTACTGGGAATTAATGAGGCAAAAATTTTATTGGTGATAGATGTTTGGGAACATGCTTATTATTTGGATTATGTTAATAATAGAGCTGAATATGTGGAAAAATGGTGGCAATTGGTTAATTGGGGTGAAGTGGAAACAAAATTAGAGAAATAAAATAGCTATTTTATTTTTCGATATTCCAGATAAGAATAAACAAAGACGAAAACGGTGGTAAAAATAATTGGAATAAGAATAAAAAATAAAGCTAAATTTGGGAAGATTAAAGAAAATAGAGAAATGATGCCAGTTAATTTAAAAAGTTTTCCGCCGAGTCTATGGGTTTTATCCCAAACTAATTTATTGGACATGGTCCAAGGAGTACGAATGCCGACAAACCAATTTTGTTTGGCATGACTGGTTAATACTCCAGCGTAATAAAAAAGGACGGCAAAACCTGGAGAAAGAACTTGAATTAAATTAAAATTAAACCCTAAATTCCAAATTATAGTAATCAGATAAACATAAAATAAAAAGGCAAAGGTGAGATTAATAAAATTTTGGAAATAGTTTTTAAATTGATCAAAATTCTTTTTATATGGACCAATTTTGGGCAAATTAATAAAAAGCAAAAACAGAAAAACCGATAAAATAGGCATAAAGAAAAGACCAAAAGCTTTGGAGGAATAACCATCGACCTGATTGTAGAAACTCCAATGAGTGGCAATCTGATCTGGAAAAATGGGATAAAAACAAATAGCGATAAGAAAAGAGGCAATGATTAAAATTAAAGGAAAAGCGATAGATATTTTATTAATCTTCATGATTTAATTGTATGCTCTTTGGCGGAAATTTACAAAAATGTTAAAATTCAGTCATGGAAAATAGTTCTTGGCAAAAAGTAAGTAAATGGTATAACAAAGCAGTTGGAGATGAGGGACATTATTATCATCAGCATATAATTATGCCAAATCTGAAAAGAATTTTAAAAATGAAAGAAAATGAATCTCTTTTAGATTTAGCCTGTGGACAGGGAGTTTTGGAAAGAAATCTGGATAAAAATATTGAATATGTTGGCATTGATTTGGCTAATAATTTAATTAGAGAGGCTAATGATAGAAAAATAAATCCAAATCATAGATTTTATGTGGCAGACGTGAGCAAAGATCTGCCAATTACAAAAACTGATTTTGATAAGGGTGCAATTGTGTTGGCACTGCAAAATATTAAAAAACCATTTGGGGTGATTAGAACTTTTGCCAAACATTTAAAAAAAGGCGGTCAATTGATAATCGTTTTAAATCATCCGATTTTTAGAATCCCCCGTCATAGCTCATGGGGTGAAGATGTAAACAATAAAATTCAATATCGAAGAATTGATGATTATATGACACCGCAAGAAATTCCGATTGTGGCTCACCCGGGAAAAAAAGAAAGCGAAAATACTTGGTCATTTCATTATCCCCTGTCGGCTTATAGTGAAATGCTTTTTGATAATGGATTTTGTATCGAAAACATTGAAGAATGGGTCAGTGATAAAAAAAGCACCGGACCTAAGGCAAGAATGGAAGATAAAGCTAGAAAAGAGTTTCCTCTGTTTATGACAATTGTGGCTCGAAAAAATTAATTTAAGCTCTTAATTGTTTTCCAAAAGCGATGCATTCCTGACGGGTTTCAACGATGGAAAAACCTTTGAATTCAATGGCTTCTTTGAAACTTTTAGTGACTTCCTGAATATCTTTGGCGTCAATTGATCTGACAAAAATATCAGGATTAATGGAATTCATTAATTTAATAACATCGAGAGGTTCGTTAACATTGCCTAATGGAGTTGATTTAGTGCGAGCACCTTTTGGAGTGGTAGGACTGGTTTGGCCAGTGGTTAAACTGTAAAGATAATTATTGGAAACAAAAACGGTGATGTCGATATTTGCCCTAGCGGCAGCGATTAAATGATTTAAACCTTCACCGTAAATTCCACCATCACCACCAATGGCACAAACTGTAAGATTAGGATTGACTAATTTTTCACCCATGGCAGTAGCAATAGATCGACCATGAAGAGTGTGAACAGCATAGGTTTTGAAAAAATCAGCCATGTTACCAACACAACCAATGTCAAAATTAATGATTAGGTCGGAGGTTTTTAAATCTAAAGCATTAAAAGCAGACTGCATGGCGGCATAAACTAAAAAGTTATTACAACCGGGACAAAAAGTTGGAGCGATATTTGATCTGTAATTTATCATAGTTTTATTTTTTGGCTGTTAATAAATCAATAATTTCTTCTGGGAAGAAAGGACGGCCATTATTTTTGTTGATAATTCTTTTTGGATTGAAATCAAATTGAGATTTGAGAACGGTGGCTAATTGATTGGTGCCATTATTTTCAATAACAATAACTTCTTTAAAAGCATTGATTATGGTTTGAATTTCTGGATTAATTGGCCAAAGAGTCTTTAATTGCAAAAAGGCAAAATCATCCTTATTGTCCATTAATTTTAAAGCTTCGAGAATGGCACCTTTTGGTGATCCCCAGCTTAAAATTAATTTTTTGGCTTTTTTGGATCCAAAGAAATTGGCTTTTGGACAGATCTTTAAAGCTGTTTTAACTTTCAACATTCTTTTTTGGAACATTTTTTCGGAAGAATCGGCACCTTCGGTGGAAAAGCCAAATTCATCGTGTTCGTAGCTGTTGCATAAAAATTCACCGCCAGGAGTTCCAGGAATGGAAACTGGAGAAACACCGTCTTTGGTGAAGGCATAACGTTTGAAATTATCTTCCTGAATTTCGTTTAAAACTTTACCTTTTTCAATTTTGACGTCGATGTCGGGAAAATATTTAGTGCTGGAGCTGGATTCACCGATTAATTTGTCGCTGACAACCAAAACTGGAGTTTGGAGCTGAGCAGCTAAATTGAGAGCGGCGTGACCTAATTCAAAAGATTCATCAACATCACCTGGAGCTAAAACAACCTTTGGAAATTCACCATGGCCAGAATAAATGGCGTGGAGAAGATCACCTTGGCTAGTCCAAGTTGGAAGACCAGTGGCTGGACCAGGTCGGGAAACCAAATAATAAACCATGCCAATTTCGGCAATGCCGCAAAAGCTGACAGCCTCATTCATTAAAGCAAAACCGCCACCTGAAGAACCTGTGCCAGATCGGGCACCAGCAATGGCAGCACCAGCAGCCATGTTGGCAGCAGCAATCTCATCTTCTGGATGAACAACGGTCAATTTATATTCAGTCTGTTTGTTGGCTAAAAAGTGAAGTGCACCAGTGGCAGGAGTCATTGGATAAGCAGCATAAAAAGTGCCACCGCCTTTAATGAATCCCCAACCAAAAGCTTCATTGCCTTCATAAAAACCCATATTAGTTTTCTTGGCTGGTTTTTTAATTTTAATCTGATATTTAGAGAAATTTTTAGCAGCGTAAGAATAGGCTAAGTCAAAAGCAGTGCAATTTAATTCACCGTATTTGCCATAGGTTTCACAAACAAGTTCTTTGGCTTTTTTGACATTTAAATCGTAAAGATAAGTGGCAACACCTAAACAAAGAGTGTTAATTACTAATGGATTTCCAGCCTCTTTGGCCATTTCTTGTAAGGGTAAATTTATGAAAGTGGCTTTTGATTTGACGTCGGAAAATTCTTCTTCAGAAAAAACTAAAGTTGATTTGGTAAATTCGTCTTGGTGCTGTTGCCAATGGTTTGGATAAACAGAGAAAAAGAGATCAACATTAAAATGGGTAGAGAAAACTTTTTCATTAGAAAAAGTGATTTGATAAGTGTTGTGGCCGCCTCGAACTAGTGAAGGATATTCACTATAATCGACCAAACTAAAGCCATGATCAATTAAAAGTTTGGAAAAAACTTGACCAGCAGATTTAATACCTGAACCAGCCGGACCAGCAATTTTGATGGTGGAAAAATTTGAAGTCATAGGACCATTCTACTACAAATTATTGCGTTTTTTTCACGCTAGATTGAGGTAACCAACCCCCGGTGCCGTTACCAGTGGAGACTTGATACCAACCATCAATAGTAGAAACTACATTTAATTTTTCATTTTCGGTGGCAGTATAAACTATTTCTGATTTGGTGTTAGGAGTGCGATAAATTGGATAACTAGCAGTGGCCTGATTAACTACTAATCCAGTCTGAGAATTGACTTTAGGAGCTTCGGTGGGGGTGATTTCAATGGTTTCACCTTGAACAGCGCCCTGATCATTTGGTTTAGCTAAATCTTTGAGACGATTTTGATGATATTGATTGGTAAAAAAACCACTGATGGTCCAAAAAATTAAAGTAGCAGTTATAAAAATTATCTTTAGACTAATTGTCGGAACCATTTTAAAGAGGAACAATCCAACGATAATTGGTAAGGCAATGAGTGAAGCAATAACTGCAGTTTCAATTTTATTCTCTTTAACAGCGGAAATTATTTTGGCGAAGAAATTAATATTTTGACTGCTAGTAGCTTTATAACCTTCAGGAACAGCACCGACTTTAAAAACGAGACGGTCGGATCTTAATAATTTATCACCTAAATAAACTTTAACGATACCAAAATATTCACCACTGTTTAGGGTATTTTTGAATTCGGCAGTGATTTCTTTGGTGGTGTTGGCAGAAACTTTTTCAAGCTTGGCAACTTCTTGGGTTTCAATAGTATTTTTATTTAAATCTTCAATTTCGAGAATAATTTTTGAAGGTGCAATTTCAGTATTGCCATTATTTTCGACATTAATTAAAAGTTTAAGAGGTTTTTGGAATTCGGCTTCAGGCATGTTTAAACCTTTGATGTTTAAAAGATCGAGATTAATTGAGGTGGTGACCAAGTTAACTTCCATACGAGCACCCTGAACGATGGAAACGCCAGAGTTGGCAGAATCAACAGAAGAGGCTTTGATTCTTAAAACTCCTTTGTAATTTTTAAGATTGGCATTTTTAGGTACAGAAACAGTAATTTTAACTGTTTTTCGATTCTCACCTTTGGCAAAAATGAATTCTTTGCCAGGATTAAAGGTGAACCAAGATTCAGCTTCACCTAATTCAGTTTCAATTACGACTTTAAGATTTTCATCAGCAGTTGAGCGAGATAATACGACTTCTTTATCAAAAGTAGCTCCTGGCTTTAAACTGTCATTATAAATTTCAGCTGGGGAAACACCAAAACCAGCCAAAGCTGGCTTAACCAAAATAAATGGCAGTAGGACAATCAAAAATGAGAATAAAAGTTTATTTTTCATAATTTTTACCATTGGGCAGATTCACCTTTAACAGCTATGATGGTGTTGGTGCCACTATAAGTGCCAGCGACAGTTCCATTAGGAATGGAAATACCCCAATAAGTTGGTTTGGTTTCACCAACATCAGCCGTAGTTTTTTTACAATTCAATTCAGATTCAACAGCAGAAGTAGTTAAACTAACACCACTAGCATAAGCGGTGGAAGCAGCCAAAGCATAACGCTGATTACCTACAGTAATAGTGTGACCAGAACCATCAGACATATCGGAACCTTGGATAGTTTCATCAAGACCAACATTGCCGGTGGCAGTAATAGAGGTTATTGAAGTTAAAGGAGTTTGAGTTTGGCCAGCAGAAAGATTGCCAAAGGCAAGAGATGAACCGATATCCATAGCTAAAAGGCTATTCATAGCCACACCTGAACCGATGGTTTGGACATCATTAAGAGCTTCATCTGAGGCTTTAAAACTATCGACCCAATTTTGACCCGAGTAAGTTGTGTTTGTATCCGTAGGATCGGCATAATATTTAGCATAAGCAGTACAAGTGTATGAGGCAGAAGCATCAGTAAAACCATCGCAAGTGTTACTCCCAACAGTGCAGCTAATGACTGGGTAGCAATTGTTAGAATTAGCTTCACCACCGGAGTCACAAGCAGAATAACCAACGCCTGATCGATAAAGACTGGAAACAACAGTAGTAATATCTAAACAACTATTATTGTCAGTGATAGTGGCATTTAAGGTAATTGGAGTGGTGGCTCCCTCACTTAAAGAAATATCACTGCCACTGTTTAAAGTAATGGCACTAACAACCGGGGAAACATTATTGACAGTATAGTTGGAAACAGTATTTTGTTTAGATCCTGAAGAAGCAAAATTATGATTATCAAAAACATAAACAAAAGCGCTATATCCTATATCAAGGGTAGGAATACTGATGCCAATGGAACAGCTGGGATTATTGGCAGCTCCCGCGCTGGTGCACCAAGTGCCACCAGTACAAGCTCCAGCGGCAGAAACGCCAGCAGTTTTACAAACAACAAGACGAGTTAAATCACCAGTATCGGCATCAGAAACACCAACAGCAGTGGACCAGGTTTGAGTTGAACCTGGGCTTAAAGGAGTAATATTGGCAATGGTGCCAAAAGTAGGAGCATGGTTAATATTGAAAGGAGAAGCAGAATCACCGCTACCTTGAGCCATAGTAGAACAACTAGAACTGGCGGAATAATCACAAACGAAGGCATACCAAGCATTAGATTCAACATCAGTTTGAAGTGTACCGTAACCACAAGAGGCAGCAGTGCCAGAAGTGATGGAAGATGAAATACACCAATTGCCGCCGGTGCAAGTTGGAGCAGCATTACTGTTGGCAGTAATGGCATTAGTTTTACAAATGGCTAAATAATAATTTTCATTATTTCCATCTGTGCCTGTAGCTTGAAAAGTGACAGTAGTACCAACATTAGTTGGAGAAATGGTAGTAGAAGCAAGAACTTCAAAAGGTTGAACAGTAAATGATGGGGCGGAATTGCCAACGATGACAGAAGTGGCTACAGTTTCAGCAAAAATATGTTTAAAAGGCAACAAAAATACTATTAAAAAAACCACATAAATAATCGCGTTTTTCGTACTCAATTTCATTGAATTTTTATTGCTTCTTAATTGAAACTATAAATATTTATATTGATAAAAACAATGTATCAAATTAATATTTTATTAAGGTTAAATTAATAGTTAATTAATAAACTAAGATAGTGGTGGCTCCCTGATAATTTCCAGATTCTTGAGAACTGGGAATACTAATCCCCCAATATAAATTTTTAAAAGAATTTGAGGGAGTTTGAGTAGGTTTGGAAATACCAATATCAACAACCGTAGGAGTGGTTGAAAGAGTGGTACCTGCGCCATAAGTAAAAGTATTTAACTTATATTGTTGATATTTAGGTTCCATACTTTGAGCACCACAAGCCGGATAATCAGTACACATATAATCGCCGGTAATTTCCAAATTAATTAAAGAATTACCAGTATTTGCAATGGTAATAGCAGCGTTATTGGAACCAGTGTCGCTGCCAGCAAGAACTTCGCCATAAACCAATGATGAGCCAATATTAAAAGCTGACATGGAATTAATATCAATTGAATCTGAAGTGCTAATTGTAGATCCCACTTCACTATAAATATCGGTGGCCTGAATTAAGGCTTGATAATACTGACTAGCATAAGCGGAGCCAGTGTCAGTGGCTTCAGCTAAGAAGTAAAGATTGGCCGAACAGATGGCGGTACAAGAACTACCACTACAATTATAAAAGTCACAACTAGCATCAGAATAACAATTATTATTGTTGAGAGTGCAGCTGGAACCAATACCAGAACGATAAATTTTACCGGTGGCAGAGGCAAGATTAGTGTAACCGTCAGTATCGGTGACAGTGGCAGACCAGCTGATGCCAATGCTGGAATTTTCCGAAAGATTAATATTATTGTTGTTATTAACAACGACTGAAGAGACTTGAGGAGGATTATTCATAGAAAATTGTTGAGTGTTGGACCAAGAACCTTCAGCATCGGAATTATCCCAAAATTTAATTCGCCAATAATAAGTGGAACCATCAACAAGGCTAGTTCCCCCACCATAAACAACGTCGGCGCAACGAGAATTTTCATTACATGTACCACCGACGACAGTTTTAGCACTATCCCAAATTTCAGCAGTGGCCCAATCAGAATCAGTACCGATTTGAATTTGATAATTGGAAGCTGTATCAGAAGTATCTAGATCATCAAAAATGGCCGAAAATGCGGGAGTATGATCAATTAAGTTGTGAACTGGAGAAGTTTGGCCGACTTGGGCAGAATTATTATTAATATAAGGAATAGTAGGAATATTTGGAGGATCATTAGAATTGATAATAGTAGTGGTTAATTGGGCCATTTGGGTATAAGTATTTAAGGTGGTTCCAGTGTCAACAACTCTAAAGCAATAAGGGGTGGTGGAACCAGCATTGCTGGTCATCTGAAAGTTATATTCAACTTCAGTAAAGTTTCTAGTATTTAAAGGGATATCATCCGATTGGTTATAACTAGACTCAATTACTTTACCAGCAATAAAAGTGCTGCCAACCCCAAAAGGGGTTAATTGATTAGTGGTGGCTTCTTGATTAGTTAAATTGGGAGATGTGGTCATGACAGCTACGGCAGAGCCAGCGACTGTAGGAATATCGGAAAAATTATTAGAATCGACATTGGTACAATTTGCAGACTCTCCTTTTGAAGCTAATTGGAGACGAAAATTAGAAGTGCCTAAAACTCCAGTGTTGCCAATTGAAAGACGAAGACGAATATTACTATTTATATCAACATCACTAATATTAATATTTTCGGCAGCTTTCCAAGAGATATTGCTGGGGATTTTAATACTATTATTAGTAAAGACAGAAATATTATTAGAGCTCCAATTGGCCACTGCCAAATCAGCCTTACCATCGACATTCAAATCGCCAATAGCAACAGAATATGGATAAGTACCAGCATTGTAATCAATTTTAGAGGCAAAAGTACCAGAACCATTATTAAGCAAAACAGAAACAGTATTAGAATCAGCATTAGTTACAGCCAGGTCTGTTTTACTATCATTATTTAAATCACCAATAGCAACAGATTGTGGACTAGAGCCAACAGTGTAATCAACTTTGGCAGCAAAAGTACCATTGCCATTATTAAGAAAAACATTAACAACATTAGAACCACCATCAGTCACTGCTAAATCAGCTTTACCATCATTATTTAAATCACCAATAGCAACAGAATTTGGATTTGAACCAACAGTGTAATCAACTTTGGCAGCAAAAGTACCATTGCCATTATTAAGGAAAACATTAACAATATTAGAACCACCATCAGTCACTGCTAAATCAGCTTTACCATCATTATTTAAATCACCAATAGCAACAGAATTTGTATAACTACCAGTAGTGTAATCAACTTTGGCAGCAAAAGTACCGTTGCCATTATTAAGGAAAACAGAAATATTATTAGAATTCCAATTAGTTGCTACTAAATCAACCTTACTATCATTATTTAAATCACCACTAGCAACAAAAGTTGGTCTAGTCCCAGTAGTGTAATCAACTTTGGCAGCAAAAGTACCGTTGCCATTATTAAGGAAAACAGAAACAGTGTCAGAATCACCATTGACTACGGCCAAATCAGATTTACCATCGTTATTTAAATCGTTAATAGCAACGGAAAATGGTTTGGCACCAGTAGTGTAATCAACTTTGGCAGCAAAAGTACCAGAACCATTATTAAGCAAAACAGAGACAGTACTATCGTTATTATTAACCTCAACTAAATCATCTTTACTATCATTATTCAAATCGCCAATAGCAATAAAAGCTGGACTAGAACCAGTGGGATAAGTGGTTCCAGCACTAAAAGAAGTGATAAGACTAGTATTGTTATTAGTAAAAACAGTGATGTTACCATGGGCATAATTCGATGTAATTAAATCTGATTGACCATCATTATTAATATCAGCAGAAATTACAGAGGTAGGCTGAGAACCAATAGTAGGGAAAGTAACACCAGCACCAAAAGTGCCAGAACCTGAATTGGTAAAAACAGTAATATTGTTAGAACCATTATTAGCAGTGACTAAATCTGAATGACCATCATGATTAACATCAATAGAAGTAATAAATTTAGGAACAGAACCTTTATTGGGGTAGGTGGAACCAATACTGAAAGTGCCAGAACCTGAATTGGTAAAAACAGTCAAAAAACCAGTGCTAGAATAATCACTACTGGTAGTGACAAGATCTGATTTTCCATCATTATTAACATCAATAGAAGTAACATCGTAGGTAGAATAATTACCAGATGAAAAAGTAACACCGATACCAAAAGTACCAGATCCAGTATTAGTAAAAACATTTAAAAAACTACCACTGGTAGCAACCAAATCTGGTTTACCATCGTTATTAACATCAGTTGTGGTTAAATAACTAGGATTGGGACTAGTAGAATAGACAACACCAGCATTAAAAGTACCAGATCCGGTATTAATAAAAACAGTAACATTGGCACCATAATAATTAACAGTAATCAGATCAATAAAACCATCGCTATTAACATCAGCAGAAGTGACAGCATAAGGAGATTCACCAACAGAGGAATATGCAACCGCAGCATTAAAAATGCCAGTGCCTTTATTAATAAAGACATGGATCCTATCATAACTTGCATCAGTGGAGATTAAATCAATATAACCATCGTTATTAACATCAGCAGAAGTAACTGAATAAACAGAATTACCGGCAGGATAGGTAGTTTTTGTATTAAAAGTACCATCGCCAGCGTTAGTTAAGACAGAAATTTTACTATCAAACTGATCGGCTGTGACCAAATCCATATCTCCATCATTATCAACGTCGGCCGAAGCAACATCCATAGCATTATTAGCAGTAGAGGCGGGATAAGTAATTCCAGTAGCAAAAATAGGTGGTAAAGGTGTTAATTCACCGGAGATGTCATTACGCCAACGGAAAGAAAATTGGTTGAGGTAGGAAGTAGGAGTAGTGAAAAAAGATGGTGTGGTTTGGGTTAAAGACCAGGCGTTAACATCTGCAGGATCTCTAGCATAAGAACGCCAGTAATAAGTTGTAGAGTTAGTAAGACTTAACCCTGCAGGAACAATATAAACAGCAGTGGTTCCTGATGAATAAGCAGAAGTACCAACGTTAACACCGGACCAACCAACAGTAGAAGTGGAAAGATCAAAAGTTTGAGTGGTGCCAGTAAAAGAAGCATTGGTAGCCAATTCAATTTTATATTGAATAGGGTTTCCATCAGCATCAGTACTAACAATTTTAAAAGTTGGAGTTTGGGAAACAGAAGTTTCTCCAACTCCTGGAGAAATTAAAGTTGGAACATTTGGCCTAATATTAGTGGTAAAAGAAAAAGGAGTGGTTTGAGTGGAAGACCAAGTGTTAGAACCGGTAGGATCTTTGGCTCTAGTTTTCCAAAAATAAGTAGTGTTTTCGCTCAGAGAATTACTGGACTGAATAGTGTAAGTGGCGATTTCACCCGAAGAATAGGCAGAAGTTCCTACATTTTGATCTGACCAACCAATATTATTAGTGCTTTGATCGAATGTCTGACAATTAATGGTCATGGCAGAATCAGTACAGACGCTTAATTCATATTGGAGATCATTATCATTAGCATCAATAGCCGTGGTTTTTAAAGTCGGTGTCTGCGATAGACTAATAGCGGAATCAGCTGGAACTAGAAGTGTAGGAATTTCTGGAGCAGTGCTGGCTACCTGAAAAATAGTTGTGTATTTTAGTAAATTACTAGACCAGTCAATCCAATTACCATCAGAGGTGGTTGATTTAATTTTAAGTTTCCAAACACCAGTGGTGTTGTCTATAAAATAAGATGGATTAGCAGTAATAATTTGATTTTGCTCTTCAAAAGTATTGGCAGTGTTACTGGAGATATAGGAAAGAAAACCATCTCCGGCAGTGGAATAAGCGCCAGAATTATAATTATAAAGCTGAAGAGTGGTACCAACAGAAGCAAGGGAAAAAGCAGAATTTAAAAAATATTTTACTTTAGACCAAGTAGCAACATTAGTATTGCCAACACCAGAAAATTCGACTTCCATTTTTTGAGCGCTGGCAGCACCAAGTTTAATAGCATTAATCCGGACATTTCTGATTCTAACTTTAGTTCCAGAGGTTTGGGTGAAAAGCTGAACAGAAGCGGTGGTAGTACCAGCAGAAAGACTAACAACTTTTTGAAGCGAAAATGAACCCCAATGAGTAGTAACACCAACATCTAGAACTGATTGGGTTTCAGTAGAACCAACATTTAATCTGACACCGCTGTAAACAGTGAGTGAATCATTTTTTTGCTCACCAGTGGCAGTGATTAAATAAGTACCACCAATGCCAGTATTAAGATTGAGAGTGGCAACTGTAAAAGGGGCTGCCGAGGTACAAGTAGTACAAGAAGTTTCACCAATAGCTTCGGCAGTGGCAGAAGCCTGAAAAATGGATTTAGGAATAGCGTAAAGACCGACGTTTTTATAAGTGAGAGTGCCAGCACTCCTTTTCATTTGAATTTTAAAGGTATAACTGGTGCCTCTAATCAAAGAAACTGAAGCATGGGTATCGAATGGAACAAAATGAGAAATATTAATAACTTTAGCAATGGTTTCGCCTAAAGTAGTGGTGCCAACCATTAAATTAGCATAATTTAAATAACCAGCACTAGTACTATTGGTAATATCGGCATGAGCCATAATTAGCCAAGATTCAGAAACTTTAGGAGTAAAAGTGAGAGTAGCAATATCAGCATAAGAAGCGGCAGTGGTGGTGCCATTGGCGGGAATATTCATTTGGGTATTATCGACCCGCATGGCAATAATACGGGCATTTTTGATCATGGCTTTATTGGTAGTAGTGTTAGTGGCGGCATATTGAATTTTGACAGTGTGAGAACCCGCAGTTAAAGTTTTAATTTTAAGGCCAGAAAAATTACGATAAAGGTCAAGATCAGAATCATCGGCGGCAAATGTTTCAGCAGAAGAAGTGTCATCAATTAACATTTGAGCTTTACTAGTGCGAGCAGCAGTAGTTGAGCTACGACCAATTCCAGCATTGGCAATGACTAGATAGGTACCATTTGAGGGAACAGTCCAAGTTAAAGAGGCTTTGTCAGTATAAGTGGTACTAACAAGAGTAGTTTGAGTATCGACGGCAGTAGTTTGAAAATCAGCACCGTAAGCACTAGGAAAACTGCGCAAAATCCGATAATTAGCGTCTTCAACCTGAAGATCGCCAGTGGAACCAGAGATAGAAACAGTATTGTTCAAAAAATTTTCAGTGGTAGGGAAATAGTCGATAGCTAAGGCTGGTTTACTGAAAAAAATCATCATTAAACTGATAATTACAAAAATTAAAGTCATGGTTTATTTTTTTTAAAAAAGAAGATAGGGACGGTTAAAAATAAAATTCCGGAAATTAAAAACAAAATAGGAAAATGATGATTATTGGCCGATTTAGAGGCAGAATCTGAAGCAGAATTATTGGATAAATTAGTGCCGACCTCAATAAAGTCGGTATAGATAATTTTGGAAATTAAGTCTGAACCGGAAGTAGAAATTTTAGAGATTAAACTGGCCAATGAATTGCTGGTTTTAAAAATACTCATATCGATGATTGGAGTAAAACTTGATGTTAGCACTGAAGCTGGATTTGAAGCAGAAGGAGATGGTTTATTATTCTGATTTGGGGTAGAAGTTAAAATCGGAATCGGAGTGATCGAAGCGCCTAAAACGGTAATCGGCTGAGAAAAACTTTTATATTCAGCAGGACTATCAAAATTGGGAAAAGCTAATCTTACATAAAAATTATAAACACCACTGGGTGAGCCAGGATTAATAAAAGCCGTGGTGTTTAAATAGGCGTTGCCATCATTATCGGTAACAACAGTCGGAAATTTATCCCAACTGGAACTATAAGTAAGTGAAGGATTAGTCTTAATGCTTAATAAAGTTTCGTCTAACCCACCGTAAAATTTATAAAAAAAAGAAGTATTTGGCTCAGCTCCAATAATAGATATGCCCACTGGAAAAGTCTCCCCTACGTTAATACCTTCAGTGGCAACAGAATCAATAATGACAATTTCACTAGTTTCTTGAGCAAAAGCAATCTTATTAAAAAATCCTAAAAATAAAACAATGATTATTAATATTTTTTTCATTTTTATATGCTAAGCTAGAACGTTTTATGCGTCCTACGTTTTTATTATAGTATGGGGTCAAGTTTGAATCTATAGACAAAAATTAAAAAAATCGGTATCTTTATGCAATGATACTGAAAAAATTCAAAAATTTTTTTAAAAAAATTGGACCGGGGTTTGTGACTGGAGCGGCTGATGACGATCCATCGGGAATTGCAACTTATTCAATCGCTGGAGCTCAATATGGCTATAAGCTAGGATGGTTGGCATTATTTTTATGGCCGGCGATGGTGGCGATTCAGGAAATGTGTGGACGAATTGGAATGGCATCGGGTAAAGGTTTAGCAGGGGTGATTAAAAAATATCATTCAAAAAAATTATTATTCATGTGTGTTTCCCTTCTGGCAATAGCAAATACTATAAATATTGGGGCAGATTTGGGAATAATGGCAGCATCGATGCAAATGATTTTTGGCTTAAATTTTTTCGGCTGGCTGGTATTAACAGGAGTATTAATTATTTTGATGGAAGTGTTTATTCCATATAAAAAATATTCTGGCATTTTAAAATGGCTCGGGTTAAGTTTGGGAGTTTATGTAATTACAGCTTTTATGGTGAAACAGAATTGGAGTGAAATTGTCTGGAATACTTTCATTCCACAGATAAATTTCGATTTAGGATACATCATGACAATGATCGGATTTTTAGGGACAACAATTTCTCCATATTTATTTTTTTGGCAAGCATCGGAAGAAATAGAAGAAGAAATCGCTGATGGCGAGATAAAAGATTTTGGCTGCAAATCGGAAGTGAAACCAAAGGAAATTAAAGAAATGGGACGAGATACAAAAATAGGAATGCTGTTTTCAAATTTAATGACATTTTCTATAATTATTACGACAGCAGCCACATTACACGCAAATGGAATTTTTGATATTGAAACCCCACAACAGGCAGCTTTAGCTCTTAAACCATTGGCGGGTAATTTTGCTTATCTCCTGTTTGCAATTGGAATAATTGGGATTGGCTGGCAGTCAATTCCTGTTTTAGCTGGGTCGGTAGGTTATGCAGTGTCAGAAGCTTTTGGTACAGGAGAAGGTTTATCGAAAAAATTTAAAAAAGCAAAAGTTTTTTATATTGTGATTGCTTTGGCAACAATAATTGGTTTAGCAATGAATTTACTTAACATCAATATTATGCAGGCATTGTATTATTCTGCCGTAATTAACGGTATCGCAGCGGTGCCATTAATCGCTATTATTATTAAATTAAGCGATGACGAAAGAATAGTCGGCAGATTTAAAACCAGTAAAAAAAATAGAGTGATTGCCTGGATAATTTTTGGATTCATGCTGATTTCAGTTTTATTGATGATGGGGCAGATGTTTTTTAAATAAAGTTGCATTTATAAGGTAATGTGGTAGACTACAGACTGATTTGAGCAAATTGGTGCATTAATTTTTTTGTGGGCACCGCAAGTTTCTAGGTTACGGCCGAAAAACAGTGTTTGGGTCAACAAAAATTATGTATCAAAATAAATTCACCAATAACTTTGGTGGTAAAACTCAACAAAGACCAAATAGTGGTCGAACTAAATTTGGCGGCAGAAGCAATGCTGGCCGATCTAGCGGTTATAGCAATAGAGATGGAAATGCTGGTGGTAGAAGCTTTGGTGGTAATCAAAGTTTTGGCGGTAGCAGAAACGGTGGTCGAAAAAATCGCAGTTTTGAAACCCAAATTGAAACCTCAATGTTTATCCGAAAAGCTTGTCCTATCGTTAAAATTGAAGATGCTGTTGTAAAAAACAACTTTGAAGATTTTAATTTTCATGAAGTTTTATTAAAAAACATTAAAGATAAGGGTTATATTAAACCAACCCCAATTCAAGATCAGATCATTCCCCATATTTTAGATGGTCGTGATGTTTTAGGTCTTTCAAATACCGGAACAGGTAAAACTGCCGCTTTTGCTCTACCTTTAATTAACGCGATCTTAAAAAATCCAAATAAAAGAATTATTATTCTTTCCCCTACTCGAGAATTAGCTCAACAAACAAAACAAGAGATTAGATCTTTTACTTTTGATATGAGAGTTTTTGTGGCCTTGGCCATTGGTGGAGCTTATATCCGAGAACAAATTTTGGATATTAAACGTGATCCACACATTATTGTGGGGACTCCAGGCCGAATTCAAGATTTAGCCAAAAGACGAGTTATTCGTTTTGATAAATTTGATACTATCGTTTTAGATGAAGTTGATCGAATGTTAGACATGGGATTTGTAGAAGATATTAAACAAATCGTAGCCCAAATTCCAACTCCTCATCAAACTTTATTTTTCTCAGCTACAACTAATAGAAAAATTGAACCATTAATTAATTCATTTTTAGTTAATCCGGCTAAAGTTTCAGTGGTAACCCAAGAAAGCTCTAAAAACGTTGAACAAGATGTGGTTAGAGTCCGACGTGAAGATAAAGAAAAAGTTTTGATTGATTTATTAAAGCAAGAAGAACTTAAAAAAGTCTTGATTTTTGGCGGAACCAAATTGGTTGTCGAAAAATTATCGAAAGATTTATATGAGCAAGGATTTAAAGTCGGCTCACTCCACGGCAACAAAGCCCAACATCAAAGACAAACTACTTTAAAAGCATTTAAAGAAAACTTAATTAATGTTTTAGTGGCAACTGATGTGGCTGCTAGAGGTTTGGATGTAGCTGATATTACCCACGTAATTAACTACGATAAACCAAATAATTATGAGGATTATGTTCACCGAATCGGAAGAACTGGAAGAGCTAATGCTAAAGGTTTTGCTTTGACTTTTGTGGAGTCAAGATATTAAGGATAATATTTAAAATCCACCCAAATATTCCAGTAATTTTACTTTCTTTACTAATTTTATTTTGTAAAGAAATATTTTGAGATTCAATTGAATCAATAGTTTCCTGGATCTGTACTAAATCATCGGAATCTTTGGTTTTTAATTTTAATTCTCCTAATTGCTGGACAGTGGTTTTATTTTGCTCAATTTTTTGTTCTATTGAATCTATCGTTTTTTTGTCCGAACCAATAAAAAATTTGGTAATTTTTTTGCGAGAATTTAACCGAACAACATCTGTTTTAATTTCAGTTTGCAATTTGGTTTGAACTTCAGCAATTTGATGAACGTCTTGTTTTATCTCACTCTTTTCATGGACTGTTTTAAATAATTTCTGAACCTGATCAGGAACTTTAATTAAACTTTCATCAATCGCCTGGTCTAAAAGTTTATTTTCTTTAATTTTAATATCTATTTCTGTTTTAGTATTTTGATTATCGATAATTATTTCTGGCTGGGTGTCTTGAACATTTACAAATAACTCTTTGATTTGTCTAAAAACTTTAGTTAAGCCCTTATTCTCCAGCTGATCTGGTTGATCATTCTCTTGAATTTTATTATTAACTTCTGAGTTATTATCCTGATTTTTATTTTGATTATCAGTGGTCGGAGTTGGAGTAGATCTTTGATTATTTCTAGATTTATTATCGTTAACTGTAATTATCGTTGTCTGATTATCGGCAATTAATCTCTGTTGTCCTTGGGCTTTAATCGGATTTATTACTAATACTGGTGTTACCACCAATAAAAACAAAAATGATATTAATAAATACTTTTTCATTCCCCAATAAGAATCTTAATTAATTATTTTAGCATTTACAAAACAGGATTTATTTTTGTTTTTTAGAGTTATTATATTTTCGACCAGTGGTGGCTTTGGCAAAAGCTTCACGATAGGCAATTTTTGGAAGAGTATTTTTATTTTTCTCAAGATAATCTAAAACTTCTTGTTTATGAAATTTGGTTAAAGATCGAAGTGCCCAAGAAACTGCTTTAGTAATTAGAATTTCTTTTTCGGATTTTAATTTTTCAATGTTTTGAAAAGTTAATTTTGAGAGTCTAGTATCATCTGATTTACTAAGAGACTTGGTTAATAAAACCAAACTGGCTCGACGCTTGTTAATATTTTTATCTTTGACAAATTGATTGATAATTTTTTCCCAATTTTTCCAATTGGAAAGCAAAATTTCTGAAGAAAAATTTGATTGGCACAAAACATCATTTTCTGCCCAGCCACAGGTGTAATTTAACCATAAATCCAAATTTTTAGGATCAAAGTTTTTAAGCACTTTAGGTGATTGAGACAAAATGACAGCAGCAACAGCCAGCTCGGTATAAGTGGTGCCGTTTTGGTAAAGAGAATTTAATAAATCAATGGTTTGGACTTCGGTTAAATTATTATCTTTAACTACTTTTTTGGCTAGACCAACAATTTGAGAAGTGTTAAATCCATGAAAAATTTTATCAGTGCCAAGATATTTTTTAACCCATTGAGTATCGGTTTTTTTGGAAACAACCAGATTATTAATATCTTTTAAAATTTGAAGATGAATAGGATTGGTGATCATAATACTTAGGTATTATTTTTTCTTTTTAGAAATCTTTTTACCACCAATATAGACTGGGATGATTAAGAGCAATAATAACCACCACCAATTAAATCCTTCTTTGTCTTCAGAAGTACCTAAAACACTACCCTTCTCTGCAGATGGGGTGGCTTCAGTGCTGGCGCCTAAAACTTCAGGAGCAAAACCTTCAGCTCTTTGACCTGGAGTGGTTCCGACAGCTCCAGCAATATTACCAGTGTTTACTTCATTACTGTCATTACTCTGATTTTGAGCTTCATCGACGGCCTTAACGATGAAGTAATAATTTCCGGCACCAAGACCTTTGACAGTGTAGGAAGTCACATTACCAACTTTGGCACCAAATTCATGAACACCCTGCACTGAACCATACCAAATGATGTAATCTTTGGCATCGCTGATGGCATTCCAAGAAAGAGTGGCAGTACCGGCCCCAGTATTAGTTAAAGTGAGAACAGGAGCACTTGGGCCACTTCGATCGACGTTCAAATCAATGGATGCATCTTTGCTTCGACCGCTTTGGTCAAAGGCGATGACTTTAACAGTCCAGCGACCTTCAGTTAAATTATCAATTTCAACTTCAGTAGTGCCAGCACCAACGGTTTTAGAATAATAATTTGCATTACCACCATTTAATTTCCATTGAATTTCATACTTATCAATTCCGGTATTATCTTTGGCAATTTCCCATTTAATTTTGGAAATGCTGCCACTGGTAGGATTAGGATTGGCAGAAAGATTTTGTGGACCTTGTTCTAGATCGGTTTGGTCCCACTTAATATTTTGAGAACCAATTGTAGAAACATTACCAGCTTTATCGATGGCACGGTAATACAAATCGTGATTTCCTTCAGTTAATGGTTTAACAGCAACTGAATAAATTGTCCAAGAACCTTCAACCTGAGAATCCCATTGATATTCAATCTTATCTAAATTAGTGTCGGTGCCAGTGAGAGTTATTCCTGGTTGAGTTTTGTACCAGCCATTTTGAGAATCTAGAGTGATTGGATTAATTGAAGAGGCAATAGTTGGATTAGTTTTATCAATATTTACACCATTAGAAATAATGGTTTTAGTATTGCAATTACCAGCAACATCACAAACATTTAAATCAACAGAACAAGTTTGAAGTGCACCTTCAGTAGAAATTACACAAGTTCGATTATTACCAGAAACAATTCCGTTTATATCGGTAAAAATGAACGTAGAAGTTTGATCGGCGCTGTGCCAAATATTTCCAAATTCGGTTTTGTTTAAAAGAGTTGGGGCGATATTATCTATGGTAACTTTCCATAAATCACTCCAACCACTTTCATTACCTGCAGTATCAATAGCTTTAACTCGCCAGTAAAAAGTGGAATCGGCTACATTGGTGGCATTTTTAGAATGATTTGGGGCCGAAATAATTTGATGCCATCTTAAACTGTTAGCATTTTGATCATAATAACTTTCGTAAATATATTTGACAGCATCATTAATAATTGACCAATCATTGGTGACTGAAGCGCCTTTAATGAAAGAATTATTTAATGGAGAAATTAAACTAGGGACAGATGGAGCATCTTTATCAATATTAGAAATAGTCACGGTTTTGGTAGTAACGTTTCCAGCCGAATCAGTGGCAATAAAATCAAATGAACCATTGGCGGTAAAAGTATGAGAAGTGGTGTTTAAAGTGCCCTCATTGGTAGAGGCGGTGACGGTAATATCTTTGTTGGTTGAAGCGGTAATATACGAATCAATAGTAATTACTGGAGCGGTCCAATCAACAATATATTTACAACTATTATTAACATTTTGAAGACCTCCAAACCAGGCTGATTTATTTTCTGCTTTATCTACGGCTCTTATTTGAACACCAAAAATTCCTTCGGAAGGAATAGCCCACCATGAGGCATTAAAATAATTGTCAGTAAATGTTCTGATTGGACCAGTGGATCCATCGGCATTAAAGGAAACATATTCATAATGATCGAAATCTGGATCAGTATTTTTATTCCAATAAACATCTAAATGTTTAGTGTTGGTTTTGGCTCCGCAATTAATAATTTTATTATTAACGGTATCTTTATAATAAATGCCGGTTGGTATTGATGGAATGGAATTATCTATATTATTTACAGTGGCGACGGCAGAACCGATATTACCAGCAGTATCTCTAAATTCAAAAGTGAAAGAGCCATTGTTAATAAAAGTATATGTAGTTAAGGCTAAATTATTAGTAATAATAATATTTTCACTAGGATTTAAAGTAGCGATAACTGATTTATTGGTTGGATTAAGGGTGTTGTAAGAAATGGTGGCAGTTGGAGCTTTAGTATCCAAAGTAACTTGCCAAATTGGGCTCCAAGCACTTTTGTTTCCAGCATTATCAACAGCACGAACTTGCCAATACCAAGTGCCATCTGGAGCACCAGAAGAATGAATCATACTGGTTGGTAAAACACCTGAAGACCATAAACCAGTAGTAAGAACACCACTTGTTTGGGCAGGATTTAATGAGGACTGAAATTCATAGGTAACAGCAGAATTATTATCAACTGAATCATCCCAATTAAAATCAAAATTATTAGTAGAAATAGCTATATTTTTTGGAGTGCCATTTGTTGGAACTGATGGGGCGGTTTTATCAATATTGGTTATAATTACGGTTCTGCGAGAACTATTGCCAACGGCATCAGTGGCAATAAAATCAAATAAACCATTGGAGGTAAAGGTATGAGAGGTGGTGTTTAAAGTACCTTCATTGGTGGAGGCAGTGACGATAATATCTTGATTAGTTGGAGCAGCAGAATAGGCATCAATAGTAATTGTTGGAGGAGTAATATCAATATTGTTTACCGTAGCTGTGGCAGAACCTAAATTTCCAGCGCCATCTCTAAAATTAAAAGTGAAAGCACCATTTTCATTAAAAGTGTGGGTAAATCCACCTACACTCGTAACTGTGACATTTTCACTGGGAATTAATGTGGCAGTGACTGATTGGTTGGTTGGACTAGTATTACTGTAAGTGATTGTTGCAGTGGGAGTGACAGTGTCAAGATTATTTATAGTGGCAGTTTTACATTCATTAGTACAATAATTACAAACTGCATTATAACCAGGAACACAAACTTGACCATTTTGATCGCCATTATCGCATTGTTCGCCTAAATCTAATTTACTGTTGCCACAAAATGGTTGAACAATAATTCCATCGGTAAGGGTGGTAACTTCACAATCATTAAAAGACATAAGGGGGCAAACTTTGAATGAAACATCATAAGTTCCAGCATTATTTGGTGCATTAATATTGAAACTTTCAGAAAAATGGTTAGTTGACCATGCTATTAAATTTAAATGATCTGGAGTGTCAAAATAATTCCAACTACCATCATTTATTTTCCATTCAGAATGTCCCCATCCTGATAATTTATTTAAATTAACATTAAGAGTGGCCTTAATTGTGTCATTAGGATAAACCGTTACTTGCGACTGATTATTTAAAGTAGCAGTAGCCAAGGTAGCTGAAACTATAAAAATAGTGAAGTGGTCGAGGTTGGCGGCGGAAACTGCAGAATTAGTTTCAGTGGTATTGCCAGCAGTTTCGGCAGAATCGATTTGAGAAATTTCTTCGGCAAATTTTATGTCGACATTTTGGCCTTTTGAAGATTCAGGAATTGGAAGAGAAAGATTATAAGTAAAAGTACCATCTTTCATGTCGGAAGTAATATTGTAAGCTTTGTCGGATAATGATCCAGTCTGTTCAATTTGTTCCTTATTTAAGGTAATTTCTTCAATTTTAATATTGCCGGAATTTTCGGGAAGTTTGGTGAAAGTTAATTTAATTTCACTATTTTGAGGAGCGACATATTCTTTATTTAACTCGACATTTTTAAAAGTCCACTCAGTGGTGACACCTAAAACTGAAGCATTTAAAAAATCATTTTCTTCATTAGTTAAATCTGATTGAGTTGAGTTTGATTCTTTAACAACTGTTAAAACATTATTTTCGAGAGTGAAAAATTGGGAATAAAATTGAGAATCTGATTCAATTTTTAAAATACCACGACTGACATTTTGAGGAATGCAGACATTAGAAGAACAGGTGCCTAAATAAAAATTGGCCTGACTTAAATCATTGCCAGCGATGGCGTTAATGTTTTCATCGGTTTTATAAAATAATTGGTAAGCAATTTTATCGGAAGTATCAGCAACGACATTAATTTTATTGGCTGATGAATCATATTTGATAGAAGAGACAACTGTTTCCGGACTTTGGGCATAAGCAGGCTGGGCAACAAGCAAAAAAGGGAGAAAAGAATTTAATAAAAGAGATAAATTTGCTGTAACAGCAACAATTTTTTTTAACACTTTTAATTTAAACATAAGAATAGTCCGGGCAGACTAAAATTAGTAATTTTTATAACTGTTGGCAGTATATATTCTTTTTATTTGAATTACAATCAGCTGAAAAACACCTTAAAGTTAGCTAAAAAGTGTAAATTATTTTCTCAAAATCGATTATTTTATTATTTTTGTCGACTTTAATGCCCTCTTTTTTATAAAGTTTAGTTCGCCATTCATCATATTGAGGATCAGTCCAAATTTTGCCACTGGAAAAGACAATGCGATGAAAGGGAATTTTATCGACCTGATCGGATTTGCCTAAAATATGGGTAATTACGCGAGCCATCATCGGGTGGCCACCAGCACTGACAGCCAGGAGACCATAAGTGGTAACTCTCCCCTCTGGAATACTGAGAGCTAATTCAACAACTTTTTTGGAAAATTCGCCAGGCTTTTTGGTCATTTATTTAAAATTATAAAATTTATCTTTTTGCCAATTAATAGGATTATTGATTATATAATTTTTAACGATTAATAATTCTTTTTCATTTTTAATGATGTGATCATGAAAACGGGTTTGCCATCCAAAAAATATGGTTTTGGGGTTTATTTGTCGGGTAACGGCAGATTTAAATTGTTGAATTATTTTTGAAATTAACTGGTTTGATTTTTGATTTAATCTTTTATATTTATTTTTTGGTTGTAGAGACGCCATGCATGGCGTCTCTACGTTATTCAAATCTAATAACGTCTCTGTATTGTTATTAATTTGATTTTTAATTTCCATTAATATGTGAAGATGATTTGGCATTATTACCCATTCAGATAATTTAATATTTTTTCTGATTTCAAATGTTTTCAATAATTCAGATTTAACAATTTCACCACGTTTAGATAATTCCATTTTATTATTAATAATTTTTCCAAAGAAATTATTATGGTTATAAGTACAGATGGTAATGAAATAATATCCTGGGGTGGAATAATCCCAATTATTTAGACGAGATGATTTTAATTTAAATTTGTCGGCAAATTTAGAGGGATTGTCAATTTGTGACACGAAAAATTATGGCAAGAGATTATGAAAAGAAAATAAATTTTTATTTTTTTCTCTCTATAAAATATTTTTTATCTTTGATTTTGTCGGGTAACAAACTTTCTTTGGTGTACTTTTGGTAGCCCTCGCCATAGCCCAATTCTTTCATTAAATTAGTCTCAGCATTGCGGAGATTAAGCGGTATTGGAAGATTGCCTAAGGTCTGAACATCTTTAAGAGCGCTTAAATAGGCTTCGTAGGCCGATCGATCTTTAGGACTTTTGGCGAGGTAAACGACCCCATGGGCAAGGTTCTCGCGACATTCTGGATAACCGATGGTTTCAACAGAGCGGAAAACTTCATTAGCTAACATTAATGCCGAAGAATTGGCAATTCCGATATCTTCACTGGCAAAAATGACCATCCGTCGAGCAATAAATTTTGGGTCTTCTCCGGCATCAATCATGCGAGCCAAATAATAAAGAGAGGCATCAATATTGCTGGCGCGCATACTTTTTATAAATGCGGAAATCGTGTTGTAGTGATCCTCCCCTTTTTTGTCGAAACGCAAAAAAGAATTTTGGAGAGATTGTTTTAAACTTTCGAGTTTTAAATTACCATAAAGAGTAAAAGCATTATCAATCATGGTTAAACACTGGCGAGCATCGCCATTAGCCATCTGAATTAGCCATTCCTTGGCATCTTTAGAAATTTTAGTTTCAACTTTTTTGGTGGCACGATTAATAATTTCACCAATCTCATCATCGGTTAATTCTTTCAGGGTAAAAACACGGCAACGAGAAAGCAATGGAGAAATGACCTCAAAACTGGGATTTTCAGTGGTAGCACCAATTAAAGTTAAAACACCAGATTCGACAGAGGGAAGTAAAAAATCCTGCTGGGCTTTATTAAAACGGTGAATTTCATCAAGGAAAAGAACTGTCTTTTCCATGGGACGAGAATTAGCAATAATTTTTTTAATGTCGTCTTTACTGGCAGAAACGGCTGATAATTCATGAATGTCGGCTTGGGCTTCACTAGCAATAATTCGGGCTAAAGTGGTTTTACCAACTCCCGGAGGACCCCAAAAAATCATGGAAAAAATCTGATGATTTTCAACAGCCAGGCGAAGAGGTTTTTGAGAACCAACCAAGTGAGTCTGACCGACAAAATCGTCAAGGTTTTTGGGACGAAGCAATGAGGCTAATGGTTGAGAAAGCATTCGGGTTTTATTTGGTTAATAGCTCAGTATAAACTAGAGATGCTTGATGGTCAATTCGGGAATTATAGTGTCTTTGTCGAGAGATAAAATAAAATCGATGGCTTTGACAACTTGGTGAGGCTCGAGAGCAGAAGATAAATTACCGGAACTACCAGTGAATTTAGTTTTCATAACTCCAGGATGAATATCAATAATTTTAATGCCAAAAGAGGCTAATTCTTCTTGAGTTGACTGAGAAAAACCGGTTAAGGCCCATTTAGATGAATGATAAACAGAATTAAAAGCTTTTGGATGAAGACCGGCGGTGGAATTAATATTAATTATAGTGCCGAATTTTTGTTTCTTTAAAATGGGAACTAAAGCTTGAGTGGCGAAAATCGGACCAAGACTGTTAACTTCAAAAACTTTTTTTACCAAATTGGGATCATTGTTTTCAATTTCACCATCAATAAAAACACCGGCACAATTAATGAAACAATCGAGACGATGATATTTTTGGAAAACTTTTTTAATCGAAGCAGAAACAGATTTAAAATCGGAAACGTCGCAAAGCTGAAAATCGCAATCGAATTTTTTGGCCACAGTTTCGGTTGATTTTTCATCAAGATCGAAAATGATGACCTCAGCCTGATTAGAAAAAAAAGCCGCCAACTCACGACCAAGCCCATTAGCTCCACCAGTAATACAAATGACTCGTTTCATTAATTCAGTCTACAGTATTTTTTTTAATAATTAAATAAAAAGCTGATGTATAATCACTGCATGAAAAAAATAAAAGTATTTATTTTAAAAAAAATACTATTTATATTATTAATAATTGTTTTAGCGATTGCTTTGCTGCTAATTTTTCAAAAAAGCAAAAGTAGCCGATTGGCATCGGCGGTGATTGAAGAGACACCAACGGCGACACCAACAATAGAGCCTACCCCGACGAGTTCTATAACCCCAACTCCAACACCGATGAGTTTTGAAGATATGGATAAAAATTTTGGGCCATGTGTAAAAGTTGAGGTGTTAATGTATCACCATATTCAATCAGAAGAAGAAGCTAAAACAGAAAATCAAACTGGTTTGTCAGTGGATCCAAAGTTTTTTAGAGAACACCTGCAATATTTAAAAGATAAAAATTATACTGTTATCGGCGCTAAAGATCTGATTAATTTTTTTAACGGATCAGAACAGTTGTCAGGAAAATTAGCCATGATCACTTTAGATGATGGCTATGGTGATAATTACACTAATGCTTATCCAATTTTAAAAGAGTTTGGATCTAAAGCAATTATTTTTACTCCAACTGGACTGGTTAATAACCCAGATTATTTGACTTGGGATGAAATAAGTCAGATGAAAGACTTGGTTTATTTTGCTAACCACACCTGGTCACACCATAGCCAGTCTGGGTCAACAGAAACTATAAGCAAAGAAATTTCTTTGGCCGATACACAATTGAAAGATAAGGGATTAAATGAACAAAAAATATTTGCCTATCCTTATGGAAGCACGAATCAGGAAGAAATTAATATCCTGAAGAGCTATGGCTATAATTTGGCATTTACAACTAAACATGGAAATATTATGTGCAAAGGAAAATCTTTTGAATTACCTAGAATTAGGGTAGGAAATGCACCGTTGAGTCAATACGGTTTATAATTAATATTAATGATAATAGTATTTGTTTTAATTTTGGCTTTAGGGTTAAGACTAATCGGAATTAATCAATCATTGTGGCTAGACGAAGCAATTTCAGCAAACATTGCAAAATTGCCAATTGGAGAAATTGTAAAAAGTTTTTCAATAGGAGATTTCCATCCGCCACTTTATTATTGGTTTTTGGATTTATGGACAAAAATTGGTGGCAGCAATGTCATATGGTTACGGCTTAGCTCGATTTTATTTTCTTTAGTAACGATTTATTTTGTTTATTTAATTGGCAATAAAATTAAAAATAAAAAAATCGGAATTTTGGCAGCATTATTTTTGGCAGTTAATCCTCTGTTTATTTATTACTCACAAGAATTAAGAATGTATTCGATGGTAACTATGTGGCTGATAATCGGATTTTATTTTTTCATAAAAATAAAAAACAAAAAATATAAAATAAAAGATTTGATTATTTTTAATCTGATGATGGCTTTATCATTTGGAACATTTTACGGATCGATTTTTTTGATTGCCAGTTTTGCTATCTATTTTTTGATTAAAAAAGAATGGAAATTATTTTTTCTGACTAATGTTGGAACCGGATTAGTAATTTTAGTTTTAACTCCACTGCTTTTAATTCAAATCAAAAATTCACGAATAATGTTGGTGCAAGTGACGAATTGGGCACTGGTTTTAGGAAAAGTAAATCTGAAAAATTTATTATTGATACCATTGAAATTCGGAATGGGAAGAATTAGTTTTTATCCTAAAATTGCGTATTATTTAACTGGAAGTTTGTGGAGTTTGATTCTTTTGATAAATATTTTAAAAAATAAAAAAGAAGGTAATTGGCTAAAATTTTTCTTGGTGGTACCAATTGTTTTAGCAATTTTATTTTCAATAAAATCACCGCTCTTAGAATATTTCAGATTTTTATATTTGGTGCCAATTATGTGTTTAGTGTTGGCCATAAATTGTGACAAAAAATGGCAAAAAATATTGATCGGCGGAGGCTTTTTAATTTTCAGTCTAATGTATCTTTTAACTCCTAATTATTATCGTGAGGATTGGAAAAGTGTGACCCAAGAATTAAGTAATAAAGGAAGTGTCTACATGATTGGATCGTTTAATGACCCAATCAAATTTTATGATTCGTCAATTGAAATTAAAGACATAAAAACAGCAACACCGACAGAAAAAGAAATTTGGGTGCTTCCATATGGAGAAATTATCCATGGGGTTGACCATAAAAAAATATTAGAAAATTTGGGATACAAAAAAACTTTTCAAAAAGATTTCAGAGAGATGGAATTGGAAAAATGGACAAGATAATCTATCTTCCATTCTCTTTAGTTTTACCAATACCTAAAATTTTAATACCAAGATAGATAATAAAAACGACAATAGTAAAATCAATAAGACTGCTGATAAAACTGCCAAAAAGAATTTGAGCCGATCCAACCTGAAGATAAACATTTTTAAGATCACCAATGGAACCAAGCAAAAGACCAATGATTGGATTGATAAGGTCTGTAACAAGAGCAGTAACTAGTTTAGTGACGGAAGTTCCCATAACCACACCAATGGCCAATCCAACAACACCCTGAGATTCAATAAATTCAATAAAACCTTTAAAAGGTGTCATTCCTTTCTCTTTTAGAGATTTAATGTCTACTCTTTTTAATTTTTTCATATCTGTAATTAATATAGCAAAAATCAAAAAATAAACATAGCATCGCCAAAACTAAAAAAACGATATTTTTCTTTAATGGCTTCCTGGTATGATTTTGAAATGTTGGTTTTGCCAGCAAAAGCAGAAACTAGCATTAACAGGCTGGACTCGGGCAGATGAAAATTGGTGATAAGAGCATCGACAAATTTGAATTTATAGGGAGGATAAATAAAAATTTGGGTGGAACTTTGGCCTGAAGTTAACCTATTTTTTTTACAAGCGCTTTCTAGAGTTCTGACCGAAGTGGTACCAACAGCAATGACACGTTTTCCCTGTTGTTTGGCTAAATTTAAACGATCAGCGGTTTCTGGAGTGATTTCATAAAATTCCTGATGAAGAGTTTTAGTTATAATATTTTCGGGACGAAGATTTTGAAAAGTTCCAAGACCAACATGGAGGGTGACATATTCGATTTGAACTCCCCCATCTTTTAAATCGGCTAATAATTTTTTAGTGAAATGAAGACCAGCAGTAGGAGCGGCAGCTGAACCAAGCTCTTTAGCATAAACAGTCTGATACTCTTCTCTAATGTCTTTTTCGGTTTCAGTACTATTAATATAGGGAGGAAGCGGAGTGTGACCGATTTTGTCTAAAGTCTGGAAAAATTGCTGATGTTTTTGGTTAAATTTAATTTCAATCTGACCGGTAGTTTTTTCACTGGATAAAACCTGAGCTTCAAGACTATGACTAAAAATTAACTCTTGACCCACGGTTAGACGAGGTTTAGAAATGGCTAACCAAGAATCAGACTTAATTTGACGGATTAATAAGATTTCAAATTTACCTCCAGTTTTCTTTTGACCAAAAAGGCGGGCTGGAAAAACTTTGCTCTGATTTAGAACCAAAACATCGTTAGGACCTAAAATTTCTTTTAAATCGAAAAATTGATGATGATCAATTTGACCTGTGTTTCGGTTTAAAAATAAAAGCCGACAATGGTCGCGTTTAGATGCTGGCTTGTTGGCAATTAAATTTTCTGGCAGGTGATATGAGTAATCTTTTATATCTAAAGACATGGGATATTGTACCAAAGCTTAGTTGAGGCGGGCGATGGCAAAATTGAGGTAGGAAGCAAAAGTTACCCAAGCGAGATATGGGATCAATAAAATAGCGGCTTTTTTATTAAAAGACCAAAATTTAATGATGGTAATGAGAATGGCAAAGCAAAGGAGAATGATTTCAAAAAGAGCAAGAATGGGTGAATGCAGACCAAAAAATAAAAATGACCAAAGAATATTTAAAAGCAATTGAACCCAAAACCAGGTTATTTTATTTTTTTTAGACCAAACTAAATAAAGAGTAATGCCCATGAGGAAGAAAAGAAATGTCCAAACTGGAGCAAAAAGCCAAGATGGTGGTTGAAAAGAAGGCTTGTTAAGGGTGAGATACCAAGTCTGAACTGATGGAGTGGTGAAGAAACTACCGATGATTCCGGCTCCTTCAGTGATTAAAATACAAAAAATAAACTTAGCTAAATTGAATTTAGGCTTTGATTTTGATTTCATTAGTTAAGTTTATCACAAAAGATAAATGTCAATTTGCTTTTAATTGGCAAATTAGGTACAATGCTCCTGTAGATAAAAGTCTACAAAGTTTATTATATTTTTCAGACAATGATCAAAAAATTGTATGTCGGTGGATTGAATTTCAATACTACCGATGAGACCTTAGGGGCATCCTTTGCCCAGGCTGGAACTGTTGTTTCAGCTGTTGTTATTAAAGATAAATTCTCCGGCAGATCCAAAGGTTTTGGATTTGTGGAAATGAACAGTGACGAAGAAGCTCAAGCTGCTATCGACATGTGGAACGATAAAGAATTGGATGGCCGAAGCGTTAAAGTTAACGAAGCCAGACCTATGGAAGATCGACCTCCACGAAGAGATAATTTCTCTCGAGGTGGAAGTGACCGCGGTGGATTCGGCGGCGGAAGAGGCGGTAATAGATACTAAATCTTTTCTTTTAAACAATCTAAACAGGGTGCCAAAAGCACCCTGTTTTTTTTGTTGAAAATTTTATAAATTTGCGAGATTAGATTTCTCCAACTGAAATATCAATGACAACTACAGTTTGGTCATTAACAATAACTTTATCTGATTTTTTCTTACCAAGAAGAGCTTCCCCAATTGGGCTCTGAATGGAAATCCAGTCTGACTTTAAACGAGCATCGTTTTTACCAACTAAAGTAATAGTAAGATTTCTTTGATCTGATTCGAATAAAATTGAGACTTTTGAACCAAAAACGATGGTTTCACATTGATCTGGAGCGGATTGAATAATAGCTTCTTTAAAATCCATCATGGCTTCATCAATTTGGGTCTGTAAAACTCCGGCCCGTTCACCCATAAAAATGTAGGCTGAATTTTCCTTTAAATCCCCTTCAGCAGCAGCTTCGTTGCGCTGCTTGTAGGTTCTTTCTAATTCTTTTTTTAAATCTTTTATCTGTTTTTCAAGATTTTGCTTGCCTAATTCAGTAATCATAGACGTCTATGTTAGCAAATTATTAGAATGGTTACAATTAATAATTAAATGGTCTAAAATTTAATAATGAAGAGACTAGAAGAAATTGCTGAAAAATTAACAGCCTCAATCGGAACACCAATTTCGATTTTGGTTCATACTGTATTATTTATAGTGATCTTCTCTTTAAAATTTTTTGGGGTTAATATGGATGATATTTTATTGATATTAACAACAGCAGTTTCGCTAGAGGCAATTTATCTGTCTATTTTTATTCAGATGAGTGTCAACAAAACAACCAAGAGTTTGGCGAGTGTGGAAAAAGATATTGATGAAATCCAAGAAGATGTGGACGACATTCAAGAAGATGTGGAAGATTTAAGTGAAGAAGATGATGACGATGATGAGATAATAAAAACAATTAAAGATATTGAACAAAGATTAACTCTTTTACACAAAGAAATGATCGAAGTTAAAAATAAGAAATAAGTTAGCGAGAAAGATTGTATCTAAATAGACGCATTGAATTAAGAAGAGGCAAAAAATCGGAAATAAAATTGTAGGCGGCGGCTCCAGTCGGGCCAATAATTTCGGAAAAAACTAGAATCAAGCCAATCAGATTAACAACTCCCCAAATAATAAAATTTTCTAAAACAATTTTATTAATAAAGTGACTTAAACTGATGGTTTCGGCTATTTTGGAAAAATCATCATTCATTAAAGCAATGTCGGCCGCCTCAATGGCACTATCAGAACCAATGGCTCCCATAGCAAATCCAATATCAGCTAAAGCAAGCGAGGCGGCGTCATTGACACCATCGCCAACCATGGCAACTTTGTATTTGGAGTTTAAATTGTTTTTAAGAAAATTTAGTTTGTCTTCTGGTAAGAAATTGGCGTGATACTCTTCAATTCCAATTTCATCAGCAATATTTTGGGCTACTTTTTCGTTGTCACCGGTGAGCATAATAATTCTAGATAAACCAATTTGCTTAAGTTTTTTAATGTTATTTTTTATATTAAAACGAAGCTCATCTTTTAAAGCAAAGAAGCCTAAAATTTTTTGATTACAGGCAACAAGAAGAATGTTACAGCCAGAGTTTAGGGTGAGATTTATCTGATTTAATTGATTGGAATTAATTTTTACTTTTTCCTGATTAAAAAAATTAAGATTGCCGACTAGAATATTTTCTTGGTGCCATTTTACCTTCATGCCTTTTCCAGGAATCTCGGCAAAATTTTGAGGTATTTCATATCTAATTTTATGTTGACGAGCATAATTAATAATGGCTTGAGAAACTGGATGATTAGAGACGGAGGAAGCTATAGCTGCAAATTTAATTAATGAATTTTTATTAGTGCCGAAATTAATAAAATGATCGACTTTTATTTTTCCAAAAGTGAGGGTGCCAGTTTTATCGACGATTAACATTTTACATTTGACCAATCCTTCTAAATATTTTCCACCTTTGATAATGATTCCCCGTTTGGCAGACCGGGCGATAGCCACCCAAAAAGCTAGTGGAACAGCCACCGCAATATCGTCGGCGCAAGTGACTAATAAAATAGAAAGCACCAAAGAAATATTTTTAGTAAAGATAAAAATTAAAACAGTGCCAATTAAGGTAAATAAAATATAATTGGCGGCAAATTTGTCAATGAAAGTTTCAATATCATTTTTTTGGATTTGGGCATTTTTCATTAAAGTAATTAATTTTTCAAAAGTGGTGTCTTTGCCAATTTTGGTGGTTTGAATTAAAAGCGATCCAAATAAATTTAAAGTGGAGCTTAAAACCTGGTCGCCGATTTGTTTTTCGATGGGAAGTGATTCGCCAGTAAGAGAAGATTGATCAACACTGGCAGAACCAGATTTAATTAGACCATCAACAGGAATTCTTTCGCCGGCTTTTACAATTACTAAATCCCCTATTTTGACATCATCAACATTAATAATTTTTACTTGATTTTTTATTTTAATTTTGACTTGGCCGGGACGCAATTTAAATAGACTTTCAATACTTTTTTTAGCCTTAGCTTCAGTGTAAATTCCAAAGATTCGAGCTGAAGAAATCATTAAATTAATAAAAACAACAGAGGCCCACTCATGTTCAATCAAAGAAACAACAAGAGTGATTGCAGCCAATAAATCAACATTTATTTTTTTATTAAAAACAGACTTAATTCCACTGATAATTACCGGTGCAGTGGCAACTAATCCCAGAAAAATCAGAAAAAAATTAACAATGGCCGAATGAGGAAATATTAAATTAACTAATAAAATAAAAATTAAGCTGGAGACTAAAGAAATATTAAATTTTAAGAGGAAAGAATCGTTGATCACTTTGGTGAGTCTACGATGAAAACATTAGAAAAAAATTAAATTAATTTAAATATTTAGAAATTTTTAATATTAAAAAATTAGAATTTATTAATTAATGAATCGAGAGATAGAAAAACAGATTGATTATTTAATAAAAACAACCGACAAAACAGGAATTATCGAACATAGTATTTTTGATAAGCCAGATTTTGCACATGGCTATTGTGTTGATGATAACGCCCGAGCACTACAAGTTTGTTTAAGATTTAAAAAAAAATATCCAATTTTGAAAAAAGTTTTTCCGATTTATTTTAATTTTTTAAAATCAGCAATAAAAGAAGACCGAATTTATGATGATATGAATTTAGATGGAAGATGGCAAGAAAAATTTGAAATTAATGGGGAACATTATGGCCGAATATTAGCAGCTTTGGGAGAAGCAAATGCCACTCAGCTTTTTGATCAGGCATATTCATTATTAATAAAAGAAAATCCTCGGCATATCCGAGTTTCGGCTCAGACAATTTTAGGACTAAAATATTTTCGGCCAGAAAATATTAAATATTGGGCTGATTTAATTGTTGATCAATATTTCAAAGAAAAAACTGACACATGGAAATGGTTTGAGCCAGAGCTGTCTTATGATTTGGGACGGATGCCGCTAGCTTTATTGACGGCTTATAAAACTACAAAAGATTTAAAATATTTTGAAGTGGCCATAGAATCTTTGAATTTTTTAATTGAAATGACTTTTGATAAGGAAAAGGATTGTTTTGTTTTTCCAGGCAATAAAGGATGGATTACAAAATCTGGTTCCAGAAATATTTTTGACCAACAGCCAATTGAAGCCGGGTCGGCAACTGAAACTTATTCTTTAGCATTTCAAATTACAAAAGATGAAAAATATCGAAAGATGGCATTAAAAGCTTTTAAATGGTTTAGTGGAAAAAATATTATGGAAGCAGATATGATCAATAAAAAAACTGGAGGTATTTATGATGGCTTTAGTGATGGCGAAATAAATAAAAATCAGGGAGCAGAATCCGTTTTAGCCTATCTTTTGGCGTATAGCTCTATTAATTATATTTAATAATATTTTAATATTAAAACAATAATATTAAAAACAATTAAACAATTAATTGTTAAAAATATTTTAAGGCATAAATCAGCTTGTTTTTTTATTTTTAAGGTGGGCGCATGGTTGTATTTTTAACGTTTATTTTGGGATGATATTAAAAAAATGAAGTAAAAAATGGATTTAATAAATGAAATAATCGGAAAAGTCGGAAAACCAGAAATAACCAGAAAAATATTGATAAATGGTTTAGGGGTGGAACAAATAAATAAATCAATTTTTTTGGTGTTTCAATCTTCGGCTGATAAAAAAAAAGAATTCAGAGTGGCCAAAAGCACTGATGGATTTAATTTTGAATTGGTTAAAAAAATAGCTGATCATTATAAAAATGATAAAAGCGATGAAAAATTGACCGAATTAATTAAACCAAGAGCTGATTTTTTTGATAATGGAAAAATCGAAATTGAGGGAACGGTTAAAACTGGACGAGGAAAATTGGTGTTTTATCATAGCTGCAATCAAGAAAATGAGTGCCGTGTCGGTTTGGTTTTAATATCAATAAAAAATGCAAAAAAAATAATTTGGAGATGTGATGTACCACTTTGGGAATCTTCAAGTTCATGGCTGGGAAAAGATGTCAAATTTATTGGAATGGCAAATGTGGAAGGAGAAATTATCGGCTATTGGTGTGTGGGTAATAAACAAATTCAGGCTGTGGTTTATCCAACTTTCAAATTGAGAGAAATGAAAGTGAGGGAAAGTGTTCATCTAACTCTAGACAAAATAATAACAAATCCGGTAATTAAGCCAAAAAATAAAAATAGCTGGGAAGCATTTAATACTTTTAATCCGGCAGCGGTTTATGCTGGAGGAAAAGTTCATATTTTATATAGAGCTCAAGGATATGATTATATTTCAGTGGTGGGATACGCTACGAGCAAAAATGGTTTTACAATTGATAAAAGATACAACAAGCCAATTTATGAACCGAAAGAACCATTCGAATGGCGAGGAGATAAAAAGTTTAGTGAATTAAATTTAAAATATGTTTCCGGAGGAGGATATGGTGGAGTGGAAGATCCAAGGATCACTTTGGTGGAGGATAGAATTTATATGACATATGTGGCTTTTAACGGATCTGATCTACCACGGGTAGCGTTAACGTCAATTGCATTGACAGATTTTTTGAATCGACGATGGCTTTGGGAAAAACCGGTATTAATCTCACCACCAGGAGTGGTTGATAAAGGACCGGCAGTTTTTCCAGAAAAAATAGGTGGCAAATATGTAATAATGCACCGAATTTTCCCTGATATTTTAATTGATTTTGTTGATAGCCTGGCTTTTGACGGCAGCACTTGGCTGAAAGGCCAATACAGAATAAAAACTCGACCAGAAATGTGGGACGGCGGAAAAATAGGAACTGGAGCACCGCCGATAAAAACTAAGAAAGGCTGGCTGTTAATTTATTATGGGACTCCTTATGATTATGTTAAAAAACCTGACGTTTATAACCCATATTTAATTGGAGCAATGCTGCTTGATTTAGATGATCCGACTAAAGTTTTACATCGGACAAAACTGCCGATTTTAAGCCCAACGGAAGATTATGAAAATAATGGTTTTAAGGCTGGAGTGGTTTTCCCCTGCGGAGCAGTGGTAATTAATGAAACTCTTTTTGTTTATTATGGCGGAGCTGATTCTTATGTCTGTGTGGCAACAGCTAATTTAGAAGATTTTCTAAAAAAATTAACCTGTGATGAAACACCGATTTTAGAAAAAGCCAAAATAGTAAAAATAATTTAACAAAAAATGATTAATGTAAAAAGTTATATAGCCAATCCAATCCTGGAGCCAAATCCCAAAAATGAATGGGAAAGCGAGGCTGTTTTCAATGGAAGCGTGATTAAAGACGAAGAAAAATATGTGATGGTTTATAGAGCGGTTGGTCAAAAAAAAATGATTAACGGAATAGAAGTAGGAATCTCAACAATTGGGATGGCAGAAAGTGAAGACAAATATAATTTTAAAAAAAGAAAACAATTATTAGTTCCAGAATATGAATGGGAAAAATTTGGACTAGAAGATCCGAGAATAACTAAAATTGACGATACTTATTATATTTTTTATACAGCAATCGGAAACTATCCGCCTAATGCAAATGGAATTAAAGTGGCAGTGGCCAAATCTAAAGATTTTAAAACTTGGGAAAAGCATTTGGTGACAGATTTTAATGCTAAGGCAATGGCACTTTTTCCAAGAAAAATTAATGGAAAATTAGCAGCAGTTTTGACAGTAAATACAGACCGACCGCCATCAAAAATAGGCTTTATAACTTTTGAAAGAGAAAGTGATATGTGGAATTCTGATTATTGGCGAGAATGGTTTTGGAAATTACCAGAACATACAATTAAATTTCAGCGAGTGAATAGTGATATGACAGAAATTGGAGCTGTGCCGATTGAAACAAAAGATGGATGGGTATTAATTTATTCTTATATTCAAAATTATTTTGCCATAAATAAGGCATCTTTTGGGATTGAAGCGGTTTTGTTGGATACTAATAATCCTTTAAAAGGAATTGGCCAAACATTAGGGGCATTTATGTTGCCACAAGAAGATTTTGAATTAAAAGGAATCGCCCCAAATATTATTTTTCCATCTGGAGCAATTTTAGAGAATGGACAAATTTATATTTATTATGGGGCGGCTGATAATTATTGTGCAGTATCAACAGTAAATTTAAATGAATTAATGGATGAATTAAAAAAAAACGGAAATTTATTTCCCCATTTAATCAGATATGAAAAAAATCCGATTATCGAACCAAGGCCAGGTTTTGACTGGGAAGCTAAAGCCACTTTTAATCCAGGGGCAGTGGAATTAAATGGAAAAATTTATATTATTTATCGGGCAGTATCGAACGATAATACCTCAACTTTTGGATTAGCGGAAACAACGGATGGATTTAATATTGAATGGAGAAGCGATGAGCCAATTTATACCCCAAAAGAATATTTTGAAATTAAAAAAGAAGAAAATAAATTTTCAGGATGTGAGGACCCGAGAATAACTCGAATCGGCGATCGAATTTATATTTGCTACACGGCTTACAACAGTGTTGAAACACCAAAAGTAGCTTTTACCTCAATTTTGGTAAGTGATTTTTTGAAAAAAAAATGGAATTGGAAAAGGGCAATAATTATTTCAGACGAAGGAGAAGACAATAAAGATGCTTGTTTGTTTCCTGAAAGAATAGGCAATAAATATATTTTTTTTCATCGATCTGGTGGAAAAGGAATGTTGATGAGTTTTTTGGATAGTATTGATTTTGAAAATAATGAACATTTGACTGATGATTATTGTTTAATTCCAGGCAAAAGACAATGGAAGGGTGAAAAAACCGGAATATCCACACCGCCATTAAAAACAGATCGCGGGTGGTTTCTGCTTTATCATGGAGTGAGTGATGTTGATCATTTTTATCGAGTGGGAGCATTTTTATTGGACATTGATAGGCCATATGAAGTTATTGGACAGACCCGTTTTCCAATTTTAGAGCCAGAAATGGATTATGAAAAAATTGGAGATGTAAACAATGTAGTATTCCCTTGCGGAATGGTGATAAAAAATGGAGAATTACTGGTTTATTATGGTGCAGCTGATAAAGTGATCGGATTAGCAATTGGAAATTTAGATGAAATAACTGAAAGATTGGCAAGACAATTTAAAAAACATATTCAACAATAGTTTTTTTAAAAAAATGAGAAATGTTACTAAAATAATATCTTTAATATTTATTTTAATATTCGCTTTAATTATAGTTTTTAATGTGGTGGCAATTGTTTATATTACGACCAATTTAGAAAAAGCCCCTAAACCACAGTTATTTTTTCAGCTTGAGTCAGTTACTAGACCGTCACATTAACTAAAAATCCCCTCTTTTAAAGGGGATTTTTAAAGTTAACTGGATATAGGTTTTATCTAGAGGTAGTAATTGTGGTACCTTCACCAAGACAAGCAGTGACAGTAAATAAATTATTAGCATCTTTAGAAACAGAATAACCAGTGGTGGCAGCGGTTCCGCTTTGAGGGTCAACAGGATTAGTTTTAAGGTATTTATTGGCACCTAAAACTGTGGCTAAATCAATACAAGCAGCAGCAGCACCAGAACAAAGAGTAGTACCACCAGTGGTACATGAGCCAATTTGAGAAGTACTAGTACCAATTCCAACCGGCAAAGAACCACCCGTATCAACAATATATTGGTGAATGGCACCAAGGATAGTGTCGGCATCGGAAATTCTTCGAGCATTTCGAGCATCTCTAAAACGTTTAGCTGGATCGATGGCGACGAAGACAACAGTGGTTAAAGCGGCAATAATACCAATAACTACCAACAACTCTATTAGAGTAAAACCATTTTTTCTTTTCATTTTATTTAAAAAAATAATTAATTTGTGGTTGTAATAATAACTACATCATAGGTAATTTTATTATCAATTGAAATATTATTATCTTTAATTGTTAAGAAATTCTTAAATTTATCTTGATAAGCTTCCTGTAGGGAAACATCTTTAAAAATTAATTTACTTGAGGTGTAATCCGTGGAGTCAGCATTGCCGACATTAATCTGATTAATACCATTATTTCTAATAATAGTTGCTGTTTTAGCCGCCAAACCTGACGTTTTAGTGCCATTTTGAACCATAATAGTTAAATCTGACCAGCCTTTGACAGTAGTGGTAGGTGTAGAGGTGGGAGCTGAAATTGATGTTGGCGATGAGGTTGGAGTCAGGATTATGATGGTTTTTTGAGTTGGTTGTTTAAATTTGTTTATTAAAAAAACAGCAATGAAAAAGATAATAATTATGGCCAATAAAATTAATATTATTTTTTTAATGGATTTTTGAGAATTTTCTTTTAAAGGAATTAGCGATAAATTTAAAATATCTTCATCTTTTCCTTTAATGTCAGTCTTTTTAAAAATTCCAATTATAGGATTAGGATCCCTGGAAGCAGAAATTGATTCTGGTTCGATAATATCAAATTCAATGGCTAATTTAGCCGATATTTGACTAATGATTTCCTGGGTTTTTTTAATCGGGGCAAAAATTATTACTTTTTGTTTTCCGCTAGGATCTTTTTTAATCTTAAAATCCCAAAAAAATTGGGAAAAATCTTCAGGAATATCCTGTTTGATTATTTCCAATAATTTATTTCTAAAATTATTATCGACAATCAATGGCGGATCGATTATTTTTTCATAAAGATAACAAATGGAATCGGCTAAAACTAATGAAACATTTTGACCACTAAGATAATTAAGCTCTGTTTCTATTTTTTCAAAATCGTTAGATTCAATTTCCTTTTCTAAATTTGGCAATAAATTTTTATCAAGGCTATAAATTTTAAGACCGAACTGGTGCCAATAAATTATTCTTTTTGTGTTATTCATAACAATTTAATTGTATCAAATTATTGATCATGCCAGCTAGAAATGCCAATTGTCGATCCGCGATCGAGAACAATATTTGTCTCTAGAGGCGACATTTCACTAATAGTCATTAAAGTAAAATCCCAATTAGTGCCAACTTGAGAATTAATAGTAATATCGCATGATCCTAAAGTGGTGATAATAGTTGAAGGAAGATTGTTTTTTTTATTAATATTAATAAGTGATTCCTCAGCACAAGCATCCAAAAGGGCCTGGTTTTTTTTGATTTTGGTTTCAGCAACTGTGCTTTGACCTTCAGAAATTGAAGTTAAAGTCATAGTGGTGCCAATTAAAACCATGACAGCTCCGAGAATAATAACAGTGATAATGGCGGCCATTCCTTTGTTCATCTTGACCTGACCTCCACAGAATCATTAATTGAACCAGAAGCGTTAAATTCCTGCCGGCCAGAATTATTAATATAATTTCCGGAGATAGTGTAATCAATATTTTGAGCTTTACTGTCGCCAGAAGATAAATTAATGACGGTAAAATCGGAAATATTAATTAAATTACTATTGAGAACACAAGGATTAGAAACAGGACAATTGCCAGCAACACCAAATCCCATGCGAATATCACCATTGTTTAGGTCAAAAACAGTTGGATTTCGAGAGCTATCGTCTGAAAGCAAAGTTAAACTGGAAGTAGTAGTTGAAGAAATTGATTTGGCGTTTCTAATTTCGTAATTTATTTTTTGAGAAATAAAACGAAGGTTGAAGCCAATTTCTTGCTGCGATATTGATTTGGTCTTAAGAGACATCATATTGATAGAAATCGTTATGAAAGCCGTGGAAATAAGACTGAGAATGGCGACATAAATAATTATTTCAACTAAAGTCATTCCTTTATTCATATTATTTTTGCCAATAAGCGAATGAGTATGGTTTAGCAATGGCTTGACCTAAATTTGTTTCTAAAGCCGAAGAACCATTAGCATTGGTCCAAGTAAAAGCTGGAGTCGAAGTCATGACTAATCTTTTAACTGTAAGATCGGAATTATTATCGGAAATACCAAACATTAACTGATTTTTATTTTTAGGGTCATAAGCAATGTCATACCATTTTTGAGGGCTAGCAAAAGAAGGTGAGACAGTAAAATCTGATTGAACAGAAAAAGTTCTACCGTTACCAACATACCAGCCAATATTGGCGGCATTACTATCGTTATAAGTAACAATACTTCTAGTGGTTGATCCGGAAGTTAACCAGCCAGTAGCAACAAGCTTAGTTCCAGCTAAGAGAGCTTGAGCAGAAGTATCAACATTAGCAGTATCAGTCCAACCAACTCCACTCCAATAGCCAATCTGTAAATCAGAACCAGCATTACCAATCGAAGCAAAAACCATTTCGTCACTGTTAGGATTGGCGGATAAATCTAAATTGGTGGCATCATCGGCAAAAGTTGGCGGAGTGGTAATTGAACCCCAAGTGCAGGTGGCAGAATTACCAGTGCAAAGACGATAACGAACACCATTGGTACCATTGGCTCCGCCACTATTACCCCAAACTACCATTAAATCTCCAGTGACTGATTCATAGGCAAGATCAAAAGATTCAACATCAGGAAAAGTGGCGCCCGTATTAATAGCTTCAAGTGAGGTATCCATGACGGTTGATGGTTCATTGGCAAAAGCGGTCCCATTCCAGATGGCTCCAGATAAATCTTTATTATTATCAGCCCAAATAGTAGCGATTAAATTACTCCCAGAAATTGGATTAGAAACCATTTTAACCCAGGAAACAAAAGCAGAAGTTCGGGCTGGATTAAAAGCAGTGGCACTGCCCCAACCAGAACTACCACAACTGCTGGAACCTAATTTTTTTCTAAAATTTAATTCGTTGGTGGTGGCAGTATTAGTGGAATATAATACAATAGCGCTACCGGTAGTGTTTTCGTAAGCAATATCAAAACGACGAGTAGTGGCGGTACCACCAACTGTGGCTGACCAATCTTGAGTCCAATTGGTGCCATCAAAACAATAAATATAAAGAACTCCACTATTGGTGACGGTGCCAGCAATGGCTTCAATTTTTTGAGGTGAAGTTCGAACGATAAAATTTCTAGGACTGCCAGTTAAAGCTGGCATGGCGGTTTTGGTTCCAAAAGTATTACTGGAATTAGTATAAGCATTCCAAAAAGGAGTGACAGTGGAACCACTGCTGTAAACTATTAAACCATCATAATTTACACCCATACTTTTTCGCCAATTAGTTAAAATCGTTTCCAAAGAAAATTGTTTAGTTTCACCAACGCTATAATTCCAAGTGATAAGAGATTTAACTAACCAAGTGTCTGGATCAGTGGTGCCACCAGAATTGACTAAAGTGCCACCAGCATCACGGTTGGCAGTGATTAGAGAAATTTGACGGGTAAATTTGCCGGTGGCATCACTGGTGCCACTAAAACTCCACAGGTTACTACTAACACCAATACCTTTATTGCCAGCCGACAATAAACTAAAATCACGATTACGAATAGAACGGACAGCTTCAAGACCTTCCTCAGCTAATCGATTAGTTTGAATAATTTCATTTGATTGCCGGTTTTGATTTAAAACAGGAATAAAACCAGTTAATCCGCCGGCGATAATTATGGAAAAAATGGCAATGGCGATAATAATTTCAATTAAGGAAAAGCCGAATTTATTAATTAACATTCATACCTCCGGCGGAATTAATAATTAAATTGTAAGTTTTATTATTACCACTGATATTAATATTTTGAGAGCTATTTGGTTCCCCTCTAAATAAACTAAAAGTGACAGTCGATAACCCAGTAATACTGACATTGTTGGGCAAATTATAATCATCTTTGGTGGTGGGCGAAACACAACTGCCTCCAAACATTCTGATGGTTTTTCCAGTTAAACAAACACCCCAAGTTAGACCATCTTTTTTAGAAATAGAATAAGATTGGGCTTTACGAATAGAACTAATCAACATATTTTTGGCACTTTCTAAATTATTTTGCAAATACCATTGCGAATTAAAAACAGCAGCGGTGGTGGCAATGATGGTTAATAAAGCAACAACGACGATTAGCTCAATTAGTGTGAAACCGGATTTATTGACCAAGAGCGCCAGTTAATTGATAAATAGGACTGATGATGGCAAAGGCAACAAAAGCCACAACCAAACCAATAATAAGTAAAAGCGCTGGCTCTAAAATGGTTGTTAGATTAGTGGCAGTCTCTTCAATGTCATCCTCATAAAATTGACTAACATACTCTAAAGATTGATCGATAGATCCTGTTTTTTCACCGACTGCGACCATATCGGAAACAAGAGGAGGAAATAAAAGTCGACAAGCAGGTTTATTTAAAAATTCGCTGATACTGCTACCTTTTTCTAAATTATCGGAAAGATCATTAATGGTTTTTTTGTATTCAAAATTAGATTGTGACGGCCCACAAATTTTTAGACTTTCAAAAATAGGCAAACCACTTTTAATTAGAGTGGCTAAATTTCTGGCAAAAGTTGAAACTTCTTTTTCAATTAAAAGTTGACCAATAAAAGGCAAACGTAAAATTTGACGATCTTTCCAAAGCCTAATGGCAGGAATTTTAAAGAGCAGATAAAAAATAAAAAAGACAGCAAAAAGACAACTAAAAAACAAAATTCCATAATTTTTCATAAAACTGGCAACTGACATAAGAATGACAGTGGTAGCCGGCAATTTAGTGTCAAAGGCAGCAAAAAAATCGACTAATTTAGGAAGAATAAAGAGAGAGATGAAGGTAACCAAAGAAATAGTGGCAATCAAAATTAAAGTTGGATACATTAAAGCTCCTCTTATTTTTTTTTGAAGTGTATAGTTCTTGCCCAATTGAGTGGCTAAAAAAAACAAACTATCATCGAGATGCCCGGTCGATTCACCGACTTTAACAATTCCCAAATATAATTGATCGAAATTATTAGGATAAAGAGCTAGGGCATTGGCAAATGAGGATCCATTATCAATTTTATTTTTTATTTGGGTTAAAACTTTTTTAACTTCAGTAGAGCTTGACTGGTTTGAAAGACTACCTAAAGCTTCAGCCAAAGAAATTCCAGCTTTAATCATGACTGATAAATGTTTAGTAAGAGTAATTTTTTCAATTTGCTTGATGGCCATAACTAGATTTTGGTAGCTCTAATAATTTCTTCGATAGTGGTGATACCTGATAAAACTTTTTTAATACCATCGGAAAACATACTTTGCATGCCAGCTTTAATGGCTAAATTATTAATAATTTCAGATGACTGCTTGGAAATAATGGCCTCTCTTAAGTTTTTATCAAGAATCATGACTTCAAAAATACCGATTCTGCCGATAAATCCAGTTTGATGACAGACATTACAACCTTTGCCTTCGTAGACACGAACTGTGTCTTTGTCTCCAAATAATTCAGTAAGCATTTTTGAATCTAAGGTTAATTCAGATAATTCTTTTCGGGAAATTTCTTTTGAAAATCGACATTTTTGGCAAATTTGACGGACCAACCTTTGGGCAATAATACAATTTATGGAAGAGGCAATAATAAATGGTTCAATTCCCATTTCCATTAATCTAGGAATGGTAGTGGCAGCATCATTGGTGTGCAAAGTCGATAAAACTAAATGTCCAGTTAAGGCAGCTTGCGAGGCAATCTGAGCAGTTTCCTGATCGCGAATTTCACCAACTAAAATAATGTTTGGATCTTGGCGAACAATAGATCTTAGGCCAGTGGCAAAAGTTAAATTAGTAAGCGGATTAACCTGAATTTGATTTATTCCCTCAATTTCATATTCGACTGGATCTTCAATGGTCATAATATTAACTTCTCGAGTATTGATTAGTTTTAGAATGGCATAGAGAGTAGTGGTTTTACCTGAACCGGTGGGGCCAGTGGAAAGAATCATGCCGAATGGTTTTTTGTGAGCCTCATCAATTTTTTTTAAATCAATTTCATTTAGACCTAAAGTGGTAAGAGAAAATTGCCTTGAAGCTGATGATAACAACCTTAAAACGGCTTTTTCTCCATTAATAACAGGAGTAATAGAAACACGAACATCAATTTTATCTTGATCAACTTTAAATTGAAATTTGCCATCTTGAGCTGATTGCTGTTCGTCGATTTTAAGTTTAGACATAACTTTAATTCGAGAAATTAGCTGTAAATGAATTTTGAGAGGGATGGTGGCAACATCATGAAGAATGCTGTCGATTCGAAAACGAATAGTGGAATGATCTTCGCCTGGCTCAATGTGGATATCAGAAGCGTGATTTTTTTCAGAATATTGAAAGATAAGATTAGCTAAAGAAATTATCGGAGTATCAAGAATATTATTATTTTCGGAGTCTGAAATTAATTTTTGAATTTCTGATGTAAAACTAGAGCCCAACTTTGACTCCCGATTTTCCCAAAATTTTTTAATATTTCTTTCGGTGGCAAAATAAATTTTAAGAGGCAGACCGGTTTTTTTGGCAACAAAATCTAATGATGTTTTATTTAATGGGTTAGAAGTGGCCAAAGATAAACCTTGCTTATCTTTTTTAAAAGCAATAATCCCCTGTTTTTTGGAAAAAACTTCACTAATCGTGTTTAAACAGTCTTCAGTTATTTCCTGATCTTCTAAGTTAACAGAAGGAAGAGAATACATATCGGCCAAAGTTTGACTAATCTGTTCATTGGTAAGCAAATCCATGTCATAGAGCAGATCAGCTAAATTTTTACCCTGACTTTCGGCAATTTCAAAAGCCGATTTTAATTTTGACTCATCGATGACAGCTAACTCTAAAAAATGATCGTATAAATTTTTATTATTGATTATCATTTGAGGATATTATTTTTTTAATTTTTTCCACCAAAGCATCAAGTGAAGTGTCGCTTTTAACAACAAAATCAGTGGCACCCAACTTTATGGCCCGATTAATATCTTCCACTTGACCTAAATTTGAAGAGACTAAAACTGGCAATTTTTTGTATTTTTCCTGTGATTTAATTTCTGACAGAACAGCAAAACCATCTATCTTGGGAATAATCAGATCTAAAATAACTAGGTCAAAATTTTCTAATTTAATTTTTTCCAAGGCCTCAGCGCCATCAATAGCAATAACAACATCAAAGCCCACTTTTTGTAATTTTATCCGATAGACATTGGATAAAAATTTATCGTCTTCAATGACAAGTATTTTGGTCATTTTTTTTAATTGAATCGGTAATTTCTTTTATAATATCTTCGATTCTAAAATTGGCTTTTAATAAATATTTATTAACCCCTAAAGTAAGCATGTGCTGGACCTTTTCAGTGCTAGCAGAATTACTGACGACAATTACTGGGATGTTGACCCAAACTGGATTCTGTTTTAATTCAGTCACGAATTCTAAACCAGTAGTGCCTTTAAGGTAATAATCCAGCCAAATAGCATCGGGCATTTTTTTCTCTTTGTTTAAAATTTCAAAAGCCTTTTGACTAGTGTCGGCCAAAAGAGTCTCTATTTTTTCCTTTTTTAATTTTTGATTAATTGCTTCAAGCAATAATGGTTCATCTTCAACTACAAGTAGTTTCATTTTTTTATTAACTATTAATTGATACTTCTCCTTTTTGAGGCTTAACTCCTTTTAGAGGAAGACTAAACCAAAAAGTAGTACCTTTATTTTCTTCGGTTTTAAACCAAATTTTTCCACCGGAGGATTCAACAATGGATTTAGTTAGATACAACCCTAATCCAGTTCCTTCGGTTTCTATTTTTATGATATTGTCCCCACGATAAAATTTAGTGAAGACTTTTGATTCGTCTTTTTTAGGAATACCATAACCTTCATCAGTGACTTGGTTAACAAGATTATCTTTATCAGTGGAAACAAAAATTTGAATTTCCCCTTTTTGACGGGAATATTTGATGGCATTACTAATTAAATTTTTATAAACTTCGAAAATTAATTTTGGATCACAATTTATTTTTGGTAAATTCGGATTAATATTGACAATTATTTTTTGTTCCTTTTCTTTTAGTTTTGGCGCAAATTCACTGACGACTGAGGAAATTATTTCTTTTAAATCAGTTAATTTAGATTCGATAATAATTCTTCCAGATTCGATTCGAGAAATGTTTAATAAAGTGTTTACAAGTTCAATCATCCTTTGATTTGAAACACTGATATCGTCGATAAATTTTGTTTGTTCGGAACTTAATTTGCCAGCATCACCATCTAAAAGCATTTCGGCATACCATTTGATGGCTGAGAGTGGGGTTCTTAGCTGATGCGAGGCTAAAGAAATAAATTCATTTTTCATTTTATCAACTTCTTTTTCGTGGGTAATATCTCTAAAAACATTAATAGCACCGGTAATTTTGTCGTCTAATTTAACCGGTGAAACATTGACTGAAATAGGAAATTTTGTTTTGTCTTTGCGAATATAATAAATAGTATTTTCTGCAGGAATAGAAACATTTTTTCCTGTTTTAATAGCAATAGTAAAAAGTCTCTGCTCTTTTGGAATAGATTTACCAGTGTCGTTTTCGGCAGTAACTATGTTATAAACATTTTTACCGATGAGCTCAGACGAAGTCCAGCCAAGCAGTTTTTCGGTTGCCTGATTGGTGTAAATAATATTAAATTTTTTGTCGACAGCTAAAACACCATCACCAATGCCAGAGAGCAAAGCTTCTGTTTTAGCCTTTTCCTCTTTTATTTTTTGATCAATCTTTATTATTTTTTCTTCATTTTCTTTTCTGACAGTAATATCTCTGATAACGCCAAAAGCAAAAATTTCCTCATTTATTTTGAGTGGAGTAACAGAAAGCTCAATTGGAATAATTTTTCCAGACTTACTAATAGTTTCTAGCTCAAGAATTTGACCAAAAACAGAACTCTGTCCTGATTGACTGAAATTTTTAAGATTAAGAGAATGTTTAACATCATATTTTTTTGGCGGAAGAATGAGATGGTGAAGGGATTTCCCTAAAGCTTCCTCTTGAGAATAACCAAAAGTTTTTTCGGCAGCTCTGTTCCATAAAGTAACTAAGCCTTTTTGATCCATCATAATAACCGGGTCAATAGCAGCGTCAACAGCCAGGCTAAATTTCATTTCACTTTCTTTTCTTTGAGAAATATCTCTGATAATACCGAAAACATAATTTTTATTTTTAATTTTTAGTGGGGTGGTGGAAAATTCGATAGTGACAATTTTTCCGGCTTTATTGATGGTTTCCAATTCTGATATTTTGCCAGCAAACTGAGTTTTTCCAGTTTGGGCAAACCTTTGGAGAGTAAGAGGGTTAAGAATGTTGTCATATCTTTTAGGCGGAAGAAGCAAGTGGAAAAGAGATTTTCCTAAAGCTTCATGCTCTGAATAGCCAAAAGTTTTTTCAGCAGCTTTGTTCCACAAGGTAATATTACCCTCATCATTCATCATAATAATTGGATCAATGGCAAACTCAAGAATAAAATAAAATCGCTCTTCACTTTCTTTGAGAGCATTGGTTTGATTAAGCTGACGGGAAATTAAAAAGGAAATGATTATATAAAAAACTAATACTAAAAAGGTGGAAACTAAGGGAAAAATAATTTGGTGATAAATTTGGGTTTGAAGATATTCGTAATCCATATCAAAACCAACTACAGCTAATACTTCACCAGTGGAAAAGTCTTTTACCGGGACAAAAGCAGAAATAAAATAACCCCATTCATCTTGGTACGGCTGGCTAATAATTGTTTGCTGATCTTGAAAAACTTTCGGGAGTTCTGACGGAGGATCATTATAGATATCACCAGATGCAATATTTGTTGAATCACCAAATTGGTCAGCAGGAATAGAATCGGCAGAAAAAAATAATTGGTCATTCTTTTTTAAGACGAGATATGACCAACGAATTCCTTGAGTATTCATATAAGGCTGAACTTTTTCGAGCTGCTGATTAAGACGAAGATAATCGGGATTATTATCATCAGATGGAGAAGCGGTAAGGGTTTTTATCCTTTCAGGATTGATGGCAGCTGATACTGATTCTGAAAAATAAAGAAGATTAGTTTTAATATTTTTTTTAGTGTTTTGAACAGTAACCAAGATAATAGCAATGCCAAAAAAAAATATGACAAGGCCAAAAATTAAAAAAATATTAAATTTTAAGAAAGAAGATTTTTTAATCACCTTCGTGAGTTTACGGTGTGATTATTAGAAAAAGATTAAATTTAGATTAAAAACAAAAGCCCTCCTTTTTTACGAGGAGGGCTTTTGCGAGTAACATCTCTGAGACTCTAGTCCCACAATTTTCATAGTGGGATTAATTAATAGTAATATTAATTACAAAGACTGTCAACGGGGCAAATTTAACCTAATTTTCATATTTGGAGTCATTGATGTCTCCTTTTTGGTTGTATCCAGCACTTTCCCAATAGCCTTTATAATTTGGATCATTGGAAACTTCTATTTTAGTTACCCATTTAACCCATTTGTAACCCCATTTATCTTCAGCTACCACCTGAAAAGGATAACCATTTTTTGCAGGGAGAACAACACCATTAATTTTGTAGGCCAATAAAATATTATTATTGATAATGTAATCCAAAGGAAGCGATGAAGAATATCCATCGACGGCATAAAAAATAACAGTATTACTCCCGGTTTTTATTCCTGCTTCGGTCAATAAATCTTTTAATAAAATCCCCTCCCATAAAATTTTTACCGACCAACCCTCAACACAATTAAGAGTGACTGTTTTAGTATAGGGTTTATGGTTTAAAACTTGGTCGTAGGTTAAAGATAATTTTTTGTCGATCAATCCATCAATATTTAAAACATAATTATTAATATCAATATATTGAGGACCTTTGATAGAATTTTCCCTAAAGTCAGAGATGGATGATAAATTTTCGCCTTGATATTCTTTTATTTCAACACTGGCTAGACTGTTAATATTTTTTGATCTTTGAAAAAGATAACCAACAATTAAAGCAATTACTAAAATAGTAATTCCGGCAATAATAAAAGAAAATTTAAAATTTTTATTTTTTTTATAAGCTTTTTTCATTGGCATTAATTTTATTTATCCCCAATAAAAGAATTTGAAAATCTAAAATAAATTTATTTATTTATTTACTTCAGATTTAATCAGCATATAAAGTTCAGTAATAGTGTCCTCTTTTTTTTGAGCTAAACTTTTAAAAAACATTTGGCATTCTGGACAGTTGATGGAATCAGCTAAATATTTATCTTTAATTCGCCAAAGACTTTTATTTTCCTGAACCATTTGGGCCATAAGATTATAAATGTGATTATCTAGCATATTTCTCTCCTTAAATTAAAAAATAATTGGTTAAAAATATTTTGATATTTTTTAACTGGCTAATTATGATATTAATCTCTTAAAAAAATATTAAATAAAAGTTTTGAGATTTAATTTTTTTTTAATCAACATCTTATAAATTTAAGATATTTAGTTAAAGATTATTGGAAATACAATTATGATTAAGTTTCAAAACCGAGCTGAGGCAGCAAAAGAATTAAGTAAACTTTTAAATAAATTTGAAGATACTAATGCGGTGGTTTTAGGGATACCTCGAGGAGGAGCAATTACTGCCAATATTGTGGCCAAAGAACTTTCACTGCCTTTTGGGATTATAATTGTCCGAAAAATTAGCCATCCCACCAATCCAGAATATGCTATTGCAGCAATTTCTGAATCGGGAATGATGGTAAAAAATAAAAAAGAAACTGATGGCGTAGATCGGGAATGGTTTGTAAAAGAGGCAGAAAAACAATTACTGGAAACAAAAAAACGACGAATTAAATATGGAGGCAAACGACCACAGATTCGACTAGAAGGAAAAACAGTAATATTGGTGGATGACGGTTTAGCTACCGGTTTAACAATGGCAGCGGCAATAAAAGAAGTTAAATTATCCAAGCCAAAAAAAATTGTGATAGCAGTTCCAATATCGCCTAGAGATGTGGCCAATAAACTAAAAGAAGATGTTGATGAAATTATAGCCTGTTCCACCCCAATATTTTTTGAAGGAGCGGTGGGGAATTATTATGAAGATTTTCCGCAAATAGAAGATAAAGAAGTGATTGAAATAATGAGTAAAAACAGGCCAATTATTTTTTGTATGCCAAATTTTAAAGACTTAGGTCAAGAAATTTTAAAATTTTCAAATTTTGAGCTAGGTAATTATGAATTGAGCCGTTTTACCAATGATGAATTTCGAATTTTAATTCATACAAATGTTAAAAATTTGCCGGTCGTTTTTATTGGAACAATAGCTCCGCCACACGATCAGATGTGGGAGTTTTTTTTAATGTGCCACACTTTAAGAAAAGAAGGAGTAAAGAAAATTTTAGCAATTGTCCCCTATTTGGCTTATATGCGCCACGACAAAAAGAAAGCAAAAGAAGATTTAGCGACAAGTTTGGTTTCTAAATTTTTTGAAGATGCTGGAGTAACAGAACTTTACACAATAGATATCCACAGCGAAGATGCTTTTAATTTTTTTAAAATTCCAATCACCTCGATTTCACCAACAAATCTATTTGCCCAAAAAATTAAAGAATTAAATTTTAAAGCATCAATGGTGGTGTCCCCAGATGAAGGAGCCTTAAAACGAGCAACAGCATTAAGAAAAGAATTGGGTATTATAAATAAATTAGTAACTTTCGCTAAACAAAGACAGCCTGATTGCAATCCAGTCTCATTACTTTGCGAAGGGAAAATAATTGGAGAAAAAGCGATTATTGTTGATGATATTTTAGACACAGGCCAAACTTTAATTAATTGTGCTAAAAAACTTTCAGAAAGTGGCGTTAAGGAAATTTTGGTGGCAGTGACTCATGGTGTTTTTTCTGGAGATAAATGGAAGAAACTTTTTGATTATGGAGTAACCAAAATCATTACCACCGATTCAATACCATCAGTAAAAGAAAAAGCTTCGGATAAAATAATCGTTCTTCCAATATCTTCATTATTGATAGGAATGTGGAAATAAATGGCAGATTTTAAAATAGAACCAATTGAAATAAAATTAAGATCAATAAGATTAAATGGCACATTTTTCCGGTTTTTTGGCTCTAAAAAATTAGTAATATTTACCCATGGAAGCGGAAGCAGCCGATTGAGTCCAAGAAATATTGCAGTGGCAAAATATCTTTTGACCCGAAAAATTTCCTCATTTCTTTTTGATTTGTTAACTGAGGAAGAAGATTTATTTTATAAAAACAGATTTGAAATTGATCTGATTACTGACAGATTAGTGGAAATGACACGATGGTTAAGAAACCAAAAAAATACAAAAAAAATGGAATTTAGTTATTTTGGATCCAGCACCGGAGCGGCAGCAGCTTTAAAGGCAAGTTTAAAATTACCAAAAGAAATTAAAACGATAGTTTCTAGAGGAGGAAGGCCTGATTTGGTTATTTCAGAATTACCTAAGGTCACAACCCCGACTTTATTGATCGTGGGAGAATTGGATGATGAGGTGGTTGAGCTAAATAAAAAAGCTTATGAGGCTTTGGGCGGAATCAAAAAATTAGAGATCATTCCTGGAGCAACTCACCTGTTTGAGGAATCAGGAAAAATGGAAGAGGTGTCAAAATTGGCAGCTGACTGGTTTATTAATTACTGAGATTTAGCCTCTCAATTAATGGCACTAATTCTTCAATCTTATTAATGATAAATTTTGGAGTTTGCATTTCAGTTTGAGGTTCCCAATCAGCTGATAAATTTTGTCTAGTCCAAACAGTAATGGCACCAATTTCGTTGCCGGCAGTGATTTCTCTTTTTAAATTATCGCCAACAATTAAACAATTGAAAACTTTTTCTTCCATTTTAAAATCTTTTAAAATTTTGGTGAAATCTTTACCTTGAGTGCTTCTAGGGACAATGTCTATAGACTGAAAAAAATCATTCATTTCAAAAAATTCCAATTCTTTAAATCTGGGAGCAATATCATCGGTGACAGCGACGGATAATAATCCTAACTTTAGGCCTTTTTGAGTTAAATTTTCTAAAGTTTTCCGACTTTCAGGGAATAAAAGACCGGTTTCAGGATCGTAGAGAGTTCGGCCACAATCAAAAATAACAGCTTCAATTTTCATGTATTTCCTTATGTTAGCATAATGCAAATAAATTAGTAAAATAATTACATATGAAAATATCGGTGATAGTTCACCCAAATTCAAAAAATCCAAGAATTGAAAAAGATTTAATGGAAACTTTACATGTTTATGTGAATGCACCACCACTGGAAGGAAAAGCCAATAAGGCTGTGGCCGAAGCTTTGGCACAATTTTTGAAAATCAAAAAAAATGAAGTGATTTTAGTGCGAGGAGAAAAATCAAAAAATAAAGTGTTTGAAATTGGAGACTAGAAAATTATTTGTTGATTAAGCCGATATTAATGGCAGCATCGAGAACACAATCAAAAGATGGAGCCGAATGGGCGCGCTGACATTGAAGACTAATTTCAAAAAGATCATGGGCTGGGGAAAAAAGAAAATCATAAGAAAGCTGGTTTCTTAAAAAATGAGGATTTAAATCATTGGTACGAACCCGATCTAGAGCATCAGCATCTTTAAAAATAGCCAATTCAGAAGTTAAATTTGGGATTTTACTGTCGGGAGTCGCATGCCAATAATTAATGAATTTGACCGTAGAAATGGATTCGGGAGAGATAACAGAAGATAAATTTTTAGAAACCCAAAGACTAGATCGACACCCGTGTTTTTTATTAAACTTATCATTGGTGCGGCGAAGATCATGAGTGGCTGAAGACCAGCGAAGAGCTTCCTGATCAAGAGATTTTTTTTCGGTTTCAATCAAAAGAAGGGAGATAATTTCCTGGAGAATCATCACTCGGGTTTCATGATTGATACCATGAATATCATGGACAGAATCAGGGCGGAGAAACCAGCATTCCTGAGGACGATATTTTTCAAACAGAGATTTGTTTGGCAGAGAATTTTTAAGAATTTCCCTAATTTCTTTGATGGAAGAATTTGTGCTAAGGGGTTGTCTAATAACCATCCAAAGATTGTAAAACTATTTCTCAAAAAAACAAGATTATATTCTTCAATTATTTTTTTTAATCCAATTGATGAAAAACAAAATACCAACAATAAACGCTGGAGCAGAAATAATTAAGGACCAAAATAACATGTACCAGTGAAAATTGGGATCCGTAATTAACATTAAAATATAAAGCAATCCAACGAGATTAAAAACAATACCACCAATAATTTCATGCCTCCAAGAAATAATTAAAATCATCAATAAAATCAAGGCGGGGACATTGTGCATAAACAAGGCAAGAGCAATTTCTCCGACAGTTAAGTTTGACTGGAAAACATCAAGAGAAAATAGCATTAAAAAAAGAACAAAAACTATACCTAAAATTCTAGGAGTCCAATAAAGAAATTTATTAATTTTTCTTTTTGAAGTTTTTCTTTTTTTCACTATTTTTTAACCGTTTTGGTTACTTTTGGATTAACTTTTTTTTCCACTTTTTTTATATAATCTGTGGTTTGTTTTTTGGCTTTGGTTAAAACTTTACTCACTTTATCGCGATTCTTTTTATCTTTCATAAACATAGTTCCTGCAACAGCAACACCGGTTCCGATAATAGCTCCGGCTACAGTTTTAAAAATGGAATTAGCACCGGATTTTTTTGTTTTTTTCTTTTGAGTCATATTTCTCTAAAAATAATTAATTATTATTAAGCCTATCATTTTTTTTATTTTTTGATTCATCAAGTTTGGGAGCACTGGAATTTTGATTATCATTATTTTCTTTTTTAACGTTATTTTTCTCCTGTTCTTGGGATTTTTTGAGTTCATCAATAGTCTCTTTTATTTTTTTATTAGTTTTTTCTAATTCATCTGAAATATTTTGATTATAAACAGTATTTGATGGTTGAGATGATGTTGCAGTGACAGTTTTAGTAGGAATGACGGTAGGAATTGGAGTTGAGGTAGGAATTTTGGTAGGAACCAAAGTAGGAATTAAAGTTGGAACAGAAATTAATGGCTCATCTGTAATAATAGCGACGGTCTGAGTCGGAATAAGAGTGGGAGTAGCAGTAGGAATTTTGGTTGGAGTTGGAGTGGAAATTTGAGTTGAAGTCGAAGTTGAAATAGAAGATTGCTGCTGTTTCTGTTCAATTTTTTGTGAAACAGTTTCCAGAGTTTTAATCAATTTTTCAGTTTGGATTTTTTTCTCTTCAACATTTTTAATTCCCTGAACACTATTTCCGGAAGCAACCACCTGGTCATTTAAGTTATTTAAACTTTCACTGGCGTAAACGGCAGAAGTGTCTGAACTGGATGAATTAGTTGAGCTAGTTGATAATACTTTTTCAACTTCAGTAAAACGTCTTTCAGTATATTTTATATTTAAACTGCTTTTAGCGTCAGCTGAAGGAACAATATTAAGAAGTAATTGCTCTAGGCCAATTTTTATTTTATATGTAGAATCACCAGGAACAGCATTCCAAGAAACCAAAATTAGAGTAGAGGGAACTGCTAATAAAATCAAAATCCACCAAACTATCCTATTTAATAACGTATTTAACATTAATTAAGAATAGCATGACTAAAAAATAATCTTACCAACACCACCATAGAAAACATTTTTTTGGTTTGGCAACAGGTGTTTCAGTTGAAGTATTGGTACTGTCAGTATTTGGTGAATAGTAAGAAGGAGCTGGGGTAATGGTGGTTTGCTGGGGAGCAGGAGTGACAATGGATGAAGGAAGAGGTGTAATTAAAGTATCTGTTTTAGGATTAGCAGTTTTTGGTAAAACAACATTTTTAACTGATTTAACTATGGAAGCAACTTTAGTGAATGTATTCTTATAGAAAACAGAAGGATTAGTGGTTTTAATAGCATTGGTTTTAATTTTCATAATGTTACTCCAATTTCCTGGCATACAACCATTCTGACCTCTGACTTTAAAGTAATAAGTGGTGTTCGGTTTAAGTTGGTAAACAGTATAGCTTTGGACACCTTCTCTATTTAAAATTATGTCGGCACCAGCACCATCTTTTTCAGCATCTGGATTAGTAGAGAAACTGACATAGTAATGGTTAGTGTCAGTAAGAGGAGTGAAAAATAATTTAGCAGTGTTATTAGTGATATCAATTTGGAAAAGATTAGAGTTAGATAATGGTTTGGAATCAGTACAAGAGTAACTTGGAGGAGTAGATGGAGATGAATTAGATGATGAGTTGGAATTTGAATTGGATGATGGAGGAGTGATACTGGGTGGCTGACCAAAGATGGCAAAGAGAGAGAAATGATAGGTATCAGCAATTAATTGATGATTAGTGAGGTCAACAGTTGTTTGTAATTTCTGCCATGCTCCATTGTCATAACGATAGATAAAGAGAGTAGAAGGATCAAGACCATTAATCTGATCATCAGTGTAGTCAATAGTAAGAGTAAGGGGTTTATCAAAAGAAGAAATGGAAGTACCAACACTTCGATAAGCTTTAAGATCAAAAAGAGAAGAGACTAATTCATCAGAAGCTGTAGGAGTGGAAACATCAGTGATGGTAGAGCCAGAGACTATTTCTTTAATTTGAAAATCAATAGGATAATCAGATGGCAATGATGAATTAAATAAGGTTGGAACATCTAATTTTAAATTAGAAGTAGAAGAGACCAAAGTAATGCCACCGCCAAGATTATTAGTGATGGTGGAATCAATGATTGTAGGAATTGAAGGAGTAGTGGAATCGACATTAACTAGTGACCACAGTTCGGTTCCATTAATGCCATCATCAGCAGAAAAATAGAGGGTGTTACCAATAGTAGTTAAATATTGAGAACTGCTATCACTTGAAGAATTAATATCTTTAACCATAACTGTTCCAGCTTCAGTGCCATCTGATTTCCAAAGCTCATACCCATGAATATCGTCAGAGGCTTGAAAATAGAGATTATTTCCAACAACAGTAATGTTACTTATATGATCATACGGTGTAACTATTCCTGAGGAATCATTTTTTTTGTTAACCATAACTGTTCCAGCTTCAGTGCCATCTGATTTCCAAAGATTAAAAAATAGAGAAGAACTAGAGGTTGCATAGAAATAGAGATTATTATTAAACACAGATGGATACATATTGGAATAATCTATACTAGAATCAGCACCGGGGGCGATATCTTTAACCATCACAGTTCCAGCTTCAGTACCATCTGATTTCCAAAGCTCTTGTCCATTAATAAAATGACCATCACTGTCTGTTTGTCCATCACAGGCAGTGAAAAAGAGAGTATTTCCAACAGCAGTTAGGGCTCTTGAGGTGCTATCGCCTGAAAGATTAATATCTTTAACCATCACAGTTCCAGCTTCAGTACCATCTGATTTCCAAAGCTCTTGTCCATGATTTTTATCAGTAGCTATAAAATAAAGAACATTACCGACAACAGTCAACAATTGAGGATCACTATCATTAGAACCAATATTAATATCTTTAACCATCACAGTACCGGCTTCAGTACCATCTGATTTCCAAAGCTCTCTACCATTGGTGATGTCTGAAGCTGAAAAATATAGAGTATCTCCAATAGGAATTAGTTCAGATGGAGAACTGGAAGAAGAGCCAATATTAATATCTTTAACCATAACGGTTCCAAATTCAGTGCCATCTGATTTCCAAAGTTCAGCACCATGAGTACCATCAGTGGCATCAAAATAAAGAATATTACCAACAGCAATTAGAGAATCTAAATAACCATTAATTCCAGGAATAATATCCTTGACCATGACAGTTCCAGCTTCAGTACCATCTGATTTCCAAAGCTCAGTGCCATGAGTAATATCTGAAGCTGAAAAATATAGAGTATTTTCAATAACGGTTAAAGAATTTGGGTAACTGTTAGAAGAACCAATATTAATATTCTTAACCATAACTGTTCCACTTTCAGTGCCATCTGATTTCCAAAGCTCAGTGCCATGAGTAATATCTGAAGCTGAAAAATATAGAGTATCCCCAGCGTTAGTAAAATTTGATGGAGAACTGGAAGAGTTGCCAATATTAATATTAATTAATTGTGGTTCAGAAATAGCAAAGACAGATTGAATCTGTCTTAATTGAAAGAAGGCTAAGAAAAAGAATATTAAAAAAAATAATTTAATATGCTTTTTATAGATAAAAATATCTTGAGTAGAGTTAAACACAATTATTAATTAAAAAAATCTTAATTAATAATAGTAAATTTATTAACACTAAGCAAGAATTTTGAAAATGTAAGATTAATCTTAAAACTGATGTTGTTTATTACAAACAATTATTGGTGATCAGTAATTAAAACTTCTGATGAAGCACGCAGTAAAGATTCTAGTTTAAAAGTAGGAGTTCTCTCATTTAACCAAATTGATTCATCCTGTTGACGCAAAATAACCGGCATCTGATCACTTACCGGTTTAACAATAGAATTAGAATTAACGGTAATTATGGCATAAGTATAAACTTCATGACCGCTGACCGGCTCTTCCCAAATATCATAAATGCCAGCAAAAGAAAAAAGAGAACGACCCTCTATTTTAAATCCATAAAAACTGCTGGCAGGAATTAAACAGCGCTTGGTTCTAAAAGATCTTCTAAAACCAAGTTTAGTGATAACTGATTCAGCTTTAACGTTAAACATTCTTGCACCAACTCCCCTTTCTTTGGCCCAATAGGGAATTAATCCCCATTTCATTACCCAAACTAAAGTCAATCCTTCCTGATGAGCAATAATTGGCTCAATTTGACCAGGAGTAACATCAATATTTTTTGGGAAGGAAGATAAACGATTAGGAACCCCGAAACGGCGATAAAAATCATCTCCTGGATTTAAAATGTAACGATCGATCATGGGTTTTTATTTATGGACAAGGGACAAATTTTTAATTAGATATAAAAATGATGAATTAATTCTATCATTATGGTTGATAACTTTTTGATATTTTGACTCTTTTATAAAAAATAAATGTTGAAGAAAATTTAATAATTGTGTGGAATTATTAAATAAATAAAAAATAAAACGATAACCATGAAACATACTTCTATTAACCGCCTATTACTCATGACACTTCTGCATTTTTTGGCAATGTATATATTGATGTACGCTATGGTTTATAAATTTGTTGATGTATACCCAAATTTAAATCAAGTATATATGGCCGGAATTATGACTGCGCCAATGATAATTTTGGAAATTTTATTTATGGGTGTTATGTATAAAAACTCGACTAAAAAAATTTTAATATGTGTCAGTTTTTCCATATTTATATTATTTTTTATTTTTATTAGAAAGCAAACCGCAATAGATAATAAACAATTTTTAAAGTCTATGATTCCTCATCATTCTGGAGCAATTTTAATGTGTAACAAGGCACCTTTTGATGACATCGAAATTAAACAATTGTGTCAAAAAATTATCCCATCTCAACAATCAGAGATTGATAAAATGAAACAAATATTGAAAAGATTGGATAAAAAATAATAATAAATATTGCTTGATGAATGGAATGGTTTTAGAACTGATTTTGAAAAAATTAGCGAGACATAAAAATTAATTAAATTAAATTGTTGTATTTGTGAAAAATAATGATATCATTCGGCTAAATTGATTTATGTCAAATTCTGAAAGATACCAATATCAAGATCAGAATGAATTTAACCGATACCCGGACCAACTTCTTAACCCCAAAAATTTAAAACTACTAAGCCATGAATGGAATATTCCCGAAGAGGATATTCTAATGATTGCTTTAAATGCCTCTGGAATTAAAAATAGTGAAACTGAAAAAAATGAAAGAGGAAGATTTGAAATAACTTTTCCAAATGACCGAAAATATTTATTGGCATTAACTGTAACAGATAAACCACTATCATCTTTTGAACATAAAAATAACAGTATTATTTTTGATAATAAAATTATTGCTGAAGCTTCACCAATAGAAAATGATACTTGTACTGATTCTTATTGGCGTAAAGGAAAAACTCATCTAACATTAAATTCAAATTCAAGAAGTAATTGTCGTGGTTGTGTTTTTTGCGGAACTTATTCTTTAAAGGATGATGATGAACCATTAACTAACCCTAAAAATTTACGTCGTAAGATTACAACACTTCAAAGTGAACTAGGAAAAAATATGGCTGAAGTTGAATCTATCGGAGTGGTAACTGGTTGTTTTCCAGATGAAAACCAATTAGTTGATCATTTAATGATGATTCGAAAAACATTTGGCGAATTTGGATTCACAGGAGAATTGGCATATATAGGTTCACAGCTAAGATCTCTTGATGCCATTCAAAAAATCATTGATGCTGGTCCATTTTCTTTATATTTAACCGTAGAAGCATTTGATAGAAGAGATGAATTAATAAAAAAAACAAAATCATCTTTGGATTTGGAATCTGGTAAAAAACTTTTAGGCGAAGCAAAAAGGATGGGGGCAGAAACCTCTTTCCTTTATATTGCTGGTCTTGATAGTTGTGAAACAATGATGGAGCAATTCCCTTCGTATGAACCAGTGGTAACTAGATTGCCTCAAATTCAGACTTTTCAAGTGTATGTGCCTGAACAAATAAAAGTAAGAAGACCAGAGGCAGGAAAAATTGAATATTTTTTGAAGACAAGAAAAATAATTGAAAATTCGTTTCCTAATTTATTACCGATAACTTCAAATAATTATAGAGGTCTTTGGTATACAAATTACAAAGATTATCCATTACCGAATTTGGAGATTTAATATGAATAACCATGAAAGATATTATTCTTCTTCAAAAGAAAATAATAATCTTTCTGGTGAATCGTTATTAAATGAATTGAAATCTCAATTTGGTATTGATTTTGTAACTGGATTGCCTTGTGGTGAATTAAAAGAATTTATTGCTGCGAGTTCTAATGATAAAGATATTGAATACGTTCAAGCAACCAACGAAAGAGAAGCGGTAGGGATTGCTTTTGGAGCATGGCTTGGAGGTAAAAAACCACTTTTATATATGCAAAATAGTGGGTTATTTGAATGCTCTAATGATCTTGGATCATTAATGATTGCTTCCCATATACCTGCAGTTTTTTTGGTATCTTGGAGAGGGGCTCCAGGAGAGGAAGCAACACAACATTTGGCAACAGGGAAAGCAACGATTCCATTATTAGAGTCTTTTGGATTATCTTATTCTTTATCGCCAGGGATGAAAGATTTACAAAAACTTAAGGAGGAACAAGAACAATCAAAGCTTCCTGTGGCGATATTAATGACTAGAGAACATTTTAATGATTCACAAAATTATAAAACGGTAAATAAAATACCCAGAAAAAAGGTTGAAATTGATTATGATTGTTCAGAACGTATCTCTTCAAGAGAGGAAGCACTTCAATTAATAGCGACAATAACTCCTAATGATAGAGCTCTTTTTTCTTCGACAGGACTGATTTCAAGATCTCTTTATCATCACTTTGATTCTTCAAATCAATTTTATAATGCTGGAGCTTTTGGATTAACTAGTTCTATAGCTCTCGGTTTTTCTAATGCCAGAAATGATGTGCCGGTTACGATTGTTGAAGGTGATGGCAGTGTTTTAACTAATTTAGGAAATATTAATTTAATTGGAAATTATTACCCTGATAATTTTTTACATATTGTTTTAGATAATAGTGTGTATGCTTCGTGTTCTGGTGAAAAAACTATCGGATCTGAATTAATACCAAATATGGCCTCTGTTTTTGGATATTCAAAAGTTTTTTCAGTTAATTCATTAGAAAAAATGGAAACGATTTTACAAGAGGCTAACAAAAATCAAGATAACGGACCAACTATGATTCATTTAAATATTAATCAGGTTGGAGAACGGCAATTTAAAAGACCGTTAGCGATGACTGAAATTGCACAAAGATTTCAACATCATTTTATGCAATAAATGTTTATGAAAAAGAAAAACCAAGCGTGGGACGAAATTTATAAACATCCACAAGAATATGAATTCTATGATTTATCAAATGCTTATGAAGATCTTGAAAAAGTAATTAAGTGGTTTAAATCAAAAAATGTTAATTATGTTTTAGATTTAGGGTGCGGAATTGGGAGAAATTTATTTCCTTTAATTAAAGCCGGTTTTGATGTTTATGGAATTGATAATTCTCAAAATGCAATTTCATCAATTATCTCAACCAATATCGGCAAAAAAATAATCGATAAAGTTAGCATCGGAAAATTTCAAAAAATACCATACGAGAATAATTTTTTTGATGCAATAATTAGTGTTCAAACTCTTAATCATGGATATGAGAGTGATATTAAGAAAGGAATAAGTGAAATAAAAAGAGTGCTTAAACCTAATGGATTAATTTTTATAACAGTACCAGGCAGAATATCACAAGGTAAAATTCGATATTGTTTAGTTAAGACAGCCAGAAAAGTAGAAAAAAATACCTATATACCAACAAAGGGCGAAGAAATTGGAGTCCCTCATTATATCTTTAATAAAAAGCTTATTTTTAACCTTTTTAGTGATTTTTTGATATTGAATATTAGTAAAGACAAAAAAGATTATTATTGTATTTGGGGACAAAAAAAGGATTAATAATTTTTTAATCTTTTTTTAAAATTATCCAATCCTGAATATTGAACGACCGCAAAACCAATTTGGTTAGCTAAGACAAGATGTTTTTGAGTATCATCAATAAAAATACATTCTTCAGGTTTTAATTGAATGCTATCCAAAACGTTTAAAAATGAATCTGGATTTGATTTTTTAAGTCCAGTTTCATAGGAAACAAAACAGCCGTCAAATTGTTTTTTAATTTTTTTAGTAATTTCATTGTCTTGATCTAAATTAATGCCATCACTCATTATGTAAACTTTATATTTCTTCTTTAATTCATCAATGAACTTTAATAATTTCCAATCTATACAATTTTCTTTCATTGACCAAAGAGGAATCCATTCTGCCATTAATTCGTCAACACTTTTTTTTGTTGGTAAATTTTTTTTTAAATTTTGCAAAAATTGTTGTGGAGATTTTTCACCAATTTGCATTTTTTTATAATCATCGCCTTTCCAAATTTGATACCCTTCTTCAGGAGGAATATTGAACATAACCGAAAAAGCTTCTGCTGGTTTGATAGTATTCGTAGTGTCCAGGTTGAGAATTACCCCGCCAATGTCAAAAATAAAAGCTTTTTTATTAGAAACATCGATTCTATCTTCCATTTCTTTGGGAAAATTGCCGATTATATCAACGTCATATTTATGAGGTTTATTAATTTCTGCCGACATTAAGGTGATTATATCATCAAGAGCTACTGTATCTGGGACAAAATATTAAGTTAAAGTGAAATGATATAAAAAAATCCCCTAATGGAGATTTTTTAAAAAAATGAAATAAATAATTAAGGCTCATCAATAGTTTCCAAGTTTTCTAAGGCATAACCCATATCATCATAATTTTCCCAAGCATACGACTTTGCTTCTTCAATCATATAATTTGCATCATCAATAGTATATTGATAATCTTCGACAGAAGATTCACATTGGTCTAAATTAGCTTGAGAATAATCATAATCATCGTACCATTCTTTGGCGGTTTGACCCTCGTATTTTCCATAACTTCCAATTCCCCAAAACAAAGAAACTGCTATTAATGTGACGATTACTCCTGTAATAAACCCACTAGAATTATTTTCCATATTTTAATTAACTAATATTTTTTTTATTTTTAAACTTTTTTACTAATTTATACCCGCCAAAACCAAGCCCACCTAAAACCAAAAGACTACCTAAATGATTTTCTGAAGATGTTGATTGATTTGAGTTACTAGTTGTATTTAAAACTTTTGCCGGATTATCATCTTGGTTGGATGAGATAATTTCGGTTGGTGTTAATGTGGGTTTTTCAGTTGGTATTAAAGCAGTTGGAATTTTAGTAGGTGTTTTGGTAGGAATTGAAGTTGGGTAGATGATGGGACTATTGCAACTAGGATAATATGGTGCACAAGTGGATGATAAAGATGAACCGTCGCAACAACCGCAACCACAAACGCCACCATGATGAGAACAACAGCCGGAACGAGCCTCAATTCTTTTTGGCAGAAAAACAAGGAAAATTAAAAAGAAAACGGATAATATTTTTACCCAAAGTTTCATTAATTGGGATTATAGCCCTTTTTCAGAAAAAATTAAGAATTAATTAAAAAACATTAAAATAATCCTAATGAAATTAATTAACTTAATGATTTAAGAATTAATTTTTAGTTTTAGGTAAATCCTGACAGGCGGCACCATTTTTATCGCCATCGAGTCGATTAACATCACCCTTAACTCCCCCGGCTTTATCAAAAAAAATTTGAGCTTCTTCTTGGGTCGTAAAATCATCACAATTATATTCATCAGTGAATTTTCCTTGCTTACTATCTGTGACAATATTTCCAGCCTTATCTCTCATTACCCGAGTAATAAAATTACCAGATTCGTCCTGTTTTAAATTACCTTTCTGATCTGTTTGTATCTTAGAATCTTTGATTGATGATCCAGAAAAAATACTATTTAAATTCCAATCATTGTTGGTCGCGGTTAATCCAAAAGCTCCTAAAAGAAGTGCAATGACTACTCCAACAATTGGCTTGGCAATTTTCTTAGTACCCTCACTTGCGTTTGCAAGCGGCTTAAATTTAGGTATAGCCATACTTTTTATGTTAATGAATAAAATATGTAAATAGCGATCAGTATGAGAACACTAATAATAATAAGCCGGAAAATTTTATTGCCTCTTAAGTTAGTCATATGTATTAATTGTATTATTAATTACTTATTTTTGCAAATGCTTTTTAAAAAATAGGGGTGATTGTTCTGAAATAAATAAGACTAACGGTGTTTAAATATTGAATATTAAAAACATGATATAGTTTCAACAGAACTTAGCTAATGATTTTATTGTTTTTAAAGCAAAATAATTTTTTTATCTTTATTGATGCAATATCTTAGTAAATTAATATCGACATTTATTCAGTTGTCTTATGAAAATAAGGCTAATAAAACCGAAACTCTTTTAATGGAAACAAGTGCAAGTCTTTTTATGAATGACATACTTTCAACAGATTTCATTGTAGACAGATTTCTTAATACACCTTATTACACAAAACAAATAGATGATTCAATAAATATGAACGTTGCTTCAATTACTGTTGACACACAAAGCTTCTATCTTTTTTCACACAAATTATTAGTTTCGGCTTTACTTATTTTAAATAACTATCTTCCCAAAGAATATATTAAAGAAAACCAATTTCCGATGGGAAATTTTGGAAAATTTTATACATATATTTATAAAAAGGATAACGATTTAACAAGAAGAATAAAAAACAAGATGGATTCTGAGTTAAATTGGGCTAAAAATAAAATTATTGACAAAAGAGACAAGATGATCCAACACTGGACAACTAATCCTCAAAACCAATTAATGACTACAATAAATATTTTTGACTTACCCATGATAACTTATCAACATCCAGAAAAATTTAATGATTCTATTGATAAACAGAGACTTCGTTATTGGACAGAGAAGTTGGCGAAAAAATATCATCTCAACTATTCTGCAAATATCAGTGCTGGATATAATTTAGCTTTTCTAGAAGCATGGTATCCAAAATTAACGAAAGACGAAAAAAATGTAGTGGATCAAATGTTGAATCCAAATTTATTTATAGCACTGCCTATTAATTCCGTTATTGTTGACGAACTATCAAACTATCTTGAAAAGATATTTGAAATTATTCAAGAAGTAAGGACCAGTTGATTTTAAATATTTAAATACAGTATTTAAACTAAAAAGACCTTGATTGATAAAAATTTGTTGATGGTCTAGTTTTTATTTAAAATAGGCAAAATTGATTTCAAATTCAAAAACTGATTAGTGTAGCAAACACCAATAATAATGCTGATTGCCAAACCTAAAATCAAAGAAGCAATTAAATTAATCAAATCCCACCGGATATCGTTAGCAAATTTTTTATAGTTCTTCTCGCCTTTTATTTTTAAATATCTCATTAGAAGCAAAATAGAAATTATAGCAATTACAATTTTCCAATTTGGTATAAGTATCCAAAATCCGAAAAATGAAGGAAAAAATATTATCGCTAGTATTCCCGGAATCTCCTCTGACAATAACTCAAAATATTTTAATATCAGATCTCTCCATTTATTTTCCTTATTAACCCACCTCATATTTTTTATATTTTTAAATGTTAGCTTCATATTTATATATAAAAAATGCCCCATTTTTGGGGCATTTTGTTAGCTCGCCCTTCTGGATTCGAACCAAAAACCTTTCCGTTAACAGCGGATTGCTCTACCGTTGAGCTAAGGGCGATCGTGTGGTTATTATAGCATCAGATCTGGATTTAGAAAATAAAGAAATTCAGGTATAATATTTGTCATGAAATTAATCTTAGTAAGACACGGAGAAACCGAAGAAAATGTTAATGATCTTTTAGCAGGACAAGATTGCGGAAAATTGACTGCCAAAGGAATTGAGCAATCTAAAAAATTGGGCAAAGAGCTAAAAGAAAAATATAAAATTGATATGATTTTTTGCTCACCTTTAACCAGATGCCGGGAAACTTTGGAAAATATTTTAGATGAAAATCCAATTGATGTACCAATTTATATGTCTAAATTAATCGAAGAAAGAGATTATGGTGAATATACTGGAATGGAAGCGGTTTTGGTAAACCCCGAAGAATTAAATGAGAATAATAAAATAAACAGAGAAATGGGAGTCGAAAGTTTAATTCATCTAGTTAAAAGAGTCAGCCTGTTTTTGGAAGATTTAAAACTGGAAGATGAAAATTCAACTATTTTAGTGGTTAGTCATCAAGAGCCAATTAAAATAATGGCGGCAAAGATAACCGGAAAAACTACTGATGAAATTAGCGTTAAAAATGCCGAGATAATGGAATTTGAATTAGTTTCAGACGAAGATTATTCTAAATAATCCTGCAACTTCTTTCTTCTGGAAGGATGTCGCAATTTTCGTAAAGCTTTAGCTTCAATCTGACGAATACGCTCACGAGTGACATTGAAAATTTTACCGACTTCTTCGAGAGTTTTTGGGGTTTCTCCCATTAATCCAAAACGTAAGCTTAAAACTTTGGTTTCTCTTTCATCTAAAGATCCGAGAACTTCTTCGATTGATTCACGCAATAATTCTTTACTAGTTTCTTCATAAGGAGACATTTGAGTAGTATCTTCGATGAAATCGCCCAAAAATGAATCTTCATCATCACCGACTGGAGTGGAAAGTGAAGTGGTATCTTGAGAAATTCGATAAATTTCTTCAACTTTTTCGACAGAAATGCCCACTTCTTCGGCAATTTGTTCAATTTCTGGCTCATGACCAAGTCGCTGAGTTAAAGCACGAGTGGCTTTGTAAACTTTATTAATGGTTTCAACCATGTGAACAGGAATACGAATAGTTTTAGCCTGATCAGCGATAGCACGGGTAATGGCCTGACGAATCCACCAAGTGGCATAAGTGGAAAATTTAAAACCACGGTGCCAATCGAATTTTTCAACGGCGCGCATTAACCCTTGATTACCCTCTTGGACCAAATCTAGAAAGGTAAGTCCGCGACCGATATATTTTTTAGCGATGGAAACAACGAGACGTAAATTGGCATTAATAAGAGCTTCACGAGCAGAAAGAGAACCTTTTTCAATTTGCTGAGCTAAATCGACTTCTTCTTCGAAGGTTAAAAGATTAATTTTACCGATTTCTTTAAGATACATTCTGACCGAATCAACATTACCCTTTTGAGATAACATACTGAGAAGATCGGCAGAATTTGTTTTTTCTTTTTCAATTTCAATAACTTCTTTGGACTCAACTTTATCAAAAACATCAACACCATGCTCAAAAAGATAGTCAAAAACTTCATCGACTTCCTGAATGTATTTTTCCGGCTCGGGGATTTGATTTAATATCTCATCATTGGTAAGATAATGTAGCTTCTTAGCTTGATTGAGTAACGCCTGTTTGACTTTGGATATATTTAACGTGGCTGCCATGCGGATATTATATGGGAAAAGTTACAATAAATCTAGTTCTTAGTCGTTTGGAGTAGATGAAGCTTTTCCATGATTTGTTTTTGCTCTAAAAACAATTTATTAAACTCTTCATCATTTTCCTCTGTTTCAGAATTGGTCATTTGGTTACTAATTTGATTTAACCTATCTTTGAGTAAAATCTGATTAATATTGCTGGTGGCTTTTTTAATTTCAGACAAGCGAGTGACGGAATCGATCTGATTTTTTTGAGATTCAAAATAAAGAGATTCAAAAAGAGGCTTAATTTCAGCCGGTAAAGAATCGAGAATTTGCTTTAAAGTGAAATCTTTATTTTCCAAAAGAAATTTGGCGATGGTTTTAAAACGGGGAACGGTTAACTGATCTAGATATTTTTGAAGTTTTTGGGCCAATTTAACAGGATCTCTGGCACCAATAATTAAAGTCAACAATAATTCTTCAAGTTTTTCAGTTTTACTTTCAGGATCTTGGGTAACATTAGTTTTTTGAGGAATTAATTTAAAATTAGTCGGATTGGGATTCTCGATTTTTCTAGCCTCTTCATAAATTGATTCTTCACTGGAATTAATTTCATTGGCCAATTTTTTAAAATAATCTGATTTGGTGACAGAATTTTTAATTTTGACCAAAAATGGCAAAACTACAGCCAAAACCTCTTTTTTGCCCTTAACAGTATTGATATCGTGAATTTTTAGTTGGGATTGAAGAATAAAATCCCAAACATCAGTAGCTTTGACTAATTGGGATTTAAAAAATTCCGGATCGGCTCGAATAGCCTCATCGGGGTCTTTATATTTATCACCTAAAGTTAAAACTTTAATATCAAATTCCATGGAATCGGCTAATTCAATGCTTTTGCGGGCAGCATTGTTACCGGCAAAATCAGAATCGAGAGCCAAAATTAAAGTGTCGGTGTAGCGGCGAAGAAGCTGAAGCTGGTCTTGGGTGAAGGCGGTGCCTTTAAGAGCAACAAAATTTCTGAAACCGGATTGATAGGGCGAAATCATATCAAACTCACCTTCAACCACAATGACAGAATTTTCCTGCCGAATGGCTTCTTTGGCCAAATTTAGGCCAAAAAGCATTTGGCTTTTATGATAAATTTCGGTTTCGGGAGAATTAATATATTTGGCCAAATTTGGATTTTTGCTGGAGGGTAAAATGCGTCCAGAAAAGCCAACAATATGACCGCGATAATCGGGAAGCGGGAAAGTTAAGCGACCATTAAAACGATCATAAAGACCAGGACCGTAATTACTTTTTCCAAAAGTGCCAGTACTGATTAAATCATCAAGCTTATAGCCTTTTTTTAAAATAAAATTACTTAAATGTTTTGAATCGTCAGGAGAAAAACCGATATTAAAAGTTTTAATAGTTTCCAAGGTAATCCCCCTGTTGGTGACATAGACCAAAGCATCTTTGCCTAATGGATGGGACAAAAGAATGTAATTATAAAACTTGGCGACCTGAGAATTAATTTCAATTAATAATTTCTTTTTAGATTCCTGATGATCAACAAGACTGCTTTTGACTAAAGTGATTCCGGCTAATTTAGCTAATTCCTCCAAAGCTTCACGAAAATCAATTCGCTCGTATTCCTGTAAAAAAGTAAAAACATCACCAGCTTTGCCACAGCCGAAACATTTAAAAATCTGCATTTCTTCGGAAACAGTAAAAGAGGGAGTTTTTTCGCCATGAAAAGGACAGCAGGCAATATAATGATGACCACGTTTTTTAAGAGGAACGTAGCGATTAATAACATCGGCAATATTGAGTTTTTGCTTGATTTCTTCGACTTGATTATCCACTGGCCTATTCTAACATTTAAAATCTAAAACTCTTTTTACTGTTTATTCATTTCTACAATCTTAGCAATATCTCCGATAATCTCAACTGGACTGGCTGATGAGGTTTCAAAAATATTTTCCTCATCACCATTATCGTCATAAGTTAACTTTAATTCGTTATTTTTTTGAGAAATAGTTATTGATTTTGAATTGTCAAAACGAGCCGTTATTGAATCTAAATTGTAAGAGATTACCATGGGGTGAATTTCCATTTCTTCATGAAGAGTGTAACTTCCTCTAAAAAAACCTTTTTTAGGAACAACAATTTTTTTTTGAGTGTCAATTAAAATTTTTTTATCTCTTATTTCTTCTAAAGTTTCAATAATATTGGTTCCGGCAAAATTTCTTTTGGTGTCTTTGATTCTATTTTCTTCGTCTTTTTGTTTTTGAATAATTTCCAATCTTTTTCTCTCTTGGACTAAATATTCAATTCGTTCAGAGCTTATTTCTCTTAAAATTTTAGGGTTAAAGTTTTCTATGCCCATATACCTTATATATAACAACTAATTTTAGAGAAAAGCAAATTTAATGGCTGCGAGTAAGAATAAAATCAAAAATTGACTGTAATTCTGATCGGAATGGCTCTTTGCTTAAAAAAGTCAATTCTTGATCAAAAATTTCTAAAGCTTCAACGGCAAATTTTTTGGCCAAATTTTGACTGTAATCCAAACTGCTATATTCTTTCATTTTATTAATTACCCAGGTAATTTCTTCTGGAGTTTTATTGGCACGAGATTTGGAAATAATTTCTTTTAATTTTGATAAATCATCCGGGGAAGAATTAGTTAATAAATGAATCAACATGATGGTGCGTTTGCCTTCATAAATATCATTGCCCTGCTGTTTTTTGAGGCCGGCAAAATCGGAAGTTAAATCGAGAAGATCATCAACAATCTGAAAAGAACGGCCAAGCAAAATGCCAAATTTATAAATTGAGTCTAATTGTTTATCTGAAGCACCGGCTAAAATAGCACCAAGACGCATCGGTCCAGCGATGGTGTAATAACCAGTTTTGCTTTCGAGAATTAATAAAATATCTTCTTCGGTCAGATCGAATCGATTATCTTGAGTCCATTTGATTTCGATGGTTTGACCCAAAATGGTGCGATTGAGCATGGTAAAAAATTCTTCTTCAATTTTTTGGGCAATTTTTGAATCCAAAAGTGAATAATTTTTAGACAGCACCTGCCACATTAAAATATGGAGAGCATCACCAGCGTTGAGAGCTAATTCATTGCCATAAATTTTATGAAGAGCCGGCTGGCCACGACGCTCTTCTGACTGATCTTCGATATCATCATGATTTAAAATCCAATCTTCGGAAATTTGCATGGCAGAAGCGGTTGGCAGAGATTTAGCTAAATCAAAACCAAGCGATTGAGCGGTTAACATCAAAAGAGTCGGACGAAGGTATTTGCCTTTTCTTTGGGGATAATCGGAGACCATCTGAAAATGCAAATCGGAAAGGTATTGATATTTTGATTTAATTTGGCAAAACTCAGGATAATCTTTGATTAGATTGAGATATTTCTCAATTTCCGGCCAAAGAATATTTTTATTTTTGGCTAAAAGCTCAACAGCATTTATTTTATTCATGAGATTTTCTCAACTGGTAATTCAACAGGAACAACCCGATCACTTTTTTTAATAATCCGACCAAAAGTGTAAGGATAAATCATATACATAATCTCAAAAGTGGTAACCGATAATTCAAAAGCGGAAGGGATATTATTGGTAATAAAGAAAGCGCCAATCCCAAGAACAATTGCATTTTTAAGGCTTTGACCCATTTTATCTTTAAAAACTTTTTTAATAATTTCTTTGGGAATGTTGGAAAGTTCGGCTTTTTTAGCTATTTCGGAATTATTTTTATAACCAGCATGAATAGTAACAATAAAAGTGCCAATAGCAGTGACAAAATTCATTGGAGTGTTTTGGCGACTAAGATTAGCAATAAAAACAAATCCTTGCAAAGCAGTAGGAATATGACGCAAAAATACGACAACTAAAATTAAAAGAACACTGCCAAAACCACTGACAGTAAATAAAAGACGATTATATTTAATACGGGCAAAAAGAATTTTTTTATTGTGACTTAGAAAGATACGTAAAAAGCGCCATAAAAGCCGAATAATAACAAAAAACAAGAGAAAGGCGCCGATAAACATGAAAATTTGAGACCACTCTAGAGCCATGGTTTGAGTAATCTTAAAAAGAGGAACATGAAGATCGATTCCTTTTAGGGGGTATTGAGGATAAGGAACCCATTTGTAAAGTAAATTCATTTTGTGTAATTTGAGAGGATCAGAGTAAAAATCAATTAAAAAGATGCGTCCAGCAGAAAAGAAGGCAATGGCATTAATAAAAAAATTGAAAATATAAAAAACCAGAGGTAAACTTCCCTCTTTGATTTTTTTATTAAAAACTAAAGATTGCTGATCTTCTTTAACATTATCCAATTCTTCTTCAAAATCTTTAAGAGAGTTGTTGAAATGATTACCGATAATACGAAGAGGCAAAAAAAGAATATTTTGGAGAATACCCATTAAAATAACAGAAATCCAAATTTGGTTAGTGACGGAGTAAATCAGAAAAAAAATACTGGCATAAAGTTCAAAACTGCCACCTTTAAAAAACCAAACTGCAAGAACGATTAAAAAGATTAAAAGCAAGCTGGTCCAAAATGGCAGCCATTTTCGACTGTTATCAATTTTTCTAACTTGAGCGAAGCTTGATTCCATTTCTGTCATTGTGCTAATTATACAATTTAACTTATACTGTATGTATGGCTGAAAATAAGGAAATAATAAATAACCAAAACGAGCAATTTGGTAATCAACAAACTGAAAAACCAGTGGAAATAATGAGGGATTTACAGAAGGACCGAGAGGTTTTTGTGCCAAGGGAAGTTAAAAGCTGGATGGAAAAAGTGGAACAGGAAACAAATTCAGATGATAATCAAAAACAAGATAATGGAAATAATGATGATTCGGTTTTACAGCCAATTGCAAAAACACCTAAAATAATATTGCCAACTGATAAAAAAGTTTTCTCTGAAGGTTTTAATAAAACTATGGGTGATGCCGGGAGATGGTTGTCTGAATTCATGTTTAGATTGATTAAAAAGAACAAAGGTAATGTAAAATTTAAAGAGGAATGAACGAAAGTCTGATAGTCCAACAATTAGAAAGCGTTTTAATGTCGCTATTAATAATAGTAGTAGTTGTTTTGCTTTTGGGTTTTTTAGGATTTGTGATTTTGATGTGGTGGAAATGGAGAGACAGGGAAGAAAAATCTTTAAAACTGGTAACTTTATTGGTGGCAGTGCCACAGGATAATGAAGTAAAAATTGACGCTGGTGAACAAATCATTAATTCAATTGCCAGTATTTATAAATCATCTAAACTAAAATGGTTTCAAAAATGGATGGCGCAACCAATTGTGTCGATGGAAATTATTGGAACTCATGATGATATTAAATTTTATATTTCAGTTCCGGAAAAATATCAGGATTTAATTGAAAAACAAATTTATAGTGTTTATGCCGGATCTGACATTAAAGTGGTAGACGAGCCAAATATTTACACTGAAGATGGAAAAGTTGAATATTTGTGGCTGGTTTTAAAAAAATCACCCCATTCCCCTCTTAAAACATATAAAGAAATTGCAACTGACCCATTAGCCTCAATTACTTCAACATTATCAAAATTAAACGAAAATGAGACAGTGGCAATCCAATTGGTGATGTCGCCAACCAGCGGAGAATGGGCAAAAATCGGCAGAAGTTTTATCAGCAGCACTAAAAAAAGTGAGTCTAATCCAGAAAAAGCTTCCTATAAAGTTGATGCCAAACAACTGGAAGCAATTGAACAAAAAACGAGTAAACCTGGTTTCGAAACGGCCATAAGAGTGGTAGCAGTGGCACCAAGCAAAGAAATAGCTAAAATGAATATTGCCAATATTAAGGCTTGTTTTGGCCAATTTGAGTCACCATGGAATAAATTTACCAGCAAAAAAATAAAATTTAAATCGATGTTTATGGTGGATTTTATCTATAAATATCCAGTGTTGATTTGGCTGAAAAATAAAACTATTTTGTCATCTGATGAAGTTGCCGGTATTTTTCATTTCCCAAACAAATCAATTGAAACACCCAATATTTATTGGTTAAAAGCTAAAAAGGCACCAGCACCAGTGGATTCTCCACAGGAAGGACTTTATATTGGTGATAATCTATATCGCGGAGTGACAAAGAAATTTTGCATGACTGATTCCGATCGACAAAGACATTTTTACATTGTGGGGCAAACCGGTGTGGGTAAATCCTGGCTGTTGGCCGACATGGCATTGCAAGATATTAAAGCTGGACGCGGAGTCTGTTTTATTGATCCACATGACACTTATGAAAGTATTTTGGAAAGAATTCCGCCAGAGAGAATTGAAGATGTGATTTATTTTGATCCGTCCCAAACTGACAGACCAATGGGTTTTAATGTGATGGAATGCGAAAGAGAAGATCAAAAAGATTTCGTAACCAGCTCAATTATTAATTTAATGTATAAACTTTACGATCCATATAAAACTGGTATCGTCGGTCCCCGATTTGAACACGCCATCAGAAATATTATGCTGACAGTAATGATTGAGCCAGGAGCCACATTTATTGAAATTGTCCGCTGTTTAACTGACCAAAGTTATGTCCAAGAATTATTGCCAAAATTAACTGATCCAATGGTTAAACGCTACTGGACCGATCAAATTGCCCAGACCTCTGATTTCCACAAGTCGGAAGTGTTGGATTATATCGTGTCGAAATTCGGCCGATTTATTACCAACACGATGATGAGAAATATTATTGGACAAAGTACTTCATCGTTTAATTTTAGACAAGCCATGGATGAAGGGAAAATTTTGATAATTAATTTAGCTAAAGGAACAATCGGAGAAGAGAATTCAGCCTTTTTAGGGTTAATTTTAATTCCAAAGATTTTAGCGGCCGCTATGAGCCGACAAGATATGCCGGAAGAGAAAAGACGTGATTTTTATTTATATGTGGATGAGTTCCAAAATTTTGCCACCCAAGATTTTGCCGTGATTTTGTCAGAAGCGAGAAAATATCATTTAAATTTAACGGTGGCTAATCAGTTTATTTCTCAAATGGATGATGAGGTTAAAAATGCAGTTTTTGGAAATGTGGGTACAATCTGTAGTTTTAGATTAGGTATTTCCGATGCCGGCTTCTTATCTAAACAATTCCAGCCAGAATTTGGAGAACATGATTTATTAAATTTGGGAACTGGAGAGGTTTATATGAAAACCATGGTAAATGGAATTCCAAAACAGCCATTTTCATTAAAAGTGGCAGCAGTGGAAAAGAAAAAACCAGGAGATCCTAAAAAAGCGGAAATGATCAAAAAGCTGTCAGCATTAAAATATGGACGACCAAGAGAATTGGTGGAAGCAGAGATTGCCAAAAGAGCGAGATTATAGTTCTTTTAATTTAATTCCACGGCTTTCTTCTTTGGAATCGATTAATTCCAAATATTTTTCAGTGGTAGAAATTCTTTTGTGGCCAACAATTTGAGAAACAACATCGATGGGAACGCCAGATTTAAGCTGGAAAACAATGAAAGTGTTACGAAGATCGTTAACTTTAATATCCTTAATATCGGCTTTATTAAAATAACGGTTCAAAAGACTTCTAATATTTCTAGCTAAAAGACTACGACCAGTTTTGGTGACGAAAACATTTTTGGCTTTGCCAGGATAACGACCGTCATCCAAATATTTTTTAAGAGCAGTTTTAGCTGAATTATTTAACGGAACAGTTCGAGAAGAATGAGATTCATAACTTTCGATTAAAATGTCATTGTCTTTAACATTATCTAATTTTAAATTTTCGATTTCCTTAATTCTTAAACCGGATTGGAGCATCAATTCAACGATAGCGGTAGCACGAGAATCGTTTCTACAGGCATCACGAAGAGATCGATATTCAATTGGTTTTAAAATTTTTGGCAAATCATTTTCATATTTTGGATGTTTGACTTCAACGGAAGGATCAATAGAAATAACCCCTTCATTTTTCAAAAAAGAGAAGAAGTTTTTAATTGAATTGAGTTTTCGAGAAATAGATTTAGCAGTGTATTCGTTTTGAGTTAAATCTTTTTTAAAAGCTTCAATAGACACCTCTGTAACAGTTTCAATATTAGAACCTTGATCCTGCTTTTTTAAGAATGTGATTAGTTGGTTTAAGTCGCCTTTGTAGGCTACAATAGTATTGCTTGACTTACCATTTTTGGTAAGCGCATTTACAAAAAGACTTAGAGCGTTTTCAAGTGATAAGTCGGCCATAAACTATATTTTTAGAATAAATATGGCTTATAATAACACTAATAAGGATTAAATACAAGATTATGAAAAGATTTTTTTTAATTATCTTAGGCTTAATAATAACAGGATCAATAATTGGAAATATAAAAACTCAATACAGCACCTTAAAAGAGGCCGAAAACCAGAATCTGAAAATTGAAAAAAAAATTTCAGAACTTAATCACGAAAATCAAATTTTAGATCAAAAAATGGCATATGCGACCAGCAGTGCTTTTTTAGATGAAGAAGCTCATGAAATGCTAGCTTTGGGAAGTGAAAATGATGCCTGGTTGAATGTGGGAGAAGAGAAAAATATTGAATTGTTTCCGAAGATGAACGAAACTGAGGAAATACCTAAAATTAAACAATGGATTAGCCTGTTTACTCGGTAAAAAAGTTGTGCTAAACTTCCGAGATCAAAACATGCGGGGTAGTGTACGGCTGCACGTGAGGCTCATAATCTCACAGGCTAGGTTCAACTCCTAGCCCCGCAACAAACAAAGGGGTCGTCATTAATTTGACGACTTTTTTGTTTTTAAAAGACAAATCTTCCTTTTTTTGCAATCTCCCCTAGCCCCTCTTTGACAAGAGGGGAAATTATTAAAATTTTTGGTATAATTCCCAGTACCTAGCAGGGTAGCTCAGTTGGTTAGAGCGTAGCATTCATAACGCTAAGGTCGCGGGTTCAAGTCCCGCTCCTGCTACAAAATCAATCTTCCCGGATGCATAGCTCAGCTGGTTAGAGCACCGATCTTATAAGTCGGGGGTCCATGGTCCGAGTCCATGTGCATCCACAAAATTTGGTTAGAGTACTCCGACGTACGTCGGAGGGGTCCATGGTTCGAATCTCCTCTGAAGAGGATTTCGGTTTTCTTTCAGAAACCCTCAACATACACACCCACCGCTAATGTAATATCATCTTATATAAGATGAATAAAATATTGAATAAATCATGGCTACGATGGCTGGTGGCTCCGAGCATTATCTTTTTAATTTTGGTTTTTTACTATAATTCCTGTCTTAAAACTTTATCTGTCTCTTTTTATGATGAATTTCTTTGGACTGGGCGGAGCTATTTTTTTGAATATTATATTAAGGGAGATTTTAAAAATAAGATTTGGCAATCTTATGAATCATATGATCAGCCAAAACTGACAGAATATGCTTATGGGGCTTGGCTGTATCCAACTTATTTAAAGGAAAAGAGAAATGAAAAATCGCTGGACTATAAAAATTTTTTGATTAAAAATGGTTTTGGTAATGTTGATGATCGCGGCTATAATTCGCTCGAAGAATATTTTGCTAAAAATAATATAGATGGCACAAAAGCAATCAAGATTATTAATAAGGCGAGATTATTAAATGTATTTTTACTGGCAGGTTCGGTTGTTTTAGTTTATTTATTGATATTGCAAAATATGAATGCGGTGACAGGAATAATATTTTCTGGCTGCTATGGATTAAATTATCTAATAATCAACACCTGCCTTAAAGCTCACTCGGAAGCACTTTTTCTGTTTACTTTTAATGCGGCATTTTTATTTATGAATCTTTATTTTAAAAAGAAAAAAAATATTTATCTGATATTATTTTCAATATTTACAGGATTATGTGTTTCGACAAAACTTAACGGAATAATGCTGATGATAATATTTATGATTTTAAATATTATCATTTTTGGAGTAATTCAAAAAAATAAAATTAAAAATATATTATTTAAAAGTATTCTATCTTTATCAATTTGCATGGCAGTTTTTTGGATTTTAAATCCGTTTGTTTATTCGCATCCTTTTAAAAACACTGTTTATTTATTTGACTGGCGAATGAAAACAGCCACGACAGTTCAAAGTAATTTATCTAAGGAAAATTATCTGCCAAATAATCTTTTAAGAATAAAAAAAATATTTGAAAATTTTTATTTTTCAAAACAAACGACTAATTTTAATGGGGTCAAAATTATTAATAAATTAGATTTGCCGAAAATTTACGGCATTACCCTGTTTATTCTATTTATTTTTGGGTTAGTTTATTGTTTAAAAATGGCTTGGCGCAAAAATACAGCGGCAATAATTATGTGCGGATCTTTCTTTATTATCTTATTGATGATGAGCTATTATCTTATTTTGGATTGGCCACGATATTATGTTCAATTAGTGCTGTTTTTTGCAATATTCCAATTGCTTGGCCTGTTTTTGATTGTGAAAAAAATCTGCAAATCAGTAGTTTAAAAACATTTTTTCTTTGACCTGGCGAAGAGTTTCGGAGGCGACAATACGAGCTTTGGTGGTACCTTCCTTAATAATCTTATCGACAATTTCAGGATGAGCTTCATAATAATGACGTTTTTCCTGGATTGGAGCTAAAAATTTGATGATATTGTCAGCTAACTGATTTTTACAGGCGACGCATCCCCTTGCCCCAGATTTGCATTCTGATTCAACTATTTTTAAATCTTTCAAATCGGTGAACATTTTGTGGTAATAAAAAACCATACAATCGGCGGGGTGGCCAGGATCAGTAAGACGAATTTTTAGAGGATCAGTGTAGGCCATTTTGACTTTTTGGCGGATAATTTCCGGTGAATCACTTAAATAAATGGCATTACCTAAACTTTTACCCATTTTAGAATTGCCATCGAGACCTTTAACTCGAGGAAAATCACTAACTTTAGCTTTTGGCTCAACTAAAACTTCACCATAAATTTCATTAAATTTACGAACAACTTCTTGGGCTAATTCAACATGAGGAAGTTGATCTTCACCAACAGGGACAAGTTCAGCTTTAAAAGCAGTGATATCGGCAGCCTGACTAAGAGGATAACCTAAAAACCCATAAGTAATTTTATTTTTAAATAATTTTTCTTTCTGTTTTAATTCTTCTTTAGTGGTGGGATTGCGCTCGAGACGAGCCACAGAAACCAAATTAGAATAATAGGTAGTTAACTCGTTAAGTTCGGGAATCATGGACTGAATAAAAATGGTGGATTTATTGGGATCGATACCAACAGCCAAATTGTCCATAACCACTTCTTTAACATTGTCGCGGACCTTGCTGGGGGTTAAAAAATTATCAGTTAATGCCTGAACATCAGCAATAATAACAAAAGTGTCATATTGATCCTGAAGTTCAACACGATTTTTTAGAGCACCAAAATAATGGCCAATATGAAGCGGGCCAGTAGGACGATCTCCAGTTAAAATTCGTGGTTTTGTAGACATAAAAGATTTTATCATTAAATAGCCCTTTTTATGTTATAATCGTTCCTAGTTTATTAAAGCCGAAGTCAGGTAGAACCGAAAGGAACAAAGGGGCGTTAGGCAAAAAAGAAAAAATGACAAAAGAAAAACATCAAATAAAAGTAGATGTCAGAACCGTTTTAGGTAGAAAAGTTAAACAATTAAGAAAAGAAGGTTTTATTCCAGCAACTATTTATGGACACAATTTTGAATCAAAATCGATTCAATTTAAAGCAATGGAAGTAGAAAGACTTTATGATGAAGTCGGAGAATCTGGTTTAGTTGAATTGTTGGTTGATAATGAAAAATTACCAATATTATTCAGAAATCCTCAATATCACGCAATTGAAAGCAATCTTATCCATATTGACTGTTATAAAGTTAATTTGAAAGAAAAAATTACAGCTACTGTGCCAATTGAATTTATTGGAGAATCTCAGGCAGTTAAAGATGGAAATATGTTAGTTGAAGTTAGCAACGAAGTTGAAGTTGAAGCTTTGCCTACAGATTTGCCAGAAAACATTATTGTGGATATATCAATATTGAATGCAGTTGACGATATGATTACTGTCGGTGACATCAAATTAGATGAAAAAGTGGAAATGGTGACACAAGCAGATCAAGTTATCGTTAAAATTGAAGAACCAAGAGTTGAAGAAGAAGCTCCAGCTGAAGAAACAGAAACTGTGGTTGCACCAGCAATGAACCAAAAGACTGAAGAAGAAAAAGCTGCTAAAGAAGCTGAGAAAAAAGAAGAGGAATAATTTATTTCGACAGCGAATAATAAAGCCTGTCAACATCATCCCGAATGGGATCAAGTTGGCGGGCTTTTTGGATGGAATCTAAACTATTTTGTTTTTGATTTAAAAGAAGTTGAACTCTGGCTAGCTCAATATAATCTTCAACAGATTTATCAGTTTTGAAATTTAAAGAATTGGCTTTTTTCTGAAGCTCTGACGGCTGATAATTGAATTTATAATCGCTGATTTCGGAGGAATTTAATTTTGATTCCAATTTAGCAGCATTGGCCCAATCATTGCTTTGGACTAGAAGACGCCATAGATTTAAACGGCCAGAATAACTATCACCTTGATTTAGGCTAAATAATTGTTGTTTTGATTGAGTAAAAATGTCTGGGGTTTTATTTAAAACAAAGAAATTAAGAAAAATAATAGAAATTAAAAAAACAATGGTTAAACCCTTTGGTACTTCGTACCACCTTTCCCTTGACAGGGCACTTATTTTAGTTGGTTTAATATTTAATTTCATTTGGCCAGGAAGAAGAAATTAACAATTCTTTTTTAAAATTGAATTTTTCCTGGAGGTTTTGGTAAACAATCTCGGTGACAAAAGGAATGAAAGGATGAAGTAATTTTAAACTGGTCTGTAAAACTGTAAGCAAAACTGGAATAGTCTCTTCTCCCCTATCTTTGGCGTTTTCAATATAAATGTCACAAAATTCATGCCAGAAAAATTGGTATAAATCTTCACTAGCCTGGCCAAAACGGTAATTTTCAATATTTTTGGTAGTAGAAGCAATTATTTTATTTAATTTATCTAAAATATCTTTATCAGCAGAACTAAATCCCTCTAAATCTCCCTTTGACAAGGGAGACTTTAATTCAGAAACTTTTAACTCAGGATTATTTTCTTGAAGACGATCGATGAGCATTTCGACAAAACGAGAAGCATTCCAAATTTTATTGACGAAATTGCGCTGAGCACGAATTTTGTCTTCTGAAAGGGAAATGTCACTCCCTGGAGCAACACCAATGACTAGAGCCATTCTGAGAGCATCAGCACCATAAAGATTGGACATGGTGAGAGGATCAATAACATTACCTTTAGATTTAGACATTTTTTGGCCTTTAGAGTCAGTAACCCGAGAATGCATATGAGCCATTTTAAAAGGAATTTCGCCGGTGGCATAAATTCCCATCATAATCATGCGAGCAACCCAGAAAAAGAGAATATCCCACATGGTGTCGAGAACAGTGGTGGGATAAAAATAATCAAAATCAGGAGAGTGATGACCTTCCGGATCCCAGCCAAGAGTGGAATAAGGCCATTGACCACTGGAAAACCAAGTGTCAAAAGTGTCGGTTTCCTGGAGAACATTAGGACTAATTTTTAAAGCCTCAGACTCGGATAAATAAAATTTAGCATCGGTAGGGGCAATTAAAGATTGCAGACCTTTTTTAATTTCGGCAAAAGAATAATTTTTAATTAAATCTTTATAAATTCCAGTAATAGTTTCATTTTTAGAGTCGATAAAAGTGACATTAATATTTTCATTTTCATCTAAGCAGTACCATGCGGGAATGCGATGACCCCAAACAATTTGCCTAGAGATAGGCCAATCTTTGATATCTTTCATCCAGGTTAAAAATGATTTTTTAAATCTTTTGGGGAAAAATTTGACTTCGTCTTTTTTGACAACGTCAATAGCTTTGTCAGCCAAAGGTTTGATTTTAACAAACCATTGAGGAGCGGTGATTGGCTCGATGGGTCGACCACATTTGTAGCAATGACCGACTTCATGAGAATAATTTTCGATTTTTTCCATTAAACCGGCAGAAGTTAAATCGTCGATGACCATTTGACGGACCTGGTTTGGATAAAAACCACGATATTTTTCAGGGACGTTTTGATTAGATTTACCATCGTAATCAAAAATCCGAACAAATTCGAGATTATTTTTCTTACCCATTTCATAATCTTCTGGTGAATGACTTGGAGTGACTTTGACAGCGCCAGTGCCAAATTTAATGTCGATGGAATCTTCAAAAATAATAGGGATTTCTTTATTGACTAAAGGCAATAAAAGTTTTTTGCCTTGTAAGTCCGAATATCTTTTGTCTTTGGGGTTAACAGCGACAGCAGTATCGCCCAACATAGTTTCGGGGCGAGTGGTGGCAACAGTGATGAATCGATCTTTTTCCCCAACTATCGGATATTTAAAGTACCAAAGATGGGAATCAACATTTTTATGATCAACTTCAAGATTGGAAAAAGCGGTGCCACAAAAAGTGCAATAATTGACGATTTTTTCATCGCGATAAACTAAGCCTTCATTGACCATGCGGTTAAAAATGGCATAAACACGAGTGATGTGGTCGGGATCCATGGTAAATTTTTCCCGAGTCCAATCGAGAGAAAAACCAAGACGCTTCATTTGGTTTTTAGCCACATCACGGTTTTCATTTACATAATCAAAAATTAGTTTAAAAAGAGTTTCACGATCATAATCAAAACGAGATTTTCCCTGTTTTTGGAGATATTTTTCAAAAACAAATTGGGTTTCAATGCCAGCGTGATCGGTGCCAGGAAGCCAAAGAGTTGGGTCGCCTAACATGCGGTGATAACGAACCATGATATCTTCGACAGTAAAAAGAGCATGGCCAGCGTGAAGAGGATTATTGGCGTTTGGAGGAGGCAAAATAATAGTAAAGGGCTCTTTTTTAAGACGAGCTTCTTTTGGATTTTCAGGGACTATGGGAGTGAAGGCGCCAGAATTTTGCCATTGGTCATAAATTTGGCCTTCAGATGAGGGATTATAAGCTTTATCCATGAGGATATTTTAGCATAAAACCTTATTAAACCCACCTTCCCTAAAGGGCCCATTCCTCCCTTGACAGGGAGGTCTTAAAAATTATTTAAATGTTAAAATTGTGAAATGAAACAAAGTGATATTTATAAACTTCATCAAAAATATTCAGCAGGAAAAGATCAAAAAGAACAATTGGAAATTGTTTGGACTCACAGCTTGATCGTTAAAAATATTTCTCTGCAGATTGCCCAAAATCTAGAAAAAAAATATGGCATTAAAACTGATCAAAAATTGATTGAAATTGGCGCATTAATCCATGATATTGGTGTTTATGAATATTTCGATGATGATTATAAAATTGAAAAAAATTATGTGCAACACGGAAGAACTGGATATGAAATTTTAATTAAAGAAGGGTTATCAAAAAAAAGAGCCAGATTTTCCTTGATTCATATTGGAGTTGGTTTTGAAAAAGATATTCCAATAAGTTTAGAGGAAGAAATTGTGGCCTATGCTGATAGTTTTCATTCAAAAAAACCAGTTAGATTTAATTCTTATGAAAGCGAAAAAGAAAAGCTTGGAAAATTTGGACCGGATAAAGGCTATATTTATGAGAGGTATAAAGATAAATTTGGAATTCCGGATCTAAAAGAATTGAAGGATAAATATGAAAATTGGCAAAAAGAGATTAATGAGTGGGTGGATAGTGTAGCTTGATATAATACTTTTATGAAAATTTTGGAGATTAAGGGAAATAATTATCAAAAAACTATTGAAGAAACGGCAAAAGTTTTAGAGACTGGTGGATTGGTAATATTTCCAAGTGACACGGTTTATATTTTGGCGGTGGATCCGACTAATAAAAAAGCGGTGGAAAAATTATTGGCGTTTAAAAACAGATGGACAGGCAAGGCAATTTCGATTGCTGTTTTAGATAAAAAAATGGCCACAGAATACGTTAAACTTAATGAAAATGGTGAAAGTATTTATGCAAATTTACTCCCCGGCCCTTTCACGATTGTGAGCAATGGAAAAGGAAAAGTGGCGAAAGGAATTGAGGCCGAAAATGGAACTTTGGGAGTCAGAATTCCAGATAATAAATATATTTATGATTTAGTAAAAGCTTTTGGAAAGCCAGTGACGGCAACATCAGCAAATTTATCGGGAAGAACTCCAAATTATTCAATCGCCAGTTTTTTAAGACCATTATCAAATAAGAAAAAAGAAATGATTGATTTGATTGTAGATGCAGGAAAATTGCCAAGAAATAAACCATCGACAGTAATTGATGCCACTGAGGCAGAATTAAAAATTCTGAGACGGGGAGATTTAATTACTGGAAGCAGTAAAACATTAATTTCTAAATCAGAAAAAGAGACAGAAAAAATAGCGGAGTTTTTATTAAAAAAATTTGGCGGCCAGCCATTAATCTTTGCATTGACTGGAGATTTGGGATGCGGAAAGACTGTTTTTAGCCGAAAAATAGGGCATCTTTTGGGAGTGAAAGAAAAAATTACGAGTCCGACGTTTGTGATTTATAATGAATATTCAATCTCCCCTAACCCCTCTTTGACAAGAGGGGAAGAAAACATAGATAAGTTTTTACATTTTGACTTATACAGAATTAGTGCGGATTATGAATTAGAAGAAATAAAATTTTTTGATTTATTTAAAAATAATGTTGCCTGTGTTGAATGGCCGGAAAATATGGGTGAGAAGAATTTTGAGAAATTAAAAAAAGAAAATAAAGTGGTGACGATTCAATTTAAATATATTGACGAGAATACGAGAGAAATAAAGTATTAATCAAACCCTCTGTCCCTTCGGGACATCTCCCTTGGCAGGGCGATTTTACAAAAGGGTGAAGGATTTGATGAAGGCTTCACATTCATTCTTGATGGTGGCGTTGCCGTTGTGGACACATTGAATGGTGTAATTTTTAGTGGTGGATTGAAGATCAACAATGGTCTGAGTGGAAATGTCATAACGATAAGTGTTTTGGCCGGAAACAATCAGAGTTGAACTAAAATTACGATCGGGGTTGGTCCAGGACCAAGTACCACTAGGAGAAACGTGAATAGCAAAATTACCAGAAGAAAGGTAAAAAGTGTAACGGTTACCGGTGGATTCGGTGTCTTGATAAAGTTTTCGACTGGAACTGTAATTTACAGAAAAAGCATCGGTAGAGGTTTTAAAAATTGATGATCCTGAAATGGAAACCGGAGATGGAGTGGCGGTAGGAAGAATGGTGGGAGTGACTTTGATGGTAGGGGTGGCAGTAACCTTGACAGTGGGAGTGGCGGTGGCAGTTTTAGCAGAAACAGTAGCAGTGGGAGTGACAGTAATTTTGGCAGCTGAAGTGGCAACAGGAGCAACAGTAATGGTAGGTTTTTGAGTGGGAATAGAAGTTGGAGTTACAACTGATTCAATGGTTTCTGTAGAAGATAAAAGATCTAAAGCTGAATTATTTATCTTAAAAATGAAAAAAATCCCTAATCCTGATAAAATCAGCAGGACTATGGACAGAATAAGATATTTAGTATTTTTAGGATCCATACATTTATAATACAGTAATAATGAAAATTTTAGCAATAGAAACTAGTTGTGATGATACCTGCGCGGCCGTCTTAGAAAACGATCGTCTGATCTCGAGTGTAATTTCTTCACAGACTGATTTGCATGCAAAATGGGGCGGTGTGGTGCCGGATATTGCTAAAAGAGCACATATGGAAAGAATTGAACCAGTAATAAAAACTGCCTTAAAAATGGCAAAAATCAGTATGGAAGAAATTGAGGTGATCGCAGTGACACAAGGCCCAGGATTGGCAATTGCTTTGGGAGTTGGAGTAAATTACGCCAAAGAATTGGCAATTAAATATAATAAAAAATTAATTGGAGTTAACCATGTTGAAGGCCATATTTTGGCTAATTTAATTAATAACAAAGAAGGCAAGCCTGACAGAAAAATCGAATTCCCGGCTTTGGCAATGACTGTTTCTGGAGGACACACTAAGCTTGTTTTATTGGAACAAACCCACCCGCCTACGGCACCATCCCTTGACAAGGAGGGCTTAAATATTAAATATACAGTGATTGGAGAAACTTTGGATGATGCTGCAGGTGAAGCATTAGATAAGGCAGCAAAAATGATGGGGTTGGGATACCCAGGTGGACCGATTATTGAAAGATTAGCAGAGAGTGGCGACAAAAATTATTTAAAACTGCCCCGTCCATTATCGACCCAGAAAAATTTTGATTATTCTTTTTCGGGATTAAAAACTTCATTTTATTATCAAATCAAAGAATGGCCAAAAGAAAAAATTGGTGAAAATTTAACCAATCTATCGGCTAGTTTTCAGGATGCAGTTTTTGACAGTTTGCTAATAAAATTTAAAAAAGCAATTGAATTTTATAATCCAAAAACTTTGATGGCCTCGGGTGGAGTTTTGTCTAATTTGGAATTGAGAAAAAGATTGAGAAAATTAGCAAAAGATTTTAATACTCCCCTGTTAATGCCAGTTAAAAAACAATTTAATACTGATAATGCGGCGATGATTGGAGTGACTGGATATTATAAAGCTTTGCGAAATGAATTTGTGGAAAATAAAGAGGAATTAGACAGAAATCCAAGATTGGATTTCTAATTAGTTTTGGTGCCACGTCGATAGGAAGCTGCCCAGGGAACAAAAATTGATTTGAAAGTTTTTTGATGAAGAATAGTGCCGTCGGATTTAGTGACTTTCCAATCAAAAGAAGTTTTTAATCCTGGAACCCGATGTTCGGTCTGAATAGTTTTGCCAGCTTCCAAAGTAGGATCATCAATATAAATATCGGCTGGAGCAGCAGCATAATCCCATTGCTTATAATTTAAAATTTCAGATTTACGGCCATCGCTGGTGCCATAAATTTCATAGGTAAGTTTTTTATTGGTGCCATCAAAAATATTTCGGATTAAAACATAATGGCCAGTGTCATTAATAAATTTAAGATCAGGGCTAGGAATAAAAACGGTGGCATCAAAACCTGGTTTTGAATCTTCCTCATAATAACTAACACGATAAGCATGTGCCTGTCTTTCGGTGATATTTAAACCAGAACTTAACATGGCTCGAAAAAGAGTGGTGGAAACCTGACAAATTCCACCGCCGACATCAAGTTCGGTTTTTCCTTCTTTAATAATGTAGGCTTTTTTAAATCCAGATTCGAGAGTGACCTCACCAAGATTTTTAACAAAAGAAAAAGTATCACCTGGAGCAACTAAAATATTATTTACGATAGATGAGCCTTTTTGGACATTCATATTGCGAGTGGCATCTGAATGGCGGAAAGTAGAAACACCCTGACCTAAAAGTTCTTTAATGCCTAAATCATTAGTGTCTTCATTTTTAATTTTGGGCTCAGTGGTGGTGACAGGAATATTAATTTCTTCGGAAAGATCTGATGAATTAACTAATTTATCTAAAGCATTAATTATTGAGTCAGAAAATTCATCTGTTTTTATTTCAATGCCGTTTTGGGCGGGGGTAAATTCAATGATTTTGTTATTTTCCATTTTAAAAACAGCATTTGTGCCTTCTTTTTGAAAAGTGGAATTTAATTTTTTGATGTAGTCGCTGATTTTTTCGGTTTGATAATCAGATCCAAAACCGATCCATGAAATTAAAGTGGCATTATCAATAATGGTTTTATTGGAATTTTGGACTAAGACTAGAGATTTTTTGGTTAATTTTTGAGCACGAGCCTTGGCAGTAGTTATTTGATCGGCAGTCGGAACATTGCCGATAATATCTGTTTCCAAACTAATTTTTTGATTAAAATTACCATTGGCAAGCGAAAATTTGAGATTATTAATAAAAGAATCTTGGTTGAATTTAACTCCAGTAGAACCAACAGTGACAACAACGACACCATTTTTATAATTAATTTCGGTGGGAACAAAAGGTTTATTAATTTGGGTGGCAAACGAAGCGACTTGCTGATTTAACTGATCAGTATTAAGAGAAACTTCTAAATTAAAATTTTTTGGCTTGAAAAAATATTTTATGTAAGCAAAAATGCCTTGGCTAAGATGGCGAGAAAGCATGGAATCGGTAATTTCATTATAATTAATTTTAGCCGAAATTGTGGCTAAATTTAAATTTGTTTCTTTTTTGTTTGGTAAAACCAAAACAATATTTTTGGGAAGAATAAAATCCTGACTGATTTTAGACGAAATCTGTTCATGAGAAAGATGAGAATAATCTTTATCTAAAAGGCGGGTGTTACTGCCGGTTTTGTTGTAGTTAGCAATGATTGGACCAAAAAAAAGAGTGAGACAAATCAGAATAATTATTAAAATTAAATATAAAATTGATTCTTTTTTCATAAATTAGGCCTTTCTATCCATGGCTTCATTGGCTAATTGATCGGCAAGCTTATTAAAATCCCGGCGAACATCAGTGAAAATAATTGGCGAAACAATTGATTTAATTAAATTTTGGGCTTGCTGAAAAATGGGAATTAAATTGGGAGCTTTAACTTTATAAAGACCTTGGAGCTGGCGAATCATGAGCTGAGAATCGGAGTTAAAATTTATTTTAGAAATTTTTAATAAATTCTGATTATCATTAATCCAAATTAGAGCACCAATTAGGCCTGAATATTCGGCTTCATTGTTGGTTCTGATGCCGAGATATTTTGAATCTTGAAAAATGATTTTTTGGTCATCATCATAAATGACCAATCCATAGCCAGAATGTCCAGGATTTCCGCGAGAACCACCGTCAGTGTAAACATTAATATTCATGTCTTATGATACTTATTTTATTCTAAAAAAACTAGAAGCGTGTTGAAAATAGAATATAGAATGATTGGTTAATTTTGGGTATGATATTAATGTGAACGAAGAAGATATTAAATCACCATTACCACCAAGAAAAGTGCTGTTTGAAACAGAGGAAGAGACGGGAACTCAACAGGTGCCACCAATGCCAAGTTCTAGTGTGCCAACTAATCCATCAATAATAACTGAAACAAAAAAAAAGAAAAAACCGTTAATTTTAATAATGGTAATATCGGTAATTTTATTAGTGCTGGGAATAGTAATTTATTCACTTTTGCAAAATAAAAGTGTTGATAAAACAGTGACGTTGACTTATTGGGGTTTATGGGAAGACGAAAGTGTGATGAATGGAATAATTGCTGATTTTGAATCAAAAAACCCAAATATAAAAATTACCTATAAAAAGAACCAAAAAGATGGATATAGAGGAAGATTGGCTGGAAGATTGGCAAAAAGCGGGTCAACTGAAGATGTGCCTGATATCTATAGAATTCATAATACCTGGATTCCGATGTTTAGAGATTATTTGGCCCCAGTGCCAAGTGATACTGCCACCAACATTGGTTTAGATACAGATTTTTTTGATGTCTATAAAAGTGATTTAAAAGAAAGCGGAAATTGGCAGTCAGTGCCATTGATGTACGACGGTTTGGTAATGTTTTATAACCCGGATCTTTTGAGTAAAGCCGGAGTTGAAGTGCCAAAAGACTGGTGGAGCCTTAAAAAAGCGGCGATAAAAATTACCCAAAGAGATGCTAATGACAAAATAACAGTGGCGGGGGCATCTTTGGGATTGGTAGATAATGTTGAACAATGGGGTGATATTGTCGGATTAATGATGGAGCAAAATGGAGTTAATACAAAAAATATCGGCTCGACAGAAAATGCCACAAAATTAAAAGATGTGTTTAGTTTTTACACTTTGTTTAAAACCAGTGATAAAGTTTGGGATGAAACATTGCCAAATTCAACCCAATTTTTTGCCAGCGGAAATTTAGGATTTTATTTTGGATCGTCCTGGAGAATTTTGGATATTCAAGCTTTGAATCCAAATTTAAATTTTAAGGTAACCAGTATTCCTCAATTACCAACAACCTCATCAGTCTCGACCGAAACCGTAGATGCTGGAGCGGAATTAACGAACATTCACTGGGCAAGCTATTGGACAGAGGGAGTTAACAATAAAAGCACACATCAAAAAGAAGCCTGGAAATTTTTGGAATATTTATCTTCAGCTGAAGTGCTGGAAAAAATGTATCAAGCTGATTCTCAGATCAGAAGTTTTGGGCAAATTTATCCTAGAAAAAGTATGGCAAGCAAAATCAGCACTAATGAAAAACTTAAACCTTTTGTGGATACAGCCAATAATGCCACTAGTTGGTATTTGGCCTCAAACACCTGGGATGATGGGGTAAATACTGAAATGCAGAAATATTTTGGCGATGCAATTAATACTATTTTGAAAAATAGCAGTGATAGTGATGATGCAGTAACAACAGTGGTAAGCGGAATAACCCAGTTACAAAAGAAATACGAATTAACTAAGTAAAACCCACCCGCCCTGCGGGCACCCTCCCTTGACAAGGAGGGATTGAATTAAAAATTAAAAGACAAAATGATATTAGTAAATTTTAAATTATATAAAGAAACGTTTGGAGACGGGGCTTTGAAATTGGCAGAAATCTGCAAAAAAGTCAGCCAAAAAACTGGAGTTAAAATTATTCCGGTAGTTTCAGCATTAGACGCCGTCAGAATTAAAGAAAAATTGGAAATGGAAGTTTACTTACAAGCGGTCGATGAATTTGATGAAGGGGCGAAAACAGGGTTTATTTCCCCTGTTCAGGCCGAATCATTAAAAATAGAGGGGTCGGTGTTGAATCATTCAGAACATCGGGTTAAACCGGGTACAATTAAAAAAGTATTGGGAAATTGGCCAAAAAATTTTAAGTCAGTAGTTTGTATTAGCAGTTTAGGCCAAACAGAAAGCTGGGCAAAAAATATTAAGCCAGATATGATTGCTTATGAACCAAAAGAATTAATTGGAAGCAAAGATAAATCAGTAGCAACAGAAAAACCAGAAATTATAAAAAAAATGGTGGAAAAATACCCAAAAGTTCCAATTTTAGTTGGTGCGGGAATACATTCAAAAAAAGATGTGGAGGTGTCATTAAAATTGGGAGCAAAAGGAGTTTTGATTTCCTCATTTATTGTTAAGGCAAAAGATCCGGAAAAAGAGTTAACTGAGATAGCTTCCGCATTTTAATGCTATAATCTTCTTCATATATGGCATCAATAGATAATTTGTTAGTGTCGCTTTTGGTTGACGAAGTTGTCGGCGGTTTTATAGTAACCATTCCACCAGGTCATGTGGGGTGTATTTACAGTATTTTCAGAGGAGTGTTAACAAATGTGTGGTATCCAGGAATGCATTTTAAAATCCCTTTAATTCATAGAGTCAAACTTTTTAATGCTCAATTAATTGAATACACCATATCAAAAGATGTTACTTTGAGAGATAACAAAGAAATCATGGGTGATGAATTAATTAATGCGGTAACTGCTGATAATAAATTCGTGGCAGTGGAAGCTACTGTTTTAATAAAATTAGATACAGAAAGATTGCCGGAAATTTGGCAAAATATCGGTGAAAATTTTATTTCAAAGGTGGTCAGACCAGTAACCCGAAGCAGAATCAGAAAAGTTTTAACTAATCACACTTTAACTAAAGCTATGTCGACTGATAGAAGTATTATTGAAGATGAAATTAAACAGGAATTAAAAGATTCACTGACTCAACATGGATTATTAGTGGACAATATTTATCTTAGCTCATTAACCCCAATTGAAGGCGGTCAATTAGTTGAGAATCCGACCGAAATTATCCAGCCGATAGAGTCAAATACCAACATTGATTTTGGGGCAAGACTTTAAGAGTTTTTTGGGCAGAGATTAAGGTTGATTGGGTAGTGCAAACATCATCAAAAAGAATGAAGTTTTTGTATTGAAATTCACCTGAGATTGGGGTTAAAGAGAAGATATTGGCGACATTATTATTTCTATCTTTAATATTAGTTAATTGGGCCTGAACAGCAGTGTTTTGATGCCGGATTAAAATTTGATTAGAAAAACCCAAAGAAAGTTTTGAAGCAATTTTTTGGCCGAGAATTTCTGACTGATTAAACCCGCGCCAATTCTGGCGGGATTGATGAAGCGGAACAGGAATCAAAATAAAATCATTCTGACGCCAATATTTAATTAAATTGGGAAAATTTGATTTTAAGGTTTTGACACAAAGATTAGCCAAGTCATCGGCATTATCGGAGATGAAATTATATTTCAAATCGACAATCGCTGATTTTATAAATGAATGATATTTAAAAAGACTGAGACCGCCAGCAAAACCATTTTGAGGCGGTTTGGTATTTAAAATACTAATATTTTTTTGACATTTGGAGCAAAGATATTCCCCTGTCCGACCACAACCATAACATTTTTTAGGAAAAATTAAATCGAGTATAATAGACATTACTGTAAGATTACTTATATTTTATGAACCAAAAATTAACAAGAAGAGAGAATGCGTCTGATTTAATTTTAATTTTAATGATGTCAGCATTGATAACACTTTTAGGAACCAGGTTTTATCTGCAATTAAGAGGCTGGCCAACGATAAGTTTTGGAGTGTGGCATATTGCCCATGCCAATTGGGGCGGAATATTAATGGTAATCGGAAGCATGTTAACACTGGTGTTTCATGGCGAAAAAATCAGAAAAACATCAGCTGTAGTCTCAGGAATGGGATGGGGACTTTTTATTGATGAAGTGGGCAAATATATTACCAAAAATAATGACTACTGGTTTCAACCAGCGATAATTATTATTTATATTAGTTTTATTATTTTGTATTTAATTTATCGACATCTGGAAAATAGCCAGCCTCAGGATAATAAAACATTATTATATTCAGTGATTAATAAATTGGAAGATGCGGGTGAAAATGAATTAGATGAAAATAAAAAACGGGAAACAATAAAAAAATTAAATAAAATTATCAGAAGAGAAAAAAATTTAAATATTAAAAATTTAGCTAAAGATCTAAAATTATTTTTTGAAAAACAGAAAGCAAAAAAAATAAGCAAAAATAATTGGTGGCAAATATTAATAGCAAAAACTGGATATTATTCTTACAATAAATTCTTTAAAACTAAGTTGGTAATATTTGGACTTAGCGCTTATACTGGCGTTTGGGCAATCGATAAAATACAGGAAACGGTGAGGATTTTAATTAATCCGCAAAAAATGCAGATGATCCAAAAATTTAATGATAGTTATGATTTAATTTCTAAATCGGATTTTTATATGATGGCAGGTAAAATATTTTTTGATTCGGTGACAGCAGTGTTTTTTGTGATGGGAATACTTTTTATGGTGACCAAAAGAAAATTTAAAGGTTTGAGATTTTTTCAAATGGGATTAATAGTGAGTATCTTTTTGTCTTCGGTGTTTAAATTATATTTTGAACAATTCAGCGAGGTATGGGTTATAGTAACAAGTATCATTTTATTTTTCGTAATTTCGAAGATGAAAAAGGAGCTTTCGGCCTAATTTATGCTATAATATAGGCCTCTGGAGATGTATTGCATTGACGGAGTTAGAACTTTAAAAAACTGCAAGCCGACTTTGATTCATGAGTCGTTAAACAGAGTCAAAACAATTATGCCAAAAAATCTTTTGGTGTCAAATTAACCGAAGTTGCAAACGCCTTCACTGGTGCTTTCGCTCCTCAAGTTAACGCTTACGCTTTAGCATAAGCCGACCATTTTTTAGTTTTCTGTTCTGAGGGGAATTAAAAAGTGTTAACTAAATCAGAACGCTATTATTAGAATCTCGATTTTTTAATAATTTAAGAGAGGGGTAATGCCCTCAATAATCGACATTTCAACGCTTTTCGCTTACTTTAGCTGTTGAAAGTGCAGGAGAAAGTAATTTAAGCTTGTAGAGGTTTTTTTACAGTCGACTTTCGGACCTGGGTTCATTACCTGGCATCTCCGCAATAAAAATTAATTGATTACAATTTTTATATTTTGGTATTTAGCCACGATATTTTCTGCTTTTACAAAAGCTTGAATATTGAAGCTTCCTTTTTCAAGTGGTGTTATTTTTAGTTTACCGAGAGTTTCAGCAGTATTTGACTGTATTAGATCTCTCTTAAATCTAATTATTTGTGATTCTACAGTATTAGTTAAAGAATCGTATCCATTTTTTTCTATCAAAAAACTATTCGGAAAAATCAATCCAACCTCTAAATTTTTAACTATTTTATCTATCTCATTAATATCAAGTACAATTTTAAAATTGTTTATTTCTTGATATTTTATACTGGTGGTAGGACTTGTTGTGTTAAGATCAATATCATTTATTTTTAATGAAAACTTTTTAACAAAATTTTTATCCCCAAGTTTTTCTAAAACTTCAACCAATCTGTCGAATTTAGCATTTTTTACTTTATCTTTTTCCTCATCACTGGCTTTTTTAACCTCCTCTATTATTTCTAAAATTTTCCATATTTTATATATAGCAAAACAAAATAAAATTAAAGCGATTATTAAACAAGGTACTGAATGTGAAATCTTAAAAGAACTATTTTTAAAAATAAAATAATTTTCAATTTTTAATGCTGATATTTGAATAAATATAAACGACAAAATTAATGGAATCGTAATCAAAATAGTTTGAAGTTTTATATTCAATAAACATAATTTTTTTGATGCCTTTTTCTTAATATTTTTTAACGTCGTTAGCGTTTTCATAATCATTTTTTCATCTAACTTAGCATGTTTTTTTAAACTAATACTCACTTGTTTTTTTATGTTTTTTTCCGTCTGATTTATTTCATTTTCATTTTGATTTACTAATATTTTTATTCCATCATGAAAAATTGCCAAAAGAGAACTACTTATTATTGGAATAAAAGTTAAGACTGCTATTACTAAATTACCGAATAGATCGATAAATAAATTCATAGCCGATTATACAATAAAATTTGATGAATTATTGCTAAAAAATGTTTTTTATTTTAAAGTTTTTTTCATTTCTTTGGCTTTGAGTTTTTCGCGTTTTTCGTACTTGCGCATTTTACGGCCAACACCAATTTCCACTTTAAACCACTTACCCTGCAAAAAAATGGAAACAGGAACCAGCATATATTTTTGATTACGATAGCTGATTAATTTGGCAATTTCTTTTTTGGATAATAATAATTTTCGCTCTTGAGTGGTGTCGATGGTTTGGCCTTGAGAATATTTATATAAAGGAATTTTTAAATTGGAAATAATCGGATCGCCATTTTCAATTTCAACTTTAGAATTGGCAAACTGAGGAGTTTGGGTACGCAAAGATTTAGCGTCAGAACCAGTTAAGGCAATGCCGGCTTCAAATTTGGCGATAAATTCATAATCTCGTGATTCTTTGTTGAAATGTTTCACTGATGTATTCTATCAAATTTAAACCCTAACCCTACCCTTTCTCCTCTACGAGGATCTAAGGACCTTGCGACAGGGCAAGGGTTTAAAAATTTAAAATTTGATGGAATAAATTTTTTGGTCGGAACAAAGGACATAAATTGTATTTGAAGCTTCATTAAAAGCGATATCACTGATGGTTAAACTGCCGAAATTAAATTTGTGGAGTAACTCCCCTGATTTTTGATAAAGATAAACGGTGTTATTGTTATCGACAAAAGATAAAAGCTCTTTGGTTTGGGTGACATCGAGATTATCAGTTTTGGTAAATTGTGAAGTTTGGTTGGGAGTGAAAGTTTCTTTGACACCGCTTAAAAATGGAGTGACCAAACCGCTTTGATATAAGACCCAGATTTTGCCATTAATGGAAATCGAGGCAGCGCCTAAATCTAATTTGGCATCATTTTTTAACCAATTTTGAGCCTTAGAAAAACCAGTGGAATTGGGAGTAAATTTCCAGATAGCCTGATTTTCTGAATCTAGAACATAAGCTGAACCATTCCAAAATTTAAAATCAGTGGCGTTAATGTCGGCTAAGCTAATTTTGGCAGTGATATCACCGCTACTAACAAGATAAATGTTGTCTTCATCCATTAAATAAAGACTAGTTTTGTCGAGAGAAAAATTTATGGCCGATTTAATTTTGTCCGAACTTAAGACTGGTTTGGTCGATTTTGAATTAATATCCAAAGAATCGATTCGACCATTGGCAGAATCGAGAAGATAAAGCTTATTATCGTTAAAAATTATTTTTTTAAATTGAAGAGAACTGGCAATATTGCTGGTGTCATAAAAAAAATCAGGGGTGTAATTTTCTGAAGAACCAGTCTGAGAAAGAATGGTTTTTAATTGAGAATTATAATTTTCAATTTCATCCTGATGAATTTTTAGAGCAGCCATTTTAACAACAGTGGCTTCGGCAACAGTGGCAGCCTCGCGAGCACTATCGAGACTTAATGTTTTAGTTTTATTAATATTTCCAATTTGCGATTCAACTTCAGTTTTTAAAGTCTGATATTGTTTTTCAATTTTTTGGGTTTTATTTTTCTGATAGCCTAGATAAACACTAGAAGAAAGAGCAATAATTAAAATTATGCCAAAAAATATACTAATTCTTTTTCTTTTACTGACTTCCCTGCTTTCATGATGAGGAACAAAAACTGATTTATCTTTTTGATGATCGGTGATGATCTGAGAAATTTTGGAAAAATTAAAATTTGGTTTTGGAAGATCAGCAACAGGGCTAATTGATAAGTCCTGCTCATCTGATTCGATTTCAATAAGAGCAGCGGCTAAATCTTTTTGGTCGGCTAAAGAAAAAATAGCTGATAAAAAATTTTCTTCGACATTTTGGATTTGAGGATCGGATAAAAATAATTTAATTTTTTGCCAGGTGATTTTTTCAAAAAAGGAATTGGTTAATAAAAAAATTCTGTCCTGATTTTCGACAGAACCAATGAGAGTTTCTGTCTGATCTTCGGGGTTATTTAATAAAATACCAACTTGGTTTTGACGTTTAAAAATAATTTTACTGTTGCCAAAAGCAGCTAAATAAATTTTATTATTGGCGACGACAACTGCCGAAAGATCAATTTGATAATCGGAATAAAGTGGATTTTTGATAATGGAATCGATTGATTGTCGGAGATTGGTGATGATGTCTAAATTATTTTCGGAATTAAAATAATTTTGGTTGAATTCAAAATTAATGTCGTGGCCAATGGAGTTTAAATCTTTTTCCTCGTCAGAATTTATATTAATCAAAGCGAACAGATGGCCTTTAGCAGATTTTAGAAACGGATCGTCAGGATCATTCTCCCAATAACGAGACCAAGACTTTGATTCTGAGTTACCGCTGAACGAACGACAAATAAAGTGCATCAATTAATGATACTACAATCCAATTGTGGTTAAGATTAGAAAGATAGAAAAAGCAAGATGAAGATAGGAAAAGATAATGAGAATGGTGTTAAATTTGTCTTTAACACTTTTAGACATGGAACTAACCTGCTTAATGACAATTAAAGCAAAAACCAAATAAAGAACGGAACAGATAATAAAGAAAAATTTAGTAACACCAAAGAAATAACTGTTTAAATTGTTGTCGGTTAAAAAATTAATCATTTTTAGTTTCTCCTTTTTGTTTTTCTAAATCACGAAGTTCTTCTATAAGTTTAATTATTTTTTCGGGATTAGGAACATTCTCAAAAGTTATTTGATTAGTTTCAGAAGCAGTTTGAATTAAAACATTACCATAATTTAAAAAAGTGCCTAAAACTCCGCGAACAGAAGAAGAAACATCTTGAATCTTGGAGAGATCAGCTTCGGCAAAATGTTTATTTAACAGATTATTAAATTCAATATCGACAACCCTTTCGTCAGTGACCAAAAAAACATCAAAATACCAAGATAAAAAATTTTCAAAAGCATACATAAAAGTGAATAAATACCAAAAAAGGCGAAGAGTAAATTGGTATTGAGCAGGGAAAATGTCGAGGAAAGAGAAATATTTAAAAAATAGAGGAACAAAAAGCATAATAATGGCGAGACAAATCCAGGAAATGTTGGTGATAAAATGAGGACGAGCGGCAAGAAAAATTTCTTCCTCATCGTCTTGCTCGGTGAATTTTAAAACTTTAGGTCTGACTAAAAATGAGGAAAAAGGGCTTTTGGTGTGACCTAAAATGTGGTAAATTTTTTGGGTTAAATTTTCGACTGAAGGTTTTTCGATTTTAATTTCAGTTTTAGTATCTTTCTTTTTTAAAGGCGGTTCCTGAGTGGCTTTTGCGACTGATTGGGAAATAACATCATCATCAGGAGCAATAGTATCTAGATCTTTGGATCTGTTCATAAAAGTATTTTAACATGGATTTCAATCTCCCCTAACCCATCTTTGACAAGAGGGGAAAAATTATTTAACGTTTTTCGACGTTAAATAAAGGGCCAACAATGGAAATATTGGAGGGGGCACGAGAATTGAAATAACTTTTCCAAGTAGTGCCATCAAAACTGACAGAACCGGCATCACCAGAAAGGTTAACCTGAGTGGTTTTACCTGAACCTTTATCCCAATCAATGGAGACAGAGTTAATGGTGGTGTAGGGAGTAATACTGCGATTTTTTAATTCTTCTTTAACTTTATCAATGCTCCAACCACCCTGGTCGGGAGGCAAGAGATTATTGTTAATTGAAGAATCTTTTTGGGATAATAAAATAGAATTAACAATGTCGGCAACTTCAGAAGGTTTCAGCCAAGCTGATTTATTGTATTCTTTGCGGTAGCCCTGGGCAGCGTAAAAACAGGGAGAATCTTTATCGTAAGCTTTATTTTTTAAGTCATCAAAGGAATTAACATCACCGGAAGTGTCGCGGGTGTTTTTGGTCCAACCAGTGGAACTCCAGCCAACATCGCCTGAGGAGTGGGTGTAGCCTCCGGCAGTGGAAGCAAACCAGGCAGTAATCACTTGACCACTTTGGGTGAGAACTTCACCTTCGGTGGCTTTAACAGCCTGTTCCCATTGACCGCCTTTGTTACCACCTTTATAAACCTGACAGGCTTGAGTAGTGCAAATTTCATTGGCACCATTATTGGTATAGGATAAAGCATAAGAACGGGCAGCTATCACCTGAGCCTTGAGAGCTTCAATTGGCCAAGATTCAGGAACTTCATAAATACCAAGCAAATAAGTTTCAAGCGACATAGATCCGAAACCTTTAACTTTGATGGTAATATTGGATTTTTTTTCGAGAGTAACATTATTAAAATAGGCATTTAAAATGGTTTTATAATCTTGACCAGCATTGGCCCGACCATAAGCACCGTATTGATTAAGACCGACATGGTGAGGAATTCCAAAGGTAAAAAAGGCAAAACCAGAACCAAAACCCGGATCAATTTTACGATCGTCAGTGCACATCATTGGACTGGAACCAACAGTGGTGGGCAAATTTAAACTGGCTAATTTTTGAGCCTCGAGAGCTTTTTGCTTGGCCGATAATTCAGCTTTGTAAGTTTCGGCTTTTTTAATTTCACCGGCTAAATAATTGGAACGGGTTTCAAGATTTTTTTTAGCTTGAGCTAGCTTGGTTTTTTCAGCCTCAAGTTTTGCCTTATTATCGCTTAAAACTGCAATATCGGCAGAATATTGGGTAATAGTATTTTTATCCTGAGAAATAATGGATTGATACCAGGTGTATTGTTCAAAAATAGAACCATTTTTATTGTCGGTGGTGGAAAATAACATTAAAAAGGAATTATAATTTTTACTATTTTTGTAATAGCGCTTAACTCTTTCGGCTAATAAAAGTTTTTGGGTTTCTAATTCTGACTCTTTATTGACTAATTTTTGAGATAAATCAGCCATTTGAGTTTCAATTTGAGTGATCTGTTTTTTGGCTGAGGCTATTTTGGCAGTAAGACCGGTGGATTCTTTTTGTAGAGGAGCAATGGAAACTTCAAGATCAGCAATCTGTTTGGTGATGGCAGCAATGTCATCGTCAATGTTGGCAAAAATTGGTTGGACAACCAAAAAGGCCGAGAATAAAAACAAAATAAAAATTAATATTTTTTTGAGCTTAAGATGCACAGATTAATTCTAACATTTGATATACTTTAATATGCTGAAAAGAAAATTTTGGTTGGTTTTTATGATGCTGGTAGTAATGATTGGAGTTTGGTCACCAAAAAATGCTTATGCTGGAACATGTGAATGTGCAGCTAATGGAGGAACTAGAATGTGGTATATAGGAACTAATAATTGTGGTAGTGATGAATATGCGTCTGGGTGTAGTGGATCACTGTCGGATCTAAATGTAACTTGTAAATGCATAAAAAAAGAGGCCTCTGGTCTAGAAAAAAATACATGTACATGTAATGGCTCTGGGGCAATAACAGCAAATAATTGTCAAGGAGAAACTTCTGTTCCTTACTGTAACACTAGAGGAAGTGTTATCTGTGCATGCAGTGGAAGCGGTACAGCTGAAACCATAGGACGTGCAGCGAGTACACCTGTAAAGACAAGTGCCAACAACCCATTCAACGGTTGCTCCACCACATCAATTAATACTGCTTTAGGCTGTATTCCGATTAAAATGGATGCATTTATCCCCTGGTTATTAAGCTGGTTTTTTGGAGTGGCTGGAGGAATCGCCTTTTTATTAATGGCATATGGATTTATTTTAATTGCCACATCAAGTGGTGATGAGAAAAAAGTTCAGGGAGCTAAAGAAACTATTACTTCAGCAATAGTTGGCTTAGTAGTCTGTATTTTTGCAATTTTTATATTAAGATTAATAGCAGTTAATATTTTAAAAATTCCAGGGATGAACTAAATATGGCATTAATGGATTATTACGGTAATACTGGTTTTAAATTTACAAATGGAACTATTGGTGGAGTGGTAGGAAGCCTTTTACCTTATATTTATGTGATTGCAGGTTTAATACTGTTATTAATGCTGGTTATGGGTGGAATCGGATTAATGACATCTGCTGGAAATCCAGATAAAACAAAATCAGCCATGGGAAAAATTAAAGCTGGGTTAATAGGATTTCTGATTATTTTTATCTCTTATTTTGTGGCCAAAATTGTGGAAGTAGCCTTGGGTGTGAAGTTTATGTAGGGGTTATTTGCTAAGGCTGTTTGATATACTTCAATATGTTGAAGAAAAAAGTGGGGTTAGTTTTTGGGTTGGCAATAATATTTTTAATGCTTAATTCAAACGTGGTTCAGGCAACCTGCACTGATTATAGTGGTGCGATAACAAGAAATTCCGGAGGAACAGCTTGTGGTACGGTAACAGGAAAAACAAATTACGTCTACACTTGCGGAAGTAATAATGATTGGGATAATGGAAAGGAATGTACGGGCGACACTATTTGTATAAATGATGAATCAAAAGGAACAGCAAGTTGCATGAAGCCGACTGAAGGGGCTGGACTAGCCAACAACCCATTCAACGGTTGCTCCACCACATCAATTAATACTGCTTTAGGCTGTATTCCGATTAAAATGGATGCATTTATCCCCTGGTTATTAAGCTGGTTTTTTGGAGTGGCTGGAGGAATCGCCTTTTTATTAATGGCATATGGATTTATTTTAATTGCCACATCAAGTGGTGATGAGAAAAAAGTTCAGGGAGCTAAAGAAACTATTACTTCAGCAATAGTTGGCTTAGTAGTCTGTATTTTTGCAATTTTTATATTAAGATTAATAGCAGTTAATATTTTAAAAATTCCAGGGATGAACTAAATATGGCATTAATGGATTATTACGGTAATACTGGTTTTAAATTTACAAATGGAACTATTGGTGGAGTGGTAGGAAGCCTTTTACCTTATATTTATGTGATTGCAGGTTTAATACTGTTATTAATGCTGGTTATGGGTGGAATCGGATTAATGACATCTGCTGGAAATCCAGATAAAACAAAATCAGCCATGGGAAAAATTAAAGCTGGGTTAATAGGATTTCTGATTATTTTTATCTCTTATTTTGTGGCCAAAATTGTGGAAGTAGCCTTGGGTGTGAAGTTTATGTAGGGGTTATTTGCCCAAACGACGGTCGCGTTGCTGATACCAATAAATAGCTTTTTCTAGTTCTTTTGGTGTGAAATCTGGCCAAAGGATAGGTGAAAAATAAAGTTCAGAGTAGGATGATTGCCAAAGCAAAAAATTAGAGAGACGATATTCCCCGCCAGGACGAATAATAATTTCCGGATCAGGCTGGTCGAGAGTATAAAGATTTTGAGAAATTAATTCTTCAGTTACTTTATTAGATGAAATTTTACTATCGATTATTTTTTTAAAAGCGTTGACGATTTCGTCCCGTCCGCCATAATTTAGAGCAATATTCATGATTAGTTTTGGATTTTCGACTTTTACAGATAAAGCTTTATTGATGGCTTTGACGACATAATCGGGAAAAACAGTAAAATTACCTAAAATATTCAATTGAATGCCGGCATTAAAATAATTCTGAAAATTATTAGTGACAAGAAAGACTAAAAGATCAAAAATCCCTTTAACTTCTTCAGGAGACCGTTTTTTCCAATTTTCAGTGGAAAGAGCATAAACAGTCAAATATTTAACGCCAATATCGGCGCAATGATTCATAATCAGTTCCAAATTTTTAGCTCCGGCTTTGTGGCCTTCACTGGAGGAAAGATTATTTTTTTTAGCCCAGCGACGGTTACCATCCATAACGATGGCGATATGTTGGGGCAATTTTTCTGAATCAATTTTTATCATATGATGATTATTTAGTCGGTAAAAGACCAAAATTCATTTGCTATTGTATCAAAAAATCCCGCAAATTGCGGGATTTCAGGATTAAAATTAATGTTCACATTGTTTAGAGCCGAACTGTTAGTACCAGAAAGCCATCCTTCGTCTGATAAATCAGACTTCGGAATGGTTGAGATGGTCTAATCTTATGGATTAGACATAAACCTCAAAGGAGGTGATCCATCCGCACCTTCCAGTACGGATACCTTGTTACGACTTAACCCTCATCGCTGAATTCACCTTGGTACTACAAAAAGTAATACTTTAGGTGCCCCCAACTTTGCTGATTTGACGGGCAGTGTGTGCAAGAGGCGAGAACGTATTCACCGCAATCTGCTGATTTGCGATTACTACCAATTCCAAGTTCGTGCAGGCGAATTTCAGCCTGCAGTCCCAACTGAGGATTGTTTTAGGGATTAGCTCCACCTCGCGGTATTGCGACCCTCTGTACAACCCATTGTAGGATGTGTGTAGCCCCGGATATAAGCATCATGATGACTTGACGTCGTCCCCTCCTTCCTCCCAACAAAATAATGCTGGGCAGTCTCGTATGATACAGTAACATACGATAGGGGTTGCGCTCGTTACCTCACTTAAGAGAACAACTCACGTCACGAGCTGACGACAGCCATGCAACAGCTGTGTACCACCTTCGAAAGATTCCTCTGTTTCTAGAGGTTTGCAGGTACATTTCAAACCCGGGTAAGGTTTATCGCTTCGTATCGAATTAAACCACATGCTCCACTGGTTGTGCGCCTCCCCGCCAATTCGTTTGAGTTTCGGCCTTGCGGCTATACTCCCCAGGCGGTCTGTTTAACGCGTTAGCTTGCATCTCCCAGGATAAATCCCGAAAAATTAACAGACAATGTTTACGGCTAGGACTACTCAGGTCTCTAATCTGATTTGCTACCCTAGCTTTCGTCTCTCAGTGTCAGTGTATACCTGGTTACCCGCCTTCGCGCTTGGTGTTCTTTGTGGTATCCACGGATTTAACCCCTACACCACAAATTCCAGTAACCCCGATATAACTCCAGCCTTCCAGTATCCTACCCCTTTCTCCGATTAAGTCGGAGTCTTTGAAATAAGACTTAGAAAACCACCTACAGACTCTTTACGCCCAATAAAACCGGGTAACGCTTGTAACCTACGTATTACCGCGACTGCTGGCACGTAGTTAGTAGTTACTTATTCTGGGCGCCTTCATGGCTCCCAAAAAGAGGTTTACAACCCGAAGGCCTTAATCCCTCACGCGATGTCGCTGCGTCAGACTTTCGTCCATTGCGCAAAATTCCTAACTGCTGCCTTCCGTAGAAGTATGGGCCGTGTCTCAGTCCCATTGTGACGGACTCTCCGCTAAGAGCCGTTAACCGTCATAGCCTTGGTGAGCCATTACCTCACCAACTAGCTGGTAGTTAGTACACTATTCTCTCTGCGACTTGCGTCTTTAATCCGGAGATACCATAGGAAATTACTCCACCTTTCGGTGGGCTATGTCCTACAAAGAGGCATATTTGTACTTTTTACTCACCCGTTTGCCGCTAAACTTATTATTTACACAGATATTCCCACTGTAGGGCTTCTCTGTGTAAACAACAAATCCCGCTCGACTTGCATGTCTTAGGCACATCGCCAGCGTTCACCCTGAGCCACGATCAAACTCTTAGTACTATAAAATCCGAACAAATTCGGAAGTCGATTGATTTAAATAACCAATCAAAAAATTTTTTGAAAATTCTTTCTGGTACTAACAGCTATGGCTCTAAACGAATGTGAACTTAATTTTAAAGAACAATTTTGCCTTGATTAAGACAGTGAGGTTATTATATAGCACGAAATTAAAAAATGCATTAGGCAAATTGAAACAACTTACACTATATATATAAAAGATTTTTGATGATAAAAGCTGGAAATGTGTGCTACATTTTATGCTATTGACATTATAATTAATGTTATATATAATCGCCCTTGTTTTAAATGAACATTATGTTCGTTTAATTAGTAGTCTGTTTTGAACTTTCGATTGTGCACAACGCATAATAATGAAGGTTTTTAAAATAGAAATTCAGTTCAGTTCTTGGTACATTAACAATCAGACAAATTTGAAAGGGTGGTTATTTTTATGAGTAAGAGAAGTAAAAGAGTTATTGGAATTGTTATCGCATGCACGATGGTCCTTATGGTCTTCGGCGCCGTCGGCACTGGAGCATGGTTCAAAGACAGAGCGACAGCACAGAGTGGATCAATTTTGGCCGGCACACTCGATCTGACAGTTGATGGCAGCAACGCTGCAACACCTGTTCCGATCACAGTAAGTGCCACTAAATTTGCCCCGGGCAGCGGTGCCTACATCGGCAGCTTCAAAGTCAAGAATATCGGCAATATTGACGGTACTCTGAAGGCTGAATTTGCCAATAAGGTTGACGCTGAGAATACAATTACTCCTCCGGAATCACTATTTGGCGACACCACAGCGGCCGGCGAATTAAGCTCCCAGGTTTCTGTCTATGTAACGACTACAAACCTAGGAACTGGCAGTGTTAGCATACCATATGTTACTGTACCGGCAGGTTCTCCTTCGAGAGGATTCTGGTACATTGACCCGAACGTAAGTACTAGCTTAAACGCTGGTATAGAAAAAACTGTTTATGTCTATGCTTACTGGCCTGCAGACGGCGACGCTGATAACCTGGCCCAGGGAGATTCTGTCACTTTTGACATCAATCTGATTCTGACCCAAGTTGGAGCGCCGAGATCTTAATCGCAAAAACTAAAGCTAAAAACTAAAACCAAGACCAAAAACTGAACAAAGAAGGGGCAGCTGCCATTTTGTTGCTAACAAGCACAAAATCAGCGGCCCCTTTTTCATATGAGTTTTTGGTAAGAAGAAAGGAGCAAGGTAAATCGTGAAAATAGAAATTGATCCGGAAAATGAAGAGACAAAATTACCCAAAGAGAAAGCTCCAGAGAAAAAATCCAAATGGTGGCAAAAAATGATGGATATTGTTTTAGTAATATTATTAATATTCAGTATTTTTTTAGCCTACGGATTTGGAGTCAGCAACCGTTTCTATAAACTAATGGTAGTAACCAGTGGAAGTATGTCCCCTGTTTTTGAAGCCGGTGATGTAATTTTTGTAGTTAGAGTTGACCCAACCGAAGTGAAAGTAGGCGACATTGTCACCTTCCAAACTATGGATAATTTGATTTTGACTCACCGTATCGTCGAAATTAAAAGCGACGGGGAAATTATTACCAGAGGCGACGCTAATAATGTAAACGATGCCTGGAGTGACGGCTGGAAGCTGGGAGAAGTGGAAGCAAAATATGTTTTCAGGATCCCATATTTAGGCCATGCCATTTCGTGGCTAAGAGGAATTTTTCCAGCAGGGATGAATACGGGAGCCTGGCTAACTGATGCAGAAGATGCTGAATTTAATCTTGCTGCCGATACCTGGGAAGTGGCCACACCGACACCATCGGAATCACCAACTGAGTCACCTGCAGAATCAGTTAAACCTCTAAAACCATCAAAACCGACAGAATCAGAGACACCGGAACCTTCAGAATCAGTAAAGCCTCCGAAACCACCAAAAGCTCCGGAACCATCATTACCGGTTTCACCGCCAGCCTCAACTGAACCTAAAGAATCGATAAAACCATCCGCACCAGAGACACCAACACCTTCGGAATCGCTGAAACCGCCGAAACCATCATTACCGGTTTCACCGCCGTCAGCTTCAATTAAACCACCAGAAGAATCAACACAACCATCGATAAAACCGCCAGTGTCAGAACCTACACCTTCGGAATCAATAAAACCATCGGAACCACCAAAAGCTCCGGAACCATTAAAACCGGTTTCACCAGAAGACAATGATTGTGAATAACCAAAAACTGAACAAAAAAAACAAAGATCGCATTATATGCTTTTTGACATTAGTCAAGAAACATTAGCGGTCTTTTTTTTGGTAAAATGCAGGATAAGTTGAAATTTTATTTCCTGTAAAAGCACAGAAAACAAGATTTTAAGGTTCTTTTAAAATTAGAAAGGAGGGTTAATTGTGTATAAAAAATCTGAGGGCCAAAAAGTGTCTGAAATCATCCTAAATTTAGAAACTCCGTTCACAATAAAAGAGTTAATTATTAAGTGCAATGAAAAGAGATTAAAGACCAGGGACTTATTCTTAAAACTCTAGATGAACTTGTCGACGCCTCATTAGTAAACTATCGAGAATTTGAAGAAGGAGAATGGAAATACTTTTCAGTATTTGCAATAAAACTATTTTAAAAAAACTCCTTTCCATCGCCGTATTAATTAAAATGATTTTTCATTTTATTTTAGTGCGGCTTTTTTTTGGAAAAAAATTAAATTTGAATTAATTTAGCACTAGATAAAATGTTGGCACTTTCCGGCTCGGCGGCAGTAAAAATAGTCTGATAATTTTGACATAAAGAAACGACAATTTTTTGATGTTCTGGATCGAGTTCGGAAAAAATATCATCTAATAATAAAACTGGCTTGTCTTGATAAATTTTTTCCAAATAATTAATTTGAGCCAAACGAACGGCTAAAACTGCAAGCCGCTGCTGTCCCCGACTGCCCCAAAAAGCTAAATTTTTATCTTCGGTGGAAAAAATATTATTATTAAAGCTAAAATCATCACGATGAACACCAATTTGAGTGTGGCCACGCTGCAAATCGAGCAAATAATTTTTTTCCAGTCTATCTTCAGTCAAAATTGAGGGATGATAATTTAGAAAAATTAATTTAATTTGAGGATCGGAATGATTTTCAAAAAAAGAATTGGCTGAACGGACAAAAGTAGTGCGAAAATTGTGAATTATTCCAGCATTTTTGATAAGAGTCTGATCCCAGTAAAAAAGTTCTGATTTATTGGATTTCCCCTCCCGAACTTGATCAAGAAGCTCATTTCGATGTTTTAAGGCTTTATTATATTGAGATAAAGCCTGAGAATATCGCCACTCGGTTTGAATAAAAATCTCGTCTAAAAAATCACGGCGACGAGTTGGCGAACCATTAATTAAACGAATATCTTCAGGATGAAAAATAACGGTTTTGAAAACACCGATATATTTTTTTCTGGTTTTTTCGACTTTATCAATTAAAAATTTTCGAGAAACAGAGCTGCTTTGGCCGGTTCGATCTTTAATTAATTTAATTTCGATTTCACTGGTTTCGTCTTTATCATTAACAAGTTTGGCCCTAACTGAGGTAAAAAAACTATCCCAATTAATTAATTTCGATTGAGAGCTGGAACGAAAACTTTTGCCGGCAGCCAAAAGAAAAACGGCTTCTAAAATGTTGGTTTTACCAGAGCCATTAGGGCCAAGAATGAGATTTAATTTTGGGTCAAATTCGATGAGTTGTTGAGGATACGAGCGAAAGTTTTGTAAAAGAAGTTTGGAAAGATACACAGTTTTATTTTATCCTAAAATTTGGTGGAGTTGAAGGTCAAGATCACTATATTTTTTGCCCGACAATGATCCATCAATAATGGATTCATAAACTCCAAAATCTTTAAGATCATCTAATTTAATTTTTTCAAATTCAGCGATGGCATCTAGGGCATAAACTTCCTTGTTGGTCATTAAAGCGGTGACAATGGTGGGGTCGCAATCTTTAAGCTCGGAAAGATTAGCAATAGCATCATAAGCAATTTTAAGCATATCAGATCGGCGAGTGGTGCTTATTTCGGAATATTTGGTGGTATACATCAATTGTTTAAGCTCTTTAAATTTTTGAGCCACGTCGGAATCTTCAAAAGAAACATAACCTTTTTGGGCAGATTCTTTAATTAAAGCAAAAATACACTCATTAACCCGATTGCGCTGATTTCCAGGGAAAAGAGCTTCGATCTGGCGAGAATCTTTATCGGAAAGTAATTTATATCTTTGAAAATCATTAACGTCAGAAAACATGCCAGCGAGTTTATCACTGTACATTAAAACCCTATTTTCATTAGGAGAATCTGGCCTAACATTTGAATTGCCAGCACCACTGGAATGCTCTAAAATGCCCATCAAAGTTTCTTTGGTAAGATTTAAACCATCACCTTCCCTTTCAATTGAAGTGGCAACAATTGCACTAAATCTTTCATGATGAAAATCAACTCCAAAAGATTGAAGAACTTTTTCAAATAAATGGCCCATGGGGCCATGACCAATGTCGTGACCATAAGCAGAGGCTTCAACCAAATCAGTATTTAAGCCTAAAAATCGGCTAATAGTAGTGGCAATAGCGACAACTTCGTTAGTGTGACTGGAACGAGTACGAACATGAGGGTTATTTAAACGAAAAAAAGCTTGAGTTTTATCGGTTTCACGGCGGAATGATCGACTGTTAAGAATTTTATTTTTATCGACATGAAACTGGTTGTCTTTATTATCAAATATGAGATCGGCGGCATCATCATATTTTGGATTAAAAGAAATGCGAATAATTTCCTTGGGTTGATAGGCGTGTTTTTTAAGACAATCTTGGTAGTCGTTTATATCCTGCTTCATAAGTCCAGCGGGTAGGAGTTGAACCTACTTTAGACAGTTTTACAGACTGTTGCCTAACCGTCCGGCTCCCGCTGGTTGTTTTAGATTTTTAAACTAGTTTAAGCCGTAAATGACTGTTGTCCAGCAAAGCTGGATTTCGCTTCGCTCAACCATACCCGCACGGCTCCCGCTGGTTTGGTGAAGTGATTATAACAGAAGTTTGACACAAACTAAACATTTTTAGTTAAAATAGCCCATGGAAGAACTTGATTTGGGATGGCAAATAATTGAGGGCAAAAAACCGATATTAATAGTGGCTGGCCATAATTTTAATCAAGGTAGAAAAGGAAAAATTAAATGGGCAGATATTGGAACTGGCGATATTGCCAGAAAAATATGCCAAGAGAATAATTTTTGGGGAATAATTTCAACCAAAGATCAAATGGATCCAAATTGGTATGTAGACTCATCTTTTAGAAGAAAGGTAAAAGAATTGATATTAATAAACAAAATAGAAGTAATTTTGGATATCCATGGCAGAAAATTAGGGGCTGATGAATTGATTGAATTAATCGGAAATGATTATTTTATTAAAAAATATTCCAAAAAGTTAAATAAATGGAAAATAAATCATTGCATTAATAATGAACAGATTACCTTAGCTAAGGAATTAAATGAAATATTACCAGTCTTAGTTCTGGAAATAAGAGAAGACGTCAGAGTAAGAACTATTGATGAAGATAAATATAATGAAGGCCAAAAACTAATTAGGACTTTAATTAAAAAATTATTCTAGACCCCAAAAAATACTGAGATTTATTGAAATATTCATTTCGCCAGTAGAAATTTGGCCACCACCAGAAGCTGAGTCAGCACTTAATGATTTAAGCTGAGCAACGTTGGTGGTATAAGAAATTGGAGAAACATCATAAGTGCTATCGGAAATGGAAATTGGCTTGGTTAATTTAACTTTGGAAAGTTTGGCTAATTCTTCGGCTTTTTGCTTGGCTTTATTAAAAGCCAATTCTCGAGCTTGAGAGAATAATTTGGTTTTATCTTCAATATCAAAACTGATTCCGTCAATCTGAAGATTATCAATGGCTGATAATTCATCAATAATTTTGGTAGCTTTAGTGGCTTTGTCGTCAATTTTTTTGATTTTTATCTCAATTGACTGGGAAGCTTTTTGACCGATAATTTTTCTAGTTGAACTGGAATAATCATATTCGGTGTTGATATTAAGGTTATTGGTGGTGATATCTGAATCTGAAATATTGTTGTCTTTTAAGATTTTTAAGGCTGAATCTACTTTTTGATTAACCTGATCAAGAGCAGCTTTACTGGTTGAAGCAGTTTCCTGAAAAGAGATATTTAATTGAACCATATCTGGTTTGGCAGAAACTTTACCATCACCAGTAACAGAGATAGTATTAGAAATTTTGCCGTTGGATTCGACACCACCAGTATTTTTAATGTAGATGCCAGTGCGAGAGATGAGAATTGTCGAGAAAATAATAGCTAAGGAAATAATGATTACAGGGAGCAGGTTTTTATATTCTTTCATGAAATAAGTATACTATTGATAGAATAGTTTATGTCAATAAAAATAATTTCTTGGAATTTGGCGGGGATGAGAGCAGCAGTAAGAAAGGGTTTGTGGCAGAAAATGAAGAAAATTGATGCAGAGATATACTGTTTTCAGGAAGTTAAAGCCAGACCAGAACAAGTATTGCAAGGTGAATTTGGGGATAATTTTCCAGACGATTATTTAAATTATTGGAATCCGGCGGAAAAAGCTGGCTATTCTGGAGTGGCAACTTTTAGTAAAATTGAACCGAGAAGTGTGGTTGTTGGCGACAGAGATAATGATTGGGATGATGAAGGTCGAGTAATTATTACTAAATTTGACCAATTTACGTTGCTAAATGTTTATTTTCCAAACGGCAAAAAAGATAAAGGCAGACTGGATTATAAAATGAAATTTTATGAATATTTTTTAACATATATAAATGATTTACGAGACAGAGGCGAAAAAATAATTTTTTGCGGAGATGTAAATACAGCTCATGAAGAAATAGATTTGGCCAGACCTAAGGACAATACAATGACTTCAGGATTTTTAGAGATTGAAAGAAAATGGATTGATAAAGTGATTAAAAATGGCTACGTTGATACGTTTAGAATGTTTAATAAGGAAGCAAATAATTACTCCTGGTGGAGTCAGCGAACTGGAGCGAGAAAAAGGAATGTGGGCTGGAGAATCGATTATTTTTTTGTGGATGAATCGTTAAAAGATTTGGTAAAATCGGCATTTATTTTGCCAGAAATTGAGGGATCGGATCATTGTCCAGTGGGAATTGAATTGGAAATTTAGTCTGGCTCTGGTTTTTTATAAAAATAAAAAAGAGAGCCAGACTTCTTTGGCAAAAATTAAACTTTAATCATCGTAATTAGGGTCGCTGATTTTTGATAACCAAACTCTAAATGTTTCGAAAAACATTTCTAAATCTGGTCCATCCAAAATGAAATAGAAATTGCAGCTTGGCTGATTGGAAAAATCCAAAGCAAAAACTTGCAGATTTTCAAAATAGCCTTCTTTGATGTTTTCATCGATTGCTTTATTGAAACTATTTCCGATCTCAATTTTGATGATATATTCTTGGGTATAGCGACAGCCACTTAAGGTTTCGAAAAAATTGAATATTCCCAACTCGGAATGAGAGAGTAATTCAAAAATATCCGGACAAAGTTCAGCTTGAATAGCAGTATTGGCCTCATAGGAGTTTTTCACATCTATTCTATTAAAAAAACCATCTTTTCGCGGATCGCTTTTTTGATCAGCGAGAAAATTGATTAGTTCAAAATATCTTTTGTTTTGAATTGCTTTATTCAGATTAAGAAAATCTGGAGATGAATACAATCTTAACATTATAAATACCCCTTTCTGGTATTATTATTTTGCCAAATTTTAAAGGTGCAGTTTGCAACTTCACCTGGATTTTACCATAAAATTTATCAAAAGCAAATTTAGCTGAATAAAAAGTATTTTGTCCCCTCTTTTTTGAGCCAGAGATTATGGCTTTTACACTCAGGATCGTAGACCGTTAATTGATTCCAAAATTTAGATGAATGATTTTTAATGTCGAGATGAGTTAACTCATGCAATAAAATGTGTTGAAATTGAGGATAAGGGAAAAAGATAATCTGCCAATTAAAATTCAAATTTCCACGGGAAGAACAGGAGCCGTATCTAGAACTTTGGTTGCGGACAGTAACTTTGCCATATTCAAAATCAAACTTTTTAGATAAAACAACGAGTTCCCTTCTGATTAATTTGAGGGCAAAAGGCCTTAATTTTGTCTCTAAAACTTTTTTAGCATGAGATTCACTCAAAAGATTTAAATTTGAGTATATTTTTTGTTCATCTTCATTAATAATGACCGAATCCCTCTGAGTTTTTGTCCAACAAATTTTATAGGTTTTTTCGAGAATTTCGAGGGTTTTAAGACCTAAAATGGCTTTTTTGGCGGTGATTTTTTCAGAATGATTAATGATCCAAAGAGAGTTATTTTTAATAAATTTTTTGATTAAAAAATCGGGAGTAAGATGGGGACAAGAAATTTGAAAACTATTTTGAGAGATGATTTTGAGACGCAAAGACCTAATCCCCTTGCGGTTGACCTCATATTCAAATGACTGATTTTGAAGTGAAATAAAATTCATGACTAAGGATATTTTAACCTATTGATGCTATATTAAATTATGGGTGTTATTTATGTGGGAGCTGATCATCGAGGCCTTAATTTTAAAAATAAGGTGGTAGAGTTTTTGAGGGATAAAGAATATAAAGTGAAAGATTTGGGACCGACGAAATATAACCAGGATGATGATTATAGTGATATGGCGATAAAATTGGCAGAAATAGTGGTTAAAGAAAATACTAGCGGGATTTTAATCTGCGGGTCGGGAGTGGGAGTTTGTGTGGCAGCCAATAAAGTTGATGGGGCTCGAGCAGGTTTAGCAACAAGCGAAAAACAAGCTAGGCTAGCAAAAACAGATGATGATATTAATATATTGTGCTTATCGGCAGATTTGATTGACGAAGAAACAAATTTTAAAATTATTGAAACATTTTTAGATACAGTTTTTGCCAGCGAAGAAAGATTTATCCGAAGAATTAATAAAATTAAAAAATATGAAAAAACTAAACTCGGTTGAAAATATTAACGAAGGAAATGTAGTAATTTTAAGAATGGATTTGGATTTGCCGATGAAAGACGGACAAATTTTGGATAATAGCCGATTGGTAAAATCGATTCCAACAATTAAATTGTTACTGGAAAGAAAAAATAAAATAGTGATTGTGGGGCATTTAGGACGGCCAAATAATAAAGAAAATAATTTATCATTAAAGCCAATTTATGTGGAATTGATGGGAATTTTAGAAGCTGATTGTGGCGGAGACTGTGTCAAAAATGTTTTTGTGGAAGATATCAAAAACGAAGAAGAAGTTAAAAAGGCAATTTCGGAAAATGAAATAATTTTTGGAGAAAATCTGAGATTTAATAAAGAGGAAGAAGATGGCGACACTATCCTATTCTCAATTTTGAAAAAATTTGCTTCGGTTTATGTTGATGATGCCTTTGCTGTGGCCCACCGAAAAGCGGCTTCAATAATATTGCATCGAGAAATGGAAAGCTATTATGGTTTAAGTTTTGTTAAAGAAGCAGAAAAAATAAATTTAATTTTAGAAAAAAAAGAAAGGCCGATGGTGGTGGTGCTGGGTGGAGCCAAAGAAGATAAACTAAAAAATGTGGAAGAATTGGCTAAAATGGCTGATAATATTTTAATTGGCGGAAAACTCCCTAAATTAATGCAAAACCCCTCACCCGCTTTGCGGGAGCTCCCCTTGACAAGGGAGCCAAAAATTTTGGTGGCGGGGCTAAGGGAAGATGGATTGGATTTGAGCGATGAAGATATTGAAAAATTCACCAAAATAATAAGTGAAGCCAAAATAATTGTCTGGGCAGGAGCAATGGGGTTTTATGAAGATAAAAATTGTCAAAAAGGAACAACTGAAATTGCTAAATCGATTGCTAATTCAAACGCCTACAAAATAATTGCCGGCGGAGACACGGCGGCTTCAATTAAAAATTTAGGATTGGAAGATAAAATCGATTTTGTTTGCTCCGGTGGCGGAGTAATGCTGGAAATGCTGGTTAAAAAAGATTTGCCAGCGTGGGAATAAGACAAAACCCACCTGCCCTTCGGGCACCCTCCCTTGAAAAAGGAGGGGGTTATTTTAAATAAACATTTAATGGTTTAGAATTATTTATGAAAGAAAATAAAAAAATCAAAATCGGGATTAATGGTTTCGGAAGAATCGGCAGTGTGGTTTTAAGAGCAATAATGGCAGAAAAATATGATGTGGAAGTAGCAGCAATTAATACTGACGGCCGATTTGATGTGGAAAGTTTTGCTAGACAATTTAAATACGATTCAGTCTATGGAAGATCACCATGGAAAGTAGAATTTTCTGAGCCACAAAAAGCCATGGAAATTGGCAGATTGGAGGTTGGAGAAAATTCAATTCCAGTTTTTGGCCAAATGGATCCGGCTAAAATCCCCTGGAAAGAATACGGAGTGGATGTTGTACTGGAATGCACCGGAGCTTTTACTGACAGCAAAGCTTTGGCTCATATAAAAGCCGGGGCAAAAAAAGTGGTAATCAGCGCCCCTACCAAAGATAAAGCAATTCCAACCTATATTTTAGGGGTTAACAGCAAAAAATATAAAGGAGAAAAATTAATCTCCAACGGTTCATGCACCACAAATTGTGTGGCACCAATCGTAAAACTAATTGATGAAAAAATTGGTTTCCAAGAAGGAACTTTAACTACTATCCATGCTTACACCACCAATCAAAATATTGTTGACGGCAATGGTAAAGATCCACGACGAGCTAGAGCGGCAGCAATTAATATTGTGCCAACCACTACCGGAGCGGCGGAAGCGGTAATTGCTTGCTACCCAGAAGCCAAGGGGAGATTTGGAGGGACAGCAATTAGAGTGCCAGTAATTTGCGGAAGCTATTCCGATCTGACTTTTAAATTAGTCCGCAAAACAACAATAGAAGAAATTAATTCTATTTTTGAAGATGCCAGTTTAACACCGGAGTTGGTAGGCAAATTAAAAGTATCTTATGAACCATTAGTCTCATCTGATATTTTAGGAAATAACGGATCATGCATTATTGATACTGAAATGACTAAGGTAATTTCAGATGATATGGTTTCGATAGGAGCCTGGTATGATAATGAATACGGGTACAGTTGCCGATTAATTGAAAATGCAATTGCTATCTCGGAAAAATAAGATGCAAGTAATACCGACAATTTTAGAAAAAGAAATATCTTCGGCAGAAATAAAATTAAGATTAATCAAAGATAAATCCCGATGGATTCAGATTGATGTGATTGATGGGTTTTTCTCTCAGGGAAAAAGTTTTGAACTCGAATTATTGAATAAAATGCAAAAAGAATTGCAAAATAATCTGTTGGAAATACATTTAATGGTAAAAGAGCCAATCAAATGGATTGAAAAATGCAATTTTGTGGGAGCCTGCAGGATTATTGGTCAAGTGGAAATGATGTCTGATAAAAAAGAATTTGTGGAAGAGATTAAAGATATGGGATTGGAAGCCGGATTGGCATTTGATGTGGAAACTGAAATTGGGGAAATACCAGATGAAACTGATTTAATTTTACTGATGGGAAGAAAATCTGGATTTAAAAATGCCGAATTTGAGGAAAAAATTTATAAAAAAATAGAAGATTTAGTAAAGTTTAGAAAAGAAAATGAAATGGATTTTAAAATTGGAATTGATGGCGGAATTAATTTAGAAATTATAGAAAAAATTAAAAAATCTGGAGCAGAAATTGCTTATTGCGGCGGAGCAATTTTTAATGGTAATGTTAATGATAATTTTGAAAAATTAAAATATGCTGGCACTAACTAAGAAAAAAATTAAAAGAATCGCATTTTTTGGCGATGCTGATGCTAAAGAAACAGACCAACATTATATTGATGCTTTTAACACAGCAAAATTGATGGCAGAAAACGGATATATAATTGTGAACGGCGGCGGGCCTGGAGTAATGATGGCATCAACTTTTGGGGCAAAAGCAGGAAAAGGAAAAGCGGAAGTGGTTATAATTGATGAAAAAATTAACATGGGCAAAAATTATGAGGGAAGTAAACTAGAAAATAAAGAAATGGTTGATAAAGTTTATCGAACCAAAAGTATTCAAGAAAGAACAGAAAGAATAGTTGAATTGGCTGATGCTCATATTATTTTTAAAGGCGGAACTGGCACAATGGCGGAATTATCACTCGTTTGGGAAAAGGCAAAATTTGAATACGGAAAACATGAGCCATTGATTTTTTTCGGGGATTGCTGGAAAAAAACGATTGAGGCTTTAGTGGAAAATCTGGATTTCGATAAAATTGAAAGAAAAGTTTATGCTTTTGCAGATAGCCCAGAAGAAGTTTTAAAAATAATTAGAAATAAAAAAAGTTCGGAAAAGAAGGAAAATATTGGGATGTTTGGTAAATTTAAGGAACTGGTGGATAGTTTCTGATAAACTAAGAGGTAATGTTTAAGAAATTTCTAATACTAGTTTTGGCTTCGATGGTTTTAGGCGGCTGCAGTTTGAGCCCTAAAAAATCAGGATTAGAAATAATGAGTTATCCGACAGCGACTGTTTATATTAATGGCAAAGAAATGGGGTCAACGCCATATAAAAATTTGGATTTAAAGCCAGGCGACAGTGAGGTTAGATTAGTGACGGGACAAAGGGAATGGAAAAAAACGATAGAATTGCAAAATAATATCAACACAGTGGTGGACTGGCAATTTGGTGATGATGATAACGGAGACAGCGGTTATATTTTATACTTAGAAAAAACGGGCGATAAAAAAGCGTCCTTGCTGGTTAACACAATTCCAGACAAAACAACAATAAAAATCGATGGAGAAGTTGAGGGTAATTCACCTATTAAGGTCAATGAATTGGAAAGCGGCGACAGGCAATTAATAATGTCATTCCCGGGTTATAAAGATGTAACAGTATTTATGAAAGCAATTGCAGGTTACCAACTAGTAGTCAATGCTCAACTAGCAAAAGAAAATAGTGATATTAATCAAATAATCGGGACCCAAACAGAAGCCAGCAGCAGTGCTTTAAGTGTGAATCAAGATCAAAAAATAACAATTAAGGAAACTGAAACCGGTTGGCTAAAAGTAAGAGAAACAGCTTCCAGTTCGAGTAAAGAAGTGACTAAAATTAAACCAGGTGAAAGCTATGTTTTATTAGAAGAAGAAACTGATTGGTACAAAATTGATTTGGGAAGCAGTAAAAGCGGCTGGATTTCAGCTAGCTACGCTTCGAAAAATTAATGAAAACAGCAAAGATTAAACAGGAACAAGCTAAAAAGAAATAAAGTTTTTGCTGACTGTTTAAAAAGAGAGCAGCAATTCCCAAAATTAAGCTAATGAGCCAATAAAAAATGGCAATGGCCCGTCGCGACCAGCCAACTTTAAGAAGCTGATGATGAAAATGCTGACCGTCGCCAAGATAAATAGGACGATGTTTAACGGCTCTTCTGATGATGGTGTAGACAGCGTCGAGCATAGGAATAAAAAGAAGAAAAATGAGAGTGGCTAATTTGGCCCCAGAAAGGATAGCGAGAACCGCCAATAAAAAACCGGCGAGACTTTTACCGCTGTAGCCTGGCATGATGGATTGGGGAAAGAAATTGAAGGGCAAAAAGCCCAAATAAGAACCACAAACAGCACCGGCCAAAATGATAACTGGCCATTGAGTAATGTCAGTGGAATAACGAAGAGCTAAGAGTCCAATAAAAAAAGCGGAAATGGAGACAAAACCAGGAAGTTGACCATCGACACCAGTGGCCCAGCCAACAATATTCATACACCAAACAATCCAAATAACAGCCAAGATATCGGAAATAACCCAAATGCTATGACTGCCAAAAAAATTAAAATTGATTTTTAGAAAAGAAAGATCAATGACTCCGCCAGTAATCGGATTGGAAATAAAAGCAATACCAATGCCGGAGGCAACAATGATCAAAGCAACAATAATATTGAAAACTAACCTTATTTTAGGGCTAATATCTTTAACATCATCAAACAAACCAACAATAAGAGTAATTAAACTAGCCAAAAGAATACCAGTTAAATGTTTATCGAGAGGCAAAAAAATAATGGCAGTAATTAAAACGGCAATAAAAATTGGCAGTCCCCCACCTCGGGGAACAGAAGAAGTGGCAGTGGCATTGTGGGTTTTTTTTTCTTTTTCTTTAGGATTTTCAATCCAGTTTTTTTTGATGAAAAAATTTCTGACAAGAGGGGTGAGAAAAAAAGAAATACCGGCGGAAATGATAATGGCCAAAAGAAAAGAAATTGGCATGTTAAGAAATTAAAAGAATAATTCTAGTAAGAGAAATGGCTGAAAGAAGGGAAAAAACTAAGGAAAAGATGACAAGAAGGCGAGAAAATAAGAGAATGGTTTTTAGAAAGAAGGTGGCCATTAAATTATTAATCAAAAGAATGACGATAGAAAAAGTTGGTAATAAAAACAGTGAAGTAGCTGAGGCTAATTGGCCTTCACCCCAAGGAAGAGAATAATATAAAGGAACTTGTTGAGGCAAATCATTAAATTTGAAAATAAGAATGGCAATTTGGAAAATGATTAAAAATAAATTCCATCTTAAAAAACGGCCATTAATCTTCCCTTGCCAGAAATTTCCAAGGGTAGAAAATTGGGAGAAAAGTGAATTTAAAAAAGGCATAATTATCTTAATTTAAAGACGGTGGCATCGCCAAAAACTTCAACGGCGTAATAATAATTATCAATGAAATTATTAAGAGCAGGAAAAGATCGACCCGACATCTGATAATAGACAATAAATTTGGGCAGATTAGCCTTAATCTTGTCCATGGTTGAATCATAACCATTGAAATCAACAATATGGTAGGCAACAGTATATTTTGATGATGGCAGACGATCAGATAAGGCATAGATATAAGGCTGATCACCCCAAATAAAAATTTTATCTGCTGGACTGGTGTTGGATTTTACATATTCTGAAACTTGGTAAATGTCATTAATCTGAGAGCCAAAATAGCTTCGGTAATCAGGAGTAGATTTAAGACCAACAGCATGAGAATAAAAGTTAGAATAATACTTAAAAACAGGATAAAAGTAAAAATCAAATTTGAAAACAATTAAAGCAAAAATAAAAATAGAGCAGGCTGATAAAATCTGATTTTTTCTGTTTTTGAAATCTAACAATTCAACGATGATTAAAACCAATGGAGGCAGAACCTGAATTAAATAGTGAGGATAAGGTCGGCCAGATAAAAGCGACCCAAAAATAGCAGCGGAAAACCAGAATAGAAGAAAAGAAAAATTTCGAGAAATTGTTTTCTTGTATTTTAAGAAGAAGATTAAGGCCCAGCTTAATAATAAAATTAAAAATCTAGTGACAACTCCACCACTAGAAACAGAAGAACTTTGAGTTCCAGTTGACCATGAAGAAAGATAACCAAAATTCTGGAAAAGACTGGCAACCAAAAACTGTTTGATGGCGCCTTGAAAATAAAAATAAATTGTCCAAAGAATTATTGGCAATAAAAAGGCAAGACCAAAAATAACAATATTTTTAATTTTAAAGAAGTTTTTTTTGAATAAATCTGAATCATCAATAAAGAGCCAGATACAAAGAAAAGCAAACTCGATGGCAACTGGAATTTTAATAGTAAAAGCTAAACCAAGAAGAAGACCAGCAAGAATAAGGTGATCAACGTTGGGTCGAGCTTTGGCTAAAAACCAAACGCCAACAACGGTAGGTAAAAGCATGAAAACTTCAGCGTTGGCAATATTGCCTTCAAATAGAGGAATTGAAGTTAAAATCAAAAAGATAAAAGTGGCAATTTGGGAAGATTTTTCTGAAAGAAAAATTTTGCTAAGACGATTAAAAAAATAAATGGTGGGAGCCATAAAAATCATGAGAAGAAGTCTAAAACCAAAAACAGTCTGGGCTAGAGCGGCAAGATAATAAAGAGTGGGAGGTTTATTGTCGTGGATTTGGCTGTAGAGATGGACTCCTTTTCTAATGGCTTGACCTAAAACTAAATAGATACCTTCATCCCCATACCAGTAAGGCTCAAAAAGTGAGGGAATTCGGAGAAGAAGAAAAATTAAAGCTAAAACGATCCAAAATTTGTATTTTTTAATTAATGTTTTATACATCCTATTTAAATAATACCTCAAACTGTAGGCTTTTTGCTGGTAGTTTTATATTCCAACCTTTTGCCAAGCATAAGACGAGTATGAGAATGTAGTCCAGGAAGAACTGACATGGTTAAAGTAGCCAAAGGCATTAGGGGCCATTGGATAATATTTTTAACAATATTTTTAAAACCTCTTTTCTCTTTAAGGGGACGCAATTTCCAATCTAAAATTATTAAAACAGCTAGCGGAATTAAACAAATAGTCAATAAAACATTGGCAATTCGGGGCAAATTGTAACCAACGGCAGTCTGGAAGAATTTAGGATTGAGAAGAACTGGGAGTGAGGCACCTAAAGTTAAAATGAACCAATTACTGGACCAAACCAAATGAGTTTTAATAAGTTTGTAAATACGAAGGGCACGAGTGATGAAAGGGATTTCTTTGTGAATTCTAGCCTGTTCTAGGGCATAAGGGATATCTGTAGCACCCCAGGCGTGACGAATACATTGAGAATAACGATTTTTAAGTGCAGAAAAATAATTTTTACCATCTGGAGCATCGACGATGGTAGGTAAAAAGATGGGCTCGACAGAAGTTTTACCACCACTAATGAAAAAAGTTTCAAGGAAAATGTGCCAATCTTCAGGAATCATATCTGGATCCCAATAGCCGGCAGAATCAATTAATTTATAGGAAGAAGAATAACAAGAATAATTAAAAATTAAGCCGTCTGGCTCCTGAATATCAGAAATACTATTAATATTGCCCATAATGCCAACTATTCTGATAGGGGCAGGAACTTGATTAATGTTGTGGTGCCAAAAAATTGGAGCTTGCCAAAAACGATAATAACGATTTGGATTAGAAGCGAAATAATAAGTTAGAGCGGAAAAATATTTAGGACTAAAGATAGTATCAACATCACAACTGGTGAGGGTAAGATTTTCAATCGGGTATTTGCCGGTATCGATATAATGTTTTTTAAAATATTTAGCGGCCCAACCTTCATTAGTGTGTTTACCGGCAACTTCACCAGAAATGTTAGCGGGGTGTTCGGTAAAAATTAAATCACCAAAAACATTTTTATATTTTTTAGAAAAGTAGTCGGTAGTGTTTTGATTGCTTTCTTTGCCAGCCCGCTCTTCCTGGCCCAAAATGACATGGATATTTTTAAGATTAATGTCAACTTGAGCAGCTAAACTGCCGATGGCCATTTCAATAACTTCATTTGGCTCTTTATATGAAGAAACGATAATAACATGATGAATATCGTTTCGTTTAAGCCAACTGGCTTTAAAATGATCCTGAAAAAGCTGTTCCCAATTAGTGGCTTTGCTTTTTTGAATTTTGAAATAGCCGATGACTGACAGAATTGAAGCTTTAAAGGATTGATAAAACCAATAGACTAAAAAAGCGATGACGAAATAAGCCACAGCTTTAGGAACTAAAAAGGCTCCCCAAAGAGGGAAAAGGATAGTCATCCAAGAGAAAAAACCTGGAAGTGTTTCCCAAAGACGGTAACGTTTGGATGTTTTATTAATCATCTAGATGATTGATTATATCAAGAGTTGATACTATTTGAGATAAAATAGAGAGATGGATGTTTTTGAATCAATTAAAGAGACAATTAAATATGCTAAAAAATATGGCGGAGAATTAAATGAGGACCAATTATTTGAAAGACTGATGGGAAATACGGTTTATACAAAGGAAGAAATTAAAAAATCGATTCAAAAAACCCTCTGTCTCAACATTCGTCGAGACATCTCCCTTGACAGGGAGGCTTTAATAAAAACAAAAAAGGCGGAAAAGCTGGCAGAAGAAATTTCAAAAAATTTTAAAGATATTTTATTTTTAGGGATAACCGGATCAGTGGCCGCGGGAAGCCCTAAAAAAAATAGCGACATTGATTTAATGATAATTACAAAAGCAGATAAATTATGGATCAATCGATTAAAACTGCGATGGTTTATAACCAGGAATAAAATTCCCCATCGCAAACCGGAAATAAAAGAAAAAACTGATGAATTTTGTTTTAATTTGTGGCTGGATGGAAAATCATTGAGGCTGAAAAAAGAAAAACAAACTTTAAAAAATGCGGTTGATCTGATTTTAATCAAACCATTAATAAACAGAAACAGGACTTATGAAAAATTTATTGCGGCAAATGATTGGGCAAAAGAATTTGTGGCGACAGGATATAGTTTAAAACAAATTGTCCCGCTTCGTGAAACATCTTTTTTAAAATTAGATACTTTGTTAGATAAAGCAATAAATTTGATGGTGTTTTGGCCACAATTTTGGTACATGAAAAGAAAAATTAAAAATGAAAAAGTGGGACTGCATGAGGCATTTTTCCACCATTAAATGATAAAATATCATATGCTTTCCCTGCCAAAAGAAAAAACTCTGAAATGGTTAGGCCCATTTTTTTTGGTCATAGTTAGTTTGATAATCTTATTTTGGTCTTTAGTGTCGGCAGGCTTTGATAAATTAAAAACTGATATCAGAGATAATGTTTTGAGAAACATCCCAATTGAATATGTAAAAGAGATTGGAAATGGAGAAAAAATCAAAAAAGTTTACAAGGTTCCAGATAGCAATGTTGAACCAGGAGATGCTGGATATCTATTAAAAAGATTTCGCGATCAGTTGTGGATTTTGTTAAGCCGAACACCCAAAGAAAAGGCTGAAGTCTATTTACTAATGGCTGATAAAAGAATGTTTGAGACAACAGAATTAATCAGAGATGGGAAAAGCGATGATTTAATATCGGAAACATTAAAAGATTCGATTTATAATTTAATGGAAGCTAAAAAAAATCTTTTTGAAGAAAACAAAAAAGATCCAGATTTTTTTAAGATTGATCTGCAGATTAATCAAGCTGGTTTAGCTTATGAAGATATAGTAAAATCATTGAATTATAAAAGCGAAAAAACAAATAAAATTATAGATGAACTCAAAATCTGGAATGAAAAAAACAAAGAATATTTGGAAAAGAATTAGAAAGTCTGTATTTAAGAAATGGTATTTAATCTTGGGTCTTTTGTTGCTGGTGGCGGGAATTATTTACGTGATTAAAGAGATTCCTAATCCAACAGCATTAAGCTCGACTGAATATGCCCAATCTTCACAAATACTGGACAGAAAAGGCAAATTGTTGTTTGAAATTTATTCTGACAAAAAAAGAACAGCGGTTAAATTATTAGAGATTCCAGATAATTTAAAAAATGCCACCTTAGCAATTGAAGATGTTAATTTTTACAAACATGGCGGTTTTGATTTTAGAGGAATTTTAAGAGGCCTTTATCGAACTGTAATTGAAGGACGATTACAAGGCGGTTCAACTTTAACCCAACAATTGGTTAAAAATGCATTGTTAACACAAGAAAGAACAATCTCTAGAAAAATTAAAGAAGCAATTTTAACTGTGGCAACAGAAACACTTTATAGTAAGGATCAGATTTTAGAAATGTATTTTAACCAAACACCATATGGCGGAACTATTTATGGAGCACAATCAGCGGCCAGAGAATTTTTTAATAAAGATGTAAAAGATTTGGATTTGGCAGAATCGGCATTAATTGCAGGATTACCAGCATCGCCAACAAAATATAGCCCATTCAGCCATCCAGAGGCGGCCAAAGCTAGACAAGAAATGGTGTTAACAGCCATGGAAAAAGTTGGTCATATCACTAAAGAACAAATGGAAGCAGCTAAGATAGAAAAATTAAATTATTACATTGATAAAAACGGAATTTTGGCACCTCATTTTGTGTTTTATGTTAAGGAACAATTGGTAGAAAAATATGGAACAAAAAAACTAACGGAAGGCGGGTTGAAAATAACCACAACACTAGATTTAGATGTGCAAAATATGGCAGAAACAATAGTCGCTTCGGAAGTGGCTAAATTAAAAAAATCAAATGTGACTAACGGAGCAGCTTTGATTACAGAACCAGGAACAGGAAAGATTTTAGCCATGATAGGATCAATTGATTATTTTTCAAATGAAATAGATGGTAAATATAATGTAACAACAGCATTAAGACAACCAGGATCATCAATTAAACCATTAAATTATGCCACAGCATTGGAATTGGGAAAAATAACAGCTGCATCAATAATTAGCGATGCCCCGACTTGTTTTGGGGTGGAAAATCAAAATCCATATTGTCCGACAAATTATGGAAATCATTATTTTGGACTACAAACAGTCAGAAATTCATTGGCTAGCTCGTTAAATATTGGCGCCGTGAAAATTTTGAAATTAAATGGAGTGGAAACCTTTATTGCCTCAGCATCGGCGATGGGGATAACGACTTTTATTGATCCATCAAATTATGGTTTTTCATTAACTTTAGGCGGAGGTGAAGTTTATATGACAGATATGGCCACAGCTTACGGTGTTTTTGCAAACATGGGAGTAAAACAAAATTTGACGCCAATATTAAAAGTTGAAGATAAAGACGGAAATACTTTAGAAGAATTTGAAACAACTCCTGGAGATAGAGTGCTGTCGAGAGAAACATCTTATATAATTCAAAATATTTTGTCCGATGATGGCGCTAGAAGCCAAGTGTTCGGATCAGGATCACTATTAAATATAAAAAATCATCCAGAGGTGGCAGTAAAAACAGGAACAACAAATGATTTGCGAGATAACTGGACTTTTGGATACACAGCCGATTATGTGGTTGGGACTTGGGTGGGAAATAATGATAATTCAAAAATGAGCGGAGTGGTGTCGGGAACAAGCGGTGCAGCTCCAATCTGGAATAAAATAATGACTCAATTATTGGCTGATAAAACGGTTAAAAAACCAGTAATGCCAAGTGATGTTATTGGGATGAATGTCTGCAATTTAACTGGTGGTGCAGTACCAGAGAGTGGATGTGATTCTCATTATGAATACTTCAATAAAAAATTTTTACCGGCCACCACAAACTTAAGAATGAATGTGTTGATCAATAAAGACACTGGCAGAATTGTGGCAGATAATGAAGCAGCACCAAATGCTGAATGGCAAGACCATACAGTGGTGACAGATATCAGCGGAGTAAAGGTTTGTTTAGATTGCCCATTGGTGGGAGACGCTATAAATAGCACAGCATCTGCATTTGTTAATTAAAATGACATTACTGGAAAAAGTAATAAAAATTTTAATCATAACCGGAAAACCGTTTTTTTTGATTCTTAAATTTGGTTTTCAAATAATTAAGTCTTTTTGGGAAAAAATCATTTTATTACTGGCAGTAATTATTTTAATAATGGCTACTTATAGTGGCTACCAATTTTTTAATAAGGAAATACCGGATATAAATTTAATTTATAATCCCCCAAAATTATCAACCAAGATTTTTGACCGAAACGGAACTTTGCTCTATAAATTTTATGAGGAGGAAAACAGAACTTGGGTGAATTTAGATAAAATTCCCAAAAGATTTATTGAAGCAACTTTAGCAATTGAAGATAAGGAATTTTATAAACATCATGGATTATCAATTAAAGGAATTATAAAAGCGACAATTCATAATTTTAATAGAAATGATGATGAAAATTTAAGAGGAGGTTCAACAATTACCCAACAACTGGTTAAAAATGTGTTTCTGACAAATGAAAAAACATTTAAAAGAAAAGTTATAGAAGCAATTTTAACTTTAAAAGTAGAAGGAACATTGACCAAAAATGAAATATTAGAAAGATATTTTAATCAAGTTTCTTACGGCGGTGAAGCTTATGGAATTCAAGAGGCAGCTCAAAAATATTTTGGAAAAAATATTGAGGATTTAAGTGATGGAGAAATGACTTTTTTGGCCGGATTACCGGCAGCACCAAGTTCATACTCCCCTTTTGGCAGCAACCCAGAATTAGGAATGGTGAGACAAAAAAGAGTAGTGGAAGAAATGATATCGGCAAAATATATTTCTAAAGATGAAGGCAACAAGATATTAGGAGAAAAGTTAGTGTTTGGGAAAAGAAAAACAAAAATGGAAGCCCCACATTTTGTTTTTTACATCAGGAATTTATTGGAAGATAAATATGGCTATATGAATTTTGAAAGATTGGGTTTGAATATTTACACCAGTTTGGATTTAAATGTGCAAAAAGAAGCAGAAAAAATCGTTAAAGATGAAGTGGATAAAGTTAAAAAATTAAAAATATCAAATGGAGCTGCGCTGGTGATAGGGGTAAAAGATGGCGACATTTTAGCAATGGTCGGATCAAAAGATTACAATGCCACCGATATTGACGGCAATGTTAATGTGACAACGTCACTAAGACAGCCAGGGTCATCGATAAAACCGATTAATTATTTGTTGGCATTTCAAAAAGGAAAAAATCCTGATGATTATATTGATGATAGCCCAGTGAGTTATTATGTGCCGGGACAAAAACCTTATACTCCACAAAATTATACCGGCAAATATTTAGGCAAAGTAACATTAAGGACAGCTTTAGCGTCATCATTAAATGTGCCGTCAGTGAAATTATTGGCAGAAAACGGGGTTAATAATATGATTGATTTAGCCGAAAAAATGGGAATAACAACCTGGACCGACAGAAGCCGATATGGATTATCATTAGCACTTGGAAGCGGGGAAATTAAAATGACAGAATTAGCCCAAGCTTATACAATCTTTGCTAATTCAGGAGAAAAAGTGGAGATCAATCCGGTTTATAAAATTGATAATTATTTGGGAGAAAATATTTACACTAAAGAAAAAGAGACTGAGCAAATTGTGGATCCAAATTTAGCGCTGACAATTGACAGTATTTTGAGCGACAACAATGCTAGAGCGCCGATTTTTGGATTAAATTCAAAATTAAAAATTGAAGGGAAAACGGTGGCAGTAAAAACCGGGACAACAAATAATTTGAAAGACAATTGGTGTATTGGTTGGACCCCAAATTATTTAGTGGCAGCTTGGGTGGGAAATAATGATGCCACTCCAATGAGTTGGGTAGCCTCGGGGGTGAGTGGAGCCACTCCAATCTGGAATAGAATTATGACTAAAATTTTAGAAAATAAAATTGATGAACAATGGGTAGAAGCAACAGTGTTTTTGCCAGAAGATAAGCTTATTCTTGAGTAGAATACCAATACAGCTGATTAATTAAATCGGAAAGCGATTTTTTGGCCTGAGCTAAATCTTTAGAATCGGTAATTTTTATCAACAAAATTATTTCCTGTTTAGGAGAAGTAATTTTGGAAAAATAGGAAAAAGAATTATCTTTTTCTTCAGTAATTTCTTTGACCTTAAGACCTTCAGGAAGAGCAGAAGCATAAAGACTGGAAGTGGAGAAATCGACCTGATCAATTTTTTTAGAAATAGAATTTAAATCTTCGGACTTAAAAATAACGTCCTGATTTTTTTGATAAATAATAGAATCGGAATTAGGTTTTTTGAGCAAAATTGACCAAGTGGAATTATCTTTTGGTAAAGAAATACTGCCAGATGTCTTAACAGGAGAAGATTTTGGCGAATTGACGGAAAAATTTAAAGTCGGTAATTTAAAAGAAAAATCAAAATTTTTAATGGAGCGATAAATCCAAAAAGATAAACTAAGACCAACGGTTAAAACCATGGCAATATAAATAAATCTTCTTTTTTTAACAAGACGCTGTTTTTCGTTTTCTTTATCAAAAAGACCTGGTTGTTCACCATCAATTGATTTCTTTTTAGTAATTTTTTCTTCTTTGGGAAGCATAGATAATTATGGCATATTTAAAAAAGAAGAGGCACCGTTAGAAAATTTTATTACCACAAAGTGGTGTTTATTTTTTCATTGGTGCCTCAGCTCCTTAATCTCCTTCGTCAGTGTATACCCTGCAAACCATTTCTGAAAACATTCCAGAAGTGCATCGAGCACTGATATATTTTCCGTTTACCTTTAATTCAAAAGTGACATCATTGGGGTCGCCAAATATTGGATTCATATTTGAATGTCGGATAATAACAACATCGGTAGTACCAGTTATTTCCTCAATACGTGCCAACGCTTGGTCCTCATGAATCCAATTTATGGAACATAAACCTAAGAATATGGCTGCTAATACAATAAAAACTGCGATACAGGTTGTGATACTTTTTTTACCACTCATTTTTAAAACCTCTTTCCTTACTTATTTTTGAATCACTTTTAGCGGTTTCCAGAAAAAAACATTGATTAAAGAGCAAATTACTTAATTTTCGATTAAGTTTGATATTTTATCAAAAATTGAATATATTGTCAATATTATAAGTCTATTTTTTGATTTGTTTTAGAGTTAAGAGACAAGGTTTGGCACCGAGACAGGAAACTACAGAAGCAGAGTTTTTGATGGCCCAAAAAAGAGCATCATGGGATGAGAAACCATAAATAAGACTGGCAACAAAAGTAGAGCCAAAAGCATCGCCAGCACCGGTTTCATCAATGGGTTTGACGTTAATAATAGGAGAGAAATAATGTTTACCCTCGGCAAAAACAAAAGCACCATCGCGACCATTAGTGACGGCAACAATAGGCGGAGAAAGAGAAATTAAATTAGGCCAAAAATCTTTATCATCAATGTCAAGACCGATAAAAGATTCTGATTCAGTTTTATTTAAAAGTAAAAAATCAACTAATTTTAATAATGGCAAAAGTTTCTTACGCTGGGCCAATTCGCGGTTGCCAGGGTTTAGAGCAATTTTAATTTTATTTTCTTTGGCAAAACCAATTAATTCTTCTAATAATTCAAGGTTTCCTTCAAGGGAAGTGATGTAAAACCATTTAGTTTTAGGAATTTTGTCCCAATTGATATTTTTTTCTTCAAGCCGAGTTTCTCCTCTGTTAGTGAGAATGGATCGACCTCCATCTGGAGCGACCAAAATAACTGAATAATCAGTGGTGTCGTTTTTATTTTTAATTAAAAGATTGGTAGCAACTAATTCTTTTTTTAAGTCATCAATAATGTAATTACTTAAATGATCATTAGCAATTAGTGAAAGACAGGCAGATTTTAAACCAAGACGACTAAAGGAAACAGCAGAATTAGTGGCCCCGCCACCGCTGCAAATTAAACTTTGGCTAATTTCATTTTTGGAAGAATATTCTAAAGAGAGTAAATTATTATCGACAATAAATTGTTTTGATTTAACAAAAATGTCAATGGTGGCACCGCCAATTGAAATAACGTCAAGCATATTTGGAAGTTGAAAAAAGAAGTAATTTGGCTTTGATAATATTTTTTAATTCATCAATGGCGGGAGAGAAATTATCATAAACTTTCTGACTGACCTCTTGGGAATAAATTTTAGTGATGGATTGATTAAAACTAATTCTTAATTCGGTGTTGATATTAATTTTGACGACACCAAACTGAATAGCTTGAGTAATCTGATCGGGACTGATACCGGAGCCGCCATGAAGAGTAATAAAGCGATCTTCAGGAATTTTATTTCTAATTTTACTAAGCAAATTCAGATCGAGAGTTTCAGGAAGCTTAACACTGACACCATGAAGATTACCAATGGAAACAGCCAATAGATCGGCAGAAGTTTGGGTCATAAATTCGTAAGCCTGATTTGGATCGGTAAAACTGCTTTGGGAAACCTGGGTATCGACTAAATTAATGTGATTAAATTCGGCTTCAAAAAGAGTGTTAGGATAATGATTTTTTAAAGTCTGAATAAATTTTTGACTGGTTTCCAAATTGGTGGTGTAATCCATTTTAGAACCATCAAAATGAACCATATCAAAACCGAGACTGATTAATTTCTCGAGACGAATTTGATCAGAGGCGTGATCCATATTTAAATAAATTGGCAGACCATCAAGCTGAGCTTTTTTAACCAAAATAAAAAGACGTTCAGCCTGAATAAACTTATCTTCACCGGCAGAGAGCTGAACGATGCAAGGCAAACCGGTTTCTTTAACTGATTCTTCGACGGCTTGGTAAATTTCAAAGGTATCGATATTAAAAGCTGGTACAGCTCTGCCAGTGGCCCGATATTCAGTAAAAAGCTGGTGTAAAGTTTTCATTTATTTTAAAAGTATTTTTTTGACGGCAGACAATAAATTATCAACGCCGATATTATAATAATTGTACAGCTCTAGACCAGTTTTAGCCGAACGGCCAAAACTATTATCGACAGCCAAATGAATAAATTTACAGAGAAGATTATTTTCTAAAACGAGAGCAGCAACTGATTCCCCTAACCCGCCATTTTTTTGATGGTCTTCAAGACAAATTAGACGGCCAGTTTTTTTGACGCTTTTTAAAATAGTGGCAGTATCGAGAGGCTTAATGGAAGAGCAATTAATAATTTCTAATGATATATTTTTTGGTAGAGACGCGCCATGGTGCGTCTCTACAGCTAGTTTGGCTTGAACCTGAAAAGCTTCCTCCAAAATAGGACCGTGGCCAATAACGGTAATATCTTTTCCAGGTTGCAAAATATGAGATTTACCAATGGTGAAATTAAATTTAGGATCAAAAAGGTTGGGAGTGGCAGGACGAACTAAACGAACATAGGCTGGTTTTTTACTGAAAACAACAGCTTTGATAATTTTTTCGGTTTCAAGAGCATCGAGAGGCGAAAAAACTTCCATGTTGGGAAGAGAACGCATCAAGGCTAAATCTTCCAACATCTGATGAGTGGCGCCAAGATCACCACTGAGAAGACCGGCGTGAGAGCCGATGATTTTGACATTAGAATTGTTGTAACAGATAGATTGTTTAATGGTGTTCCAATTAATGGCAGGAGAAAAACAAGCAAAGGAAGTGATAAAAACTGTTTTTCCGGTTTTGGCTAATCCGGCAGCAATGCCGGCAGCGTTGGTCTCGGCAACACCGCATTCAATAAAACGACGAGGATATTTTTTGGCAAAATCATTTAAAAAAAGCGATGATTTTAAATCACAACTGACAACATAAATATTTTTATTATTTTTGGCTAATTTGGTTAGAGTTTCACCAAATGATTGGCGGATAGAATTGGTCATAATTCTGATTTAGCCTGAAGATATAAATTTTCTGGAAGATTTTTAACATCGTGATATTTAAAATTATTTTCCATGAAAGAAACTCCCTTACCTAAGGTGGTTTTAGCAATAATACAATTGGGGTAATCTGATTTTTTGGCGTTTTGGAGGGCAGTAATTACCTGATTAAAATTATGACCGTCGACAGTGGTGACTGTCCAACCAAACTGAATATATTTGGCAGCCAAATTGTCGAGAGGCATAATATCGGCAACTGAACCATCAATCTGAAATTGATTAAAATCAACTAAATTAATTAAATTGCCTAGTTTGTATTTTTTGGCAAAAAGCAGAGATTCCCACACTTGGCCTTCCTGGTGTTCGCCGTCACTAGTGAGACAAATAACTTTACTTTTGGGATCACCAAGAGCTAATCCACCGGCAAAAGATAAACCTTGGCCAAGAGCGCCAGAAGAATATTCAACTCCAGGGACATCATGAGAAACATGGCCCTGAAGAAGGGAATCAAAATTAGAATAATTATCTAAATCTTTTTTTGGGAAATAACCCGCATTGGCCAAAACTACATAAAGAGCTGGAGCCAAATGGCCGGCAGATAAAATAAAATGATCTCTTTTAAAATTAAAAAGATTGCCAAAATAAACCGCCGTAATTAAATCAATGGAAGAAAGAGAACCGCCAATATGTCCCCCGTTTTTATAGACCATATCCAACAGATCGTGACGAAAATCCTGGCTGATTTTTTGAAGCGGGTGCGGCTTAATAAAAGGGAGCATTAATTAAGTATAGAATAAAAAAGGAAGAAGTCTAATGGGATATAATAGCCATAGCGATGGAAGATTTTTATAAAAAATATTATTTGAGCGTAAAAAAATTTGTCAGCCAAAAGATTGATGACGAAGGAGTGGTGGAAGAATTGACCAATGATATTATGATGGCGGCAATGATGTGCCGATCGAACTTCAATGGAGAATGCAATGAATTTAGCTGGGTTTGCAGTATCGCTAAACATAAAATAATTGATTATTACCGAAAGAAAAAAATAAAAACAATTTTATTTTCTATTTCGCCAGAGTTTGAGGAAATTGCCGATAAAGCCTTAACACCGGAAAGAGATGTGCTTAAAAATGAATTAAAAGAAGAAATTAAAAAAACAATGGCAGAATTAAGCAAAGGATATAAAGATATTTTACGACTTAAATATGTAGAAGGAATGAAAATAAGCGAAATTTCCAAAAATTTAAAAATGACAGGAAAAGCAGTGGAATCAAAATTAATTAGGGCAAAGAAAAAATTTAGAGAGGCATGGGTTTATGATCAAAAAAAGAATTAAAAAAATAATAAAACTGACTTGTTTAATAGCGGTCAGACAAATCTGGAAATTACTGTGCAACTTATATCATATTGCTGAACAGCCATTTTTAGCTTTAAAAACTTTGATAATAAAGGACCGGGATAAATCACAAATGTTTTTAGTGACAATAGCGGTTTTATCACCAATTTTAGCCTATTCATCGGCAAGAGTTGTTTGGGATTATTACAGATTCGGAATGATAGTAAACGAAGTGGGAATGCTTTTTTTAATAGCCAGCGGAATCGAATTTTTTTTGCTGACATATTTTGGCTATTGGATAATAAAAGTGATGAGAAGCAAATGATTTTGAAATAGATCTCGACTAAATTTTCATGATTAAAAATACAACAATTGAATTCACCAGTAAAGATAATATGGAATTTATAGATCTGACTGATGAAGTAAAAGAATTTATTGAAAAAACAAAAATTAAAAATGGCCAAGTGTTGGTTTATTCAACCCATACCACATTAGCAATCTGTGTTAATGAAAAAGAAAAAGGAATTGTAAAAGATTTTAAAGCTTTAATGAATCGAATTATCCCAAAAGATGCTTATTATCATCATAATGATTTAACTATAAGAACTGAAAACCTAGTCTGCCAATCGGCAGCATCGGATTGCTTAAACGGACATTCACACTGTACTCACCTCTTAATGAGAAATTCAGAAACAGTGCCAATTATTGACGGAAAAATAATGCTGGGAATGTGGCAAAGAATTTTTGCGATTGAATTAGACTGTTGCCGACCAAGAAAAGTTTTAGTGCAAGTAATCGGAGATTAATTAACTAAACTTCTAATTTCATTAATAACATCTTCTAAAATTGATTCAGGAGTGCTGGCGCCTGAACTGATTCCAATTTCCTGATGACCCTGAAACCATTCAGGATTAAGCTCGGAAGAATTATCAATAATATAACTGACGGCACCACTGGATTCGGCCACTTTTTTAAGACTATTAGAGTTAGCACTGGTGGAAGAACCAACGATAATAAATAGAGTGCAAGTTTTGGCTAATTTAATAACAGCATTTTGACGATCGGTGGTGGCTTGGCAAATGTGGGGCAAAATAGTGATTTGAGGATATTTGGCTTTTAAAAGATCGAGAACTTCTTGGGTATCAACAGTAGAAAGAGTGGTTTGAGTCATAACGATGCAATTAGCAGGGTCATCAATGTTGAATTTGAGAGCATCTTCAATAGCAACTGGAATGACAGAATAAGGATTTTCACCGACAATACCAATTGTTTCATCGTGAGTAATGCTGTTGCAAATAAAAATTATTTTTTTATTCTGACTACTGAAATTAATGACGGTTTGATGAGATTTTAAAACTAAAGGACAAGTGGCATCAATAATAGTTAAGCCTTTAGCAATGGCCTGACTAAAAGTCTGAGGAGGAGCTCCGTGAGCCCGAATAATAACCACAGAATCACGAGGAATCTGATCAAGGGATTGAACAGTTTTTATTTTTAATTCTGATTCTAGCCAGTCAACGACGTGCTGATTATGAACCAATTCACCAAGAAAATAAATATTGCCTGAATATTTTTCGGCCGTTTCTTTGGCTAAATCAATAGCCCGATTAATGCCGAAACAAGCGCCATGAGGAACAGCTAAATGAAGATTTGCCATAATAGCTGATTTTATCTTAAAAAAGATATAATTGCCTTAGGGAGATGAAGAAAAATAAAATAATAAAAAATTTAGGATGGATAATAGCCGGAATTTTGTTTTTAATATTAGCTTTTAAATTAATTTCTGATTTTAGAAAAACGCCAATAAAAGAAAATATTGGAGTAAGTCCGACAATAAAACAGGAATCGACAGAATTGGTAAAAATAATTGATGGCGATACGGTGATAGTTAAAATTAATGGAGAAGAAAAATCGATCAGACTGATTGGAATTGATACTCCGGAAAAGAATGAATGTTTCGAAAAAGAGGCAACAGAAAAATTGAAAGAAATAATTGCAAATAAAAAAATAAAATTAGAAGCGGATAATAGCCAAGATGATAAAGATAAATATGACCGATTATTACGCTATATTTATTTGGAAGATGGAACTTTGATTAATAAAAAATTAATAGAAGAGGGAGTGGCTAAAGAATACACTTATAAAATTGCCTATAAATTTCAGACGGAATTTAAAGAAGCAGAAAAAATAGCAAAAGGAAAAAAGATAGGAATTTGGGCAGATGGGATTTGCAATAATTTTTGACAAGAAAAAGGCAGGGTGTATATTTTTTTAAAAAAATGTACAGTGACCTGCCAGTAGAGATGAATCAATAAAACGGTTATCCGAAGATATTCCTAAAAGTAATATAGAGAGCAATGGCAGCGAAGCAACCAATGGCAATCCAAGGCATTATTGCATCTTGTTGACGGCGACGGATTTCTTTTTGATAAGGATCATTAATGGATTTGATTACTTTGCTGAAGAAAGCTTTTAAACCGTTTTTATTAGCTTTCATTAGAAGGACCTCCTTTCTGTTTTAGTTTTATTGATTCAAAGTGCGATTTATTTATTAATTCAGTCGCTGAATATGGCTGGTTAATAGATTGGTGAGATTGTACTAAAAAAATAATGAAAATACAAATTATCCGGATAAAAGAAAAGCCGGTAGATAGATGTTTATAAAAACATTAACCTGCCGGCTTAATCAATAAAACTTAAGTGCTCACACTCAATTTTTCTCTTTGGAAAGAAATAAGATCAAAAATCTTAGTTATTCTATCAGAGTAAATTGGGCTATTTTCAGAAATCTGATTCATTCTTTCGAAAAAATCGGCGAATTCTTCTGGGGTTGGAGTGTCATAAGAGCTAACTCTGGAATCATGGGGGAAGTTTAATCTGCTGGGATGTCGATTGCCGTTATTTAGAGTATCTTTGGGTGAAGCTTCAAATTGAAAAAGAAATTGTCCAGCAAGAATTTCGGTATTGTTAAGGGAAAAATTTTTGCTTTTTTTATCGATGAAGAAAATAAGTCTTTCGTTCTCCTCATCTTGGTGACCAAAAATTTTAACTCCCAAATCATTAAGAACGACAACGATCAGGGAATTAGTGCTGAGAAAACCATTAAAAACATCTGCCATGATAGTTTCTCCTTTTTTCTTTGAGTTTTATTGATTTAAAGAACAAATTTATTAAATTAATTTGCAATAAATTAATTAACAAAAGTGAAGAATTATACTAAAAAAATGCAAAAAAGTCAAATTATAGGATAGATTTTTGGTTAGGGAGACGCGGATGGGAGTTGAACCCATCTACGCAGTTTTGCAGACTGCTGTCTAACCGCTTGACTACCGCGTCATATTTAGAGTAAGCCTATTTTATCAAAAAACCCTCCAATTAAGGAGGGTTTTGATTGGTTAACTGGATTTTGAATTACATCATACCACCCATACCGCCCATGCCTCCCATATCTGGGGCAGAATTGCCGCAGCTACAAGATTTTTCTGGAGCATCAGTGATTAAAACATCAGTGGTTAAAATCATCTGACCAACAGAAACAGCGTTGGTTAAGGCTGATTTAGTGACTTTAGCTGGATCGAGAATGCCAAATTTAAGCATAGAACCCATTTTACCGGTGGCAGCATTGTAACCATAATCTGATTTAGGATCATCTTTAACATGATCTTTAATTAGGTTAAAGATATAACCAGCATCTTCGCCACAATTTTGAGCCAACATTCTAACAGGCTGTTCGAGAGCATATTTTAAAATATCAATTCCAACCTGCTCTTCATTCGAATCGGTCTTGACGGAATCGAGTTTCAAAGAAGCTTTAAGCAAGGCAACTCCACCGCCAGGAAGAATACCCTCTTCAACGGCAGCTTTGGTGGCTTCAATAGCATCTTTAACTCTTTCCAATCTTTCTTTCATTTCAACTTCAGTGGCTCCGCCAACTTGAAGAACAATAGCACCGCCAACTAATTTGGCGATTCTTTCCTGGAATTTTTCTTTATCATAATCGGAAATAGTTTTACTGAATTGGGCACGAAGTTGAGAAACACGAGCTTTAATTTCAGCTTCAGAGCCAGCACCGCCAATAATTCTAGTTCTATCTTTATCGGCAGTAACCGAATCAGCGTGGCCACAATACTCTGATGGTTCGGCAGTGTCGAATTTAATGCCAAGATCTTCAGAAATAACAGTACCACCGGTTAAAACAGCAATATCTTCGAGCATGGCTTTTCGGCGATCACCAAAACCTGGAGCTTTAACAGCCAAAATATTGAAAGTACCGCGAATTTTATTGACAACTAAAGCTGCTAAAGCTTCACTATCGACATCATCAGCAATAATAACGATATTTTTGGTTAATTTAACCAATTTTTCCAAGAAAGGCAGAAATTCCTGAAGAGAGCTGATTTTTTTATCGGATAAAACGATGTAGGGATTATCAACCTGAGCCTCCATGGTTTCAGTGTTGGTGGCAAAATAGGCAGATAAAAAGCCCTGATCAAATTCCATGCCGGAAGTCTCTTTGGTTTCTAAGCCTAACCCCTTACCTTCTTCGGCAGTGATTAAACCATCTTTAAATTTAACCATAGATTCGGCAATTTTTTTACCAATTTCAGAATCCCCGGCAGAAATAGTAGCGACTTGTTCAATAGATTCCTGATCATTTGGTTTAATATCTTTTTTCATTTTATCGAGTTCTTCGATAATAACGGCTAAACCTTTTTCCAAACCTTTTCTGATAATCATAGGGTTAGCTCCAGCAGTGACATTTTGGAGACCTTTATTAACAATGGCTTGAGCCAAAACAGTGGCAGTAGTGGTGCCATCACCGGCAATATCATTAGTTTTAGAAGCAGCTTCTTTAATTAATTGAGCGCCCATATTTTCATAGGGGTCTTGAAGCTCAATTTCTTTGGCCACAGAAACACCATCGTGAAGAACAGTAGGACCGCCCCATTTTTTATCGATGGCAACATTACGGCCTTTTGGACCAAGAGTAGTAATGACAGCATTAGCTAAAGTGTTAACACCATTTAAAATTGATTGACGGGCATCAGCCCCGAACTTAAGTTGTTTTGCCATATTTGTTTAATTTAATTTTTAATTTATATAAAACCCTTTGTCCCTTCGGGACATTTCCCTTGACAGGGCAACCTTATTTAATAGTGGCCATGATATCGTCGAATTTTAAAAGCAATAATTCGACGGAATCTTCTTTATATTCTTTACCACCCCATTCACGATAAATTACAATATCGCCAATTTGGCAAGGTGATTTAATTTCTCGGCCTTCAGTAAAGACAGTATCGCCAACAGCTAAAACTTTTCCCTGTTGGGGTTTCTCTTGATGATTTTCCGGGAGAACGATACCGGAAGCAGTAGTGGTTTCGTGTTTTTGCGGCTCGATTAAAAGAAAGCCGGCGACTGGATGGATTTTGGTCATATTTAAAAAATAAAATAAACTAATAATTATCAGTCTAATTGATTGACTGCTAATATTATAACTAGGTGAAATTTTTAATCAAGAGGTACAAATTCTTTACTGATAAAATGAACTATGAAATTGGAAAAAGCTAAAGTTTTTGGAAAATATATTTTTAATTATCTGCCGGATGATAAATATGTGGGGCAAAGAGTGGCTTTGGAAAAATACGAGCCATATTTAAGTGAACTGATGTTAGCGAAAATTAAAAAGGGCGATATTGTGTTAGATATTGGAGCTAATATTGGCTATTATACGGTCTTATTTGCTGATAAAGTTGGCAAGACTGGAAAAATAATCGCCATTGAACCGGATCCAATAAATTTCGAAATTCTGCAAAAAAACATAAAAGAAAATAAATTATTTAATGTGGTGGCAGTGCAAGCGGCAGCGGGGAAAGAAAATAAAAAAATGAAGATTTTTGAATCGGAAGAAAATTTTGGGGATCATCGGATGTGGGAATCCCCCTCTGGTCAAAACCCCCTTCCGGATAAACCGGAATTCCCCCTTGAAGAAGGGGGAACTTCAAAAAAATCTATTGATGTGTTTTGCCGAAGATTGGATGATTTATTAAAGGAATTGGAATATAAAAAAATTGATTTTATTAAAATGGATGTGCAGGGTTTTGAGTCGTTGGTGATTGAGGGAGGAAAAGAAACAATTGAAAAAAATAAACCAATAATATTCTTTGAATATTGGCCATGGGGAGCCAAAAATGCAGGATCGGAAATTAAAGAAATGACAGATTTTTTGAGAAAAATTTATAAAAAAATATTTTGGGTAGATGAATATATTCAAATCCATTTTCCGGCGGCACAAAAATTTTTGGATAAAAAATACAGTGATAAAAATGAAGATGATTATGGTAATTTATTTGTGAAAAATGGAATTAATTTTAATGATTGGTTAGGCCAATTTAAAAACTTTTGGTTAAAGAAATTGATCAAAAGAATTTTAGGAAAAGCAGAGACGTAATGATAAAAAGGTATAATTAAATATGGCAGTAAAAGATTTAAGACAATTGGGTGATGAAAAATTAACTAATAAAAATTTAGAGATAGAAAATTTTGATGATGAAAAAATCAAACAAGTGATAACTGATTTAGTGGATACGATGAAAGAAAAAGGATTAGTCGGAATAGCCGCTCCGCAAATTGGCGAAAATTTTAGAATTTTTATAACCGAGCCAAGAGAAACAGAATCTAGATCCAAGGATCAAGTAGATGAATTGAGGGTTTTTATTAATCCAAAAATTATTGAAAGTTCATTGGAAGAAACAATTATTTATGAAGGTTGTGGAAGTGTGGCAAGAAGTCAAACTTTTGGACCAGTTAGCCGACCAAAAATAATAACAATTGAAGCAAATAATGAAAAAGGAGAAAAATTTAAAATTAAATGTGACGGGCTTTTAGCTAGAGTAATCCAACATGAAAATGATCATTTGAATGGAATCGAATTTATAGAAAAAATAGATGATTACACGAAATTGGTCTCCCCTGAAATTTATGGAGAGAAAATTAAAAATTCAACAGAACAAACACAAAATTCCATAATTACGATTAAAGAAGTTACTAAGTTATAATTATTTTATATGTCTAAAATAAAAAACATTTTTGCACGAGAAATTTTAGCTAGTGGCGGAGCGCCAAGCTTAGAAGTGACAGTGACTTTAGAATCGGGAATAACCGGAGAAGCATCGGTTTCATATGGAGCTTCAGCGGGGTCAAAAGAAGCAATAGTACTACTTGATGGAGATAAAGCTCGCTATAACGGCAAAGGAATGCTAAAAGCAATTGAGAATATTAACACCACTATAAAAAAAGCTTTAGTGGAAATGGAAGCTAATGAACAAAGAGAAATTGATAATAAAATGATTCAAATGGATGGAACAGAAAATAAAGCAGTGCTGGGCGGAAACGCAATGCTAGGAGTAAGTTTAGCCATAGCTCGGGCGGAAGCGAATGAAGAAAATTTACCGTTATATAAATATTTAAGAAAAATTTATGGAATTGGAGAAATTGGATGGACTTTACCAAAACCAATGATGGTGATGATTGAAGGCGGAAAACATGCCGATGACACCACTGATTTGCAAGAATTTATGGTGGGAGCGATAGGAAATCGAAGTTCAGCAGAAAATGTGAGAATGGAAATGGAAATTTATGTGGCTTTAAAAAATATTTTGAAAAGAGAAAAATTATCAACTAATGTGGGAAATGAAGGAGCTTTTGCCCCAAACGGAATAATTTCCAACGAAAAACCGATGGAATATTTGGTAGAAGCAATTAAAAATGCCGGCTATGTTCCAGGAACAGATGCAGGCTTGGGAATTGATGCGGCAGCCTCGGAATTTTTCAATGAAGAAGCAAAAACCTATGATTTAAAATTGGAAGGGAAAATTTTAACAAGTGAAGAATTAATTAACTACTATTTACCATGGATGGATAAATACCCTATCGTCAGTATGGAAGATATGTTGTCGGAATTTGATTGGGATAATTGGCCAAAATTAGCAGAAAAAATAAATGGAAAATTTCCCTTGATTGCTGATGACTTAACAGTAACCAATACAAAATTACTGCAAAAAGCGATTGAGATAAAAGCAGCGACAGCAATTTTAATTAAATTAAATCAGGCGGGAACTTTAACAGAAACAGTTGATTGCTGTTTGCTCGCCCGCCAAAATAATTTAATGACTATGCCCAGCCATCGAGGAGGCGGAGAAACTAATGACACTTTTATGGTGGATTTAGCTGTAGCAGTAGGATCGGCTTACATAAAAGTCGGACCAACTCGAGGAGAAAGAGTCTGTAAATATAATCGATTAATGAGAATTGAGGAGGAATTAAATGGCTAAAATATATTTATTCCGACATGGACAATCTGAATTCAATTTAAAAAAGATTTTCACTGGCTGGATGGATGCTAAATTAACAGAATTAGGAGTGGAACAAGCCAAAGAAATCGGAGAAAAATTAAAAGATAAAAAAATAGATATTGCCTATGTTACAAGATTATCGAGGGCAAAAGATACTTTAACTGAAGTAATCAAATTTCATCCCGAATGCAAAGAAATAATCACTGATGACCGAATGATTGAAAGATCTTACGGAAGTTTGGCCGGGTTAGGACACCAAGAAACAATCGAAAAATATGGCCAGGAACAATTTGATAAATGGCATCGAGGCTGGAATGACAGACCACCAGAGGGAGAAAGTTTTGCGGATGTGGAAATTAGAGTTCAAAAATTTATTGATGATTTAAAAGAAAAATATGCCAGAAAAGATTTAGGAATTGCGATTTCGGCTCATGGAAATTCGATCAGATTATTTAGAAAAATAATGGAAGGTGCGACACCGGAAGAAACTTGCAGTTGGACTATCCCCTACGATCAGTATTTTGAATACGAAATCTAAAATCTCCCTTTGACAAGAGGGACTTCTTTTCGGGTATAATTCGGGTATGGTTGAAGAGATTAAGGCTAAAAAGGCTTTAAATAAATTAAATAGTAAATTTTTACCTTACAAATGGGATTTGAATGTTTACCGCGGATGCAGCCATAGATGCCAATATTGCTATGCCCTTTATTCACATCAATATTTGGAAAGTGGAAAAAATTTTTTTGACACGATTTATATGAAGACGAATATTGCCGAAGCTCTAGAAAAGGAATTATCGAGCAAAAGATGGAAACGAGAAGTGGTTAATTTAGGCGGAGTGACTGATAGTTACCAACCAATTGAAGAAAAATATAAATTAATGAGAGAGGTGTTGAAATTAATGATTAAATATAAAACTCCAATAGTGATTTCAACAAAATCTGATCTAATTTTAAGAGATATGGATTTATTGACTGAATTAGCAAAAGTAGCCAGTGTGAATGTGGCGGTAACAATTACAACTATGGATGAAAATATTAGAAAAAAAATTGAGCTGGGAGGTAAAGCGAGTGAGAAAAGATTAGAGGTTTTAAAACAATTGGCTGGTAAAAATATTGGATTAGGATTACATCTTATGCCGATTTTACCAATGATTACTGATAGTGAAGAAAATATAGAAAATATTTTTAGAGAAGCGAGCAAAGTCCCAATTGATTATGCTATTTGCGGTTTTTTAAATTTAAGATCGGCAACAAGAATTAATTTTTTGGATTTTATAAAACGAGATTTTCCAAATTTATTTGATGATTATTTAAAACTTTACCAATCACCTTTTATCAGCAAAGAATACTCAAAAAATGTTTATGAAAAAATTTATAGACTTAAGAAAAAATACAACATAAGCAGCGATTATAAAAAAGTGTTGCCAAAAATAGAAAAAATACCGAAGCAATTGGATTTGTTATAATTTATCCTCTATGAAAAAAATAAAAGTATTAGCGCCGGCGGGAAATTTTGAATCATTAATGGCGGCAGTAAACGCCGGAGCAGATGAAATTTATTTTGGAATCGGGGAATTGAATATGAGGGCGGCCGGAGCCAATAATTTTGCCATGGATGATTTAGAAAAAATCAGCCAAATCTGCAAAAAAGCTAAAATAAAAAGCTGGATAACTTTAAATATCGTAGTTTACGATGAAGAAATTGAAGAAATAAAGAAGTTACTGAAGGAAATTAAAAAAACGGGAATTAACGGCATTATCGCTTCTGACTTGGCCGTGATAAAAATGGCCAATGAACAAAAAATTGAGGTCTGCGTGTCGACCCAAATGTCGGTGTCAAATTTGGAAACAATAAAATTTTTGAGCAAATGGGTGGATCGAATTGTATTAGCCCGGGAATTAAATTTGGAACAAATAAAAAAAATAGCCGAAGGAATCAAAAAAGAAAAAATTACCGGACCGAATAAAAATTTAATTGAAATTGAAGTGTTTGGCCATGGAGCTATGTGTGTGGGAGTTTCCGGCCGATGCCAAATGAGCTTATACCATCAGAATCTGTCAGCTAACCGAGGCAAATGCGTGCAAATGTGCCGACGAAAATATGAAGTGACAGAAATGGAAACTGGAAAGAAAATGATCCTCGACAATAATTTAGTTATGAGCCGAAGTGATTTGTGCACGATTGGATTGTTGGAAAAATTGGTGGAAACGGGAATCAGCACGATTAAAATTGAAGGGCGAGCTAGAAGCGCCGATTATGTGGACCAGGTGGTGAGAGTCTACAAAAAAGCGCTGAATTTAATTGATGAAAAAAAATATAATAAAACAGTTAAAGAAAAATTATTAGAAGAATTAAAAACCGTGTTTAACCGAAGCTTTTCGGAGGGCTATTATTTGGGCAGAAGTGTCAAAGAATGGGTGGAGGGAGAAAATAATTTGGCAACAGAAATAAAAATATTATTAGGAAAAATTGATCATTATTATCCAAAAATCGGAATTGCGGAAATAAAATTAACTACAGCTCAGCGAGTAAAAAATGGAGACAATTATATGATAATTGGCCCAAGCAGTGGTGTAATTAGAGGTAGTTTTTTTGAGATAAAAATGGATAAAAATATCCTAACTTTTAAAACAGAAGAAAAGGTGAGAAAAAACGACAAACTGTTTATTTGTGTTAAAACCCCTCAGTCCCGATAAATCGGGACAGCTCCCCTTGAAGAAAGGGAGCCATCTTTTATTTATCTCTTAGATAAAAATGAGTGGCAGATTTAACCAGCATGGCGCCAATAAGAACAACAAAAAAAATTGGGTCAAGATTTTGTTTAGCAACAACCCAAACGATTAAAACCGCCATAACAAACCAAAGAGCATTTCGGTCAGCAATGGCTTCATGCAAACGTTCTCGCTCATCTTTTTTAATCTGAGTCATCATATGAAAAATATCCAGTAAAAATAATCCAATTAAAATACTGGTTAAAATATTTTTCAAACTAGAGTCGATAGTGAGAGAATCGATGATCGCTACAGGCAAAATAAAAGCAAAAGTGTAAGCCCAGCCTTGCCAGCAATTTGGAGTTACTCCCCAACCAGTATATTTTCTAGGACTAAACCATTTTGATTTTCCAATCATATATAAAACCCTCCGCCCCGCTTAGCGGGGCACCTCCCTTGACAGGGCGGATTTAAATTAATAATTAAAATATAAACAATTTATCAATTGATGTTTTTAAACTTTTAGCCACATCATGGGCTAATTTTAAAGATGGATTATATTTACCCTGCTCTAAAAAAACAATAGTTTCCCGACGAACACCAACTAAATCAGCTAACTGCTCTTGAGTCAGATTTAATTTAGCCCGGTATTCTTTAATTTTGGTTTGCATAATTATTTACAAATAGTTTTTGGAGCGGAAAAATTGGGTTGGCCATGTTTAATCCATTCACCATTTTGACAAACCCAATTATCTTCTCCGGAAAATAAGCGAAGGGTAAAAATGGCGGCAAAAATAGATAAAATAATGATAAAAACAATGAATTTATTTTTATTATGAGTAAATTTGATTTTATTTTGAAAACGAAAAAGAAGACTATAAATTAGCATGAGAACACAAGTAGAATAAGCTAAAGTCATAGCAACCGGTTCATAACTAGGATTAAGGTCTCGGAAAGCATAAAGAATAAACATAGCAATGACAGCAATCCAAGAATAAATCTGAATAGTCCAACTGGCAGATTTGCCGGCTAAAGCATAGTCTCGCTCGTCAGCCATAACTTCTTTAACTTGACGGCGAAGCAAAATTAAAACAAGCGAACTGACCACTAAAGTGGCAATAGGAATCAAATAATTTTTAAAAATGATTGATTGACTAAAAATTATAGAGATTAAAACAACGATCGCTAATTTGATTTGCTGATATTTTTTTAGAGTCATAAATATTGTTAATTATTTCTAACTGTATGTTAGATCTAACTAACATCTTTGTCAAGTGATTGATTTGCTTTCATGATAAGCTCATCTATGATTTTTGTAAAAATAAGCAAGAAAATTTGGTCGAGCTTTTTAAAATTTGTGCTAATGACAGCCTTAATCCATATAGGAGTGTTGATTTTCAGCGCGATTAAAAATGGAAATATAAAATTTTTAAATTACTTTCAGATTTTAGGATTAACTGAATTTTGGCCTAAAATTACCCGTGGCTGGGTTAGTGATGTGATATCAGCAATATCAATGCTGATAATAATTGGTATTTTTTTAACTATTAGTCTAAGTGTGAACCGTCACAGAAAGGCTTATTCTGAGATTTCCCACAGCGACAAAGAGTGACCCTGTTTCTAATTTCATAAATGGAACCGTCGACGGCTTCGACTGGAACTCCCCCTTTAACACAAAGCGGACCATTATAAGAAACACCAACAGATGGTTCTAATTTTGGTTCAAGCGGTTTTCCGGTAGTTTTATCAACAGCAACTAAACGGCCAGAAGGACAACAGCGACATTCTTCAATGGCAGTTTGTTTAGATTGCGGATTGTCTGAATTTTCGGTTAAATTCCAAACTCCACCAGCCCGATGACAAAAACCAGCACCAGCACAAAGATTGGAGTCATCTTTTAAAATTAAGTCTGGACCGATGAGTTCACCGGCATTTTTTTCAAATTTTTGTTTAGCATTGCGATTTTCAGTGCCATCAAAATGGCTAGTTTTATGAGAGCCATCACAAAAAGGCTTATTTTTAGAATGGCCGCAACGGCAAAGAGCGTAATCTGGATGAGTGGGAATCGATTTACCTTTTTCGGTGGTTAAAGGAACGCCGGCATCATCATATTCAATGATATCTTTATTTAAAGGTAAATTATCAGAAACTAAATATGGGCCATTTTTCGAAACTTTTATTTTTGACATAACCGTTAAATTAATATTTTTTAATAAAATAGTTTATCATTTAATGGTGAAGAAAATGTTATTTTTGTTACTTTTTTTGATGGTTTGGTTTGGAGTTTTGAATGTCAGTTACCCTTGGTGGCCGAAATATTTATCTTTTCAAAAAGAAATTAATCCAAAAACTTTAACAGAAGATTATGACCCCAGGGCAAAAATTGGCTGGTTTGATAATCAAAAAATAGCAGTGCCTAGAATTCAGGAACAAGTCTTAGGGGAAACGAGTGAAGCGTCAAATAATTCCAATAAATATATTGAAGTTGATTTGACTAACCAAAAAACATATACATATGAAAATGGGCAAAAATTAAAAGAATATATGATTTCTTCAGGAAAATGGGGACGAACACCAACAGGAATTTTTAAAATATGGATCAAAATCAGATCACAAAAAATGGAGGGAGGATCAGATTTAACCAATGATTATTATTATTTGCCCAATGTTCCTTACATCATGTTTTTCTATAATAATAGATATGCTAAAAAATTAGGCTTTAGTTTGCATGGAACTTATTGGCATAATAATTTTGGAATGCCAATGAGCCATGGTTGTATTAATATGAAAACGGCAGACGCGGCAGAATTGTTTGGCTGGGCAGAAATTGGAACGGAAGTAAGAATTTTTGGAAAATATGAATACAATAAAAAAACAGCAATGAAATAACTTTCATGAAAAAACTGATGGTGGTGAATGATTTAATGCAAACGAGTTACAGATATTATTTAACTGAACCTGAAGGTAAAAATTTTGATCCAAGATTTAAGCCGGAATTAAGCCCAAAAGAAATGCTTAGTTTGGGAGTTTTTGGTGGCAAATATATGACAGATTGCCAAAATGAATTTCCAAAAAATTGGTTTAATCAAAAAAAACTTTGCCATGAATTTCATGACCCTAAAATTAATTTTTTTAAGGTAAATGCCAGTCAGCCTTTAAGTGTTTGGAGGGAAAATGGCTGGATTTACGAAGATGATCCAAGAGGTTGGTTTCAATGGTATTGCCGGTATTATTTTGGAAGAAGATGTGGAGATGATGAAAGACAGATTAAAAGATGGTTAGCAATGAAAAGACATATTGGCCAGTTAAGAAAAAATTGTAAAATTGGAGATTTTAACTGCAGACCAGTTCAGAGACAGGCATTATTGCATTGGGCTTACGATTCAAGGAAAATGTAAATTAACTATATAATAACTTTATGGAGGATCATAAAATTAATGTTCGAGTGAGAATGGTGATTATTAATGATGGTAAATTATTGGTTCAATATAGCCAAAAACATGATTTTTATTTTTATATTGGTGGACATTTAGAATATGGTGAAACAATTTTAGAAGGATGTAAAAGAGAAATTGATGAAGAATGTGAGGGAGCAAAATTTGAATTTAAAAAAATTATTTATATTCGTGATTTTGTATTGCCAGAAAAAGATGAGCATAGTGTGGAATTGTTTGTTTTGGGACAAATTAATAAATTTGAAGAATTGGAACATTTATTAGATCCACAACATAAAGATGGAGATGTATGGTGCACTTGGCTGAATATTAATAAATTACCCGACAATTTATTGCCTCATGATTTATCTAAAAAAATATTGGAAGATTATAAAAATAATTTTCCAAATCAGGGCGAATATGTAGGATTAATATAAAACTATATTAATCGAGAATAGTTATTTTTTCGACCATGGTTTTTCCTTCGTTGTCGTGATCAAAAAAACCGAAAATAAAAGCATTTGGATTTTTGGCTAAAATTTGTAAATATTTTTTAAGATCATCGACCATTGGTAAATCTTGAACTTTTTTGGGATCAACCCAAAAAAATTCACCCTCGTCTGGATTTTCAATTTTGATTTGTTTTTCAATATTGACAATAAAATAAAGATTGACCCATTCAGAATCAGCTGGAGGATATGGATGTTGAGTGACTGAATATAATTTGATCGATTTAAATTCTTTTAACCCTGTTTCTTCCTCTATCTCTCGCAAAAGGGCTGAATAAAAATCTTCATGGGGCTCGACTTTACCACCAACTCCAGAATAAATATTGGGGTCGACTTTTTTATTGGCAGCTCTTTTTAAGAGTAATAATTTACCTTGTGAATAAATTAAAGCATTAACAGATAAAACTGTTTTATAGTTAGTATATTTATCAAAATCAGCCATATAATTGTATTATACGGCAAATTTTTTAGTTATTTTCTGAACACAAAACCATTTTATTTTCAGGGAGGAGGAATTTGCGGGAGGGTTTCAATTCGTCAATAAATTCTGGAGTGTGACTGACAATAATCATGGCACCCTTATAAAATTTTAGAGCTTCCAAAATTAATCTTTGAGACAAGACATCAAGATAAGTGGTGGGCTCATCGAGAATTAAAAGATTGTAATTTTTAGCTAAAAGAGTGGCAATGGAAAGACGAGTTTTTTCACCACCAGAAAGTGTGGCGATTTTTTGAAAAACTTTTTGACCAGGAAATAGAAAACGGCCTAATAAACAACGAAGCTGAGCTTCAGTCATTTCACATTTATCTTTGACAGTCTCCAAAAGATTTTTCTCCATATCGAAAGTTTCAAATTCTTGGGAATAATAGCCAATCTTTATTTTTTCATCTTTAATAATTTCACCGCTGTCAGGAGCGACCATGCCCATTAAAATTTTAATTAAAGTACTTTTACCAGCACCGTTTTGACCCATCAAAGCAACCCTCTCACCTCTTTTAATATCAAAATTAATATCAGTTAAAACTTTTTTTTCACCATAAGATTTACATAAATTTTTGACAATAAAAGGTATTTCTCCAACCCAGGCCGGCTCGGGCAATTGCATATTAATTTTTTTGACTGATGGTGGCATTTCCGGAAGAGCAATAACCATTTTTTCAATTCTTTTTTGTAGATTAAGTTTTTGACGAACACCTTTTTCGGAACGATTACCAGAAATTCTGAGCAAGCCTTTTTTCATATCGACAATTTTTCGCTCTTGGACATGAATCTGATTAACTAAAAGAGTTTCTCTTTCGCCTTTTAAATTAACATAATTAGTGTAGTTGCCATTATATTCAGTAATTTGTTTGGTTCGTTTATCAACTTCGATAATTTTATCGATGTTTCGGTCGAGCAATTTTAAATCATGGGAGATGATAATTAGAGTTTTGGCATAACGACCTAAAAAATTCATCATCCACAGTTTTCCCTCAACATCCAAAAAGTTAGTCGGCTCATCTAATAGCAAAATGTCGGGTTCATAAATTAAGGCCCTAGCAATGGCTAATTTAGTTTTTTGACCACCGCTTAAAACTTGAGGTTTGCCGTCGAGAGTTAGCCGAGATAATTCTAATTTGGAAAGCATTTTAAGAAGTTCATAGTCTTGCTTTTCATAATAGGGATCCAAATAATCGCGAATCGATTCGGCCTTTTCCATTTTTTCATCTCGCTTAACTTCTTGAGGAACAGACATAACATCGCCGACAATTTCGAGATTACCGTCGTCAATACGATCTTCACCAGTAAGCAAATTGAAAAGAGTTGATTTACCGGAACCATTAGCTCCAACCACACCAACCTTACTATTTTTGGCAACATAAAAGTTAGCACCTTCAAAGATGTTTTCTTTACCGTAAGAATAAAATATATTTTTTGCCGAAATCATCCTATGATTGTATCATTTTAATGGTAAATATGGAGAAAATTGCTTGGCGGTGGGAGAGGGACTCGAACCCCCAAGTCCTTGCGAACGGCGACTTTCGAGGTCGCTGCCTTACCAATTCGGCGCATCCCACCAAATAAAGTGCGCCCACTGGGAATCGAACCCGGATCAACGGTTCCGCAAACCGCTATTCTATCCATTAAACTATGGGCGCAAGATCATATGCATTATATCAAAAAAAGTCTATTTTTCCTGTTTTTCTCTTTTTTCCCAAGGCATTTTATCACTCCACCATTTGGCCAACTTATCGACAAAACTTGGAGATGATTCAATTAAAGGTATTTTTTTTAAAACAATTTCTTTAAGTTTATCTTTATCTGATTCATTAATTACCAAAGAAATTTGGCGAGGAAGCCTTAAATTGGTTTCAAATTCCAAAAGTTCAGCGTTTAGACTTTTGCGAAACCAAAATCTTAATAAAATGTCCCAACTATATTTAGACTCACCAAAATAGATATTTCTGTTGGTTATTTTATATTTAACTATTTGGGGAGGAACAGTGGAAAGAACATAATATAAAAATAAAACCGAGACAAGAGCGACAATTAAGAAAAATTCTTTAATAAAGATTAAAACGACGGAAAATAAAACTAAAATAGAAATGGCAGTGATCCAAAAATCTTTATCTCTTTTTTTAAATGCCCTTTCAGGACCTTCCCATTCGAATAAAGTTTTCTCTTCGTTGGTGTTTTTAATGACTTTATCAACTGATTTCTTCATTGCTTTAATTCTAAAGCATTTGGCAAAAATTTGATATACTAATACACCAATTGGAAGGGTGCGGCGAATGGTAAGCCACAGGTTTGCTAAACCTGCGTCACTAAAATGGCATGTGGGTTCGACTCCCATCCCTTCCGCAATGAAAACTTTAATATTTTTAATTAGAAATTATAAGTTTGATCTGTTAACTGCCTTATTTGCTTTAGTTTTATATTTTGTTTCTTTCCAATTTTCCAGTGAACCTAGAACTATTCTTTTATTCTCTCTTTTAATAACAATATTATCCCTTGGATTGATAGTATATTTAAGATTACGAGATAGAGATTTTTATTTTATTCCATTAGAAAAAAGACAAAATAAAGATGATTGGATTGGTAGAGGTATTTTTGAATATAGGAGAACAAGTAAGTCGTTTTTAATCACAGAAGCCGATCCAGGTTATATTTTTTCAAAAACATTAAATTGGAGTGATTATAAATTTGAGTCTGAATTTAAAATCCTTAATAAAGGATTAGGGGTAATCGTTAGAGCAATAAATTTATCTGATTATATTATGTTCCAAATTTGCCCTAATGGGATTAGGCCACATATTAGAATAAATGGAGGGTGGCAAGTTTGGGAGGCAAAAGAAGTCAATTTGGAATTTAAAAAAAAGCTTTCTTTTGATAAATGGTATTTGTGTTCTATAACATGTGAAAAAGATTATATTAATATCAAAATTTCGGAAGATGAAAAAGTTTTATTACAAAGAAGTTGGGTAATTCCACATCAGCGTTTTGGGTTTCCTTTTCCTCAACAAGAAAATGATCCAAAACCTTTATTAATTCATTTTCCAATTAATCTAGATTATGGGACTGTTGGTTTTAGAAACTCTGGAGATGAGAGAGCATTAATAAAAAATGTTTTGATTGAAAAGGTTTAAATTATAGAGACTGATTAATTCCAGACCCGACTGCTCCGCAAAAGAAAAATAATTAAAATTATGAAATATTTAATATTTTCTGATGAAAGTGGGAGATGGAATGAAGGTGAATATTATATTCGTTCGTGGATTAAAATTTCAACGGATGACTACGAATTACTTAGAAAGGAAATAATTTTTTCAAAACATGAAACAAATGTAAAAGAATTAAAATGGAAAAATTTTAAAGCAAATCTAGAAAAATTTCAAAATATATTATCAGTAAATTTTTCAACATTTATTACTATCACAAAACCACAACATTTTCAGGGTCGAAAATATAATATTATTGATGAAATTTTAAAAGTTCCAGTTTCAACAGGAGGACAATCGTTAACTAATGCTATTAAAGCAAAAATTGTAAGTTCTGCAAAAAATGAACTATTTTTAAATTATTTTGAAAAAGTTCATATTGAAAATTCAAAAAAAGCATTTGTTGGAGATGATGATATAAGGGATTATAAATATGTAATAGACACACCTCAATATTTAGATCGAGAATGGGAAAGTATTGCTACTGACTGTGGTATAGAACGATTAGATATAGAAAAAAATTCTGCAAGTATTCCTGGCATTGAATTAGCAGATATTGTAAGTGGATGTATTGCTGATTTGTTAATTAAAGACAGTAAAGCACAAATTATATACACTAATTATATTAAAAAAAATATGATTGACATGAATTCAAAGGATTTTCCAAATCCAAATCTTATTTTTTTTAAAGATTTTACAAATGAAGAAAGAAAACAATTAAATATTTTTCGATAGCCTAAATATTATAGAGACAGAAAGGTTCCAGACCCGACTGCGACACCAGATAATAAATGAAATTCGGTGATTAGTTTTTTAGAAGCGGGTAGATTTCTCCAAGCAAATAGAGACTGCCGGTGATGACGACATTTTCTCCCGATTTAATGGCAGTATTTAGGGCCTGAGAATTATCGTAAACAATTTCAAATGAAGAAAAATTTATTTTTTTAAAAATTTTGATTAAATTTTTGATGGGTTCGGAAACCTGAATCATGTCTTGAGAAGTGACAATAAAGCGGGTAATAATAATGTGATTAGCAATGGGAGCGATGGATTTAATCATCTTAATAAAATCTTTGCGTTTTTTGAAAGCGAGAATAAAAGTGAATTTTTGATTTGGGAAAAAAGTTTTGAGACTCTTAATGAGAGCCACCATTTTTTGAGGATTATGAGCACCATCTAAAATGAGCAATTGGCGATCCAAATAGTGAATATCAGTTCGGCCATAAAATTTAACACCAGCCAAAGTAGAACGAATTTTTTGGGTATTAATGACAAAATTATCCCGGACAGAAATAAATTTAAAAACAGACAGGGCTAAAGCACTGTTTTCAATCTGGTACAGTCCAATGGTATTTAATTTTAATTTGGGAAGAAATAGCCCTTCAAAATTAAAATCGTAAACTAAAGATAATTCTTGAGAATGAATGTTTTTGAAATTAATTTTGGGATTAATATAAGTGACTGAAGTTTTATTTTTGACAGTAGCCTGATTTAAAACTGATTCAGCTGAAGGAATTTGATGAATAGAAAAAACAGGATTATGGAGATGAATAATGCCGGCTTTTTGAGCCGCAATCAAGGAAATATTAGAACCAAGAATTTGAGTGTGATCTAAACCTAAACGAGTGATGACAGCAATTTTATTTTCAGAATCAATAACATTGGTGCCATCCATTAATCCCCCAAGACCAGTTTCAACGACGGCATAATCAACTTTTTTTTGATGAAAAATAAAAAAAGATAAGGCAATTAAAATTTCAAAAAAAGTGGGATGACCAAAATCAGTATTTTTAACTTTTTCAATGACAGGAATGATCTGATTAAGATAAAAAACAAATTCTTTTTTGGAAATAAATTTATTATTAATCTGAAACCTTTCCCGAATATCTAAAATGTGAGGAGAAAGAGTGAGGCCAACAGTAAAACCATGGCTAACTAAAAGAGAGCTTAGATAAGAAGCTGAGGAACCTTTGCCGGAAGTACCAGCAATATGAATGGTTTTAATTTTATTTTGAGGATTGTTGAGAAGACGCAAGATTTCTTTTTGACGGTCGAGGCCAAGACTTCCTGGGAAACGATCTTTATTTTTGGGAACAGATTGACGAAGATAGAGAAGAGCTTGAGAAAAATTGTTAATCATGGTTAATTAATAGTGAGGATTATATCATTTTCTAAATCCCGTATAATTGAATTATGTTCAATAGAAAAAAAATTGGATTAGTGTTGGGAGGAGGTGGAGCTAGAGGTTTTTTTCATATGGGAGTAATTAAAGGCCTTCAAGAAATGGGGGTGAAAATAAATGAAATCAGCGGAACTTCGATTGGAGCAGTGGTCGGATTAATGTATGCGGCTGACCCAAAAATTGATTTTGAAAAAGTGGCTAATGAGTTAGATTTTTTTAAAATAACTCAAGCTTTGGTGTTGCAAACAAATAAAAAACCAAACGGAATTTTAGAAAAATTTTTGAAAAATTATATTAAAGCTGATAATTTTGATGAGCTAAAAATCAAAATGAGGTTTAATGCGACGGATATAAATGAAAATAAAGAAATAGTTTTTGAAAAAGGAAAAATTTTTCCAGGAATAATGGCATCAATTGCAATCCCTGGAGTATTCTCCCCTTTAAAATATTATGATAAATATTTGGTCGATGGTGGAGTGATAAATAATGTTCCAGCAAGCTTAATTAAAAAAGCAAAAAAAATAATAATCTCTGATATTACTTTTCCGGTAAAAGAAATAACTGAAAATAGTCCGGCAATCACCGTTTTACAAGCAACGGTGATATCGATGCAACAAAGCAACAGCATTGAAAGAGCAAAACATTTAAAAAATAAACAAAAAATTTATTTAAACTCGACAGCAAACAAATCTTTTGTTTTGGATTTCAGAAAGAAGAATTATCAATATTTAATTGATTTGGGATATGAAATGATCATGGAAAGGAGAAAAGAATTGTGATTTAAAGATAAACTAGAGGTGGCAGAAAAAATTCTGTCACCCAAGAAAATCTTTAGCCTTTTTTAGAAAAAAGAGAAAATAGCATGTAGACGGCAGACAAACCAACAAGGTCATAAACTAATCGAGACAAAAAGGACATGCTACCAAAAATGGAATCGACTAAATTAAAATCCATAAGACCAACCAATCCCCAGTTAAGACCACCAACTATAATGAGGACAAGACAAAGCATATAAAATGGTTTTTGTTTCACAAAATACACCTCCTTTTGTAAAATAACTAACAAATTAATATTAGGTTATTTTAGTGCTGATGTAAAGTTATTTTTGTTTGGAAAGTAAATTCAGAAAAAAAGGCAGGTGCCAAAAGATGTGAAAAATAGAGATTAAAGTCATAATAATCCCCGATTCAACATGAATCCAAAGAAAGGACCGATACCAAGAAAGGGAAAGTTTTAAATCAATAGATAAAGCTAAAATTAAACCGATGATTCCGGAAAATATGAATGAAATGAGTAAAATTATATTCCAAAGACGGCGGTGAGTTATTAAAGTAATTTTTTTGATTTTGAGCAAATAATAAGAGAGAAAATAAAAGCCAAAGATCAAAAAGAATAGTAATAAAAAATGATAACTGTTCATAAATTATTCTAGAGTAATGGCCTGAGCTGGACAAGCATCAATTGCCATGGCTAAATTTTGAGAAGAAAGATTAGTAGAAGAAATAACTTTAGCAATATTGCTGATGATTTCGAAATGAGCCGAATCAATTCGTACACATTTACCACAACCACGGCAACGGTTAACTAAAACACTAAGTTTTTGAAAACTGGTGGGAGTGGTAGTCTGATCAGTAGAATTAATAGTATTAGAGTTGTCAGAATTTTGAATTGGCACAGACGACAATGATAAATCTTTTCTAATTTGGAACAAAACAAAGGCCGAGGAAGACACTAATAAAATTGGCAAAATTATTTTAAATTTATTTTTACTCTTCATAGAATGAATTATATTAATAAAAGCTGAAAATAAACTTAAAACCCTCCGAAAATTCGGAGGGCTTTAAATAAATTAATATTAATAAATATTATTTAGCAGCAGGAACGACTGGAGAATCATTTTGAGCATTAATATTAATGCTTTTGCCAGTGACAGAACCATCAGCATTGCTATCGCCAGTGATAGAAACATTGGCACCAACTATGAGATCAGTTTTAACACCGACAGCAGCTTTATTGATGACAGTAGAATCGGAAACTAAAATAATTTTAGAACCACCATCTGGGGTTTTAACAGTAATGGAAGAATCGTCAATTTTAGTAATTTCACCCATGGTTTGCTTTAAATTAGAAGTCTGAGTAACTGAACCGGTTTTATTATTACTGGCGCCACGAACTTGACCTTGAGGACCACCATTTCCAGTCGGAATTGAACCATTATTCATTCTGCTGCCACCAAAAGATGGAGTGCGGCTCTTTTCAAAAAAGAAACCACCGGTAAAACCAATGGCGAGAGAAATAAGGGAAATAATAATAGCTGATTTAGTAAAATACTTTTTAAAATTTTTCATGATTTTTAAACCCCTCTGTTCCGCTTTGCGGAATATCTCCCCTTGAGAAAAGGGAGACTAAATTGTAATTAATTAATTATAAAAATTAAATCTGAAATAAAACTGAAATTACTCGTAGCGGAGAGCTTCGATTGGCTGAAGACCAGCAGCTCGACGAGCTGGGTACCAACCAAAGACGATACCAATGCCAACTGATACTAAAAAGGCTAAAGCAACAGACGAAACTGAAATTGTAAATGAAGATGAGTTAATTTTGGAATAGGAATAAGAGACGATAACGCCAAGAAGAATACCAATAATACCTCCAACAAAAGTAAGGATAACAGACTCGGTTAAAAACTGAGTAATAATAGTTTTCTTTTTAGCACCAAGGGCTTTTCGGAGACCAATTTCTCGGGTTCGTTCGGTAACAGTAACCAGCATGATATTCATAATGCCAATACCACCGACAACTAAAGAAATAGCGGCAACACCAGAAAGAAGAGCGGTAAAAGTTCCAGTGACACTAGTTGCAGTAGACAACATTTCTTCTGAAGAACGAATCCTAAAGTCAGCATTGCCAACATCAGTTATTTTGTGTCGAGTTAATAAAAAATATCCAACTTGGTTTTGAGCGCGAACAATAACATCACTACTAGCAGCTTCGATAGCAATTGAAGTTAAATAATTAACTCCAAATAATTGTTTCATGGCAACTGAGAGAGGGACATAAATATATTCGTCTGCTGAGCTAGACGAACCTTTAGCAACAGTAACGCCAATAATAGTGAAATTTTGTCCATTGATACGAATCGTTTCACCAATGCAGTTATAATTTGAGCTGCCATAAAGATCTTCAACAACACTTGAACCAAGAACGGCAACATGAGAATCACCATCGGCGATAAAACGACCACTATTTATTTGAATGTTATGAATACTAGAATAAGTTGATTCAGCACCAACTACAGTAGTATTAGTATTATTGTCGCCAGCAACAACTTGAAGACGCCCTGAATATTCTGAAGAAATCGACTTAACAGCCGAAAGACCGGCATTTTTTATGGCTTCAGCATCAACTAAAGTTAAAGTTTTTTTAGTGGTGGCACCACGAACCATACCAGAAGTTTGAGAGCCTGGAGAAACTGTAATTAAATTAGTGCCGAGTGAAGCAATTTTATCAGTGACTGATTTTTGCGACGATTGACCAATAGAGATAAGAGCAATAACACTACCGATACCAATAACGATACCGAGGATAGCTAGACCGGTTCTCATTTTATTAAGGCGGAGTGTGTGAACACTTTCTTTAATTAATTCCCATAATTCAGTCATGTTTTTCAACCTCCTTTTTAATGTTGGCAGCGGTATGACGATTTTTATTTATACTATCTTTAACAATTTTGCCATCTTTAATAAAGATAATTCTTTTGGCATGTTCGGCAATATCTGGCTCATGAGTGATCATAACAATAGTATGTCCCTCATCATTTAATTTTTCAAAAATTGCCATAACTTCATCAGCTTGAGCTGAAGCAATATTTCCGGTTGGTTCGTCAGCTAAAATCATGGCTGGATTTAAAACCAAAGATCTAGCAATGGCAACACGCTGCTGTTGACCACCAGAAATTTGATTTGAAGTGTGATGAAGACGCTCACTAAGACCAACTAATCTTAAAAATTTTTCAGCGGTTTTTTCTCTTTCTTCTTTTGGAATACCAGCATAGACCATGGGCAACATAACATTAGTTAAAGTGGTGGTTCGAGGCAAAAGATTAAAAGCCTGAAAGATAAAGCCGATTTTTTTATTACGAATTTCTGATAATTCATCATCCGATAATTTTTCAACATTTTTACCATCGAGAATATATTCTCCACTGGTTGGTTTATCAAGAGCTCCAAGAATATGCATCAAAGTTGATTTACCACTACCTGAGGGACCCATAATGGCGACAAACTCCCCTTCTTTTATTTCAAAAGAAACATTGTCTAACGCAATTGTTTCAACAACGTCAGTTTTGTAAATCTTGGAAAGATTTTTGGCAATAATAATTGATTTTGGTTGTGACATATTTTTTTATTACATACCTGGAGGACCACCTGCACCACCCATATTCATAAGACTATTACTGCTATTTTTAGTAGTACTAGTTGAAGAAGAACTAAATGCTGACGAGGTGTTGTTGTTGGAATTAGTTTCATTGGTAACAGAAGAAGAAATAACTGTATCTCCTTCATTTAATCCAGAAATAATTATTGTTTCACTATCGTTACTATTGCCTGTAGTCACAGTAACCGTGGAAATAGTTTTATTATTATAAGTTCGAACTGTTTTTGTACCATCAGTGGCAGTATCAATAGCAGTGGAAGGAATCAAAAGGATATCGGCCTGCGAATCGATAATAATAGTAGCAGTGACAGCCATATTGGTATAAATTTCTTTATCGGTATTATCAAGCAAAACAACTACTGAATAAGAAGTGACACCTGAGGTAGTACTTCCGGCAACATCGACAGAAAGAACCGAACCGGTAAAAGTGATGTTGGAAAAAGCATCCATGGTCATGGTAACTTTTTGACCAGATTTGATTTTAACAATGTCGGATTCAGTTAAACTAAGAGTGGCTTGGTATTGACCCTTAGGATTAGTAATACTACCAACAGTATGAGAAGTAACAGATGAAGAATTTTCAGAACTATTAGTCCCAGTGGAAACAGTAATGGAAGTTGAAGAATTAGAAATAATAACCCCAGCAGCAATACTTAAGTTACTAATAGTTCCAGCGACAGGAGAATAAATAGTTGAAGAAACTTTATTATAACTATTTAAGGCTTCTGAAGCCTGCTGTTTGGCTTTGGCAACAAAAGCAGTGGAATTATTATATTTAGTTTCATCAGTAGTGAAATTTTGTTTAGCTAAGGCTAAGGTTTTAGTAATAATAGCTTTTTCGTTATAAGTATATTCAGTTTTAGTTTTAGGATTCCAACCACCAGCAATCATGTTGTTATATTCATCTTGAGCATCAAGAACAGATTGACGATCGCTCCACATAGCAATATCAGCAGCGGTTTGATCAGCAATGGCTGACTTGTAATTTTGCTGCATGGTCAAATAATTAGCCCAAGCGGTGACTTTATTATTAGTACCATCATCATCAAGAGTAATTTCAGCAATTTTTTGGCCTTTGGCAACAGTGTCACCATTTTTGACATAGACTGTTTTTATAGTGCCGGTAGCACCAGTAGTAATAGTGGTTTTATTGGAAGAAGTGATAGTGCCAGTGGCAGAAATAGAAGTGACCAGAGTACCTTTGGTAATTTCCGTAGTTTTATAAGTGACCTTTTTATTGGAGGCAGTAATTTTGGAATAAGTAAAATAACCAATTCCGCCAATGACTAAAATGATTAAAATTATCCTTAATAATTTTGGGGTAGATAAAAATTTATTTTTAATTCCAACAAATAGTTTCATAGTCGGAATTTTATGAGTTAATTCTGAAGGCTAACTGAAATTTGGCAAATGAACGATAAAAGTAGTTCCATAATTAATTTTACTGACAACCTCTATTTTCCCGCCATGAGATTCGGTAATTTTTTTGGCGATTGAAAGACCAAGACCATAACCGGAAGCACCATTTTTAGTGCGAGCATTATCAGCCCGATAAAAACGATCAAAAATATGAGGTAAATCTTGTTCAGAAATACCAATCCCCTGATCAATAATCTTAAAAACTGTATTTTTTCGGGTTTTAAAAGCAATAAATTTTATTTGACTGGATTTTGGGCTGTATTTAATAGCATTATCGAGAATAATAATAAATAATTCTTCGATTTTTTGCTGATCAACTTTAATTTGACCTTCAATGGTTTTTAAATTTATGATGATTTGTTTTTTATCGGCTTTAGATTTAATTTTTTTAATGGATTCAGACATTAAGCCTTTAATTGAGACCGTAATTAAATTAAGGGAAGAAATATGATTGTTGGGATAATTTAATTCAAGAAGAGAGTCTGATAAGGTTTTTAACTGATTAGTGGAATAAATAGCGTCAGTGAGAACTTGTTTAGATTCATTTAGGTTTAAATTAGGATCACGAAGTGAAACTTCAAGCATGGCTTTGAGAGCGGTGATGGGGGTGCGTAATTCATGGGAAGCGTCGCTAATAAATTGCTTTTGGTCTTCAGTCATTTTTTGAATAGGACGAAGAGTGCGGCCGGCCAAGAAAAAAGCGAGAGAGCCAGAAATAACCAAAATAACACTATTAATGATAATCAAATTATTTAAAAGATTTTTTTGGCTTTGAGAAATGAGATCGTCAATTAAGATGGTTGGAGGCGGGGAATGATTTTCTTCAGATAAAAAAAATTGTCTTTCAAAACGATTTCTTTGAGAATCAGCAAAATGAATGATTTCAGCACTACTAATCTGATAAATGAGAGCACTAAAGGAGAAACTAATCACCATAATAATAATCAGATACCAGGCGGTTAATTTTAATCGAGCTTGTTTAAACATATTTCTGTATTAAACCCTCTGTCCCCGCGTAACGGGGACATCTCCCTTGACAGGGCGATTTATTTTGAATATTTAACTTATTCACTTATTTTATATCCAAAGCCACGAATGGTTTTAATTAATTTGGTTTTGAAAGGCTCGTCAATTTTTTGACGCAAATTTCTAATGTAAACTTCAACAGTGTTGGGCAAAATATCGGATTCATAACTCCAAACGTGCTGAATTAACTGATCTTTGTTTAAAATTTTATTAGCATGGCGCATAAGACATTCCAAAAGGGAATATTCTTTACTAGATAAAGTAATATTTTTGCCTTGACGGATAACTTCATAAGTAGATAAATTTAAGGAAAGATCGCCGATAGTAATGACTTCACTGGCAGATTTTTGAGGACGACGGACAAGGGCACGAACACGAGCTAAAAGCTCTTCAAAAGCAAAAGGTTTGGTTAAATAGTCATCAGCACCACTATTAAAACCTTTAATCTTGTCTTCGATTTGGCTTTTAGCAGTGAGCATTAAAATAGGGGTCTGAATTTGCTGCTCACGAAGCTGACGACAAATTTCTAGGCCATTCATTTTAGGAAGCATGAGATCCAATAAGATTAGATCGTAATCACCGCTGGAAGCAAGGTCAAAACCAGTTTCCCCGTCAAAAGCTAAATCAACGGTGTAATGCTCCTGCTCTAAGCCTTTTTTAAGAGCATTCGCAATTAAATGCTCATCTTCGACAATTAGAATTTTCATAACTTAATTATAGTTCGAAAACTGAAAATAAACTGAAAATTTAAATTTAAGATAAATAATTTCTTGTTTAAAATTTTATTTATTTACAGATTTAGTGTACTATTAATTAGTCGTGCTTTATATAAATTAGAAAAATAACTATATGATTGATGTAAATCCCCAACAAGAAGTAACCATTTCCCCAGTTAGTAATTCAAATAATAATAGAAATTTAATTCTAATTATTGTTTTAGTGGGACTAGCTTTAGCGATAGGAGTAGTAACATGGATATTTAGAGGTATATTATTCACTCAAACTACTAAACAAAATACTGTCTCCACTTCAAAACAAATAACAGGATCAGCACAAACTACAGGAGCAAGTGTCTCAAGTGAGAGCTTGTCTTTTTATAGCGACACAGATAATGGATATTCTGTCCAGTATCCTAAAACTTGGTTTGATATCCCAAAAGATAGTTATTCAAATGGAGCCAAGTTCTTTTCCACTGATGATGTAAAAAAATCTGATGAAATTAGCAGCAATGGCACATTTTTAGTTATGTCGTTGATAAAAGAAAACGCAGACTACTTTAAAACATTATTAAATGGAGAAATTGGTTTTGTTATTGATGGAGAAGATGGTAAAAGCACTAAGTTATCTAATACAACAGTAAATGGTCAAAAAGCAGCAATTTTTTCTTATGAAACAAAAACAGATATCTCCAGTAATCATTACTATGTAACTGATTATATCGTCAGTAAAGGCGATTCTTTATATAGTTTTGCATTTATAACCCACAATAAAACTATTACCGATAAAAATATAGATATTTATAAAGAAATAATAGCCTCGATTAAGTTTTTGTGAGATTAAAATGGTAAAATCCGCTTGAAATGGGATTAACTCAAAAAAAAATTGTTATCGTTTTTAACAATTTAAATATTGGCGGCATTGAAACTAAAATCGTTGATATTTGTAACTTTTATTCTAAACAAAATGATTGCCAACTGTATCTTTTGTTGAAATCTGAAACAGGAAAACTTTTAGAATCTTTGCCAAAAAATATTATCGTTATATCTCCACAGTTAAAATCATTTTTAAAAATAAAAACGATTTTTTTTCCTTTTTGGCTGGCTAGACAATTTGGAAAAATCAAAGCAAATCTAATAATATCTTTTGGAAATTACTCTTCTATCTCCAGTGTTTTAGGAAGAATTTTTAGTTTTTCTAAATCAAAAATAATAATCAGCGATGATTCTGGATTGGAAAAGCAAATTAAAAAAGAAACTTTTTCGGCAATCAGAAAAGAACTGATAAAAATCACCTACCCTATGGCGGATGAAATAATTTTACTAACGGAAACTGGAAGAAATAATTTAACTGAACTAATACCAAAAGCTGAATCTAAGATAGCTGTTAAAAAAAATTGGCTGCCACTTAGTTTTAAAAAAACTGAATTTAAACAAAAAAGAGACATTGATATTTTATTCTTAGCCAGATTTGAACCACAAAAAAATCCGATAAAATTTTTGAAAATTATTAAAAAGGTGAAAGAAAGAAAAAATGAAATAAAAGTTTATATGGTGGGATTTGGGTCACTCAAAAACGAAATTGAGAGTTTTATTAAAAAAAATAATTTAACTAAAAATGTATCAGTTAGAGAAGCAACAGCAATACCGAAAAAATATTATCAGCGAGCTAAATTATTAGTTCTAACTTCTGATTATGAAGGTTTTCCGTTGACAATTTTGGAATCATTTTCAATGGGATGTATTCCTGTCTGCAATAAAATACCGGAAATTTATGATTTTTTTGAAAAATATTCAGAAGATATTTTGTTTGAGGATATTAATGAAGCCAGCGGTAAAATATTACATCTTTTAAATGACCAAAAAAAAACAAAAGAAATCTATTCTTATTATCAGAAAAAAATATTTTTAGAGCAAAAAATTAATTTTAATAAAACTATCGATGAATTTGAAAAATATTGTAAATAAGGATCAAAAAAAAATAATGATAGTTTTCCACGATATGGCTTTGGGGGGAATTCAACGTAAAGTTGTTGATATTGTTAAATATATAAAAATAAATTATCCAAAAGTTGATTTAATTTTGTGTCTTCAAAACAAAAAAGGCATTTTTCTTAATCAAGTGCCTTCAGACATAAAAATAATAAGCCCGAGTTTCCATACTAGCCGTTTTGATAAACTTTGGTTCACCTTTTGGCTTTTTATTCAAATAATCAAATATAGTCCCACCAATATTTTGGCATTTATGGATTTGAGCTCTATTCCGATTTTAATTGCATTAAAATTTGCATTTTGGAAAAAACCAAAATTGGTTATCGGGGAAGATATTTTAACTTCAAAATATGTTTATATTGAAACATATCCTAAATTAAGACTGAAGTTAATAAAATATTTTTACCCAAAAGCAAATTCTATTTTGGTCCAAACACCGATACAAAAAAATGATTTAAATAAAATAATAAATAATAAAAATAATAATAATATTTTTGTATCCCCTAATTGGCTGCCGCTAGGGTTTACAAAGATGATAAATAAAAAAATAAAGATTAAACCAATAGATATTTTGTTTATCGGAAGAATCGAAGCACAGAAAAATTTAATTAAATTTGTAAAGATAATAAAAATCGTCTCTAAAGATTTTCCAAAAATTAAAGTGGTGATTGTCGGTGATGGCTCCGAAAAAAAAATAATTAAAAGATTAATTAAAACTTCAAAATTAGAAAATAATATTAAAATTTTATCTCCAGTAAAAAATCCAGAAAATTTTTATTTACGGTCAAAAATATTTTTGTTAACATCTGATTATGAAGGTTTTCCACTGACTTTATTAGAAGCTATCTCTTGTGGCTGTTATCCAGTGATTAATGCTATCCCTGAAGTTCGAGGTTTTTTTGATAAATATGATGATCAGATTTTGTTTAAAAACGAAATAGAAGCAGCAGAAATAATTAAGAATAAATTAGCCTTAGTAAACGATGAAGTGATTAATTATTATAAAAGCAAAACAATAAAATTACAGCAAAAAAACATAGACTCTTTTGTAAAACACTTATTTTAATTTTTACCGGAAATTTTAAACCAAAGATATTTTTTAAAATCATAAGCGATAGTTTTTTTAGTTTCACAGCCACTATTGCAGTATCGGCACTCATTTTTCCATAAAGACTTTCTGAAATTAATGTTTTTAGGATCAAAATAGATTTGGCTGATAGTTTTTTTATCTTTAATAAAATTTCCAATGGGTTTAACTGACAGACAATAATAAACATCACCAAGACTGTCGATAGAAAAACCATCATTTAAAAATGGGCAAGGGGTGGTTCGTCTTTTATCGCTTTTATACATTTGATACATGTCGTTCCAGTAGTAAGAATTAAAATCTAAAAATTTATCTTCTTTTCTTAAATCATCAAGAATATTTAAGATTTTATCTTTGTCTTTAAAATCTAATTCATTTTTTTGATTTAAATTATTTACATAAGTGTCATGAAAACCAACCAACTGAAAATTATGGTTGATTTTATTTTTTTTAAACCATTGTCTAATCTGATTATATTTATCAATATTAGTGTTTAATAAAACACTGGAAACTCCAACATTAAAATTATTGTTTTTATTTAAAACAGAAAGTTTTTTAACTGTTTTGGTGGCCAAATCAAAAGCATGTTTAATATTTCGTATATCATCATGATCTTTTCCAATTCCATCAATAGAAACACTTACAGATAAATTAATCTTCTTTAATCTGCAATAACCATAAACCTGCTTAACATCGGTAATGATTTTATCAACCAAAAATCCATTGGTATTTAAAACCAGCCTTTTAAGTTTAGGCATGGAATCAATAAATAATTTGACTGTTTCAAAATAATCTTTTACCAAAAAAGCTTCTCCGCCAGAAATGGTCAAATCTTTAATATTTTTAAAAATAGGATCTTTTAAAAAAGGCTTCCAACTGCTTGCAGTTAGCTCCCCAACTGGTTTCATTTTCCAAATATTGCACATGACACATCTTGAATTGCAATTGTAAGTGATATTTATAATTAGACTTCTAGGTTTTAAAACTTTAAATTTAGAGGTTAAATTGTATTTTAAAAAACCATCAACAAAATCACTTAGCCTGGCAAGATTATTAAAAAACATAAAGTATTATATAATAACTCAATGAACATTAGAGAGAGATTGAAGACAATTAGTGGGCTGGAAATATTTATCATTATAACGATTGTTTTTTTAACAATTTTTACTGTCAAGTTTTTTGGGAAAAAGAAAGAAATGATAACAATAAGAGTTGAGGTTATAAGAAAAAACTGGGTCGATAATTATGATCCCTATGGCTACCGTGCCCCATTTTGGCTGAGTGATAAGATTAAAATTGGCCAGATTGAAAAAAATAAAACTGGAAAAACAATTGCCACTTTAATTAATTTAGAAAATTATGAAAGAGGCGGTGAAGAAGCAGAATTATTTTTAACATTAAAAGTGGAGGTACTTTTAGACAAAAGAACCGGCACTTATTATTTTAAAGATAAACCTCTTAGGTTAGGGTCGACGGTTGATCTTAATCTGAATAATATAGATATTCCAGGACAAGTGGTTGATACTAATGTCCCGAATAATGGCTATCAAACTGCCTATTTTTATGTGAAAGCAATGGAGAGAAATCTTGATTCCTGGAAATATTTAAATATAACTCCTGGGTTAAAAGTTTTAAATAGAGCCACTAATGAAGTAGTGGCAGAAATTATCAGCGCTAGAACAGAAGAATCATCGCTGCAAAAAATTGATTTTACCAATGGTTATTTAAGTGCAGTAAAAGGAAACAATAAGGATTTAACTGTTGAAATTAAAGTTAAGGGATACAAAATTGATAATAGATGGTATTTTGAAGGACATCAAAATCTGAAAATAGGCAATTTAATATATATATATACAGATAAAATAGATCTTTATGGTTTTGAAATTGAAGATATTAAACAACTTCCTTAAAAAATTTTTTTCTGCTGACAGAAGTTTGTTGATTTTTTTTATTGTTGGATTTTTTTCAATGTTTTTTGTTGGCAACAATAAATTATTTGTTTTAATGTTTTCTTTTTTAACTTTGGTTTTGTTTTTTGTTTTTAAAAAAAATGTTTGGGATAGTGTTTTTTTAATATTTTTATTATCCATACCATTTGAAAATACAATTCGAGAGTGGTGCTATCAAATTACAACTCCATTATTTGATAATGTATTAACTTCTGGATACTCTCTTTATTTTGGAATATCGATAAAAATAATATTGGCAACATTTTTATTTTTGCTGGCTATTTTCCGCCATAAGGATAAGAATATAAGAAATGATCTTAGTATATTTTCATTGTTAACATTTTTATCAATAGCTTCAATAAATACTTTTTTAATGATGAGCACTACCCTACCAATATTGGGTTTAATTAGAATTTGGTTGGGGATTTGGATATTTATTCTATCAAGAATATATTTTTCTAAAACAAAATCTGTTTTTTTTATTTTTGTAATTGCACTTTATATTTTCACTATTTTTTTTGGAGGGCTTCAATTAATTAAACAAAAACCGCTTGGTTTATATATTGAGTTGACGCCATCTTTCAGTAAAGATGATGGATACTTAACGACCGATGGAGAACAACAATTTAGAGTTTCTGGATTTATTTCTCATCCAGTTTATTTCGCAAGTTTTCTTTCGATTTTATTTCCAATTTTTTTAGGATATTTTTTAAAAAAAATCGACAAAAAAACACCTATTTTAAATATAAATATATTTACATTATTAAGTGTAATTGGATGCGGAGTAATCGTGGGAACTTTAAGCAGGAGTGCTCTTTTTACTCTTGTACTGACTCTAGTACTTTTCAGAAAAGAAATTTTTGAAAAAATTTTTGTCAGATATTATCTCTATAATAATTTTAAAATAAAAATTTTATTTAAAATTTTTTGGTTATTTTTTATAACTGGATTAATTTATTTTTTAATACCAAGAATAAAATCTTTTGGTTTGTTATTTCAACAAAATGGAAATGCCTCAATTAGAATGGAATTGATAAAAGAGAGTTTTGAAATGGTTTATAAAAACCCATTTGGAGTGGGGCTGAATAATTTTACCAAAGAGCTGATTACATATAATTTGCCTGAAAGTCTGAATGGTTTTATAGTTCCAGTCCATAATACTTTTTTGATATTTTTTACTGAATTAGGAATTTTAGGCGGATTGTCTTTTGCAGTATTTATTTTTTATATATTTTTCAAAAAATTTAATGAAAAGAAAAAAGATTTGGCTGATTTTGGGGTGTGGGTGGGAATTTTAACTTTTTTAATTAATTGCCAAATTCATCCATTATTTAACCTTGATCCAACATTTGATTTAATTATGCTAGTTTTAGGATATTACTCAATATGCCTCTACCAAAAGAAATAACTGTCGCGGTTTTAACTTATAAAAGGAAAAATAAACTAAGTGTTTGTTTGACAAGTTTTTTAAATCAAAAAGATAAATTTAAAATATTGCTGATTGATAACGATTTTGAGAAATCAGCTTTTAAAATATTTTTAAAATTCAAAAAAAAATTAGATGTTCAATATTTGGTCGAGCCATCAAAAAATATTTCTAAGGCCAGAAATTTAGCGATTAAAAATTGCCAAAGCCAATATTTGGCTTTTGTTGATGATGATTGTATTTTGTCTAAAAACTGGTCTAATTTTGCATCTTTGGTAATCAAAAAAGGAAATAATCTAGCTTTTATTCAAGGCAATTCCATTTCAAAAAATCTAAATAAAGCACAAATGGTAGCACAGAACAATATTTACCAAAATTGGATTAAAAATAACCTTAAAAATAATTTTATTGATCCGCAGGCGCTGGACACTAAAAATATAATCTTGAATTTAAAACTTATCAAAAGATATAAAATAATTTTTGATGCAAATTTGCCAATTTTTGAAGATGTGGATTTTGGTCTGCAACTAAAAAAATGCCGATTAAAAGGAATATTGGAACCAGGAATGCTGGTGGAACATGAGGAATTAATGGGGTTTACAAAAATAATTAAGAAATTTTATTTTAGAGGAAAAATAAAATATATTTTAAATAAAAAATGGAAAGATTTTGATGGTTTTAATCCAAGATTTTTTGATGAAATCGGGAGAATAATTGAAGAACCACAAAAAATTTACGAACATTTATTTAACCAATTCTTTAACACTGGTTTTTTAATGGCTAAATTTCAAAAATTTAATTTTAATAAAAATAAAATAATCATTTTGAATTATCTCGATAAAGGAGCCAATGAAGAAAGAGCCGTCTGTCTGATGAATTTTTTAAAGAAAAATGATTTTGAGGCTGAAATAATAGACTCTCAAATTTTGTTTAATAAAAATTTTAAAAAAATAACTAATTTATTTTCAAATCCGTGGGCTTATTTGATATACAGATTTTTTAAATTGTTAAAACTTAGATTGAGGACTGATCCTTCATATATTTTTTATTTAGAGACAGTTTTAAGGGGCAATATTCTAAAAAAATATTTTTTAGAAAAAAATGTTGGGGCAATAATTATTCAATATCCAGAAGATATTTTGTTAGCAAAAGAATATAGAAAAAATAAAATAATTCTTGATTTGCCGACAATTTATTCTGAAGAAACAAAGAATAGTAAGATTGCCAAATTAGAAAAGAAAATATTTAAGCAAAAAAATAACATCTGTTTTCATTGGTATTCATTTTTAAATTTATCTAAAAAATTAAAAATGGCGCCTAAAAATAGTTTCATTTTAAATTGGGGATGCAATCAGCGCGAAGTTTTGGCAAAATATAATGAAAAGGCAAAAATAATTTATTTGGGAAAACTTAATTCTGAATGGATTTACCCTAAACTTTTAGAAAAAATACAAAAAAAATCGCCTTATTTATTGGATATTTATAGTTATGAATCTCCGGATAAAAATCTATATAAATCAATAAAAATAAAAGGGTTTATGAAAAATATTGATGATGTCAGTAAATATCAATTCGGTCTGTTATCTTTTGTCGATGACCGATTGCGAGATAATGGGTTTTCAGCTAAACATTTATTATATTTAAGCTATGGATTACCGGTTTTATGCCCTGAATGGAGAAAAGATAAACTGCTTAAACCTGCTACAATCTATTACAATGCTGAAAATTTTAATCAACAAATTAAAAAATACAGCCAAAAAAAATATTGGAATCAAAAACATTTAGCAGCAATAAAACTGGCAAAAAAATTTGATTGGAATCAAACCCTAAAACCAATTTTGCCAATTATTTATAAAATCCAAAATGAAATTTAAAAATATTTATAAAAAAATAAAAATTGCTGGAATAGTTAATTGGCAAAAATTATTGATCAGATTATCTTTAAACCGAGACTACCCTTTCAATAAACCAACTTCGATTATTATAGATCTTACCCAAAATTGTGTCCTTCATTGCCAACAATGTCATCTATGGAAAACTGAAGCAGAAAAACAAATGACCTTTGACGAGGCCAAAATAATAATTGACAGATTACATCAGTGGCTGGGAAATTTTTATTTATTTTTTACCGGAGGAGAACCATTTATCAACAAAGACCTGCCAAAAATAATTAAATATTCCGAAAGTATCGGAATAGTGACGCATGTCAATTCAAATGCTTTTCTAATTGATAAAAAATTAGCAAATAAAATTTTGGATAGCAGATTGTCGGCAATCTCTATTTCTTTGGATGGAGCAAAAGCATCGACTCATGATTTTTTAAGAGGAACAAAGGGCGCTTTTAAGAAAGTTATTAACGCTATTAAATTATTAAAAACAACCAAATCAAAGAAAAATCCAAATATCTTTATTAATACAGTGATAATGAAAGCAAATTTAAATGAGCTGGGAGATTTAATTAAACTTTCAAAGAAACAAAAGACTGATGGTATTACGTTTCAATGCCTCTTGCCAACACTGGCAAGTAAACAAAATATAGAACAATTAAAAAATAGCCACCTTTGGCCAGATTTTAATCAACTAAAAATTGTTATTTCAAAAATAATTAGAACTAATAATAGAAATTTACTGACATCAAAAGAAAATCTGAAACAGATAATTGATTATTATCAAAATCCAGAAAAAACTAATGATTTTCAATGTGAAGCAGGAATTAATAATTTCATTATCAACCGACAAGGAGAGGTTCGTCTTTGTTTTTCTCTTCCAGAGATAGGTAATATTTTAAAAACAACACCAAAAAAAATCTGGCTGGGTCAAAAAGCCCAAAAACAAAGAGGAATTATTAGAAAATGCAATAAAACCTGTAAAGTGATTGTCTGTAATAAATTTGACACCAACCGTTTAATTGAGGTTGAAAATCACAATTTTTGAATTACACCTAGACCAGGATCTTGATTAAATTCCATGGCAACTTGATGGTTCTTTTTTAATTCAGCCCAAAAATCCCTGGTACCATAAACATTTCCATCCTTATCGGGGCTGGCGATGTCGTGAAGGGCTAAAAAACCACCTTTTTTAAGCCTTGGCCAAAATAAATTGAAATCTGATTTCACCCCAGTATAAGAATGATCTCCATCTAAGTGAATATAATCATATTCTTCTTTTGAATGTTTTTTAGCAAAATCCTGGCTGGTCATTATATGTAATTTAAGATATTTTTCTAATCCAAATTTACCAAAATATTTTTTGGGGTTACATTTTTTCCAAAATCCGACTCCACCCCAATGTTTTCCAGGACCAGAATAATCTTTAATATCAAAACCAGCATCAACAAAATTAACTAAACCAAAATTATTATCACGGCAAGCGGTGGCACAAACAGCAGGAATATAACCATATTTACTCCCGATACATAAAACTTTTTTTGGTTTTAAATTTCGGATTAGGGCATAATGGATCCAGCCATAACCCAAATTTCCAGTTGATGGATCCATCTGATGCCAGTTATCTCTTTTGGCATATATCTTTATCAGATGTTTAATACCAGTTTTATTAATAATGGTTTTTTGGGCACAGAAAAACATAACTATTTTATTGAATAATAAGAGAAGTTTACCTTATTATTTTTTACATTGATCACCATAGACTGGAGAACAGCCTAGTTGACTACTGGTTCTTTGACTGGCAGTATCTTCAATGTGTTTGTTTAAAATTTGCTCTAATTCATATCCTTTTTGGGGATTTTCGGTGATCAAATTTTTTTGCTCAGCTGAATCATTATTTAAATTAAAGAGCTCTTTATTACCATTTTCTAAAGTCAGAATAAGTTTCCAGCCATCTTTGGTAGTTAAACTTCGCTTAAAAGTAAAAAGACGACAATCAGTTTCACTAAAAACATCATGAGCAATATCCTTATTATCATTTAAAGCTGGAACCAAATCGATTCCTTTGGTTTGTTGAGGAACAGGGTTTTGAATTCCAAGCAAATCAAGGGCGGTAGGCAAAATATCTAAAGTGCTGACTAACTGATTATTTTTTTGACCGGATTTCTGACCTGGCTGACGAATAGCAAAAAGAACATCTACAAGCTCACCATATAAGGTAGCTCCATGATCGATACTTTTGTGCTCATAAAATTCAGTGCCATGATCGGACATGACAATAATCACAGTGTTATCTAAAAGATTCATAGATTTGACTTGATCCATAAATTGCTTGAATTCGGAATCCATGTCATTAATTTTTTCATCATAGATAGCTCTCCAAAAAGACACATCTTGATTTGATAAATTTAATTTACCGCCATTAGCTAAGCCTTCTTCTCTAAGTTTGGCTTGCTCAACTTTACTGCCGGTGTATTTACCAGTGTAAGGTTTAGTGACATAACGATAATCAAAACCGGCTGCAGGAACATGTTGACCGTGAACATCATAACCATGAAGGAATAAAAAGAATGGCTTGTCTTTATTTTGAGTTAACCAATCAAGAGCTTTTGGAATGCTTCCTTTAAAACCTCCAAAAGTTTCGGTTTCAAAATATGTATCAAAACCTTGTTTAAATCCAAATTGAGCACCAACACCAGCGTCACCAGTAAAACCGCCAGTGACATAGCCATTATTTTTAAGGATTTCAGCTAAAGTAACAGCGTTAGGCGATAAATTTTTAAGATTAGAAATGACACCTTTTTGGGTTTTTAAATCATAATCAACATATTTATTAATGACTTTATGCTCAGATGGATACATGGAAGTAAAAACAGACATGTGAGTAGGAACTGTCCAAGATGAAGGACTGACTGTGTTTGTAAATAAGGTTGATTGATCGAGGAATTCATCTAAATTTGGGGTGGTTTTAAGCGAATAACCATATTCATCAAGATGTTTAGCTTGGAGACCATCAATAGAAATTAAAATGAGATTGTATTTTTTTGAACTGAGTTTAAGGGATTTATTGGGCAAAAATTTTAAAACTCCGACAGTCACTAATAAAATAATAACTAAGGTTAGAATGATAAATTTCTTATGTTTCATGTTTGCGAGCTCTTTTGTAATAAAATGTTAATAGTTAATATTAAAATTTTAAAAGATGAAATTAAAGTGGTTAGTTTTAGGATTATTGTTAGGTTTGATAATTTTGTCGGCAGGTGTCGGTTTTAAGATAAAAGAGAAACAAAAAACAATAAAAAAAACAGAAGAATCAGCGGTAAAAAAATGTGATCATTGTAATATAATGCTGATGGATATTGATATTCTTCGGGCTGATGAACTGCCATGCTATGGATATTCCCGAAATACAGCACCAAATTTATGTTCTTTTGCTAAAAAATCAATCGTTTTAAAAGATAATTATTCAACAGCGGTATGGACTCTTCCGAGTGTTTTTTCAACAGTTACATCGCTTTATCCAACTTTTCACCGAATCAGAATAAGCTACAGAGATAAATTGTCAGACAAAATACCAACCTTAGCAGAGACTCTTAAAAAAGAGGGGTATTACACTGTTTATGTTGGATATGATTTAAAAAACTCAGCTTTACTAAGTTCAGAAAACGGCGGTCTAAGAGGCTACGATTTAGTTACCAACGAACCTATTGATAAAGTAATTTCAGATATTTCTAAAGAGAGAAAACCATGGTTTATTCATTATTATAATGCTGATTTGCATTTGCCATATTTAATACCAGAAGGAGAAAAACCGATTGATAATAGCCTTCAGGCTCCAAAAAATTTACCGATAACAGAATCTGATTTTAATAAATTGCTGGATACTTATGTTAGAAAAAACTATGCAAAAGTATTTAATCAAAAAGGCATAAAAGAATATTCTTCAATTATTTTGTCAAAAAAGAAATCTGATGAAGATGTGAGTGTGGTTAATCTTTTTTATAAAATAAAAAGTACAGGAATGGAAATAGAATATTTAAAAGATGGATGGAACCCTATTTATAATACTTATCTGTCAACCTTTGACGCTAAAAATGAATCTGATGTGGCATATGTCAAAATGATGTATGACACTAATCTTAGTATTTTAGATAGGGATTTAAAGACAGTTTTAGAAAAATTGGATTCAGATGAAAAAACAGTAACTGTAATAATGTCGGACCATGGGGAATCTTTTGGTGAACATGGAACATTTTCCCATTCCGATGATTATCATAGTGAATTATTCTATACTCCACTAATAATTCATTCCCCAGTTTTGAAAGAAAAAATAATTGACCAGACTTCAAGTAATATTGACATATTTCCAACAATACTTGATGCGGTGAATATTCCTAAAATTGAGGGATTGATGGGTAAATCTCTGATTAATAATGAAGATATTGGAAGCAGTCGGTTTGTTTTTGGAGAAAGCAGTGAGGGTTTCATTATTCAAAATAAAGATTGGCTGTGTTTTTCTCCAATTGACTCTCCTGTTTCAAAATCGATACTTTATAATAAAAAACTTGATCCAAAAGAACAAAATAATGTGGCAACTGAATATCCAGAGGTAACACAATCACTTTATAATCAAATGGAATTATTACGCTCCTACGAATTATTACTTTTGGGGATAAAACCAACAACCGTTTATTCAACTCCGATAAATTTAGAACCAGAAAAAATCGAAAAACTTAAAAAAGAAGGGTATTTTTAGCTTATGAATAAATTTGATAATTTTCCAAAAATAAACAAGAAAGATGTTGAAGGTAGAGAAACCCCTTTTTTTTTGATTGACCAGTCGATAATTAAAACCCGGTATGAACTAATTAAAAAAAATCTAACCAAAAGTTGGGGTACTAAAAATATAATTGCCTACTCTTTTAAAACTAATTATAAAATTGGGGAAGAATTTAAAAAACAAAAAATAGAAACATACGCTGAGGTGGTTTCAAAAATGGAATACCAAAAAGCCAAAACAGCAGGATATCCTGATTCGCAAATTATTTATAATGGACCAAACAAAGAAAATCTAATGGAGGTTTTAAAATATCCAACCATGATTAATTTGGATAATTTTACTGAACTGGAGACAATAATAAAACACAAAAAGAATATAAAATCTATGATCGGCCTTCGGTTGAACAGTGAATTAAAAGCAAGCAGGTTTGGTTTTAATATGGAAAATGGCGAGGTGGAAATGGCGGTTAAAAAATTAAATAAGGCCGGAATTAAAATAAGCGGACTGCATATACATTTAGGATTTTTTACACCACCAAAAACATATAAACTCATATCAAAAAAAATAATAAATTTTATTCAAGATAATAATTTGAATCTTGAATATATTGATTTTGGGGGCGGATTTCCCAGTCATGGAAATAAACCATATGGATATAAAAAACTCCCCTATTGCCTGGTTAATGATTACGTTTTACAAATTTGTAAACCATTAAATAAATTTTATCGGAATAAAAATAAACCATTTTTAATATTAGAGCCAGGCAGATTTTTAGTGGATGATTCAACTATTTTAGCTAGTAGAGTTTTGGATATTAAAACAGGTAAAAATAGTCAAAAAATTATTTTAGATGCTACTAATAATATGCTGTCATCAGTTTGGTTTCGTCCGCAAATAATTAAAATTTTTGGGACAAAATCAAGAAAAAAAATATCAACAATAATTTACGGGAGCAGCTGTCAGGAAGATGATATACTTTATCAAGGTAAATTACCGACAATAAAGGTTGGTGATTTGGTAATTTTTTATTGTGTGGGCGCTTATAATCAAAATATGAATGGAGATTTTATTTTTCCAAAAACAGGACATTTTTTTAAGAAAAATTGATTATGAAATTAATATCAAAAAATCCAGAATTGACTTTTAATGATGTACTTTTACTGCCGGGATATTCTGATTTTGTGATGGTGGATGATAAGAAAAAAACTAATTTAAAAACTAAAATATCAAAAAATCTGGAAATAGATATACCAATATGCTCTTCTCCAATGACATATGTTACAGAAACAGAAATGGCGATTACTATTGGAAAAATGGGAGGAATCGGATTTATTCACTGTTTTCAGGATTTTGAAAAACAGCTTAAACAAGTTAAAGAAGTCAAAAAAAATAAAGTTAAGGTGGCAGTGTCGGTGTCAGATTTTTCCGATAAAGGACTAAAACATATTGGTAATCTTTTAAAATTAAAAACTGACCTGATCTGTATTGAAACCGCGCATGGATTTAATTATCAGACAATTGAATTTATTAAAAAAGTAAAAAAGATTTTTCCTAAAGCAGAAATCTGTGTTTCTTTAGTGGTGACAGCGGAAGCAACCGAGGCATTGATCAAGGCTGGAGCGGACAGTATACGAGTGGGTATCGGCGGAGGTTCACATTGCACCACCAGATTGGTAACTGGCACTGGAAGACCTCAACTTAGCGCTATTCATGATTGTTACAAAGTGGCGAAAAAATATAAGGTGCCAATAATTTCTGATACCGGAATTGAATACCCTGGCGATATCGCTAAAGCGATAGCATTTGGGGCTGATGCGGTTATGATTGGAGGTTTGTTTGCCGGCACAAGAGAAAGCCCAGGAAAAATTATAAAAATAAAAGGCAAGGATTATAAATTTTCGGCAGGAATGTGCAGCAATGAAGTTAGATACTCACCTGTTTCAATAATTAAAAAAACTCTGGCTAAAACAAAAAAAATAATTAAAAAAATTATCAAAATCGATAATTCCAATAATTTTGTTTCCAACTATAGCCAGCCATTTTATTTTATCCATGAGGGAGTCTCTGGACTAATTCCTTATAAAGGCAGTGTAATTTCGGTAATAACCGAATTGATTGGCGGATTAAGAAGGTCGATGTGGTATTTGGGGTGCAAAAATATAGAAGAAATTAAAAACAAAACCAAAGTGGTGGTGGTGACAAACAATACTGCCAAAGACAATACTCCGAGAATATGAAAATTCTAAATAGAATTAAAAAAGAGATAAAATCGAAATATTTTTTAAGATCAATTAAATGTATTATTTGGGATTATGATGGAACTTTGTATGAAAGCGAAGAAATCGGAAGTGAATTAAAAAAAACATTTTTTCTAATTTCCAAAAAATATAAAACAAAATTAACAATGGCTGAATTTGACAATAAAAGCGAATTACTAGGATCATGGTCGATGGCCACTAATTATTTTACGTCGATGACTGAAACAGATATTCTTGATTTGGTTGACAGTAAAATTGATAAATTAAAATTTATCAAAAAAAATCCGGAAATAGTTAAATTTATTGAATCGACTCAAAAAAAATATTTACATTTAATATTGACAAATTCCACTAAAAAAGAGGTGAAATTGGGTTTAAAGAAAATTGGGTTTAAAGAAAATACTTTCAATAAAATATTTTCCAGAGATTACACAAAACTTTTAAAACCTGATGTTGAAATTTATAAACAAATCCAAAATTTTACCAATCTCAAAAAAAATAATTTTTTATGTGTTGGCGATTCGTTATCCTGTGATATAAAACCGGCTAAGGAATTTGGATTTAAAGCTATTCCAATCTGGGAATTATTTGAAGTATTTTAAATTAGACACGATTACTTTTTAAAAGAACGCCGGATTTTTGAGAGACCCATCCCTTTTCAAAATTATTTATATATTTGATCTGTTTAAGAACATAAAAAAAATCTTCCGGATTTTTAATTTTCATTTTTAATCTCTTGATTGTTTTAAAAATATTTCCCCACCTGTTTTTAAAAAATAGACGATATAACTGCTGCTGAATTTCAACTAATTCATCACCGGTAAAATTTTTAGTGTTGCATGATAAGTTTTCTGAAAATAATATTTTTTTATCTTTAGGCAATAAGCCTTCTTTTTTAAAAATTTCATAAACTGGAGCTCCAGGACGCAAGCCTAACCTAAAAAAGAAAGCAATATCCACATCAGAATTAAGAGAGAAATCTAAGGTCTGATTAATCTGATCACGAGTTTCATAAGGAAAACCAATGATATTGGTAGCAAGAGTCCAAAAACCTAATTTATTGGCATATTGAGTAAGATCTCTGGCTTGTTCTAAACTGTAAGGTTTACCAATCCATCTTCGCATTAAAGGATCACCAGATTCAATTCCAAAAGTAATTCGGTAACATCCAGCTTTTTTCATTAATTTTAAGAGTGGTTTGTCTAAAGTCCAATGGGCAATTCCGTTTGGGGTTGACCATTTAATGTCTAATTTCCTCTTAATTATTTCTTTGCAAATAGTGGTCATTCTTTTTTTGTCTGCCGACATACTATCGTCATAAAAAGAAATTTCTTTAGCACCATATTTGTTTATCAACTGCTGAATTTCATCAACCACATTTTTAGCAGAACGACCTCGCCAATGGTGCTGCCAGACAGCAAAAGAAGAACAATAGACACAATGATTTGGACAACCCCTGGAGGTTTCAACAATAAAACAGGGTTTTCTTATCTGAGAAATATCACCGAGATTATATTTTTTAAGATTTAACAAATCCCAATCCGGAAAAGGCAAATCATCTAAATTTTTAACCAAATCAGCCGGCGGATTAATTTTTATTTTATTTTTGTCCTTATAAACAAGACCGTTAATTTTTTCAAAATATTTTCCCTGACTAATGGCCTCCAATAATTTTTTAAAAGTTATTTCACCTTCACCATAAATGGCAAAATCAACAAATTTATAACTTAAACAATTAGCTGGATTAATACTGACATGGGAACCGCCAAAAATTATTTTTATTTTTGAATTAAAAGTTTTTATCTGTTTGGCCAACAATAAAGCATCATTATAATAGGCGGTGAACATGACACTAATTCCAATAACATCTGGATTATATTTTTTGATATATTTTTTGATCTGAGGCCAGCTCAAACCAACCCGAGTAGTATTTTTTTTGTGAATAGTATTATCTAAACCTTCGGCCAGGGCATCCAACAAATTTACTTCATAACCTAAATCGCGAATATAAGTGGCTAGATATAATAATCCCATCGGGGCATGAGATTTAACAACCAAGCCAGAACCATAACAAGTTATTGGTGGATAGATAAATAAAACTTTCATTTTTTAAAAAAGTATTTTTTGGTATTCATCGTCTCTCTTTTTAGCAATCTGGACCAAATCTTTCATATCAACAGAAATTAATTTACCATTTTTAAATTGATAACAGCAATTAATTAAACTTAATAAAAATATTGGGTCATGAGAAGAAATTAAAACAGTAATATCTTTTCTTTTTTTATTTAAATCTTTAATCTCTTTTAATATTTTTGACTGATAATCAAAATCGCCGGCTAAAAATATTTCATCCATAATCAAAATTTCACTTTCACTGGCGATGGCGACAGCAAAAGCTAATCTAAATTTCATACCTGAAGAATAGGTGTAAAAAGGGGCGTTGATAAAATTTCCGATACCGGAAAACTCGATAATAGAATCCATTTTTTGGTTAACTTCACTTCTGGTCATGCCAACCAATAACCCATTTAAATAAATGTTTTCTCGACCTGACAAATTCAAATCGAAACCATCCTCTAAATTCATAAGAGATGCAATTCTACCTTTGGTTTTAATCTCTCCGTTGTTGGGAGTGCAAATTCCTGAAATTAATTTTAAAAAAGTAGTTTTTCCGGTGCCATTTTTTCCAATTAAACCAACTTTTTGGCCACGAAAAATCTCTAAAGATAAATTATCGATTACACAATTTTTTTCGCCACGACTATATTTGGCGCCATATTTTTTGGAAACATTTTTGAATTCAATAGCCACATTTTTTTTCATATTAAATCCAATCATCAAAATATAAACTCATTTTTTTGAAAACAACCAAACCAACAATAAAAATAATAATTCCCACCAGCATACTGACAATATCACCCAATAAAAAATTTAGCGGCATGTTGAAAAAGATATATCTTGAAAATTCGACTATACCAGTCATAGGGTTAAGGTAAAAAAACCAATAAAGATTTTTGGGCAATAAATCGATGGTGTAAACAATTGGCGTCCAATAAAACCAAAGAGGCAAAATAGTGGAAACAATAAGATTAATATCTCTGAATCTGACATTTAGAGCAGAAAACAAAAAAGAAAAACCACTCACAACCAACAATAACCAAATTAATAACAAAGGGGTTAATAAAATTTTAAAAGATCCTAGAGTTCCAAAGAATAATAAAAAAATAGTTAAGGAAATCAAAAAACTTATCAAGTTTGAGAGTAAAACTGATAAAACAATGCTTTCCCGGGGAAAATTAGCTTTTTTAATTAATGATCTTTTATTAACAATAATGGTGCTATTTTTAGAAACTGTAAGAGAGAAAAAATTCCAGATTAAAAGACCGATGAATAAAAAAACAAAATAATTCTCAACTTTAACGGGAACAAAAAATTGAAAAATAAAACCATAAACAAACATTTGGATCAGCGGATTTAAAAATAGCCACAAAAAACCTAAAAACATAAATTTATATTTAGTTTTCAATTCCCTTTCCGTCATAGTCCATAAAAATTCCCACCATCTCTTCTGACTATCTGAAAATATAAACATAGGTAATTATACTATCTAGTGACAGGGCAAATATTATTTTTTATATGCTAAGATTAATGTAATATGCCAAACAAAACACAAGAAAACCTACTTAAAGCTTTTGCTGGCGAAAGCCAAGCCAGAAACAAATATTATATGTTTGCTAAAATGGCTCGAAAAGAAAATCTGGAATGGATAGCCCGAGTGTTTGAAGAAACGGCAGATCAGGAAAGAGCCCATGCTGAGGAAGAATTTGAAATGATTAAAGAACCGGTGAATGTTGAGAGTGGACTGTCGATTGGACCTTACAGCGCTAAAACAATTGAAAATCTAAAAATGGCAGCGGCTGGCGAACATTATGAATGGACAAAAATGTATCCATCGTTTGAAGAACAGGCAAAAATTGATGGCAATACTGAAGCGGAAAGATTATTTAGAGAAGTGAAAGAAGTGGAGGAAAAACACGAAGAAAGATATATTATTTTGGCAACACATATTGATAACAACACACTTTATAACCAAGAGGCGGAATTGGAATGGAAATGCCTAAATTGCGGATATATTCATAAAGGCAAAACTCCCCCAAAAGAGTGCCCTGTCTGTAAAAAACCTTTTAGTTGGTATATGGCTTTAGGATTGATAAGATAGGTAATGATGAAACTGTTAGCAAAAAATACCTGGCTGGTGATTTTTTTGGCGATAATAATCAGTTTTGCGATGCCATTTTTAGGAGAAGGGTTAAATCCATATCTGAATATTTTTTTGATGGTGTTAATGTTTTTAAGCTGTTTGGATATTGATTTAAAAGTATTTGTTGAATCACTGAAAGATTTTAAAATTCAAGCATTAATCTTGGCAATTGTTCACTTAGCTTCACCATTGATTGTATTAATATTTTTAAAAAGTTTTTTAAGTGAAGAAATATTTCTAGGATTAATACTAGCGTCGGTAATACCAGCAGGAAGAGCTGCTGTTTTTTTAGTGAGTATTTATGGCGGAAAACCAGAAACATCTTTGGTGATTTCGACAATCTCAAATGCATTAAGCCCAATAGTTGTGCCATTTTTAGTCTGGCTGTTTGCCAAAACCAGTATTGAAATCAATCCAGTATCAATGGGAACGACTATTTTGTGGCTGGTGGCAGTGCCGATAGTGGCAGCAATTTTAGTAAGAAGTTTAGGATTGGCTAAATATTTAGTGAAACAAGCATCGGGGTTATCGGTAATATTTTTATTCCTGATAATTATGGGAATAATTTCGCCAATAAGACAGGTGATTTTTGATAATTGGGAAAAATCAATATTTTTAATATTAATAGTAATCGGATTAATTTCATTTGATTTTTGGTTGGGATGGAAAATCGGGAAAACAAAAGAAGATAAAATTACTTTAGCAGTGACAGCAAGTTATAAAAACTATACTTTGGGAACTTTGGTGGCATTATCTTTATTTAATCCAGTGGTGGCATTACCATCAATAATTTACACAATCACCAACAATTTGATGCTGGTGCCGATACAATTTTTAACGAAAATAAATAAGGTAAAATAGGTGGTAAATGTTTTTGTAGTTTAATGGATAGAATACTCCCCTCCGAAGGGAGTGATGTGAGTCCGATTCTCACCAGAGACACAAATGAAACAGATATTAAAAATAAATAAACCCTCCGATCTCGATAAAATCGAGATCACCTCCCTTGACAGGGCGGCTAAAAAAATAGTTTTGGTTGGCGGATGTTTTGATATTGTTCATTTGGGACATATTGAGTTTTTGGAAAAAGCAAAAGCAGAGGGAGAGATATTAATAGTATTGCTGGAATCAGATGAAAATATCAAAAAAAATAAAGGGGCAAACCGGCCGATAAATAATCAGAAAGATAGAGCCATTTTTTTGACTAAATTAAAAATGGTGGATTATGTGGTTTTACTGCCGGAAATGAAAAGAGATGAAGATTATTTGGAAGTAATCAAAAAAATAAAAGCCAAGATAATTGCGGTAAGCGAAAACGATATAAATTTAGAAAAGAAAGTAAAAGAAGCTAGGGAGATTGGGGCAAAAATAGTAATAGTGAGCAAATTAATTCCACAGCAATCGACCAGCCGAATTATTGAGATAATTAATATATAATCCATTACCTATGAAAAACGAGGAAAGCAAAAATAAAGGAGAGTTATACTACGATGAAAGATCGGCTGGTGGTTTGGTGTATAAAATTGAAAATAATAAAATATTTTGGCTATTAATTAAAACTATCTCTAATTTCAGCAGCCAAAAAAATAAAAAGAGAGAGACTGATGATGGAGCGGTTTATAAATTTCCAAAGGGCCATTTAGACAAAAATGAATTTTTAAAACAGGCAGCCTTGAGAGAAGTGGAGGAAGAAGGCCGGGTGAAGGCAAAAGTGGTAACCAAATTAGGATCGAATGATTATTTAATCTGGGATAAGGAACAAAAAAGAAAAATCGTAAAAAAGGTGACGTTTTTTTTGATGGAATATCTAGGACAAAGCAATTTGAAATATTATGATGATGAAATGGTGTTGGAAAGAGATTGGTTCAGTTTTGAGGAAGGATTGGAAAAATTGGCTTATGACAGCGAAAAAGCACTTTTGAAAAAAGCTAAAACAGAATTAGACAAAATAATAAAAAAGCAGATATAATACTTTACCCTTGGAGGGGTCGCATAGTGGTCTAGTGCGCTCGCTTGGAAAGCGTGTGTGTCGTAAGGCACCGAGAGTTCGAATCTCTCCTCCTCCGCAATCTTACCTAAGGTTCCGTATCATCTTAATAAGATGTTGAATAAAAATTGACAATAATACAATCCCGTTATTACAAAGACAGAAGCTATGGTTTTACGAATTATTACTTCAAATTTTTGAACTTTATTAAAAACAACTCCGATCTTTTTAGCACTGAAAGTAAGGATAAAAGAAAAAATTATCACTGGTAATCCAGTTCCCAAAGCAAATAATGGTGGCAATAAAAGACTTTCATGTGATTTCAAAACCATGGGAATCAAAACTCCAAAAAATAAAACTCCACTGTATGGACAGAAAGCCAAAGAAAACAACATTCCCAATAATAACGATCCAATGTAGCCTTTTTTAGCTAACCAAAGTTTAATTTTATCAATTTTTGGATTACTGGTTTTAAGATTAATTTTAATAACATCAGCCATGATTAATCCAATTAAAATTAGAACTGGACCAAGAGCTTTATCTCCCCAGGCTTGAAAAATTGAAGAAATAGAGAAAGATGATAAACCAAAATAAATGAGGGTGGCGAGTAATGTATAACTAATTCCCCGACCTAAGGTGTAAAAAAGACCGTTTAATAAAGTTTGTTTGGAACTTTTAATATCTTTGGAAATAAAAGCGATGGCGATGATATTGGTGGCTAAAGGACATGGACTAATAGAAGTCATTACACCAATTAAGAAAGATGATAAAAGTGGAATATTGTAGGTATCAATTAAATAATTTAGCCATTCCATAGGTTAAAATAATTTTCTTAATTTGGCTTCAAAATAGGATTTAATTTGAGCCTCATTAGTAACTAAACGCCAAACAGTTGTATCCTCTTCGTGATTGTCTTTGCCATCTTTAATAGCATTGATATAAAGTGCCGAGCCACTAACTCCATAATCTTTTGCCATTTGGAAATTTTCTGGTGAATCAATATTGACTTCTCTAAAAGTAATTTTGCCCGATTTAAGTTCTTCGGGGAATTTTTCTTCAATCACAGCTTGGGTGTATTTCCCAATATTGATACAAGAGACGCATCTTTGGGTGGCATGAAAAACAAAGACTTCAATTTTTTCAGAGCTGGAGGGTAAGGAAGTGTTTACTGAGGGAGTTGGTTGTGGGGTTATATAGACTATTTTTTCTTTTGGCTCAAATGGTTTGAAAATAATAAAAGCTGAAATTAAAAGAAAGAAAATTGGGACAATAATAAAAAGTTTTTTCATTATTGAAGAAAATTAAAAAGATAACCAATTAACATAATGCCGATACTGGTAATTCCAAAAAATGCTACTAATAATTGCCATTTCATGGCTTTTTTAAGAATTAAAGCTTCCGGTAGAGATAGGGCGACAGTTCCGGTCATAAAAGCCAGAGCAGTTCCTATGGGAACTCCTTTATTTATGAGCACCTCAATAATAGGAAGAACTGTAATTGGACTAGCATAAAGCGGAACACCTAAAAGAGTGGCAACTGGAACTGTCCACCAACTTTTTATTGATAAATATTTTTCAAAAAAATTAGCTGGAACAAAACCATGGATAATGGCGCCAAGACCAACACCTAAAAGGACATAAGGGAAAATACTTTTAGTAATTTTGAAACCATCAGTCCACCAATAATTGAGAATTTTTTTAAATTTAATTTTTTCTCCCCCATTTTCGGCTTCAATATCAGATCTCGATTTATATTTTAATAATTGCTGATTTACATACTTTTCTAAATGTAATTTTTGAAGAATCATGCCACCAATGACTGCCACAATAATTCCGGCAAGATTGTAAATGATGGTGGTTTTCCAACCAAAAAGAGCAGGAAATAAGATGAGTGATGATTCATTGACTAAAGGCGAGGCAATTAAAAAGGCAAAAGTAACACCTAATGGAATTCCAGCACTTAAAAAACCAATGAAAAGTGGAATTGAAGAGCAAGAACAAAATGGAGTGACAACTCCTAAAAAAGCAGCAAATAAATAATCCAATCCATACCAGCGTCTTTTGGTTAGCAAATCCCTGACTTTATTGGTTGGGAAATAATAGCGAGTGATAGCCATTAAATAATTTATAAAAACCAAAAGAATGCCAATTTTAATGGTGTCGTAGATAAAGAAATTTAGAGCAGAACCAAAATAAGAATCTTTAGCTAAATTAAGCCAATTATTAGTAACAATATTGGCCAGTAATTGAATAGGATAAAAAATGTCCATATTAGCATTTGCCTCCACAACTGCAAGCTGATTTTTTAGAAAGAACTTCTTTAATTTTTTCTAAATTACCAGAGCCAAGCATGGCGATTTTGCCATCAATAGTTATAACTGGAGATTCTAATACACCAAGTTCAATGATTTTGGAGAGGTCATCAAGATATTCAACTTCAGCATTAATTCCTAATTCTGCCACTGCTGTTTTGGTTAATTCATAAAGATTTTTACAGGTACAACAACCTGAGCCTATTATTTGGATTTTCATATTTTTTAGATTTGAAATAATAAATTAGTAATTCTTTTACCTTCATCAGTTAAAGAATAATGGACATAAAGACCTTGTTTTTCATTTTTAATAACTCCTATCTCTTTTAGATCACGCAAATGATGGGAAACTAAACTTTGAGATAGCTTTAATTGTTCAAAGATTTCACAAACACAATGTTCTCCATCTTGGAGAATACATAGAATTTGAAGACGACTATTTTCGGAAACTATCTTAAGTAAAGATGATAACTCCCCTACTTTTTTGGATTCGGAAGATTTATTTGAACAACAACTATATGAACTCATGTTCATATATTACTGCCGACGTATTGGTTTGTCAACAAAGTAGGTTCTAACTGTGTTAATGGTTCGCCGCTCGTGGTTTTGATATGATTTGTTATGCGTAAAGCTTTGAAAATTTTTGGAGGGATAATTCTGATAATTATTGTTTTAGCAATTATTTATATTTTGACTCTTTGTTTTCCGGAACCGTTTTTTAAAAATAAAATTACGGTTAGGAATATCACTGTTTATTCAGATGAAGAAATTCCAGCTGAAATTAATGAAATAGCAAAAACAGCTGAATCGAGAATCCAAAAATCAGCAATTTATAAAAATGAAAAACAACGGATTTTTATAGCTAACAATATAGTCAGATGGAATTATTTTTCAAATATAAACCATAAGGCTGGAGCAATTTCCTATGTGTATTTTATAAATAATATTTTTTTGAGAAAGACGGATATAAAAAATAATCGGCTGTATGGACCATCGGGGAAAACAGCGACTGGAGACAGAACTTTGGATTATTTTATGGCCCATGAAATGACTCATAGATTAGAATTTGAATCAATGCCTTGGTATAAATATTCAATAAAGGAAAATTGGGTTCAAGAAGGATATTCGGAATATATTGGACATGATTCACAAAATTATGAGTCAGCACTTAAATATTATTTGGAAGTGCCGGAAAATGCGGGAGCAAAACGATATACTAAATTAAGAACAATGACGGCTTATCTGCTGGAAAAAGAAAAAATAAATATGGCTGATATTTGGGATAAAATCAATGATTATGAAACAATATTAAAACTGGCAATTCCGGATGATAAACCAAATATTGTGAACCAATAAAACTGATTTAATTGAATTAATGGTTTGGATTAAAAGTTTGTTAAGATATATTCAGAAATGGATCAAGAAGCACAAAAACCAAAAGTTGGGCTAGGGGTGATTTTAATCAATAATGAGGGAAAAATATTAATCGGCAAAAGAAAAGGCAGCCATGCCCAAAAATATTCCATTCCTGGTGGACATTTAGAATTGGGAGAAAGTTTTGAAGAATGCGCCACTCGAGAAATAAAAGAAGAAACTGATTTAGAGATAAAAAATCCAAAAGTAATTGCCGTGACTAATAATTTGGAAACATTTCGAGAAGAAGGCAAACATTATATTTCGATCATTATTTTAGTGAACAAATATTCAGGTGAATTAAAATTAATGGAGCCGGAAAAATGTGAAAAATGGATATGGTGTGAACCAGACAAAGTGCCGGAGCCTCATTTTGATGCCAGCCGGCTGGGAATTGAATGCTTTTTAAACAAAGTCCCCTATTGTGGGATGAAATAAGAACCAAATTCACCTGCTCTGAAAATTTAATTTAATTTTTAATATTTTTTAATAATTGTGGTTGGGTTTTAAAATCTCAAGGGCGGTATAATAAATACATAATGCAAAAGGAAGCTAAGGCAAGAATAAAAATCAATAAACTTCTTGAAGATTCAGGTTGGAGATTCTTTGATGATGAAAACGGAAAAGCAAATATTCAATTAGAGCCTGGAATAAAATTTTTGGAACTTGGAGATGATTTTGAACATGAAAAACGTGGTTATATTGATTTTTTATTATTAGATAAAGATGGTCGAGCACTTGTAGTAGTTGAAGCAAAAAAAGAATCAATCGATCCACTATTTGCCAAAGAACAAGCAAGAAATTATGCCCGTACTTCTGGAGCCCGTTTTATTATCCTTTCAAATGGAAATATTCATTATTTTTGGGATACAAAACATGGAAATCCTGATACTATTTCACGTTTCCCAACTCAAGATTCCATTACCCAATACGAAACATATATTCCAAATTCACTAGAGCTCGCTCAAGCTAGAATAGATGAAAATTATATAATAGAAACACAAACGCCAGGTTATTTTAAAGATCCAGATTTTCAAAATGAAAAAACTAGATTAAATTATTTAAAGAAAAATAACCTTAAACAGCTTCGACCATATCAAGTCAAATCGATAGAAGCTCTTCAAGAATCAGCGAAAAAAGGTAACCAAAGATTTTTATTTGAAATGGCCACTGGTACAGGTAAAACTTTAATATCAGCGGCAGTAATCAAATTATTTTTAAAAACAGGAAATGCTCGTCGGGTTTTATTTTTAGTCGATCGATTAGAACTCGAAGATCAAGCTCAAAAAGCTTTTGTTCAATATCTTGGTAAAGATTTTCGTAGTGTAGTTTATAAAGAAAATCGTGATTCTTGGCAAAATGCTAATATTGTTGTTTCAACAATCCAAACTTTTTTAACTAATGATCGTTATAAAAAAGAATTTTCTCCAACTGATTTTGAATTAGTTATTTCTGATGAAGCTCACCGTTCAATTGGTGGTAATAGTCGGGCTGTATTTGAATATTTTGTCGGTTATAAACTTGGTTTAACAGCAACTCCAAAAGATTATCTAAAAGGTTTTGATTCTGAAGGTGCAGATACTCAAAGAGAGTTTGAACGTCGATTACTTTTAAGCACTTATAAAACCTTTGGTTGCGAATCTGGTGAACCAACTTTTCGATATGATTTATTAGCTGGAGTAAATGATGGCTATTTGATTAATCCTGTTATTGTTGACGCTCGTACTGAAATTACGACTCAACTTCTTTCTGAAAATGGTTATGCTATTCACACTACTACCGAAGAAGGAGAGGATGTTGACCAAATATATAATGAAAAACACTATGAAAGAAAATTTTTTAATGACGAAACTAATATAGCCATGTGTAAGGCCTTTACTGAAAATGGATTATTTGATCCAATTGCTCAAAAACAAGGACTTCCCCTTTTTGGAAAATCAATTGTCTTTTGTGTTTCACAAAAACATGCAGCAAGAATTACTAATATTTTGAATAAATTTGCTTTTGAAAAATGGCCAGAACTTTATAGTGAATCTGATTTTGCAATGCAAGTAAGTTCTCAAATTAGGGATGCTCAACAAATGACTATAAATTTTTCTAATAATCGTTTGGGTGGAAAAACTAAACAACCAGATGGATATGATACCTGCAAAACTCGGGTGGCAGTTACTGTAGGAATGATGACTACAGGTTATGATTGTCAAGATTTATTAAACATTGGTTTAATGCGTCCTGTTTTTAGTCCTTCGGAGTTTGTTCAGATTAAAGGTCGAGGCACACGAAAATATTCTTTCGATTTGGAAGATTATGAAAATAAAGAAACCATTTCTATTGCTAAAAATAAATTTAAATTTTTTGATTTTTTTGCTACCTGCGAATATTTTGAAAAAGAATTTCCTTATGATGAAAAAATTAAACTTCCATCAATTAAAAAAATAGAAGAAAAACAAATTTATGAAGATAAAGGATTAATACAAGGAGAATTTGTTGATGAAAATGGTCATAAAATTTTTAATGGTCCAATTGATATTGCTACCCATGATGAAATAAAATCCGTTTCAGAAACTATAGTTGGAACTGAAGGTATGCGAATTGATCGTGAAGGCTTTAAAAGAGCAATCGAAGAAGATGTAATTGGAAATGAGATTCTTAAAAATTTGTGGAAAAATGGTGATACTCAAGAAGCGGAAGATTTTGTCAAAAAAGAGATATTTGAAAAGCCAAAATATTTTCTTAATTTGGATAAAATCCGTAAATTGTTTAAGGTTGATCGCCGCATTTCAGTTAAGGAGTTTTTAGAAGTGGCTTTTGGTGAAAAGGAATCTTTTGAAATGAAAGATGATTTATTAGAATCTGAGTGGAAAAAATTTATGGATATTTATGATGTTGATCAAGAACATTACCAACCAGCTAAGAATTTTTTTAAAGCTTATATTAGTGATGAAGAAGTCCGCGACATAATTAAAAGTAATCAACCAGCAAAATTTTATAATTGTCCATCTTTTGATTTTGAAGATTATCAAAATTTAAATGGATTTAAAAATACTATTCCTCAATATATTCAAGATTATGCTTTTCATTTAACTCATCTATAATATTTAAATGAACACAGACATAAAAAGACACATTGATGCGGCTCGACAAGTTTTAGTAGGAGTGGTTCCAAATCCAAGTTCACAAATTGATCAAATAACAAATGCTTTAATTTATAAATTTATGGATGACATGGATCAAGCTGCTATAAAAGTTGGTGGTGATCCAAATTTTTTTGTTGGAGATTTAGAAAAATACGCGTGGACGCGTTTAATGGATCCGCGCATAGGAAATCAAGAAAGAATGAATTTGTATTCTGAAGCACTTCTAAAATTTTCTGAATCAAAACAACTACCTGAACTTTTCCGAGAAATTTTTAAATCGGCTTTTTTACCATATCGTAGTCCAGAAACATTGGGAATGTTTCTTAAGGAAATTAGCTATTTTGATTATTCACACCCTGAAGAACTCGGTAATGCTTATGAATATTTATTATCAATAATGTCGAGTCAAGGTGATGCTGGACAATTTCGTACTCCACGCCACATTATTGATTTTATTGTTGAAGCAGTTGACCCAAAAGTGAATGATAAAGTTTTAGATCCTGCCTGTGGTACGGCCGGATTTTTAATTAGTGCTTATAAACATATATTGAAACAACATGATGGTGTTGATGACCCAGATAAAAAAGAAAAACCTTTAACACCTGATCAAAAAAAGAATTTGGTAAATAATTTTGAAGGATATGATATTGATCCAACAATGGTCCGGATTGCACAAGTTAATATGTATTTGCATCAATTTAAAAATCCTAAGATTTTTCAATATGATTCACTTTCAATGGAAGAACGATGGAATGATAAATTTGATGTCATTACGGCTAACCCTCCATTTATGTCGCCAAAAGGAGGAATTCGTCCTCATAAAAAATTTAGTATTCAATCCAATAGATCAGAAGTTTTATTTGTTGATTATATAATGAGTCATCTTCGACCAAATGGTCGGGCTGGTATTATTGTTCCAGAAGGAATTATTTTTCAATCTGGAACGGCTTATAAAGAATTACGAAAAAATCTTGTTAACGACGGCCTTTATGCCGTTGTTTCTTTACCATCAGGTATTTTTCAGCCATACAGTGGAGTAAAAACTAGTATTTTACTATTTGATAATGAATTATCAAAACAAAAGACAGAGATATTATTTATTAAAATTGAAAATGATGGTTTTGATTTGGGTGCCCAAAGAAGAGAAAATCAAAAAAATGATTTACCTCAAGCTTTGGAGTTTTTGAATAAATGGAGAAATAATGAAAAGGTAGAAGATAAATTGGCGGTTTATGTAGAAAAATCAAAAATTGCTGAGAATGGTGACTACAATCTTTCTGGTGACCGTTATCGAGTGGCGACTGATTACACCAATGCTAAATGGCCAATGGTAAAACTGGGAGATGTTTGTGATGTCTATCAACCTAAAACAATTACATCAAACGAAATTCAAGAATCCGGTAAATATAAAGTTTTTGGTGCAAATGGTGTAATAGGATTTTTTGATAAATATAATCATGAAGAAGCAGAAGTTGCGATTACTTGTCGTGGCGCTACTTGTGGAACTGTTAATTTTACTGAACAAAAATCTTGGATTACGGGAAATGCAATGGTTATTAAACCAAAAGGAAATAATATCAACAAAAAATATCTATTTTTCCTTTTACGGAGTACTGATCTGTCCTCCGTTATTACGGGAGCAGCACAGCCACAAATAACTGGTAGTGCATTAAAACCATTATTAATTCCTCTTCCTCCAATTGAAATTCAAAAACAAATTGTGGCGGAGTTGAATGGATATAAAGAAATTATTGATGGAGTTAAACAAATTGTTTTCAATTGGAAACCTAAAATTGATATCGATCCGGAGTGGACGAAGGTTAAGATGGGGAAGGTTTGCGAAAAAATAACTGATGGTTCTCATTTTTCACCAGAAACATCACCAACCGGTTTTCCTTATATTACTGTTAGAGATATAGATAATGGTTTTATAAATTTTGATAATTGCAAATTTGTTATTGAGAAAGATTACAAACTATTAGTAAAAAATGGATGTAGACCATCTCGAGGAGATGTCCTTTTTTCAAAGGACGGAACGGTAGGGAAAGTAGCCATAATTGATTTTGATAAAGACTTTGTAGTTCTTTCTTCTTTGGCAATATTGACACCTACGACAAAGAAATTAAATTTTGAGTTTTTAGGAATTCTCTTATTACAAGAAAGTATTCTTGGTCAAGCAATGGAAATGAAAGGAGGAGCAGCAATAAAAAGGGTTGTTTTAAAAGATATAAAACAAATAGAAATTCCTCTGCCATCTCTCGCCATTCAAAAGCAAATCGTGGAAAAAATTCAAACTGAAAGAATCTTGATTGATTCGACCAAAAAATTGATTGAAATTTATGAAGAAAAAACTAAAGAAGTTATAAAAAAATTATGGGAAAGTTGATTTATAACACATGGAAGAATTGTTTGAATTAAACAAATATTTTCCATTTGTAATCATAGATCCTATTGTCCGAAATTATATCCGCCACCATTTGGAACATCTTCAAAAATGTGTAGAAAATAATTTATATTCTAGTGCATATCCACACCTCCATATAATTTATATGAGTTTTGTTTATATCCAACTCCTTCGGATTTATCGAGAAAAAGAAAAAGAATTTAAGCTCTGTTGGGCGGGAATGCCGGACCAAGAAAATAAATTTATGAAAAAACCAGATTCCCCTTTTTCATTTTCGGAAATTAAAGAAAAATCAATATTTAGATTCTTTAGAATCATTGGTTTTGATGATTCAACTATTAGTAATTTCTCGTCAGTCGTAAATGGGAGAAATGATGTCTTGCATGCAAATGGAATAATAGGGTGTTCATCTGAATCTGAGTTCTCAATCGAACTTAGTAAATATTTAAGACTTATGAAGAGTTTGAAAACTATGCAACTACCATTTATTCAATCAACATATGAGAGGCTGGTGTGTAACTTTGATAACGATTATTTAGTTACCCCAGATGATATTGAAATAAGTTTTGGGACTTTTTCACTAGCAGAAATGGAATTATTAATTGTAAATAAAAATGATGTTATTTCTAAATATATTAAAGAAAATATAATATAAAAGTGAATAAAAATAAGACTCGTATACTTTGATTATTTATTAGTTTGGTGTGGATGACGATGGCGGTGAATTTTTTACTGTCAACAAAATAGTTTTTGATGATTAATGGTAAAAATCGGGATTAATGGTTATGATAGACTTTTAAAATGATTAAGGCGATAATTTTTGATTTTGGAAATGTAATCGGCAAATTCACCAATGAAATTTTTATGGGAAAAGTCAGTAATTTGACTGGAAAAAGCAAAGAAGAAATTTTTGAATTAATTTATAAAAAATCTGGATTACCGGAAAAATTCGAAACCGGATTAATTTCCAGCCAAGATTTTTTTGAAGAAATTTCTAAACTCTGCGGACTAAAAGTGAGTTATGAAGAACTAAAAGATATTTATTCGAAAGACAAATTTACCCTAATTGAAGGGATGACAGAATTAATTGAATCACTAAAAGAAAATTACAAAATCGGATTATTATCGAATACGAGCGAATGGGATTTTGACTACATGATGAAAACTGTGCCAATGATAAAAACATTTGACACAATTACCACCTCTTTTAAAGTTAAAGCGATGAAACCCAATCCAAAAATCTGGGAAGATGCCTTAAATAAATTACAATTAAAAGCGGAAGAATGTGTTTATGCTGATGATATTTTGGAATATGCTGAGACGGCAGAAAAATTGGGATTTAAAGCTGTTCAATTTGTGGATACAGAAAAATTTAAATCAGATCTGAAAAGTTTTGGAGTGGAAATAAAATTGTAAATTGTAATTCTTATTACTAAAAAGGTATACTCTTAAGTAATTATTGAATAAAAAATGATTCAGACGATAGCTCTTATTAAGTTTTTAGGCCTGCCATTGGTGGTGTATGGAGGAATGACAACACTATTGATGGTTCTTTTTACGGCGACAGTGGGTTTTCTTAATTTTAAAGGAATTTCAGTGATTCCATTCAAATGGCATCCAGTATTGGCTTTGACAACAATTACGGTGGCTATATTGCACGGAATATTGGGACTGTCGATATTTTTAGGTTATTAATTAAAATTTAAAATGACACTAGTTGAAAAAAATGATGAAAATTTAAAAAAATGCAGCTGCCCTAAATGTCCAAGCTTTAACGATTGCGCCAGAGAAAAACAAGAAAGATTGTATTGTGCCACCGCTATTGGCAAGAGTAAATGTGCCTATAAAATGAATGGCTGTATCTGTATGATGTGCCCAATTCATGTTAAATTTAACCTAAAATCTGGCTATTATTGCATTAATGGTTCAGCAGAATAAATTAATGAAAAACTTAACCGATGAATATCTGAAAGAATTTTTGGAAGTGGACCAAGCAACGCTGAACCGATTTAAAGAAATTCAGCAAAAGACGATAGAAGAAGCCAAAAAATCAGTCAAAAAAAAGAACAAAATGGTAGCGATTGGGATTTCTGGCTCGGCCCGGGACCAAGCGGATATGGCAGCAGAAAACAGCAATTCCGAATTTTTGCTAAAAAAGGCTCTAGAAAGTTTAGAAAAAGAAGGGGTGAAGACAGAATTAATTTCATTGCGAAAATTTAATATTAGATATTGCAAGGCGTGTTATTCGACCACTAACACCCAGTGTCACTGCCCTTGCTCCTGTTATCCAAAGGGAACAGAGATGGCTGACGATATGAGCAATATTTTATATGACAAAGTAATGGAGGCGGACATTATTCTTTTTGCCACACCAGTTAATAATTTTAAAATGTCATCTTTGATGGCATTATTTATTGATCGATGCATCAGTCTGGATGGAAGTTTATTACCGGCCGATCCAAAGGCGACCAAAAACAAAGAATTAAATATAAAACACGCCAAATTTATCGAATTAATGGCGGATGATAAAATTCCCGGCAGTGGTTATTTGAGACGATTCAGCGGAAAAGTTGGCGGAATAATAGTAACAGGCCATGAAGCAGGGGCAGCGATGGTTATTTCTTCACTGCAAATGACTTTAGGGCATTTTGGAATGATTTTTACACCTTGGAGCAATATGTATGCAATGTCATCTATTACCAATTTAACCTACAAAGACAAAGCAATTGTAACCAATAATCCTTATGTGGATGAAGCCCAAAAACTGGCTAAAAATTCATTAATGATGGCCAAGGAATTACAAGAAAAACCAATTAATTGGATTTATGATAATTCAACAAATTGAGAAAAAATTATAAATATTCAGATTTGCTAGAATAATTTATGAAGAAATTTTTAATGAGATTTGTTTATGCTTTTCGGGGAGTGGTTAAAGCATTTAAAGATGTAAATCTAAAATGGCACGGAGCGGCAGCAATAGTGGTGATTTTGACAAGCTGGTATTATCAATTGTCGATGACAGAATGGATAATTATTTTGATTTTAATTGCATTGGTATTAGCAACCGAAGTAATCAATTCCAGTATTGAAGATTTAAATAATACGGTAACAAAGGCAAATAAATTAGACTATAACGCCACCACCGATTCTAGGGATATGGCAGCAGGAGCAGTATTAATAATCACGATAGTGGCGGTAATTGTAGGTTTGATAATTTTTATCCCTAAAATCTTCATCTAATAAATTTTTAATTTTAATGATTTTTAATTAAATTGTTATTTTTAAAATAAAGGAGGAGATATGAATACATTGGTTCCCAAAAAATTATTAATGGCGCCATGGTTAAGCTCAGGTTTGGATTCATGGTGGAATGATGATTTAATCTCATCAAATAATGATAATGGTTTATCAATTTCCGAGGATGATAAAAATGTTTATGTAAAAGCAGCGGTGCCAGGAATCGAGACTAAAGATATCGAAATTACCTATAATAAGGGAATATTGACGATCAAAGCTGAGTCAAGTGAAAAGGAAGAAAAGAAAAAAATGATCCGACAATCAAGACAGTCTTATTTTTATCAATTGACAGTGCCGGGCGATGTTGATGAAAAAGCCGAACCGATAGCTAAATGCAAAAATGGAATGATGACAATAGCTTTTGTTAAAGAGCCAAAATCACAACCTAAAAAAATTGCCATTAAGTCAGAATAAACTTATACTAAGTTAATGGTAAGTAAATTTGTTAGGGCGATGGGATTACAGTTTTCGGGAATTATAGGGGCGGGTATTTTTGCCCTCCCCTATTTTTTGTACCAATCAAATTTTTGGGGAGCAGTGATAGGGATGCTTATTATCACTTTAGTAATGGCAGTAATAAATATTTTTTACATACAGGTAATTGGCAATACTGATGGTGACCATCAATTGCCAGGCTATGCCCAAAAATATTTAGGCAAAAATTTTAAAGCTTTGGCAACAATAAGTTTAATGGTGGCAGAAGTGGGAACAGTCCTGGCATATGTAAAATTGGGAGCGGGGTTTATTGAAGTTTTATGGCCAGTGAATACTTTTTGGTCGGTGGTCTTTTTTTTGGCAGCGATAATAGTTTTTTATTTATTAAAAATTAAAAAACTAAATATTATTTTGGATTATTTGCCATTTGTGGCAATGATTATGGTTTTGTTGCTGCTAAAAATAGCCATAAAAAATCCTATGCCAGAGCTTAATCCTCAAACTTTTAATTTAGTTTTTTTCGGAGTGGGAGTGTTTGCGCTGACAGGATTTACAGTTATTCCAGAAATGGAGGAAATTTTACGGGGCGAAAAAAAAGTAAAAACAAAATTGATTTGGGCGTCAGTGGTGGGATTACTGTTGGCTTTGGCTGTTTATATGATATTCAGCTATTCGATTATTAAATTAGCCGGCAATAATCTAACCGAAGATAGTGTGACAGGATTGATTAAAAATTCTTATCTGATGGCGGTAATATTGTCGATTTTTGGATTACTAATCACCTTTAAAGGATCGATTAATTTTATGGGGGTGTTTCATGAAATTTTTTATCGTGATTTTAAAATGACAGAGAAATTCTCTAGTTTAATGGCAGTGATGCTTCCGATAATTGGCCTGGTATTTTTTAACTTATCGTTGGGATCAATTTTAGGAATAATCGGAGCTGGAAGTATTTTTGTGATGGCAATAATAATCTGTTTAATGAGATCTAAATTAAAAAATAATTATTTTATTTCCAGTTTAATTATTTTAATAATAGCGGTGTTTGTGATTGGATTTATATCGATGATTTAGGTGTAATATAAAGTAAAGTTAATTTGCTTAGATTTTTTAATATTTTTTTAATCTTTATAGGATTTAATTGATGGAAGGTTAAATAATTGTTAAGCAAAATTTGATTAAATATGAAAATTTTGTTAATTGAGGATGATAGACAAACGGCAAGTGCGATTAAGGAAATGTTAAAAGTGTATTATGCAATTGATATTGCCTACACTGGACAAAAAGGGGAAGAATTAATTTTTGATAATGACTATGATGCGATTGTTTTAGATGTAGTATTACCAGATATTGATGGTTTTCAGATCTGCCGAGATATCAGAGAAAATGATATTAAAACGCCAATTATAATGTTGACGGGAAAAGCAGAAACGGGAGATAAAATTAATGCTCTTAATTTAGGGGCCGATGATTATCTAACAAAACCATTTAGTTTTGAGGAACTTCATGCCAGACTTCAAGCATTGATAAGACGATCCCCTAACGGTTTTTCCTCTGACCGATTGTCGGTTAATGGTTTAGTGTTGGATACAACGTCTAATACAGCAGAATATAATGGAAATAAAATTGAACTTAGACTAAAAGAATTTAGATTACTGGAATATTTGATGCGCAATGCCGGAAAAGTATTAACCAGAAGTATGATTCTAGAACATGTATGGGAAAGTGACACTAATCAATTGACCAACACAGTTGATGTTCATATTAATTATCTAAGAAATAAAATTGATCGGCAATTTGGGGTTAAAATGATCAAATCCGTCCATAGTTTGGGCTATAAAATCACTACTTGAATTAATTATTTATTAAATTATTATTAATTAAGGAGAAAAAATATGAAAGAATTAATGAAAAAAATTTTAACTGACAAAAGAGCACGAAGTGCTTCAATCTTGAGTGTGTTTTTGTTAACTGCAATGACATCAATGGCTCCGTGGGAAACTTGATTGTAGA